>ERZ778018.176-NODE-176-length-125607-cov-125.056749_pt1 | contig 125607 bp, 130 predicted proteins | sample MGYA00375748_ERZ778018 | MGnify/ENA primary metagenome ERZ778018 (study PRJEB29350, sample SAMN05509839) | bioreactor metagenome | biome: bioreactor; material: wastewater | place: South Africa: University of Cape Town | collected 2014-04-22 ... | reverse complement strand
CCGCCAGACGCCTCAACCAGGCCAAAGCACAACTCTTTCAACTCATCAACAAATCCCGACAACGCGCCGCCTGAATCAACTCCGATTGCCCCGCTCGCTCAGGCTCATGTGTGAATTGGAAAATACTCTCCTCAGGGTGAAGATTTTTGCAGGGCACGCGCGGCCATCACGAGATAATACGCCATGGATACAAGGGTGAGCAGGGCGGCCACCCAGATCAGCAAGGTGCCGATCAGTGCGATGGGAAGGCCGGCGAGCGGATCGAAATACAGCAGCAGCACGATGGCAACCATCTGTGCCGCGGTTTTCAGTTTGCCGACGAAAGAAACCGCCACGCTGGCCGACTTGCCCGCCTTGGCCATCCATTCGCGCAGGGCGGAAATGGTGATTTCGCGGCCGATGATGATGAGGCCGATCAACGGCGCCACGCGATTAAGGTCGATCAGCACGATCAACGCGGCAGCGACCATCAGTTTGTCGGCCACCGGGTCGAGGAAAGCGCCAAAGGCCGAAGTCTGTCCCAGTTTGCGCGCCAGCCAGCCGTCGAGCCAGTCGGTCAGCGCCGCCACCCCGAAAAATGCGGCCGCCAGCAGATTGGCATCGGAGGACGACATCCAGCCGTCGGGCAGGTAGAACACACCCGCCATGAGCGGAATGAGCAGGATGCGCAGCCAGGTGAGCAGATTGGGAAGATTGAGCGGCATCAGTGGAGCGCGTGATAAATGGTTTCCGCCAATTCTCGGCTGATACCGTTGACGCTGGCAAGCGCGTCGACGCCGGCATCGCGTACGCCCTGCAGGCCGCCGAAGCGTTCCAGCAGCTGTTTGCGTCGTCTGGGGCCGATTCCGGGGATGTCTTCCAGGGTCGACTGCATGCGCGCCTTGCCGCGTTTGGCACGGTGACCGGTGATGGCGAAGCGGTGCGCTTCATCGCGCACCTGCTGGATCAGATGGAAGCCGGGATGATCCTTGGCGAGATGGAGTTCGCGGCCGTCGGCGAAGATCAGCGTTTCCAGCCCGGGTTTGCGTGCTTCGCCCTTGGCCACGCCGAGCAGAAAAACCTGGCCCAGACCAAGCTCATTCATGGCCTCGACCGCGCTCGATATCTGCCCCTTGCCGCCGTCGATCAGCAGCAGGTCGGGCAGTGCGCCGTTTTCTTCCACGCTCCGGTGGAAGCGCTTGATCAGCGCGGCGTGCATGGCGGCATAGTCGTCGCCCGGGGTGATGCCGCTGATGTTGTAGCGGCGGTAATCGGATTTCTTCAGGTCGTCGCCTTCGTACACCACGTTCGATGCCACCGTGGCTTCGCCCATGGTGTGGGAAATATCGAAGCATTCGATGCGGTTGAGTGCGGGCAGATCGAGCGTCTCGCGCAGCGCGGCCAGCCGCTGCGACTGGTTGGCGCGTTCGGCGCCACGGCGCTCCGCCGACAGGTGTGCGTTGGCCTGTGCCATGGCGATCCAGACTTTGCGCGCGCCGGTGACGCGATGCAGCAGCGTGACTTTCTTTCCGGCCTGCCCGGTCAGCAACGTGTCCAGTGCGCCGGTCTCGATGGCTTCGCTCACCAGGATGCGTGCCGGGACGGGGTGATCGAGGTAATGCTGGACGATGAAGGCTTCCAGTACCTCGGCCGGGGTGGCGCCCTCGCCGTGCTGCGGAAAGAAGCTGCGGTCGCCGAGATGCCGGCCGCCGCGGATCATGGTCAGGTTGACCGCGATGACGCCGCCGGCCTCGGCCACCGCGACCACGTCCGCGTCCGCATCGCTGCCGGTGGAGTCGACGAACTGCTTCTCGCGCACGGCAGCGAGCATGCGCAGGCGGTCGCGCAGGAAGGCGGCCGTCTCGAAATCGAGCGCGGCCGCGGCGGTATTCATCTGGCCGGTGATGTGTTCGGTCAGCGCGCTGGCCTCGCCGTGCAGCAACTGGGCGGCTTCGTGAACGTCGCGCGCGTAGGCGTCAGGCGTGATGTGTCCGACGCACGGTGCGGTGCAACGCTTGATTTGGTACAGCAGGCACGGCCGCGAGCGATTGGCGAACACGGTGTCCTCGCAGGTGCGCAGTTGAAATACTTTCTGCAGCAACTGGATGCTTTCGCGCACGGCGTAGGCGTTGGGGTAGGGGCCGAACGCCTGGTCGCGTTTCTTCGGCGTGCCGCGGAAATAGGCCAGACGCGGAAAACGGTGCCCGGTCAGCAGCAGGTAGGGATAGGACTTGTCGTCGCGAAATAAAATATTGAAGCGCGGCTTCAGGCCCTTGATCAGGTTGTTTTCCAGCAGCAGCGCCTCGGCCTCGGTGCGCGTCACCGTGGTGTCGATGTGGTCGACGCTTTTCAGCATCAGCCGGATGCGCGGGCTCTGGTCGGTTTTCTGGAAATAGCTGGAGACCCGCTTCCTGAGATCCTTCGCCTTGCCGACGTAGAGCACCGCGCCGGCTGCGTCGATCATGCGATAGACGCCGGGCAGGGTGGGCAGCGAGGCGAGGAAGTCCCTGGTGACGGTGGTCAAGGCGGCTTAGTCATCCTCGTCGAGCAGTTTTCCGGCGATCGCCCAGTTCTCGTCGGGCAGTTCCTCGAACGCGATGTAGGTGTAGGAGGCCGGCTTGCCGGCATGGCGTTCCAGCGTGGCGGTGATTTCCGCGGCGACTTTCTGCTTCTGTTCGCGGGTGAGGCTGCCGGCGAGCTTGATGGTGACGACGGGCATGATCAGTCCTGGGCTTGAATGTGCTGGAATACGGCTTCGAACATCGCGGGAGTGAGACGACGCGTCTGGGTATTGTAGCGGGAGCAGTGGTAGCTGCTGACCAGCCTTCGGCCGTCGGGCAGGCGGTAGTCGCTGGCGTGGGCGAAGGGGTAGTCCTTGAGCTTCAACCCCTGCGCGCGCAGCACCGCCTGGTGTGCGATCTGCCCCAGCGCCAGGATGCTGGCGTGACCGGGCAGGGTCTCCAGTTCCGCGGCCAGGTAACGATTGCATGCGCGGATTTCGCCGGGTTCCGGCTTGTTGGCTGGGGGCAGGCATTTCACCGCGTTGGTGATGCGGCAGCCGGTGAGTGTCAGGCCGTCGTCCGCCGACAGCGATTGCGGGGCGCTGGCGTAGCCGAATTTGTGCAGGGTTTCGTACAGTAGCACGCCGGCGTAGTCGCCGGTGAAGGGGCGGCCGCTGCGGTTGGCGCCGTGCATGCCCGGCGCGAGGCCGACGATCAGCAATTCGGGTGCGGGGTCGCCGAAGGCGGGCACCGGACGGGCGTGATAATCAGGATGGCGGGCGCGCACCTCGTCGAGAAACGTGGCGAGGCGCGGACAGGCACGGCAGTCGGGGTCGAAGTGCATGGGAGAAGAAAACAGGGACGCCCCACGGCGGAGGCGTCCCTCGTACGCATGGCTCGTTCAGCGAGCGTGAAGTACAGCTCGCTGCGTTTTAGGGCGGAGGCGTCCCTCGTACGCATGGCTCGTTCAGCGCCCGGATTTGGGGCAAGCACTTTGCCGGAGGCGGAGGCGTCCCTCGTACGCATGGCTCGTTCAGCCTTCGATCGGGCCGGCGGCGGTCTGCATGTAGTTCTGCTCGCCCATGCGCTTGACCAGGTCGAGCTGGGTTTCGAGATAATCGATGTGTTCTTCGGTGTCTGTCTGGATGTCGACCAGGATTTCGCGCGAAACATAGTCCTTGACCGACTCGCAGTGCGCGATGGCTTCGATGTAGAGGGCGCGACCGGTCAGTTCGAGTTTGAGATCGCATTCCAGACATTCGACGACATTTTCGCCAATCAACAACTTGTTCAGATCCTGGAGGTTGGGCAGGCCTTCCAGAAAGAGGATGCGTTCGATCAGTTTGTCGGCGTGATGCATTTCCTCGATGGACTCTTCGTATTCGTGTTTGCCCAGCGCGATCAGCCCCCAGTTCTTGTACATGCGGGCATGCAGAAAATACTGGTTGATGGCGGTGAGTTCCACCGTGAGTGTCTTGTTAAGGTACTGGATGACTTTCTTGTCGCCTTTCATGATTCTCTCCTGACATTGGGCAAGCCCGTTTAAAGAGCCGTTGGCTGGGCGAATGCTGGCTAATGGGCGGATGGGACGCCTGTCATTCTAGGGGAAAAACCATGCAGGACAAGCATGGGCGCGCAGCCCGTGCAGGGCGGACGCGGGCGGAGTGAACCGGATCAGGCCGCAGCGGCGAACGAAGCGTCAGCCGCACACGCCTGGCATTCGGCGAGGGCTTCCTTGAGCACGTCCTTTGCGCAGCCTGCGCAGCGGCCACACTGGGTGGATACACCGAGCTCATCGCGGAGTTCCCGCATGGTGGTGAGCCCACGTTGATGGACCATGCGACGAATTTCGTGATCGGTGACACTTTTGCAAAGGCAGACGTACATGACGCACCCTCTGGATATCCAACTCGATGCGGGAATAGTATAAGTAATGAGAATGGTTGTCAATAACGAAATCTGCTGAAGCCTGCGCGCAAGGAAAATGGATGGGCGATATCAATCCGGACCAGGTGTGCGGCGGTCTTCGAAAGGCGCGGAGCGGGCGTTGCGCACCTTGTAGCCGGTGAGCATCGCGCGCGGCAGGTTGATGCGCCATGTCAGGCTGGCCGCCGCCACGCCGATGACGTGCAGTGCGGCGCAGACGAGCAGGCCGTTGGCCAGCGCCTGGTGCAGGTCTTCCAGCCATGCCTCGCCCCAGTAGGCATCGCTGCGCATGAGCCAGCCGGTGATGCCCAGGGAGACAACCAGTGCGAGCATCGCCAGCACCATTGCGGCGCCGAGCGGGTTGTGGCCGCGCGGGGCCGTGCCGGGTCGGGCGAAATGGACGCGCAGGCGCGCGGGCGTGGGCAGGAAGGCGGCGAAGCGCGCGTGCGGCGAGCCGGCGACGCCCCACACCAGCCGCGCGCAGACGAGCGCCAGCCCCGCGTAGCCCGCCCAGCGGTGGGCGGGACCGTCGAGGATGAAATGGTTGGCGAGCACCAGCGTCGCGAGGCTCCAGTGGTGCAGGCGGACGAAGCGGTCCCAGACGTAGGCGCGCTCCATGATCCCCGCTGCCATCAATCGAGGTAGGCCTTGACGGGCTTGCCGGTGACGGTGTCCATGTAGATTTCGACGCGTTGGCCCTTCTCGTTGTGGCCGTACATCTCGTAGCAGTTGCCGTCGACCTTGAATTTCTTGAGGGTGTAGCCGGCGTCCTTCAGCGCGGCCTTGAGGTCGTCTTCCTTCATCCACTGCTCCCTGGGATGGGCTTCGCAGTCGGCGGCGGCGTGCGCCAGCAGGGGAACGAGCGCCAGGGCGGCAAGGGTGAATCGCAGACCAGTCATGATGGAACTCCTTTTTCAGGGTGAATGAAACGGGGGATATTCAGACCGTCGCCCACATCCGCATGAGGTTGTGGTAACAACTGGTCAGCCGGACGGCGGTATCGGTCTCGCCGTGCTCGCCGCGCAGGGCGGCGATGCTTACATCCATGTCGTGCAGCAATTCGCGTCGTTGCGGTTCGCGCACCATGCTTTCCAGCCAGGTGAAGCACGCCAGCCGCGCACCGCGCGTCACCGGTTCGACGCGATGCACGCTGTATGAGGGGTACAGGATCAGGTGGCCCGCCGGCAGCTTGACCGCGCGGCCACCCATGCCGTCCTCGATGATGAGTTCACCGCCTTCGTAATCGGCTGGATCGTTGAGGAAGAGCGTGAACGACAGGTCGGTCCGCACATGCTGTGCGGTGGCCGGGTGGGTGCGGATGGCGTTGTCCACGTGATTGCCGAAGGAATTGGCTTCGTCGCCGTAACGGTTGAACAGCGGCGGGTAGATGCGCTTGGGCAGGGCGGCGCTGAAGAAGGTGGGGTTCTTCGACAAGGCTTCGAGGACGAGCGCGCGCAATTGCTGCGCCACCGGGCTGGTTTCGGGCAGTTGCCGGTTGTTCTTGACTGTGGCGGCCTGGGTGCCGGCGGTGACGCGGCCGTCGGTCCAGTCGGCCTGTTTCAGCAGCGCCGTGCAGTGCGTGAGCGTGGCCGCGTCGAGAACGTTTGGAATGTGCAGCAGCATGGTCGGATCTCCTGGCAGGGATAGGGCGCTGCGCACAACGCCCTATCCCTGCCAACGATTGGCAGGGAAGGCAGGCTCAGAACTTCAGCTCGCCGGTGAGGATGAAGCGGCGCTTCTGACCGGGCACGGTGAACGGCCCGTTGTCATAGATCGCGTCGTAGTACGTCTTGTCGAACAGGTTCTGCACGTTCAGGCGGACGCCCCAGGCTTTCTGGTCATAGGACAGCATGGCGTCCCAGCGCACGTAGGCCGGCGCGGTATTGGGATTGAAGCCGCTGGGCTGGCCGTTGGTGGTGAACTGGGCGTTGGCCGAGGCCGACGACGGGTTGTAGCCATAGCGGTCCCCCTTCGCCTCGGCGCCGCCGCCGATCTTCCAGCCGCCGCCCAGCTTGTAGGTGGACCACAGGTTGAACGTGTAGGGCGGCGTGTTGCGCGGACGCTGGCCGACGAAGCGCGGATCGCCGACGCTGCCGTTGGACTGCACCGCGACTTCGAGGATCTCGGGGTCCATCAGCGCGAGGCCGGCGAAGACTTCCCAGTTCGGCGTGATGCGGCCGGCGGCTTCGAATTCGATGCCGTCGGTGCGGCGTTTCCTGGTCAGGATCGCGGCAGTCGATTCGAGGTCGGTGTTGCGTTCCCAGTTCTTGATCGCGCGGTACAACGCGGTGCGGAACGTGAGATCGCCTTCGAAGAACATCCATTTTGCGCCGACTTCGTAGACCTGGCTGGTCTCGGGCGGCTGCGGCGTGGCGGTCAGCTGGTAGAGGTCGGCCGTGGGGCTGAAGGAATCGCTGTAGCCGACGTAGTAGTGCGCGACGTCGGTCGGCTGCCAGGACAGCGCGGCGCGATAGCTCCATTCGCCGTAACTCAGCCTGGGCGAGGTCGCGCTGCTGTAATCGGCGCGCAGCTCGTCGCGGCGCACGCCCAGGGTGGCTTTCCAGTCGGGGATGAACTCGACCGTGTCCTGCGCGTAGACGGCGTAGGAATTGCCGGTGAAGTTGTTCAGCCCCGCGCCGGTCGTCGATTCGACATAGGGCTGGAACAAGGGAGGAATGCCGGACGCGACGGTCGTTCCGCCGAGGTTCTGCAGGCTTGCGCGGTGGCTGTCTTCGCGCAGGTACTCGACGCCGGTGAGGAATTCGTGCTTCATGCCCAGCGCCTGGAATTTACGGCTGTAGTCGGATTGCAGCGTGAAGGTTTCGTAATCCGCCGAGCGGGTAGGCCCGGCATTCCAGTTGCTGCCGTTTCCGGGAATGGTCCCGTCCGCATTGGGCGCAACCGTGGCGCTTGGCGTGCGCGCCCAGTAGCTGCGCTCGTAGTCGCCGTAGCGGAGGGTGGTGCGCAACTGGCTGTCGTCGGCGAAGCGGTGCGTCCAGATGCCGGTGGAGACGTTGACGTCGCTGTGGTCGAAGTTGCGGTCGATGCCCCAGAAATCATCGACCGGGAACGCGGTGTTGGGGCGATGGGTGGCGTTGTCGAACTGGAAGCCGTAGTCGGGAATGTCGCGGTTGCGCATGTAAAGGTGCGAGAAGGTGAATTCGTCGTCGGTGTTCATGCCGAGCGCGAGGCTGACCTGCGCGCCGCCGCGGTTGACGTCCGGCTGCGCGCCGCTGGCCGGATTCTCGCGCCAGCTGCCTTCGTCGCGTTTCATCAGGTTCACGCGGACCGCGCTATGCTCGCCCAACTGCTTGTTGAGATCGGCGGTGGCTTCGCTGTAGCCGTCGGTTCCCACGCTGCCGCTCAGCTTGTAGGCGTCGGCCAGCCTGGGCGTCTTGGAGACGAGGTTGATGACGCCCCCGGCCTGGCCGCGGCCGAACAGCATCGAGGCGGAACCGCGCAGCACGTCGACCTGTTCCAGGAAGAAGGTTTCGCGGTTGTATTGCGCGGTGTCGCGGATGCCGTCGAGGTACATGTCGCCGAAGGTATAGAAGCCGCGCAGCATCATGTTGTCGCCGGCGCGGCCGCCTTCGGCGGCGTTGAAGGTGAGTCCCGATACGTTGCGCAGGGCGTCGCGCAGCGAACCGACCTGCTGTTCCTGCATCAGCTGCTGGGTCACGACGGTGATCGCCTGCGGAATGTCCTGCGGATCCTGCTGGGTCTTGCCGACACGGGTCTGCGTGCCCTGGTAGCCGTTGTTGACCTGCATGGGGTCGGCCTGGTCTTCCACCTTGACGGTGGGCAGGGTGGTTTCCGGCGCGGTCTGGGCAAGTGCGTGCGGCGCCAGCATCATGAAGGCGAGCGAGGCCACCGCCGGTGCGGCGGCGGGGTGCAGGCGCGCCAGCAGCTGGCGCAGGGCGCCCGAGGGCGGGTACGGTCGAATGTGAGACATGCGTTGAGCTCCTGGTTGTGTCGACTGGCTGGCGGAGCGGAACGGCTTGGCTGGCTGCGGTTGAAAAAAGTTGATTGGCGGACGGGGGTGGATCACCCCCAGCCCGCCGCGACGGCGAGGCGATACACGATGAAACACGCGAGCCAGGCCAGGCCGAACAGGTAGCCGGCCATGACGAGCGGCATCTTCCAGCCGCCGGTTTCGCGCTTGACGGTGGCGAGCGTGGACAGGCACTGCGGCGCGAAGACGAACCAGGTCAGCAGCGACAGCGCGGTGGCGAGGCTCCAGCTGTGCGCGATCAGCGGCGTCAGGGCCCGCGCGGTGTCGTCGCCGCTGGCCGACAGGGCGTAGACGGTACCGAGCGCGCTGACCGCGACTTCGCGCGCGGCCATGCCCGGCACCAGCGCGATACTGATTTCCCAGTTGAATCCGATGGGCTCGAAGATCGTGGCGAGGCTGCGGCCAAGCGTGCCGGCAAGGCTGTATTCGATGGCCGGGCCGGTCGCGCCGGCGGGCGGCGCAGGGAAGCTCGCCAGGAACCACATGACGATGGTGAGCCCCAGGATGATGCCGCCGACGCGCCTGAGGAAGATGGACGCGCGCTGCCACAGGCCGATGGCGACGTTGCGCAGCGTCGGCCAGTGGTAGGTCGGCAGTTCCATCATCAAAGGTCTGGGTAGCCCGCGCGTGGTGAAGCGCTTGGCCAGCCAGGCGATGCCCATCGCGCTCGCCACGCCGGCGATGTACAGGGCGAACAGCACCAGGCCCTGCAATTCGAACACGCCGGCCACGTCGCGCCTGGGGATGAAGGCGCCGATCAGCAGCGCATACACCGGCAGCCGTGCCGAGCAGGTCATCAGCGGGGCGATCATGATGGTGACGAGACGGTCGCGCGGGCTGGCGATGGTGCGTGCGGCCATGATGCCGGGGATCGCACAGGCGAAACAGGACAGCAGCGGAATGAACGAGCGGCCCGACAGGCCGACGCTGCCCATCAGGCGGTCGAGCATGAAGGCGGCGCGCGGCAGGTAGCCCGACTCCTCCAGGACCAGGATGAAGAAGAACAGGATGAGGATTTGCGGCAGGAACACCAGCACGCCGCCGGCGCCCGCGATGACGCCGTCGACGATCAGGCTGCGCACCCAGCCGTGGGGCAGCGCGGCGGTGACGGCGTCGGCCACCAGCGTGGTGGCCGATTCGATCCAGCCCATCGGCGCCGCCGCCCAGGCGAACACGGCCTGGAACATCAGGAACAGCACCATCATGAGCAGCGCCATACCGATGACCGGATGCAGCACCACGCGGTCGATCCGGTCGGACAATGTGTGGGGCGCATGCACGTCGAGGCCGAGACTGACGAGGATGCGATGCACCGTGTCGTGATCGGCTTCCACCGTGACCGGAGGGCCGCTTTCCGGCGCGGGCGTGTGCACGGCATCGGCGTGCGGGGTCTCGGCCGGCGCATCGAGCAGCGCGCGCAGGGCGGCTGCGCCGTCCTTCCTGACCGCGACGGTCTTGACCACCGGCAGGCCGAGTTCGCGGGAGAGCTTGTCCACATCCACGTGGATGCCGCGCCGCGCCGCCAGGTCGGTCATGTTGAGCGCCACCACGCAGGGCACGCCCAAGCGTTTCACCGCCAGGACGAGCCGCAGGTTGCGCCGCAGGTTGGTGGCGTCGACCACGCAGATCACGCGGTCCGGACGCTTCTCGCCGCGGGCGCGGCCCATCAGCACGTCGACCGTCACCTGCTCGTCGGGCGAGCGTGGATTGAGGCTGTAAGTACCCGGCAGATCGAGCACGCGCAAGGTCTTGCCCGCCGCCGTGAGGTAGCGGCCTTCCTTGCGCTCGACGGTGACGCCGGCATAGTTCGCCACCTTCTGCCGGCTGCCTGTCAGGACGTTGAAGAGTGCGGTCTTGCCGCAGTTTGGATTGCCCACCAGCGCGACCAGCGGTCCGCCGCGATGCACATGCACGACGGTGGATGGGGCGTGGCCGCGGCAGGTCGAATCGTGACAGGCGTTCATGCGGCCACCGTCGCTTCATCCAGCCGCGTGACTTCGATGCAGGCCGCCTCGGCGCAGCGCAGGGCGAAGGTGGACGAGCCGACGCGCACCACCAGCGGATCGCCACCCGGCTGCGCGCGCGCCATCAGCATCACTTTCTCGCCGGGGATGAAACCCAGTTCCTGCAGCCAGTCGCGCCATTCAGGCGCATGCTCGGGCGCTCGGATGTACTCGATGCGGCAAAGCTGGAAATCGTCCGAACGGTCAAGGGTGAGCATGTCTGGGAATCCGGGAAGGTTCAATGGGCGGCGTTTTTCGGATCGGTGACGAAGCCGAGCTTGCTCAATCCGGCGCGCGCGGCGTCGGACATGATCTGCGCGACGTTGCGGTAAGCCAGGTCGCCGTCGGCGCGGATGTGGATTTCCGGCTGCGGGTTCTTTTGCGCGGCAAGGTCCATCTTCGCCTGCCAGGCGGCAGCGTCCACCGGCTCGGCATTCCAGAAAACCGAGCCGTCGGCCTTGATCGACAGGTTGACCGTTTCCGGCTTGTCCTCGTTGGGCTGGCTGGAGGCCACGGGCAGGTTGACCTTGACCGCATGCGTCATCAAGGGAGCGGTGATGATGAAGATGACGAGCAGCACCAGCATCACGTCGATCAGCGGAATCATGTTGATTTCCGCGTTGTCGCCGTCGCCGGCGTCGTTCATGAGTCCGCCGAAGGCCATCATGCACTCCTGACCGCCGGGGCGGCGTAGACGCGCGGCACGTCGTGGTCGATGCGGGTGTTGTTGCGCACGCCGGTGGACATGAAGGCGAACAGGTCGTGCGCGAAGCCGTCCACCTCGGACAGCATCTGGCGCTTGGCGCGGTTGAAGAAGTTGTAGGCGAGCACGGCGGGGATGGCGACGGCGAGTCCCAGCGCGGTCATGATCAGCGCCTCGCCCACCGGACCGGCCACCTGATCGAGACTGCCCGAGCCGCTCATGCCGATGTTGACCAGCGCATGGTAGATGCCCCATACCGTGCCGAACAGGCCGACGAAGGGCGCCGACGAGGCGATGGAGGCCAGCATGGTGTGGCCGTACTCCAGGCGCGCGGTATCCTGGTTGATGGCACGGCGCAGGGCACGGGTGAGGAACTCGTCTTCCGAGCCCGATTCGATCAGGCGCGCGCCGGTCTTGCCGCGGAACTGCTCGGCTGCCTTGAGACCGTGATGGGCAAGGTGCGAGAAGGGATCGTTGATGCCGTTCGCCTGCAGGTAGTCACCCACCGCCGTCAGCCCGGCCGCATTCCAGAAGCGTTCCAGGAAAGCCTGCGCGTGCTTCTTCATGCGCCAGTTGGCGATGCTCTTGGCTACGATGAGATACCAGGTGATCACCGACATCGCCAGCAGAACGACGAGCAGGAAATGCGCGAGGCCGTCGGCCTGGGCAATGAAGTGGGCAAAACCCAGTTGAGTGGGGGCGAGGGCGGTTTCCATGGTTTAACTCCTGAGGGTGAACTGAATCGGCACGATGACCCATGCGGCCACCGGTTTTCCGCCCTGACGGGCCGGCTCGAATTTCCAGCTGGACTGAACGGTTTTGCGGGCCGATTCGTCGAGCCGTGCATAGCCGCTGCTCTTGATGATTTCCAGCCGTGCGACGCTGCCGTCCGGGTTGACCAGGATATTCAGCCGCACCACGCCTTCCTCGCCAAGGCGCTTCGATAACGCGGGATAGGCCGGCTTGGGATTGTTCAGATAGTCCGCGGGCCGCGGCGGCACCGACGACGGCAAAGGCGGCGCGGGCTTGGGCGTTTCCGCCACGACCGGTGCGGGCGGCGGTAGCACCTCGGGCACCGGTTCGGGCTCAGGATCGGGTCTGGGGGCCTCGACGACGGGCTGCGGCGCAGGGAGCGGCTTCTCGGCGAGCAGCACGGGAGGCGGCGGCAGTGGTTTGACGAGCGGCTTGGGCGGCTGCGGTTTGGGTTCGGGTCTGGGCTGCGGATCCGGCTTTTCCACCTCGGGTTCGATCAGGCTGACCGTGATGGGGTGCGGCGGGATGATCGGTTCGGGCGCGCGGGCAGCCCATAACAGCGCGGCCAGCAGCGCGGCATGTGCAAGCACGACGCCGCCCAGTGACGCACGCGACAAGCGGGCCGGGTAGGGCAGGGCCGCGGTCGCGAAACGCACGGCATCCGGCGGATCGGTTTTCACGGTGGAGGGTGGGCGCAACGGGGAGGTCATCCCGGGTACATTCAGTTCCATTCAGGGTCTCGCCGATTGATCGTCACCACGGACAAGCTTGTTTGGGCGCCCGGTACGCGTTCGGAGGTTCAAGTGTCAGCAATGTGGCAGCAGTTCGAATAATGATAATAATTCGCATTAATCAAGTCAATCGATAAGTGATGGCTAATGTTTCCCCGCTGTCAGGGGGGCGTGGCGCGCATGATGCCGATGGCTGGCGGGTCCGGCGCGCGGCAGTTTACGTTCCGTCCACATGGGTCTCGATCGGCCGGGAGAATGCGTCCCGCGCGAGACCCATGCCATTCAACAGCCAGACGCCGACCCAGGTACGGGTGAACCGCTCGAAGCTGGAGGGATCATCCCAGGCCAGGCGCAGTGTGAACGTGTCGCGCCGGTGGCGCGGTTCCACGAAATCATGGGTATGCAAGCCGATGGTCTGTGCAAGGACATGGTGTGCGGCCTGCCAGGCGTGGCGGAACGCATCGCGATGACGCGGCAGTACGGGAAAATGATAGGCAATGGCGAACATCAGACACTCTCCCTGCGGAATGGCGGAAACGATCGGGAAGAGGACCTGTCGAGGCAACGCATGCTGAAACGCTCTGCAGTATGCACGTCAGGAGCGGCCGGGAAACCTGTTTGATTCGTTGGCTGGAGGTTGGCGCGGCAGGCTTGCGTCCGATCGGATTCGCGCGACGTGCGCACGGGCACGGGTTCGTCGCGTTCGATATCGAGATCGTCGGCGAGGTTGCGGCAAGCTTCGCGTTCGATGGCAGTGAGACCGTCGAATTCGGCGGCGCGTTCGAGCAGCAGGCGGGCAGTGGCCTTGCCGCGTGCGCAGGGTTGGCGCAATACGACCAGCGCGGCGACGAGGAGGGAAGCGACGCGGCCATCGGGCAGACGGGCTTCGCAGGGGGTGTCGGGGAGGGGGCTGTCAATCGGGATCACGGGGGACTCCTTGTCAATCAGTGCAGGGTGGAGGTGAGGGTGCACAGGCGCGCTGTCGGGACGACCGCGCGCCATTCGAACAGCGATCGTCGGCAGGCATCGGCCCAGGCGGGGACCGACCGCTCGGGTGCATCCAGGCAAGATACTGTTCGATCATGTGCGCGGGCTTGCGGCAGCCGGTTTGCCGGTAGCGGCGCATCCGCCATGGCGCGGCGGCGATAATGATTTCGCGGGTGTCGTGCGGTACCAGTGTGTTCATTGCCAGTCTCCTTGCAGGTGCGGGGCTGGCTGGCGCGAATGCGCGGGCGGGCGGGGTGAGGCGGCCTTAAGGCCGTGCAGGTTGGGCCTGCGGCTGCTTTACTTGGTGAGAATCAGCTTGCCGTTTTTGGTGATGCGCAGGCGATAGTGTTCGCCCTTGTGGCTGATCAGGATTTCCTGGCTGCCCTGGAACAGAAAATCCGCCGGGACGATCCCGGTCGGACACGTCCGCATTCCAGGCCCGGCCGGAAGACGAAGGGAGGATGACGGGGCATTCGGCATGGCGTGCGGGTCCGGTGCGTCGGATTCGTGGCTCATTCGCAGGATGATTGATCGGATTTGTGCAAATAGTAACCATTCTCATTCATGTGTCAAGCCCCGGCATACAGGAAAAACCAGTATTGAAATGAAAAAGGCCCGCGCGGGCGGGCTTGGCGGGCTGGACGGCTGGGTGTCGAGGGCGTTGTCCCGGCCCTCGCCGACGGCATGCTTGATCCGTCAATCGTGGGGGACTGTCTGGCTCCGGGGCGCGGTGTGGCCGGCGGCAGCGGGGGGCGGCGTCCATTCGCGCCGCACCAGCGGCGCGGCATTCAACACTTCGGGTTGCAGGGTCACGTGCGCGATGCCGTGCTGTTTCGCCAGCATGTCGCGGGCGGCGGCGAGGATGGACGGCCAGTTCGCAAGATCGCGCAGATCAAGATGTGCGGACAGGGCGATGCTGCCCGACGACAGCGTCCATACGTGCAGATCGTGCACGCGCTGCACGCCGGCCAGGGCGGCAAGATCATGGCCGACGGATTCGAGCCGGATCTGCATGGGCACGCCTTCCATCAGTACGTGGACCACCTCGCGCAGCAAGCGCAAGGCCGAGACCAGAATCAGCGCGACCACCAGCAAGGACAGCAGCGGATCGATCGGCGTCCAGCCAGTCGTGACGATGACGATGCCGGCACTGATCGCCGCCACCGAGCCGAGCGCATCGCCCAGCACGTGCAGCATCGCGGCGCGGCTGTTCAGGCTATGCTCGCCGCGGCTCAGGATCCAGGCGACGAGCAGATTGACGCCGAGGCCGATGGTGGCGACGCCGATGACCGTTCCGCCGGCGATGGCGTGCGGCGAGCTGAAACGGTCAATGGCTTCGTGCACGATATAGCCGAGCAGGATCAGCATCAACAGGCTGTTGAACAGCGCGGCCAGCACTTCGGCTCGCGCCAGGCCGTAGGAATGACGGGTGCTGGGCGGTCGGCGCGCCAGCCAGGCCGCGCCGGCGGCCAGTCCCAGCGCGGACGTGTCGGTGAACATGTGCGCCGCATCCGACAGCAGCGCGAGCGATCCCGACCACCAGCCAGCCAGTGCCTCGACTGCGGCGAACGACAGTGTCAGCAGCAGCGCGAGGAGCAGCCTGTTGTTGTTTCCTTTGTGGTGCGCATGGGCGTGACCGTGGCCATGTGCATGGCTGTGGCCATGCGCGTGGGCGCCGGAGTTGTGATTATGAGCGTGCACAGTAGTCCGTCGGATCGACTTCCAGGTTGAGATCCGAACTGTCCTGCCCCAGCCCCGCGAGGTGATGCAGGGCATCGGCGTAGCGTGTGGATTCACGCAATTGCGTCATGGTCGATGGGTGTGGCTGGCCATGCATGCGGGCCAGCCGTGCGCGCGAGGGGGCGGGCCAGTCCACCCGCAGATTCGCCAGAACGTCATCGGCCAGATCGGGGCGGTTGCAAACCAGCGCCATGTCGCAGCCGGCGTCGAGCGCGGCGGTCACGCGCTCGACGACCCCGCCGGCGACGGCAGCACCCTCCATGCAGAGGTCATCGCTGAACACGGCGCCGTCGAATGCCAGTTGCTGGCGCAACAGCTTCTTCAGCCAGACACGCGAGAATCCGGCCGGCTTGTCGTCGACCTGGGGATAGATGACGTGCGCCGGCATGATGGCCGCCAGTCCGGCTTCGATCATCAGGCGGAACGGCATCAGATCGGCTACGGCGATGTCGTCCAGCGTGCGCGGGTCGACCGGAACGTCGACGTGCGAATCCGCCACCACGAAACCGTGTCCGGGGAAATGCTTGCCGCAGGCCGCCATGCCGGCATCCTTCATGCCCAGCATGACGGCCTGTCCCAACTGGAACACGGCGTCCGGATCGGCATGGAAGGCGCGGTCTCCGATGACCGAGGAGGCGCCGTAATCGAGATCGAGCACCGGGGCGAAACTGAAGTCGATGCCGTGTGCCCGCAGCTCGCTCGCCAGGACGAAGCCGGTTTCGCGCGCGAGGTGTTTCGCCCGTTGCGGGTGGGCGTTCCATATGTCTCCGAAAGTACGCATCGACGGCAGCCGGGTGAAGCCTTCGCGGAAGCGCTGCACCCGGCCGCCTTCGTGATCGACGCCGATCAGCAGGGGCGCGGTCTTGAGCGCGCGAATCTCGCCGGTCAAAGCGGCCAGTTGGGCCGGGTCACGGTAGTTGCGGGAAAACAGGATCACCCCGCCGACGAACGGGTGGCTCAGGCGGCGCCGGTCGTCGGCGGTGAGTTCGGTGCCTGCCACGTCGAGCATCAAGGGGCCCAGTGTCATGTTCGCTCCAGTAAGAATCGTGTCATGCCGTTTCAAGGATCACATAAGCCAGCACGAGGTCACCCTCGTCCGACAACGAGACATGATGCGCCGTGATGCCGCGGACCGCCAGCCAGGCATCCAGCTCGGGCGCGCATTGCAGGAAGGGTTTGCCCTGCGCATCGCGCAGCACGGCGATGTTGTGCAGGCTGACCGGCGCACGCAGGCCGGTTCCCGCTGCCTTGGCGAAGGCTTCCTTGGCGGCGAAGCATTTGGCCAGAAAACGTGCCGGATCGCGGCTGGCGTGATAGCCGGCGTGTTCGGCGGACGCCAGGATGCGCGCCGCATACGCTGCGCCGAAACGGAGCAGTCCGTTACGGATGCGCTCGGCATCGAGCAGATCGGTGCCGATCCCGTGGATCATGGCGATACCTTGACCGGCAGGCCCGCCGAACGGATCCGCGCGGCGAATTCATCGAGCCATGCGGCGGGCAGCGCCGACAGCCGAGCGGCCTGCGGCTGCATCGAGGGGCGCGCGAGGCCGTAGAGCAGCACCCCCTGCACCGGAATCTGCCGCTGCCGGATACGCGCCACCGCGGCCAGGTAGGCCGCCTGCTCGGCGTCCGATGGCGGCATATCGTCCAGCGCGAAGACGCAGGTCTGCAGCCAGGTCGGACACAGGCGAGCCGTCAGCTCCAGGCGTTCGAGCTGCCGGTCCGGCGTGGTACGCGTCTGGTTGACGGCGCGCATGCCGCCGGCGGTCGCACGGTCGAACTTGAACCAGACTTCGCCGTTCAGGGTGGCCATTTTCTGCAGGCCGTCGCGGACGCGCGGCCGGTCGGCGAGGCTGCCGTTGGTGATCAGCACGAGCTTGATTTTTCCGGTCAGATCGAAATCCGCCATCACCCGGCCGATGCATTCGATGACCTGAGGAAATACCCGGGCGCTGGTCGGTTCACCGTTGCCCGACAGGGCGATGTCGTTCAGGCGCCGGGCGCCCTCGGGCACGCGCGTCTGCATGAAATCGCCCTGCAGGATGTCGCCGAGCAGGGCGCGCAACTCGGTTTCGAGTTGCGCAAGATCGATGTCGGGCGCGGTGCCGCGCGCCAGCTCCGGTACCTGGCAGTAGACGCATGCCCAGTTGCAGGCATTGTTGGGATTGAGGTTCACCCCCACCGACACGCCGCCGGCACGACGCGAGACGACGGGATAGACATACGTCATCCCCGCGCTGGCGCGGTCGTGGTTGGTCAGCGTGAGTTGAACGGGCACGTGGCGGAGCGGGAAGTGGGCGACGCTTTATTCTACTTGAGCCGGCGGCAGAGCATGCACGGGTGCGGCCCCTCCGCGCGGTTCCCACATCTGAACGACATAGCGTTGCTGGCCCAGCCGCCGGGTCTTCGGGTCATACACGGGATAGATCAGCTGCCGGGTCTGGTCGGGTGGGCCGAACAGGGCGCGGGCCGCGGCGAGGCAGGCAGGGTCGCTGGGCTCAGCGAAGCGCAGCGTGCCGCACACCGCAACCTTGTTACCCGATTTCAGCGCGCGCGCGTCGATCCAGGGGGACTGGCCGAGATCGGTGCCGGCGAGATCGAATCCATACAGGCCATGCGGATGATCGGGCGAGTAGAAGCTCATGACGTAGGGAAGCGGGAACGTGCCGCCGACGTATTCGATGGGCTGCCCGTAGGCATCATGATAGAGCCGCGTCGCATCTTCGGCGACGCGCTGCGGGAGCGCGTAGGCCGGTGGCGCGGGATAGGCGCGATACTGGCTTGCCCAGACCATGGCCATCACGACGGCAAGCAGAAGATACATCAGCCCAAGCCGATAGATCCGTCGCGCGAACCGCCCGCTGTCGAAGCGGCGTGGCGTGAGATCGACCAGCGCCCAGCCCAGAAACAGCAGGGCGGGAATCAGCCAGGACGACACTGGACTGATCCCTTGTATCAAGGCGGCCAGCACGGTCAGCCCCCCGCTCAGGATGAGCATGCCCAGGCCCACGCGAGGTGGCCGTGGCGCGGCATCAAGCGGGACCGAAGGGAGGCGGATGAGGCTTCCGCCCCAGGCCAGCAGGGCCAGGCCGCAGAACAGCACGACGCCCACCGCGGCCACGACATAAGCCCTGATTTCCCCTGCCATGCCGGGGATTTCATGGGCTTCGTGCATGTAGTGCAGGCTGGGCCAGCCATGATGGATGGACCAGGCGATATGCGGCCAGACCAGCGGCAGGGCCGTGGCGCCGGCGATGAGCGTGCCTTTGAGCAGCCTGGCGGCGGGCGGACGGAGGGCGATCAGCATGCTCAATCCGATGGCCGCGATGAGTACGAGCGCATAGTATTTGGTGAGCAGGGCGGCGGCGGCGAATACGCCGGCCAGGACGAACCAGCGCGCACGGCCCTGCTCGAGCGCGTGCAGCAGGCTCCAGACGAAACCGGCGGCAAACGGCAGCAGGGCAGTGTTGGCGTTGTACTTGAAGCCGCTGTCGGGACCGAAATGGGTGCCCAGCGTGGTGAGCACGATGGCAGCCAGCACCCTGTCCCAGGACAGGAGGCGATGCATCGCCAGCGCCAGCAATCCCAGCGCGGCCGCCAGATTGACCTGGTTGAGCAGATAGTAGGCGCCGTCGCTGAACGGAAACAGCCGGAACCAGGCCGCCGTGATCCAGCCGAACAGCGGCGGATGCTTGTTGGTGCCCCATTGCCATTCCATTCCCCAGGCGTAGTTTTCGACCAGGTCGGCACCATCCAGGTAATGCCGGGAAAAGGTAAAAATCCCCCACCAGACGAGGCAGTAAAGCGGGATGTACAGCAGCGTGCGGCGTGCGGCGAGGCTATCGAGGCGAGTTTTCAAGACAGATGCGTGTGCGGGCCGTCGGGAAGTCGGGGCGCAGTATCCCGGTCGCCGCTTACGGTCGGCTTACAGACTGATCCTCAAACCGGAATTCGAACAGCGCGCCTCCCAGGGTGCTTGTTCCCGCGGTGACGATCGCGCCGTGCTTGCGTGCCACCTCCTGAACGATGGCTAGTCCCAGGCCGCTGCCTTCCACCGTGCTGCTTTCCGGGGTCCGGTGGAAGCGTTTGAAAATCAGCGGCAGTTCCGCGTCGGCAATGCCCGGACCGCTGTCAGCCACGGCAAAGACCGGCGGGAAATTCCGGGTTGAGACGGTGACCGTGCCGCCTGCAGGCGTGAACTTGAGGGCATTCTCCAGCAGGTTCTTCATGGCCTCCCGGATCAGGACAACGTTGCCCCGCACCGGGATGGCCTGTTCCGTGCCTTCAAAACCAAGATCGATTCCCCGGCGCGCGGCCGCTGCGACGAAGCCGCCGGTGACCTCGCGCGCCAGTTCGGACAGGTCGAACAGCCCATGGGCCGTACTTTCATTCGCTTCCGAATGCGCCAGCGCCAACAGTTGACGCACCAGATGGGTGAGCCGTAATACGGCTTTCTGCAGACGGTCGTAGGTGGGCTGTGCGCACGGGCAGGCGGCATCCGCACGGGCCAGTTCGATTTCTGCCGTCAGTACGGCGAGCGGAGTCTTGATCTGATGCGCCGCATCGGCGGTGAAGCGGCGCTGTTCTTCCCGGACGGCGCGGAATCGCAGCAGCAGATCGTTGAGCGCGGCGACCACGGGCAGCAGTTCCCGCGGGATGTCATCGACCGGGATCGCATCGAAGTCCTGCGCCGACCGGTGGGTGATGCGGCGGCGCAGTTCCTCGAGCGGGCGCAGGCCCCGGCTGATTCCAAACCAGATGAGCGGAAGCGACAGGACAAGAGCCAATGCCTGCGGCACGAGTACGCCGCGTAATAGATGCAGGGTAAGCCGGTCGCGCCTGACCATGGTTTCAGCCACCTGGATCTCGAAATCCGAGAACCCGTTCCGCTCGCCTTTCAATACGGCACGCCTCAGCGTCTTGCCATCCAGGAAAATCGTATCGAATACCGCATGTTTGCCAACGGGAGCCGGCATGCGGGTCAACCGCCGATCTCCGGCGAGCAGCGCTCCCTGCGCATCGTAAATGGCGAAATAGCGCTGATCCAGGGCGTCGCGCACGAGCAGGCTGAAGGTCAGGGAATCCGGATCGATTGTCCTGCGGGCACCAAGCGTGGCGGAAACGAAGTCCTGCAGATCATCGGTGATTTCCTCCAGGACGAGGTCGCGTTCCGTTTCCGCAAGATGGTAGGCATTGCGGTAGGTGGTGTAGGCGCTGACCGCCAGCAGGGCGACCAGCGGAATAAGCAGCCAGCCCAGCAGGGCATAGGCCAGCGTGCGTTCGGTGCGGCGCATGTCAGGCGTGCGGGCGATCGACTGACTCGATCAGGTAGCCGAGTCCGCGCACGGTACGGATGGTGATGCCTGCGGGTTCCAGTTTCTTGCGCAGGCGATGGACATAGACTTCGATCGCGTTCGATCCCACTGTGGCGTCCCAGCTTGAAATGGCGGAGATCAGCGCGTGCTTGGAGATGACCTTGCCCGCTTTGTGCAGCAGACTGGACAGGACTTCACGCTCGCGGCTGGACAATTCGATTTCCTCGTCGCCCAGAAAAACCTGTCGGGTGGCGGTGTCGAAGCGCAGTTTGCCCAGTTCCATCCGGGCTGCCGCCGCACCACCGTGATGACGCCTGACGAGGGCGCGCAGACGGGCCTGCAATTCCGCCACGGCGAACGGCTTGGGCAGGTAGTCGTCCGCGCCGCTGTCCAGTCCCGTCACCCGGTCGGCGATCGCTTCGCGCGCCGTCAGGATCATCACGGGCAGGTGGCTGCCGCGTTTGCGCAGGCGCTTGAGCACCTCCAGCCCGTCCATGCGCGGCAGGCCCAGGTCCAGTACCAGGGCATCGTAGGTCTCGCTGACGAGGGCCATATCGGCCGCCACGCCGTCGCCCACCCAGTCGACGCTGTAGCCTTCCTGGCGGCATGCGCGCAGCAGCAGATCCGCCAGCGCCGGGTCATCTTCGGTCAGCAGAATGCGCATCGCGGCGTGTTGGAAGCATGTAAGGAGATTGAAAGGCGATCAGGCGCATTCTGCATCAACCCAGGCCGGATATGGAATCGGACCGATGCGCCCACACAAGCTTCACACCCATGACTGCTCCGTCGAGTCTGCTGCGGAATGGTATTCGTTTCCGCTCAAGGCTGAAAAGTGTCTCGCCGATCGGGGAGGGTTTGACGTCAGGCCGCGTGACTGGCTGCCGGCGCTGTCGGTCGTCATCCCCTGCTACAACGAGGCGGAGAATCTGAACCGCCTGCTGCCGCGTGTGCAAAGCGTGCTTCATGCGCTGGTGCCCGACTGGGAAGTCATCCTGGTGGACGACGGCAGCCGCGACGCCACGCACGAAGTATTCGCCTTCTGGGCGACCCAGCCGGGATTCCAACTCGTCCAGCTGTCGCGCAATTTCGGCAAGGAAGCGGCGCTCACGGCCGGCATGGAGGCGGCGCGTTGCGAAACCTGCCTGATGATGGACGCCGATCTGCAGCATTCGCCCGACCTGATCCCCGCGATGCTGGCGCAATGGCAGCAGGGCTACGACGTCGTCTATGCGGTGCGCGAGCATCGCCGCGACGAAGGACTGTTCAAGCGTCTGGGCGCCGGCTGGTTCTACCGGCTGGTGAATGCCGGCGCGCGTTTTCAGGTGCCGGCGGATGCCGGCGATTTCCGCCTCATGGACCGGACCGTGGTGGATGCGCTGCTTGCCTTGCCGGAGCGCAATCGCTTCATGAAGGGCCTCTATGCCTGGGTGGGGTTCCGGGCGACTGAAATTTCCTATGTGCCGGCCGCCCGCAGCAGCGGGCGCAGCACGTTCAGCCCCTTTCATCTGCTGCGCCTGTCCATCGACGGTCTGACGGCGTTCACCACGTGGCCGCTTCGCATCGCCAGCTTGCTGGGTTTCATGCTGGCATTGCTGGCGTTCGCCTACGGGGGGTATCTGGTCATCGACTACTTCGTGCGGGGGATTAGCGTTCCGGGGTGGAACACCATCGTGGTGGGCCTGATGTTCTTCTCGGGAATACAGCTCATCGGACTGGGCGTGCTGGGCGAATATGTCAGCCGCATCTTCGAGGAGGTCAAGGCGCGTCCGCTGTATGTGGTCCGGCACCGTGCCGGACGCGATCTGCGGGACACGCAGCCATGAGCGCGGGATGGAACAGAAAGGAAGCGGGCCTGTTTCTGCTCGCGCTGGTCTGGCTTGCCCTGACGCTGGGCGCCCGGCCGCTGGCGTTGCCGGACGAGGGACGCTACGTCGGGGTGGCCTGGGAAATGCTGAACTCGGGCAACTGGCTGTATCCCACCCTGAACGGCTTGCCTTTTTTCCACAAGCCGCCCCTGTTCTACTGGATCACCGCGGCCAGCCTCGGAACGTTCGGCATGCACGAATGGGCGGCCCGGCTGGCGCCGCTGCTCGGGGCCGCGATTGCTGCATTCACCCTGTACGGTTTCACCCTGCGGCACAAGGGCGCGACCGTCGCCCGCTGGTCGCTACTGATTCTGGTGACCCAGCCTTTCTTCTTTGGCGGAGCCCAGTTCGCCAATCTCGACATGCTGGTGGCCGGGTTCATCAGCGCGACCATCCTGCTGGCGGCCGAGGCGGCATTGAATGCGGAAAGGAATCTGCCCTGCAAGGGCCTGCTGGCAGGCGCCTATCTGTGCGCGGCACTGGGCGTTCTGGCCAAGGGGCTGATCGGCGCCGTGCTGCCGGGGCTGGTGCTGGTCGTCTGGCTGGCCTGGAATCGCAGGCTGGTCCTGATGCGCACGCTCGCCTGGCTGCCCGGCCTGGCGGTATTCGCGCTGGTTGCCTTTCCCTGGTTTGTCGCCATGCAACGGGAGTTTCCCGACTTCCTGAATTATTTCTTCGTCTACAACCATTTCCAGCGATTTGCCGAGGGCGGCTTCAATAACCCCATGCCGTTCTGGTTTTATCCGGTCGCCATTCTTCTCCTCATTCTGCCCTGGTCGTGGTGGCTGCCGGCCACCTGGAAGCCCGACCGGCTGGCGGCCGAGACGAAACCGACGATCCGTTCGCTGATGTGGATCTGGCCGGCCGTGATCGTGGCCTTCTTTTCCATCCCCTCGTCCAAGCTGGTGGGTTACGTGCTGCCCGTGCTGCCGCCGCTGGCCTATCTGATTGCCGAGGGCCTGGCACGCAAATGGGGCGATACATCGAACCCGCGTGCCCTGAAGGGATTCGCGCTCGTCGCCGGCATGGTGTGTCTGTCGATGATCGTGGCCAACAATCTGTTCAATCACAAGACGAACCGGGAACTGAGCAGCCTGATCGCCGCGCAACGCAAGAGCAACGAACCGGTCATGTTCATGTGGGATCAGTTTTTCGATATGCCGGTATATCTCGGCTTGAAGGCACCCGTCGAAATTCTCGATGACTGGAGCCCGGCCAATACGTCGAGGACCGACAACTGGCGCAAGGCGATGGCCGAGGCCGGAAAATTCGACCCGGGCCGGGCCGGGCGGCTGCTGATCGACCATAGCCGGCTTGAGCGTGAGTTATGCAAGTCGCCCGTATCATGGGTCATTGCGCCGAAGGGGACAGCGGGCACAGACCCGCTGCTGAAGCAGATTCCGCCGCTGGCGACCCGGCAGTCGACCGTGGTGTGGCGGCTGACGCGCGGCGAAGTGTCGTCTAGGGGCGGATGCCGGCAAACGCCCAGTGACGACTCAGCAGATAAGTCGCCACCGCCACGCACAGCAGGATGATCGCCAGCAGGAATTGGTAGGGAATCCGGCTGGCATGCAGCAGGATGGCATAGGCCGATTCATTGACGGCGAATCCCGCGGCGGACAGCAGCAGGAAGCGGCCGGCCGACTGCAGTAGCGGCGCGTCGTGATCGGCAAAGGTCAGCAGCAGGTGGCCGCCGTACGAAACGGTGAATGCGCACAGCCAGCCGCCGACGTTGGCGACGAGGGGGGCGAGGTGCAGGGTTTCCACCAGCAGGATGACGGTGAGAAGATGGACGAGTGCGGCAGTGCTACCCACCAGGATGAAGACGACCGGGCGGCGACGGAGCAGAAACATGAGGGATTGGCCTGGGGAGATTCCCGGCATTCTACGGGATGACCGCGCGACCACAACCTGAACCGGAATTGACCCCTGCACGGCGCGTCATCAGCGTGTGCGTGGACGATTTCGGCCAGCATGAGGGCATCAACCAGGCTGCACTGGATCTGGCCGGCAGGCGCCGTGTCTCCGCGATCAGCTGCCTCGTCGACGGCCCGGCCTGGCCGGCAGGCGCGGCGGCGCTGCGCGCGCATGCGGCCAGCGTCGAAGTGGGCCTGCATCTCAACTTCACCGAGGATTTCGGGCAGGGCGGATGCCGGACGCTGCCCAGGCTGATGGCATGCGCCTATGGCCGCAGGCTCGACCGCACGGTGATCCGGGCCGCCATTCAGCGCCAGTTCGATCGTTTTGAGCAGGCCATGGGACGGCCGCCGGATTTTGTCGACGGGCATCAGCATGTGCATCAACTGCCCGTGATACGGGATCAGCTCATTGCGGTCATGGATCAACGTCATGGTCCGGCCCGGCCCTGGCTGCGCTCGACGCTTCCGGCCGCTCGCGGTCCGTCAATCCCGTTGTCTCCCGCACATTTCAAGCCATGGCTGATCGGCCGGCTGGGGGCGCAGTCATTGCGCATGCTGGCACGTCGACGGGGCTATCCGCAAAACAGCCATCTCGTCGGCGTATACGGATTCGGGCTGTCGGAAACGGACTATCTGCTGAGGATGAAAGCATGGCTCGCATGCGCAGGCGATGGCGACCTGCTGATGTGTCATCCATCCCTGCCATGGCCGGCCCGCGACCCGCTGCGGGAAGCCCGCAATCGCGAATACCGGGTGTTGTCGGGCGAGCGGTTTTCCACATTGCTGGAATCGGCCCGGCTTGAGATCGGGCCGCTGCGGGACCGGTGGGTTTCCGTGGCGGAAGATGCCGACGGCTGACGCGAATCCGGAACATGTGGGCACAGGTAATGACCATCACCGCAGCAAAAAAGGAGCAATAAATTATGCCTTGTATGGTTCCATTATTTGATACCATTCGAACATGAATTCCAGCCACCACAAGACACTGGTCGCCGTCTTTACAAATCCGGTCTCCAGGACACTTGAGTGGCGCCGCATCGAGGCATTGCTGGTGGCTGTCGGCTGCCAGGTGATCGAGGGCAACGGTTCCCGCGTTCGCTTTGAGAAGGCGGGCCATATCGCCACCTTTCACCGGCCGCACCCAGCCAGGGAGGCGAAGCCCTACCAAGTACGCGATGCAAGACAGTTCCTGGAAAATCTTGGAGTAAAGCCATGAGCACGATGACACACAAAGGGTTCGCTGCCCGAGTCGAATACAGCGACGAAGACGCCTGCTTCATCGGCCACATCGCCGGCATACAGGACGTGATCGGCTTCCACGGCGAGAGCGTTGCCGAGTTGAGGGCTGCTTTCGAGGAAGCCGTCGAGGATTATCTGGAAACATGCCAGAAACTGGGCAGAGAGCCGAACCGGCCATACTCGGGCCAGTTCCGGCTGAGGCTTGCCCCGGAGCTTCATGCGCGCGCCGCCATGGTGGCGGAGTCGCATGGCAAGAGCCTGAATGCCTGGGTTTCAGACGTGATCGAGAAGGGTATTAGCGCCGCCTGAGGTTCAGCTAAGTGGCGGAAAGGGTGGGATTCGAACCCACGGAGAGTTGCCCCTCGGTGCTTTTCAAGAGCACTGCCTTAAACCACTCGGCCACCTTTCCGTTTTTGTGATGCGCCAGCGATGTGCTAAACGGCGTGCTGCTGGAGTGCAAGCGATACGCGCCAGCACGCTGTTCTTACTACAGTTTCAAGCGGTTACTGACCAATAGACTGCCAAGTTTCAAGGCCGGTGCCTTCAACCGCTCGGCCACGCTTCCACGGCGCGCATTGTAGCGGGTTCGCCAGGGCTTGTGCGTAACGCGCCCCCTCATGGCGCAGGTTGACGTGGCTTCAACACGGGGTGTCGGGTTTTCGTTAGCGCGTCCCGGCCATGCGCTACGCGGCTCGTTCAAAGTCGTGCAAAACCAGGAGGTTGAGCACGGCGCCGGGTGAACGATGGTTTGGCATAAATGGTGCTGGTCTGCAGAAGTCAGAAACAAGCCGGCCCCAGCCATGAACGATTTTTTTGAAATGTTGGGTGCGATCACCCGTCGCAGGAAAACCGGCGGAGGGTCGCCGTTCGCGTCGGTGAAGACCACCGAAAAATGGCTGAAAAATCTGCATGCGGATTCGGATTACGATATGCATCATGCGTTGGTCGAAGGCCTCGAACGTTTCAACGCGGAGAATGAAACCGCCACGCTCAACCGCATGAAATCGCTGATGAAGCTGGAAGAGGCGGGCTTGCCGCTGCAGGCTCGCATCGTCGAGCAATATGTCCGCAACCAGGCGACGTTCCGTCTGGCCCGCCAGGCGCTGTGGCGCGAGTCGTGGGTGTTCTGGTCGCTGCTCGCGGAGGCCTGGCTTTGCATGCTGAAGCAGGCGTACCGCAATCCCGCCAGCGTCGAACTCAAACCCTTTGCCGCAGAAATCGCGACCCGGGCCATGCGCTATGCCGGGCGGGTCATGCGCTGGGATTATCATCAGGCGCGCCACCCGGCCGCCTCGGCATGGCGCCGCGTAAACAAGATCTATCGCCTGATCGAGCGTGACGGATTTTCCACCCGGACGGTGCAGATCGGCGGACAGTCCACGCACTGCGCACGCGAGTACACACTGATTGTGCTGACGGGACTGGTGCACCCGCTGGGCTACCGGGCGCGCGAAATCGAATCCATTGCCAGGCTTCTTGAAGATTACGAGCCCTTGCCGCTGCCCGCCACCGTGCCGCAACGCGATGTGCATACGCATCTGGTGGATCTTTCCCTCAGCGAAGGCGCAGCCGTTCTGGAAAGCGAGTGGGTGCAGGGCCGGCGTTTGCGCTATCTCGCATTGGGTCCGCTGGTCGATCATCTGAAATCACTCGATCAGACGGCGACGACGATCGACAGTGGGCTGACCCGCCAGATTGCGAGCCTGATCGAGCGGGGCGGCATCCGCCGCGGCCGGCAGCGTACCAATCGATTCGGCCGCGTGTGGGTGGCAACAGGAATGGCCGGAATCCTGAGTGTCCTGGCCCGGTCCGATTCGCCCAAGGGAAACCCGGCCCTCGAACCCTGGATGCTGCGCGACGAGAGCGCCGAAGGGATGGGATTTGTGCTGTCCGAGCCTGCCGCGTTGCCACATGGCCGGCTGATAGCCGTGAGCTGGGATCCTTCGGAGAACGTCTGGCAATTGCTGGCGATACGCTGGGACCGCGAGGAAGGCGGCCAGCATCTGGTCGGTACGCAGCGTCTGTCACGCCATCCCAAGCGCGTGGAAATCCACTACGAGGCCGATGTGCCGGGCGTGAGCCGTGAGCCGGCCTGGGCGGTATTCCTGCCGATGACCCACACCGATCAGGGCGCGAGCAATCTGCTGCTTCCCCAGTCGCATTATCGTCTTGGCGCCCCCCTGATGTTGCGCGACGGCGATGTCGTGTACCGCTTGCGGCTGGGGGAGGTGCAGGAAGGCCACGAAGGCTGGCTGCGCGTCGGCATGGACGTGGTCGGACGGGAGCAGTTCGCCGCCGCGGCCTGACGTGGCCGCGCGTCAACGCGTGCGGATGTCGCCGAAATGGAAGTCGAATGAACCCGCATGGCGGTCACGGAAATACTGCTCCAGCGTGGCGCGCACGGTACGGAAGGCGATTTCGTCCCAGGGAATCTCGGTTTCGGTGAAAAGCCGCGTTTCGAGCGACTCGACACCGGGCTGGAAACCGAGATCGAGCAAGCGGGCGCGGAACATCAAATGCACCTGATTGATGTGCGGGAGGTTGTACAGGGTATATAGCCCGCCCATTTCGATGTGCGCGCCGGCTTCCTCCCAGGTTTCGCGCGCGGCCCCTTCGAGCGTGGTTTCGCCGTTTTCCATGAAACCGGCGGGGAGGGTCCACAGGCCGTATTTGGGTTCGATGGCGCGCCGGCACAGCAGTATCCTGTCTTCCCACTCGGGGATGCAGCCCACGACCATCTTGGGATTCAGGTAATGGACGGCGCCGCATCCGGAACATACATATCGTGGCAGGTTGTCGCCGCTGGGCACACGCAGCACGACGGTGCTGCCGCATTCGCTGCAAAATTTCATGTCGCTTCCAATTCGCTCACTGTGTAGGCACGGTATCAAAATCTCCTCACATCGATCAAGGATGAAACTGGAACCTGGCCGCCCAAGCGATTATCATCCAGGACCTTACCGTCGTTCTGGCTGACCATGCGCCCCTCCCACATCGAAACCATCCTCAATCGCGAATTCGAAAGTGCCGCCGACGGCCATCACACCCCCGTCATGCTGTGGGGGCCGCCCGGGGTCGGAAAATCGCAGATCGTCGCCAAGATCGCCCAGCAGCACAGCGTGCCGTTGATCGATATCCGTCTGTCGCAAATGGAGCCGACCGACCTGCGCGGCATTCCCTTTCGCAACGGCCAGCTGGTCGAATGGTCGATCCCCTCGGTGCTGCCGGATGCCGGACGTCACGGTCTGTCCGGGATCCTGTTTCTGGATGAAATCACCTCGGCGCCGCCCTCGGTCTCGGCTGCCGCGTACCAGCTGATTCTCGACCGCCGGCTGGGCGAGTACAGCGTGCCGGACGGCTGGGTGATCTTCGCCGCCGGCAACCGTCAGGGCGATCGCGGCGTGACCTACGCCATGCCGGCGCCGCTGGCCAACCGTTTCACCCATTACGAGGTCGAGGTGAATCTGGACGACTGGGTGGACTGGGCGCACAGCGAGGATATCGACTCCCGCGTGATCGCCTTTCTGCGTTTCCGTCCCGATCTGCTGTTCAGTTTTGATCCCGCGCATACGCCGATCGCCTTTCCGAGTCCGCGTTCGTGGGAATACGCGCATCGCGCGTTGCAGAAATTCGACCGGACCGCGCTGCTGGCCGATGCGCTGATAGCCTGTGTCGGGCAGTCGGCCGGACTGGAACTCAAGACCTTCGTCGACAACATGGCGCAGATGCCGGACATCGACGCCATCATCGCCGGCGACGCCGCGGAAGTCCCTCAAGGCATCGACCTGCAATACGGCGTCGCGGCCGCGCTGGTGCGCAAGGCGCTGCAATCCGCCGACAGCGGCAACGTCACCGTGGTGTATGGCAATATCCTCAAATATGCGCAGCGTTTTCCGCAGCGTGAAATGGGGGTGATGCTGGTGAGCGACCTGCATCGTGCGGTGGGACGTCCGCTGTTTGCCGTGCCGGCCTTCGCCGAGTGGGCCAACAGCATCACCGACCTGGTGTTGTACGAGCACTGACTGCTGATATGGCCGACCAGCCCGACGCCGCACTCGAATCCCTCCTCACCAAGCTCGCCGCGGCACGCACGCGGCTCATCATGGAGCGGCCTTTCCTTGGCGCGCTGGTGATGCACCTGCCGCTGAAGGTCGGCGGCGCAGGGTGCACCACCACCGGCACCGATGCGCAGGCCTTCTATTTCAACCCGAAGTTCATCGACACCCTCAGTCTCGCGCAGACGCAGTTCGTGCTGGCGCACGAGGCGATGCACTGCGCGATGGGTCATCCCCATCGCCGCAATCATCGCGTCAAGCGGCGCTGGGACGTGGCCTGCGACCATGCGGTCAACCTCATCCTGATCGAGGAAGGCCTGAAGCCGCCGCTGCACGGCATCCTCGCCGACCAGAACTACATGATGCTGTCGGCGGAAGAAATCTATCCGCTGATCCCCGAGGACACGGCGGAAGAATCCTTCGACCAGCACATGTTCGATCACGACAACGAGTCGGACGCCAGCCCCGACGAGAACGAGCGTCAGGACAATCCGGATGCCGGCGAAGCCGGTGGCCAGGGCAAGGAAGGCCAGAGCGAGGCCGAAGAAAAACAGGGCAGCGGCAGCCAGCCCTCGCAGAAGCCGAACGAGCTGTCGCCCAGCGAACGCGAGGAACTCGCCGAACAGTGGAAGAATCGTCTGGCCGCCGCCGCCCAGGCCGCGCGTCAGGCCGGCAAGCTGTCGCAGTCGATGATGCGCTGGGTCGACGACCTGCTGGCGCCGAGCCTGCCGTGGCGCGCGCTGCTGGCGCGTTTTTTCGCGGTCAACCAGCGCGACGACTATTCCTGGCGCCGGCCGTCGCGACGCGAGGGCGACGCGCTGCTGCCACGGCTGTCGAGCGAAGGCATCGACGTGGTGGCGGCGATCGACACCAGCGGCTCGATCAGCGATGACGAACTGCGCGAATTCGTCACCGAACTCGATGCCCTGAAAGGCCAGGTGCGCGCACGCGTCACCCTGCTGGCATGCGACAACCACGTGGCGGACCAGGCGCCGTGGGAATTCGAACCGTGGGACACGATGCAGCTGCCGGACGATCTCCCGGGCGGTGGCGGCACCGACTTCCGTCCGGTGTTCGACTGGGTCGAGCATGAAAACCGCACCCCCAACATGCTGGTGTATTTCACCGATGCGGAAGGCGACTTTCCCAAGGTTCCGCCGAATTATCCGGTCATCTGGCTGGTCAAGGGCAAGGGCGCGGTGCCCTGGGGCGAGCGGGTACAGCTCAATTGAACCCGCCGCCCGACCGCGTCCGCGGCTTTCTGCTCGAACAGCTCGACATTCGCGGCGTCTGGGTTCAGCTCGGCGGCGCCTGGCGGGACATGACGGCGGGCCGCGACTATTCCGAACCCGTTCTCGAACTGCTGGGCCAGCTGGCGGGGGTGACGGCGCTGATTGCCTCCAGCCTCAAGCAGGCGGGGCGGCTGACCTTCCAGGTACGCGGCAACGGCGACGTGTCGCTGCTGGTGATGGATTGCGACGAGCAACTGCGCCTGCGGGGCATGGCGCGCACCCTGAAGCACCCTGAAGGGCACGAGGGCATGAACGTGCCTTCGGATCTCTCGGCGGGCAATCTGCCCGCCCTGCTGGGCGGCGGTGCGCTGACGCTTACCCTCGACACGGCCGGCATGCGCCAGCCTTACCAGAGCCATGTGCCTTTGCAGGGCGACACGCTCGCCGCCGTATTCGAGCATTATCTCGCCCAGTCCGAGCAGGCGCCCACCCGGCTATGGCTCGCGGCCAGCCGCGACGCGGTAGGGGGACTGCTGCTGCAGGCGTTGCCGGGCGCGGCCGCGCGCGATGCCGATGGCTGGAACCGGGTGCAGATCCTGGCCGATACCGTGCGGCCCGATGAGCTGCTCGGCCTCGGTGCGATCAAGCTGATCGGGCGGCTGTTTCCGGAGGAAGACGTGCGCGTGTACGACCCGCGTCCGGTCCGCTATCACTGCCCCTATGATCCGGACAAGATTTACGCCATGCTGCGCAGCGTGGGGCAGGCGGAATGCGAGGCCATCCTTGCCGAGCAGGGTGAAATACGGGTGCACGACGATATCTGCAACCACGAGTACGTGCTGGATGCGGCCATGGTGGCGGCCTTGTTTGAATGAAAGGATGGGCGATGCGGACAGGATGGATGCTGGCAGGATGGCTGCTTCTCGCGGGCGGCGCGCAGGCGGAGGACGGGCGCTACCAGGCCTTGCCGCTGGCCGGCGGCGAAGGGGGCAAAGGCGGCGGGCGGGCGCTCATACTCGATACCCGCGACGGCCATGTATGGGTCTGGAGCGAGAACGAGCTCATCACCGCACCGGATGGCCGCCGCCGCTACGGCACGGGCTTCATCTATCAGGGCAAGCTGCGCCCCGGCAACCAGGCGGGCGAATTCATCGAACAGCAGGTTAAATAATGGCTGCCGCCCCCGGCCTTGAGTGCATGACTTAAGGCGAAGCCTGTCCGGGCCGATAAGTGCTCATACTTGCGCACCCACCCGAGAACCATGCAGACCGAGCCAGCCCTCCAACCCGCTTTCCCCCAGGCCGGACGCCAGAAAATCCGTCTGGGAGACCTGCTCGTGGAGCAGAAGGTCATCTCCAGCGCCGACCTCGACATCGCACTGGCCACGCAGAAGAAAAGTGGACGCAGACTGGGCCGCATCATCGTCGAAAGCGGACTGGCCGGGGAAAACGACATTGCCCAGGCGCTGGCGCGGCAACTGAATCTTCCCTTCATCGATCTCAGGAAATTCAACCCGGACGCGTCCATTCTGCAGCTGCTGCCTGAAACGCAGGCGCGGCGTTTCCGCGCCATGCCGCTGGCGCGGCGGGATGGCCACATTTTCGTCGGCATGGCCGATCCGACCGACCTGACTGCCTACGACGAAATCGCCCGGCTGATTCCGCAAGGCATCCAGCTTGCCGTGGTGGCGGAAGGCGACCTGCTGGCGGCCATCGACCGGATCTACCGGCGCACCGGCGATATCCACGGTCTGACCGAGGAGCTTGCGCGCGACATGGGCGAGCACGAGGCCAGCATCATCGGCCTGGAAGCGCTCGGCGAAGGGCAGGCCGATGCACCGGTGGTACGTCTGTTGCAGACCCTGTTCGAAGATGCGCTGCAGGTGAATGCGTCCGATCTGCACATCGAGCCGCAGGAAAAACACCTGGCCATCCGCTTCCGTATCGACGGCGTGCTGCACCCGCAGACCCAGGCCGATCTCAAGATCGCGCCGGCGCTGGCCTTGCGCCTCAAGATCGTGTCCGGACTGGATATTTCGGAAAAACGTCTGCCGCAGGACGGCCGCTTCGCGGTCAAGGTGCGCGGCCGCACCGTCGACGTGCGCCTGTCCACCATGCCCACGCAATACGGCGAGTCCGTGGTGATGCGGCTGCTGAGTCAGGGCGACAACCTGCTTGCGGTGGGCGGCCTCGGCATGCCGCCCGACATGCAGGAACGCTTTCGCGCCATCCTGCACCGCCCCAACGGCCTGGTGCTGGTGACCGGGCCCACCGGCAGCGGCAAGACCACCACGCTTTATGCCGCGCTGGGCGAACTCAACGATCCGGGCACCAAGATCATCACGGTCGAAGACCCGGTGGAATACCGGCTGGCCGGCATCAACCAGGTGCAGGCCAACGACAAGATCGATCTCAGCTTTGCCCGCGTATTGCGCGCCATCCTGCGTCAGGATCCGGACGTGATCCTGGTCGGCGAGATGCGCGACGCGGACACCGCGCAGGTGGCGCTCCGGGCAGCCATGACCGGCCATCTGGTGCTGTCCACCCTGCACACCAACGACGCGGCCTCCACGCCGGTGCGGCTGCTTGACATGGGCGTCCCCGCCTTCATGGTGGCGACGTCGGTGCAGGGTGTGCTGGCGCAGCGCCTCCTGCGCAAGGTGTGCGGCCATTGCAAGGCGCCGCACGTGCCGACGCCGCAGGAGCGGGTCTGGCTGGGGCGGGCGCAGGCCGACCAGGCCGACGACGCCTATGTCGCGGGCACCGGCTGCGACCGCTGCCACGGCACCGGCTATTCCGGACGCCGCGCCGTCCACGAGCTGCTCGAAATCAATACCGCGCTGGCGGAAAGCCTGGCGCGCAGGAATCCCACCGAATTCGTGGCTGCCGCGCGCGCGTCCATGGCTGGCCATAGCCTGCGCGACCAGGCCATCGCGCTGGCACGGGCGGGTGTGACCTCGCTGGCCGAAGCGATGCGCGCCAGCGCCCAGGACGAGACAAGCTGATGCTGCGTTTCGCCTATACCGGCCGCACCCGGAGCGGCGAGCAAGCCCAGGGCATCCTGGAGGCGGACAACGCCGCCGCATGCGCCAGCAGCCTGCTGAAAAACGGCATTTCACCCGTGACCATCCAGGAAACCGGGCAATCCGAGCGGCGCGGGGCGAAACCAAAAAGTCTGAGTCTGTTCGAGCCCGCCGTCCGGCCCATCGACGTGCAGCTGTTCTCGCGCCAGCTCTATACCCTGATGCGCGCCGGCGTGCCCATCCTGCGATCGCTGTCGGGCCTGCTCGAATCGACCACCAATGCCGCCTTTGCCCGGGTGATCGCGTCCCTGAAGGAGTCGCTCGAAGCGGGACGCGACCTGTCGATGGCGATGCGCCAGCATCCCGCGGTCTTTTCGCCGTTTTACGTGGCGATGGTGCGGGTCGGCGAGGCAACCGGCCGCCTGGACGAAATCTTCCTGCGCATGTTCGAGCACCTCGAGTTCGAACGCGAGACCCGCGCCCGCATCAAGGAGGCGCTGCGTTATCCGACCTTCGTGCTCGTCGCCATGGTGGTTGCGATCGCCGTCATCAACGTGTTCGTCATTCCCGCTTTTGCCAAGGTCTATGCCGGTCTTGGGGCCGAGTTGCCGCTGATGACGCGCATTCTCATCGAGACCTCGCGCCTGACCATCGCCTATGGCTGGCTCATGCTGGCGGGCCTGGTGCTGACCGTCTTCGGATTCCGCATGTGGCGCGCCACCCCCGGCGGGCGCCTGCTGTGGGACCGCTTCAAGCTCAGGCTGCCGCTCACCGGCTCGATCATGCTGCGCAGCACGCTCGCCCGTTTCGCGCGCACGCTGGCGTTGTCCCTGAAGAGCGGCATTCCCGCGGCGCAGGCGCTCTCGGTGGTGGCGGAAGTCACCGACAACGCCTGGATCGCCTCGCGCGTCGAGCAGATGCGCAACGGCATCGAGCGCGGCGAATCGGTCCTGCGCACCGCCCAGAACGCGGCCGTGTTCAACCCGGTGGTGCTGCAGATGATCGCCGTCGGCGAGGAAACCGGCAGCATCGACGACCTCATGCAGGAAGTCGCCGGGATGTACGAGCGCGAGGTGGGCTACGAGATCAAGACGCTCGCCGCCCGCATCGAGCCGCTGATCATCGTTGCCCTGGGCGGCGTCGTGCTGGTGCTGGCGCTCGGCGTGTTCCTGCCGATGTGGGATCTGGCCAGCGTGGCCATCAAGTGAAATCCCGGCCGTCATGCCATGTTTGTGTTCAAGTCCCGGCCAGGTATGCCGAAATAGGTCCTGTAGCTGCCATATGGCAGCGATTGAGGCGAACACATTCAAATAGTGAGGAGAACACCATGTATACCCAGAAGGACATGAAAACCAGGCAGTACGGCTTCACCATGATCGAACTCATCGTCGTCATCGTCATCCTCGGCATCCTCGCCGCCGTGGCGCTGCCGCGCTTCACCAACATCCAGCGCGATGCGCGCATCGCCAAGCTGAATGCGGCACGTGGCGCGGTGCTGGCGGCAGCGGGGATGGTTCACGGAACGGTACTAGTGCGAGGTGGGGTTGCCGATACGGTAACCTGCGCCGGCGGTGGCGGTTTTGCGAACAACTTGACCGGCGCTGCGGGAACCGTGTGTACTGAAAACGGCACCGTCAATCTCGTCAATGGCTATCCCGCTGCTACCGTCGCGGGCATTGTGAGTGCCGCCGGCTTGACCACGGTCATGAACCCGTCAGCCGCACAGCTCGCAGCGGAGGGCTATCAAACCAATGGCGCGGGGCCGATCGATATTCGCGTGATGGGCGGCTCCAACCCCGCTACCTGTTTCTTCCGGTATACGGCAGCGGCAGCTAATGCAGCGCCTGGGGTCGGCTCGCTCACACCCGCCACGCCCACCGGTAACACGGCGGGCTGCTAGGCCTGGCGATGAGTGCATCGCGCGCCATTGAAAACCGCCGCTTATGCGGCGGTTTTACCATGGTGGAACTGATCCTGGTGATCGTCATCGCCGGCATCCTCGCGGCGGTGGCCGCGCCGCGCATGCTGGGCCGCAGCGGCTTCGATACCCGCGGTTTTGCCGACCAACTGGCCGCCACGGTACGCTTTGCGCAGAAGCTGGCCGTCGCCCAGCGCACGGATGTCTACGTGCAGCTGACGGCAAACGACGCCAGCCTCTGCTACCTTGCCACCGCGCCGTGCCCGGCTGCCAGCCAGGCGCCAGGGCCGGGCGGCGAAAAGCCCTACACGGTCAGCGCGCCAAACGGCGTGGCGATCGCCAGTCCGGTTGCAGCGCTCCACTTCGATGCCGGTGGGCGTCCCGTGAACCTCGCCGTCCAACTCGACATTCCGGTCAACGGCAGCGGCACGCACCATGTGTTGGTCGAGCAGGAAACCGGCTATGTCCACTGACCAGCGCGGCCTCAGCCTGATCGAGCTGCTGGTGTTCATCGTGGTGGTGGGCATCGCGGTCACCGGCGTGCTGTCGGTCTACAGCCTGAATGCGCGATCCAGCGCCGATCCCATGGTGCGCAAACAGGCGCTCGCCATCGCCGAGTCGCTGCTCGAGGAAGTGCTGGCCAAGCCTTATACCTATTGCGATCCCGACGATGCCAATGTGGAGACGGCACAAAATGCATTGGTAGGTCCATTGGGGTGTGCAACGACTCCTGAAATCATGGGGCCGGAAAATGCCAATGAAACGCGTTATTCCAACCTCACGCCGTTCGACAACGTCAACGACTACAACAATTTTTCCATGGCCGGGATCGTCGATCTCAACAACAACGCCGTCCCGGGGCTGGGCGGCTACACCGCGACCGTCCAGGTGGTGCAGCCGGCCGGCGCCTTCAACGGCATTCCCGCCGGCGAAACCCTGCTCGTCACCGTGACCGTCAACGGCCCCGGCAACCAGAGTGTGAGCCTCTCCGGCTACCGCACGCGTTATGCGCCCAACCTTTAACCACGCCGGCTTCACCCTGATCGAGATGATCATCGTCATCGCGATCACCGCCATCGTCGGCTCGATGGTGGCGCTGTTCCTGCGCGCGCCGCTCGACAGCTACGTGGCGCAGGATCGCCGCGCACGCCTGGCCGATGAGGCCGACACGGCGCTGCGCCGCATGGGCCGCGACATCCGGCTGGCGCTGCCCAACAGCGTGCGCGTCAACCCGGCGGGCAGCGCGGTGGAATTTCTCGGCACCCGCAGCGGCGGGCGCTATCGAGCACAGGGCGGCGGCGACATCCTCGATTTCACCGCTGCGGACACCGGTTTCGACGTGCTCGGCCCGGCCGTCGACATGCGGGCGGGCGACCGCATCGCCGTATACAACCTTGGTATTTCCGGCGCCGATGCCTGGGCGGGCGAGACGCTCGCCGACTACGTCGGCGCAGTCGGAAACGTGACCCATATCGCCATTGCTTCCAAGCAGTTCCCTCTGGCCTCGCCCGGCAACCGCTTCCAGGTCGTCGACGGCCCGGTGAGCTATGTCTGCAATCCCGCTGCCGGTACGCTCACGCGCTTCTGGGGTTATGACCCGACCGTCGGCGTGACTGCCGCGACCCCGCGTGCACTGCTGGCCAACCAGGTCAGCGCCTGCAACTTCACCTATCAACCTGGCGTCACCGAGCGCGGCGGCCTCGTCAGCATGACGCTGAACCTGAGCCAGGCGGGCGAAACGGTGCGCCTGTATGCCACCACGCAAGTGAGCAATCAGCCATGAGCCGCACGCCGCGCACCGAATCCGGTTTCGTCCTGCCCACCGCGATTTTCCTGCTGGTCGTGCTGGCCGCGCTGGCGGCCTACATGGTGTCGCTGTCGCGTACCAGCCACCTCAGCAGCGCGCTCGACGTTCAGGGGACGCGCGCCTATCTGGCGGCGCGCGCCGGCATCGAATGGGGGGCGTGGCAGTTGCTGCGGAATTCCTCGTGCGTGGCCGGCCCGACCCGCGTTGCGCTGAGCGGCACGCTCGCCGCGTTTTCGGTGGACGTGAGCTGTGCTCCATCCGGCCCCCCTTACACCGACGGGGCCGATACGATCACGGTCTACGTGATCACCTCGACCGCGGCGTCGACGCCCGGCCAGGTGGATTACGTCGAGCGGCAGATCCGGGCGAGTTTTTCGAAATGAACATCGCCATGCGCCTCGTACCCGGTGTGCACCAAATGCTCAGTCGCCTGGCCGGGGGCAGGCTGGCCGTCCTGTTATCTGGCGGTGCGCTGGGGATGGTGCTGGCCTTTACGCCGGCGCACGCGGCGACCTATACCAGCATGGCCACGACGTCGAACTGGATCAATCCGTCCGCGCACACGCGCGTCACCTGGACGAACGGCGCATCCTGCACTTCGGTCTACGCGGGCGCCCCCATCGACGACGACATCACGGCGCAGCTTCCGCTGGGCTTCACGTTCAATTTCGGCGGCGTGAACTACACGCAGGTGCAGATCATGAGCAACGGCCGGCTGCAATTCAACAACGGCTACTGCGGTTACGGCACCCAGACGACCGGGTCGCCGCCGACCTATACCTATCCGTATCCCGACGCCAGCCTGTCGCGCACGATGCGCATCTATGGTGTGGATCTCGACGCCACGCCGAGCGGAGCGTCGGGGGTATGTCCCGCCGCGACCTGCTATGTGAGCTATGCCACCGTGGGGACTGCGCCCAATCGCCGCTTCGTCGTGACCTGGGTGAACGTTCCGGAGTGGAGTGCCACCACGCGTACCGGCAGCTTCAACCTGCAGGTCATTCTCGAGGAAACGAGCAATGAGTTCGTCTACCAGTTCGGCCCGAGCAGCCATCCCACCGGCGGCTCCGCGCAAATCGGCTGGCAGCTGAGCCCGACGGATTATGCGGTGTGGTCCACGCCCGTCGTGCCGCCCGCCAATTCGGCGGTACGGTTCTACGTGCCAGGACCGATCGCCGAATTCCACATGGACGAGCCGATCTGGTCGGGCGCGGCAGGCGAGGTGCTGGACAGCACGGGTCATGGCTACGACGCGACGGCGACCAACGGTGCGCTCACCAGCAGCGCCGCGTCGGCGATCGCGGGCACGCCGGGCACCTGCGGCTACGGCGTGTTCGACGGCAACAACGACTATGTCGCGTTGCCCGCATCGTTCCCCGACCTCGTCACGGATTTCACCCTGACCGCGTGGATACGCACCACCAACAACGCCAGGAGCGGCCAGCGCATTTTCATCGACGACCAGAACAATACCGGCGGCTACGGCTTCAGTCTGGGCGACGGCGGCACCGGCATGCTGCGTTTCTACACGCGGGCGGTCAATCCGGTCATTCTGGACACGCCCAGCGTCATCCAGAACAACACCTGGTATTTCGTCGCGGCGGTGGCCGATCTCGGCGCCCAGACCAAGCGCCTCTATGTCTACAACCAGGCCGGCGCGCAGCTTGCCTACGTCACCCAAACCTACACCGGTACCTGGGGTACCGATGCCGGCGCCGCGTCAATCGGCGGCGAGAACAATGCTTCCACGGAAAACAGTTCGAGCTTCAGGTTCAGCGGCAACCTGGACGAAATTGGCGTGTACAAGGGCGCGATGAATGTGGCGCAATTGAGCCAGGTGATGAACCAGAAGCGGCCGTGCAGCATTGTCACGGTGGCTACGCCCGCCGGATTCAATGCATTCGAGACCGGAACGCCGGCAGGCAGCGCAAACGGCGTGATCCACACCAAAGTGTCCGCCAGCGCTTTCAACCTGGCCGTGGTCGCCCTCAAGAGCGGCGGCGCGGCCGTCGAAACCGCCTTTGCCGGCGACGTGAAACTGGAACTCGTCAATGCGTCGGCGGGCGCCAGTTGCGGCGCCTACGGGCTGATCCGCAGCCTGGGCGCGCTGACGTTCGTCGCGGGCGACGCGGGGCGCAAGACGCTGTCCGGCATCGCCGAGTCCAATGCCTGGCCCAACGCACGCCTCCGCATGACGTATCCGGCGACCGGCGCGCCGACGATCGTCGCCTGCTCGACCGACAACTTCGCCATCCGGCCGGCCAGCTTCGGCAGCGTGACGGTGAGCGATGCAGACAGCGTGACGGCCGGCGCCACACGTGCGCTCACCAATACCGCGGCGAGCGGCGGCATCGTGCACAAGGCCGGCCAGCCTTTCAGTATCGCCGCGACGGCGCTCAATACGGCCGGTGTCCCCACGGCGAATTACGTCGGCAGCCCGGCAGCCAGCCTGACCGGGTGCGTGCTGCCCGCCACGGGCTGCACGCTCGGCACACTCACCCCCGGCGCCTGGTCTGCGGCATCCGGCACGGTGACGACCGTCAGTGCCCGCTATTCCGAGGTCGGGGCCGTGGCCATGAAACTGGTCGATTCCAGCTTTGCCGCGGTGGATGCCGCGGACGGCTCCACCGCAGCCGAGATGAATATCGAATCGGCGGTCTTCAACGTCGGCCGTTTCGTGCCGGATCATTTCGATCTGACGCCGATTGCGCCGTTGCCTGTGTTCAAGACCTTCAACGACACCACCTGCGCCACGCGCTCGTTCACCTATGCCGGCCAGCCCTTCGGCTATCTCGCGCTGCCGCAGGCCACGATCACGGCGAAAAATGCCGCGGGCGCCATCACACTCAATTACGCGGGCGCGCTGTGGAAGCTCGTGCCGGCCGGCGCCATACAAACCTACACGGCCGCCAACAACCTCGACATCGGTTTGCTGGGAACCCCGACCGTCACTGCGAGCGGCGGCGGAACGGGCGTGCTGGTGGCCAATGCGGCGGATCAGATCGCGTTCGTGCGCACGACTCCGATCGTGCCTTTCAATGCGAACATCGGTCTGTCGATGGGCATGGAGGACATCGCCGAGAGCAGCGTCACGGGCAACGGCATCGTCGCTACCCTCTCGCCTGCGCTGTTTGCCAACATCGCCTTCGATGCCGGCGACGAAATCCGTTTCGGCCAGCTGGTCCTGACCAATGCGCTGGGCTCGGAACTGCTCGGCCTGCCGGTGCCAATCGAGGTCCGCTACTGGAATGGCAGCGGGTTTGCGCTGAATACCAAGGATTTCTGCACCCAGCTTGCCGCTGCCAACGTGTCGCTGTCCAACTGGACGCGCAATCTCAATGCCTGCGAAACCTCGGTGACCCTGTCCGGCCGTTTCAACCTCGGGCGCGGCAACCTGCGCCTGTCCGCGCCGGGTTCACCCAACACAGGCAGCGTCGATCTCGCTGTGCAATTGGGTCCCGTGTCGGGCGGCAGTACGTGCATCGCAGGCGGAGTGACTCCGGCCGTGGCCGCTTCGCAGAGCTGGCTGCAAGGCCATTGGATCAGCATGCCCGGGCCTGTGCAGTACAACCAGAACCCCGCGGCGCGGGCCAGTTTCGGCCTGTATCGCGGCAGCAAATCGCTGATTTATCTGCGCGAGATGTATTGACTACGGAATAAACCCTTTGACAACAGCAGTGTATTTATTTAGTTTCCGGAAAATTTTCAGGTCCGACACATGCAGCTTTTTCGTCGATCGAGCGAGCAGGGCTTAACCGCGTACTTGCGACTCCCCGGAAGTATTGCGTATGCGCGTGTCGATCGCAGGGCGGCCATTCCCAAGCTGCTTGCCGCCGGCGTGACGGCGGTCAAGGGCGATAACTGGGGCGAGGCGCTGGGCCGGCTGCACGGCAAAGGGCCGGTCAGCCTCGTACTGAATCCGGCTGATTACCGTCTGCGTCTGCTCGACGCGCCGAACGTGCCCGCCGACGAACTCAAGTCCGCGGTGCGCTGGCAAATCCAGGACATGCTCGATTTTCACGCCGACGACGGCACGGTGGATGTACTGGAAGTGCCGCACCCCGAGCATGTCAGTCATGCAAGGCAGATTTTCGCGGTGGCGGCCAAGAACAGCCTGCTGGCGGAAGAAGCCGTGCTCGCGACCAACGCGGGACTGGATCTCACCATCATCGACATCATGGAAACCGCCCAGCGCAACGTGGCCACCCGGCTGGAGGCCCCGGGACGGGCGCTGGCACTCTTCTCGTTCATCGAAACCGGCGCGCTCCTGACCCTCACGCTGGACGGCGAATTGTGCATGGCGCGCACGCTGGGCGTGAATCAGACCGTGCTGGACATCGAAGGCACGGAGAGTGTGCTCGAGCGCCTGACGCTGGAAATCCAGCGCAGCCTCGATCATTTCGATCGCCAGTTCGGCGGGATTCCCGTCGATCGGCTGCTGCTGGCGCCGGGAGCGAGCGCCGCAGGTTTGCAGAATGGCCTGTCCGGCAATCTGGCCTTGCCGGTCAAGGCGCTTGATCTGGCGGAGGTGCTGGACATCGCCGCCCTGCCCGATGCGAACATGCTGCCGCCCCATTGCCTGCATGCCATCGGCGCCGCCTTGCGGATGGAAGAGACCAAGCCATGAGCCAGCAGATCAATCTGATCAACCCGCTGCTGCTCAAGAAACGCCATGCGTTCGGGCTGCGTGAAATGACGCTGGGTCTGGGTCTGGTGCTGGCAGCCGCGCTTGCATGGTTCGGGTATCTGACCTACCGGGCGGGCACGCTCGAAAAGCAGGCCACGCAGCAGGAAGCCCGACTCGCGACGGCGCAGGCGGAACTGGACCGGCTGGGCACTGCCGCGGCGCGGCCGGTGAGCGATCTCCTGACCGGACGCGTCAAGGCAGCGCAGGCCCGGGTCACGCAACGCGAGGCGTTGCTGGCGTCGATGAATCGCACCCTGGACCGTACCTCGACGGGATTTTCTGCCCGCTTGCGCGCGCTCGCGCAGAGCAGCACCGAGGGCGTCTGGCTGAACGGCTTCACCCTCTCGCCGGATTATGTGGCGCTCGATGGATCGGCGCTCACTGCCGGTCTGGTGACGACCTATATGGACCGCCTCGGCAAACAGGCCGCGTTTGCCGGCATGAAATTCACCGGCATGAATGCCGAGCGTGTGCCGACCGCAGGCGACGACAGTCAGGCCCGTCCCGACAAGCTGCCGGAGCATATCGACTTTGCCCTGTATTCGGGCAGCCGGAAAAACCCGGCGGACAGGGGAGAATCCGATGGCCCGTGAAAAATGGCGCGAGGTCGGCCGGCGCATCGAAGCGATGAGTCTGCGGGAACGTCTGTTCGTTTTTGTGGCGGCAGTCGTGGTGGCGGTCGCGCTGGTGCAAATCCTGATGATCGATGCGGTGCAAGGGCGCGTGCAGAATGCCGAAGAACGCCTGCAAAGTGCCGAGGCGGCGCGGCTGCAGATCGACTCGCAGCGTGAACTGCTGGCCGGCCAGGGCAGGGGCGATCCCGACCGCGCTGCGCGCGAGGCGCTTGCCGCACAGGAAGCACGCCTGACCCTCCTGAATGCACAGCTTGAAACACGCGGGCACTCGCTGGTTCCGCCCGAGCGGATGGCCCAGGTGCTGAAGGATGTGGTGGGCGGCAAGAGCGGTGTGCGGATCGTCGGGTTCAAGACGCTCGGTCCACGTCCCGTCTCGCTGCCGGACGCACCCGAAGGGAGTCCGCCGGGATTCTACCGGCATGGCTTCGAAATCACGGTGAGCGGGTCCTATGCCGATCTGGTGGCCTATCTGGAGCATCTGGAAGCATTGCCCTGGCATCTCAACTGGACCGAGGCGACGCTCGATGCGACGGGCCGCCCCGATCTGAAACTGACTCTCATCGTCCACACATTGAGCCTGGAGGAAGCATGGCTGCGCGTATGATGCTGGGTGCCGCGCTGCTGCTGCTGGCTATCCCCGGCGCCCGGGCGGACCTGCCCGACCCCACCGCGCCGCCGGCAGCGCCCGCCGTCGGCGGCGACGCCAGCCCCGGCATGTCGCTGACGGCCATCAAGCGGCGCGGCGTGCAGCGATTCGCCGTCATCGGGGGCCAGGAAGTGGCGGCCGGTGGGCGTTACAGGGATGCCCGTGTGGTACGTATCACTGAAAACGAAGTGGTGCTGCGCCGCGGGGCGGACATTACAGTGCTCGAACTCTATCCGCACGTCGAAAAACGGCTGCGCGGCAAATAAAAAAACGGGAGAGATTGCGGATGATGAAGCGCTACACCTTGATGGTCGCCGGTCCGCTGGTTCTGCTGGGGTGCGCCGGCCCCCTGACGCCGCGCGATACGCAGCAGGCAATCCGGCAGGAAGTTGCCCAGGCGGCTCAGCCGCAGCCCGCGCCGCACGCGATGACGGACGCGCAGGCCCAGGCCGCACTGCTGCCCCCGCTCAAGCTCGAACTGCCCAAGGGCGCTGCCGAACCGGCCGAGCCGCGTTTCGACCTGGCCGTCAACGGCGCCCCGGCGCAGGACGTGTTCATGGCGATCGTCTCCGGCACGCGCTACAGCATGCTGGTGCATCCGGAAGTGGCGGGCACGATTTCCGCCAATCTCAGGAACGTCACCGTGCCCGAAGCGATGTCCGCCATCCGCGAACTGTACGGCTACGACTACACGATGGACGGGAAACGCATCGTGGTGCGGCCCCTGACGCCGCAGACCCGCATCTTCAAGGTCAATTATCTGGCCGGTGCACGCGTCGGCTCGTCGGATACGCGCGTGATCTCGGGTTCTGTCAGTGCCTCCGGCACCGGCGGGGCAAGCGGCACAACCGGCAGCGGTAGTTCACAAACCTCGCTGGAAACCAGCAAGATCAACACGACGCTCAACTCGGACTTCTGGGGCGAACTGAAGGTGGCGCTGGAAACGATCGTCGGCGAATCCGGCAAGGTGATCCTGAGCCCGCAGTCGGGGGTCGTGGTGGTCAGGACCACGCCGCGCACGATGCGGGACGTCGAGCACTTCCTCAAGGCCACCGCTTCGGCGGTCGAACGCCAGGTCATGCTGGAGGCGAAGATACTCGAGGTGCAGTTGAACGACGGCTACCAGACCGGCATCAACTGGTCGGTACTGCACAATGGCCAGCACAAGTACTCCTCGGGCGCCAACACCGGCAATTTCGATCTGCTGACCGGGGCGGTCAGCGGTTCGCTGGCCGATGCGCTCGGGAGCGGCCTGCCCGCCGCGGCCGGCACCACCTCCGGCATCTTCGGCCTCGCGTTCCAGACCAAGAGTTTCGCGGCCCTCATTAATTTCCTGGAAACCCAGGGCTCGGTGCATGTACTGTCCAGCCCGCGCATCGCGGCGTTGAACAACCAGCAGGCCGTACTGAAGGTCGGCACCGACGATTTCTTCGTGACCAATGTGTCGACCACCAGCAATACCGGCGGCGCCGGCACCACGACCACGCCCAGCGTGACGCTGCAGCCGTTCTTCTCGGGTATCGCGCTGGACATCACTCCGCAGATCGACGAAAAGGGCCGCATCACACTGCATATCCGCCCTTCGGTGAGCGTGGTGACGGAAAAGATCAAGAACATCGACGCCGGCCAGGCCGGCAAGCTGACCCTGCCGCTCGCTTCCAGCGCGGTCTCGGAAACGGACAGCGTCGTGCAGGTGGAAGACGGCCGCATCGTCGCCATCGGCGGCATGATGAAACAGTCCTTCGACGACAGCGCCAACCGCGTGCCCGGCCTGGGCCGGGTGCCGCTGCTGGGATACTTCTTCGGCAATACCAGCCAGAGTTCGAAAAAAAGCGAACTGGTGATCCTCATCAAGCCGACCGTCATCGACAGCCAGGCAGATTGGCAGGCGGATGCGGAAGCGACCCAGGCGCGTCTCGACAAACTCGAACGACAACCGCAGACGCCATGACGGCGACGGCTTTCTCCGACCCCGAACATTCGCTGGGCGCGCCCGGCGGGTTGTCGGGCGGCAGAAAGCCGGTTTCCACGGCCGGCAGCCGTCATGCGCTGTCCTATCTGGCCCATTTCGGGCTTGCCGAGGCGCCTTTCGGGCTGACCCCGGATACCGATTTCTTTTTCGCTTCACCGCCGCATCAGGAAGCGTTGAATACGCTGCTCCATGCGCTGGAAAACGGCGAAGGCTTCATCAAGATCGTCGGCGCGGTCGGGACCGGAAAAACCCTGCTGTGCCGGACGCTGCTGGCCGAACTCCCGAGGCGCTGCCGTGCGCTCTATCTCCCCAACCCCGCGCTCGATCCGGCCGGCATTCTGTTTGCCGTAGCCGAAGAACTTGGCATCAAGCCGACAGGAATGGAAAGCGGTTATCGCGTGCACAAGGCGATCCAGTCGCGCTTGATCGCACTGGCCCGACGCGGCACCCGCGTGGTGCTGATTCTCGACGAGGCCCAGGCGATTCCGCCGGAGAGCCTGGAAACGGTCCGGCTGCTGTCCAACCTGGAAACCGAAAAACGGAAATTACTGACCATCGTGCTGTTTGGCCAGCCGGAACTGGATGCGCGGCTGGAACGCATTCCGCAACTCAAGACCCGGATCGGTCTGCACGATCGCCTGCGCCCCCTGCGGCGCGAGGAGCTCGCTGCGTATCTGTCCCATCGCATGGCGCGGGCAGGCTTCGATTCCGATGCCTCGCCGTTCAGTCCGCGTGCCCTCGGACTTTTGTACGGGGCCAGCGCGGGTGTTCCGCGCGTCGCCAATGTCATCGCCCACAAGGCGCTCATGCTGACGTATGGCAAAGGCCTGTATCGTGTCGGCTGGCACGAGATGCGTCATGCCGCGCGCGACACATTGGCGGCCAACGCGGCCAGTCGCGCGGCACGGTGGGCGCTGCCGGTTCTGGCGGTACTGGGAGCGGGCGCGGCGACCGGCTGGTTTTACCTGATGGCGTAAACAATTTCCTGTCAATTTTTCGATTGAGCCTGTGAGCATCATCAACCAGACACTGCGCGCACTGGACGCCCGCCAGCCCGGTCGGGCCGCCACGCCGGCGCCGCACCGCCTCCGCACCCTCGCGAAGCCGCGTCGGGCAGGCCTGTGGATCCTGCTCGCGATATTGTTGCCGGCTGCCGGACTGACCGTTTGGTTCATCTCTCCACCGGCCGCCGGGAACCTTACGCAGCCACCCCGGCCGGCCTCGCGGCAAGCCGCGCTGCCGCACGCGGCGACGCCCGTACCGCCCAACACCCAGCCTGCGCCGCCGCGCGCCCTGCTTGCCTCGCCTGCCGTCAAGGAGGCCGCCGTCGCCGTTCCTGCCATGGCCGCCACCCGGCGCGGCGCGGCGGATCCGGACGCAGGCGTCACCCCGCAAGCACCTGCCCGTCCGCCCAGGCTGTCCGCTGCTTCCGTGACGGCGAGTTCACCGGGCTCAGCTATCACGCCGCCGCCGGCCATCCGCAAAGAGGTCAATCAAGCCATTGACGGGGACAAGGCCGAGGAAGGCTATCGCAAGGCTCTGTCGCTCATCCAGACCCATCAGGAAGGCCAGGCCCGCGCGCTGCTCGGAGCCGTGCTCGAGACGTCGCCCGGACATGTCGCCGCGCGCGAGGCGCTGGCCGCATTGCTCAGCGAGGCGGGGCAGAATCAGGAAGCCGAAAAGGTTTTACGCATCGGACGCGCAACGAATCCCGGGCATGCCGGGTTCGCATTCAGCCTCGGGCGTCTGCAGGCGGCGCGCGGCGATACGGAAGGAGCCGTTGCGACCTTGCAGGGCGGAATGGAAGGGCGCAGCGTCAGCGCCGAATACCATGCGACGCTGGCGGCACTGCGGGTGCGCCTCAAGCAATATCCCGACGCCGTGCGGCAATACGAGCAAGCGCTCAAACTGCAGTCGGATCAGGGACTCTGGTGGATGGGACTGGGGCTCTCGCTGGAAGCCCAGGGCCGGAACGACGAGGCCCGTTCCACGTTCCGGCGCGCGCTCATGACGGGTAATCTGACGGACAAACTTGCGGAATTTGCCCGGGCAAAACTCGCCGAGTAAAAACTGGCCGGCCGCAAGGATGCGGTGAACGCGCAGTCCGCAGACTGGCGTGAAGATGGCCTGTGGTAATTACACAACGCATGGTATCCACAATGGAAGAAAATTAATAGATTGTGGTTTTCTTTTGCCGATTTGCTAAAATTCCGCGCGTCGGCTGGATCTCAAGTCCCGGACCGATCTCTGGTGTGGGTTTTTATATTCGTAATAAAGGGAAATCAAATGAAATATTCCGTTCTCCTGGCTGCTCTGCTGGCTGTTTCCATGACCGCTTGCGGCAAAAAAGAAGAAGCGGCTGCTCCCGCCGAAGCGCCTGCTGCGGTTGCTCCGGCTCCTGAAGCTGCCGCGCCGGCTCCGGAAGCTGCGCCGGCTCCGGAAGCCGCTGCACCTGCTGCCCCGGAAGCCGCTGCACCTGCTGCGCCGGACGCTGCTGCACCTGCCGAAGCTCCTGCCAAGTAATTCCTCTGGCGCAGGAACGAACCGGCCTCTGGCCGGTTTTTTATGGCCGCAGGAAACGGTCGAGTCGCGCCATGGCCTCGGTCAGCCGCTGCAGCGGCTGGGTGTAGGCAAAGCGGAGGTGACGGGCCGCATGGTACGAGCCGAAATCGACCCCGGGCGTGACGGCGATGCCTGCGTCATCGAGCAAACGATTGGCCCATGCATGGCTGTCCGCAGTCAGACGGCTGCAATCGGCATACAGATAAAACGCCCCCTGCGGGACAACGGGAATGACAAAGCCGCGCGCCCGCAAAGCCGGTAGCAGGTAATCGCGGCGTACGCGCAGCTCGGCCTTGCACGCTTCGAGCATGTCCTGGGTTGCGGGGGCGAATGCCGCCAACGCCGCATGCTGCGCCGGCGTGGACGCGGCCAGAAACAGATTCTGCGCGAGCCGTTCCAGCGCCGGCATGGCCCAGGCGGGAGCGACCAGCCAGCCGAGCCGCCAGCCGGTCATCAGGAAGAACTTTGAAAAGCTGTTGACGACAAACACGTCGTCCCAGCGGGCGGCGCTGTGCTCGGTGCCGTCGTAGGTCAGCGCCAGATAGATCTCGTCGACGATCAGGGCGACGCCATGCGCCACGCACCAGTCGTGGATGCGCGTGAGCTCGTCCGGCGCCATGATGGTGCCGGTGGGATTGGACGGGCTGGCGATCAGGAGGGCGCGGGTAGCGGGCGTGGCGTGACGTTCGACGGCCTCAAGCGTGAGCTGGAAGCCGCTGCCGGCGTCGACCGGCACGCTCATCACGCGAGCGTCGCAAAAGCGGACGAAGTGGCGGTTACAGGGATAACCCGGGTCGGCCATCAGTATGTCGTCGTCCGGACCGGCCAGCAGCCCCAGCGCCAGCAGCAATGCGCCGGACGCGCCGGGCGTGACGACGATGCGCCCAGGCTCGACCGGGGCCTGCCAGCGCGCGGCATACCATCCGGCGATGGCCGCGCGCAGCCCGGGCAGGCCGAGCGCACCGGTGTAGTGCGTATGGCCGGCGCGCAGCGCGGCAATGCCGGCTTCGACGATGGGGCGGGGCGTGGCGAAGTCGGGCTCGCCGATTTCGAGATGGATGATGTCGCGTCCGGCTGCTTCCAGGGTCTGGGCTCGCGCCAGGAGATCCATGACGTGGAACGGCGCGATGCCGTCGAGGCGCCCGGCTGTTTTCAATGGTTCCGGATTCATGGCTCCGCGCCCGGGGAAGCCAGCGGATGCTGGCGATAGAACTGCTGCAGCTGCCGGTAGACCGCCGGATATTCCATATCGAGCAGCGACGGTGTTTCGAAAAAGACCTCGGTGAGCACGGCAAAGAATTCGGCGGGATTGGTGGTGGCATAGGGATCGATGGCCGTATGCTCGCCAGCGTCTACGCGGTGGCACAGGTTGTCGTAAGCCGCACCGAAATCGCGCGCCCAGGCGGCAGTATTCATGCCGCGATGCAGCGGCGGGAAGCCGTTGGCATCGCCGTTCAGCATGTCGAGCTTGTGGGCGAATTCGTGCAGCACGACGTTGACGCCGTCGGCCTGGCCACTGCTGGCCACATCGGCGATCGACAGCACCAGCGGCCCGCCGTGCCAGGATTCGCCCGCCAGGATGTCGCGCGTATGGTGCACCACTCCGGCCTCGTCCACCTCTTCGCGAGCGCGCAGGAACTCATCGGGATAGAGAATGATCTCGTTCCAGCCGCGGTAGCTGTCCTCGCCAAGGTTGAGCGTCAGTAAACAGGCCTGCAGGGCGATGACGAGCTGGATGGCCGCGTCGACCTCGGCGCCGCCTGCCGCGGAGAAGGTTTTGCCGTGGATGAACAGACTGGCTGCTTCACGCAGGCGTGCCCGTTCCAGAGCGTCCAGCCGGTGCAGGATCGGCAGCGCCGCCAGGACGGCGTCGAAATCCGCAGGGGGAATGGCATGCCGTGCAAGAATGCGGGTGCGTCGCCAGCGGCCAAACCAGTTCATTCGTCCTCAAGCAGGCGTGTGTCGGCCGCGTCGGGATGTTCGAGCTCGACCCGTTCGATCTGCAGGAAACGGCGGCTGATCTTGTCGCTGGAAATACGTACCTCGCCGACGTCCTTGCTGGCCTGCTCGATGTGGCTGGCGAGCTTTTTCATGCGCTCGTCGAAGCGCGCAAAATCCTTCGCCAGCTTGGAGAGTTCGTCCTTGATGACGTGCGCCATGCGCCGCGTTTCCGAATCGCGGATCACCGCGCGCGCGGTATTCAGCACCGCCATCAGCGTGGTCGGCGAGGTCAGCCACACCCGCTTTTTCTGCGCATGCTCGACCAGATCCGCATGGTAGGCGTGGATTTCGGCGAATACCGCCTCGGCCGGCAGGAACATCACCGCGCCGTCGGAGGTCTCGCCTTCGACGATGTATCGGGCGGCAATGTCGTCGACGTGTTTCTTGACGTCAGCCTTGAACTGCCGCCGCGCCGCCTCGCGCTCGGCCGCCGGCAGCGTATCGTCGAACATGCGGCTGTAGTTTTCCAGCGGAAACTTGGCATCGACGCAGACGCTGCCGGTCGGCTGCGGCAGGATCAGCACGCAGTCGGCACGGGTGCCGCTTTTCAGGGTGTACTGGAAGGCATAGGCATCGGGCGGCAGGCTGTTCCGCACCAGTGCTTCCAGTTGCACTTCGCCGAAGGCGCCGCGCGAGCGCTTGTCGCCGAGGATTTCCTGCAGCGACACGACGTTGGACGCGAGGCCTTCGATTTTCTTTTGCGCCTCGTCGATCACCGCCAGCCGCGACATCACCGAAGTGAAGGTCTCGTTGGTTTTCCTGAAGCCCTCGTCGAGCCGCTCGGCCACCTTGCCGGAGATTTCATTCAGGCGGCCATCGACCGTCTGCGACAGTTGCTGCACGCGCTCGCTGAACTGCGCGGTCATATGTTGCAGCGTGTCCTGCAGCAGGCTTTGCCCGGCGCGCCCCTGTTCGATGAGTTTTTCCAGCATCGCGGTCTGGAACTGGCCGAACTGGCCGGTCACGGTTTCGCGCGTCTCGGCCAGGCGCTCGGCCTGCGCGATCTGCAGCGCGGAGAGCTGGTTCTGTATACGGTCGGATTGCTGCGTCAGCCCCGCGTGCAGGTCGGTCAGCACCGCGCGGTGACGGGCCTCCATGTCCTGCGCCAGCAGCGCGGGCAGCCCGGCCTGTTCCTGCTGCAGCGCACGCAGGCGCAGCAGCAGGAACACAGTCAGGAGAACGAGGACGACAAGGCCGGCGAAGAGGCCGATTTCGACAGGTTGCATGCGCGGATTTTACCCGTGCCGCCATGAAAAAACCCGGCGCCGGCCGGGTTTTGATATTACGCCGCCGCGCGGTTGGCGCGCTTGCGTTCGTGTTCCTGCAGGTGGCGCTTGCGGATGCGGATCGATTTCGGCGTGATCTCGACCAGTTCGTCGTCGTCGATGAATTCCACCGCCGATTCCAGTGTCAGCTTGATCGGCGTGGTCAGGCGCACCGCCTCGTCGGTACCGGAGGCGCGCACGTTGGTGAGCTGCTTGCCCTTGATCGGGTTGACCACCAGGTCGTTGTCGCGGCTGTGGATGCCGATGATCATGCCTTCGTACAGCTTGTCGCCGGGCGAGACGAACATGCGGCCGCGGTCTTCCAGTTTCCACAGCGCGTAGGCCACCGCTTCGCCGTTGTCCTGCGACACCAGCACGCCGTTGTGGCGGCCGGGCAGGTCGGCCTTGATCGGGCCGTAGTCGTCGAACACGTGGCTCATCAGGCCGGTGCCGCGCGTCATGGTCATGAAGTCGGACTGGAAGCCGATCAGGCCGCGCGCGGGAATGTGGTATTCGAGGCGGGTGCGGCCGTTGCCGTCGGACTCCATGTTGGTGAGTTCGCCGCGGCGGCGGCCGATTTCTTCCATGACCGTGCCCTGCGTGTCGTCTTCGAGGTCGATGCTGAGATTTTCGTACGGCTCGCATTTCTCGCCGTCGATGTCCTTGTACACGACCCGCGGCTTGCCGACGGCCAGTTCGAAGCCTTCGCGCCGCATGTTTTCCAGCAGGATGGTGAGGTGCAGTTCGCCCCGGCCGGAAACGCGGAACACGTCGGCGTCGCCGGTTTCGTCGACCCGCAGCGCGACATTGACCAGCAGTTCCTTGCTCAGGCGATCGCGGATCTGGCGGCTGGTGACGAACTTGCCTTCGGTGCCGGCAAGCGGCGAGGTGTTCACCATGAAGTCCATGTTCAGCGTCGGCTCGTCCACCGGCAGCACGGGCAGGCCGGCCGGTTTGTCCTTGTCGCAAATGGTGACGCCGATGCCGATGTCGTCCAGCCCGGAGATGATGATGATGTCGCCCGCTTCCGCCTGCTCCACCGGCACGCGTTCCAGTCCCTGAAAGCCGAGCACCTGGTTGATGCGCCCGGTGGCGACCTGTTCCTCATGGTTCATCACGACCACCGGCATGCCGGGCTTGATGCGGCCGTTCAGCACGCGGCCGACGCCGAGGCGGCCCGTGTAGGTCGAATAGTCCAGTGCGGCGATCTGCAACTGCAGGGGAGCGTCGGCTGATCCTGGCGGCGTGGGCACGTGCGAGAGCACGGTCTCGAACAGCGGCTTCATGTCGGTTGCCGGGCCGCCATTCGATGGCGCGTCTTTCAGGTCCATGCAGGCCCAGCCGTTGAGGCCGGATGCGTAAATGATCGGAAAGTCGAGCTGTTCGTTGGTCGCGTGGAGTTTGTCGAACAGGTCGAAGGTCTGATCCACGACCCAGTTCGGGCGTGATCCGGGGCGGTCGACCTTGTTGATCACGACGATGGGCTTGAGGCCCAGCGCCAGCGCCTTCTTGGTGACGAAGCGCGTCTGCGGCATCGGGCCTTCGACGGCGTCGACCAGCAGCACCACGCCGTCCACCATGCCGAGCACGCGTTCGACCTCGCCGCCGAAATCGGCGTGGCCGGGGGTGTCGACGATGTTGATGTGGGTGTCGCCGTAGGTGATCGCGGTGTTCTTCGCCAGGATGGTGATGCCGCGTTCCTTTTCGATGTCGCCGGAGTCCATCACCCGTTCGTCGACCGCCTGGTTGTCGCGGAAGGTACCGGACTGCCTGAGAAGCTGGTCGACCAGCGTGGTCTTGCCATGGTCGACGTGCGCGATGATGGCGATGTTGCGAAGCTTGCGGGACATGATGGGTGAAAGGCCGGATTACGGGAAACCAAGCATTATAACAGGGTTTATTGACTGTGTTATCGGGTAAGCGGATGCGCGGCCAGGCGGGCGTCGATGCGCTCGATCATGCGCTGGTATCGTGCGCCCCCGACCGGCCCGAAGCGGCGGTCGAATTCGGTTCGCGGCATGAATTCCGGCAGATCGCGGAAATCAGGCAGCAAGTCCGTATCGTTGCGGGCGCGGGCGAGCAGTTGCAGCATCCGCGCGGCGTCATCGCCCGTCGCGCGTTCGCCAAGCCGTGCGCCGGCGCGGTCGTTGGCCAGATCGGTGAAACTGAATCCCGAGCCCTTGCCGGCGTCTTCTTCTTCCTTCATCAGCCCGATGGCATTGGCGAGACGGCTGCCGCCGTTGGCCGCCAGGGCGGCGGAAATCACGAAATGCTCGGCAAAGTCGCGCCGCCCGTGCAATGACAGCAATACTCGCGGCGCGCGGCGGATCGAGCGACCATTGTCCTCCAGCAAGCGGGGCAGACTGATGCCACCCAGATAGGCTGCCAGCGCGGTGAGCGCGGCACGGTTTTCCTCGCGCGCATCGTTTCCGCTTTGTTGGGCGTAGTCGAACAGCGGACCCATGATGCTCACCAGTGGCACCGTGCTGCCGTGCGGACGGGATTTCAGCAGGGTATCCAGTTGCCCGGCGTAGGCCAGCATGCGGGCCTGATCGTCGGGTGCGATCAGTAACCTGACGCTCTTGCGTTCGAGGCGGGTCAGCAGTTCAGGATTCCAGCGGTAATCCAGGGTGGCCTGGTTTTCGTCGAAGCGTATCCGGATAAAGGCGTCGGCCAGCGCCGCATAGGTGTTGTCCCGCCGTAGCCAGCGATTTGCCAGACGCGCGGCCCAGTCGGCCAGCGTGCCCGGCAGCGGCAGGCTGCCAAGCTGAAGGCCCCGGATGCGGATGCCGTCGGGCGCGTCCGCCAGTTCGGCGGTGACGTTGAGGTAGCGCCCAAACGGACTCGCCGGGACGCCCAGCGTGGCGGTGAGCGTGGCCAGCCCCGGGGTGAGTTCGGCGGCAATGCCGCTGACGCGCCGCAGCTCGACGGCGTAGTTGAGCAGGCGGTTGAGCTCGGATTCGTCGAGCTGGATGCTCTGTACCACATCGGGCGTCTGTCCGCGCGGATCGTGTTTCTCGAACAATGATTTGATCCAGGCGAGATCGGCGCGGCGAAATTGTGCCGGCGGCTCGACCGCGGGTGCGTCATCCAGCGCCAGCCAGGGCAGCAGGATGAGTGCGGCCAGCACGACAGACAGCGCTCCCCAGCCCATCCAGCGCTTCATGTTCATCCGGGCTGGTTGCGCATGAAATCGGCCGTTTTGAACAAGGCGGCAGTCAGTTCCTGTTGCATGGCGGCATCGATTCCCACCTCCTGCATGGCGCGGATCATGCAGCCCATCCACTGGTCGCGTTCGGCCTCGCCGATGGTAAAAGGCATGTGGCGGCGGCGCAGGAAAGGGTGGCCAAAACGGTCGGTGTATTCCGGCGGGCCGCCGGTCCAGCCGGACAGGAACCAGAACAGTTTATTGCGCGATTCGGCGAGATCGGCCGGATGCATCTTGCGGATGCCGTAATAATCCGGGTCCTCGTCCATCAGGTCGTAAAACCGGTCGACCAGGCGGCGAATGGTTTCCTGGCCGCCGAGTTGTTCGTAATGAGTGGGCATCATTCAGCCTTTCACGGGTTTGACCGCCGCCGCGGCCGCCCTGGCCCGGTCGCGGGCGATCGGGGTGGTTTCCGCCGTGGCAAGCGCCACGCCCATGCGTCGGCCGGCAAAGGCCTGCGGTTTGCCGAACAGGCGGATATCGACACCGGGCAGGGCAAGCGCGTCGGCGACGCCGTCGTAGGCGATGCCGGCCGCCTCCATGCCGCCGTAGATCACCGCCGAGGCGCCAGGCTCGCGCAGCGAGACATCGACCGGCAGGCCGAGGATGGCGCGCGCGTGCAGTTCGAATTCATTCTGCCGTTGGGTCGCCATGGTCACCATGCCGGTGTCGTGGGGGCGCGGACTGACTTCGGAGAACCAGACCGCATCGTCCTTGACGAACAGTTCCACGCCAAAAACGCCGAGTCCGCCCAGGTTCCCGGTCACGGCGGCGGCGATTTCCTGCGCGCGCTGCAGGGCGACGGGGGACATTGCCTGCGGCTGCCAGGACTCGACGTAGTCTCCCTTCATCTGCCTGTGCCCGATAGGCGCGCAGAAATGGGTTTCGATTTCTCCGGAGCGTCCGCGCGCACGCACGGTCAGCAGCGTGATTTCGTAGTCGAAGTCGATCACGCCCTCGACGATGACGCAGCCTTTGTCCACGCGGCTGCCGCGGGCCGCCTCCTCCCAGGCCGCCGGCAATTGGCGGGCGTCGTCCACCCATGACTGGCCTTTGCCGGATGAGGACATCACCGGCTTGACGATGACCGGATAGCCCAGTTTTTCCGCGGCAGAGGCCATCTCCTCCGGGCTGTAGGCGAACACATAGGGCGAGGTGGGCAGATTCAGGGTTTCGGCGGCCAGCCGGCGGATGCCTTCGCGATTCATGGTGAGATTGGCGGCACGCGCGGTGGGAATGATTTCGGCCAGGCCTTCGAGTTCGATCTCCAGCAGCGCTTCGGTGGCGATGGCTTCGATTTCCGGCACCACCAGCAGGGGTTTTTCCGCTTCGATCAGTGCGCGCAGCGCCGACCGGTCGCTCATGTCGGTCACGTAGGCGCGATGCGCGACCTGCTGGCCGGGTGCGTTGACGTAGCGGTCGACTGCAACGACCTCGACGCCCAGGCGCTGCAGGGCGATGATGACTTCCTTGCCAAGTTCGCCGGCTCCCAGGAGCATGACGCGGGTGGCGGAAGGAGAGAGAGGGGTGCCGAGGCGCATGGGGAACATCCAGCGAAACCAGAAAGCCCCATTTTACCGTGGCTTACAGATATTCCTCGATCGGCAGCACCCGCAGTATACGTAACAGGCCACGCTGGATCGGCGTGGTGTCGGGCTCCTGGTCGAAGGTGCGCGGGATGCCCTGGCGGATATCGGTCCATTGCAGCCGCTTCACGACTTTCGCCTCGACGGTTTCGACAACGAGCCGCGGCCGGAAGCTGCGTTCGGGTCGCATGGCGTTCTCGGCCATGTCGGTGACTTCCCGCGCGAGCCCGGGTGAATGGATCACCAGGCCCAGTTCGGTATTGAGCAAGGCCGAACGCGGATCGAAATTGAAGCTGCCGATGAACACCTGTTCGCCGTCGAAGACGAACGTCTTGGCATGCAGGCTGGCGCGCGACGAACCGCCCGGGAGATCACGCAGACGGCCGCCGATGGGCTCGGCCAGCGGCTTCAGCTCATAGAGGTTGACGCCGGCTTCCAGCAGCGGAATACGGTAGTTGGCATAGCCCGCGTGCACGATCGGCACGTCGCTGGCGGCGTAGGCGTTGGTCAGGACGTCGATCCGTATGTCCTGGCCGCGCCAGTATCTGAAATAGGCCATGCCCGCTGCACCCGGTACGAAATAGGGCGACACGATGAGGACGCGCCGGGTTGGATCGACCCAGAGACCGGCGAGTTGGCCGATCAGCAGGCTGGAAGGCGATTTGTTGGGATGGAGCACTTTTCCAGGCGGATCGACGACGAGGTCGGCGTGGGCAATGTGCCAGGGGGTGTCGCCTTTCAGCAGTCCGGGAATCGGGTCCGCCGCAGTCAGTGCGCGGCCAAACGCCGTATCGAGCTGCTCGGCGCGGAACCGGTACAGGCGCTGGGTGGTGCGCTGCAGTCGCCGGTCGCTGGGGGCGATCGGCAGGGCGGAGGCGGGTACGGCCGCGATGCTGTTCCAGTAGGCGTCAAACGATTGCGACAGGGCATTGACGATGGCGCCGGCTGCGACGACATCGAGATCGATGAAAGCCAGATCAGGATTGGCATCGAAATACTCGTCGCCGATGTTGCGCCCGCCGGTGATGCCGATCTGGCTGTCTGCGATGAAGACCTTGTTGTGCATGCGACGGTTGAGCCGGACGCTTTCGCGCAAGGCCTCCCAACCCCTGACCAGCAGGCTGGTGCTGCGGGTGTGGAATGGATTGAACAGCCGTACCTGAATGTTGGGATGGGCATTCAGTGTGGCGAGCCCCAGTTCCTTGTCGGCGGTGTCGATGTCGTCGATCAGCAGGCGCACACGCACCCCGCGATCGGCCGCGGCCAGCAGCGAAGCCGCGACCATTCTGCCGGTGGTGTCGTTGTGAAACAGGTAGTACTGCACATCCAGCGTGCGGGTGGCGCGTTGCGCCAGCGCCAGCCGGGCGGCCAGGGCCGCATGACCGCCCTTGAGCAGATAAAATCCTGATTCAGCGGGCGGGATGCAGTCTGCGATCCGGGCTTTCAGGGGCGTGTCGACCTGGCTGGACAGGGCCTGAGAGGGCAGGCGTCGGGCGTCGGGATCGAGGGTGGACGCACAGCCGGCCAGCAGCAATGCAAGCAGACCGATACAGAGGCGTGGATCAGGTCGGTTGCGCATCCAGCCGCCGCCAGGCGAAATGAGGGCCGGGATCGGTCTTGCGGCCCGGCGCGATGTCACTGTGGCCCACGACTGCCTGGATCGGATAGGCTGTTTTCAGGCTGGCCAGCAGCGGGAGCAACGCCGCATACTGGGCATCGGTGAACGGCAGATCGTCGCTGCCTTCCAGCTCGATCCCGATGGAAAAATCGTTGCAGCGTTCACGCCCCTGCCAGTTCGATACGCCTGCGTGCCAGGCACGCAGCGCGCACGGCACGAACTGGATCAGGCTGCCGTCGCGGCGGATGAAGAAGTGCGCCGACACTTCGAGACCACGAATATCCTGGAAATAGGGATGCGCCTCCCAATCGAGCCGGTTGGTGAAGAGATCGATGACCGCATCGCCGTCGAACACGCCCGGCGGCAGCGAAATGTTGTGGAGAACGACGAGTTCGATCGCCGCGCCTTGCGGGCGTGCATCGCAATTGGGCGAAGGCAGGTGGCGTGCACCGATCAGCCAGCCCGAGGCATCGAGGTCACGAGGGAACGGATCGGAAAGCGTCATGGCGCAAGCTTACTTGACCCATGCGGAGTCTGGAAACATCAGCCGGCGTCCCTGGAGGGGGTTGCCGCTTGAATGGCTGACTGCCACGGCCTCTTGCGGGTAGACTGCCGACTTTCATGAATTCCGGGTGTGCCGCATGACACGGCTGGACGCGCAACAATTGCTGGATCACGCCGAGCCCGTCGCCTCCGAAGCGGAGGTGCAGGCTGCGCTCGATCGCCTGGCGGACGAAATCGGACGCGGGCTGGGGAGCGCGTTTCCATTGGTGCTGGCGGTCATGGGCGGCGCGGTGGTGTTTGCCGGCCAGTTGCTGCCGCGGCTGCGCTTTCCGCTGGAGTTCGATTATCTGCACGTCACCCGCTATCGCGGCAAGACCGAAGGCGGCGAGATCGAGTGGCGCGTCCTGCCGGGGCAGAACGTGGTCGACCGCCATGTGCTGGTGCTGGACGATATCCTGGACGAAGGCGAAACCCTGGCCGCCATCCGCGACAAGCTCCTGCACATGGGCGCGGCGCGGGTCTGGTCGGCGGTGCTGACCAACAAGGACAACGGGCTGGACAAGCCGGTCCAGGCCGATTTCGTGGGGCTGGTTGTACCCAACCGCTATGTGTTCGGCTGCGGCATGGATGCTTACGGACTGTGGCGCAATCTGCCCGCCATTTACGCTTTGAAGGACAAATGAATGCTGGGCATCATCGGCGGTACCGGCCTCACGCAACTGGCCAATCTGGAAATCACTCACCGTCAGGTGGCGCGCACGCCCTACGGAGAGCCTTCGGGCGCGCTCACCTTCGGCCGCATCTGCGGTCAGGAGGTGATCTTTCTGGCGCGTCACGGCTACGGCCATACCATCCCGCCGCACGAGGTGAACTATCGCGCCAACCTGTGGGCGCTGAAGGATCATGGCGTCGACCGTGTGGTGTCGGTGGCCACGGTCGGCGGCATCCATCCTGACCTGATCCCCGGCACGCTGGTCATCCCCGACCAGATCATCGACTATACGCATGGCCGCGCCGCCACGTATGCGTTCGGCAACGACAAGCCGGTCGTTCATCTTGATTTCACCACCCCCTATTGCGAGGTCATGCGCGCCGCGCTGCTGCAGGCCGCGAGCGGTGCCGGCATCAGCCTGCGCGACGGCGGCGTCTATGGCGCGGTACAGGGGCCGCGCCTGGAGACGGCGGCCGAAATCAACCGCCTGGAGCGCGACGGTGCCGACATGGTGGGCATGACCGGCATGCCGGAGGCCTACCTGGCGCGCGAACTGTCGCTCTGCTACGCGGCGGTGGGCGCGGTAGTCAACCATGCGGCCGGCCGCGGGTTGTCGGCCGACGGGATCCAGATGGGCGAAATCCAGGCTGTGCTGGGCGAAGTGATGCTGCAGGTCAGACACCTGCTGGAGCAGCTGGTGACCAACGATGCGGCCGGACTGTGTCCCGTCTGAACAGGCAATGAGGGCAGCGTGAAGCTCTATCGTGCGCTGCAATCGCAGGGGTTTGGCTCGCGCAAGGGCTGTGTGGCGCGCGTGCGCGCCAGTGCGGTCGAGGTCAACGGCGTGGTCTGTGACGATCCTGAAACCGATGTCGATCCCGCAGGGCTGGAACTGACCCTCGACGGTGTGGTCTGGACGTTTCGCGAAAAGGCCTATGTAGCGATGCACAAGCCGGCCGGCTACGAGTGCTCGCACCACCCCAGCCACCATCCCAGTGTGTTTTCCCTGCTGCCGCCGCCGCTGTTGCAGCGTGGGGTGCAGTGCGTGGGACGGCTCGACCAGGACACCACCGGCCTGCTGCTGTTTTCCGACGACGGCCAGTTCATCCATCGCATGATTTCGCCGAAGAAGCGTATCGCGAAAATTTACCGGGCCGTCTGCGCCGAGCCCGTGACCGATGCCATGCTGGATGCCCTGCGTCAAGGCGTGGCGCTGAGCGACGAGCCGGCGCCGGTCGCCGCGCTGGCCTCCGATCGGCTTGAGGCCACTACGCTGCGCCTGACGCTCGCCGAGGGCAAGTACCATCAGGTCAAGCGCATGATCGCGGCGACCGGCAACCGGGTCGAGGCGCTGCATCGCGAAGCCATCGGTAGCCATGCGCTGCCCACCGACCTGCCGCCTGGTGGCTGGCGCTGGCTGGAAGCCGCCGACCTGCAACGACTGGAGCAGCCATGGCCATCCGCGAGGTCCTGAAAATGGGTGATCCGCGCCTGCTTGCCCAGGCGCGCCCGGTGGAGGATTTTTCCACGCCCGACCTGTCGCGGCTGATCGTCGACATGCACGACACCATGCGTTCGCTGAACGGGGCCGGCCTGGCAGCCCCGCAGATCGGCATTGGCCTGCAGGTGGTGATTTTTGAAGTCAGCGGCAACCCGCGTTATCCGGATGCCGAAACCGTGCCGTTCACTGTGCTCATCAATCCCGTGCTGACGCCCCTGTCCGACATCATGGAGGAAGGCTGGGAAGGCTGTCTGTCGGTGCCCGGCATGCGTGGACTGGTGCCGCGCCACGTTTCGTTGCGCTATCGGGGCTTCGATGCCGGGGGCGAACCGATCGATCGCAGCGTGAGCGATTTCCATGCCCGCGTGGTGCAGCACGAGGTCGACCATCTGCACGGCATCCTGTACCCGATGCGTATCCGCGATCTGCGCACGTTTGGCTTCACCGAGACCCTGTTTCCCGGGCAAACCCTGCAGGACGATTGACGGGTTTCCGACGCTTTCGGGCATGCATTTAGCTTGTCTAAAGTTGCGGCGCTACTCGCCGCTAACTTGTAGCGTAACCGTGGGCGATGTGCCCCGGCACACGCGGCAAGGACAACAATGATCCCGGAACATCAAATCCAGCAGGCGCAACGCCACATCCACCATACCGATGCGATGATGGGCGAAGCGGCCCGACTCGACGACATGGCCATCCAGTTGATGGCCGTGCAACGGCACTGGAGCGATTCCAGCCGCCCGTTGCGCCTCATGGCGGCATTGGAGGCCAGTCGCAGCGTCTGGCATGCGATCCAGGCCAGACTGGCCGAAGGCACGTTGTCCCTGCCGCTGGATGCGCAGCACAACCTGCTGATCCTGTCGGTGTATGCCGACAGCAAGATCGACATGTGCGAGGCCACGCCCGATGCCGACACGCTCGGCAGTCTGATCGCGTTGACGCGCACGCTGGCGGGCAGCCTCAAGGGATGGCGGGAGGCGGCATGAACGCAGAACGGGATTTCGCATGGCATCCCGGCCTGTCCCTTGCCGATGTGACCGGCGTCACGACCTCGGTGCGTCCGGGGCGCGGGCGCAACCGTGTGAAGACCAGCGTGGAAGAAAAATCCAAGAAACCCGTCGATGGCGTGCGCAAGAAAACACCGCCCGCCCGCAAAACCCCATCGCGTGGGCGTTATGTCGACGAATACGCGCATCCGGCCGCCCGGGCCTGACGCCGTTCACCGGCCTGCCGCCGTTCACGTCAACGCTTCGATTATTTCGGCTTCCAGCGCCGCCCGCCCCGCGGGCGTCTGCAGGGCCGCGCCCCGGATCAGGAAAGTATCCTCGACCCGCTCACCCAGCGTGTCGATCCTGGCCGCATGCACGCTCACCTCGTGCCGCATCAGCACTTCAGCCACCGCAAACAGCAGTCCGCCGCGATCCGCACAGGTGATCGACAGCATATAGCCGCGATCCTGCGCGTCGGCTTCCAGCCGCACCGTAGTGGGATAGGGGTGGTGGCGCTGATGACGCGACAGGCGGCCGCGCGGCACCGCTTGCATCGGATGCACCGGGTCGAGGTCGCGCGCCAGTTCATATTCCACGAAATTCAGGAAATCGCGGTAATGGATGCCGCGATTGGCCAGATCCATCACCTGGAAACTATCCAGGGCGTAGCCATTTCGTGCCGTATGGATCTTGGCTTCCAGAATGGTGTACTGGATACGGGCGAAAAAACCGCAGATGCGGGCGAAGAGGTCGGCCCGGTCGGGCGTGTAGACCAGCACCTGGATGCCTTCGCCTGCCGGTGACAGCCGCGCTCGCACGACGGCGTCGGCGCTCTCCGTGCGGCGCCACAGCATGCGCACCTGCCAGGCCAGGTCACCGGCGTCGTAGCGGGCGAAATGGCGTTCGTCCAGATGCTGCCACAGCCTGTCGGCGGCGTTCGCCGGGAGGCCGTGCAGCGCGAGCTTGACGCGTGCTTCGTTCTGGCGGGCGGCGATGTCCGTCTTCCCGGCGTCACTGCCTGCCAGCCGGGCATGGGCGGCGTGATACAGATCTTCCAGCAGTTTGCCTTTCCAGGCGTTCCAGACGGTCGGACTGGTCCCGCGGATGTCGGCCACGGTCAGTAGATACAATGCGGCCAGCCGGCGTGTATCGCCGATCCGGTCGGCAAAGGCGGCGATGACCGCGGGGTCGCCGGTGTCCTCTTTCTGCGAGATGCGCGACATCATCAGATGCCTGTCCACCAGCCAGGAAACCAGGCCGCTGTCTGCCTTGTCGAGCCCGTGCTGGCGGCAGAACCGCCGTGCATCGATGGCCCCCAGTTCGGAGTGATCGCCGCCACGGCCCTTGGCGATATCGTGAAACAGTGCGGCCAGATAGAGCAGCTCCGGCTTGTCGAAGGCGGCGATCAGCCGGCTGGCGAGCGGGAACTCGTGCGCCAGATCCGGCACGGTGAAACGCCGCACGTTGCGCAGCACGGTAAGAATGTGTTCATCGACGGTATAGACGTGGAAGAGGTCGTGCTGCATCTGCCCGACGATGCGGCCAAACGCCGGAATGTAACGTCCAAGCAGGCCGTAGCGATGCATCGCGCGCAGCGCCCGGGTGAGACCCCGGGGCTGGCGAAATAGCGTCATGAACAGTGCGCGATGCGAGGGATCGGCGCGAAACGCGGCATCGATGCGGGCACTGCCACGCCATAATGCACGCAGTGTCCCGGGCTCGAAACCGGCCAGCTCGGGATGCTGGGCATACACAATGAAAATGCGCAGCAGGGCATCCGGCCTGTCCTGGAACAGATCGGCCGAGCGCGCCTCGAGCAGATTGGCGCGCAACTGGAAATCGTCATCGATCGGCTGCGGCGGAACGGTCACCGGAAACAGCCGCACGCGCAGCGACTGGATGAGAATGTCGTTGGCCCGCTGGATCAGCTTGGCAGCCCGATAATACCGCTGCATCAGGCGTTCGCCGGCAAGCCGGTGCGTCGTGGCGGCAAGTCCCAGGCGGGCCGCGAGTTCAGTCTGATAATCGAAGACGAGTCGGTCTTCGCGCCGTCCGGCCAGAAGATGCAGGTGGATGCGCAAGTTCGACAGCGAACGTTCCTCGCGGGCGATGCGGCGCGTCTCGGCGTGGGTGAGAAGACCGGCGCGGGCGATGCCGCTCCAGCCACCCCGGATTCCGCAGGCCTGCGCCAGCCAGTGGATCGTGTGCAGATCGCGCAGGCCGCCGGGGCTGTCCTTCAGGTTGGGTTCGAGCTTGTAGGCGCTGTCGTCGAAACGGGCATGACGTGCCTGTTGCTCGGCCAGCTTGCCGTCGAAAAAATGCTGGGCATTGAAACGCGCCTGGAAGCAGCGTCCGAATTCGTCGAACAGGTCCGCGGCACCGTACACGAAGCGTGCCTCCAGCAGATTGGTTTCCACCGTGATGTCGGTGGCCGCGGTCAGGCAGGCATCGACCGTACGTACGCTGTGTCCGATTTCAAGCCCGATATCCCAGCAGGCCTGCACCCAGTTTTCCAGCGTGCCCTGCTGGTCTGGCGTGGGGTCGTGCGGCAGCAACATCAGCACGTCGACGTCGGATCCGGGAAACAGCTCGCCACGTCCGTAGCCGCCGACGGCGGCAAGGCAGAACGCGGGCGGCAGCGCGAGCCGGCTCGAGAGTTCGGTCAGTACGCCGTCGACCAGTGCGGCGTGGCGGCCCAGGTAATGGGTGGCGGGCTTGTGCAGAAAGGCCCCCGCCAGTCCGGCGCGGCCCGATCTGAGCCGTTCGCGAAGATCGGCGAACGGCGGTCTGCTCACGCCGCGCGGTGTACGCTATCGGGGATGGCCGGGGTGCCGGCCGACGCGGTCAATACCTCGTAGCCGCTGTCCGTCACCAGAACCGTGTGTTCCCATTGGGCGGACAGACTGCGGTCCTTGGTGACGATGGTCCAGCCGTCCGCCATCTGGCGGATGTCGCGGCGGCCGGCATTGATCATCGGCTCGATCGTGAAGATCATGCCGGGTTCCAGCACGAGACCGGTACCGGGCTTGCCGTAGTGCAGCACCTGCGGATCCTCGTGGAAGTTGAGTCCGATGCCGTGGCCACAGAATTCGCGCACCACGCTGTAGCCCTGATTCTCGGCGAAGCGCTGGATGGCGTGGCCGATGTCGCCCAGGCGGGCACCGGGCTTGACGTGGTCGATGCCGACCCACATGGCCTCGTAGGTGATCTGGATCAGGCGTCTGGCCTGGATCGATGCCTCGCCCGCCACGAACATGCGGCTGGTGTCGCCGTGCCAGCCGTCCTTGATGACCGTGATGTCGAGATTCACGATGTCGCCGTTCTTCATCACCTTGTCGCCCGGTACGCCATGGCATACCTGGTTGTTGACCGAGGTGCAGATCGACTTGGGGTAGGGGGTGTGCCCGCTCGGCGCGTAGTTCAGCGGCGCCGGGATCGTGCCCTGCACGTCGACCATGTAGTCGTGGCACAAGCGGTCGAGTTCGCCGGTGGTGACGCCCGGTTTGACGAAGGGCGTGATGTAGTCGAGCACTTCCGAGGCGAGCCGGCCGGCGATGCGCATGCCTTCGATTTCAGCGCCGGTTTTAATGGTGACAGTCATGATTCCGGGTGGGATGAAGATCCTAAACCGACATTCTAGCGCGCGCCGAAAGCCCGGAAAAACCATGAGGCCCTCATGGCGGTGATCCGGGCGCGTAGCGGGCACGAGAGCGTGGCTTGCGGAGGGCGGTCTGTCCAGTGACCCGCGCACGCATCTTGAAATAAACGCGCGTTGGAATTAAAATCACTGGCTGTCCGGAATGGTCCGGACAAATTCGCACACCCGTCATTGAAAAGGGTGGTCGCACGCTCAGACTGGATAAACGTGCGGCTGCTGAGGGGTGGAGGCTCAACCCTTTCAGGAGATTTTCATGTCCGTCACCATGCGTCAAATGCTGGAAGCCGGTGTCCATTTCGGCCACCAGACACGTTTCTGGAACCCCAGGATGGCCCCGTTCATTTTCGGCCATCGCAACAAGATTCATATCGTCAATCTGGAAAAGTCGCTGCCGATGTTCCAGGATGCGCAGAAATTCGTTCGTCAATTGGCGGCCAACAAGGGTAACGTCCTGTTCGTCGGGACCAAACGCGCCGCGCGCGACATCGTGCGCGAAGAGGCGCAGCGCGCCGGCATGCCCTACGTCGACAACCGCTGGCTGGGCGGTATGCTGACGAACTTCAAGACGGTCAAGCAGTCCATCAAACGCCTGAACGATCTGGAAGCTTCGCTGGCCGAACCGGGCCGCCTGTCGAAAAAGGAAATCCTGACCGTGCAGCGCGAAGTCGACAAGCTGAACCGGAGTCTGGGCGGCATCCGTGAAATGGCCGGCCTGCCCGACGCGCTGTTCATCATCGACGTCGGCTACCAGAAGGGCGCCGTGGTCGAGGCCGGGAAGCTGGGCATTCCGGTGATCGGCGTGGTGGACACCAACAACAGCACCGAAGGCGTGGATTACGTGATCCCCGGCAACGATGACTCGGCGCGCGCGATCCGCCTGTACGCCCGCGGAATGGCCGATGCGGCGCTGGAAGGCCGCGCCCAGGTCATCAGCGAAATCGTCGGCGGAGAAGAGTTCGTCGAGATGGAAGAAGAAGGGGATGTCGCCGCTGAATAAAAGCGGCGCGCCACCACATCGCCGGGGCGCATCCCGGCGAGCGTATTTGAGGAGGGGCGGATGCCCCTCTTTCCGTATTGGATTGTTTGAAACCGGCTGTATTTAATTGAATCCTGGGGAGTACGAAATGGCTGAAATCACTGCAAGCATGGTCAAGGATCTGCGCGAGAAGACCGACGCGCCGATGATGGATTGCAAGAAGGCGCTGACCGAAGCGGGCGGCGACATGCAGAAGGCCGAGGAAATCCTGCGCGTGCGCTTCGGCAACAAGGCCGCCAAGAGCGCCAGCCGCGTGGCGGCCGAAGGCGTGGTCACGATCGCCATCAGCGCCGACGGCAAATCGGCCGCCATGGTCGAAGTCAACTGCGAAACCGACTTCGTTGCGAAGAACGACGATTTCATCGCGCTGTCCAGCGCGCTGGCCGGCATGGTGCTGGCGCAGAATCCGGCCGATGTCGCCGCGCTGTCCGCACTGCCCTATCAGGGCACCACGGTCGAAGCTTTCCGCACCGAACTGGTCGGCAAAATCGGCGAGAACATGTCGGTGCGCCGCTTCGTGCGCATGAATGGCCAGGGCAAATTCGCCAGCTACATCCACGGCGGCAAGATCGGCGTGCTGGTCGACGTGACCGGCGACGAAGGGCTGGCGCGCGACATCGCCATGCACATCGCGGCGTCCAAGCCGAAGTCGCTGGATGCTTCGGGCGTGCCGCAGGACCTGCTCGATACGGAGCGGCGCATCGCGATCGAAAAGGCCAGGGAAGCCGGCAAGCCGGAAGCCATGCTGGAAAAGATCGCCGAGGGGACGGTGCAGAAATACCTCAAGGAAGTCACCCTGCTGTCGCAACCCTTCGTCAAGGACGATAAACAGACCGTCGAGCAGGTGCTCAAATCGAAGAACTCGCAGTGCCACGGCTTCACGATGTACGTGGTGGGCGAGGGCATCGAGAAGAAAGTGAACGACTTCGCCGCCGAAGTGGCGGCGGCTTCCCAGGTCTGACCGGGGTATGGCGCCGGCCCGTCGCATCCTGCTGAAGCTGTCCGGCGAGGCCCTGATGGGGCCGGACAGCTTTGGCTATCACGCCGAGACGCTGGCCGGCTTCGTCGGCCAGATTCGTGAAATTGTGGAACTGGGCGTTCAGATCGGCATCGTGGTCGGCGGCGGCAATCTGTTTCGCGGCGCCACCGGCGCGTTATCCGGGATGAACCGTGCCACAGCGGATTCGATGGGCATGCTGGCGACGGTGATGAATGCGCTGGCGCTGAAGGATGCCCTGCAGCAGGCAGGTGTCGATGCGCGGGTGCAGACCGCTGTGCACATCGCCCATGTCGGCGAGGATTTCGAGCGCGACGCCGCCGTGCGCGAACTGGAAGCCGGAAACGTGGTCATCTTCGGCGGCGGCACCGGCAACCCGTTCTTCACCACGGATACCGCGGCGGCCTTGCGCGCGGCCGAGATCGGCGCCGATCTGCTGCTGAAGGCGACCAAGGTCGACGGCGTCTACACTGCCGATCCCAGGAAGGACGCAACTGCCAGGCGTTACGAGACGCTGAGTTTCGATCAGGCGATCACCAGCAATCTCGGCGTGCTCGATACCGCCGCCTTCGCCTTGTGCCGCGAACAGAAACTGTCGCTCGTCGTGTTCAACATCTTCAAGCCCGGTGCGCTGAAACGCGTGGTGGCGGGCGAAGACGAAGGCACGCGGGTGACTTTGTAAGGAGTTGAAATGGCTGAAACCAGCATCGCCGAGATCAAGCAGTCCGCCGAACAGAAAATGGGCAAGACGCTGGACGCGTTGAAAAACGATCTGGCCAAGGTGCGCACGGGACGCGCCCATGCCGGCATCCTCGACCATGTCATGGTTGATTATTACGGCAATCCGACGCCGGTGCCGCAGGTGGCCAACGTGTCGCTGGTCGACAGCCGCACACTCGGCGTGCAGCCGTACGAAAAGAACATGGTCGGCAAGATCGAGAAAGCGATCCGCGACGGCGACCTCGGGCTGAATCCGGCGTCGCACGGCGACATCATTCGCGTGCCGATGCCTGCGCTGACCGAGGAGCGTCGCCGCGATCTGATCAAGGTGGTGCGCGGCGAAGCCGAAGGCGCACGCGTGGCGGTGCGCAACGTCCGCCGCGATGCCAATGGCTCGCTGAAGGAGATGGTCAAGGCCAAGACCGCGACCGAAGACGAAGAGCGTCGCACCCAGGATGACGTGCAGAAACTGACCGACAGGTTCATCGGCGAGATCGACAGGATGCTGGCCGACAAAGAGAAGGATCTGCTCGCAGTCTGAGCGGCCAGATGGGCGTATCCGGCGTGTCTATCCGCAAGCGGCCAGCCCCCCCGGCAGATACCGACGTGCCGCGGCATGTGGCCATCATCATGGATGGCAACGGCCGTTGGGCAAAACGGCGGCTGATGCCGCGCATCGCCGGACATCGCAAGGGTGTCGAAGCGTTGCGCGGCGTGATCCGTGCCTGCGCCGAGCGCGGCATATCGCATCTCACCGTATTCGCCTTCAGTTCCGAGAACTGGCGGCGTCCGCAGGAAGAAGTCACCCTGCTGATGGAACTGTTCATGCGCGCACTGGAAAACGAGGTCGCACGGCTGCACGAAAACGGTATTCGTTTTCGCGTCATCGGCGACCTGTCAGGGTTTTCCGAGCGCCTCCAGGTCCTGATCCGTGACGCGGAAACACTGACGCGGAACAATACCCGCCTCACCTTTACCGTCGCGGCCAATTACGGCGGGCGATGGGACATCGTGCAGGCAATGAAGAAGCTGATGGCGGCAGGCGTATCGCCGGATGAGGTGGATGAAGCGGCACTGGCGCGCCAGCTCAGCATGGCCGACATGCCGGAGCCAGACCTGTTCATCCGTACGGGCGGTGAACAGCGCATCAGCAATTTCCTGTTGTGGCAACTCGCTTACACCGAACTGTATTTCACCCAGGCATTGTGGCCCGACTTCGGCCCGGCCGCACTGGACGAAGCAATCGCCTCCTACCGTACCCGCGAACGCCGGTTTGGCCGCACCAGCGAGCAGGTGCGGTCCGCATTGTGATGATTTTCCGGATGCGCCATCGATGAACCCGCTGCTCAGCCGGATAGGGACTGCCGTGCTGCTTCTGGCCGTGTTCGTGCCGGCCGCATTATGGGCGCCCACCTGGTTGTGGGAGATTCTGATGGCGGGCGTGGTGGGCATGGCGGCTTACGAATGGGCGCGACTCAGCCATTTCTCCGCCTTGTCCACATGGGGTTATGCCATGCTGCTGGCAGTGTGTGCGCTGCTCCTGCCCCATGGACTGGCCGGAAACTGGCCGGTTTTCCAGACAGTACTGATTGCCCTGGCTATCGTGTTCTGGTTGCTGGTCGCACCATGCTGGCTGCTGGCTCGCTGGCAGGCTTCCCGCCCATGGACGCGGGCCGTGGCCGGGGGAGTGGTCTTGCTCCCGACCTGGATGGCCTTGCTCTACCTGCATTCGCGCGGCCCTGCCGTGCTGCTTGGCGTGATGGCGGTCGTCTGGATTGCCGACACCGCCGCCTATTTTTCCGGACGTCTGTTCGGCCGGCACAAGCTTGCACCGACCATCAGTCCGGGCAAGACCTGGGAAGGCGTGGCGGGCGCCTGCGTCGCGGTGGCGCTGTATGCCGTCGCCCTGAGCCTGTGGGGCGATTTGCCCTTGCAGCCGCTGTTGTTCATGGTGGCGGGACTGCTCTATCTGTCGGTGCTGGGTGATTTGTTCGAATCGTGGATCAAGCGTGTATCGGGGATGAAGGACAGCGGCGGCATCTTGCCCGGTCACGGCGGCGTGCTCGACCGGATCGATGCCTTGACCGCCACCCTGCCGATTGCCACCGGCATGCTGCTATGGCTGGAGCATTCGGCATGAAGCCGCGCGTTCTCGCCATTCTGGGCGCGACCGGCACCATCGGTGTCAACACGCTCGATGTGGTGACGCGCCATCCCGGCCGTTTCGACGTGTTTGCGCTGACCGGAGCCACCCAGGTCGAACGCATGCTCGAGCAGTGCCGCGCGCATCGGCCACGCTTTGCCGTGATGAGCGACCCCGCCGCGGCCACGGCGTTGCGTGAACGCGTGACCGCAGAAAAACTCGCGGTCGCCGTACTCGATGGCGCGGACGCCCTGACCGAAGTGGCGACCGCACCCGAGGTCGATATCGTCATGGCGGCGATCGTGGGGGCAGCCGGGCTGCCGGCGACGCTGGCAGCCGCCCGGGCCGGCAAGCGCATCCTGCTGGCCAACAAGGAAACCCTGGTGGTGTCCGGCCAGTTGTTCATGGACGCCGTTGCGGCCAGCGGTGCCGAACTGCTGCCGATCGACTCCGAGCACAACGCCATTTTTCAGGCCTTGCCGCGCGATTTCGGCGGCGATTTCCAGCAGGCGGGGGTGAAGGCATTGTGGCTGACCGCCTCCGGCGGCCCGTTCCGCACGCTGCCGGCCGAAGCGATCGCCGCCGCCACGCCGGCGCAGGCGGTGGCGCATCCCAACTGGGTGATGGGCAGGAAGATTTCGGTCGACTCGGCGAGCCTGATGAACAAGGGACTCGAGGTGATCGAGGCGCGCTGGCTGTTCAATGCGCGCCCTGAGCAGATCAAGGTGGTGGTGCATCCGCAGAGCATCGTGCATTCCATGGTCGAATACGCCGACGGCTCGGTGATCGCGCAGATGGGCACGCCCGACATGCGCACGCCGATCGCCTACGCGCTGGGCTTTCCCGAGCGCATCGATGCCGGCGTGCCGGCGCTGGAACTGCTGGGCAGGCAGCTGACCTTCGAGGCCCCCGACACGACGCGCTTCCCCTGCCTGCAACTGGCATTCGATGCGCTCGCCGCGGGCGGCAACGCCGCGGCGGTGCTGAATGCCGCCAACGAGGTCGCGGTGGCGCGTTTCCTCGATGAGGCGGTTCCGTTCAACGCCATCGCCGCCAGCATCGCCCATGCACTGGATGCGTTGGCAGGCGGCCCGGCGGCCACCCTGGACGACCTGCTCGAAGCCGACCGTCAGGCGCGCCGCGTGGCGGGCGCGTGGCTGGAGACCCGCGCATGAGCGTACTGCATACCGTCATCTGGTTTCTGGTCGCCATCTCCATTCTGGTGGTGGTGCACGAATTCGGCCATTACCTCGCGGCGCGGCTGGCCGGCGTCAAGGTGCTGCGTTTTTCGCTCGGCTTCGGCAAGCCGCTGCTCAGCCGCCGCTTTGGCCGCGACCAGACCGAATGGGCGCTGGCTGCGCTGCCGTTCGGCGGCTATGTCAAGATGCTCGACGAACGCGAGGGCGAGGTTCCGGCCGCCGAGGCGCATCGCAGCTTCAATCGGGCGAGCGTATGGCGCCGCATCGGTATCGTCGTGGCGGGTCCGATCGCCAATTTCCTGCTGGCCGTCGTGTTCTACTGGGCGCTGTTCCTGCATGGCATGCCCGCGATGAAGCCGCTGATCGGCGAGCCGCCGGCCGGCACGCCGGCGGCGCAGGCCGGGCTGGTGGCCGGCGATGAGATCCGCCGCGTCAACGGCGCTGATACCCCGTCGTTCCAGGATCTGCGGCTGGAACTGCTGCGCGCCGGAGTGGCGGGCGACGCGATCGAACTGGAGCTGACCGATGGCCGCAGCGTGCAGCTCGGCGCGCCGCCGATGGATACCGAGAATCTGGAACAGGATACCCTGCGTCCGCTCGGGATCGTGCGCTACGACCCCCGGATCGATCCGGTCATTGGCGAACTTGTTGCCGGTGGCGCGGCGGCGCGTGCAGGCTTCCAGAGCGGAGACCGGCTGGTTGCCGCCAACGGGAAGAATGTGGCGAGCTGGCAGGATTGGGTGAAACTGATACGTCAGCATCCGTCGCAATCCCTGCGTATCGAATACGTGCGGCAGGGACAGCCTGGCGTATTGACGGTCGTGCCCGACACCGTGAATGAACACGGCCAGCAGATCGGCAGGATCGGTGCCGGCCCCAAGGTCGACGCATCGCTGATGGACAGCCTGCTGACCGAAGTGCGTTATGGACCGATCAGGGCGCTGCAGCACGGTGCCGAAAAAACCTGGGACATGAGCCTGTTCACGCTGGAGATGATGGGGCGCATGGTGCTGGGGCAGGTCTCCTGGAAGAACCTGTCGGGTCCGTTGACCATCGCAGACTATGCCGGTCAGAGTGCCAGCCTCGGCTGGATCAGTTTCGTCGGTTTTCTGGCGCTGGTCAGTGTGAGTCTGGGGGTGCTGAATCTGCTGCCCATCCCGCTGTTGGATGGAGGACACCTCATGTATTATGTGGCCGAAGTTTTGACTGGTCACCCCGTGTCCGAGCGCGCCATGGAAATCGGGAGCCGGGTCGGCATGACGCTCTTGCTTCTGCTGATGTCGTTTGCCCTGTTCAATGATTTGCAGCGCCTGATAGGCGGATGATCACAACCATGACCCTTGACCGTTTGACGCTTGCTCTTGCCGTCGTATTCACTGCGCCATCCGTATTCGCCGCAGAACCCTTTGTCGTCAAGGACATCCGGGTCGAAGGGATTCAGCGCACCGAGGCGGGCACGGTGTTCAGCTATCTGCCGGTCAAGGTCGGCGAGGAGATGACCGACGAGAAAACCGCCGCGGCGATCAAGGCGCTCTACGCCACCGGTTTCTTCAAGGACGTGCGGGTAGAAGCGCGCGACGGCGTGGTGATCGTCACGGTCGAAGAGCGCCCTTCGATTGCCAAGATCACCCTGACCGGCATCAAGGAGTTTTCCGAGGACGACCTGAAGAAAGGGCTCAAGGAGACCGGCCTGGCCGAGGGCCGTGTGCTCGACCGCTCGCTCCTGGACAAGGCCGAGCAGGAACTGCAGCGGCAATATTTCAACCGCGGCAAGTATGCGGTCGAAATCAAATCCACCCTGACGCCGCTGGAGCGCAACCGCGTTGCCGTGCAGTTCGACGTGGTGGAAGGCAGCAGCGCCAAGATCCGGCAGATCAATATTGTCGGCAACCATGCATTCAAGGAAAAGGAACTGCTGAAGCAGTTCACCTCGACCACGCCGGGCTGGCTGACCTGGTACTCCAAGAACGACCAGTATTCCAAGTCACGCCTGGCCGGCGATATCGAAACCTTGCGTTCGTTCTACCTCAACCGCGGTTATCTCGAGTTCAACGTCGACTCCACCCAGGTGTCGATCTCGCCCGACAAACAGGGCATCTACATCACCGTCAACGTGACCGAAGGGCCGCAATACAGGGTTTCCGACGTCAAGCTGGCCGGACAGATGCTGGTGCCGGAAGCCGAACTGAAAAAACTCGTCACCGTCAAGCCCGGTGAGATATTCGCACGCGATCGCCTGACCGAAACCACCAAGGCGATCAGCGACCGCCTCGGCAACGATGGCTACGCCTTCGCCAACGTCAATGCGGTGCCCGACCTCGACAAGGACAAGCACACGGTCGCGTTCACCCTGTTCGTCGATCCGGGCCGCCGTGTGTACGTGAATCGTATCAACGTATCAGGCAACACCAAGACCCGCGATGAAGTGGTACGCCGCGAAGTGCGCCAGATGGAAGGGGCATACTACGACGCCGGGAAGATCAATCTGTCACGCGATCGCCTCAATCGCCTGGGCTACTTCAACGAAGTGAACATCGAGACCCCGGCGGTGCAGGGCACCACCGATCAGGTCGACGTCAATGTGGGCGTGACCGAGAAATCCACCGGCAGCATCATGGTGGGTGCCGGCTTCTCGTCGTCCGAGGGCCTGGTGCTGTCCGGCTCGGTTTCGCAGAACAACGTGTTCGGTACCGGCAACCGGCTGTCGGCACAGATCAACTCCGGCAGCGTCAACACCGTGTATTCGCTGTCGTACACCAATCCCTACTACACCATCAACGGGGTCAGCCTGGGCTATGATCTGTATCGCCGCGATGTCGATGCCACCTCGCTGTCCGACGTCAGCCCGTACAAGACCTCCACCTACGGCGCCGGGGCGCGGTTCGGCCTGCCGATCAACGAGCGCGACTTCATTTCGCTTGGGTTGACCTACGAGCAGACCTCGATCACCACCTATTCGAACAGCCCGGTGCAGTACACGACTTTTGTCAGGGACTTTGGCAGTGATAATGATACGTTGCGCCTCGATTCCTCGTGGGCGCGCGATACCCGGAACAGCTATCTGTTCCCGACCAAGGGCCTGATGCAGCGCGCGGCGGCCGAGGTCGGCACGCCGGGCGGCAGCCTGCGATACTACAAGCTGACGCTCCAGCATCAGCAATACTTTCCTTTGAGCAAAAGCTTCACGCTCATGCTGAACGGTGAGCTTGGCTATGGCGAGGGGTACGGAAGCCATACCACGTTGCCGTTCTACAAGAATTTCTACGCAGGCGGAAACAGTTCGGTACGCGGCTTCAAGACGGGCACCCTCGGCCCCAAGGATATCAATGGCGATGCGCTGGGTGGCAATGAGCGCGTCGTCGGCAACGTGGAACTCTACTTCCCCTTGCCGGGCCTCAAGGATGACCAGTCGCTGCGCATGTCGGCCTTCGTCGATACGGGGGCGACGTTCGGGCCCTACAATGCCAATGCCAGCGGCGCGTACGATGGCAAGTACTCGACTTTTTCCTTTAACGACCTGCGCTATTCGGCGGGGATCGCGGTGTTGTGGGTTTCGCCGCTCGGGCCGCTCAAATTCAGTCTGGCGCAACCGCTGTCCAAGAAAACGGGCGACAAGACTGAAATATTTCAATTCACCCTTGGCAATACGTTCTGAGGCCAAGCGTTACCGGAGTCTTGATCATGACATTCAAACAGCTGGCAGCTTCCCTGATACTCGCGGCTGCATTCTCAGCTACGCCTCTTCTGGCCGACACCAAGATCGGTTTCGTCAACACCGAGCGATTGTTGCGTGAGGCCCCTCTGTCGATCGCCGCGCAGAAGAAGCTGGAACGCGAGTTTGCCGGACGCGACCAGGATCTGCAGAAGACGGCCAAGCAGGCGCGCGATCTGCAGGCACAGCTCGACAAGGATGGCGTGACCATGTCGGACAGTGATCGCAAATCGAAAGAGCGCGATCTCAACAACCTCAACCTCGAACTGCAGCGCAAGGGGCGCGAATTCCGCGAAGATCTCAACCTGCGCCGCAACGAGGAGCTGGGCCAGATTCAGGAACGCGCGCGCAAGGCGATCCAGGATATCGCCAAATCGGAAAAATTCGATCTGATCATCGAGCAGGCCGTCTACGTCGATCCCAGGAACGACATCACGGATCGCGTGATGAAGGCGCTGGGTGGGAAATAGACCCGGCATGGAAAATAAACCCGATTACGGAAAATAAGCAGCCAATGGCCTCTACGCTGACCGAACTGGTCGCGCGTTTTGGCGGTGAATTGCTGGGCGACGGCAGCATCACGATTCGTCAGGTCGCGCCACTGGACCGGGCTCAGGCAGACGAAATCGGTTTTGTCTCGCAAGCCAGATATCTGCCGCAGTTGAGCGCCACGCATGCCGCCGCGGTGATCCTGCCGCCCGATGCGCACAACGCCACGACGCTGCCGCGCATTCTCACGCCCAATCCCTATCTGTATTTCGCACGTGTCTCGGCGCTGCTGAACCCGCCGCCGCGCCCGCCCGCGGGGATCCATCCCGCGGCGACCGTGGCGCCGGATGCGGAGATTGCAGCCGACGCCAGCATCGGCGCGGGTGCGGTCATCGGCAGCGGCGCGCGCATCGGCGCGCGGACGGTCGTCGGCCCCCACTGCGTCGTCGGCGATCACGCGCGCGTGGGCGCGGATTGCCTGCTGCACGCCAACGTCACCCTGTATCACGGCTGCGCAGCGGGCGACCGCGTCATCCTGCATTCGGGTTGCGTCATCGGTTCCGACGGCTTCGGCTTCGCGCCCAACGAGGGCGGCTGGGAAAAAATCCCGCAGATCGGCCGCGTGCTGATCGGTGACGACGTCGAAGTCGGGGCCTGCACGACCATTGACCGCGGGGCGCTGGAAGACACGGTGATCGAAGAGGGCGTCAAGCTCGACAACCTGATCCAGGTCGCGCATAACGTGACGATCGGCGCGCATACCGCGATTGCAGCCTGCACCGGTATCGCGGGCAGTGCGAAGATCGGCCGTCACTGCACCATCGGTGGCGCGGCGATGATCTTCGGTCATATCGAGATCGCCGATGGCACCCGTATCTCGACCAATACGCTGATCACCAAGTCGTTGCCGAAAGCGGGAACCTATACCTCGGCGCTGCCTTTCTCCCCGCACGACGTTTGGCAGAAAAATGCCGTCCACATGCGCAACCTCGACAAACTGGCGAACCGCATCAAGCAACTCGAAAAACGCCTCACCGAACTGGAAAGCAAACCATGATCATGGATATCGAGCAGGTCATGCAGTACCTGCCGCACCGCTACCCCTTCCTGCTGATCGACAAGGTCATCGAGCTCGAACCCGGCAAGCGCATTACCGCGCTCAAGAACGTCACCATCAACGAGCCATTCTTTGGCGGGCACTTTCCCTGTTCGCCGGTGATGCCGGGCGTGCTGATCCTGGAGGCGATGGCGCAGGCGGCGGGAATCCTGTCGTTCAAGACCAAGCAATGCACGCCGGAACAGATCGGCATCATCTATTTCGCGGGCATCGACAATGCGCGCTTCAAGAAACCGGTCAAGCCCGGTGACCAGCTGGTGCTCAAGGCCGAGATCGTGCGCGAGATGCGCGGCATCTGGAAATACACGGGGCGTGCCGAAGTGGATGGCGCACTGGTGGCCGAAGCCGATCTGATGGCGACCCTGCGCGACAAGCCCTGACATGGCGACGATCCATCCCACCGCGCTGGTCGCGCCGGGCGCACGGCTCGCCGACGATGTCGAAATCGGCCCCTACACGATTATTGGCGAGCATGTCGAGATCGATGCGGGCACCACGGTCGGCGCCCACGCCGTCATCACCGGTCATACCCGGATCGGCGCACGTAATCGCATCTTTCATTTCGTCTCGCTCGGCGAGGCGCCGCAGGACAAGAAATACGCCGGCGAGCCGACTCGTCTGGAGATCGGCGACGACAACGTCATCCGTGAGTTCTGCACCTTCAATACCGGCACGGTGCAGGATCGCGGCGTCACCACCCTCGGCAGCCACAACTGGATCATGGCCTACGTCCATATCGCGCACGACTGCGTGGTGGGCGATCACACCATCTTTGCCAACAACGCCTCGCTGGCGGGCCATGCCGAGATCGGCGACTGGGCGATACTCGGCGGTTTCACCGGCGTGCACCAGTTCTGCAAGGTCGGCGCGCACGTCATGACCGGCGTAGCGACCGTGGTATTCAAGGATATTCCGCCTTTCGTCATGGCATTCGGCCAGCCGGCGGTGCCGCATGGCCTCAATAACGAAGGACTCAAGCGGCGGGGATTTTCCGCCGATGCGCTGGCCGCGCTCAAGCGTGCCTACAAAATCCTCTATCGCGAGGGCAATACCCTGGCGGAAGCGCAGGCCAAGCTCGCACCCGAAGGCGCGAACCATGCAGAGGTGCGGGAGTTGCTCGACTTCATCGCTCGCGCCGAGCGCGGCATCATCCGGTGATCGATCTGGGCGTGGTCGCCGGCGAAGTGTCCGGCGATCTTCTGGGCGCGCATTTCATCGCCGCGCTCAGGCAAAGCCATCCCGATTTGCGGGCTGCCGGCATCGCGGGTCCGCGCATGGCCGAGGCCGGCGTCCGTGCGATCTACCCGAGCGAGAAGCTAGCGGTCAACGGTTATGTCGAGGTCTTGAGCCACTTGCCGGAACTGCTGTGGATCCGCTCGCGCATCACGCGTTATTTCCAGCGTGAACGACCGCGTGTCTTTGTCGGCATCGATGCACCGGATTTCAATTTCACCCTTGAAGCCAGGCTCAAGCAGGCCGGCATTCCCACCGTGCATTTCGTCAGCCCGTCGATCTGGGCGTGGCGGCCCGAACGCATCCACCGCATCAGGCAGGCGGTATCGCACATGCTGGTGATATTTCCGTTCGAGGCGCAGATTTACCATGATGCCGGCATCCCGGTCAGCTACGTCGGCCATCCACTGGCCGACGTGATCCCGCTGGAACCCGATAGCGTCACCGCGCGCACGCAATTGGGACTGGCGCCTGGCCCGGTCATCGCGCTGCTGCCCGGCAGCCGGCTGTCCGAGGTGACGCGCCATGCGCGGCTGATGCTGGAGGCCGCCGCGCGCATCCGCCGGCGGCATGCGGATGCACAGTTCGTACTGCCTGCCGCGAACGAAGCGGCCGCCCGCCTGGTCCGGCAGGCCGGGCAGGGATTGGAGGTGCCGCTGCATCTTCTGGCCGGGCAATCCCATGCCGCGCTGGCGGCCTGCGACGTGGCACTGGTGGCGTCGGGGACCGCCACGCTCGAAGCCGCATTGTTCAAGAAACCCATGGTGATCACCTACCGCGTACCCGCGCTGACCGCGCGCCTGATGCGGAAAAAAGCGCTGCTGCCGTGGATCGGACTGCCGAACATCCTGGCCCGCGATTTCGTGGTGCCGGAACGGGTGCAGGAGAACGCGACGCCGGAGAATCTGGCCCACGACGCGCTGGCGTGGCTCGCCGATGCACCGCGCCGTGCCGCCGTCATCGAAACCTTCCGCACCCTGCACCTGAGCCTGCGGCAGAATGCCAGCGCACGCATCGCCGAGGCACTTGAGTCTTACCTCGTGGAGGCGCCATGACGCTGCGCCAGCCGGTCATCCTGCATGTCGGGCCGCTGGGTCTGTGCGGCGTCGATGAAGCGGGCCGTGGGCCGCTGGCGGGGCCGGTGATGGCGGCTGCCGTCATGCTCGATCCGGAACGGCCGATCGAAGGGCTGCGCGATTCCAAGAAACTCAGCGCCGCTGCACGCGAACGCCTGGCCGACGAGATTCGCCAACGAGCGGCTGCCTGGTGCGTGGCCGAGGCCAGCGCCGGAGAAATCGACCACCTGAATATCCTGCAGGCCACCCTGCTGGCGATGCAGCGCGCCGTGGCCGGACTGGGGCGCGCGCCGGACGACGTGTGGGTCGACGGCAACCGCTGTCCGGACTGGGCGTGGCGTTCGCAGGCCGTGGTCAAGGGCGACGGCAAGGTGGCGGCGATTGCCGCGGCCTCGATTCTGGCCAAGACTGCGCGCGACCGCTACATGTGCCGTCTGCACGAAGACTTCCCTGTCTATGGATTCGCCCGCCATATGGGCTACGGTACCGCGGCCCATCTCGCCGCATTGAAGGCGCACGGTGCCTGCCCGCAGCACCGGCGCAGTTTTGCGCCGGTTAAACTCGTCCTCGGTCAGACCGCATTTTCCTGAAAGGAACCTCCATGAACCTGATGCTGTTTCTGCATGTCTCAAGTGTCGTCATCTGGGTAGGCGGCATGTTTTTCGCCTACCTGGCGTTGCGCCCGGTGGCCGCCAGCGTGCTCGAACCCCCACAGCGGCTGACGCTGTGGTCTGGCGTGTTCGGCAAGTTCTTTCCCTGGGTGTGGGGATCGGTCGTGCTGATTCTACTGAGCGGGCTGGACATGCTGATGCGGCTGGGCGGTGCGGCCGCGCCACATTACGCATTGACCATGCTGGTGCTGGGTGTGGCGATGATGCTGATCTACGCGCACGTGTTCTTTGCACCCTACAAAAAACTCAGGCAGGCGGTCGGCCGGCAGGACTGGAAGGCGGGCGGGGCGGCGCTGGCGCAGATCCGCCGGCTGATTGGCATCAATCTCACTCTGGGGCTGGTGACGATTGCCGTGGTGTTTGTCGGGCGGGCGCTGGGTTGAATGCGCGTTTGATCCGAAAGGGGCGCTGAAAACCCGGGACGCCGTCAAGGCTCATCCTGGGCCGGCGCTGCCAGCAGATGCGCCGCGACTGCCCGGATGGTGTCGGGGCGTGCCTCGCACTGCAGTTCGGCATGAAACCGTCCGCTGCGGTACAGATAGATCGTGGGCAGATGAAAGATGCCGAAGTAGCGCGCCACTCCGGTCGCCTCGCTGACATCGACCTCGTGAAAATGCGCGGCCATGCCGGCCAATGCCTGCGGCAACAGCTGTTTCCATGCCCGGCACGCACCGCAATGCGGCGCGCTGAACAGCACCACCGCGACGCCGGACGAGACGGCGAGACGGGTATGATAATTCCCTTCGGCCAGCCGTAAGAAAACGCCCGGGGCCGGCGCGTCGCGGCTGGTAGAATCACGGTTTGTCTCGTGGCGGACGCTCATGCTGTTTCTCGAACTTCTCGGCTATCTGCTGCTCATCCTCGTGGCGGCGGAAGTCTTTGTCAACGCGCTCGAACACCTGGGCGAAAAGCTGCACATCTCGGAAGGCGTGACCGGTTCGCTGTTCGCCGCGATCGGCACCGCCATGCCGGAAACCCTGGTGCCGCTGCTGGCGATCTTCTCCGGCACCGGGAACACCGCCACCAACGAGGAGATTGGCGTGGGCGCCATACTGGGCGCGCCGTTAATGCTGTCGACCCTGTCGCTGTCCCTGGTCGGCCTGGCGGTGCTGAAGCAGCGCGGCATTCAGGGCGCGCTCACCCCGGAAAAATCCGGACTCAAGCGCGATCTGGACTTCTTCCTGATGGCCTTTCTGCTGGCGTTCGTCGCCATGTTCGTGCCGCACGGTGAAGGCTGGGTGCGCGGCGCGCTCGCCTTTGTCATGGTGATGATCTATTTCGTCTATGTGATGCTGACCTTGAATGCGTCGGCCAGTCTGGTCGAGAACGGGCATGCGACCGAGGCCGGCTCGAACATGCTGCTGACGCGCCTGGGCCTGCCGCAGAATCTGTTTGTCATCCTGCTGCAACTGATGCTCGGCCTGGGTTTGCTGGTTGCCGGCGCCAAGGGCTTTATCCACGGCGTCGAACTGGCTGCGCCCATCCTCGGCATCTCCGCACTGCTCTTGTCCCTGATGATCATCCCGATCGCAACCGAATTGCCTGAAAAGGTGAATTCGATCCTGTGGATCCGCAAGCGCAAGGATACGCTGGCATTCGGCAATATCACCGGCGCCATGGTGTTCCAGGGCACGTTGCTGCCTGCCATCGGTATTTCACTGACCCCCTGGATGCCGCAGAAGGAAGTCCTGCTGGGCGTAGTGATCACGCTGGTCGCGGCATTCTGGCTGCGCTGGGTCGCCCTGAACGGTGGCCTGCGGGTATGGCACCTGTTCGTCAACGGCGCGCTGTATGCGACGTATCTGGCGGCTGTGCTGGGCTGAGCGTCAGCCCTTGGAGGGCGGTTCGTGGCGGAACGGAGCCTCGAGTTCGTCCATGTAATGGACGATGGCATCGGTCTCGCGTTCCAGGAAACGGTCGACCGCCTCGCGGAATCCGCTATTTTCCAGCCAGTGCCACGAATGCGTCGCGATGGGGACGAGGCCGCGCGCGAGCTTGTGCTCGCCCTGCGCGCCGCCTTCGAATACCTGCAGCCCATGCGTGATGGCGTATTCGATCCCCTGCTGGTAACAGGTTTCAAAATGCAGGCCGGGCAGGTATTCCAGCGTGCCCCAGTGACGGCCGTACAGGCGCTGGCCATCCTTCATGCAGAACGAGCAGGCGACGGGTTCGCCGTGCCGGTCGGCGATGATGAGCACCAGATTGTCGGGCAGGGTCTTGCGCAGGGTTGCGAAGAACGCCCGGTTGAGGTGTGGCTCGCTGCGGTGGCGGGCGTAGGTGTCGGCGTAGCAGCGGAAGAAATGGTCCCAGTCGGCGTCGCGGCTGTCGCGGCCTTCGACCCAGCGGAACGTCACGCCGAGGCGGGCGAGCTTCTTTCTTTCCTGACGGATCTTTTTGCGTTTGTCGTGCGTCAGCGCGGCGAGAAACGCGTCGAAATCGGCATAGCCCGCATTGTTCCAGTGGAACTGGAAGCCGCTGCGGTGCATCAGCGGCAGCGCCTCGAGTACGGCGTGGTCCGGCGCGGTCGGGAAGAGGATGTGAAAAGACGAGAGCCCCAGTTCGCGGGTGAGTTCCAGGGCGGTCTCGACCAGCATCGTACGGTCGGCGTCGTTGCCTGCCAGCAGACGCGGCCCGGGGACCGGCGAGAACGGCACGCAGCACACCAACTTGGGATAGTAGTTCAGGCCTTGTCGCCGGTAGGCGTCGGCCCACGACCAGTCGAACACGAATTCCCCCCAGGAATGATGTTTGACGTAAAGCGGCATCGCGGCGTCGAGGCGGCCATTGCGGAACAGTGCCAGGTGCGCCGGCTCCCAGCCGATGTCGGGGCCGACGCAGCCGGTGGCTTCCAGTGCGTGCAGAAAGGCGTGCTGCAGGAAAGGCGAGTCACCGGCCAGCGCGTTCCAGGCGTCGGCGGGCAGTTCCGCAATGCGTGAAATGACGCGGATGACAGCTTCCGCATCGGAGGGGTTTGCTTCAAAATGCATGTTTTGGCGGCTTCCATCGAAAAACACATGAACCTGCATGAATTTCAGGCCAAGCACATCCTGCGCTCGGGCAACATTAACACGCCGCGCGGCCTGACTGCGACGAGTGCCGACGCCGCAGTCGATGCCGCCGGCGAACTGGGCGGCGAGGCCTGGGTGGTGAAGGCGCAGATCCATGCGGGCGGACGCGGCAAGGCAGGCGGCGTCAAGGTGGTGAAAAGCCTCGACGCGGTGCGCAGCCTGGCGGGGTCGCTGCTCGGCAAGTCGCTGGTGACCCGTCAGAACGCGCCCGATGGCCAGCCGGTGAACCAGGTGCTGGTCGAGGAAACGCTGCCGATCGCGCGCGAACTGTATCTTTCCTTGCTGGTCGACCGCGAGACCGAGCGTGTCGCCATCGTTGCTTCGGCTACCGGCGGCATGGACATCGAGGAGGTTGCCCACGCCACGCCGGAAAAAGTGCTCACCGAGACCTGCGATCCGCTGCTGGGCGTGCAGGATTTCCAGTGCCGCGCGCTGGCCTTCGCGCTGGAACTGAACGGCGACGCGTACAAGGATTTCTGCCGCCTGCTGCCGCAGCTCTATCGCGTATTCATCGCCAACGATCTGTCCCTGCTCGAAATCAACCCGCTGGTCGTCACGGCCGACAACCGCGTGCTGCCGCTCGACTGCAAGATGAGCGTGGACGACAACGCGCTGTATCGCCGCCGTGCGCTCGCCGAACTGCGCGACGACAGCCAGATCGACGCCAAGGAAGCAGCGGCCAACGCGGCCAGCGTCAACTACGTCGCGCTCACCGGCAACATCGGCTGCATGGTCAACGGCGCCGGCCTGGCGATGGCGACGATGGACCTCATCCAACTGGAGGGCGGCGCACCCGCCAACTTCCTCGACGTCGGCGGCGGCGCGACGCCGGAGACGGTGGCGCAGGGCTTCAAGATCATCCTGCTCGATCCCAACGTGCGCGCCGTACTGATCAACATCTTCGGCGGCATCGTACGCTGCGACGTCATCGCCGAGGGCATCATCCAGGCGGTGAAGGAGGTGGGCGTGAGGGTGCCGGTGATCGTGCGGCTGGAAGGCACCAATGCCGAACTGGGGCGCACGCTGCTGGCCAAATCGGGGCTGGCGATCCTGGCGGCGGAAAGCCTCACCCAGGCGGCGAAACTGGCAGTGGAGCAGGCAGCATGAGCATCCTCGTCAACAAGGATACAAAAGTCATCTGCCAGGGCTTCACCGGCAGGCAGGGCAGCTTTCACTCGGAACAGGCGATCGACTACGGCACGCGGATGGTCGGCGGCGTCACGCCGGGCAAGGGCGGACAGACGCACCTCGACCTGCCGGTTTTCAATACCGTGCGCGACGCCGTGCGGCTGACCGGTGCGCAGGCGACGATGATCTACGTGCCGGCCGCGTTCGCCGCCGACTCGATCCTCGAAGCGGCCGACGCCGGCATCGAGGTTATCGTCTGCATCACCGAGGGCATTCCGGTACTGGACATGCTGAACGTCAAGGCCGCGCTCAGAGCAAACGGCGCGAAGCTGATCGGTCCGAACTGCCCCGGCATCATCACCTCGGGCGAATGCAAGATCGGCATCATGCCCGGTGCCATCCATCAGCAAGGCACGATCGGCATCGTCTCGCGCTCCGGCACGCTCACCTACGAAGCGGTGCACCAGACCACGCAACTGGGCCTCGGCCAGTCGACCTGCGTCGGCATCGGCGGCGATCCGATCAAGGGGCTGGATTTCATCGATTGCCTTGCGATGTTCGAGGCCGACCCGCAGACCGAGGCGGTGATCCTGGTCGGCGAGATCGGCGGCAGCCGCGAGGAAGAGGCCGCCGAGTACATCCGCTCGAACATGCGGAAGCCCGTGGCCGCCTACATCGCCGGACGCACGGCTCCCCAGGGCAAGCGCATGGGGCACGCGGGCGCGATCATCGCCGGCGGTACCGGCACGGCGGATGCGAAGATCCGTGCGCTGGAAGCGGCCGGAGCCGTCATTGCGGCAAGCCCGGCCGGGCTGGGCGAAGCGGTGCGGCAGGCACTCGCGACGCGATGAAATCCGTCCAATGAAACTTGGTATTGCGCAGTTCAATTTCACGGTCGGCGACATCGCCGGTAACACGGCGCGGCTGCTGGCCGCGGCGAAGGACGCGCATGCCGCCGGTGCGGCCCTGTTGCTCACGCCGGAAATGTCGATCTGCGGCTATCCGGCCGAGGATCTGGTGCTGCGCCACGATTTCACGGCCGCATGCGAAGCGGCCGTTCGACAGCTGGCTGCCGATGCGCCGCCGCAACTCGCGCTCATCGTGGGCTATCCGGAGCGCAGCGACGACGGCTTGTTCAACGCCATGGCGCTGCTGCGCGGCGGCGCGATCGAAACGGTGTATCGCAAGCATCACCTGCCGAATCATTCCGTCTTCGACGAACGGCGCGTGTTCGACAGCGGCGACGCGCCCTGCGTGTTCGCCTGCGGCGGCGTGACGTTCGGGATCAACATCTGCGGCGACATCTGGGAGCCGGGGCCGGCGACGCGTGCGATGGAAGCGGGCGCCGAATGGCTGCTGGTTCCGAATGCCTCGCCCTATCACCTCAACAAGGAACGCGAGCGGTTTGCCGTGGCGCGCGCACGCCAGATCGAGGCGGGCCTGCCGATCCTCTACGTGAACATGGTGGGCGGACAGGACGAACTGGTGTTCGACGGTGCGTCGTTCGTGCTCGATGCCGACGGCAGGATCGCGGCGCAATATCCGGCCTGGCAGGAAGGCCTGTTCTATGCCGAACTTGAAGGCAAGGGCTGCAACGGGCCGCAACAGGTCTTGCCCGACGAGGAGGCCGCCGTCTACGACGCGCTGGTTCTGGCCGTGCGCGATTACGTCGGCAAGAATGGTTTCAAGGGCGTGCATCTGGGCCTGTCGGGTGGCATCGATTCGGCATTGACGCTGGCGATCGCGGTGGATGCGATCGGCCCTGACCGGGTACACGCGGTGATGATGCCGTCGGATTACACCGCGGGCATCAGCGTCGAGGATGCGCGCGACATGGTGAAGCGGCTGGGGGTGCGCTATTCCGAAATCGCCATCAAGCCTGTATTCGATGCCTTTCGGGGGCAGTTGGCACCGGAGTTTGCCGGCAACCCCCTCCCCAGCCCTCCTCCGCAAGCGGGAGAGGGAGCGAACGCCAGGCCCAAGCCGATCAACGACACCGTCGAAGAGAACCTGCAGGCGCGCGCGCGCGGCACCTTGCTGATGGCGCTGTCCAACAAGTTCGGCACGCTGGTGCTGACCACGGGCAACAAGAGCGAAATGGCAGTCGGCTATGCCACCCTGTACGGCGACATGGCGGGGGGCTTCGCGGTACTGAAGGACGTGGCGAAAACGCGGGTGTTCCGGCTGGCGAATTATCGCAATGGCCTCTCGCGGGTCATTCCGCAGCGCATCATCGACCGGCCGCCGTCGGCCGAACTGCGCCCCGATCAGACCGACCAGGACAGCCTGCCGCCCTACGACGTGCTCGACGCCATTCTTGCGGCCTACGTCGAGCGCGATCTGCCGGCACGCGACATCGTCGCGGCGGGATTTGACGCCGCCACCGTGCGCGAAGTCATCCGCCTGGTCGATCTTGCCGAATACAAACGCCGCCAGGCGCCGCCGGGTCCGCGCATCACGCCACGCAACTTTGGAAAAGATCGCCGCTATCCCATCACCTCGAAATACCGACCGGACCTCGCTTAGCGAAACCGAATGACGCGGGATTACGCCAAGCGAGTTCTCCCTTTCCTCAATCCTCCCGCGTGCAGGACAACCAGCGACTTGCCTGCTTGCGGGCGTAGTCGAATGGTTGGTAGTTTCACCAGAGGGAGCGAACGCAATGCCAAAACCGATTAAAGGAGACCCGCCATGAAAAAAATCGAAGCCATCATCAAGCCGTTCAAGCTCGACGAAGTGCGCGAAGCGCTGTCCGAGATCGGTGTGACCGGTCTGACCGTTACCGAGGTCAAGGGCTTCGGCCGCCAGAAAGGCCATACCGAACTGTATCGCGGTGCCGAATACGTGGTGGATTTCCTGCCCAAGGTGAAGCTGGAGGTGGTGGTGGCCGACAGCCTGCTGGAACGCGCCGTGGAGGCGGTCATCAACGCTGCCCATACCGGCAAGATCGGTGACGGCAAGATTTTCGTCACGGCGGTGGAGCAGGTGGTGCGGATCCGCACCGGCGAGTCGGGCGAAGCGGCGGTCTGATCCGCTGCTTCGCTAATCGGTCACCAGAACCGATACCACGCCTTGTCCCGGATGGCCACACCCTTGAGATACTTGCTGTGGGGGAAGTTGAGCTTCAATACGCGCAGCGCATCGTCGTGCGGCTGGGCGAGGTGCAGTTTGTCGTAGGCCACCACCATGATGCCCAGTGCCTCTTCCAGGGCAGGCGCATCGGGGTAGTCCTTCAATACGACCTGGGCGCGGTTGGCGGCGGCTATCCAGGCCTTGCGTTTCAGGTAGTAGCGGGCGACATGGATTTCGTTGCTGGCCAGCGCGTTGACCAGGTATTTCATGCGGGCGGTCGAATCCTCGGCGTATTTGCTGTCGGGGAAGCGGGTGACCAGTTCCTTGAAGGCCATAAACGCATCGCGGGCGGCCTTGGGGTCGCGCTCGCTCATGTCCTGATCGACCAGATTGCCCAGCAATCCCAGATCGTCGTTAAAATTCGCCAGGCCCTTAAGATAGTACGCGTAATCGACGTTAGGGTGATTGGGGTGCAGCTTGATGAAACGGTCGCAGGCGGCAATGGCTGAAATCGGTTCGTTGTCCTTGTAGTAGGCGTAACCCACTTCCAGTTGCGCCTGTTGCGCATAACGCCCGAAGGGATAGCGCGATTCCAGCGTCTCGAACAGTTTGACCGCGCGCTCGTAGTTGCCGCTGTTGAGATTGTCCTTGGCTTCGGCGTAGAGCTTCTGTGCCGACCAGCCCGCGGTTTCGTCCTTGACTTCGGGCAGCAGGCCGCAACCGCCCAGGGTGAGCGCGGCAGCGAGCAGAACGCCACCCAAAACCCGATTGAGTGCGTTGGAACCGGATGAACATTGCTTAAGCATGGGAAAAGACACAGAAAATTTGTCGGACGATTATAAGGGAAATAGCGGGGACGGCGTCCGCGAGCTGGTGATCCCCGACGCACAGGGCGGCCAGCGCCTGGATCAGGCCCTGTCGGCCCTGCTGCCGGAATTTTCGCGCAACCGCATCCAGAACTGGATCCGTGCGCGCAAGATCGCGGTGGACGATGCCTGGGGCACGACCAGGATGAAGGTCAGCGGCGGCGAGGCGGTGCGGGTCGAAATCGAGCCCGATCCGGCCGCCACGCCCGACGCGCCGGAGGCCATCCCGCTCAACGTGGTGTTCGAAGATCCGGTGCTGCTGGTGATCGACAAACCGGTCGGGCTGGTGGTCCATCCCGGCAGCGGCAATCCGCGCGGCACGCTGTTGAATGCGCTGCTGCACCGGGTGCCGCAGTCGGCCGAACTGCCGCGCGCCGGCATCGTGCACCGGCTCGACAAGGACACTTCCGGCCTGCTGGTCGTCGCCAAAACCCTGCAGGCCCATACCGATCTGGTGCGCCAGTTGCAGGCGCGTACCGTCAAGCGCGAATACCTCGCCCTGGTGTATGGCGAGGTCGACCACGCGGGCACCGTCGATGAGCCGCTGGCGCGCGATCCGCACAACCGCACCCGGCGCACCGTGCACAGCATGGGCAAGCCGGCCGTCACGCATTACGACGTGGTCGAACGCTTCCCCGGCGTGACGCTGCTGCGCTGCCGGCTGGAAACCGGCCGCACCCACCAGATCCGCGTCCACATGCAGCACATCGGCCACCCGCTGGTCGGCGAGCAGGTCTACAGCGCCAGCCGCCGCAGTCATCTCAAGATTCCGTTCCCGCGCCAGGCGCTGCACGCCGAGCGACTGGGACTGATCCACCCGGTCACCCGGGAATCCATGCAGTGGGAATGCCCGCTGCCGCCCGACTTCGCCTCGCTGCTGCAGGCACTGCGCGACGACACCGACTGGGGCAAGTGAAGCAATCAATACCGTTCGGGCTGAGCTTGTCGAAGCCTGTGGTTCCCGACTGGCCCGCACCCGCGCGGGTCAGAAGCCTGATGACCACCCGAACTGGAGGCGTAAGCCAGGCTGCCTGGGCGAGCCTTAACCTCGGCGACCACGTCGGCGACGATCCGGCCCACGTCGCCGCCAACCGTGAACGCCTGCGCCAGCAACTTCCGAACGAACCGGCGTGGCTCAGGCAGGTGCACAGCGCGCGCGTGGTCGAACTCGGGCGCGACGCCGAGCGCGAAGCCGACGCCGCATTCACCCGCGAACCCGGGCAGGTCTGCGCCGTGCTCACCGCCGACTGCCTGCCGGTGCTGTTCTGCGACCGCGCCGGCAGCGTCGTCGCCGCCGCCCACGCCGGCTGGCGTGGACTCGCCGGCGGCGTGCTCGAAGCCGCCGTGGCCGCGATGCAGGTGCCGCCGGACCAGATTCTCGCCTGGATGGGCGCCGCCATCGGCCCGCAGGCGTTCGAAGTGGGCGACGAGGTGCGCGAGGCCTTTGTCGGCCGGCATCCCGAAGCCGCCGCTGCATTCGTCCCGCAACCCGCGCCGGGAAAATGGCTCGCCGACCTCTACCAGCTCGTGCGCATCCGCCTCGACCGCATCGGGGTGCAGGCGATCTACGGCGGCGGGCGCTGCACCTTCAGCGAGACCGACGTGTTCTTTTCCTACCGCCGCGACGGCGTGACCGGGCGCATGGCCTCGCTGATCTGGCTGACGTAAACGTTGCGATCCTGGCCGCAAGGGCAGGCCATCACTGCACCCCAAGGGAGAAACATGGGAAAGACCCGACTCGAAGCCTTCAGCGACGGCGTTCTGGCCATCATCATCACCATCATGGTGCTGGAGTTGAAAGTCCCTCATGGCGAGACACTGGATGCCTTGCTGCCGCTGCTACCGGCTTTTCTCAGCTACGTGCTGAGCTTCGTCTACATCGGCATCTACTGGAACAACCACCATCACATGCTGCATACCGCCACCCGGGTCACCGGGCGCATGCTGTGGGCGAATCTTCATCTGCTGTTCTGGTTGTCGCTGTTTCCAGTCACCACCGGCTGGATGGGCGAGAACCACTTCGCTGCCACGCCCACGGCATTGTATGGAGTGGTTTTGCTGATGGCGGCGATTGCTTACTGGCTGCTGGAGCAGGCGATCCTCGCTGCCGAGGGAACGGCCTCGGTTCTCCGGCGCGCCGTGGGGCGGGACTGGAAAGGCAAGCTGTCGCCGGTTCTCTATGGCACTGCCATCGCCGCGACCTTCCTGGCGCCCTGGATCGCGCAGGCGATCTATGTATGCGTGGCGATCCTGTGGCTGGTGCCCGACCCCCGTATCGAGCGTGCGCTTCGCCAGGAGAAATCCTGAAGCAGGCCGCGCAATGACGCCGGACCCTGCCCCGATCCCCTAAAAAGCATCCCGTACGCGCAAATAGTGCGGGAAACGCGGCACGCCTTTTTTCGTCGTCTGCTGATAGTGGTAGGTGATGCGTGCACCGAGAGGCGGCGGCCGGCGGCGCAATGTATCCGGGAGACCGCTGCCGAGGCGGAAGCGTTTGCCGTCCGGCATTTCCATCAGGAGCGCGCCGGTCATGCCCCGGTATTTACCCTTGCCGGGGAGGTGGCCGACGACGACCGCCTCGGCGTCCAGCCAGGGTTTCAGCTTCAGCAGCGCGTCGCGGCGGCCGGTGAGATAGGGTGCATCGGCGCGGTGCAGCATCAGGCCTTCACCGCCCGTGCGTGTCACGGCATCGAGCTGCTTCATCAGTGCGCTGTGATCGGTCACGCGCGTCTGTTCGACGGCCTGCAGCCAGGGCACGGCCGCCCGCGCGACGATCGTTTGCATCTGCAGCACGCGTGCGCTGAAATCACCCGCCGCGCCGGGCAATTCGAACACCAGATAGCGCACCTGCCGCCATTCGGCATCCACGGGGTCGAGTTTTCGCACCGTGCCGGACAGCGCATCGAAGCGGCCGCGACCGATCCAGAGCTCGCCGTCCAGCGGCGTTGCCGGGAAATTCGCCGTGAACCACGCCGGTGCCGGTACGCGGCCGCCGCCGCGAAAGCGCAACGTCTGGCCGTTCCACTGGGCGCGTACGCCGTCGTACTTCTCGCTTACCCAGTATTGCGTGACATCGACGCCGGCCGCGTACACCTCGGCCAGCAGCATCGGCGGGGCGCTGTCGCTCCATGCCGGAGGCGAGGCCAGCGCCAGGCACAGCACGAACAGGATGCGGCTCAGGCCAGTCACTTCTGCATGAACCGCGCGTCGCCCATGGCGGGATCGAGCCGGTAGTCGTCGAACCCCGGCTTTTCGTAGCGCGCCCGTGCGGCGCGGTTGCCGGAGAGCACTTCCAGCGTCAGCTTGCAGGCGCCGCGATCGTGTACGGGGTCGTCGTAGCGGGCACGGACAGGCTCAATCATCGGCGCTGATGCGCATCGACAGGTCGACCGCACGGATGTGCTTGGTGAGGCCGCCGATGGAAATACGGTCGACCCCGGTTTCGGCCACGGCGCGCACCGTCTCCAGGGTGATGTTGCCGGACGCTTCGAGCAGGGCGCGGCCGTGGGTGAGCTGCACCGCGTGGCGCAGGTCGGCCAGGCTGAAGTTGTCGAGCAGGATCAGCGGCGCGTCGGCGGCGAGGGCCTGACCGAGCTCGTCGAGGTTTTCCACCTCGATCTGCACGCTGACCCTGTCTTGCGCCAGGCGGAACGCGGCGTCGAGCACTTGCGCGATGCCGCCCGCCGCCGCGATGTGGTTTTCCTTGATCAGGATGCCGTCGAAGAGACCCACGCGCTGGTTCTGTCCGCCGCCGGCCCGTACCGCGTATTTCTCGGCGATGCGCAGGCCGGGCAGGGTCTTGCGGGTATCGAGGATGGCGGCGTGGGTGCCGCGCACCGCCTCGACGTAGGGCCGGGTGGCGGTGGCCACCGCCGACAGCGTCTGCAGGAAATTCAGCGCCGGGCGTTCGGCGGTCAGCAGCGCGCGGGCATTGCCGCCGATGTCCACCAGCACGCTGCCGGCGGCGACGGCGTCGCCCTCGTCGATGCGCCAGTCGAGGATGCAGGCGGGGTCGAGCGCGCGAAAGCAGGCGTCGAACCACGGCCGCCCGGCGATCACGGCGAGCTCGCGGCTGATGACGCGGGCGCGGGCGGTTTGCGCTGCGGGGATCAGCTGGGCGGTCAGATCGCCGCTGCCGACGTCTTCGGCCAGCGCGCGCGCGACATCGGACAAAACCTGTTCTACATTCAATTCAGACATAAAGGGTTGAAATCGCCCGGCAAGGCATCATTTAGCTGACATTCAATATACCTTAAGCACGAGGTCACCCATGCGTTTCGACAAGCTCACCACCCAGTTCCAACAGGCGTTTTCCGACGCGCAAAGCCTCGCCGTCGGCGGCGACCACGCCTACATCGAGCCGCAGCACCTGCTGCTGGCGCTGCTGAACCAGGAAGGCGGCGGCGCGGCGGCCATCCTGTCGCGCGCCGGGGTGCAGGTGCCGGCGTTGAAGGCCTCGCTGACCCAGGCGCTGGATCGCCTGCCGAAGGTGGCAGGCCAGGGCGGCGAAGTGAGCATCTCGCGCGAACTCAACAACCTCTTGAACCTGACCGACAAGGAGGCGATGAAGCGCAACGACGCCTTCATCGCGTCCGAACTGTTCCTGCTGGCGGCGCTCGACGACAAGGGCGAAACCGGCCGCCTGCTGAAGCAGCATGGCGCGCAGAAAGCCGCGCTGGAACAGGCGATTCTGGCGGTGCGCGGCGGCGAGGGGGTGCAGTCGCAGGAGGCCGAAGGACAGCGCGAGGCGCTCGCCAAATACACGCTCGACCTTACCGCGCGCGCGCGCGAAGGCAAGCTCGACCCGGTGATCGGACGCGACGACGAAATCCGCCGTTCGATCCAGATTCTGCAGCGCCGCACCAAGAACAACCCGGTGCTGATCGGCGAGCCCGGCGTCGGAAAAACGGCAATTGTCGAGGGGCTGGCGCAGCGGATCATCAATGACGAGGTGCCGGAGACGCTCAAGGGCAAGAAAGTGCTGGTACTCGATCTGGCCGCATTGCTCGCCGGCGCCAAGTATCGCGGCGAATTCGAGGAACGCCTGAAAGCCGTGCTGAAGGAACTGGCGATGGACGCCGGCCGCTACATCGTGTTCCTCGACGAACTGCACACCCTGGTCGGCGCCGGCAAAGCCGAAGGCGCAATCGACGCCGGCAACATGCTGAAGCCCGCGCTGGCGCGCGGCGAGCTGCACCTCATCGGCGCCACCACGCTGGATGAATACCGCAAGTACATCGAGAAGGACGCGGCATTGGAGCGCCGCTTCCAGAAGGTGTTGGTCGACGAGCCTTCGGTCGAATCGACCATCGCCATCCTGCGCGGCCTGCAGGAGCGCTACGAGCTGCACCACGGCGTCGACATCACCGACCCGGCGATCGTCGCCGCCGCGGAATTGAGCCATCGCTACATCACCGATCGTTTCCTGCCCGACAAGGCGATCGACCTGATCGACGAGGCGGCCGCGCGCATCAAGATGGAAATCGACTCCAAGCCGGAGGTGATGGACAAGCTCGACCGCCGCATCATCCAGTTGAAGATCGAGCGCGAGGCCGTCAAGCGTGAAACCGACGAGGCCTCGAAGAAGCGCCTGGGGCTGCTGGAAGAGGAAATCGAGAAACTCGGCCGCGAATACGCCGATCTCGAGGAAGTGTGGAAATCGGAAAAGGCCCAGGTGCAGGGCAGCGCCCACATCAAGGAAGAAATCGACAAACTGCGCGGCGAGATGGTCGAGCTGCAGCGTCAGGGCAAGCTGGATAAAGTGGCCGAGATCCAGTACGGCAAGCTGCCGCAGCTGGAGGCGCAACTGAAACACGCCGAAGCCGCCGATACCAGGCCGGCGTTCAAGCTGCTGCGCACCGAAGTCGGCGCCGAGGAAATCGCCGAGGTGGTGTCGCGCGCCACCGGCATCCCGGTGGCCAAGATGCTGCAGGGCGAGCGCGACAAGCTGCTGCACATGGAAGACAAACTGCATGCGCGCGTGGTCGGTCAGGACGAGGCGGTGAGCGTGGTGTCGGATGCGATCCGCCGTTCGCGCGCGGGCCTGTCCGACCCCAACCGGCCGCTCGGCTCCTTCCTGTTCCTCGGCCCCACCGGCGTCGGCAAGACCGAGCTGTGCAAGACCCTGGCCGAATACCTGTTCGATTCCGCCGATCACATGATCCGCATCGACATGAGCGAATTCATGGAGAAGCATTCGGTCGCGCGTCTGATCGGCGCGCCGCCCGGCTACGTCGGCTACGAGGAAGGCGGCTATCTGACCGAAGCGGTACGCAGGAAGCCGTATTCCGTCATCCTGATGGACGAGGTCGAAAAGGCGCATCCGGACGTCTTCAACGTGCTCTTGCAGGTGCTCGACGACGGCCGGCTGACCGACGGCCAGGGCCGCACCGTCGACTTCCGCAACACCGTGATCGTGATGACGTCCAACCTCGGCAGCCAGATGATCCAGTCGATGGCCGGCGACGACTACCAGGTGGTGAAGCTCGCCGTGCTGGGCGAGGTGAAGTCCTACTTCCGCCCCGAGTTCATCAACCGCATCGACGAGGTCGTCGTCTTCCACGCGCTCGGCGAAGCACACATCGCAAGCATTGCGAAGATCCAGTTGCAGGCACTGGAGGCGCGTCTCGCGCAGATGGAGATGAAGCTCGACGTCAGCGACGCCGCGCTGGCCGAAATCGCCAAGGCCGGCTTCGATCCGCTGTATGGCGCGCGGCCGCTCAAGCGCGCCATCCAGAGCGAGCTGGAAAACCCGCTGGCGAAGGAAATCCTCGGTGGCCACTTCGCACCCAGGGACACCATACGCGTCGATGCGCAAAACGGGGTGTTCAGCTTCGAGAAGGCCGCGGCACAGGCGGCTTGATCAGGCTGGACAGGCATGCAGAGGGTGGGGATTTCCACCCTCTTTTTTTATCGCTGCGCCTGCCATGGGGTTCGCATACGCAGGCGCGGCGGCATCCGCTCAGAATGCGTCGGGATCGACCGGCTTTTCGATGGACGCCCGGTTCTTTTCGATGAATTCGCGGAACCTTCCGGGGTAGATCAGCCGGGCTTCCCGGTTGAAGACTTCGCGGATCAGCGGGTGCCGCATCTTGCGAAGAATGTAGCTGTCCCAGTCGCTTCGCTCGAACTGTCGGGCGATCCAGCCGGAGCCCTCCGTCGTCAGGAAAATCTCCTCGAAGACGTTGAGATGGAAGTAGACGAATGCCTTCAACTGATAGAAGTCCCTGGTGCGCGGAACGACACTCGGGTCCGCATAAAAGAAGGGCGCCGTGCGCGGGCATTCCTGCATGAAGCGGACGAACACATCGGGATAGGCAAGAACGAGTTTGTCGAGCTCGTACACGCGGTCCCAGAGCTTTCCGCTCGGCGTCAGCGGAAGCAGCCCCCGGGACAGGAGATAAGTGAGCAGGCCGATCATCAACGCGATGGTCGCGATCATCACGCCAAGCAGCGTTGCCTCAATCTGCGTCATGGGGGCTCCTTGTGCCGGGATTGCCGTGGACCTTCGATCCTGAACGTGCCGGACAGTCAGGCTCAGCATAGCCTACGTCCGCAATGGATACCATGGCGCCCGGATGTCCATTCGCGGTTTTGCCCGATCCCCGGCGCACCCCCTAGAATGGGCTGACATTTTCTTTCGCGTGGATCGTCTTGCCTGCCCGTTTCTGCAAAACCGTGCTGTTTCTTGCCGCGCTCGCCGCGATGCCTGCGCACGCGTTGACGGTGGAAGTGCAGGCGCCGGATGAGCTCAAGGCGCTTCTGACGCAGCATCTGGAAACGGTGCGGGCGGCACGCTCGGGTGAAAAACCCGACGCTGAGGAAGTCGCGCGGCTGCAGCGGCAGAGTGAACTGACGGCACACGACCTGCTGGCAACCGAGGGCTATTTCTCGCCGCAGGTGGAGAGTACGCTGGAACAGGTGGGCGACGACTGGCGAGTGGACTACCGGATCGATCCCGGTCCGCGCACGACCGTACGCAGTGTGGCGCTGGTATTCGAAGGCGAGCTGAAGACGCGTGCCGACACGGCCGGCCTGCGCGGCCGTGTCGAACGCAGTTTTTCGCTCAGGCAGGGCATGCCGTTCCGCCAGGCGGACTGGAGCGCGGCCAAGCTGGGCGTGCTGCGCCCCTTGCTGGTGAGCACCTATCCGGCGGCACGGCTGGTGACGAGCGAGGCACGCATCGATCCCGCCACACGGGCGGCCGATCTGACGCTGACGATCGACAGCGGGCCGGCATTCTTCTATGGCGAGCCGGTCGTCAGCGGCGCCCGGCGCTATCCCGAAACGATCATCCGCAACCTCAATCCCGTCAAGCCAGGGAAGCCGTTTCGCCAGCAGGATCTGCTCGATTACCAGCTGGCGCTGGAAGCGAGTGGCTATTACACGCATGCCACGGTCCACATCGAGCCCGATCCCGCTCTGGCGGCAGCCGTGCCGGTTCTGGTCGACGTGGTGGAGCGGCCGGAAAAACGCTTCAGCGTGGGCGTGGGCGTAAGTACGGATACCGGCGCGCGGCTGCAGACAGGGTGGCTGATGCGTAACATCGCCGATCGCGGCCTGCGTCTGAAACTCGATGCGCGTATCGAAACCACGCAGCAATCCGGCGCGGCGGAACTCGCCTGGCCGCGGACGTCCTCCGGCTACGAGAACAGCCTCGGTGCCCAGCTCAAACATGAGGACATCAAGGGCCAGAAGACCCGCTCCACGCTGGCGGTGGCCAAGCGCAGCCGCACGCGCGGGCAGATCGAGACCACGCTGTCGCTGCAATACCAGACCGAGCAGCAGAGCATCGGCGACGTGCTCAATGCGCGCAACCAGGCGTTGACGGCAAACTATGCGTGGACGCAGCGCACGGTGGGGCACGCGTTCTACCCGCGCCGCGGCCATGTGCTGACCCTGCAAGGCGGCGGCGCGGCGGCCGCCCTGTTGTCGGATACCAATTTCATCCGCCTGTATGCCCGGCATACCCAGTATTTCCCGGCGGGTCCCCACGGCCGTCTGATCCTGCGCGGCGAGTTCGGCAGTGTGCTGGCGGACACCCGTGACGGCATTCCCACCGACTTCCTGTTCCGGGCCGGCGGCGATAATTCAGTGCGCGGCTACGCCTACCAGAGCCTGGGGCACGCGCTGGCCGGCGGGGTGGAATCGGTACGCTATCTCGCCACGGGCAGTGCCGAATACAACTATTTCTTCAACAGCGACTGGGGCATGGCGCTGTTTGTCGATGGGGGCGATGCAGCCGATGTGCCAGGCCGGCTGTCACCGGTGTTCGGCTACGGCTTCGGCGCGCGCTACCGCTCGCCGGTGGGGCCGGTGAACCTCGACCTGGCGTATGGCGAAGCCACCCGTCAATTCCGCCTGCATTTCTCGCTCGGGGTGTCGTTTTGAAGCGCGTGCTGTGGGGACTGGCCACGCTGCCCGTCGCGCTGGTCATGCTGATCGTCGTGGCGATCGGGATGGCGACGACGGACACGGGGTTCCGCTGGCTGAGCGAGACGGCTGTTTCCCTGAGCGGAGGACGGCTGGCCATCGAGGGGGTGGACGGACATGTCGGCGTTCCCATCAGAATCGCGAAACTTGTTTTCACGTCGGACACGGAGCGCGTCACGCTCGAACAGATCCGGCTGGAATGGCAGCCGCGCGCGCTGCTGAAACGGCGGCTCGACATCGGCCTGCTGGCGGCGCAAACCGTACGGGTCGAGATCCTGAAGCCGGACCCGACGCCCTCGACGCTGCCCACCAGCCTGCGCCTGCCACTCGACGTGCACGTGGCCGCCTGGGATGTGGCGCATCTCGCTGTCGTCGATAGCGGGGGTACGCTCGACTTCCGTCATCTGCATGGCGGCCTCGACGGCGACGGCGACCGCTACCGGTTCACCGGCATGACGGTCACGACCCCCTGGGCAGCCATGACGGGCCGGCTCGAACTCGGCAAGGACGCGCCGTTCAATCTGGCGGGACGCATCGAGGCCACGCGCAGCGATCCCATCCCGATCAGCGCTACCCTTGAGGTACAGGGGCGGCTGGCGGCCATCGGCTTCCGGTTCGATGCGCAGGCCAGCGGCATGACCATAATGGCCAGCGGCGAAGCCGCGCCGTTTGCGCGCGTGCGTCTGCCCCGGCTGCTGGTGGCCGGGCAGGGCCTCGATCCGCGTCTGTTCGCCGCCGACGCACCGGCCGCCGACCTGGCGTTTTCCGGCGTATTCGAAGGCCAGCCGGGCGAACGCCTGCTGGGCAGCTTCAGCCTCAGCAACCGGCTGGCCGGGCGGCTCGATCAGAATCGCCTGCCGCTCGCCAATCTCACCGGCGCGGTGGTGGGCGACAGCGTACAGGCCGATTTCAGCGCGCTGGCGATCGATCTGGGCGCAGCCGGACAGTTGAACGGAAGCGGGCAGTGGCGCAATGGCCGCTTGAACGTGAACCTGGACAGCCCGCGCCTCGACCTCGCCGGGCTGCATCGCCAGTTGTATCCCACGCGACTCAAGACCAGCCTGCAACTGGACGGCGACGCGACGCGCCAGACGCTCACGGCCGACGTCAGCGAAAGCTGGGGACAGGGTCGCTTTACGCTGACGCACGCCGACGCGGTGCTGCATCTGGAGTCGGCGAGTCTGGCTGGACAGGCGGGGCGCCTGACCGCAGACGGGGTACTTCATCTCGACGCCACGCGTGCCTTCAGCGTCGCGTTCGATGCCACGCAAATCAATCCGTCCCGTTTCGGCAAGTTTCCACGCGGACGGCTCAATGCGCGCGGCCAGGCCAGCGGCGCCTGGTTGCCCACGCCGCGCGTGCAGGCGCAGTTCAGCCTGCCGCCGGGCGACCTCGAAGGCCGTCCGGTGAGCGGACAGGGGCGGCTGCGTTATGAGAACCGGCACCTCGTCGACGCCGACATCGATCTGAATCTGGCCGGCAACCGAGCAAAATTGAAAGGCGCGTATGGCCGGGCGGGCGACCGGTTCGTCTGGGACGTCGATGCGCCGGCGCTGGCACGCCTGAATCTGGGACTGGCCGGGCGCCTGACCAGCCGTGGCAGCGCCAGCGGCGACCCTGCCCGCTTGCAGATCGACGCGCAGCTCGCCGCCCGTGGCCTGCGCCTGCCCGGCGACCTCGCCGCCGAATCCGTGGCGTTGCGCGTGGACATGCAGGCCATCGACAGCGGCACCTTCAACGGTCAGCTCGACGCGAACGGGGTGCAACTGGCGGGGCAGCGTCTGGACGCCCTTCGGGCCATCCTGCAGGGACACCGCAATGCCCACACGCTGACGCTCGATGCCCACTTGCCGGCGTGGCGGCTGAGCGCGAACCTGGCAGGCGGCCTGGATGCACGTCAGGTGTGGCGCGGACAATTGAACCAGGCCGAAGTGCAGGGCGACTGGCCAGCGAGGCTGGTGGCCCCCGCCTCCCTGCTGCTGTCGCGCGAACGGCAGCAGGTGAACGGTCTGGCACTGAGCGTGGCGGGCGGCCGCCTGACAGTCGAACACTTCGACCGTCAGGGCGCGCATCTGGCCAGCCGCGGCACGCTGGCCAATCTGCCGCTGGCACCCATGCTTGCACTGTTGGAGACGACGCCGCCTGTCACCACCGACCTGCGCGTGAACGGCGACTGGGACCTGCGTGCGGGCGAGTCGCTCGATGGCCGGCTGCAGTTGCGCCGCCAGTCCGGCGATGTGCGGCTGACCGATCCGGCGCTGGCCATGGGCTTGACCGCCCTCACGCTCGATGCCGAGGCGGCCGGCAGCCAGGCCCATGTCCGGCTCGCCGCCGACACGCACGAAGCGGGGCAGTTGCGCCTGCAGGGCCGGGGCATGCTGGTCCGCACGGAGGCCGCATTCACCCTGTCGCGCAGCGCGCCGCTGACGTGGAATGCCCGGTTCGACGTGCCGGATCTGCGCCTGCTGAAGCCGTTCATTCCGGTCGGCATCCGCGCCGATGCCCGCGTCGATGCGCAGTTGAGCGGCAGCGGCAGCCTGGCGGCACCGCGTATCGATGGCCGCGTGGCCGCCGACGCCATCCGTTTTTCCATGCCCGAGCAGGGCGTGGCGATCACCGATGGCACACTCAGACTCCTGCTGGCGGACGATCGGGTCCAGGTGCAGGAGGGCGTGCTGAAAGGCACCGGCGGCCGCATCGTGGTGAGCGGCGACGCCCAGTTGAAAAACCCGCAGGCCGGGCTTACGCTCACCTTCGAGAAATTCGCGGCGACCCACCGCAGCGACCGCAACGTAACCGTGTCCGGCACGACCCGGCTCAACCTCGACCCGGAACGCCTGCAGCTCACCGGCGAACTCACGGCTGATCGGGCGCGTCTGGAAATGCCCGAGGCGAGCCGTCCCGAGTTGTCGAGCGATGTCGTCGTCGTTGGCCGGCCGCCGCGCGAAAAACCGGTGGTACAACGCTTTCCGTTGGCGCTCGATCTGACGCTCAAGCTGGGCGACGATTTCCTGTTCAAGGGCGCCGGGCTCGACGCGCGGCTGGGCGGCCGGCTGCGTGTGTTCACCGTGAACCAGGCGCTGCGTGGCGAGGGAACGATCCAGGTGGAGAAAGGGCGGTATGCCGCCTATGCGCAGACACTGGACATCGAGCGCGGTGTCTTGCGCTTTACCGGCCCTCTCGACAATCCCGGCCTCGACGTGCTGGCGGTGCGAAAACTGACGAACGTCACGGTAGGCGTGCAGGTGGGCGGCTCGGTCCAGCGCCCCCAGGTGACGCTCTATTCCGATCCGGCGATGCCCGATACCGAGAAGCTTGCCTGGCTGGTGCTGGGACACGGTCTGGAAAGCAGCGGCCAGCAGGAATTCGTGTTGATGCAGGTGGCGGCAGGTGCCTTGCTGAGCCAGGCCGAATCGGTGAACCTGCAGGCAAAACTGGCGGAAACCCTGGGCATCGACAGCTTCGATGTGCGCTCGGGAAACGGCGAATCGCTCGCCAGTACCGTGGTCAGCGTCGGCAAGCGTTTGTCCTCGCGCGCGACGCTGAGCTACGAGCAGAGCCTCGACGGCCTGAGCCAGGTGGTGAAAGTGCTGTATCAGCTGTCCACCCACGTGCGCCTCGAAGCGCAGGCCGGACAGCCCAGCAGCTTCGATGCCTTCTACACACGGGAATACGACTGAACAGATCAAATCCCGATGGTAGAATCGGGCGCATGTTAGAAGTCCGCATCGCTGCCATGAGCCTTTCGTTTCGTTTGCCTGCCCTGCCCGGAGGCTGCTGCTGATGCGCATCCTGTTATCCAACGACGATGGCTACTTCGCGCCCGGTCTGGCCGCACTGGCGGAGGCGCTCGCCCCGCTCGCCGACATCACCGTCGTGGCGCCCGAGCGCGACCGCAGCGGCGCGTCCAATTCGCTCACGCTCGACCGCCCGCTGATGCTGCGTCAGGCGCCGACGGGCTTTCATTACGTCAACGGCACACCGACCGATTGCGTTCATCTGGCGGTGACCGGCATGCTGGACCATCTGCCGGACATGGTGATTTCCGGTATCAACCACGGTGCCAACATGGGCGATGACACGATTTATTCCGGTACGGTTGCAGCCGCTACCGAAGGCTACCTGCTGGGCATCCCGTCGATCGCGGTCTCGCTCGCCAGCCACAATGCACGGCACTTCGACACCGCTGCGCGTGTGGTGGCCGAACTGGTGCAGCGTATCCAGACGCGCCCGCCGACCGAACCGATGCTGCTCAACGTCAACGTGCCGGACTGCGCGACCGCCGAACTGAACGGTGTGTCCGTCACCCGTCTGGGCAAGCGCCACAAGGCCGAGTCGGTGGTGAAGACGACCAATCCGCGCGGCCAGACCGTGTACTGGGTGGGCGCGGCAGGCGCGGCGCAGGACGCGGGCGAAGGGACCGATTTCCATGCCTTGGCCAGGGGCCGGGTGTCGATCACTCCGCTGCAAATGGACCTCACCCGTTTCAGCCAGATGGAGAGTGTGAACGCATGGCTGAAACCCTGAACCCCCGCACCGGCATCGGTATGACCTCGGCGCGCACGCGCGGTCGCATGATCGAGCGCCTGCGCGAGCAGGGCATCAAGGACGAAAGGGTGCTGGCGGCGATGGGCAGCGTGCCGCGCCACCTGTATGTCGACCAGGCGCTGGAGTCGCGCGCCTACGAGGACACCGCCCTGCCGATCGGTTTCGGGCAGACGATTTCCAGCCCCTACATCGTGGCGCGCATGGTCGAACTGGCGCGTCACGGCGAGCATGGCCACGGCCGCGAACTGGGCCGCGTACTCGAAATCGGGCTGGGTTGCGGCTATCAGGCGGCGGTACTGGGCCAACTGGCACGCGAGGTGATATCGATGGAACGCATCGCGGCGCTGGTCGGCAAGACGCGCGTGCGTTTACGGGCGCTGCGGGTCAATAACGTCAAGCCCAAGCATGGCGACGGCATGCACGGAGCAAAGGATTTTGCGCCGTTCGACGTCATCGTGATCGCCGCCGCGTTCGCGGAAGTGCCGCACGTCCTGCTGGAACAACTGGCCGATGGCGGACGCCTGGTGATGCCGCTCGGCAATGTCACGCAGACGCTGTGCGTGATGGAACGCCAGAACGACACGTATATCGAACGCCTGCTCGAAGGCGTGAAATTCGTTCCTTTACTGCCAGGAGTGGCGTAATGAGCCGGGCAGCGGGGCGCCGTTCCGTCTGGCTGGTCGTGATGCTGCTGGGACTGGCGGGCTGTGCGTCGTCCGGGATCGCGCCGGTGGATAACCGTTCGCCAGTGCCGCATGCCGCGAAGCCTGGAAGCGTACGGCCGGCCACGCCGCAGATCGCGCCGTCCACCAATGGCCTGCATACCGTGCAGAGTGGCGATACGCTGTACGCCATCGCCTTTGCCAACGGCCTCGATTATCGCGAGATCGCCATCTGGAACCAGCTCGAGTCCGCCGACCGCATCCTGGTCGGACAGGTGTTGCGGCTCACGCCGCCGGCCGGCGCGGTCGAGATCAAACCGCTCGATGAGGAGCCGGTGCCAAACGCCCGGCCGCTGGACGATCTGCCCGTGCTGCGTGAACCACAGGCGCAATTGCTGGTCTATTCCGACGCCAACTGGGCTCGGGTATCGAGTGTCCGCCCAGCCCCGTTGCCCGCGCCCGCCGCGGCCAGTGTGGCGCCTGCTGCTCCGGTGGCGCCGCTGCCGGCCCCCGCATCCGGAGCATCCGCCGCCAGCACGTCGGCGGAAGGCTGGCAGTGGCCGGTGGACGGTGCGCTGATCGGCCGCTTCGGCGCGGCGGGCGGCAAGGGGATCGACATCGCCGGCGCGCGCAACACGCCGGTGCGGGCGGTGGCCGCCGGCAAGGTGGTATACAGTGGCAGCGGTCTGCGCGGTTACGGGCGCTTGCTGATCATCAAACATGCCGGGGAATTCCTCTCGGCCTATGCGCACAACGAAGCCATCCTGGTGAAGGAGGGCGACATGGTGACGGCCGGGCAGAAGATCGCCCTGATGGGCGACAGCGATGCCGACCGGGTCAAGCTGCATCTGGAAATCCGCCGTTATGGAAAACCACTCGATCCCCTGTCCTATTTGCCGGAGCGCCCATGAGCCATCCACCCAGTGACGAACCAGACGAACTGAGCCCGGAGCAACCAGACCCGGATCAGCATGCCATGATGGATAGCAACGAGATTCTGGCGTCCGCCATCCTCGATGAACCTCAGGTCGACGTCACCCAGCTGTATCTCAATGAGATCGGGCTGGCCCCCCTGCTGAGCGCGGAAGAGGAAGTCGCCCTGGCGCGGCGCACCGTGCAGGGAGATTTCGAAGCGCGCCAGACCATGATCGAGCGCAACCTGCGCCTGGTGGTGAACATCGCCAAACATTATTCCAATCGCGGCCTGACGCTGCTCGACCTGGTGGAAGAGGGCAACCTCGGCCTCATCCACGCGCTGGAGAAATTCGATCCCGAGCGCGGCTTCCGTTTCTCGACCTACGCCACCTGGTGGATCCGCCAGAACATCGAGCGCGCGATCATGAACCAGTCGCGCACCATTCGACTGCCGGTGCACATCATCAAGGAACTCAACATCTATCTGCGCGCCAAGCGCCATCTGGAAACGCACGGCATCACCGATGCCAGCGCGGATGATATTGCCTTGCTGACGGGGCATGCGGTCGAAGACGTGCGCCGCATCATGCAGCTGAACGAGCGGGTCGCTTCGCTCGATGCCCCGCTCGATGTCGACCCCACGCTGTCGCTGGGAGAAGCGATTGCCGACGACAATGCGCATCTGCCGGATGAAATGCTTCAGCTCGAGGAGATCGAGCACCACGTCCATGAATGGATCACCCAGCTCAACGACAAGCAGCGCTGGGTGATCGAACGCCGTTTCGGCCTGAACAACCGCGAAGCCTGCACGCTGGAGGACCTGGCGCTCGAATTGCAGGTGACGCGTGAGCGCGTGCGGCAGATCCAGATGGAATCCCTGCGCGTACTGAGGCAACTGCTGAGACGGCGCGGCGTATCCCGGGACGAGCTGTTCTGACCGGAACCGGCGTAGCGTTGCCATGACCGACTGGGCGCAGGTCGATACCGTTTTCCTCGACATGGACGGCACCCTGCTCGATCTCCATTTCGATAATCATTTCTGGCTGGAGCACATGCCGCGCCGCTATGCCGAATATCACGGCCTCGCGCTGGAGACGGCGCACGCGCATCTGCGTGCGCATTACGCGCGTCATGCCGGCACCCTCAACTGGTATTGCCTGGATTTCTGGAGCAGCGAGCTTGCGCTCGACATCGTGCAACTGAAGGAAGAAGTGGCGCATCTGATTGCGGTTCGTCCCGACGTCCCCGCATTCCTGCAGGCGGTGCGCGCATCCGGCCGCCGGATGGTCATGGTGACCAACGCCCATCCCCGAAGCCTTGGACTGAAAATGCACAGGACCGGTATCGACACGTATTTCGATGCCTTGCTCTCGTCGCATCAGATCGGTCTGCCCAAGGAGCATCCCGACTTCTGGCGGGGCTTGCAGGCGATCGAGCCGTTCGACAAGACGCGCACCCTGTTCGTCGACGACAGCCTGCCGGTGCTGAAGAGCGCCCAGGCTTATGGCGTGGCGCACCTGCTGGCGGTGTGCAACCCGGATTCACGGCAGCCGCACAAGGATTGCGGGACGTTTCAGGCGATTACGAGTTTCGGGCAGGTGATGCCTGATGGGTGAGCCGTGGCGCGAAGCATCGCCAATGGAAGGACCCTCGTGGGGCTGCTGGCCGTTGGCCGGGGGTAGCCCGGCGGCTAGTCACTTTCTTTTGCTTCGCCAAAAGAAAGTAACCCAAGAAAAGGCGACCCCGCTCATCCCCGCAACCCCGGAAATCGAACCTGCCGGACGGGCGGCAAAGAACTCGCCCCGCTTTTTTTGTATTTCGAAGGCGAGCGGGGCTCAGACACCTTTGCCGCTGATCCGCCCGGCAGGCCCGATTTCCGGCGGGACTGAGAGGGGAGGAAAGTCAAAATCAGGACGGTGATGACCGGGCGGTTTGTGTATTTGGGCGAGAAACCTCAAGCGAAGCCCTTGACCCGGTTCGCGACGGTTGTATACCAGTAAACTGGTTTTGACCTCTCTCCCCTTACAGACCCGCCGAAGATCAAGTGTGGCGGGTGGATCAGCGGCAAAGGTGTTTGAGCCCCGCGCACAAAAAATTAAATCAGCCCAGCAAAAGCGGGGCGAGTTCTTTGCCGCCCACCCGACGCGCTTGATCTTCGGGAATTCGGGGCTGTCGGGGCCTGATCGGAGGTGAGATAAATACAGAGGGATCGGTGCGATAAATGGGATTTCGCGGGACGTGGTGAAACGTGGCGGGATGGGAAAATAAAGCCGATTGTCACACAGCAAAACAGCATCAGGGCATCAAATGCTCTTCGACTATGTCCAGGATGTCGCGCGCATCCTGCTCGCTCACCCCTAAAAATGCACGGGCCGGAATGTCGCCCCAGGGTAGCGGACGTCCTCGGCGATCCGTTCCGGCATAGCCGCGCTCCATTCCGAATTGCTGGGCGGCGGCATACTGCATCGGGCTACCGATCTGGACGCCGTTGTTTCCATCCATCTGCCAGGAAATCTGACTCGACAGGCTTCCGGTCTCGCCGATCAGCGGCTTTTTGCCGACGAGGCGTTTCATTCCTGCCTGGCTGAGCCCACCACCCTTTTTATTGTACGAGGTCGAGCTTCCATCCTTGCGGCGATGGGCGCTCAGGTAGCGCAGGATGGTCACATCCGAGTTGTGCGCCCATTTGCTGCCATCCGGCGCCGTCGACGTGGCGAAGCGCCGTTTGGTCGACATGACCATATATTCGCCAATGTCTTCCAGCACCGGCCGCAGGTCGCGTCCCGTTCTGGAAAAGCGGTCGAGTGCATCCAGAACGGAGGTATCGCTGATATCGATCGTGATCATGCCAGCCTTTCAAAAGCGCGACGGATTGCGCCTTGTGCTACAGTGACAACTCGCGCAGGTGACACGAACCGCCGGGCTCATACCTCGGAACGCCTCGGACGTAGGGCCAAGGTCACCGGGCGCGACCCTTCACATAAAACGTCTCGGGAACTAGCATTTTTCGTCCCGGACGCACCTCCATTACAACCACCAGATCTTCGTTTCCCACCCGCTTGCGCCATTGCAGCACGGCCAGTTTATTGTGCTTTGCCGTGCCGGCCTCGATTATTTCGTCCGGCGTGGAAAACACCTCGGGCAAATGACCATAGTGCGCAGATGTCACAGGGTTTACATCGCCAGATAAATTACCGTGCTTGTTCGCGATGTGTAGCACTGCCGGTTTCTCCAGCGCGAAATCGAACCCCGCCGCATCCACCCCCGTCAGCGCCTTGATCTTCTCGGCCTGCTGCGACGTCACCAGGCCCAGCGTCCGGTACTGCGGCACCTCGCGGCCATCCAGCACCGCGCGCGCGTATAGACGCGCATCGTCGGCCACCGACGGCAGCTGGCGGTAGGCTGTGGCCAGTGCATCGCGCGCCGAGGGCGGCAGATCGACGAAGTAGGCCTTGCCCAGCTCGTAGGGCCATTGCCGCGTTTTCTGCGCCATTTCCAGATGCGTGGCCGTCGCCCCCGGCATGTAATCCCAGCCCTTGTCGATGCCGTTTGGGCGGCCGTCGTCGGCCTCCGCGCCATCGTCCGCCGGCTGTGCGATGCGGCCGCCCAGGCGTTTGACGCCGCGCTCGCTGCGTGCGCCCACCACATAGCACTGGCAGCCCCAGCCATTCGGCGGGTAGTGCGACTGCCACCACGGATCGTCCGCCGGCAGCGCCATGCCGTCCCAGCTCACATGCAGCGGCCGGGGCCGCGCCACGCTGTCGGAGTGCTTGTAAATCCAGTAGGAAAAGCCGCTCGACCGCAGCTGCGCCAGGCGGCCCGCGCTGTAGCTGGTGGCCATGTTGGTGCGGAAAATAGTTCTGGTGCGCCAGTTGCGCTCGCCGCGGTAACTCCAGCCGTGGCGCTCGACAATCGCGTCGAAATCCTTGCGGAACGCCTCGATCGACACCCCTTCCGTTACCGCGCGATCCACCGCCGCCGCCAGATCCGCGAGCAGATCCGCTTTCGCGGCGCCGGCGACCATGAACCCCGTGTCATGAGCCGATTTCCGCACGTCGTCCCAGCGCTCGGTCGGGATCAGTTTGCCGAGCTTTCCGCGAAAGAACGCGGCCTGCTCGTCAAATGGTTGCCGGAAAACGGATGAAATTGTCATAGCGACTCAGGGGTCGCCTTCTTTTGGTTACTTTTCTTGGCGAGACAAGAAAAGTAACTAGCTGCCGGGCTACCCCCGGTCAACGGTCAGTGGTTCTGCGAACCGCCAACTACTCAGACGTGCTCCGCGCTTCGCAACGACAGGCTTAGTCTCCAGCCACAGGCTCGATCAGCACCGCCGCCGCCACGCTCCGTCCTTCCGCCGCCAGGATGTTGTAAGTCCGGCACAACGCCCCGATGTCCATGACTTCCAGCCCGATGTGCGCGTCCATCAGTGCGCGCGTGAGCGAAGGATGGGGAAAGCGTAGCCGGGAACCGGTACCCAGCAGCAGAATATCGAGCTCGGGGCGGGCGGCCCATTCGAAATGGGCCGCGGTCAGGGCATCGAATCCGAGTCCGGCCCATGGGGCGATCTCGATGCCGCGTGCGCTGAGCAGCAGGCTGGTTTCATGGCGATGGCCGTTGACGAGGACGTGGTCCTGGCCATAGCCGGTGAACAGCAACTGGTCAACATTGGTGCTGAGATGCAGTTTCATGATGAAACCTTAGCAGATTCGGCCCGCGGAGTAAGCAGCCGCATGGCCGTCCAGGCGCCGCAAAGCCCCATTTTGTTTGCCGGGGCGGGACGCCTCCGGTAAACTTCACTGCTGCCCAAGACGTTGTTTCGCCTTGGTTTTACGCAGGTTGACCAGGAAGCCCGCCATGACGGCCGACGACAAGCCACGCTTACGCACCATCCGCAAATCCTCCAAGCTCGACAATGTCTGCTATGACATCCGGGGGCCGGTGATGGCGCGCGCGAAACAGATGGAGGAAGAAGGCCATCGCATCATGAAGCTCAACATCGGCAACCCGGCGCCATTCAATTTCGAGTCGCCCGAGGAGATTGTCCAGGACGTCATCCTCAACCTGCCGAATGCGTCGGGTTACAGCGATTCCAAGGGCCTGTTCTCGGCGCGCAAGGCGATCATGCACGAGACCCAGCGCAAGGGCATCGCCGGGGTGACGATCGACGATATCTTCGTCGGCAACGGCGTCTCCGAGCTGATCGTGATGGCGATGCAGGCATTGCTGGACAACGGCGACGAAGTACTGGTGCCGGCACCCGACTATCCGCTGTGGACGGCGGCGGTAAGTCTGGGCGGCGGCAAGCCGCGTCACTATCTGTGCGACGAGGGTGCCGGCTGGCTGCCCGACCTGGACGACATCCGGGCCAAGATCACGTCCAGCACACGTGCGATCGTCCTCATCAACCCGAACAACCCTACCGGCGCGCTGTACCCGAACGAACTGCTGCTGGAAATCCTTGAGATCGCGCGGCAGCATCAGCTGATCGTGTACGCCGACGAAATCTACGACAAGGTATTGTACGACGGCGTGGTGCATACCTCGATCGCCTCGCTGGCCGACGATGTGCTGGTCGTCACCTTCAACGGCCTGTCGAAGAACTATCGGGCCTGCGGCTACCGCTCGGGCTGGCTGATCGTGTCGGGCGACAAACGCCACGCCAGGGATTACCTGGAAGGGCTCAACATGCTGGCGTCGATGCGCCTGTGTGCCAACGTGCCGGGGCAGCATGCGATCCAGACCGCGCTAGGGGGCTACCAGAGCATCAACGATCTGGTCGTGCCCGGCGGACGGCTGGCGCGTCAGCGCGATCTGGCGCACGAACTGCTTACCCTGATTCCCGGCGTGACCTGCGTCAAGCCCAAGGCGGCGATGTACATGTTTCCGCGCCTCGATCCCAAGCTGTATCCCATCCACGACGACCAGAAATTCATCCTCGGCCTGCTGGAAGAGGAGCGCGTGCTGGTCGTACAGGGAACCGGCTTCAACTGGCCGCAGCCGGATCACATCCGCGTGGTGTTCCTGCCGCACGAGGAAGATCTGACCGAAGCGATTTCGCGTATCAGCCGGTTTCTCGACCGCCAGCGGGCGCATCGCTGATTTTCAATTCCGGAAAACCTTTCACCACAGAGGCACAGAGGAAGAGCAAGGTGTGGATCGGCAGGGTTTCTCTGTGCCTCTGTGGTGAAGATTTTTTGATTTGTTTTAACGAGACCAATTAATGAAACCCATCCACGTCGGCCTGCTGGGCCTGGGAACGGTTGGCGGCGGCACGCTGACCGTGCTGCGCCGCAACGCCGAAGAAATCACCCGCCGCGCGGGGCGTGAAATCCGCGTGCTGCGTGCCGCGGTGCGCAACCTCGATAAAGCGAAGGCGCTGGCGGGCGACCTGCCGCTGACGACCAATCCCTTCGACGTGGTCGACGACCCCGATATCGACATCGTGGTCGAGCTGATCGGTGGCCTGGAACCCGCGCGCGAACTGGTGATGCAGGCGATTGCCCACGGCAAGCACGTGGTCACCGCCAACAAGCATCTGGTCGCCAAGCACGGCAACGAGATCTTCGCCGCGGCGCAGGCCAGGGGCGTGATGGTCGCGTTCGAGGCGGCGGTGGCGGGCGGCATTCCCATCATCAAGGCGCTGCGCGAAGGCCTCACCGCCAACCGTATCGAGTGGCTGGCCGGCATCATCAACGGCACCAGCAATTTCATCCTGACCGAGATGCGCGACAAGGGCGCGGCCTTCGACGACGTGCTGAAGGAGGCGCAGCGTCTGGGTTACGCGGAAGCCGATCCGACCTTCGACATCGAGGGCATCGACGCCGCGCACAAGCTCACCATCCTGTCGGCGATTGCCTTCGGCATTCCGATGCAGTTCGAGCGAGCCTACACCGAAGGCATCTCGAAACTGACGCGCGAAGATGTGCAATACGCCGAGGAGCTCGGTTACCGCATCAAGCTGCTGGGTATTGCGCGCCGTGCCGAGGCCGGCATCGAGTTGCGCGTGCATCCCACGCTGATCCCCGAACGTCGCCTCATCGCCAGTGTCGACGGCGCGATGAACGCCGTGCTGGTGAAAGGTGACGCCGTCGGGCCGACGCTTTACTACGGCGCCGGCGCCGGCGCCGAGCCGACCGCCTCCGCGGTGGTCGCCGATCTGGTCGATGTGACGCGTCTGCATACCGCCGATCCGCATCATCGCGTACCGCATCTGGCGTTCCAGCCCGATCAGCTGTCGGACACGCCGATCCTGCCGATGGACGCGGTACGCACCGCGTACTACCTGCGCCTGCGCGCCTTCGACCGCCCCGGCGTGCTGGCCGACATGACCCGCATCCTGGCCGACAGCGATATCTCGATCGACGCCATGGTGCAGAAGGAACCCGCCGAGGGCGAAGAGCAGGTCAACATCATCCTGCTGACGCACGTCACGGTGGAAAAAAACATCAATGCCGCGATCGCCAGGATCGAGGCGCTCGACGCCGTGGCGGGGCAGGTGATGCGCATCCGTCTCGAAGAACTGGCGGCAAGATAACGGTAAAACAGACATGAACTACCTCAGCACACGCGGGCTGGCACCGCCACTCCGTTTCTCCGAAATCCTGCTCGGCGGGCTCGCCAGCGACGGCGGCCTCTATGTGCCGGAGGCCTATCCGCGCTTCAGCGACGCCGAGCTCGCGGCGATGCGCGGCATGAATTACCGCGAGCTGGCCTTCGCCGTCCTGTCGCGCCTGATCGACGACATCCCGCACGACGATCTGCGCCGGCTGATCGACAAGACCTACACCGCCGACGTCTACCGCTACGTCACGGACAGGGAAAACGCCGCCGACATCACCCCGCTGAAAACGCTGGAGCCCGGCCTGCACGTGCTGGCGCTGTCGAACGGCCCGACGCTGGCGTTCAAGGACATGGCGATGCAGCTGCTCGGCAACCTGTTCGAGTACGCGCTCGACAAGACCCATGGCGAGCTCAATATCCTCGGCGCCACCTCGGGCGACACCGGTTCGGCCGCCGAATACGCGATGCGCGGCAAGCGCGGCGTCCGCGTCTTCATGCTGTCTCCCGAGCATGGCATGACGCGCTTCCAGCAGGCGCAGATGTATGCGCTGCAGGACGCCAATATCCACAACCTCGTCATCCGCGGCGTGTTTGACCAGTGTCAGGACATCGTCAAGGCCGTATCGAACGATCTCGAATTCAAGGCCAGGCACCATATCGGCGCGGTCAATTCGATCAACTGGGCGCGCGTCGCGGCGCAGAGCGTGTACTACTTCAAGGCCTACTTCGCGGCGACGCACGACAACAGCCAGAAGGTGTCGTTCTCGGTGCCGTCGGGCAATTTCGGCAACGTCTGCGCCGGCCACATCGCGCGCCGGATGGGATTGCCGATCGACAAGCTGATCGTCGCCACCAACGAGAACGACGTGCTCGACGAATTCTTCAGGACCGGCGTCTACCGGCCGCGCCCGGAGACGAAGCACACCTCCAGCCCGAGCATGGATATTTCGAAGGCCTCCAATTTCGAGCGCTTTGTATTCGACCTGACCGGGCGTGACGCCGCCAAGGTGCGCACGCTGTGGCGCGCGGTGGAATCGGGCGGCAGCTTCGACCTGAACGCCGACGGCCTCTTCAAACGTGTCGCCGACTTCGGCATAGTCTCCGGCTCGAGCAGCCACGCCAGCCGTCTCGATACCATCCGCACGGTGTACGAGGTGTACGGCACGATGATCGATCCGCATACCGCCGACGGCTTGAAAGTCGGGCTGGAGCACCGCGAGCCAGGCGTGCCGCTGATCTGCATGGAGACCGCGCAGCCCGCCAAGTTCGAGGATGCGATCCGCGAGGCGCTCGGTATCGAGCCGGTGCGCCCGGCCGAACTCGTCGGCCTCGAAGCACGGCCGCAGAAGAAACACGTCCTGGATGCCGACGTGCATGCAGTCAAGCAGTTTATCGTCGACCACGCCAGCTGAGCGGCGCGCCGGGCGGCGATGAAGATACCGCGCAACGCCCCCCCGCCCGAGGCATTTGCCGAACTGCTGGCACGGGCGCGGGCGTGTACCGCCTGCGCCGCCGACCTGCCGCACCCGCCGCGCCCCGTCATCCTCGCGTCGCCCACCGCGCGCCTGCTGATCGTCGGCCAGGCGCCGGGACGGCGGGTGCATGAAACCGGCATCCCCTGGAACGACCCCTCGGGCGACCGCTTGCGGGAATGGCTGGGCCTGTCGCGCGAGCAGTTTTACGATGCCTCGCGCATCGCCATCATCCCCACCGGCTTGTGCTATCCCGGCACCGTCAAGGGCAGCGATCTGCCGCCACGCCCCGAATGCGCGCCGCGCTGGCATCCGCCATTCCTTCAGGCCATGCCGCAGATCGGACTGACGCTGCTGATCGGCGCCTATGCCCAGATGTATTACCTGGGGAAACGCCGTGGCCGCACGCTGGCCGACACGGTTCAGGCCTGGCGCGATTTCGGTCCCGACTATTTTCCCCTGCCGCACCCCAGCCCGCGCAACCGTCTATGGTTCAAGCGTCATCCCTGGTTCGAGGCGGAAGTCCTGCCGGCCCTGCGCGAACGGGTTGGAGCGCTGCGTTCGGCGGGCGATAATGGCAGCCCTCATCATCCAACCTGACAACCACGTATCCAGGATACGAATCCGTATGAAACTGATCACCTCGCTCACCAGTCCTTTTGGCCGCAAAGTCCGCGTGGTCCTGCTGGAAAAAAAGATCCCGTTCCAGCTCCAGATCGAAAATCCCTGGTCGCCGGACACCCCGGTCTCCGGTTTCAATCCCCTCGGCCAGGTGCCGGTACTGGTGCTGGAGGATGGCGTCAGCGTGTTCGACTCACGCGTCATCGTCGAATATCTCGATCATGTCAGCCCGGTCGCCCACCTGATTCCCAGCGAACCGAAGATCCGGATGACAGTGCGCGGCATCGAAGCGCTGGCCGATGGCGTCACCGACGCAGCGGTCGCAATCCATCTGGAAAGAAAGCGCGAGGCCGACAAGCAGAACGGCGACTGGCTGGCTCTGCAGGAAAGGGCTCTGTCCCGGGGGCTCGAAGCGCTGTCGGAAGCGCTGGGTGAGAAACCATGGTACTTGGGCGGCGCCACCAGCATGTCGCTGGCCGATCTTGCGTGCGGCTGCACGCTCGGTTATCTGGGCCTGCGCTTTCCCGAAATCGACTGGCGTGGCGCGCATCCCAACCTGGCCGGCCTCTACAACAAGCTGATGACGCGTACCTCGTTCCAGGAAACCGTGCCGGTCGTCTGAACGGAGACCATCATGACCCATGCGGTAGTGACTCTGGCAGGCGGCTGCTTCTGGTGTATCGAACCGGTGTTCCACCGGCTGCGTGGCGTCGAATCCGCCGTCTCCGGCTACATGGGCGGCCATACGTCGAACCCTGCCTATCAGGACGTCTGCCACGGCGACACCGGCCATGCCGAAGTCGTGCAGCTCACGTTCGACCCCGATGTGATCTCGTTCCGCAACCTGCTCGACGTCTTCTTCACCCTGCACGACCCGACCCAGCTCAACCGCCAGGGCAACGATGTCGGCACGCAGTACCGCTCGGCCATCTTCTGGCACACGCCGGAGCAGAAAGTCGAGGCGGAAGCGATGATGACGGAACTGGCTTCAGCCAGATCGTTCGGTGCGCCGATCGTGACCGAAATCGCCGAGGCGACGACCTTCTACCCCGCCGAGGACTACCACCAGCGCTACTTCGAGCAGAACCCCAACCAGCCCTATTGCAAGTTCGTGGTGGCCCCGAAGGTGGCGAAGGCGGAGGCGAAGTTCGCCGAGCGGTTCAAGCCGTAGCCGCCGCGCCGTCGCCTCACGCCCGGCCAGTATCATTGAGTTCCAACGCAGTCCTCGTGCCGTACCCGAACAGGCCGGCTCACCCTCCATTGAGCGCACGTCACAGCCGCGCCATATAAATCCCTTGCTATTGACAAGGTGTTGAGGTTCCCGCATGGTTCTCCTGGGCGGGGCGTTCCAGACCCCGCCAGAATCAAGGCTTGCGGGGCCGTTTCGGCTCCGCTCTGGTCCCACGTCTCTGGAGGAGACTTATGCACAAGAAAACCATCCTGATGCTTGGCGGCTTCATCGGCCTGGCGTTTTCCGGCATCACCGGTGCGGCGGACATGCACACCGAGGTCATCGCCTCCACCTGCATGTCCTGCCACGGTCCCGGCGGCAAGAGTCAGGGCAAAATCCCCAGCCTGACTGGCCTGCACAAGGATCACTTCGTCAAGGTCATGACGGAATTCAAGGCCGGCACACGCGCTTCATCCGTCATGAAACGCCTCGCCAATGGCTACACCGAAGCCGAAATCGAAGCCATGGGCGACTATTTCGCCAGCCTGAAGTAATCCATCGAGGAGACCGAAAAATGACGCTGAATCGTCGCGATTTTCTGAAGATTTCCGGCGCTGGCGCAGCGGTTGCGCTCGCCGGCTGCGCCACCCGGCCCAGCACCTCGGCCCGCGCCCGCGTCGTCGTGGTGGGCGCCGGCTTCGGCGGCGCCACCTGCGCCAAATACCTGCGCAAGTGGGGTCCCGATATCGAGGTCACCCTGATCGAGCCGAACGACAAGTTCGTGTCCTGCCCGTTTTCCAACTGGGTGCTGGGCGGCCTGCGCAGCATGGACGACATCACTCACGGTTACGACAGGCTGCCCGGGCACGGCATCCGCATGGTCAGGGACAGCGTCGTCGCCATCGACCCCGACAAGCGCATGGTCACGACCCGCGGCGGCGCCAGCATCGGCTATGACCGCCTGGTGCTCGCCCCCGGCATCGAAATCCTGACCGACACGGTCAAGGGCTTCAAGGAAGCCGAGGCCGCCGGCAAGGTCGTGCACGCATGGAAGGCCGGCGCCCAGACCGCGCTGCTGCGCCGGCAACTCGAAGCCATGCCCGACGGCGGCACCTTCGTCATGTCGGTGCCGGCCGCGCCCTACCGCTGCCCGCCCGGCCCCTACGAGCGGGCCTGCATGGTGGCCCACTACTTCAAGCAGGCCAAACCCAAATCGAAGATCATCCTGCTCGACGGCAACGCCGACATCGCGTCCAAGAAAGCGTTGTTCACCTGGGCCTGGAACAGCTTCTATCCGGGCATGATCGACTATCGCCCCAACAACGCGCCGCTTGCGGTGGATGGCGGCAAGATGATCGTCACCACCGAGTTCGACGACGTCAAGGGCGACGTGCTGAACGTCGTACCGCGGCAGCGTGCCGGCGAGGTCTGCGACCTGGCGGGCGCGCGCAACGACAGCAACAAGGCCTGGTGCGTGGTCAATCTCGCCACCTTCGAGTCGACCACCGTTCCCAACGTCCACATCATCGGTGACTCGGTGCTGTCCAACCTGCCGAAGTCGGGCCACATGGCGACCAACCATGCCAAGGTCTGCGCCGCCGCCATCGTCGAACTGCTGGCTGGCCGTCAGCCCGACCCCCTCCCGGTCGTCACCAACACCTGCTACTCCGCCACCTCCGACACCACTGCGGGCTATGTCGCCAACGTGTACCGTTTCGAGGCCGGCAAGGGCTACGTCAGCGCTCCCGAAGGCGGTGCCACCGCCAAGGGCGACGAATCCAACTTTGTCTTTGCCGAATCCTGGTCGAAGAACATCTGGGCCGAAGTGCTGAGCTGAGGGGGCGCGGAGGGCGGCTGACTGGAAGCTGACGATAGACACGGGCGGCGCCGGGTCACGTCAAGCCCGCGGGCAGCCCCAGTTGCCTGAACGGCGTATCGGCGCACCAGGCATAGAGCGCGTCGTAGATCACCATGCCGTGTCTGAGCATCTCGTGGTCGTCCTCGAAATTGAGGGACAAGCCCCTGGAGATGGCCAGCAGGCCCGCCGCCTCCCTGGCCAGATGGAGCGCGCCGCAGTCCGCGCCGCGCACGATCAGGGCCAGCCTGGCAAGGGCCGGAGCGGTGAGTGAGTGGCGCTCGATGAAAGCGTCGAAGCTGCACTGGTCACTGTGGTGACCGTATTCCACGCCCGGGATGTCGTAGGGCGTGGCGCCGGTCTCCGCCGCCACCTTGAGCACGTCATCCCCCGGTACGTAGAGGAATTCCGGGGCTGGATCAATGAAGCGGGCGATGAGCCAGGGGCAGGCGATGCGGTCGATCTTGGGATGTTCCCGCGTCACCCACTTCATTTGTTGACCACCTCGCCGCCCGCCGCTTTCCAGCCCTCGATGCCGCCCTCGATGAAGCGGGCCTTCAGGCCCCTGGCCTGGAGGGCAGCTACCACGCTGTTGGAGACCGAGCCGCCGCGCACGCAATACAGCACGATGTCCTGGTCCTTCGGCAGGCTGTCGGCCCATTCGGCAAGCTGCTCCGGATTCTTCCACTGAGCATCCGGCAGATGCGCAGGTGAGGCGTCGCGGTCGGCGGCGCGGCGCACGTCCAGGATGAGTTTGCCGGCCAGTTCTGTCTGCAGGGTTTCGGGTTTGATGGTGCGTTCCATGTTCAGGCTCCAGTTCTGGCGAAGGCCGCCTCGGCGGCGGTCCAGGAAAGGTTCTGCATGAAGGCGTCGACCTAGGCGCCGGCCTTGGCGCCGAAGTCCATGTGATCGCTGTGCTCGTACAGTTCGTAGGGCATGGCTGTTTCCTCAGACAAGATAGGTGTAAACGAGACCGATGGCGGCGCAGGCCGCGATGACTTTCATGATGTCCTGTTTGTACTTCCACAGCGCGATGAAGGCGGCCACCGAGATCAGGGCGTAGAACCACTCGAAACCACCGGAGAGCGGCGCGGCCTCGGTGGCATGAGGGAAGATCACATGCCAGCCGAAGAACAGGGCAAGATTCAGAATGACCCCCACTACCGCAGCAGTGATGCCCGTGAGCGGCGCGGTGAATTTCAGATCGCCGTACGTGGCCTCGACCAGCGGAGCCCCGGCGAGAATGAATACAAAGCTGGGCAGAAAGGTGAAAAAGGCAGCGACCGAAGCGCCGGCCAATCCGGAAAGCCCCGGGAAGTCGGGGCCGAAGATCTGCTTGGTCCAGCCGCCCACAAACCCCACGAAGGACACCACCATGATGAGCGGCCCCGGCGTGGTTTCGCCAAGCCCCAGGCCGTCGATCATCTGTGGGCCGGTGAGCCAGCCATATGTCTCCACTCCTCCCTGGTATACATAGGGCAGCACGGCATAGGCGCCGCCGAAAGTCATCAGCGCCGCCTTGGTAAAGAATTCGCCCATATCGCGCAATACCGGCTGGCTGAGCAAGGCCATGGCCGCTCCCCAGATGGCCAGCGACGTGACGATCAAGGTGATGAGACAGGTCCAGCGGAAACGGGTGTGCGGGATGCGCGGCGTGTCGTCGTCGATCAGGGCCGGGCCATATTGTTTGTTCGAACTACCGTGACCGCCGCCCACCTTGAACTTGTCCGGCATCAACCTGCCGCCCAAGGCGCCCAGCAGGCCCGCCGCCAGGATGATATAGGGAAAGGGCACGCTGAGAGCGAAGATGGCGATGAACGAAGCCGCTGCCAGGACCCACAGTACGCCGTTCTTGAGTGCGCGACTGCCAATGCGCCATGCCGCGAATACCACGATGGCAACAACCGCCGGTTTGATGCCATTGAAAATGCCCTTGACCACGGTGACATCGCCGAAGGCCAGGTAAACATAGGTCAAGGCGGCCAGGATGAACAGGGAAGGCAGCACGAACAGGGTGCCGGCGACGATGCCTCCCCAGGTGCGGTGCAGCAGCCAACCGACATAGATGGCCAGTTGCTGCGCCTCGGGTCCCGGGAGCAGCATGCAGTAGTTGAGCGCGTGAAGGAAACGGTGCTCGGATATCCAGCGGCGTTTTTCCACCAGTTCATGATGCATGATGGCAATTTGCCCGGCCGGTCCGCCGAAACTGATGAATCCGAGTTTCAGCCAGTAGAGGAAGGCTTCCCGGAAGGAGGGGTGGGCGGGCCGCGCTTGCTCTGCCGTGGGCGCAGGGAGCGGAGCGTTCATGGTGTGTCCTCTTTGTAACTCTGCAGTAGCCAGTCAAGCAGATCGCAGGCGCGGTCGAGCAGCCTGTTATCGTCCGGTTCGGACGCTCGCAGACCGGCAAGCAGCGTCTCGACACCCGCCGCCTCGGCCACGGGCAGACCGCCGACATCAAGGGCGTGAACCAGTCCGCCCAGCCGTGCAAGCGCTGGATCGGTATCGAACCCGAAGCTCGCCAGCAGCGTTTCGAAGGTTACGAGCTTGCCGACATGCGTGAAGGCTGCTCCGTCGTAATCGAAGCCGAGCGCGTCCGCGGGACAATCCTTGATATCCTTCAACCAGATGAAGCGGGCATGCGGATCGATGAAACGGCGGATCAGCCAGGCCGAGGCGAGACGATCCACCCAGGGGCGTGCGCGCGTGGCCCAGAGGCGGCCTCGATAATCCGAACGGTCGAGCAAGGCCACCCTGCCCGGCGCCGCTTCCGGCTCGTCCGGCGCGAACTGGCGCGTGAGCCGTTTCTCGGTATCCGCAAGCGCGCGTCGCGCGGCATCGAGCGATTCGCCCGGGAAAAAATCGGTGCCGGCAATGGCATCAAGGTCCTTGCGCAACTGCCGCACCTGCCGCCGAGCCTCCATTTCGGACGCGGCGGCAAGGCTCTCCACGAAGGCGCCAAGCGCGTGCCCCCATTCAAGGTAGGCGTCACTGCGGTCGAACATTGTTCTCCAGACCGCTTCCACGTCAGGAGACTGGCCCGGAACCTCGATCAACCAGGCATTGCCGCCGGCAGCGATCAACTCATCGCACAGGGCGGTCAACGTGGAACGCAAGCCCTCCTGGAGAGGCAGAAGGTATACGCCATCACGCAAATTCGCGGCGCCGATCCCCTTGAGCAGCCGCCAGAAACGTAAACGGAGACTGCCGGCCTGGCCGGGGATGGTTGCAATGAGAAGCAGCCAATCCATTCTGTAATACTCGATTCTTCAATAAGAATTAAATATTACATCAATAGTAATGAAGATTACATAATAATGTATCGAGTATTTTATTCAGGGTGAAGAAAGTGACTCGACTGACTTCATGGGTGAGCAGGGCGTCAGATCATCAAATGAGGGTAATGAGCGGCCAACTGCGGTTTTTAGGATCATGCATGGACGTGAGTTTCAGACACGTCATGTGGTCGAGATCACGGTGGGTCGAGTGCCCAACTGATCCGGCTCAGGGCTTGAATGATGACGCGTGTCCGTGTGTAGCGGTACCAGGCAAGGGTACCGGCAAGCAGGTTCCTGCCGACAACTCAGCGCGGCAGGCCGGTCAGGGGGACTTGCGGAAGTGGATCGCCGGGCGCGTGCCGTGGCATGGCTGGATGCGAATTGGGCGAGGCGCGCGGCAAACAGGAGGGATGGCGATTACTTGTCCGCCTTCACCCACGAATCCTTCAAGGTCACTGTCCGGTTGAACACCGGCGCTCCGGTTTTCGTATCGACCCGATCCGCGACGAAGTAACCATGCCGCTCGAACTGGAACGACGCTTCGGGCGCGGCGTCGCGCAAGCTGGGTTCCAGTTGCGCGCGGATCACCTTCACCGAATCGGCGTTGAGGTCGTCGAGGAAGTTGCCGGTCTCGGCGCCGGGCTGCGCGGTCCTGAACAGGCGGTCGTAGAGGCGCACTTCGGCTTCGTATGCGTGCGCGACGCTTACCCAGTGGATATTGCCCTTGACCTTGACCGAGTCGGCGCCGGGGGTGCCGGACTTGGTGTCGGGCAGGTAGTCGCAGTGCACGGCGGTGAGGGTGCCGTCGGCGTCGCGGTCAAAGCCGGTGCATGTGACGACGTAGCCGTAGCGCAGGCGCACCGAGTTGCCTGGGAACAAACGGAAGTATCCCTTGGGCGGCGTTTCCTCGAAGTCCTCGCGCTCGATCCATAGTTCTTTCGAGAACGGGATGGCGCGCTTGCCAAGCTCGGGCTGCTGCGGGTGGTTGGGCGCGAAGCAGTCCTCCGATTGGCCTGCCGGGTAGTTGTCGATGATGAGCTTGACCGGGTCGAGCACGGCGACGCGGCGCAGCGCGCTGTCGTTCAACACATCGCGCTGGCAGGCCTCGAACACGCTGTAGTCGATCCAGCCGTCGGACTTCGACACGCCGATCTGGTCGGTGAAGCGGCGGAAGCCTTCCGGCGTGTAGCCGCGGCGGCGCGCGCCGACCAGCGTAGGCAGGCGCGGGTCATCCCAGCCGCTGACATGTTTGTCCTCGACCAACTGGATCAGCTTGCGTTTGGACAGCACGATGTAGGTGAGATTGAGCCGCGCGAACTCGATCTGCTGCGGCAGCGGGCGGGTGAAAAAACCGCCGTCGGCAAGCTTGTCGAGCAGCCAGTCGTAGAACGGGCGCTGGTCCTCGAATTCGAGCGTGCAGATCGAGTGGGTGATGTGCTCGATCGCGTCCTCGATCGGATGCGCGTAGGTGTACATCGGGTAGATGCACCAGGTGTCGCCGGTGTTGTGGTGCGTCGCGCGCTTGATGCGATAAATCGCCGGATCGCGCAGGTTGATGTTGGGCGAGGCCATGTCGATCCTGGCTCTGAGGACATGCGCGCCGTCGGCGAATTCGCCTGCGCGCATCCGGCGGAAGAGGTCGAGGTTTTCCACGGCCGATCGATTCCGGTAGGGACTGTCCTTGCCTTTTTCGGTCAGCGTGCCGCGGTAGGCGCGCATCTCGTCGGCGGAAAGCGAATCGACGTAGGCGTGGCCGGACTGGATCAGGTATTCGGCGCAGGCGTACATGGTGTCGAAGTAGTTCGACGCGAAGTAGAGGTGCGTGCCCCAGTCGAAGCCCAGCCACTTCACCGATTCGACGATGGAATCGACGTATTCCTGTTCTTCCTTCTCCGGGTTGGTGTCGTCGAAGCGCAGGTGGCAGACGCCGCCGTAGTCGCGCGCGAGACCGAAGTTGAGAAAGATCGACTTGGCGTGGCCGAGGTGCAGGTAGCCGTTGGGCTCGGGCGGAAAGCGCGTCTCGACGCGGCCGCCCCACTTGCCGGCGGCGTTCTGCTCGTCGATGAGGTTGCGGATGAAGTTGGCGGCGGGGGCAGGGGGGTTGCTCATTTTGCAGAGGCGTCGGTGAATAGGTGACCTGGTTGGGACTAGGCGCCCAGCAGGCGGCGCGCCAGCAGGGCTTGCATGTCGCGGCGTCCGTCGGCGATCAGGACGACGATGACCTGTTGCCCGATTATCCGGTAAATCAGTCGATACGGCTTGAAAAAGACCTGGCGGTATTCGCGTATGCCCAGCGTCAGGAGTTCACGCGGACGGCTGCCGCGCTCGGGAAAGGCGGCGAGTCCTTCTGCGGCTTTCAGCAATTGATCCAGCACATGGTTTGCGCTGGCTTTCGAGTCAAACGCTGCGATGTAGTCGTAGAGGGATTCGAGATCCTGCTCGGCGCCGGCGGACAGGCGAACTTCATGCGGCATTTACTTGGCGCGCAGGCGCTTCACGACGTCCGTGAGGGGGTGGGTGTTGCCGGCCTCGATGTCCTGGTTGCCGAGCGCCAGGATTTTCAGCAGGGCCAGCGTTTCCTGTGTTTCTTCATAGCTGGCCACGTCCTGCAGCACCGCCTTGGCCTCACCGTTCTGCGTGATGACCATGGGTTCGCGCTGCGTCGTCAGCCGATCCAGCACCTCGGCGGCATTGGCTTTCAGATAACTGATGGGTTTGACCTGGGTTGAGTAGCGCATGGTGAGCCCCGTTTGAATCAGGACTGAATATAGTCCTTTAGCGGTTCGCTGGCAACGATGGGTCAGGTGATGATGCCGCCGCCGAGACACACCTCGCCGTCGTATAAAACAACCGACTGCCCCGGCGTGACCGCCCATTGCGGTTGCTCGAAGGCGAGTTCCAGGGTGTCCCCCTCCAGGCGCGTGATGCGGCAGGCAGCGTCGGTCTGGCGGTAACGCGTCTTTGCGGTATAGGGTTTGTCCGGGTCGGGTGCGACGCCAGCGATCCAGCTGAGCTGGCCGGCGGCGAGCGTCACGCGCAGCAGCAGCGGATGGTCGTGGCCCTGCACGACGATCAGCGTGTTGCTGGCCATGTCCTTGGCGGCGACGAACCACGGTTCGGCGCTGCCGTCCTTTTGTCCGCCGATGCCGAGCCCCTGGCGCTGCCCCAGCGTGTAGTACATCAGACCCTGATGACGGCCGACCACGCGGCCGTCGGGCGTTTGCATCGCGCCGGGGTCGCGCGGCAGGTAGCGTTCGAGGAATTCGCGGAAGTTGCGCTCGCCGATGAAGCAAATTCCCGTGCTGTCCTTCTTGGCGGCGTTGGGCAGGCCGATGCTTCTTGCGATCGCACGCACCTCGGGCTTGGGCAGGTGCGCGAGCGGGAACAGGGCAGGGCGGAGTTGAGCCTGGCTCAGGCGATAGAGGAAGTAACTCTGGTCCTTGTTGCCATCCTGAGCGCGCAGCAGGGTGGCGCGGCCCGCGTCGTCGGTACCCTTGCCGGCGTAATGCCCGGTGGCGATGAATTCGGCGCCGCGCGCGATGGCGTCGTCGAGGAAGGCCTTGAACTTGATTTCGGCATTGCACAGCACGTCGGGGTTGGGCGTGCGCCCGGCCTGGTATTCGGCGAGGAAGTAGCTGAACACACGCTCCTTGTATTCAGTGGCGAAGTTGACCACCTCGACTTCGGTATCGAGCACCTCGGCCGCCGCCAGCACGTCGAGAAAATCCTGGCGTGCGGTGCACCGCTCGGTATTGTCGTCATCGTTCCAGTTCTTCATGAAAACACCGAGCACGTCGTAGCCCTGCTGCTTCAGCAGATGGGTTGCGACAGACGAATCGACCCCGCCCGACATGCCGACGACGACGCGTGTGCTCACAGGTGGCTCACAAAATCGAGTGGAAAATGCCGCCCGGCGAGATGGTCCTCGACGCAGCGCATGACCAGTCGGCTGCGATGCGGAATCGGGCTGGCGGCGAGCTCGCCCGGCGTCAGCCACAGCGCGCGCACGATGCCGTCGTCGAGCATGCGTCCAGGGTCGAAGCCAGTCACCTTGCAGGCGTAGGCGAAGCGCAGATAGGTGATGTCGCGTCGTGGGTAGTGCGTGGTGTAGCAGCCGAGCAGGGCGGTCGGCTCGACATGATGCGCGGATTCCTCCAGCGTCTCGCGGCGCACCGCGTCCGTCAGGGCCTCGCCACGTTCCCAGTGGCCGGCTGGCTGGTTCAGCCGCAGGCCTTCAGCGGTGTGTTCTTCCACGAAGAGAAATTTGCCGTCGCGTTCGACGACGGCGGCGACCACGATGTGGGGGTGCCAGGTCTGTCCTGAGGGGTTTACATCAGACATACAGTTCTTTCCATTCTCCGGGCTGCAGATGACCCAGTTTCCAGTCGCCTACGGCGACACGGATCAGCCGCAGCGTGGGGAAGCCGATCTTCGCCGTCATCCGCCGTACCTGCCGGTTCTTGCCTTCGCTGATCGCGAGTTCGATCCAGGCCGTGGGGATGCTGGCCCGATATCGGATCGGCGGGTGACGCGGCCACAGGCTGGCGGGTTCGCCGATCAGGCGCGCCTGTGCCGGCCGAGCGACGAAATCGCCGAGGTCAACCCCCTGCCGCAGCGGTTCCAGCGCGGTCGCGTCGGGCGTGCCCTCGACCTGCGCCCAGTAGGTTTTGACAAGTTTGTATGCCGGATCGGCAATGCGGCGCTGGAGCGCACCGTCATCGGTTAAAATCAGCAGGCCCTCGCTGTCGGCGTCCAGCCGGCCGGCTGCATACACGCCGGGAAGCGCGAGGTGATCCTGCAAACCCTGCCAGCGCCCTTCCGGGGTGAACTGGCTGAGTACGCCGTAGGGTTTGTTGAACAAAATAAGACGCGACACTTCGGTAGGGGATAAAGCCCCATTTTATCGTTTCGAGACATTATGAGCACACATATCCAGATTCCCGCCGCAGGCAAAAAAATCACCGTCAACGCCGACAACACCTTGAACGTGCCGGACACGCCCATCATTCCCTTCATCGAGGGCGACGGCACTGGCGTCGACATCACCCCGGCGATGCGCCGCGTGGTCGATGCGGCGGTGGCCAAGGCCTACGGCGGCAAGAAGCAGATCGCCTGGATGGAAGTGTTTGCCGGCGAGAAGGCGGTCAAGGTCTACGGTGCCGACCAGTGGCTGCCGGACGAGACCGTCGCGGCGGTGAAGGACTACGTGATCTCGATCAAGGGCCCGCTGACCACGCCGACCTCGGGCGGCATCCGCTCGCTCAACGTCGCGTTGCGGCAGATGCTCGACCTCTATGTATGCCTGCGCCCGGTACGCTACTTCACCGGCGTGCCCAGCCCGGTGAAGGCGCCGGAGAAGGTCGACATGGTGATCTTCCGCGAAAACACCGAAGACATTTATGCCGGCGTCGAGTGGGAAGCCAATTCCGAGGCGGTGCAGAAGGTCATCGCCTTCCTGCAGCAGGAAATGGGCGTGAACAAGATCCGCTTCCCGGCCAGTTCGGCGATCGGCATCAAGCCCGTTTCCATCGAAGGCTCGGAGCGCCTGATCCGCAAGGCGATCCAGTACGCGATCGACAACAAGCGCCGCTCGGTGACGCTGGTGCACAAGGGCAACATCATGAAGTTCACCGAAGGCGGCTTCAAGAAGTGGGGCTACGAACTCGCCGCGTGCGAGTTCGGCGCCAAACTCATCGGCGAAGGCCCGTGGATGGAACTGCCAAACGGGATTGTCATCAAGGACGTCATCGCCGATGCCTTCCTGCAGCAGATTCTGCTGCGCCCGGACGAATACGACGTCATCGCCACGCTGAATCTGAACGGCGACTACATCTCCGACGCGCTCGCCGCGGAAGTCGGCGGTATCGGCATCGCGCCGGGGGCCAACCTGTCCGATACGGTGGCAATGTTCGAGGCCACCCACGGCACCGCGCCCAAATACGCCGGCAAGGACTACGTCAACCCGGGCTCGCTGATCCTGTCGGCCGAGATGATGCTGCGTCATCTGGGCTGGATCGAAGCGGCCGACCTGATCGTGGCCGGCATGGAAAAGGCCATCGCCGCCAGGTCGGTCACCTACGACTTCGCGCGCCTGATGGACGGCGCGACCGAGGTGAAGTGTTCGCAGTTTGCCGAGGCGATGGTGGCGAAGATGTGAGCGCGCTGCGCAGCCAATAAAAAACCCCGCCGAAGCGGGGTTTTTTATCAAATCAGCCACTCAACCCTGCGGCTGGATGTTGGAAGCCTGCTTGCCCTTGGGGCCCTGGCTGACTTCGAAGCTGACTTTCTGGCCTTCCTTCAGGGTCTTGAAACCGCTGG
>ERZ778018.175-NODE-175-length-126732-cov-16.244062_pt1 | contig 126732 bp, 121 predicted proteins | sample MGYA00375748_ERZ778018 | MGnify/ENA primary metagenome ERZ778018 (study PRJEB29350, sample SAMN05509839) | bioreactor metagenome | biome: bioreactor; material: wastewater | place: South Africa: University of Cape Town | collected 2014-04-22 ... | reverse complement strand
CACCACCGGTCAGGTCTGCTGGCCGCCAGTGGTCAAGAATTCGTGGCCCTTGACACTTGAGCATCACGTATTCGCTTTCAGCTCTCGGGTGATGTGTCCCGCCGAGGCGTCGGGCATAACGCCTCGGCGGGATCGGCTCACCGCTTGTGCTTGGTCACATCGGGCTTGCCGTAGGTTTCACCCGGTCGCGACGTGGGCGGCAGCGGCCGCCCTTCGACCGAAGTGACTTCCCGTCCGGTGTCGCCGCCACGCGGCCCGATCACCGGGTACTGACCAGAGACCGGTGTTCGGTCCCCGGGTCGTAGGTTGCCCTTGGCGGACATGGCCTGCTCCTCTCTCCTCGCTTTAAGCGAGGCGTGCGGTCACGGCGCGTAATCGGAGCGTCACCAGCCAGCTACACCGAGGGGCTGGTACGGTCGGAGTCTGCCCCTAGCAGATCGCCGACAGAACCAGGCCGGACGCCCGAACCAGGCATCTGGCCTGGGTCCGTCGTGCCGTGCTTATCTTACCTGTGAGGAACGACACGCTTGTAGTTCTCGGGGTAGAGCCTCTGACCTGCTAATTGTGGACAACCCCACACTCTGTGGACTGGTGCAGCGATCAGCTCGGCCCTCCCGTCAGGCGTCCTGAGCCCGGCTCAGGGTGTTCTGCACAGTCGTCCGACAGCAGAGCCATAGTGATCGCCAATCCGCTGGTAGCTCCAGCCCAGGGCCCGTAGCTCCCGGAGATGCGGCAACTCGGTGTCCGGGATCGCGCGGTGCGGAGACCGCGTCCGTACGCCAGCGAGCTTGAGCCGCCGTAGGGCGGTGGCATGGTCGACGTCGTATTTGCCGGCCACGCCGGCGATGGACGTTCCCGCCAGGTAATCCGCGACCAGGGCCTTGGTCTGGTTCTCGCTCAGTCTTGCCTGCCGTTGCTTGGGAGCCCGGGCCGTCGTGGGCGCGGTAGGCCTGCTGACCGGCGGGTTCGCCAGCAACCGCTCCACCCGACCCCAGACGATATTAGGCGAGACCCAGCGCTAGCAGTCTTACAGCGCAAGTGCTAATGGGCCGTTGCAATACGCCGGACTTCCGGGTTGCCGGATCCGTTTCGGTTCGTGGCCGTGGGGCGCGCAGTCCGGTCGCTGTTGCCACATAGAGTGCTACGTCATACACTGTCATACGTGTCGGAGCGGATCGAGTGGAGTGAGGAAGCGGCGCGGCACATCGGCAGCCGATCCGCGCGCTACCCGAACGCGGCCGACGTCGTGCCGGCGTGGACGGCGGAGGTGGTCAACGACCCTGACCGGCTCGTCGACGAGCCGGATCCGAAGTCGGCGCACGCCAACAGCGTCCGGATCGTCGGATACTCGCCGACGGCTCGGATGGTGATCACCGTTGTCGCGCTTCGGGACGCTCACGGTGTCCTGCGCGGGGCAACCGCATGGAAGACAAGAGGCGCGGCGCTGCGCCAGTATTTGGAGGATGGATCCGATGGCTGACAGTCCAACTAGCGCGGTGGCCGCGCCCACGGACGAAGATCTTCAAAGGGAACGCGAACGTGCAGAAGCGACCCGGGATGAGCCGCTGTCGAGCGCGGCAACTCGGCCAGGAGCGCAGCGCGGCAAGGTGCTGTCCGTGCGGCTCAACCCTGACGAGTTCGAGGAGTTGAGCCGCTATGCGGCGGCGCTCGAGGTGACAGTCTCGTCGTTGGTGCGGGGCTGGGTACTCGATCAGCTGCGGACGGCCGCGGAGTCGCCCGCCAGCACCGTCGAACGGATCGCCCGGGAACTTGACCAACTGCGCCGCCAGCTCGTGGCATAGCGCCCGTGCCGCTGGGTGGCGATGGTCGGAACGCGCTGCTGGCCGGACGGTGACCGGCCGGCCGCACGAGAAGCGGTAGCGGAACGTGACGAACCCGTCCCGCCCTGGGGCGGGCTCGTCGGGCATCCGATTCGCCGGCTGGAAGACGGAAATTCAACGGCTGCGTCGGTCCTCGTCTGGCACCACTTCAAGATCCATCGCGTGCCCACATCCTGCCCACAATTCCCAGCGAAACATCGGGCAATGCGTGATCACCGCTCATGCATATGTAAAGGTCACAGGGCATGCGACAGCCTGACCAGTGGCGCCAAGGGGGTTCAAATCCCACCGCTACCGCCACCAGTTTTTGTTGCCTCGATCAGCGTTTGCCCAGGTCAGCGACCATCCTCTCGATCAAGTATCAAGATCGGTTTCTCCGTCTGCCCTTAATTTGCCCACATCTGCTGCCGCGACTGCGTGATCCAGGGCGATCGCAATGGCCTCCAAGTCCTCATCGGCTCCCCGCAAGCGGGAGGTGCCCCCAGGTCCGCGTAGACATCCAGCGTCATGGCCGCGCGGATCTGTGCCCGAGCATCCGCTGGACGGCCTTGACGTTGGCGCCGGCGGACACGGACAGTGATGCCGCGGTGTGCCGGAGTCGTGCGGGGTCAGCCTCGGCAGTCCGGCGCGCTTGCGGGCGTTCTCGAACCAGCCACCCGAGCCGCGCGGCGGGCGCATGTGCTCCCCTACCGGGCCGGGGAAGCGCAAAGAGCAAGTCGTCGGGTTCCTTGCCGCGGCACCTCCGTACGCCCACGGCCCTCACGGAGGCGCACTTCCAGGCCAGTCGTCGACATGACGGCAGACTATCCGGACAGTATGGCATGCGCCCGTCGTGGATGACGAACGCGAACAAGCGTGCCGCTGTGGGTCCGCGGTGGCGTCATGAAAGCAGGGCGTTCACCTCGCGCAGCCCGTTGGTGGTCGGGGCGTGGCGGTGTCCGGTCGCGGGATTCGATCCCACCGCCTCTTCGTCCCGAACGATAATGGAGCGGTTTTGCGATCTGCCGCGATGGTCCCGAACCGGCTGTGACCTGGTCTTATGCGTCATCCCGCAGCACATGGGTGGCGCCGTTCTGGAGAGATTGTGGGCACGTTGTGGTCGCGGCCGACGCCCACGGCCGGTCCAGACCGGAGTCGCCGTGCGCCGACCCATGGCTGGCGGGCCTGCTGGACGAGGCGGGTTGGCCATGGCCGGTGCCTGCGACGGACCCGGTGCGTTGCGCGGTCGACGCGGAGATCTCACGGCCGCGAACGCGGCGCCGCTCGACTGCTGAAGATCGGCCCTGACCTGGCCGCAGCGGAGCAGTCGGGCTCGTGCTACTGGTGGCCGGACCCGCCGGTGGCCCAGATCAGAATGCGGCGGGCACCCGATGCGAGCACTTTCCGTGAGTCTTGCCGAGGTCTTGCGAACGGCAGCAGGGCATGGCAAACTTCGCTCGAACCTCAGGCTGTCTGTCAGCTGCCTGTCTGGCAGCCTGATGGATTGCTGTTGATAGTTCTGCTCATACACCGCCGGGGCACCGGCTCCGCAGCTTTTGTCATTAGCGAGCGGATGTCGCCGGCGCAGTGCACAAGAGTGAAGGGATCTCCGGCTTGCATTCCGATCCTGGACTAGGCCAAAGCAGCCGTTCGCGGCTGCTGGAAGTCGAGAACGTGAGCGCTGGATACGGTCCAGTCAATGCGTTGCACCAACTGTCGTTGCATGCGAGCTCCGGCGAAGTCGTCTCAGTGCTGGGTGCCAACGGCGCCGGGAAGACGACGTTGCTTCGCGCGATCTCGGGCTTCCTCCCGCTGTCCGCTGGGGAGATCCGGCTGAACGGCACGTCACTCAACGGCCTGTCAGCCTCCGACATCTCGCGGCTCGGCGTCATACAGGTCGTCGAGACGCGCGGGGTGCTTCCGAGCCTCACGGTGGAGGAGAACCTGCTGCTGGCTGCGCTCGGGCGGCAGCGCGTCCCGCGTCACACCCGTCGCCGGAAACTCGACGAGGTGTGCGAACTGTTCCCCTGGCTCGGCGCCCGCCTCCAGAGTTACGGCGGCGAGCTGTCCGGCGGCCAGCAGCAGATGGTCGCGCTTGGCCGGGCCGTCGTCGCCGATCCGATCCTCCTCCTGCTGGACGAGCCGTCGCTCGGTGTAGCGCCGACGCTCGTCGACGAGATCTACGAGCAGCTTGAGCGGATCGTCCAGGACGGTTCGCGCACCATCATCCTGGTCGAGCAAGAAGTCGACCGTGCGCTGCGCCTGTCCACACGGGGCTACGTGCTGCAGCGAGGTGCCGTCGCGCTGACCGACACCGCAGAGGCGCTTGCCAGTGGATCCCAGATTGCAGAGGTGTACTTCTCGTGAGCGCCACCGACCCAGTGACGGCCGCGAATGCCGCCGTCGAAGAGACCCGGCGATCCACTGCCCGTTCGGTCCTGGAAGTGGACAACGCGAGCGTGGCCTACCGCGGAGTGAAAGCCGTGTCGAACGTGACGCTCACGGCGCGGCAGGGTGAAGTACTAGGCGTCATCGGACCCAACGGCGCCGGGAAGACCACGCTCATCAACTTCGTCGCCGGCATGGTGCGCGGCACGGGCCACGTGCGTCTCGATGCCTCGTCGTTGATCTCGCGGCCCCACGAACGGGCACGGGCGGGCCTCGGCCGCACCTTCCAGACCCCGCAGCTGTTCCGCAGCCTCACTGTCGCCGAGAGCCTCCGCCTGGCTGCCAGGCGCGGTGCCATCGGCAACGGATCCGCGCGCGGCCGACGCGCAGCCGGCGCGGAAACGGCCGACATCGGTGACGCATTGGAGGCGGTGGACCTGACCCATCGTCGGAACTCCTATATCGGATCGCTGCCGGCCGGAGAGCAGAAGCTGCTCGAACTCGCGCAGGCCTTCGCGATGCGGCCCCGGGCGCTCATCGTCGACGAGCCCGCGGCCGGCGTGCGCCGGCAGGACAGGGACCGCATCGTCGAGGCGCTCCGCACATACGTCGTGGATCACGACGCGACCTGCCTGCTCGTGGAACACGACATGGATCTGATCCGGCGTGCCACGGACTGGCTGTACGTCATGGTCGACGGCCGGATCCTCCTCGAAGGCACCTGGAACAAAATCCGGGAGCACCCCGAGGTTCGCAAGGCCTATCTCGGCGTGCAGTCCCACGAGCCACAGGACACCGAATAGAAGTCGTCGGCCGCCGATCGAACGCGTTTCCCACTGTTCGCACCATTTATCAGATGAAAGGCACGACACATGCTCAGCAAGTTCAAGCGTCATCTCATGGTGGCGACATCCACCGTCGCCCTGGCCGGACTGGTCGCAGCCTGCTCCTCCACGGCGGGCAGCCAGTCGAGTGATTCGTCAAGCTCTTCTCCCCAGGCCGCCACCAGTGACACCGTGGGAGGCGGGGGCGGCGGCAGCGGCGACGCAGGCAAGACCTTGCTGATCGGGGTGTCGAGCCCGCGCACCGGCCCGGCAGCCTCCTACGGGATCAGCGGCGACTCGATGGTCGCCTACCTCAAGGCGAAGAATGACGAAGGCGGCGTTGCCGGCTACACCTTCGACTTTAAATACCTCGACAACAACGGCACTGTTTCCGGTGGCGCGCTGGCCGCGCAGACCCTGCTGGCAGACGATCCGTTCGCTCTGGCCCTGGTGACCACGCCTCCGTTCAACGGTTCCGTCGAGATCATCAAGTCCCAGACCAATCCGCCGCCGATCTTCGCCACCGTGAGTGGTGCGGCTATCGACGCCTCCGGTCTGGAGAACGTGTTCGGTGTACTGACCAACTACGTCACCGAGGCGCAGTACGTGCTTCGCCACATGGTCAACGAGGACAAGCACCAGAAGGTCGCTCTCTTCTACGATCCGAGCTTCGCCGACGAGACCGTGGCGCCGCTGGAGGAGGCCGCGAAGAGTCTGGGCGCCGACCTGGTGTCGTCCATCGCCGTCGCCGCCGAAGACACCAACATGACGCCGTACATCCAGCAGGCGCTGTCGGCGGGCGCGGACAGCGCCTTAATCATGGCCCACGCCCAGAGCGCGGGGTACATGCTCAAGGCCGCCCGCGGCCAAGGCGTCGATATCCCGTTCTACGGCTTCTCCGGCACCCTCGACCCCGTTCTCATCCAGACGGCGGGTGCGGACGCGGCAGAGGGATTCAAGCTCGACGGTGCGTACCCGCCGGTCGACTCCGGCGCGGACTCGGCTGAGGTGCAGCGCTTCCGCGAGGTCACGGCCAAGTACGCCCCGGACGCCGGGACCTACTTCGGGACGATGGGCTGGCAGATGGGCGCCGTGCTGGCGGCCGGAGTCCAGAGTGTCGCGGACAGCGGCAAGGAAATGAACCGGGAGAACTTCATCGGTGCTCTCTACGCGCTGAGTGGCCAAGAGGTCGGATTCACCACCATCACGCTCACCCCGGACGACCACAACACCCTCATTAAGGACGATGGCCTCTCCATGTACCAGGTGTCCGGCGGCACGTTTGTTCCGCTGGGTGGCTGATCTCTAATCCCTCGGAGGAACGAATCCCGATGTTGAACGTCATCGTCAGCGGGCTTGCCACGGGAGCCTTCTACGTCGCCATCGTGTGGGGCGTCGCTGTTGCCCTTCGGTTCACCCACCTGCTGAGCTTCGCCATCGGGGCGATCGCGACGCTGGCCGCTTACATCGTGTACTGGCTCCTGGACGAAGGCGTCGGGTACCTGCCTGCGGTGCTCATCGCCGTCGTGCTGGCGGTCCTCGTGAACGTCGGTCTCAACGCGATGCTGGTCCGGGTCACACCGGGTGGCGACTTCGTCATCACGTCGATCGCCACCCTGGGGCCTGGACTGGCGCTGATGGGACTGATCAGCATCATCTGGGGCGAGCAGATCAAGGTCCTGCCCGCTCCGTCGTGGCTGGAAGGATCCCTTCGACTCGGTTCGTCGGTGACCGTCCCGCGTGCGGGGCTCGTCACCATCGGCATCGTCGGCCTGGCCACCATCGCGCTGGTGATCGTCCTGACGCGCTCGCGCACAGGAGTACTGCTCCGCGCGATGGCTGACAGCCGGGCCGTGTCGGCGGGCAACGCATTGCAGATCCGCAAACTGGACCTGATCGTCTGGTCCGGCTCCGGTGCGCTCGCGGCCGTTGCAGGCATCATCATCACGCCACAGCTGTCGCTCTCACCCACCGCGCTGACGAACTTGTTGATCATCGCGCTGGCTGCCGGCGTCATGGGCGGGCTCGACAACCTGAGCGGCGTGCTGATCGGCGGTCTGGTCTTCGGCGCGGTCGTGGGTGTAGCCAACTTCTACTTCCAGGCCCAGGTGACGGCAACCGCGGCGCTGATCGTGCTGATCGTCGTCCTCGCCTTCAAGCCGACCGGCATCGTGGGACAACGGGCGGCCGACGGAATCCGGTTCTTCCCGGACTTCATCGAATACAGCGCGGGTAAGGCACGGCGTCGACCCCGTCGTCGGCCTGCGCGGCATGTCCCGCTGATCCGGATCTCAGGCCCGACGTTGCCGCCCGCGGTGCGCCGCTCGTGGCGACTGCTCTCGTCGCTGCCCGGGGCGGCAGTCCTGGTGGTCGTTGTGCTGGCGCTCGCGCCCCTGGTCATCTCCGACTCGGGCCTGCTGATGATCACCCTCGCGGTGCTCATGTCGGTCAGCATCGCCGGTCAGAGCGTGCTGTCCGAGCAGACCGGGCTGTTCTCCCTCGCGCAGGGCGGGTTCATGCTGCTCGGGTCCTACGCCGCCGGCCTCTTTGCGGTGCACACCGGCATCAGCGGAGTGCCCGCGATCCTGGTCGCGGGGTTGGCTGGCGCACTGCTGTCTACTCTCATCGGGTTCTGCGTCGGCAAGCTGTCGGGGCTGTATCTGGCCATCCTCACCTCGCTGGTGTCGCTGTCCATCCCAGAGCTCGCCAGCAACCTGCGGTCGCTGACCCACGGTTCCAACGGGCTGTACCTGCCGAGCTTGAGCCTGTTCGGGGTGGACGTGTCCAGCGGGACCGGGCGGTTCCACCTCGCGCTGGGAACGACGATCGTGGCACTGGTCGCGGTCGCCCTGTTCAAACGGAGCACGGTGGGACTGATGTGCCAGGCGCTGCGCGATACGCCGACGGCTGCGTTGTCGATCGGCATCAGCGTGCCCACGGTGCGGCTGGTCGCCTTCGCCGTTGCGGGGGCCTGCGCGGGCGTCTCCGGCGGGGCCACCGCGCTCATCGTCGCCGTCGTGGCGCCGACCTCCTTCACGATCTGGACCACCATCTACGTCGTGCTGGGGGCCACCATCGCGGGCGCGACCTCGCGATTCGTCGGGCCGCTGATCGGCGGATTGATCGTGGTCGGGATTCCCTACGTGCTTAGCGAGTTCAACGCGGTCAGCCAGATCGCCTTCGGTCTCGCGCTCACGGTGGCCATCAGCGTGCGGGCGCACGCCCGGGCACGCAGCCAGTTCCTCATGGCGAAAGGCGACGGTGATGCAGGGGATGACGAACAGCTGCCGCGACCGGTGGTCGCCGCACCGGCATGAGACAGCGCTGCGTCGGCGATCGCTCGTCCCCACGCGGGACAAGCGGTCGGCGATCCGCGCCGGTGACGGTCGCCGCGGCCCCCGTCACGGCATGCAAACACGAAGAAAGACAGGGACAAGATGGACGAGCAGTGGACACGAAGTGTCGTGGAACAAGCCCCGGGCCTGCACAACAGCATTCCCCGGACCTATTCGTCGGTGGTGCGGGTCGGGCCGCTGGTCTTTGTGGCCGGCCAGTGCGGCATCGACGAGAACGCCCGCGTGGTCGACGATGAATTCGCACCCCAGGCACGTCAGGCGTTGTGGCGAGTCGAGTCTGCGCTCACCTCGATCGGCGCAGAGATCCGCCATATCACCAATATGACGACCTACCTCACCGACCCGGATCTCGCCGACGAGTTCCTCAGCATCCGCCGGACCTGGTACGAGCCCGCGTTCGGCGGCCGCGAGTACCCGCCGAGCACCACCCTGGCGGTGAAGGCGCTGCTGGTTCCGCATGCGCTGATCGAAGTCCAGGTGCAGGCAGTCGTCCACTGAGCCCACTGCCGAGTCCGTCTGCGGCGGCGGCGGCGCGGGCCGACTCGGCGACTTGCTCGGCGTCCCCGCTGTGACCCATCGCGTTTCCCTGCTCGTGCACTGAGCAGACGGCTGACGAACCAGCCGAACCGACCGAAGGAGTACCGTGCTTCCTCTCCCTGATCTCGAGCCGTCGACGACGGCAGTCCTGGCCATCGACATGCATCGCGGCCATCTCGACCCGGATGTCGCGACGATGCCGGTGACGCCCGAACTCGCGAGCCGGGTGATCTCGGCAACCGAACAGCTCTTCGACTTCGCACGTTCGCGCTCGATCCCAATCGTTCACACGATCCTCGAGAGCCGGCTCATTCCCGGCATCGGCCGGGAGTCGCTGATCAACCCCTTCCGTCAGGCGATGATCGCCTCGTCCGAGGCGCAGCCCGCGCACTTCAAGGGCGTCAAGGACCACAACGTCACCGGCTCGGTGACCACCGAATCGATGCCGACGCTGCGCGCGGACTACGAGGTCCGTTCCAAGCGGCGGCTGGGCTCGTTCTATGGCACGGATCTCGAGCCGCTGCTGCGGGCACTGCGAACCGAGACCCTGATCCTCGCCGGAATCAACACGAATACCTGTGTGCAGAATGCCGCATTCGAGGCCTTCAACCGCGATTTCCGGGTGATCATGGTCGAGGACTGCGTCGGCAGCATGTACGGGGAAGACCTTCACCAGTTCGCTCTGGAGAACGTGCGCCGCTGCCTGGGTTGGGTTGTCTCTTTGAGTGACCTGCCGGCGATGCTCCGGGATCAGTCGGGGGACGAAACACGATGCCCGTGAACAACAACGGGCCCGGTATCGTTCCCGATATCCGGTGGATCGTGGCGGACGGCACGCCGCGGCAGCGAGGTCTGATCCATGGAGAATCGGCGCGCCACCAGATCGCGTCCAATCTGGAAATATACAAGGACTGGTTCGCCAGCTTTGCCAAGATGGCGTGGCAGGAGGCTCTTGACGCTGCCGACGAATACAACCATGCCCTGTCCAAGGCATTCCCTTCGCTATATGAGGAGATGGCGGGCATCGCAGAAGGCAGCAATCACAGCCTTCAAGAAATCGGCGCCCTGAACGCGCGAACCGAGATCGCCTATTCCCGCGTTATCGCCTCGCCCGGCATGCTGTTGCCATATGCCGCCAGCGAATGCACGTCATTCGCGATTGGGGGCGACCGCACCGCGGACGGCGGCGTGCTGGTCGGGGAGAACTGGGACTGGCTGGGATCGGTGCTGGAGAATTCGATCTTCCTGCACGTGAAGATCGGCGACGGCACCGAGTTGGTGACGTTGACCGAGGCCGGCATGCTCGCGAAGTTCGGCGTTAACTCACACGGCATTGTGCTGTGCAACAACCTTCTCGTTTCGAACAGGTTCCAGCGTGGGCTCACCTTCCATGCGCTGTCGCGCGCCGTGCTGGAAACGCGGTCCTTGACAGCGGCGATGAACGTGGTAGCAAACAGTGAACGGGCTGGATCTGGGAACTTCCTGCTCGCGTCGGGATCTACGGGCGAGATTGTCGACATGGAATGGAGCCCGACGCATTTCTCGGTGCTTCCGGCGGTCGACAGCATTCTCACGCACGCCAACAATTTCCTCGTCTCCCCGCCCGGCCTCGTGGATCGAGGCCAGTTCGTGCGGAACGCCTCGGTCGGTACCTACATCCGGGCGGCACGAGCCGCACGGCGCCTGCAATCGGCCGACGGGCGGGTCGATATGGGCCGCGTGCAGGCGATGCTCAGGGATCACGCGGAGTACCCGGAGGCGATCTGCAGGCACGCTGCTGACGAGAGCGATGCCACCAGCTTCGGGCAGACGAACGCCTCGGTGATCTACGACCTCGCCCGTCAGGACATGCATTGGACGGTTGGCCCGCCCTGCCTCGGCCCGTACCGAGGGGGCAGATTGCCCTGGGCGGAGTAGGGCGCATCCGAAAGACATGAGTCGAGGAAGGATAGGAATGCGACGTCAAACAGCCCGGCGCAACTGGCACGCTGGCCGGGAACGGCGGGCCGCCGCCCGGAATATCTGTGCCGCCGAGCGGCCCACTGTCTCGATTGCGTCCCAAGGAGGAGTATGAGAGTCTTGGACTATGGAGAACCTGTCAGCCAGTCAGACTGCATCAGCCGTTATTCCTCCACTTCCATCGATGCATCGGCAGAGCACCGTCGACCGGCTGACCGAACACCTGGCCGAGCTGATCCGGAGCAAAGAACTGCCGGTCAACTCCCGGCTTCCTTCGGAGCTCGACCTCGCCAACAGGTTCGGCGTGGCCAGGACGGTGGTACGAGAAGCGCTCGGGCACCTGAAAGCCCTCGGACTGGTCGAATCCCACTCCGGTCGGGGCAATTTCGTCAAGGCGTCGTTCGCCGACGCGCCGCTGCTTGTCGCCGGATTCAACCTGCGGGAACTGCACGAAGTTCGGAACCTCCTTGAGGTGCACACCGCGGGAGCCGCCGCAGGCTCACGCACCGCCCGCGACCTCGAGCATATGGCGGAGTTGCTGAAGAAGATGGAGAGCACCCGTTCGGATGGTGAACGGGCCAAGCTGAACTATCAATATCACGTCATCATTGCTGAAGCGGCCGGCAATACTTTGCTGACGCAGATGATAGTCCAGCTGAGCAATCAGATCGAGATCCAGTCCGCATATGTAGCCAGTGCGGAACGAGCAGCTCACGCGGACGCCGAGCATTCCGAGATCTTCGACGCGATCAGCCGTGGAGACAGTGATGCCGCTCGAGTCGCGATGGCTGATCATTTGCGGGCCGTATATCTGGAGACCGAGTCCAGGCTGAAACCGGGTGTTCCCACCTCGTCTTGATGTGAATTCACCGGTGAGGACTTTTCTCACCGTGGTGAATGCGGTGTAGCGACATCCATTTGTCGTATGCCGCGCTCAGAATGAGCGCGCATCTTCCATTCGGGAAGCTCGTACAAGATTCTACGAGGGATAGTTGATGACTGCCGAAAATCCGAATTCAGGAGACGTTCACAAGGGTCAGTTCACTCGCAGCGCGAACGGCATGACGATTGATTTCGATGTCCCGATTGTGATGGACGACGGTGTGACGGTGCGGGCTGATGTGTACCGTCCGCAAGGCGGTGGTCGGCATCCTGTCATCATGACCATGGGGCCGTACGGCAAGGGCCTGGCCGTGCAGGACGGATGGACCTTCAATTGGACCAAGGCCGTCACGGAGTGGCCCGAGATCGAGCGTGGTTCTACCAACGTCTACCAGACGTGGGAGACGGTCGATCCGGAGCGGTGGGTGCCGGACGGATATGTCTGTATTCGAATCGACTCCCGGGGCGCAGGTAGGTCCCCGGGCTACCTCGATCCGTGGTCACCGCGGGAGACCCGCGACTACTACACCTGCATCGAGTGGGCGGCGGTCCAGCCGTGGAGCACGGGCAAGGTGGGTCTGGCCGGCATCTCGTACTACGCGATGAACCAATGGCATGTCGCCGCGCTCCGGCCGCCGCACCTGTCGGCGATGATCGTGCAAGAGGGGGCCGCGGACTTCTATCGGGACTTCGCCCGCCACGGTGGGATCAGGAGCCAGTTTGTCGACGTCTGGTACCGCAACCTCTACGAGACAGTGCAGCACGGCGCCACCGCCGCGGGCTACCGGAGCCGTGTCACCGGCCAGTCCGTGACGGGGCCCGAGGAGTTCGACGCCGACGAACTGGCACGTCACCGCCGCGATCTGGTCGACGAGATCCGGCGGCGGGAGTTCGTCGACGAGTTCTATCGCGACCGGACCGCCGACTTGGAGCGCATCGTCACACCCCTGCTGTCCTGTGGCAACTGGGGCGGCCAGGGGCTGCATCCGCGTGGCAACACCGAGGGATTCCTGCGGGCCGGATCGACGCACAAATGGCTCGAGATGCACGGCGACACCCACACGTCGCCCTTCTACACCGATTATGGCGTGCGCATGCAGAAGGAGTTCTTCTCCTGCTTCCTCAAGGGAGACTCGGACGCCTGGATGTCGCGCCCACCGGTCTCGCTCCGCGTGCGGCAGGTCGACGGGTCGTTCGTCGACAGGGCCGAATATGAGTGGCCGCTCGAGCGAACCGTGTGGACCAAGCTCTATCTGGACCTCGGCTCGCGGACACTCGGCCGGGAGGGCGGATCCACCGCCGACGCCTCGTTCGACGCCACGGGCGACGGCATCCGGTTCGTCTCAGCGCCGATGGACGAGGACACAGAGCTCACCGGACCGCTGGCTGCGCACTTGAACATCTCGTCCAGCACTGAAGATGCGGACATCTTTCTCTGCGTGGCCGCCATCGACCCGGACGGCCGTGAAGTCACTTTCCAGGGATCCAACGATCCCCGCACCCCGCTCGCTCTCGGCTGGCTCCGGGCCTCGCACCGGAAGCTGGACGAGTCGGCCACCGAGACGTACCGGCCGCTTCACAGCCACGATGGGCGCCTGCCGCTCCGGCCCGGGGTGCCGGTCGGGCTCGATATCGAGATCTGGCCCACCTGCATCGCGCTGCCGAAGGGCTACCGGCTCGCCGTCACCGTTCGGGGCCGGGACTACGACAACGGCTCCGAGACCGACCCGGCTTCGCGGTATCCGCTCCGTGGCGTCGGACCGTTCACTCACGAGGACCCGGTCGACCGTCCGATGAACGTGTTCGGCGGTGTCACCACCATCCACAGCACCGAGGCGGACCCGCCCTACCTGCTTATCCCGATCATCCCGGCGGCCGGTGGCAACACATGATCATCGACATCCACAGCCACTATCTGCCGCGCGATGTGGTATCGGCAGACGGGCCGGTACAGCTGACGGAATCGTCTGACCACGTGCTGATCACGGCGAATGAGCACCGCTACCGCGCTCCCGTGGAGTTGCTGGACCCCGAATCCCAGTTCCGCACCGACTACGGCGATTCGCTCCGAGGCCGGACGTTGCTGTTGCCGCCTTTCGCCCTGCTGTACGAGCTGGACATCGATGCAGGCACGGCGTGGTCGCGGCGGCTGAACAAGTCGGTCGCCGCGGCGGCGGCACGAGATCCGCGGCGCCTCTTCGGATTCGGCACGGTCCCGTTGCAAGCCGGCGGTGACGCGGCTGCCGCGGAGCTCGACCACGCCGTGAACACGCTGGGGTTGCGCGGGGTTGAGATACTCACCACCGTCGCCGGCCGGTCGCTGGTCGACTCCGATATCGACGCCTTCTGGGCCGCGGCGGAGCGATTGCGCGTTCCCGTGTTCATCCATCCCCACTATGTCGCCGCGGCGGAACAGCTGTCCGCGTTCCACCTGCGCAACGTGATCGGCAACCCGGTCGAAACAGGGACCGCTGCCGTCCAGCTGATGCTCAGCCCCGTGCTGACCCGCTACCCGAGCCTCACGATCATCCTGGCGCACGGCGGCGGAATCCTGCCGGGAATATTCGGCCGGCTCGTCCACGCCGCATCCGTTCGGCCCGAATACGCCGGCCACGATCCGGCCGCCATCAAATCGCTGCTCCGGCGCTTCTGGTACGACACAGTGGTATTCGATCCGCGCACGCTGTCACACCTCTCGTCCCTCGTCGGTCCGGACCGTGTCCTCGCAGGAACGGACTTCCCGTTCGATATGGCGGAACGTCAGCCACTGCTTCTCGTCGATGACGCGGACGTGAGCGCGTCCGAGCGGCAATCGATTCTCCAGGGGGCGCAGCGCCTCCTACCCGAAAGTTAGAGAAAGGAACTGTCATGTCACTTCCGGTGGAAATCGCCGAGTCGACAGATGTGAAGCGGTCGGCCCTGCTGTTCATCGACCTGCAACGACGGCACATGGATGTCGACGGCGTGGGATACCACACTCTGCCGAAGGACCGCGCGGAACTCGTCAATCGGCGCGCGGCCGCGGCCCTCGCGGTGGCCCGCGAAATCGATATGCCGATCATTCATGTCGGCACCTGGAAGAAGCCTGACGCCCCGTGGGGTGAGCGGAGCGGAAGCAATCCGTTCTTCCGGTGGCAGAACGGCAAACCCATCGTCGGCGCGTCGTTCGTCAGGCAGGCGAACATCTGCACTGAGGGCAGCCCCTACGCCGAGTTCATGCCGGACACGGCACCACTGGCGCATGAACCCGTAGTGGTGAAGTTCCGCTACACCAGCTTCTATATGACGGATCTCGAACTGACGTTGCGGGGCCTCGGCATTGAGCGCCTCTTCATCGGCGGAGTGAACACGAACAACTGCGTCCTGCACACCTCCTTTGATGCCAACTCCAGGGACTTCTCGGTCGTGGTGCTGGAAGACGCCACCGGCAGCATGAACGGGCAGGAATACCACGAGGCGGCGATCCGCCAGATCGCGGCCTCGATCGGCTGGGTGTGCACGGTGGACGAGTTCTCCGATCTGGCCCGTGCCAAGGCGAAGGACGGACGCTGACCATGGGTGTTCTGGACAACTGCGTCGCGCTGATCACCGGTGCCAGCCGAGGGTTCGGCCGGGCGACCGCGAAGGCCTTCATCGACGAGGGCGCCGAGGTCGTGCTCCACTATCGCGAGTCGCGCGCCGAATGCGAGGAGCTCAGCGCCTACGCGCAGCGGCGGGGGCAGTCCGCCCGGCTGGTTCAGGCGGACTTCGGGAACCCGAACTCTATCCGTCGGTTCGAGAGTTGGCTCGGTGACGAGTGCGACACGATCGATGTGCTGGTCAACAACGCCGGCGTCATGCAGACCGGCCCCTTTCTCGACGACGATGAGGCGTCGTGGCAGCGGCAGATCGATGTCAACATCCTCGGACCGCTTCGGATCACGCGCGCCGTGGCGCCGATCATCGCACGCAAGCAGCACGGAAAGATCATCAACATCGCGTCACAACTCGCCTTGCGGGCGTGGGACAGCGGTGCGGTCTATGCCGGCACCAAGGGATTCATCCTGTCCTGGACCAAATCGCTGGCGATGGAACTCGGGCCCCTGGGGATCCGGGTCAACGCCATCGGTCCCGGCTCGATCGTCACCGATATGAACCGATCCGTGTACCCGGACGCCCAGTCCCTCGAGGCGAAAGCCGCGGAGTTGCCGCTGCGGCACATGGGTGCGCCGGAGGATGTCGCGGCGTGCGCGGTCTTCCTGGCGTCGGACGCGAGCGATTTCGTGACGGGGCAGATGCTCGGCGTCAACGGCGGAAGTCAGATGTGATGACGCTCGTCACGGTGCCCCTCCGGCATTCCACGGAGGATTGACATGGTCGAACAGACAGGGCCGGACCGGCCCGAGGACGCCGAGCCTTGGCGGTGGCCGGAGTCGGTATGGCGCGGATACGCCGAGCACGTGGTCCCCGGCCGCCGTCTGCTCCCTAACGAGTGGCCGGGCGGCGCACGCGCCGCGGTGGCCATCTCGTTCGATTCGGATCACGAGTCGACCTTCCTGCGGGACGGCAAGACCAGTCCGGGCGCGATGGCGCAGGGTCACTACGGCTCCCGGGCCGGCGTGCCGAGAATCCTCCGGGAGTTCGCGGCGCGCGACATCCCGCTGACCTTCTTCATACCGGCCGTATCAGCGCTGCTCCATCCTGTGGATGTCGCGGCATGTGTCGACCACGGCCACGAGATCGCACTGCACGGGTGGATCCACGAGCGCAACATGCTCCTCGCGCCGGAGGTGGAGCGGGACTTGGCGTTCCGTGCGGCGGACACCCTCGAAGAGCTGTCCGGCACCAGGCCAGTCGGCATCAGGACTCCTTCATGGGATTTCAGCGAGTCGACGCTCCGGGTGGCCCGGGACCTCGGTATTCTCTACGATTCGTCCCTAATGTCCGACGACGAGCCGTTCGAGATCGTCGAGTATCACGAGGCGACGGGGATCGTCGAGATTCCCGTCAGCTGGATCCGCGACGACGCGCCCTACTTCATGATGGATCGGTATTCGGCGCTGCGTCCGTACGCCATGCCGCGCGGTGTGACGCAGATATGGCGGGACGAGTTCGTCGGCGCCTACGAGGCGGGATCGATTTTCCAGTTGACGCTGCACCCGCATATCTCCGGCCACCGCAGCCGGCTGATACCGCTCCTGGAGCTGATCGACGAGATCGCGGACAAGGACGTGTGGTTCGCGACCCACCAGGAAGTGGCCGAGTACGTCTCCGCGCGTGACCGGTGCTGATGGCGGGCGCGTCGTCGGCGCGACCGCTGCTGAAAGTGAGGATGAAATAGCGTGACGCCACAGGGTGTCGAAGCAGAGCCAATGCATTTGATGGATGAGGTATCGGATTGGCTGTCGGGTCATCTAGATCACATGGTGGCGGATCTTGGAACATTCGTCTCCTTGGAGACCCCCAGTCAGGAAGTGCCGCTACTCGACGTGGGCTTCGACTGGCTGAACGATTGGCTGGTCGGGTCGTTGGGGAAGCCCGCGGAATTCCGACGTCACTCGGATCCGGAGTACGGCAGCACCCTGGTGTCGCGCTACGCGGGTGAAGGCCCAGGGAAAGTCGCGCTGCTAAGTCATTACGACACGGTGTGGAGATCCGGAACGCTCGCCGAACGGCCCTTCAGCGTTCAGGACGGGATCGCCACGGGACCGGGAATATTCGACATGAAAGCCGGAGTGGTTCAGGGGTTGTGGGCCGTGAGGGCGCTGGACCGTCTCGGCATCCGGCGCCCCGATCTCGTGCTGGTCTTCAACCCCGACGAGGAGGTCGGGAGTGTGTCCTCACGGGCGCTGATCGAAGATGCGTGCCGAGATTGCGATGCAGTGCTCGTCCTTGAGCCCAGCTTCGGCGGAGCGCTCAAGACCGCCCGGAAGGGGGTGGGCATCTACGAGATCTCGGCGAAGGGAGTCGCGGCGCATGCTGGGCTGGATCCTGAGCGCGGAGCCTCCGCGATCACCGCGCTTATGCAGCGATGCCTGTCGGCACTCGACCTCGCAGACCCGGCCGCTGGCTCGACGGTGAGTATCGGCACATTCCACGGGGGAAGCCGCACGAATGTCGTGGCGGAAAGCGCTACGGCCATGGTGGACACCCGGGCCGCCACGGTCGCCGAGGCCGAAAGGCTCGATACCGGCCTTCGAGCTCTCGCCGGCGCCGTCGGCGGGGCCACCGTCAGTGTGACCGGCGGGCTGAACCGTCCGGTAATGGAGCGCGGTCCTGGAACGGCCCGCCTCTACGGGCTGGCGACGACCGCTGCCGCCGCGCTCGACATCGCCCTCACCGAAGTGTCCGCAGGCGGCGGGAGCGATGGTAATTTCGCCGCCTCGATGGGATTGCCCGTGCTCGACGGACTGGGTCCGGTCGGCGACGGAGCTCACGCTGAGGGCGAGTACATCGTGATCGACAAGATGGTTGAACGCGCCCGTCTCCTTTCCGGAATTCTGCATGCAATCCCACCTTCGATCACCGTGGCTGCCTAGTCAAACACGATTGAACCGGTCATACCGCCGATCAACACCATCATTCCGCGGGCTCACCGACGAAACGGTCGCACCGGCCAGAACGGCACCGGCGCCACAGCTCATCCCACAGCGGACCGGTGGCTCAGGGCCGCCACCCGCAGACCGGGTCACTCACAGCGGAACGGTGGCTCTCACCGGGGCCCGCGCCCGCGCTAATGTTCGGCGGACCCGGGTGCGGCCCGCATGTGCCGGCGCGCCGACGGCGAGCGCACCGGCCATCGACGCCGGCGCAGCGAAAGCGCAGCCAAAGCGCAGCCAAACCGCACCGTCGCAGGTGGGAAGGGGCGCACCGCGATCAAGGCAGTGCCGCAGCCGGGTAGTCGCTGCGCGTCGGTGGCGGTCAACCATGCTGCTGGGCTGGCGCCGGTCGTGGGGCGGTGGGTCTCATGTCCACCGTCGCGTGCGGGGGTCCCATCGGCGTTCGGCACCGTCATCGATGGTGGTGGCTGGGTCGGCGAAGCGGGTCACATCGTCGACAACGTCGGCGAAGGAGGAGGGCAATCGGTCTTCGAGGTGCTGCTTTCGTCGCCACGCGAACCAGCGCGGCTGCGCAATCTCGGCGTAGCGAACCAGCGCGACTCTTAGCGGGGACAGCTCGACCTGTCGGTAGCCCGCAACCGTGGTCAGCGCGCGACGCAACTCGGCGTGGCCGACGGGGTGCCGTCCGGCCAGGAGATAGATGTCGGCGAAGTCTCGCCAGCGAGTGTTGACAGTGCCGCGCTGGAGCGCCGTGACGATCTTCTCCGCGAACACCATCGGTAGGGGATAGCCGGGCAGGCTGATGGTGCCGCCCAGGATCCGGGGCACCTCGAGGATCTGCGGGGCGGGCACGATCGGGTCGCCGACGTTGACATCGATGTGCAGACTCAGCCTGGCCGGCGGCAGGGCCGCGGCCATGGCTACGCGCACGCCGCTGTAGGCATCCTCGTCGCGGATGATCTCTGCGGTTGCGGTGTCGGGGTGGAACACCAGCCCGTCATCCGCACCGATCGCGGCGATCTCCCGCACGATGCCCAGGATCTCGGTCGGCTCTCCGGCCATTCCGGGTGCTTGAACATCGATATCGCGGGTCGGGCGGCGCGCGTCGTAAGCGGCCAGCAGGACTCCACCCTTGAGCACCAGAGCACCGGCGTACGCGGATGAGGTGAGGCGGGCCAGGAATCCTTCCAGCGCGTACAACTGCTGCAACTCGTCGGTGGGGCGGCGCTGACGGCGGGCGAGGTTTTGCAGGTCGAGGTAGGCCCGGCCGGCGGTGGTGGCCCGGGTGGGGCGCTCGCGTGTCACAGCAGGATCTCCAATGCGGCGCGTAGCGCGGGTTCGGCCTTGGGGAAATCGCCAGCCATGGCCAGCAGCGTCGCCGGGCTCGAGCCGCGGCGGCGCAGCCATCGGCGCAGCGACTCGACCGCCACCTCGGGTCCTTCCAGGTGGCGTAGCCGAAATGCGTCGATGATGCACCGCTCGGGGCTGTACAGACCAATGGCGACCTCCGCGGTGACGGGCAGGATGTCGCGGCCGGTGTCGAACGTGTCGGCGGCGAAGGCATGCCAGGTCACCGGGGCCTGGGTTCGTGGACGCCGCTGGCCGCGGGGCAAGGCGACGTCGATCCGGTGCGGGATCGCGTCGGACAGGTCGTGCCGGGCCAAGGCCGTGGTCAGGCACAAAGTCGCGCGCGGTGCCCGGTAGGCGATTTCGAGCAGATCCGGATCGGCGTCGCTTGCTTGGTCGGCGCGGCGGAACAAGCCTCGGCCGATCTGCTCGATCGTGCCCGCGTCCCGCAGCGCATACAGCCGCCGGTCTGACAGACCGCGAGCGCGTGCCTGGCTGTAGGAGAACGTCGCGGGCAATCGGTCCACTCCGCCGGTCGACGTCGATACGAGGAAGCCAGCCATGGATGAAAGTGTACACACATAGGTGCTACGTGGTGACACTATCCTGCAGGGGGCGCGTCGCGGCGGAACGTGGCCGCGTCAGCGCGGTTCTCCGAGCCGTGCCATCAGCCTCCGCGGCAACCGATGGGTCGTACCGTGGTACCGGTGGTGTCGGGAGCTTCGACCACGTTCAAGATCACCAGCGTGCCCACATCCTGCCCACAATTGACGACGAACCACCTGCTCGTCCGTGACTCCCGCTGATGCACATGTGTAGGTCACGAGGCATGCAACAGCCTGACCAGTGGCGCCAAGGGGGTTCAAATTCCACCGCTACCGCCATCAGTTTCCCGACTGATCTCCCGCGTCAGCGCAGGTCAGCGATCATCCTCCCGATCAAGCGTCAAGATCGTTTTCTCCGCCTGCTCTTAACGTGCCCACAACTGCTGACGCGACTGCGTGACCCAGGGCGATCGCAACGGCCTCCAAGTCCTCATCGGCTCCCCGCAAGCGGGAGGTGCCCCCAGATCCGCGTAGACATCCAGCGTCATGGCCGCGCGGAGCTGTGAGCATCCGTCGTACACGTTGGTCGGCCGCCTCGCCCCAGAGCAGACCGCAGTAGGCCAGCAGGCACCATCAGCCCGCTGCCGCCGGCGGCAGCGGGGAGGGCGTGGACCTGCCGGTGCGTGTGTGGATTCGCGGTGCCGAGCTTTGACGGTGGGTCGGTCACTGATGGGAGCGCCGGTTGTCTGGTTGTATGATCTTAGTCCGTGCAGCCTGAGCGCGTGCCGGGCCGGGCCGAGAGGAAGACGCCGATGGGGGAGGGTTCGCGGAAGTTTCGGTCGATGCAAGCCGAGACTCTCGCCGGACGGGTGAGTCGAGAGATCATCCGCAGCATCCTGTCCGGGGAGTTCGTGCCAGGAGACCTTCTGCCGACGGAAGAGAAGCTCTGCGAGCAGTTCGGCGTCAGTCGCTCGGTAGTGCGCGAGGCGATGCGTGCGGTGATGTCTGTCGGTATGACCCGCAGTCGCCAAGGACGTGGCACCGAGGTGTTGGACCGGCGGTCGTGGAACGATTTCGCGCCGGAGTTGTTGGCTGTACGGCTGGAACGAGGAAACGCGGATCGCATCCTGCTGGAACTGCTGGAATTGCGGGTCGCGGTGGAGGCTCAAGCCGCCGAGCTAGCGGCCGTTCGGGCGGGCGCCGCCGATGTCGACACCATGCGGCGACACCATGCGGCGATGACGGCGGCTCCTGGGGACTCGGACGTCTTCATCGAGCACGACATCGCTTTCCACGCGGCCATCCTCACGGCAACGCGCAATGAGTTGGTCGTTCGCCTATTCGATCTGCTTGAGCCCATGCTGGGCATGGCGCGCCGTTTCGGGGTGGAGGCGCAAGACCAGCCAGCGGGGATCGCCAAGGCCGTCGCCGAGCACGCGCGAATCCTGGATGCCATCCAGGTGGGAGCCCCGCGCGAGGCGCGTGCCGCGATGGCGGAGCACCTGAAGTCGTCGGCCTCGCGCGATGTCCATCACGAATTGGATATCCCGTCGCTCTGATCGGCGTGGCCCATCAAGGTCTGCGCGAGAGGCGGCCAGATCTGCGTGGCCGGGCTTGCAGGTGACGCCAGTGTCGGCGCTTCACTCGACCAATCGATCGGTTTTTGATGATGGGCGAGTCCGGTGATCGCCCATCTAGACGGTTATCTGGTTGTCTGCTAACCTGCTGAACCACGGATTTCTCCACGGTTGGCGAGGTCGAACCGGAGCTCCCGGCTAGTCATGGCGGGAGCACGCCGAGCAGGTCTCGCGCCGCAACAGGCGTCGATCAGGAGGTAGGCATGCTCCATCTCGTCGGAAGGCCACGGAAGGCCGACGTCGGGGGAGGTGGGCGGCGTCGAGTGATGCTCGCCGCCGCCCTGGCGGCCGCCGCTGTCGTCGTGGCCGCGTGTTCCAGCTCGGGGTCCGGTGATGGGTCCGGCACGTCGACGTCGGCCGGGCCGAACACCTCGGCCGGTTCCAACCCGTCGACCGGCTCGGCCGGATCCGCCTCGGCGCCGGCTCCGACCCGGGAACTCACCTGGGCGCTGGCCGGGAGCCCACGCACGTTGTTCGCGCCCACCAATTACTCGAGCGATGGCGCGATGCTGATGACGCTGACGCAGGACCAGCTCCTGACCTACGACCCGGCCGGCAAGCTGCGGCCCGCGATCGCGACCGACTGGAAGGCCGTTAGCCCGACCGAGTACACATACACCATCCGGAAGGGCGTCAAGTTCTCCGACGGCAATCCGCTCACGGTGGACGATGTCGTCTATTCGCTGAACCTTCAGCTCGACAAGGCGGTGGCGTCCCAGGAGGCCGGGTTGTTCGGGGCCGTCAAGTCGATCACCGGCAGTGGCGACACGGTCACCGTCACGCTATCGAAACCGCAAACCATCTGGCAGTACCTGCCCGCCAGCATCGGTGGGTTCATCTGGGAGAAGGCGTCGGTCGAGAAATCGCTGTCTACCTATGGCACCCCACAGACGCTGCCGATCGGCAGCGGCCCGTACAAGGTCGCCGAGTTCGTCCCGGACTCGCACGTCACCTACGTGCCCAATCCGTACTACTGGGGCCCGACACCGAAGTTCGCGAAGCTGACCTTCCAGATCATCCCCGACGCGCAGACACGGCTGCTCGCGATGCAAAGCGGTCAGATCGACGGGACCTTCTCGGTTGACTCGAAGTCACTGGCGCAGTGGAAGTCTTCCGCCACCGTGACAACTTTCCCGTCCTACGTGTGGCAGGGCCTGACGATGGACATGACGCAGGCGCCCTTCAGCGACATCCACGTGCGGCGCGCGTTGTACTACGCCACCGACCGGGCGTCCATTGTTTCCGGGCTGATGAACGGGCTTGGTCAGGTGTCCACCACGGTGAACGATCCGCAGATCTTCTACCCGGTGCTCGGCAAGGACGCCACCACGCAGGCCTACGACAAGCTGGACCACTTCGACTACGACATCGCCAAGGCCAAGTCGGAACTGGCGCAGTCCTCCGTACCGTCCGGCTTCAAGACGACCCTGAACGTGCCGTCCGACTCGGCAGGGCTCATCGCCATCGCGCAGGCTCTGAAGGCGTCCTGGGCCCAGATCGGGGTCACGTTGAACCTCAACCTGATGCCCGGCGGACCCCGGTTCCAGGTGATCCTGGATCACAAGCCAAACCTTGGCATCCAGATCATCGGGAATGTGCCCGACGTGCCCGACCCCGTGCAGATGCCCTACCAGTACTTCTCCAGCGCGCAGGCGGTTCAGAACGGCAATAACTCCTCGAACCTGAAAGACCCTGCGATCGACGCCCTGCTGGATCAGGCACAGTCGTCCACGGATCCGAAGAAGGCAGCCACGCTCATCATGCAGGCCCAGCAGGCGGCCTCCGAGCAGGTGCCTGTCATTCCGATCGCCTGGGGCCAGCAGATGGTCGCGCTGAAGAAGGGCTGGACGGAGAGCGGGCTCGGCGCCTTCTACTCAACCTCCGCCTGGATCGATCAGATAATCCCTGGCTGATCCAGGAACGGCCAGGCGACCGATCGGAGTCGCCGAGATCACCTCAGCTCGAAGGGATGACGCCTCTTCCTGCCGGACTCCGGCAGGAAGAGGCCGGGGAGGATAGGCAGTGCACGGACGCGGCTTGGGTGGGTATGTGGCGCGGCGGTTGCTCTTGCTGATTCCTTTGCTGGTGTTGGTGACGGTCGCGGTATTCCTGCTCACGTCGTTGGTTCCCGGCGGGCCGGTGGCCGCGCTGATCGGTGGGCACGCGACCGACACCGCGACGGTCGAGGCGATCCGAGCGAAGTATCACCTGAACGACCCGCTCTACGTGCAGTACTGGTACTGGCTGCGCAACGCGGTCCGTGGTGACCTCGGGGTGTCGATCTACTCCAGCCAGCCGGTGGTCTCGGCGATTGCCAGCCGGTTGTTGACGACTCTGGTGCTCAATGTTTTTGGCATCGTGGTGGCCCTGGTGCTGGGCGTTGGCGCCGGGGTGCTGGCGGCGAAGCGTCGGGGCGGGCCGATCGATCGCACGGTGGTCGCGGTCAACGTGTTCTGGAGCAGCGCGCCACACTTCGTGCTGGCCATCGCCGCCTTGTACGTGTTCGGCATGAAGCTGCACTGGTTCCCGCTTTTCGGGGTCGGCTCTGGCGGGATGTGGGATCGGGCGTGGCACTTGGTGCTGCCCGGACTGGTGATGGCGCTCGGCCCGCTGGCCTTCATCACCAAGATTACTCGGGCGGCCGTGCTCGACCAGCTCGGTCTCGACCACGTTGCCTTCGCCCGATCGCGCGGCATCAGCCCCATCCGGGTGTTGCGAGTGCACGTGCTGCGCAACGCCATGATCCCGATCCTGACCGCAGCTGGGCTGCTGCTGGTCGGACTGCTTACCGGGACGGTGTTCGTCGAGACGGTGTTCGGTATCCCCGGTCTCGGCGGCTTGCTGGTCACGTCCATCCAGAATTCCGACCTCCCGGTGATTCAGGGACTGGTGCTGCTGGTCGCCGCCTGGATCATCGTCGCGAACCTGATGGTCGACTTGCTCTACGCGGTGGTCGATCCGAAGGTCCGATTCACGAAGGCGGTGAGTTGAGATGACCACGGCGACCGCTGCCGTCGGCGGTCTGGAGGCCGGCGGGGTCGGCTATCGGCGTCGCCTGCCGGTGACGATCGTGCTGTGTGGCCTGTTCGTGCTGGCGATCGTGGTGTTGGCCATTATCGGGGACCTCATCGTTGGGACCGGGGCGAGCGCCACGAACTTGAACGCTGTCGGCCGCCCGCCGTCGGCCGAGCACTGGTTCGGCACCGACGACCTGGGCCGTGACGTCTTCGATCGGATCATTGCGGGATCGCGGGCCGCTCTCATCGGGCCGTTGGTCGTTGCTTTCAGCGGTCTGGTGTTCTCTAGCCTGCTGGGCATCCTGGCCGGCTACCGCGGTGGCCTGATCGACACGGTGATCATGCGCGTGGTCGACTTCATGTTCGCGCTGCCTGGCCTGTTGATCGTGATCGTGGTCGTCGCCGTGACCAGCGGCGGCTACTGGACCGCCATCGTGGTGCTGAGCATCTTCAACGTGCAGGGCGATATCCGCATCGTTCGGGGAATGGCGCTGGAGCAGCGCAACCTGCCCTACATCGAGGCGGCCCGCACCGTCGGGGTTCCACCGCGCCGGCTCATGTTCAACCACGTGCTGCCGAATATCGCGCCGATCCTGGTCGCCGACTTCGCGATCGACTTCGCCGGCGCGCTGGTGGCGCTATCCGGCCTGGCGTACCTGGGGCTCGGCTCGCAGCTTGGCACCGCCGAGTGGGGGCGGATGCTCACCGACGCGCAGTCGCTGCTGTTCACGAACGCGATGGCGGCACTCGCACCGGCCGGCGCGATCGTGCTGCTGGCGGTGTCGGTGAACCTGATCGGGGACTGGCTGTTCGATCGCTATCGTGCCAGGTCCGGGCGCGACGGCTGATCCCCGCCGGGCTGACAGGCGCGGCTCGACCGGCGTCAAGCTTGTCGCCAGCGACGCGCACGCGAGGCTCGTCGAGGCGATCCAGGGACCTGGCCGGCGGTCCAGACATCGGCAGTTTTCTCGGGGTCAGTGATCGGTAGCTTCGCTCCGTCGCAATAGCACGGCGACCGCATCCTCAGAGAGGCAACCGTTGTCCCGTGCTGGGCTTCGATGATGGCTGTTGGACGGGTGCGGTTCGCCGCAGGCCTTGAGGCCGAGGTTGGTGGTTGGCCTGGGGCACGGAATGTCGTCAAACTTTGGGCATGATCGGCGTCTGGTATCGGGCCGGTGTCCGTGGTCCGCGGCGGCCGCCTCCGTCACCTGGTGTGCGGCGCCTGGGCAGGCGCCGGGCGAGCTTACTAGCGTCAGGCAACGGGCATGCGTTGGCCGGGGTGTGCGCGGAACCAGTCGAGCGTCTCGGCGCGCATCTCGATGCTGTAGCCGGGATCGTGCGGGAGCTGGTAGCGGCCGGATCGGACCACGGCCGGGTGCACGAAGTGCTCGTCCAGGTGGCCCGAGTACTCCAGCATTCGGCGGGTACGTTCGCCCGAGACGCAGACGTAGTCGATGGCCGCGAGATGCTGGGTGTACTCGGACAGGCCCACCCCCCCGGAGTGCGGGCAGACAGGTACCCCGAACTTGGCGGCTAACAGCAGCACCGCGAGCACCTCGTTGACCCCGCCGAGCCGGCACGCGTCGATCTGGCAGTAGCCGATGGCCTCCGCCTGGAGGAACTGCTTGAACATCACCCTGTTCTGGCAGTGTTCCCCGGTGGCGACCGCGACGCCGGTGGGGGCCAACGCCCGCGCGATGCGCTGGTGGCCGAGCACGTCGTCGGGGCTGGTCGGCTCCTCGATCCACAGGGGGCGGAACGCGGTCAGATGCCGCATCCATCCGATAGCCTCGTCGACGCCCCACACCTGGTTGGCGTCCATCATCAGTGTGTTGGCCTCGCCGATCTCCGCGCGCACCAGGGCCGCTCGGCGAATGTCGTCGGCCAGATCACCGCCTACCTTCATCTTGAAGTTGGTCCACCCTTCGGCGACCCGCGCCCGGCACAGCTCTCGCACCTTGTCGTCGCTGTAGCCGAGCCATCCGACGGAGGTGACGTAGGCGTCGATACCGCCGGCCGCCAGTTCCGCGATCCGGTCAGGTTTGGATCCCGCCAACCGGTGCAGGATCGCGGTCGCCTCGTCCGGCGTGATCGCATCGGTGATGTACCGGAAGTCGATGCACCGGACAAACTCCTCCGGCGTCATGTCCGCGACGAGCTGCCACAGCGGCTTGCCCGCCACCTTGGCCCACAGATCCCACACCGCGTTGACGACCGCTGCCGTCGCCATGTGGATGATGCCCTTCTCCGGCCCGAGCCAACGCAGCTGACTGTCCCCGGTCATGTGCCGCCAGAATCGGCCCATGTCCGCCGTCATGTCGTCCAGGCGTTGGCCGACGATCAGGTGCGAGAGGGTCTGGATCGCTGCCACCGCGACCTCGTTCCCGCGACCGTTGGTGAAGGTGAGCCCGTGGCCCGACAGTGCGGGGCCCACGTTGGTGGTCAGCACCACGTAGGCCGCCGAGTAGTCCGGCGCCGGATTCATCGCGTCCGACCCGTCCAGGGTGGCCGATGTCTCGAATCGGACGTCCACCGTGTGCAGCCCGGTGATGACGACGGGCTGGTCGGCTGCGGTGGCGCCGGGCGGGGTGAAGGTCATCGCGGTGCGGATTCCTTGCGTTCGCGGTGGGTGAGGTTTGGGTGCTGGGTGGCTTAGCCGGCCGGCGCGATCCGGTAGGCCGCGCCCGCCCGGGCGGCGAAGGTCGCCACGCCTCCGGAGCGGGTACTGGTGACATCGGCGCCCGCCTCGGTGATCTGCCACTCGGGCGGTACCGCGATGCGGCAGACGGCGTCCTGCCGCGCTGTAATCACGGCCCCGGCGGGTGCACCGGCCGCCCAGTCCAGGTCGACCGAGAACCCCCCGCGGGCCCGCAACCCGCGGACCGAGCCGTCGGGCCAGTCGGGCGGAACGGCGGGCAGTAACCGGATGACGCCGCCGTGGGACTGCAGCAGCATCTCGCCAAGGCCGGCCAGTGCCCCGAGGTTGCCGTCGATCTGGAAGACGTTCATGGTGTTGGTGCCCTGCGGCGGATGCATGTCGAACAGGTTCGTCTCGGTGCTGGCGCGCAGCATGTGCTGCAGGTGCTCGTGCGCGGCCGGCCCGTCTCCCAACCGAGCCCACAGGCCCACCAGCCAGGCTCGGCTCCAACCGGTTCCGCCCCCTCCGTTGGCCGCTCTGCGGTGCAACGAGGCCCGGGCGGCCGCAGCGAGTTCCGGGGTGGACTCGGGAGTGATATCGCTCAGCGGATACAGGGCGATCAGATGCGATACGTGCCGGTGGCCGGGTTCGAACTCCTGGTAGTCGTCCAACCACTCCATGATCTGACCGTGCTGACCGATCGCGGTGGCCGGCAGTCGGTGCCGGGCGGCGGCCAGCCGTGCCGCGAAGTCGGCATCCAGATCGAGGATCTCGCACGCCTGCAAGCATCGGTCGAACAGGGCGCGGGCGATCTGGGTGTCCCCGGTCGCCCCGAGGCAGAGCGCGACCCGATTGCCGTTGCGGTCCAAATAGGCGTTCTCGGGCGAGATGCTCGGCCCAATCAGTAGCCGGCCCTGGTCGTCGGGCACCAAGAAGTCGAGCACGAAGGTGGCGGCGTCCTTCATGATTGGATAGGCCCGGTCCCGCAAAAACGCTTCGTCCGGTTCGAACTCGTAGTGCTCCCAGAGGTGCAGGGCCAGCCACGCGGCACCCATCGGCCATAGCCCGCAGTAGGTGTTGTCCAGAGGCGCGGTGTCGGCCCACAGGTCCGTGTTGTGATGCGCGACGAAACCACCGCAGCCGTAGTGCACCCGGGCGGTCTCCCGGCCCGTCACGCGCATTCGGTCGAGCAGGTCGAACAGCGGCTCGTGGGTCTCGGCGAGGTTCATCACCTCGCTGGGCCAGTAGTTCATCTCCAGGTTGATGTTGATGGTGAACTTGCTGTCCCACGCGGGCATGATGCTGTCGTTCCAGATGCCCTGCAAGTTCGCCGGCAGCCCACCGGGGCGGCTGCTGCCCATCAGCAGGTAGCGACCGTACTGCGCGTACAGCACGAGGAGTCCGACGTCGTCGGCGCCCTGCCGGACCCGGCGCAAGCGCTCGTCGGTGGGCAGTGCGGCCAGTTCACGTTGGTCGGCGGGAACATCCAGGGCCAGCTCCACGCGTCCGAAAATCGTGTCGTGCGCCGCGATGTGCCGCTTGCGCAGGTCGGTGTAGGACCGCCCGGCGGCGACCGCCGCGGTCTGGGCGGCGGCATGTGCATAGTCCGGCGTCCGAAAGTCGGTGGCGGTACTCACGATCAGGGTGACCGCGCTGGTGTGCGTCACGGACATCCGGTCGCCGACCGCCCGCACCTGACCGGACTCCGGCAGCACCGCGACCACGGTGTGGTACTTGGTACCGTGCCGGCCGCATTGTCCCGCCAACTCCAGTGTGTCATCGGACGATGGGGCGCTGCGCTGGTCGTCGTCGAACTTGCGCCACCAGCCGATCCCGACGTCGAACAGATCGTCGGCCCAGAGCCGCACGACGACAACGTCGTCGGCGGCGCTGGCGAAGATCTCGCGGTGGTAGGCAGCGCCCTCGAAGGCGTAATCGACCGACGCGATGCCGGTGCGCAGATCGAGCCGGCGCTGGTAGTTTTCGACCCGATGCCGCTGCTGGCCGGCGAAGAACAGAACCAGATTGCTCAGGGTCTGGTAGGCGGACTGGTTGGCCGGGGTGCCCAGCATGCCGAGTTCGGCCACGTGATGCGCCGCGAGCGGATCACCGTCGGCCAGCAGTTGGCGCACCCGGTCGAGGTTCTCTCGAGCGGCGGGGTTGTTGCGGTCCGGCCGCTCTCCCCGGGTCCAGAGTGTCTCCTCGTTGAGCTGGATCATCTCTTTGTCGATCCGTCCGTGCACCATGGCCCCCAGCCGGCCGTTGCCCACCGGGAGGGCGGCGAGCCAGTGAGGGGCTGGGTCGGTGTACCACAGGCTCAGGTCGCCGGATGGTCGCATGGCATGGTTCCTCACCGCTAAGGGGCTATCAGTGGGTCGCTGGAAGGTCGGTGTCGAGATCGGTTGCTGCGCAACTAGATTCGACGGATTCGGATCTACCGGGGATGGAGGCGACTAGCCGCCGCGTATAGGGATGTTGTGGGTGGTCAAGCACATCGTCCACCCGGCCCTGCTCGACGAGTTCACCGCGGTAGAGCACGTACACGCGCTCGACGACCTGCCGTACTACCGCCAGATCATGCGTGATGAACAGATAGCTCAACCTCTTTCGCTCCCGCAGTTCGCGGAAGAGCTTCAGGATCTGCGCCTGTACGGAGACGTCCAGGGCGGATACTGGCTCGTCGCAGACGATCAACCGCGGGTCCACGGCGAGGGCTCGTGCGATCGCCACCCGCTGCCGCTCCCCGCCGGAGAGCGCCGCCGGAAGGCGAGAAGCGTAGCCCGGCGGGAGCCCGACCGTCTCCAGCAACTCATCCACTCGCCAGCGCAGTCGATCGGTGATGTCGTTGACCCGCAAGGTCTCCGTCAGCGCGGCACCGACCGTCTGACGAGGATCGAGTGAGGAATACGGATCCTGGAAGACGATCTGCACCGATCGGCGCAGCGCGGCGCGGTCCCGGTTGCTCAGGGAACTGGGCCGAGCGGCCGCGACGCCGTCGATGGTGATCGACCCGGAGCTGGGCGTCTCCAGGCCGACCAGGCAGCGGCCCAGCGTCGTCTTGCCGGAGCCCGATTCGCCAACAAGGCCGACGCTCTCGTCGCGACCGACGTCGATACTGACGCCGCCCAGCGCCCGCACTTCGCCACCCCGGGCGCCACCGAAGATCTTGACCAGCTCGCGCACCTGCACCAGTGCACCGCCGGACGGCTGGTGCGCCTCATCGTCGGCCGCCGATGCCTCGCTCTTGTCGGTCGCGGCCTCAAGGCGACTGGACCGCAGCTCGCTGGCGATGTCGTCGAGGCGGATGCAGGCGGACCGCCGTCCCGGTCCCACCGGCACCAACGGCGGGCGCTCCGCGACGCAGGCGGGGGCAGACCACTGGCATCGCGAGGCGAACGCGCACTGCGTCGCGACGTCCTGCGGGCGAGGAACGCTGCCCTCAATGGTGATCAGCTCGCCGAGCCTGCGGTCCACGGGCGGCTCCGACCGGATCAGCCCGAGGGTGTACGGGTGCAGCGGCAGCTGTTCGATCTGTTTGGCGGGGCCGGTCTCCAGGACGGACCCGGCGTAGAGCACGTAGATCCGATCCGAGACACTAAAGGCCACCCGGAGGTCGTGGGTGATCAGGATCAAACCCATGTCGCGCTGCCGCTGCACCCGATGCAGCAGATCCAGGATCTCAGCCTGAGTGGTGACATCCAGCGCCGTGGAGGGCTCGTCGGCGATCAGCAGCTGCGGGTCGCGTGCCAGCGCGGCGGCCAGGGCCACCCGTTGGCGCATGCCGCCGGAAAGCTGGAACGGGTACCGGTCGGCGATGCTCGGATCGGTAATGCCGACCTCGGAGAGCCTTTGCAGCGCTTGGTGTCTCGCATCCGACTTGGTCGGCCGGGTGGCGCGCGGACGTGCCCGGAGCCCTTCGGCGATGTGGTCCCCACATCGCAGCAGCGGATTGAGCATGGTGAAGGGGTCCTGGTACATGAGCGCGACGCGCCCACCCCGGATCGCGGTCATCTGCCGCTCCGACCGGGTGAGCAAGTCACCACAGTGCTCGAAGTGCACCGCGCCGCTGGCGTGCACCCCCGGCGGTAGCAGGCGCATGATCGCCTTGGCCATCATGGACTTGCCACTGCCGGATTCCCCGACCACACCGATCGTTTCGCCGGCCGCCACCGTCAGGTCGACTCCGGTCAGCAGCGTGCGATGCTGGCCCGAGCTGTTGGTGAAGCGGATGGTCAGGTCCGCGGCGGATAGCAAGGGCTCGCTCATGACATCTGCTCCCCAGGCGTTCCGGGCCCATGCGCCGGACCGAGATGGCGGTCGAACCACGCAATCGTGCGTTCCCATGAGTCGATCAGGTGCGCCGGCTCGCGCAACGAGTGCCCCTCGCGGGGGTAAACGACCAGTTCGGTCGGCACCCCGACATCCAGCAGCGCGCGGTGGAAGGCTTCGCCCTGGCCGATCGGGGTGCAGCGATCCTCCCGGCCGTGCAGCACCAGCGTCGGTGATGTCGCCGGGGACACCCGGGCGATCGGAGACCGCCGCAGGTAGGCCATCGCACCGTCACCATACGGGGAAGTGGCTAGCAACCGGTCATAGAAGCCTGGGTTGTTCGATCCGTGGCGGGCGGAGAGAAGATCGGGGTGGCCGCTGACGACCACCCCGGCGGCGAACACTGCCGTCGTCGCCACGGCGCACGCGGTGAGGTAGCCGCCGTAGCTGCCGCCCGTCACGCCGACCCGCGCCGGGTCGACCGAACCGTCGGCGGTCAGGGCCGCCACGCCCGCGACGATGTCATCCAGTTCCGCGCCGCCGGGGTCCGCCAGGTTCGCGCGGCTGAAGGTCTGCCCACGGCCGACGCTGCCGCGAGGATTGGGCATTAACACCGTGTAACCGCAGGCGGCCAGCAGTAGATCGAGCGTTGTCGCGGCGGACCACAGGTTCGCCGGCCCGCCGTGCAGATGCACGATCAGCGGTCGCCGCGCGCCCGGCTCTCGCGCCACGGTGAGGCCCTGGATCAGCGTGTCGTCCGCTGCAGACCAGTCGATTCGGTCGACTCGCGGTGCCACACCCAGGTGTGGCGTCACGGCCGAAGGTGGCGACCGATCGGGATCCGGTGCGGCGTGCGCGACTCCCTCCGCGGCGGGGCCAGGTTTCCCGGCGGCGACGAGGGTCTTCCATCGTCGGTCACCGTCCGCCGCGGCGACTAGCGCGGCCGTGCCGTCGCGGTGCTGCCGCGTGGCGACGACGTGCCATCCGGGGTCGGTCCCCGGTCGCAGGTCCACCGAGTGCAGGCCGCCGTCGGTGTCGAGCAGCCAGCCGAGCTCGCCGTCGGTGCTGAACCAACCGGCCACCCCGGAGCTGCCCCGCCAGCCGGAGAACCACAGGGTGTGCTCGTCGCGCCAGGCCACCGTGGCGACGTCGACCCCCGGCGGCTCGATCGTCAGCACCGTGCCGCTTCGCCGGTCGATGACGCGCACCGCGCCCGCGACGAAGCCCCGGTCGCTTGCCCAGCCCTCCACGACGGCGATGCGTCGGCCCGCGGCATCCGGCACGGGGTCGCCGAGCTGCCAGTCCGTTCGATACAGCAGCCGGCGGCCGGCGGCGTCGGCTTGGTACAGATCCGCGCCGTACCAGCCGGATTCGCTGAAGTCGGTGGAGCAGACCGCGATCACCGCGTCCACCCCGACCGCGGCGAAGCTCCACGTGGTCAGGCCGTCGAGCGATCTGTCTGCCGGGTGCCAGATCCCGGTCCCGACGGCGAACAGCCGGCGTCGGCCGCGGTCCGGTCGGCGCACGTCGGGGTCGCCGTCATCACCCAGGGCCCGCGCACCGGCCAGCACCGACAGGTCGGCTCCGGGCTCGGCTATCAGGGCGATCGGCCCATCTGGGGCGGGACGTAGATCCTCGACGAATCCCGGCGCGGTCACCGCCGCTGGCGCACCCGCCGTGTCGATCACGATCTCGTCACCCATCACCGAGTGCAGCCGACCGGTTGCGTGTTCGACACGGAGCAGCCGCACATCCTGGGCGAGACCACCGGTCGGCGACAGTGGCTCGACCCGGTCGTCGCGCCATATCCGGGTGGCGCGCGCCGTGGTGGTGCGCTTGGACACCGCCGTGCCGGCCGGCGCCGCGCGCACGGTGTCGTCGATGAAGGCGACCGCGCGCCCGCTCAGCAGGGTGGGCGCGGCCCAGGAGGGCCGCATGCTCCGGAGCCGACGCGCGGTCACCGCCACGGCTTGGCTCCGTTGCATCGATCTCTCCTCGGCTACTAAGCTCTTCCAAGGTTGTCAGGTAAGTAGAGTTATCAGATAACCTGATGAAAGGCAATCGGCCGACCGTTACGATCTGCTAGTCCGAGGGAGACAACATCGCCGTGAACGTCGGTGACACAGGCGCGTTAGCGCCGACGACTATCGTTCGGATCGACGTCTATGAGTACCCGCTGAGCTATCGCCACGGTCGGTACACGATGTCCGGGGATCGCGTCATCACCACCGTGCCGGCGACCGTGATCAAGGTGACAACCGCGGACGGCGTCACCGGGTACGGGGAGTCATGCCCGCTCGGCCCCGCTTACCTGCCGGGCTTCGGTGCCGGCGTGCAGGCCGTGCTCGGTGAACTGGGCCCACGGCTGATCGGCACCGACGCCGCCAACCTCGGCGAGCTCAACGCCGTGATGGACCGCAACCTGGCCGGCCACGGCTACGCCAAGTCCGCCGTCGACATCGCCTGTTGGGACGTGCTTGGCAAGGTCGCCGAGCTGCCAGTTGGTGCACTGCTCGGCGGCATCCGTCAGCGGCGGTTCCCGCTGTACGTCGCGGTACCACTGGAGTCCCACGAGCAGATGGCCTCCTACGTCACCGCCCGCCGCGCCGAAGGGATCCACTACTTCCAGCTCAAGCTGGGCGGCCGTCCGGCCGATGATGCGGAGCGGGTCGCCGCGGTGGTGGACGCCACCGAGGACGGTGACGTGATCGTCGCCGACGCCAACTGCGGGTGGCGCCTGCCGGACGCGGTGATGGCCGCCCGACTGCTCGAGCCGATGCCGCGGGTCTATCTGGAGCAGCCGTGCGCCACGTTGGAGGAGTGTCTGGCGGTGCGCCGGCTCACGACGTTGCCCTATGTGCTCGATGAGGTGATCACCGACGTGCAATCGCTGATCCGCGCATACCAGGCGAACGGGCTGGACGCGGTGAACTGCAAGATCAGCCGCATCGGCGGGTTGACGAAGGCCAAGCAGCTGCGCGACCTGGCAGTCTCGCTTGGGCTGCGGCTGACCATCGAGGACACGTGGGGTGGCGACCTGACCACAGCGGCGGTCAGTCAGCTGGCCGCCAGCACCGACCCCGCCGCGTTGTTCATGGTGTCGTACATGAACGACTGGACCGATGGGCACCTCGGTGGCTACCAGCCGCGCTCGGTGGATGGAGTGGGATATGTGTCAGACGCGCCCGGCCTCGGGCTGGAGATCGACGAGTCGCTGCTGGGGCACCCGACCATGAGCTTCGCGGCATGAGCGCCCCGACTCAGACTGCGGGCCGCGGGCCGGCGTCCCGGCCGTTGCACCCGCTGCCGGCCCTGTACCAGGCCAACTTCACCGCCGAGGAACTCACCGAGCGGCGTCGGCGACTGGCGCGCGAGATCGGCTCGACGGGTGTGGCGCTGGTGCAGGGCGCGGCACAGCGTGCCGGCACCGAACTCTTCCGGCAGTCGAATGAGATGTACTACCTGACCGGGCTGGAGACACCCGACGCGTACCTGCTCATCGACGCGGCTGCCCCGGATCCGGGGGCCGGAACGCTGTACCTGCCGCACCGCGACGTTGACGCGCAGCGCAGCGGTGGTCCGGTGCTGTCCGCGGAGGACGCCGACGGCGTGCGCCGCACCACCGGTGTCGCCCGGGTGCTCGGCGTCGAGAGGCTGGCCGGCGACCTGATGCGCCTCGCGCTGCGGCGACACACGATCACCCTGCACACCCCGCTGCAGCCCGCCGAGGCCTACAACGCCAGCCGCGACGAGCTGCTCGCCGAGCAGGCCCGCGCGGGAGCCGACCCCTGGGACGGCCGGCCGAGCCGCGAAGGTCACTTCGTCGCCCTGCTCCGCCAGCGCTTCCCGCAGCTGGGCATCTCGGATCTCTCTCCGGTCCTAGACCGGCACCGCATCGTCAAGAGCCCGCGGGAGATCGAGCTGATGCGATACGCCGGCTGGCTCACAGCGCGCGGCATCACCCAGGCGATGCGGGCGACCCGGCCCGGAATGCCGGAATATCAGCTGGCGGCGGTGGCCCGCTTCGAGTTTCAGGCGCACGGCGCGCGCGGTGACGGCTACCGGGCGATCGCTGGCGGCGGGCACAACGCTTGGTACGGCCACTACACCCGGCAGGCCAGCCTGCTGGCCGACGGCGATCTGGTGCTGATGGACTACGCGCCCGATTTCGCCTACTACACCAGCGATATCGGGCGGATGTGGCCGGTGAACGGCACCTTCGACCCGGTACTGCGGACCCTCTACGAATTCATTCTGCGCTACCACCGAACGCTGTTGGAGATGATCAAGCCGGGGGCGGACCCGGACGACATCATGGACCGGGCGGCCGCGCGTATGCGGGAGGTCATCGACGAGACCGCGTTCGCCACCCCGGGACAGCGGCAGGCGGCGATGGGCGGGCTCGAGTTCCGCGGACACCTGTCCCACCCGGTTGGCATGGCGGTGCACGATGTCGGCGACTACCGCGGCCGCCCGTTGGAGCCGGGGACGGTGTTCTGCGTCGACCCGATGATCTGGATCGAAGATGACGAGCAGTACGTGCGGGTGGAGGACACCTTGGTGGTGACCGAGGAGGGCATCGAGGTCTTTACCGCGGATGCCCCGCTGGACGTGGCGGACATCGAGGCGACGATGACGCAGGATGGCCTTCCCGTGCCTGCGGTCGACCACCTCGCCGACGAACGGCTCGCCGACGAACGGCTCGCCGACGAGCGGCTCGCCCGATGAGCGGCGAGCTCGCGGGCCGGCGGGCGCTGGTCACCGGCGGGGCGTCCGGCATTGGACTGGCCACCGCACGTCTGTTGACCGAGCAGGGCTCGCGGGTGGCGGTGCTGGACCGCGGCGAGTTCGCCGAGGACGGCCTGCTCGCCGTGGTCGCCGATCTGACCGACGCGGCTGCGGTCAGGGTGGCGGTCGAGTCGGTCATCGAGGGCCTCGGTGGGCTCGACATTCTGGTGAACAACGCCGGGATCGGCGCCCAGGGCGGCGTCGAGGACAACGACGACGCCGAATGGGCACGAGTGCTGGACGTGAACGTCGTCGGCATGGTCAGGGTGACCCGCACCGCACTGCCAGCGCTGCGCCGCTCGCCGGCCGCGGCGATCGTCAACACCTCGTCGATCGCGGCCACCGCCGGCCTGCCTCAGCGGGCGCTGTACTCAGCCAGCAAGGGCGCCGTGCTCTCGCTGACCCGGGCCATGGCGGCGGACCTCATCCGGGACGGCATCCGAGTGAACGCGGTGAATCCCGGCACCGTCGATACCCCATGGATCGGCCGGCTGCTGGCCGTGGCGGACGATCCCGCTGCCGAGCGCGCCGCCCTCGAGGCGCGCCAACCCCACGGACGGCTGGTGTGGGCTCGGGAAGTGGCGGCGGCCATCGCGTTCCTCGCCTCGCCGCTGTCCGGCTCGACCACCGGCACGGCGTTGGAGGTGGACGGGGGCATGTCCGGGCTCCGGCTGCGGCCGCGCGGGTGACGGTCGAGCCGGTGGCAAACGTGTCGCGGGCCGCGACCGAGCCCACGGCTGACGCTCAGACCGTGGCGGCGGCTGCCGGGTTCCGCGTCGAATCGCCGCGGATCGACGCGCACCACCACGTCTGGGATCTCCGGGTTCGCGACCAACCTTGGACGCGCGGGCTAGCGCCGCTGCGCCGCTCATTCGCCATGGCCGATCTACGGCCCGCGCTGCGCGCACATCGGATCGCCGGGACGGTCGTTGTCCAGACCGTCGACCTGCCGGAGGAGACGCCGGAGCTGCTCACGCTCGCCGCACACGACCCGGATGTCGCCGGCGTGGTCGGCTGGGTGGACCTGCGGGCGCCCGACGTCGCCGACCGGTTGGCCGCGCTGCGGTCGTTGGACGGTGGCGACCGGTTGGTCGGGATTCGGCACCAAGTGCAAAGCGAGCCGGACCCTGGGTTTCTGGACCGCGCGGCGGTCCGGCGCGGGCTGGCGGCGGTCGCCGCGGCCGGGCTCTGCTACGACATGGTGGTAACGCCGTCGCAGCTGCCGGCGGTGGCCCGCGCAGTCGGTGAGCTGCCGCAGCTTCGCTTCGTGCTCGACCACGGCGGCAAGCCGGCCATCCGCGCCGGAGAGATCGAGCCCTGGCGACGCGACATCAGCCGGATCGCCGCGGCGCCGAATGTGGCCGCCAAGCTGTCTGGGCTCATCACCGAGGCGGACCCGCTGGCGTGGACGATCCCGGACGTGGCGCGTTACGGCCGGGTGCTGGTGGACGAGTTCGGGCCCGGCCGGCTGATGTTCGGCTCGGACTGGCCAGTGTGCCTGCTGCGGGCCGGATACCGGGATGTGCTCGTGAGCGCCGAAGCGGCGCTGCAGGACTGCTCGGACGCCGAACGCGACCAGGTCTTCGGCGGCACGGCGGCGGCCTGGTACCGGCTGGCTCCCAGATGACGGGCGCGCGACTCGGCCGCACCGGCATTCGGGTCAGCCGGCTGGGCCTGGGCGGGTCCGGTCTGGGCAACCTCTACACCGCGGTGGATGACCGCACAGCGACCGAGACCGTCGACGCCGCGTGGACGGCCGGGGTGCGATATTTCGACACTGCGCCGCATTACGGGCTCGGACTGTCCGAGGCCCGGCTGGGCGCCGCCCTCGCGGGTAGGCCGCGGGCCGAGTTCGTGCTCTCCACCAAGGTGGGGCGGCTGCTGGAGCCGAACCCGAACCCCCGCGGCAGCGATCTGGACGATGGAGGGTTCGCGGTCCCGGACACCCTGCGCCGGCGGTACGACTACAGCAGCGACGGGGTGCGCCGCAGCCTGGACGCCTCGCTACGCCGGCTCGGGCTGGACCGCATCGACATCGCATACGTGCACGACCCCGAAGGGCACCTCGACCAGACCATCGCCGAGGCACTTCCGGCCCTGGTCGAGCTGCGCGACCAGGGCGTACTCGGCGCGGTGGGCGCGGGCATGAACCTGGTCGAGCCGCTGCGCCGGATCGTGCGAGCCTGCGACGTCGACGTCGTGATGATCGCGAACCGGTGGACCCTGCTGGATCGCAGCGCGGCGCCGTTGCTCGACGACTGTGCCGAACGGGGAATCGGCGTTGCCATCGCGGCCCCTTTCAACGGGGGGCTGCTCGCCCAGCCGTGGCCGAAACCTGACAGCCCGTTCGAGTACGCCCCAGCCGCTCCCTGCCTGGTCGAGCGCGCGCGTCGACTGGCGACCGCGGGCCGCCGGGTCGGAGTCACGCTGCCGCGGGCGGCGATCCAATTTCCGCTGTTGCACCCTGCGGTCGCCACCGTGGTGGTTGGCGCGCAGGGTCCGGAGCAAATGGCCCAGAGTGCGCGGTGGCTGCGCGATCGCGTGCCCACGCGGGCCTGGACGCCGCTGCTGGCGCAGGGCGACGATACTACCGGGACCGCCGCGATGTCATGAGAACGCCGCTCGACACGTTTAAAGGGCGATCGCGGGATGCGACACGCTACCGGCGATCCGCCGCTGAATCGACGCGATGGACCACCGGTGGAACATCGAATGGAGGAACATGCGCACCGTCCCGTTAGGGCCGACCGACATTCATGTGCCCAACATCATCGCGGGCATGATGCGGATAGCCGACAGCACCGACCAGGAGATCCGGAATCTGTACGCAGCGGCCAGAGACGCGGGGATCACCTTCTTCGACCACGCCGACCTGTACGGTGTGCGCCGCGGGGGTACCCACTGGTGCGAACACCGATTCGCCGCGGCCCTGGGCCTCACGTCGTCGGAGCGCGCCCAGATCAGTCTGCAGAGCAAGACCGGCATCGTTGTCGATCCGCTGCACTACGACGCCTCGTACGAGCACATCGTGGCCTCGACCGAGGGGTCGTTGAAGGCTCTGGGCACCGATTACCTCGATGTGCTGCTGCTGCACAGGCCCGACGCGCTCGTGGAGCCGGAGGAGGTCGCCCGTGCATTCGACCACCTAGAGTCCTCCGGGAAGGTCCGGACCTTCGGCGTATCTAACCACACGCCACGGCAAATCGATCTGCTCAAAACCGCTGTGACGCAACCGATCGTCGCCAACCAAGTACAGCTGTCTATCACTCACTCCACGATCATCGCCCAAGGCTTGTCGTCCAACATGGCCGCCGAGGAGGACTCGATCACCCGGGACGGCGGCGGAGTCGTCGATTACGCCCGGGTCAACAAAATCACCCTGCAGGCCTGGTCGCCGTTCCAGAGGGGCTTCGTCGGCGGGGTCTTCTTCAGCGAACACGACTACCCGGAGCTGAACGCCGAACTCGGCCGGCTCGCCGACAGGTACGGTGTGACGCCGACCGCGATCGCCACCGCGTGGATCACGCGGCACCCCGGGGGTATGCAGGTTGTGCTCGGGACGACTACGCCTCAGCGTGTGACGGACGCGGCCCCGGGTTCGGACCTTCCTCTCACTCGCGGTGAGTGGTACCAGCTGATCCGCGCCGCCGGCCACAACATCCCGTGACCCGCGCACGTTCATCCGATCCGCCTGCGCGAGGTCGTGGTCTTCGTCGGACGAGTCCTGCTCTCGGGCCGGCAAGCTCATGAACGACCCTTGACGTACATGGACGACCATGTACCATTACGCCCATGGCATCGCCCGAGGCTGGTACGCATCCAACACCGCCCGTGCTGGAGCGGTCGGGGCCGACGCCGCTGCATGTTCAGATCGCCGACCACTTCCGGCGACAGATCTACGGAATGTTCTGGCCGCCCAACTTCCAGCTCGCGTCCGAGGCGCATCTCGCCGAGCAGCTCGGGGTGGCTCGCGGCACGATTCGCCGTGCCCTGCAGGTGCTCATCGCCGAGGGCATCTTGACCCAGGCACACGGCCGCGGCACCTTCGTCGCCGACGTCGGTGGGATGCACGACTCGCAGCGATCACCGGTGTTCAGCGGCACCATCATCTCCAACGGTGAGCAGCTGGAGCGAGCTGGAATCGAATACCACGACTCACTTCTCGAATACACCATCAATCACACGAACGCATCGGACCACGGCAACGCAACGGCGTTCGACGCATCGGACCTGTTGCACTTCGAACGCCTTCGATCTCTGCGAGAGGGGCCAAATTCGATCATCTCGACTGACGTGATGCTGTCGCTGATCCCCGGCATCGCGTCGGTCGAGCCGGCCGAGCTGGTGCAGGGCTCGTTCCATACGTTGCTGCGTAAGAGGTTCTCGATCAGCTTCTCGTATGCCGAACGCGTTTACTCGGCACAGGCGGCAGACGAGAAGATGGCCGAGCTGCTGAACGTTCCACAGGGCACGCCGCTGCTGGTGCACGACCAGTACAGTTACGACTCTTTGTCCCGGTGCGTGGAGCGCTCCCGAGCCTGGACCCGCACGGATCGACATCTGCAAACCATTATTCTCAAAGGCTTTTCATGAAAGGCACGCTAGACGGGATGCCGGCAGTCGCGCGTGTGCGACTGACTCGCCCGATTCCGGGGCACCGTGCTATCCCGACGGATATCTGAACGACCACAGGAGGGTCCCTCATGTCACCAGCCCGGACGCACTAGCGCTACGACACGACGGCTGACGACCGAGTGCGCGTGCGCGCCCGGTCGACCGCTGCGCACCATCACCACCATCTGATCCAGCGGGCGCCCGTGTGGTGTTCGCGCACCCTCGCACGGACCTGTCGTGCTCGACACCCGTGTGGCTGACACGCACCCGTGGGCCCGTCTACCGACGGACCCGGCCCGAACCCCGAAAGGAACAACTGTGACTGGTACCGAGGAACGCGCGGTATGGGTGGAGCAGATTCAGGACAAGCAACTCGCCGGTCAGCTGACCAAGTCGGACGTCGAGCGCATCGTTGACGAGTGCGCGCAGCTCGGGGCGACCAAGATCCTGTGGCTGCTCAAGGCCCGGGTGGCCGACACTGCATCGGTGCTGTGGTACGACAGCGGGGTCGGGCCGGCGCATCCGAAGGCCAGGGTGTACGACGGCCTGGACGATGCGGTGGAACTCGCCCACCAGCGCGGCATCCAGGTGCACGCCTACTTCTCGGTGTTTCCGGAGGGGGATCCGGCAGCCGGAGATCTCGATGCGGGGCAGTCTCTGCTGGCGCAACACCCCGAGTGGGCGGTCGTCGACATGAACGGCAAACCGACCACGTTCGTCTGCGCCGGCCAGCCGGGATATCGGGAGTACCTGCAGCGCCTGATCGACGAGGTGCTCGACGACCACTCGCTCGACGGCATCCATCTGGACTTCATCAGGTACCCGCGCGCCGCGTGCTTCTGCGCCAGGTGCCTGTCGCAGATCGCCGAGCGGTTTGGACACACCAGGGATGATGTCGTCGAGCTGATCGAGACGCGTGGATTCACCTCCCGCTCCTACGACGACCGGGCCATTGCCTTGCATCAGGCCGACAGCCTGATCGACTATTACTGCCAGAACGTCCACGACACGGTGCGGTCGATCTCGGCGCAGCTCACCTCACAGCACGGCGGCAAGCAGCTGTCTGCCGCGGTCTTCCCCAACATCCGATCTGCAACCAGCCAGGTCTACTGCGACTGGGTCGGATTCGCGTCGTACCTTGACTTCGTCTGCCCGATGGTTTACTGGTACAGCGAAAGCTACTTCCGGCGCACCGTCGAGCGACTGACCACCATCGTCCGCAGCCAGACGACGCTGCTGCCCGGGATCAGCGCGCTGGGGCACCCGCACACCCTGGCTGGCACGAACGACAACTTCCACGACCGGGCGCCCGATCACGAGTACGTCAGGCGCCTGATCGAGCAGACGCGCGAGATCGAGACCGGTGGCTTCGCGCTCTTCCATCACGCCCCGATCTTCGGCTACCAGGCAGGCCCCTACACGACCGACACCTGGGGCGCGCCGATGGACCGGGACGGTCTTAAGGACTTCCTGTCGTTCCTCGAGCGGTGAGCGTGTCAACCCCGTTGGTCCTCGGTATCGACATCGGCACATCCGGTGTCAAGGGCGCCATCTGGCGTGCCGACGGCCGCCTGCTCGCCAGCCGCCGAGCGTCGGTGACGGTGTCGCGTCCTCGGCCGGGATGGGCCGAGCACGACGCCGAACGCGACTGGTGGGGCCCTCTGCGGCGGATCACCACGGACCTGCTCGGGCGCGACGATACTTGGCGTGGGCAGATCGCCTGCGTGGGCATCAGCGGGCTGTGTCCCGTGGTGGTACCGATGGACAACGCCGGACAGCCGCTTCGACGCGCGATCCTCTACAGCATCGACAGCCGGGCGGGTGCACAGCTGGCCACGCTGCGCGATGCGGTCGGCGCCGACGGTGCAGTCCGACGGTCCGGCCAGCCGCTCGGACCGCACAACATCGTCGCGAAGCTGATGTGGTTGCGTGCCAATGAGCCCGACCTATGGGCGCGCACCAGCACCGTGCTGGGTAGCACCGGCTATGCGGTGCACCGACTGACCGGGGCCCGCACCATCGACCACTTCTCAGCCGCCGACGGCGGTCTGGGATATCGACTGGACGAGCGCGAATGGGACCGCGACCTCCTTGCGTCGCAGGGTATCGACGCATCGCTGCTGCCGGATCCGCAGTGGCCCGCCGAGATCGCTGGGACCGTCTCGCGGTCCGCGGCCGCGGCGACCGGGCTGTTGTCTGGCACGCCGGTGGCCGTCGGAACCGGGGATGCGTTGGCGGACCTGATGGGACTGCGCGCGGATCCGGCTCCGGGCAGCGGCGCCATCCTGTACGGCACCAGCATCTCGACGATGGTGTTCGCCGGGTCGCGGAGCACCGCGCCGGGTGTCGTCACCGTCCCCGGCTGGCGGCCCGACCAGCTTGTACACAGCGCGATCCTGTCGATCGGCGTCGGGGTTCTGGAATGGTGGGGACGTGCCGTCGGGATCCCCTGGGACTCCGGCTGGGCTGATCGCGTCGATCGGATACTGGCTGCTGTGCCACCGGTTCCGGACGGGCCGCTGCACCTGCCCTACCTGGCTGGCCGGCGGCACGCGGCCACCGAGCCGGGGGGCCGACGGGGCCAGGGCGCGCTGATCGGTCTGGGCGTCCAGCACGACGGCCCGGTGATGATGCGCGCGATCGTCGAGGGGCTCGCGCACGCCCTGCGCTTCGAGCTGGACGGTACCGAGCCGATCCGCGAACTGCACGCGGTCGGCGGCGGAGCCCGGTGCCGGTCGCTGCTGCAGGCGGTCAGCGACATCTGCGGATTCGACCAGGTACTGGACCACGCCCGGGACGATGCCGCGCGCGGCGCCGCCTGGCTGGCCGCGCTGGCCGCGGGTCTGGTCGAACGGGGATCGGCCGGTTGGGCACGGCCGGCCGACCTCGTCACTCCGGATCCGGACGCCAGCGCCCGGCACACCGAGAACCATGCGCGATTCCGATCCGCCATAGCACTTCTCGATGCGTTGGAGTGAGGGGTCGCGTCACCGACCTTTGTCGATCCGGGCCACCGGCGCCGTGCCCGACCACCCTGGTCGGGCGGGTACGGGCGTTCATTTCATAGAGGGGAATAGGGTGAATTTCAACGAGGGTCGTTCCGTAGTCGTCGCATTCGACCACGGGACGCAGGGCGCGATCCAGGGTGGCGAGCATCTCCCGCAGATGTTGGAGACCATCGGGACATCCAGCGCCGACGGAGTGCTGCTGACGGTGGGCGCGACAGTGCACTACGCCGCGTGGGCCGCGGGACACCAGGGCGCCGCGCAACCGATCGCCGGGCTGGACATCCCGATCTTCGGCACCCACGTGTCCGACAGCGAGTACCTGCTGACCACGCGGCAGCCGTGGACCGCGGAAGATGCCGTCCGGGCCGGCGCCGCCATGTGCAAGATGTTGCTGCCGCTGGGTCTGCGGGATCTCGGCGAGTGGGCGGACGCCCTCGAACGCATCGCGCGAGCCGGCGCGGACGCCCGTCGCATCGGGTGCCCCGTCATGCTGGAGCCGGCATTCTGGGGCGCGGAGGAGGGCGAGAGCGACGGTGCCATCCTGGATGCCGCGCGGCTGTGCGTCGAACTCGGTGCGGACGTCCTGAAGGTTCCGAGCCCGCGCAACGTCGACACGCTGGAGCGGCTGATCGCGTGGTCCCCGGTTCCGGTGGTGATCCTCGGCGGCAAACCGCGTGACGGTGACCAGCTGATCCGGGAGATCCACTCCTGGGTGAATGCCGGCGCGGCCGGCGTGGTGGTCGGCCGAAACGTGTGGAACCGACCCAATCCGCCGGCGGCGATCGAGGCGATCGCCACGGTCTTGCGGGACATGCGGCTCGACGACGCGCTGCGCCTGATGGACCAGGCGGGCACCCCACTGTCCTTGGCCGGGGCCGCGACTCACGGGAGCGCCGGCTGATGCTCGAATACCTGCTGGAACGACCGGGAGTCCTCACCGCTCGTGATGTGCCCTGCCCCGCGTTACAGCCCGGCGACGTGCTGTTGAAGGTGCAGGCCCTCACCCTGTGCGGATCCGATGTGCGGGTCTTCACCGGGGAGAAGACCGGCGGCGTCCGCTGGCCGGCCGTGCTCGGGCACGAATTCAGCGGCGAGGTGGTCGACGCGGCCGGCGGCGCCGGCAGCGCGCTGCTGGGTACCCGGTGCGCGGTGATGCCTTGGATATCGTGCGGAGGATGTCCCGCCTGCCTGCGGGGGGACACCAACCTATGCGCCGACATGGAAATCTTCGGCTACCAGATCCCCGGCGCCATGGCGGAGTACGTGCGGATTCCGGAAGCGGCAGTTGCCGGCGGCAATCTGGTGCCGCTGCCGGCGGACGTGCCGCCGGAGCGCGGCGCGCTCGCCGAACCGCTGGCGTGCGTCTATCACGGTCATCGGCGCAGTCGGGTGGCCATCGACAGCACGGTGCTGATCCTGGGCGCCGGGCCGATCGGCCTGTTCCACACCAAGTTGGCGCTGGCGGCGGGCGCTCGGGTGGTCGTGGTGAGCGAGCCGGACGCCGCCCGTCGGGCTTACGCCGCCGGCCTGCCGCGCACCCTGACCGTGGATCCGGGCTCGCAGGACCTGCGCGAGGTGGTGCGCGGGGTGACCGCCGGTCAGGGAGTGGACTCGGCGATCGTGTGCGTGGGCGTGCCCGACCTGGTGGCCAGCGCGATCGACTGCACCCGCGGCGGCGGGCTGATCAACCTGTTCGCCGGATTCGGCAAGTACGGGATGGCGGAGGTCGATCTGAACGCCGTGCACTATCACCAACTCGACGTGGTGGGCAACGCCGACGCCACGGTATCCGAGTACCGGACCGCGGTCTCGCTGCTGGCCACCGGCGCGGTGGAGGTGGAGTCGATGGTCACGCACCGCTTTCCGCTCGACCGGGCCGGGGAGGCGTTGGAGGCGGCGCGGTCCGGATCCGGCATCAAGGTCGCGATCGTGGGGTAGCACGTCGCGTGGCTCGAGACCTGCGGCGCCGCAGGGTATGCGAGCGATCGGAACCGATGAATGGTGGCCGCGCGGGGGTATGGAGGAGGGTACGGTGACTGGACGGGTGGCACTGGGGATCGAGCGGCTGGCCGCCGATCCCGATGCGGTTGCGGGTCTGCGCGGCCGGCGGGTGGGCCTGATCACCAATGCGTCCGCCATCGATCGTCGCTGCCGGAGTTCGGTGGACGTGTTGCTGTCGATCCAGCGGCAGGCCTCGTTCCAGCTGCGAGCGCTGTACGCGCCGGAACACGGGTTGCTCGGCGTGGCCGGCGCGACCGAACCGGTGGCCGACGGCGTCGATCCGATCAGCGGCCTGCCGGTGTTCTCGCTCTACCAGGACTCGGTGCTGCCGACGGTCGAGATGGTCGACCAAATCGACACCTTCCTCTTCGACGTGCAGGACGTCGGCGTCCGGTTCTACACCTTCATCTGGACGATGTACTACGCGATGCGCACGGCCGCCCTGCACGGAAAGGGATTCGTCGTGCTGGACCGGCCGAATCCGTTGGGCGATCGGCTGGATGGGCCGGTGCTGGATCCCGCGGTTGCATCCTTCGTGGGCGTCCGCGAGCTCCCCCTCCAGCACGGCATGACGATCGGCGAGCTCGCGATGCTGTTCAACGCCGAGTTCCTGGATGCTCCGGTGGCAGGCCTCGCGGTGGTGGCGATGACCGGGTATCGCGCCGCCGAGTTCGCCGCCGGTTTCGGCCTGCCGTGGGCGCCGCCGTCCCCCAACCTCCCGCATCGGATCAACGCTTGGGGGCACGCCGCCACCGGGCTGCTGGACGGCCTGGACGTCTCGGTGGGGTGCGGGACCCCGATGCCGTTCCTGTGGGCCGGCAGCGCGGCGATCGACGTGCGCTTGGCGCACCAGATGGCGGGCGCGCTCAACCGTCGCGAGCTCCCCGGCGTGATCTTCCGACCGGCCTTCGCGCGGCCGTGCAGCGGCCCGGCGGCCGGTCGGATCTGCGGCGGCGTGCAAGTGCACATCGTGGATGCACGGCGATTCGAGCCGCTCCGTACGGGCCTGCACCTGCTGTGCCTACTGGTGCGCGACGGCGGTGCCGGATGGCGGCCGGAGCACGACCTGCACGCACCCGACCGGTTCGCAGGCGGCAACGGGGTCGTGTGGTTCGACCGCCTGATCGGCGACCGGACCACGCGGGCCGCCATCGCGTCGGGTGCCGATCCCGACGAGCTGGTGCAGGCGTACCGGGCCGGCCACGGTGCGTTTCGCGAGCTTCGGGAGCGACATCGTCGCTATCCCACAGCGGATGCCTAGCGGGTCGACGCGGGTCGACGCGCGGTGATCGGTGAGAAGGGAGGACACACAGGACGGGTGCACAGCAGGCGCATCGCGGCGCGGGGTTTGAGATGCAGGCGTGGGAACAGGTACCACTCTGCGGGCCGGTGAGACCGCCCGCAGACGTGATGGAACAGCAGCTCCAGCAGAGGAGGAAGTGGTGTTATCTCGATCGACCAAGGCCCTAGCGATGTTCGCGGTGGCCGGACTGGCAGTGACATCCGCGTGTTCGTCGTCGTCCGGCAGTGACTCTCCGGGTTCGTCCGCGGGCGCCAAGCCGTACACCTTCCACTATCCGTCCTGGATGTGGGAGGAGGGCGACGTCGGCAAGTGGCTGAAAGACCGGGTGGCCGCGTTCGAATCCGACCACTCCACGGTGACCGTACAGACCACCCAGATCGGTGTGGCGGACTACGAGAACCAGGTCAGCACACAGCTTTCGGCCGGGCAGGCACCGGATCTGATGACGGCGTTCACCAACCAGATGCCGAACCTGATCGAGAACGATCTGTTGGCTCCCCTCGACTCGTGCTTCGAGGGAACCGACGTCATGAAGCGAGTGCTTCCGACCGTCTCGGCGGTGCAGCGCGACGGCAAGACCTACGGCGTTCCACTGACCATGTCGCCGCAGGCGCTGGTGTACAACAAGGAGTTGATGGACGCGGCGGGCGTGACCTCGATCCCGAGCACTCCGGACGAGCTGCTGGACGCGTCACGCAAGATCAAGCAGGCCACCGGCAAGTTCGGATATGCGGTCCCGACCGACACCTCCGACGCGCTGCAGACCTACATCGAGTCCATGAAGTGGATCCTGGGTTACGGCAGCGACTGGTCGAGCAGCGACGGCACGATCACCGCGAACGCGGACAAGAACGTCGAGGCCATCCAGACCCTGAAGAAGTTCTACGACGAGGATCTCACCCCGAAGGGGATGAACGAGAGCGACGTGCTGACCCTGTTCGCGCAGGGCGGCGCGGCGTTCATGATCGAGGGCCCGTGGGCGATGACCCAGGTACAGTCGGACAACCCCGAGCTGTTCCCGAAAATCGGCTTCGCACCGTCGCCGACGCCCACTCACGTCGCCATCACCGGTGGCGCGTTCTGGGCCATCCCGAAGGATTCTGCGCACTTCCAGGACGCCTGCGATCTGCTGAAGATTAATCTCGAGCCGGACGCGCAGCGCTCCTGGCTGGAGAACCTGCTGCAGATTCCGGGCACCACGGTGCAGCCCAGCAAGGAGTTCCTGGAGAAGAACCCGTGGGTCGGTGAGATGGCCGACATCGCGGCGAAGTACCCGGGTGGCCTCGGGTACGCACCGCCGGGATATGCCGTTCGAGCCGCGGAATTCCAACAGATCGCGGTCGACTCGCTGGCGAAGGTGTTCGCCGGCAGCGCGTCGGTGCGGGATGCGCTCGACGAGGCGCAGGCCAACCTGACGGCCAAGTTCGGGTCGTAACACCGATGGACCGAATGGTGGGGGTGGCACGGGGCGTGCGCCCGACCCGCCGCCCCCACCGCTCGGTCGGCCGGCACTCGTGGCGCGCGGCCATGGACGGCACGGCTGGCGACGCCGCGCGAGAACGAAAGGGATGACACCGTGGGCATAGCACCTCCGATGGAACGATCACGTCGCCCGTCCGGAACCGGGCGATCCCGGAGCGTGACGCGGCAGGGGATCGGCACCATCCAGGCGCTGTTCCTGATCCCGGCCGCCGTCATACTTCTCACGTTCATCGCGCTGCCCCTGGGACGCAGCGTGCAGCTGAGCCTGTTCGACGTGAACCTGCTGCGGCCCTCGGGCGGAACGTTCGTCGGGCTGGGCAACTACGGGGAATTGCTCGGCGACAAGGACTTCTGGCGCTCCTTCCGGATCACCGTGATCTACACGGTGGCCACCGTGGCATGCGCCTACGTCTTCGGCATGGTCACCGCGTTGCTGCTCAATCGGAAGTTCCGGTTCCGCTGGCTCGCGCGCATCTTGATCATCATCCCGTGGGCGATCCCCGAAGTCGTCGCCGTGATGATCTTCAAGTGGATCTTCGATGCCCAGTTCGGCATCGTGAACCACCTGTTGATGCAGTTGCACATCATCGCCAAGCCCATCGCGTTCCTGAGCGACCCGGACTACGCCTTCCTGATTGTCATCGGTGTGACGACCTGGCTGGAATACCCGCTGGCGACCTTGATCCTGCTCGCTGGGCTGCAGACCATACCCACCGAGGTGGTGGAATCGGCGTCGATCGACGGCGCCGGCAGTATCCGGCGGTTCATGCACATCACGTTCCCGATGCTGCGCTTCGTGAACGTGGTGGTGTTCGTGCTGCTGACCCTGGACACGTTCCGCCGCACGACGCTGATCTACACGATGACGGGCGGCGGCCCGGCCGGCGCCACCATGACCCTGCCGGTGTGGACCTATGTCGAGGCGTTCGGGAACTATTCGCTCGGCTATGCCTCCACTATCGGGATCGCGATCATGGCGATTCTGGGCGTGGGAACGGTGTTCTACCTGGTGCGGGTCAATCGCGGAGGTGACGCGTGACGGGCGGGCAGGAGGTGGCGCGGATGACTGGGCGGCCGAAGAGGCGAAGCGTTGTGGGTCGCGCCGCGCTCACGGTGATCACCTTCGGCATCATCGCCGTGGTCATCTTCCCGGTGTACTGGATGGTGATCTCCAGCCTGCAGTCCGGCGGCCGGTTCAGCGCTCCGTCGCTGATACCCAGGAGCCTGACCGTCGATCCCATCGTCACGGTGATGCGGACCAAACCGGTGTTGCAGTGGTTCGGCAACAGCAGCATCGTCGCCGTGTCCACCGCGGTGATCTGCTCCGTCATCTCGCTGAACGCGGGCTACGCGCTGGCCCGGTTCCGGTCGCGGGTATCGACGCTGTACGGGATCGCCATCCTGTTCACCCAGATGCTGCCCGCGACGCTGCTGGTGGTGCCGCTGTTCATCGTGATGAAGAACCTCGCGATGCTCAACAGCCTGACCAGCCTGGTGGTGGCGAACACCGCCTTCGCCCTGCCGCTGTCGATCTGGCTGATGAAGGGGTTCGTCGAGTCCCTGCCCCCCGACCTGGAGCAGCAGGCCATGGTCGACGGCTGCTCCCGGTTGGGAGCGTACGTGCGCATCGCGCTGCCGCTGCTGCGGCCCGGCGTCATGGTCGTGGTGGTGTTCTCGTTCCTGCTGGCCTGGAACGACTTCTTCTTCGCGAGGTCACTGATCGTGAGTCAGGATCGATGGGTACTCTCGGTCGGTCTGACCAGTTTTACCACGGAGTACACCGTGAAGTGGCCCGAACTCATGTCGGCAGCCACGCTGTTCGCGGTACCCGCCGTGCTGTTCTTCGCCTTGATGCAACGCAACTTGGTCGGCGGGCTGACTGCAGGCTCGGTCAAGGGCTGACTGGGCCCAGTCTGCCGATGAAGCCGCGTCCATCTGTCTGGGTCCACGTGTGGTGTGCCGCGCGACAGTCGGATTCCGAAGGAGTAGCTGCTGCGTGTCCGGCGCGTGGTTCGGTGCTGGTGAGGTCGTCCCGCAATATCCAGGGCGGAGTTCATTCGGCGTCGGTGGGCTGATGGCTGGGTCAGTGCCCCTGCGAGAATGAGTCATGGTGCCAACATCGGGTGCGGGCGGCGCGGACGGCGCGCGGGCGTCGGTCGCGGGGCAGTTGGCGGGGTGCTGCCAGGATTTGCATGCGTTGCTGGCTGGGGCAAGCACGGACGGGCTGCGCGCGTCCAGCAGCGGGACTCGATGGACCAACGAGCAGCTGCTATTCCATATGGTCTTCGGATTCCTGGTGGTGCGGCGGTTGTTGCCGCTGGTGCGGCTGGTGGGCCGGCTGCCGGCTCCCGTCGGCCGGAGCTTCGCGCGGCTGCTGGATGCCTGCGCGGGGCCGTTTCATGTGGTGAATTTCCTGGGTTCGTGCGGTGGGGCGATGGTGTTCAACGCCGCCCGGATGGGCCGGCTGTGCGACCGCACCGTTGCTGCCCTGATCGCCTCACTTGGGCGTGAGCCGGAGCAGGCATGGGTGCGCGGGATGCCCTTCCCGGGCCGCTGGGATCCGTACTTCACCTCGTTCATGACGTTGCGGGACGTGTATGGCTATCCGGTTATGCACTACCGTCACCACCGGGCGCAGCTCACGTTGGGGCAGCCCGACGTGCGATGACGCTGTCACCCCACTGGTCCGGGTGACGTGGCGCCATGGCTTTCCTGGGGCGTGGCCGGTTTCGAATGGGACCGTATTGGACCGGTTCGGACGGTGCGCTTTTGCGGTCATGCCGGTTCGGGCAGCATGTGGGCGATCAGTGTCTGGACGCGGGCGCGGATCTGGTCGCGGATGGCCCGGACGGCGGGCAGGCCGAGGCCGGCGGGGTCGGGCAGATCCCAGTCCTCGTAGCGCGTGCCGGGGAAGACCGGACAGGTATCACCGCAGCCCATGGTGATCACGACGTCGGAGTGTTGGACCTGGTCCGGTGTGAGCGCCTTCGGCGTTTGGGCGGCGATGTCGATGCCGATCTCGGCCATGGCGGCGACGGCGACCGGGTTGAGCTGCTCGGCGGGCAGGGATCCCGCCGAGCGTGCCTGGATGGATCCGTGGGACAGGGTGGTGAGGAACCCCGCCGCCATCTGGGATCGGCCGGCGTTGTGTACGCACACGAACAGCACGGTGGGGGCACTCGTTATGAGCGGCCGGTGCGGTCGGTTGATCGGGTTCACCGCGGTGTTCCTTCCGGATGTCTGGTGGTGGTTTCGGGCGGGAAGAACCGGCGGGCCCACAGCGCCAAGTAGACCAGGGCCACCAGCGCCGGCACCTCGATGAGCGGGCCGACGACGCCGGCCAGGGCCTGGCCCGAGGTGACGCCGAAGGTGCCGATGGTCACGGCGATAGCCAGTTCGAAGTTGTTGCCGGCGGCGGTGAACGCCAGCGTGGTGGACTTGCGGTAGCCGAGCCGCAGTCGGTGGCCCAGCGCCAGGGAGGCGCCGAAGGTGAGGGCGAAGTAGCCGAGCAGGGGCAGGGCGATGCGGGCGACGTCCCACGGCCGGGTGGTGATCTGCTCGCCCTGCAGGGCGAACAGGACGATCACGGTGAACAGCAGGCCCCACAGGGCCAGCGGCCCGATCCTGGGCAGGAACGCCGTCTCGTACCAGGCGCGGCCGCGGGTCCGTTCCGCGGCGGCGCGGGTGAGCGCCCCGGCGAGCAGCGGGATGCCGAGGAACACCAGCACGCTCACCGTGATCGCGCCGAGGGAGAACGCGGCGCTGGTGGTGGAAAGGCCCAACCAGCCGGGCAGCACCTGCAGGTAGAACCAGCCCAGCGCCCCGAACGCGATCACCTGGAAGACCGCGTTGAGCGCGACCAGGACCGCGGCAGCTTCCCGGTCGCCGCCTGCCAGGTCGTTCCAGATCAGCACCATCGCGATGCATCGGGCCAGCCCGACGATGATCAGACCGGTGCGGTATTCCGGCAGGTCGGGCAGCATCAACCAGGCCAGGGCGAACATCAAAGCTGGGCCGAGCAGCCAATTGAGCAGCAGGGACGAGACCATCAGCCGGTGGTCGGCGGTGACCCGTCGGGTCTGGGTGTAGCGGACCTTGGCCAGCACCGGATACATCATCACCAGCAGCCCGAGCGCGATCGGGATGGACACCGACCCGGCCCGCACCGCGTCCAGCGCCGTCGGCAGGGCGGGCACCAGCCGGCCGAGCAGCAGCCCCGCGGCCATCGCGGCGATGATCCACACCGGCAGCAACCGGTCCAGGCCGGACAGCCTGCCCCGCACCCGATCCGGCCCGGCGGTGGTCGTCATGACCCTCGTACTCCCGATGCTGCCAGTGCTGTGTGTGCCGGGGTCAGCGGTGGTCGCCGACGGGCTTGACGGCTTGCACGATCGCGGCATGCATGCCGGGCGCCGTCTCGTGGGTGAAGATCACCTGCGGGTCGGTGAACCCGGCGGCGGACAGCCCATCGAGGTACTCGGTGCGAGACAGTGCCCCGGCGATGCAGCCGACGTAGGAGCCGCGCTCGGCCCGGTCGGCCGGGGTCAGGTCGTCCTCGGCGACCACATCGGAGATGCCGATCCGCCCGCCCGGGACCAGCACCCGGAACATCTCGGCCAGCACGGCCGGCTTGTCGGTGGACAGGTTGATCACGCAGTTGGAGATCACCACGTCCACCACTGCGTCGGGCAGCGGGATCTGCTCGATGTGCCCCTTGAGGAACTCCACGTTGGTCGCGCCGGCCGTGGCGGCGTTGGCCCGGGCCAACTCCAGCATCTCGTCGGTCATGTCCAGCCCGTAGGCGCGGCCAGTCGGGCCGACCCGGCGGGCCGAGAGCAACACGTCGATGCCGCCGCCGGACCCCAGGTCCAGCACGCGCTCGCCCTCGGACAGGTCGGCGACCGCGAGCGGGTTGCCGCAGCCCAGGCTGGCCAGCACCGCCTCCTCCGGCAGTCCGTCGGTGTCGCCGGGCGTGTAGAGGCTGGCGCCGAAGATGTCCTGTTCGGGGACCGCCGGGCCACAACAACTGTTCTGTGCCGTGTCTGCCGGTGCGCAGCAGCCGGACGCGTCGCGGTCGCGGACCGCGCGTGCCGCGGCGGCGTAGCGGTCCCGGACCGTGTCCCGAAGCTCGCCGCTGCCGGATGTGGTCGTCATGACTGGCACTCCCGAGGGATCGATGGTTGTCGATGTATTGGCACGACTATGGACCGAGACATCGACACTTGTCAATATCCCGTGCCATACTCGTGTCATGAAGCCCGCCACCCTTGCTGCCGTGCCATCGGTGGCGTGCTGCTCCCCGCTGGTGCGCGAGCCGCTCGACCCGGCGACCGCGGTCTCGCTGGCGCGGGTGTTCAAGGCGATCGGCGACCCGGCACGGCTGCGGCTGGTGAGCATCGTGGCCGCCCACGACGGCGGCGAGGCATGCGTGTGCGAACTCATCGAGCCGTTGGGACTGAGCCAGCCGACCGTGTCCCACCACCTGCGGGTGTTGGTCGACGCAGGTCTGCTGCACCGCGAGCAACGAGGCGTCTGGGCCTACTACTCGATCGTCCCGGCCGCTCTGGACGCGCTCGCCACCGTGCTGGACACCCGACAGCACGCCGTGGTGTAGCGCCTTTGTTGGGTTAGCCGGCGGCAGCCGGGCTGGGTGGGCCATCCTTGTCCGCCGAGTCTTGATGACGGCAGAAGGTGAGCCGTGATGACCCTTTGGCGGAACGATGTTGGACAATGATGGCGAGGGAGGAGACCGCCGACCATGACGAGCTCCAAGACGTCATCGGTGCGAAGCCGCTCGCTATCAGCCAAGACGGGTCGCTATGTGCAGAAGGTCACGCCTTCGATGGTTGCCTCTGCTCGTGCGCAGATCACGATAGCCAAGAAGCTGGGGAAAACCGTGCCGCCCGCCATTAGCAAGATTGCCGAGGTCGGCGCCGAGTAACCCGTTACCGGTTTTGCCAGAGCGCTCATAGCTGCGACGAGGCGCTTGTCGGCCGGCTCTTGGGGCGGCAACCAAGCGCGGCCCGAATTAGCCCCTCGGCCCGGATCGGCCGACAACCGTCCAGGGGTCTAGATGATCTTGGCTCACTGTGGGCACGCCTTTCGTGGGTCCACGCGAACATGCGGGGCGATTGCACCGTGAAAGCCCAGCTCGGGACCGTGTGGATCCCCTGGAACGGTGTCCACGTCGAAGACGTCGGCGACGAGCGCCTCCTTCAACACCGGCAGGACGCTCACCCGACGGATATGGTGTTGCAACCATGCCGATTTGTTAACTTTATCTAGCCCTGCGCGCTGTGGCGCCGGCCGACCCGGTCTCCGAATCTTGCCACATGCCGTTGACAGAGCATGACCGGTCGGGCCGACATAGGCTGTGGCCGTGGCTGAAGCTGACAGCATCGCGCAGCGGATAACATCGTGCCCGCCGAATGTGAAGCGGGGCTCTCTCGTCGTGTACGGCGATATCTTCGGTGGGCGAATCGACAACATCCACGTCGTCCGTTCCGCGCATACGGCGGGGACGCCGCCACACCTGGTCATCGAGTTCGACGATGACGAGTGTCTCGAAGTGTGGGAGCCGCGCGACTGCAGCGTCAGCGAGACCGAGTTACGCATCGACCACGCCGCGAAGGTGCGTTGGGAGTGGTTCTATTACGGCCGGCCCAAGTCGCGGGCGAATCGTTACTTCATCGAACACAGCTGCCGGGGGGAAACCGTTACTGCCACGTCGAACGTGGACTGGTATTCGCCCGCCTTCAACCCCACATCGCGACGACCAGCGGTTGAGATCGTGGGCTTTTGAACCGCGCTCCTGCCGCCTTCCGAGCGTGCCACCAGACGTGCGGCTATTGCTACGCGACTCGACGCATGCTGACTGGCCGTGGCGGTGGCCGTGGGCGGCTCGGGTGGCAGTCGCCGCGCACGCGCCCGCCTGGGCGGGGTCAGCGCGGTGCCAGTAGCTGCGTGGCTGGCAGGATGAGGGCGTGCTTCGATTCCCCGCGCCGCTGCGACGTGGGGATCGCATCGGCGTCACCTCCCCGTCGTCCGGGGTGACGGGACCGAGCTCAGACCGCATCCGCTTTTGCGTGACCTGGCTGCGCCGGGCGGGATATGACGTCGTTGTCGGGGACATGATGGACGGGAACGGAGTCACGTCCGGGCCCGCGGCGAAGCGCGCAGCGGAGCTCACCAGCATGCTGTGCGACCCGGCCATCCGATGTGTGATCCCGCCTTGGGGCGGCGAAACAGCGATCGACGTCGTGGATCTGCTCGACTGGGACGCCCTCGCGGCGGCCGAGCCGACCTGGTTGGTGGGATTCTCCGATATCTCAACGATCCTGCTGCCGGTGACGACTCGACTTGGCTGGGCGACGATCCACGGTGACAATCTCGCCGACACTCCCTACGACGTGCCCGATGGGCTCATGGGTTGGCGTGACCTCGCCTCGGGTCCGGGACCTCATCGCCAGGAGGACTCCGCCCTGGTGGCGGACTGGTGGCGGTTCGAGGAAGACCCGACGGCGACTCGGTGGAAGCGGCTCGGCTCGGGTCAGTGGACGGTCAACGGCGACAACCCGGTGTGTGTCACTGGCCGGCTCATCGGTGGGTGCGTCGAAACACTGGCCAACCTGGCCGGCACCCCGTACGGCGACGTCGCGCGGTTCGGTCGCGAGCATGCCGCCGACGGGCTGATCGTCTACCTGGAGGCAGACGGCGACAATGCAGCGGCCATCTGCCGGAACCTGCACGGACTGCGCCTGGCCGGATGGTTCGAGCACGCGAAGGCCATCCTCATCGGACGCACAAACGCGCCCGACTTCGAAGGGCTCAGTCAACGCGAGGCGGTCCTGGACGCGCTCGGGCGCCTGAACCTACCGATCGTCTTCGACCTCGAAATTGGGCACGTTCCGCCACACCTACCTTTGGTCAACGGAGCGCTGGCGACACTGACCGTCGACGAGGACACTCACGAGATCGTGCAGCGGTTCTGCTGACGCGCAGCATCTGCGCCGCCTTCAAGCACTCTGGCAACGCGGAGCCCTGCCCGGGGCCGTAGGCAGGTTCAGCGGACGCGGGTCGGCTGGTGACGCCGACGTGGAGGTCCGCGTGGCAAGGTGAACAGTCGACCCGTGAGCGGATCCGCCAAACGGTGACGAATCTGTTCCATTCACGGCCGGTGCCGAGCACATCGGAGGCCGCCAGCAGGCTGGCCTGCTGCTGGTCGGTCGGTTCGCCGGGGACGGTGACGAGAGCGCTGTCGGCCAGCAGGATGCCGCCTCGGACTGAGTCCCGATCGAGCCCAACATCATCTGGTGAACGCAACGCGACTGGTGTCCGGCCCAGCAGATCTCGCAGGTGTTGTCGGAGGCGACACACGAGCCGACGACGAACCCGGTCATCGTGGCTGCGTCCTTGATCGAGTAGGTGCGCTGGGTCGTTGCTGTGCTCCCCCATCCACCATGGGAACTTCGAGTACCTGAGGTCAAATACTTCCGGCGTGGGGCTGCCGTGCCCCCGATCTTGGGGCCGAGCGTTGACGTTCACGTGCCTGGGTGCCCCACCGGCGACGATCCGTGAATTGTCCCTGCGGAACCGACCCGATCACGCGCGGCGAGTATCGCCGGCCGCTTTCGCTCTCGCCCGATGCGCTTGCACTCGAAGCCGATTGCCGCACCGTTCGTCCGTGCACCAACGGCGACGCCCGGTGGCATCAAGGAAGATTCCCGAGCAGCTGTCGTCACCGCAGGTGTGCAACCGATCGCGGTCGGGGCCGGTCAACGTGACCAGCGCGTCCCTGGCCAGGCCGGCCAACACCGCGGCGGTATCGGCGGGCGGCTCGAGGGCTATTCCCGTCGGACGCCGGGAAATTTCGGGAGGATGGTCGAAGGCCAGGGCTGCGTTCAGCACCGCGAGGTCGCCGCGGCTGGGGGCTCGCCGATGCATCACGGCGAGGGCGGCGCTGTGCAGTGCCTCACGCAGCCGCCGAGCGTCCGTGACGTCCGTGTCCGTGATCGCGCCCGCTGGCCGGCGATCGACACTGGTGAACCACGCTGCCAGTGCCTGCGGTGAGGCGATCGAGTCCTGCTGCTGTGGGCGATATCGGCCGGCCAGGGTGGACAGGAAGTCCAGCCAGGTCGCGCCATTGCCACTGCGGAACGACGGTGTGGGCACGCAGACAGTGTAACGCCTTGACTCATTACGGTCGAGCGGTGACGATGTAATGTGTGAAGCCATTACGTATCGATCTCCTGGGCGGGCTGTTCATCGTCGTGTGGAGCAGTGGTTATGTGGTGGGCGCGCTGGTCACCCGCGAGGTCGCCCCACTGGCCATCGTCCTCTGGCGTTTCGTCGTCGGTGCCGTGGTGCTGGCCGCATTGGCCTGGTGGCGACGGGAATCCTGGCCCCGCGGCCGTGAGCTGTTGCGTACCGCGGCCATCGGGATCCCACTGTTCTCGGTCCAGTTCGGCGCGCTGTACACGGCGCTGGCCGACGGCATGCCGGCCGCGACGACGGCGCTGATCGCATGCTCGTCACCGCTATGGGTGGCCGCCGTTGCCGCCGTGGTTCGTTGGGAGCGACTGTCCGCTCTGAACTGGCTCGGAATCGGTCTCGGAGCGACCGGGGTGGCGGTGACCCTCGCCGATCGGCTCGGTCGCCCGCCGTCGCTCGCCGCGTTGGTGTGGGCCCTGCTCGGGCTGACGGGGCTGGTTGCCGGGACCGTCATGCAGTCGCGCTTGCGGTCGACGGCCGGGCCGACCAGCACCGCAACGGTCGAGGTGGCCGTCGGAACGCTGGTGCTGGCCTGCTGGGCGCCACTGGCCGGCACCGTCGGAATGTCCCTGCAGCCGGGCACGGTCGGGGAGTTTGTATGGCTGGCACTGGTCACCGGGGTGGGCGGGCCGCTGATCCTGTTCGCGCTGATCCGGCGGCGCGGCGCCACCGGCGCAAGCAGCCTGCTGTTCGTGGTGCCCGCGGTCACCGCCCTGGCGTCCTGGCCGATCCTGCACAGTCCGATCGGCCCTCTGGCGGTGGTCGGACTGCTCATCGCGGGAACCGGTCTGGCGCTGGTCCGTCATCGGGGCCCGGGTGCGGTCCACCCGATCGAGCGTGCCTGTGCGTGTCCGGGTGGGCTGGTGGCATCGAGCGAGTGAGGGCACCATGTCAGTCGTTGTGCCGGCGGGCGGTCGGATTATCACTGCACGTGGGCGGTCGGACACGCGGGCCTCATCCTGACTTCGGCTCGTCAGGTCGTTCCACCCACCCGACCAGGACGGAGCTACCTGATGCGGCGCCATCGAGGCCGCGCCGGCCAGCGCCCGGCGTATACCGGTACAGGGCAGCACCGCCACATCGCGACGGTACTGGCCGAACTCGAAGCCTCCGCGCCAGCACCGAGGGCCAGCGCCGAGGGCCAACACCGAGGGAGAGATCATCGTGAGCGTCCTGACGACCGATCGCCTGGCACTGCGCGAGATGGTGGACGGCGATCTGGACTCCATCGCGACGCTGCTGGGCGACGAAGACGTGATGCGCTACTACCCCAGGCCCAAAACCAGGGGCGAGGCTCGGGGATGGATAGCCTGGAATCGAAGTCTGTACCGTCAGCACGGATTTGGCCTGTGGATCATGACACTGATCGCTGGCGGCGGTTTTGTCGGCGAATGTGGGTTGACGATTCAGCGCGTCGACAACGTCAACGAGGTCGAGGTGGGTTATCACGTGATGCCGGAGTACCAGCATCGCGGGTACGCGGTTGAGGCCGCTGCCGCCTGCCTGCGCGTCGCGGGCGAACGATTCGGGATCGACCGGGTGATCGCTGTGATCAACCCGGACAACCTGCCGTCGCGTCGTGTCGCGGAACGGATCGGGCTGCGGCCCGAGAAACACTCCACGATGTACGGACACGATCGCCTGATCTACACCTGACTCCTTCGCATCGAACGGCGCCCATCGGCACCGTGGTGCCTCAGGGATTCGAACCGGCCGGCGCCACCGCGACACTCGGGCCTCGGTCATGACGCGAGTTAGCCTGCGCCGCTGATCATTCGACCGATGAGCGGGCCGGATGATCAGCCGCGCAGCCCGACTTGAGCCGGGTCGCAGTGCGGACGGTGCGACATGCCCGATGACAAGTTGCCGCCAATGCCGCCTCGTCGGGTGGGCCGCCGCTGGCCGTATGCGGGGCGCCGTAGGGATTGGCCGATACCGCCCAAGCTGACACGACGCGATGACGACGCGCGGGATCGCGATTCGCGACGGTCAGTCCGCGGCGTGACCATCGTGTGGATCGCGCTCCCACGGCCCGTCTAGGCGACCGCCCGATGGTTGCTGCGCCCGTGCCCATCTGTGGTGGCCGCTGGGTGGCGGGGCTGCCAGGATGGATCCGTGGAGTTGCGACAGCTCGAGTACTTCGTCGCGGTGGCGGAGCAGATGCACTTCGGCCGAGCGGCCACGGCATTGTCGATCGGACAGCCGGCCGTGAGCCAGCAGGTGGCCCGGCTGGAACGGGAATTGGATGCGCGCCTTTTCGACCGCTCGGGGCGGACCCTGCGGCTGACGGCGGTCGGCAGCCGATTCTTGCCGGCGGCCAGGGTGGTGCTGGCGGCCGTCGAGCACGCGCGTACCGTGGCGGCGGCTCCGGCGGCCGGCGTGGCCTCGCGCACCCTGCGACTGGGCACCAGCGATGGTCTCGGCGACCGGTTGGGGCAGGTGCTGCTAGTTCTGGCGGAATTGCTGCCCGACACGGTGACGGAGCTGGTGAGCGCCCCCACGCGGGCGCGCTTGGAGCGGGTCGCCAGCGGTCAACTGGACGCGGCATTCGTGCGAGGTGTGAGATCCGCGCCCGGCGTCGAGCTGATCGAGGTCTGGTCCGACCGGTTGCTGGCGGTGCTGCCCGCGTCGGGAGACTGGGCCGCCCGCCGGTCCGTCCGGATCGCGGAACTGGCGGGACTGCCACTGCGAATCGTGCAGCGGCGGTCGAATCCGCCGTTGGTGGACCTGGTGCTGGATGCGTGCGCCGCGGCCGGGTTCACGCCCACGCTGGACGGGCATCCGGACAGGCTGGAGGACCTGATCGCCGCGGTTGCCTCCGGGCCGGCGAGCTGGACGGTGATCTACGAGTCGCAGGCGCGGACGCTGCGCCAGCCTCTGGTGAGGTTTCTCCCCACCGAGCCTGAGCTGATCATGCCGACCGCGCTGGCTGTCCGGGCAGATGCGACATCTCGTCAGGTCGCGCCGCTGCTGCGCGCGTGCGCGGCAGCGGCGGCGGTCGATCAGGATTCGTGATCGCTGCGAGTTGCGATTGCATCTGGATGGCCCGCGTGGCTCCGGGTCGAATGGGTGTGACGGCAGATCGCCGTCCATGCTCACGACATTCGGAGGATGCCATGCCTACCGTCACCGTTCTGCAAGGCCCGCGCACCGTTGAGCTCAAGCGTGCGCTGATCACCCGCATCACCGACGCGTTCGTCGACGCCCTCGGCGTTCCCGCGGACAGCGTGCAGGTGTGGATCCAGGAGACACCGCCCGACAGTTGGGGTCAGGGCGGCGTCCTGACCGCCGACAAGTAGCCGCCTGCCCGGCACTGCTCGGCGGGCCGATGTCTCCGCGAGAACGCACCCATGGGATCACCGATGCCGCAACGCCCAAAACCGACGTGGGCGGCGCTCGCCGAGACAGGCTGCGCCCGGCCTCGAGTCGCGCCGTCGCCATCCCCATCGTCGGCGATCCGGGCGACCCGATGAACGCCTCAACCGGGCAGCCCGATCCGCGCCGGCTGGTCCCCTCACTGGTATTCATCGCTCTGGTCGTCGCCGCGGTGGGCAGCCTCGGCGCGCCGCTGATCACCAGTGTCGCCGTCACGTTCCACGTCACACTCGCCAGCGCTCAGTGGACGCTGACCATCACCCTGTTCAGCGGCGCCATCGCGACACCGGTCCTCGGCCGCCTGGGGTCCGGACCGCATCGACGGGGCACCATCCTCGCCTCGTTGGCGGTCGTGACGGTGGGTAGCGCGCTGACCGTCCTTCCGCTGCCCTTCGCGTGGCTTCTCGCGGGACGGGCCGCGCAGGGCGCCGGCCTGGGCCTGACCGCGTTGATGATGGGTGTGGCCCGCGACCACCTCCCGAAGACGCGCGGGGCGGCGACCATCGCGGTGGTTTCGGTGGCCTCGACGATCGGCATCGGCATCGGTTACCCGCTCGCGGGCCTGCTCGCCGACGTGGGCGGCGTGCGTGCCGCCTACGGTCTTGGCCTGGTGGTCAGCTCGATCGCCGTCCTCGTCGCGTGGCGCAGGATGCCCCCGGCTCCGGGTGGGCGGTCGGCCTCGGTGGACGTGCCCGGTGCGCTGCTGCTCGCCGGCGGGCTGGCCCCGGTGCTGCTTCTCGCGAGTGAGACGGGCTGGTGGACGAGCGATTGCTGAGGCACCGGTCGGTCGCCGGAGCGAACGTCGCCATGCTGGTCGCGGGCGCGGGAATGTATCTGCTGCTGACCCTGATCACCCGCTACGCGCAGACACCCGAGGTCGCCGGTTATGGCTTCGGCCTCACGACGTTCGTCGCCGGCCTGGTGCTGGTGCCGTTTTCGGCTGCGGGTTTCCTTGGCGGCAAGCTCATTTCGCGACTGCGCCACCGGATCGGTGCACCGCTGCTGCTGGCCGGCGGCGCGGTCGTAGTGCTTGCCGCGGTAACACTGTTCGCCGCCGCGCGCTCGAACCTGGCCGACGTGCTGGTGTCGATGGCGATTCTCGGCTTCGGTGTCGGGAGCTTCTCCGCCGCGATGCCCGCGGTCATCCTGGCGGTCACTCCGAACAGCGAAACATCCAGCGCCATGAGCATCAACCAGGTCGTGCGGAGCGTCGGATTCTCCCTCGGCAGCGCCATCGGTGGTCTCGTGCTGGCCAGCGGCACCGGTGCCGGGCGGCTGTTTCCCACCGACGGTGCCTATACGACGGCCGCACTGGTCGGCATCGCGGTGATGGTGGTTGCCGCGGCGGTGAGCCTCAGCCTCGACCGCCGGCGCCCGGCGGCCGGCGTGGCGGAGACGTGACACCGGCACGGTGGCGAGCGTTCGGCACGAATCGGGCCGGCGGCTCGACGGTTCCGCGATTTAGTTCGGACCGGGATGGCCTCGCCGGCGAGGCATGACCGGCGAGGTAGCCATGATGAAGACCACCACGATGAGGGCCGGCATGATGCAAGGAGGACCGACAACATGGACTCATTCGACAACCTGATCGCGCAGGCCGATGCGGCCGACGTCTCCGGATGGGGGTTCGGCTGGCTGGACGGCCGAGCGACCGAACAGCGCCCGTCGTGGGGATATCACCGGCTGATGAGCGCTCGGCTCGCGACGGTGCGCAGCGCGCTGGACATCCAGACCGGCGGCGGTGAGGTGCTCGATGGGGCCGCGCAATTCCCGCCCACCATGGCGGCCACCGAATCCTGGGCGCCGAACCTCGCTCTCGCGACCCGTCGCCTGCATCCGCGCGGCGTGGTGGTTGTCGCCGATCCCGACGAGCCGCCGCTGCCGTTCGGCGACGATGCCTTCGAGCTGGTGATCAGCCGGCACCCGGCCAGCATCTGGTGGGGCGAGATCGCCCGCGTGCTGTGCCCCGGCGGAACCTACCTGGCGCAGCACGTCGGGCCGGAATCGCTCAAGGAACTCTACGAATGGTTCCTGGGGCCACAACGCCTGGCCGGATTGCATGCACGGCATCCGGAGCGGGAATCAGCGATGGCGCGGGAGGCAGGGCTCCGGGTGCTATCGGCGCGCATGGAGCGGCTTCGGGTGGAATTCTTCGACATCGGCGCCGTCGTCTACTTCCTGCGCAAGGTGATCTGGACGGTTCCTGGCTTTACCACCGATAGGTACCGCGATCGGCTTCGCGCCCTGCACGAGCAGATTCGCGGCGACGGCAGCTTCGTCACCCATTCGACCCGCGTCCTGTTCGAAGCCACGTTGCCGACTGCGGTCGATCGACGCTAACCCGCCACGGTGCTGGTGTTGGCGCCGGAGATCACGACACCGACCCGCTCGCCGGTCGCGGGGCGATACGCGCCGCTCACCAGCGCCGCATATGCGGTGGCACCGGCCGGTTCTGCTACCAGCCGTGCCCGCTCCCACAGCGCTCGCTGAGCATCGCGGATCGCATCGTCACCGACCAGCACGGTGCGGATCAATCGGCGGGCGATCGGGAACATCAGCTCGCCGACCCGGCGGGGAGCGAGCGCATCGGCGGCGATGCTGCCGGTCTCGGCGTCCACCGGTTTTCCGGCGGCCAGCGCGGCGGTCAGGGTCGGCGCGCCGTCCGGTTCGACGCCGATCACCTGGACATCGCCCTGGTAATAGGCCGCAATCCCGCCGACCAGCCCGCCGCCACCGACGGGTACCAGCACGGTATCCAGACCCGGCGCCTGCTCGGCCAGCTCCAGCGCGACAGAGCCCTGGCCGAGAAGTGTCAATGGCTGGTCGTAGGCGTGAACGACCAGCGCGTCGTGCTCCGTCGACCACGCCTGACTGGCGGCCAGCGCGTCGGCGTACCGGTCACCGGTGACAACCAGGGTGGCGCCGTAGCCGCGGATGCGGTCCAGCTTCGCCGGTGCCGAGATGGTCGGTACGAAGATCGTCGCCGCAACGCCTTGCCGCCCCGCCGCCCACGCCACGGCCGCCCCGTGGTTTCCGCCGGATGCGGCCACCACCCCGGCGCCGGGTACCTCGCGCCATAGCAGGTGGGCGATGGCCCCACGTGCCTTGAACGAGCCGCTGTGCTGGAGGTGTTCGAGCTTGAGTGTCACTCCGTCGACATCCAGTACTGGCGTGCGCCGGACCCGTTGCCGGATCGTCCGATAGACCTGTTCGATTGCGGCGCGGTCGATCTGGTCGGGCACCGGATCAGTATGGCAGGACGCCCAGTTGGGCCGGCGTGAGGTGAGAGTGGTGGGCGATCCGCTCGTCACCAGCGATCGCGTCGGCGCCTGGCACTCGAGCCGGCCGACGGGCGGTGCGGCCAGGCCGGTATGCCCGGAACCACGATCTGGTCAGTTGACGCACCTCACGCCGCGTCGCGCACCGCCGGGATGACCTGCTCGGCAAATCGGTGATTGGCCGAGCTTGCGTCGCAGATCACCGCCACGCAGCACTAACCGGCGAACTCCTATGCCCCGAGGCCGACAGCCCGGGGGTCCTGCTATCAGGACTTGATCAGATCCTTGTAGCGCTGCCTTGCCGCCTCGCCGCTGGTGCCAAGCTCTTCGCCGATCTGCTTCCAGGGCACCCGCTCACTGCGCATCCGCTGGACGCTGTCAGCGATGATCCGCTCCAGCTGTGCGCGCAGCTGCACCAGGTCGGGCAGCGGAACGGCCAAGTCGCGAGCGGACGCGGCCACTGCCCGCATGTGCTCGGCAAGGCCGGCCGCCATATTATCGGCGGCCGGCACGCGCAGGTCGCCAGGTTTCGGCTCGTATGTCTCGAAGCGATCGGCGTATTCGTCGGCATGGGCAAGGATCTGTTCCAGGGAACGCGGCATCGTCATCACCTCAGGAACTTCGCTCGGGCACTCATCGCGTGCACGATCACGTCGCGGTCCGCGCCTTGCACCGACCCGACCTCAAGCAGGTTCCCTGCCCGGTCGGCGCCGATACGCATAGCGAAGCCGTCGCCCGTGTCGTACACACGCAGTGCGTGGTGGTAGGCGTGCAGCATGTCCTCGCCCGTGACGCGTGTCGGTGGGCGCTAGGAGCAATGACCGGCTGCATGAATGCAAGCCACCTTGTGGCAAGGTAACTTGTCAAGCGAGGTAGAACCCGTGGCGGGCGAGCGGTCCGATCAGCTCGCGTTCCTCGTACGCCAGATGCGAGAGCAGTGTGTCGGTGAGGGTGTCCACTCGCTGCTGCAGTTCGTCGAGTGCCAGCCGGCCCTGTTCTGCGGCGTCGCCTGCGCCGACCAGACCGACCAGCGCCCGGTCGAGTTCGTCGAGTACCCCGGCGATCACCTCGTGCTCGTCGTGCAGCCTGTCCAGCACGGCACCGAGGGCGGGTTCGGAGCGGCGCAGGTGTGGAAAGATCGCCCGATCCTCCAGGCCGTGGTGGCCGGTGACGATGCGGCAGTAGGACTCGCAGTAGGCGCCGAGCGTCCAGTTGTTCTGCCGGATGGTCATGGTGTTGATCGCCGATCGCGCAGAGCCGACAGGCAACTGCCCGGAACGGACCTGGTCGATGATGTCGCGGACCTGATTCAGCTCGGCGCGCAGGCTGTCGTGCACATCGATCAGGTGCTTTGGCGCAGCCAGTTGCATTGCTGTGTAGGAGGTGTCGGGTGATTCGCCGGCGGTGGGCCGGTCTGTCTCGTCCCAGGGCATCGGCCGCAGGCGGGTGCCATCGTCTTCGGTGGCGTGCAGCACGATCCTGTCGGGGGCGGGAGGCGCTGTCGCCACCGCCGGGGCGGCAGGCGTGAGCGGGGGATGGGCGCGGCCATCCTCGATCCGTTCGCGCACGGCGGGGACGACCTCCGCGGCGAAGCGGCGCAGCATCTCGGTGTCATCGGTACCCAGGATGTAGGTGCTCATGCCCTGCTCCAGGGTGAGCGTGGCGAGCTGGTCGGCCCAGTTCGCCGGGGTGCCTTGCAGGAACCCGGCGCCGGTGCCGAACTGGCCGAAGATGTTGTAGACGCGCCGGATCTGCTCTGGGCCACGGCCCGCCGCCACGGCTGCCTCGTCCAGGCGTGCGTTCAGGTCGGGTAGCGCCGGAGGATCGGCGTACCCCATGGAGGGCACCCAGCCGTCGGCGAGGCGGCCGGTGATCGTGATCATCCGCGGCTTGTAGGCGCCGAGCCAGATCGGAATGTCGTGGGCGGGCGTGGGGCCGGCGTGCAGCCCGTGTGCCCGGTAGTGCTGACCGTCGAATCGCAGCGTGCCGCCGGCCCAGAACGCCCGGATCAGCGAGATGGCCTCCACCAGAGCGTCGACGGCTTGGCCCGGCGTGCGACGTGCCCCGCCGGCTGCCTCGATCGCGTCCCAGAAGGCGCCCGCCCCGAGGCCGAGTTCCACCCGACCGCCGGTGAGCACATCCAGCGTGGCGGTGGACTTGGCCAGCACGACCGGAGGGCGAAGCGGCAGGCTGGCCACGTTCGGCGCGAGCTTGATGGTGCTGGTGCGGGCACCGAGGACGGACAGCAGCGTCCACGTGTCGAGGAACTTCGCCTGGTAGGGGTGGTCCTGCACCGAGACGAGGTCCAGGCCGAGCACCTCTGCCAGCTCGGTGATCTCCAGCAGGTGCTCGGCCCGGTCGGCCTGCGGGGTCGGGAAGAGCCCGAACTCCAGTGGATGCCGGTAGTCGGTCATTGCGCCGCTCCCCTCGGGTCGCCAGCCACGGTCGTGCTGCGGGCCGGCCGGCTCTGCGGGGGCCGGAACGTGAAACTCCGGCCAGCCGCAGCCACCTCTAGTATGCTCATAGTCACTATGAACAACATAGTGCAGGATCCATTCCCGGACCCGACCCAGGCCTGCCAGCCGTTCGAGGCGGCGATGCGGCTGCTCGGTCGACGGTGGGCGGGGGCGGTAGTGCGCGCCATGCTGGCCGGCGCACAGCGATTCGGCGAGATTCGCGAGGCAGCACCGGGAATCACCGACGCCGTGCTGTCGGCCCGGCTGCGTGAGCTGTGCGAGATGGGCCTGGCCCGGCGCGACGTCACCCCGACGACTCCCGTCACCGTTCGCTATCGGCTCACCCGGGCCGGGCGCGACCTGGAACCCGTGCTCGCAGCCGTCCAAGCCTACGGCGAGAGGCACCGCCGGTTGCTCGACGGAAGGTAGCCGAGATCCCTATCCGTGCTCGGCTCGGTGGACCCCGGCACGCGACGAGGCGCGATCACGCCGGACCACGACGTGTCGTGTGCCGCTCTTCCCGGCGATGATCGTCATCGCTAGACCCGCCGGTGCACCGGAGGATGGTGGCTGTAATAGTAATTGGCGCACTGGAGGTCCTGCCGGCTGTGCACGATCGCGATGATCGCGATGACGGTACCGGTGATGGCCCAGGCCACGACGGCTAGTGCGCTGAGCGCCTGGATCTCCAGCGTCGGCGTCAGTGCGGTTTGCAACGTCAGGGTGTCCCACACGGTGTGCGCGAGAATGAGCGGCCAGATTCGGCGGGTTCGCCAGAATAGCCAGGCCAACGCCAGCGACATCCCGAGTCGGCCGAGAGCACCAGAGCCCCACAGCGGGACATGCAGGCTGGTGCGCACCGCGGCTGCCACCAGGATGGCGTAGACGGCGGGGGTCCGGTCGTCGTGGCGGGCCGGTAGATAGCGTTGCGCCAGCCCGGCAACGGCCAGGATGAGCAGCGCGTTGGCACATTCCTCGAGCACCGAAGTGGTGATGGCGTTGATGGCGGCGAGGTAGAGGCCCCCGGCGGCGGACGCGGCCTGCTCGATGTGCGGCACCTCGGGGTGCAGCACCAGCTCGATGGGGATCGACCAGGCGATGCCGAATCCGAGTGCGACGGCGGCGGAGTTGATGAGCAGCCCCGCGGTGCGGCCCGGCCGGGGAACGCGGCGTGCGATCCTGGCGGGGATGACGACGGTGGGTGGGTCGCTGCGGTCGCGGGCCAGCCCTGCCGTGGTCAACCAGGTGTACGGCCCGGTTCGCGGCGCAGCGGGCCGGACCCGCCACCACACCAGCAGGTACCCGATGATGCTGACGGCCAAGGCGATCCACGCGACGAAATTCTCGACATCGGCCACCACGGTGATCGTGGTGGTGGCCAGCACCACCACCGTCACCGCCGGCACCCACCACAGCAGCGGAACGGGCGTGCGGGCGTCGGGGACGCTCCGCAGGCTCATCCGCCAGGGTGGCACCCATTTCCACTGGCCACGAGGCACCCTGACCGGTCGTGCTGGCTGATCGAGATTCGGTGCGGCGCGGGGCGGCCCCCAAGGATTAGACACCGGACGCGGACCCCGTCACCCGGGTCGTTGCGCCCGGTGGTGGGTCAGGGATCGGCGTGCCCTGGTGGTAGACCGCGGCGTAGTGCTCCTTGCTGTGTGCCCAAATCGTCGAGCGGCGGGTCGACCGGCCGCGGTGCCGTAGCAAGTAGGTCGCCAGGTACAGGCCGTGATCGAGTTCGTGAACGGCGAAATTCCGAACGTCCCAGGCGGTGTCGTCCGGTTCCTCGGCGCTGGCGTAGCGCCGGGTGACGACATCCAGCACGAAGGCGGAGTCGTATCGCCGCCCGGAGGCGCCGACCTCGAAGAATCCGGGGGCCATCAAAGCCGACACCATCTCCGGCGTTGCACCGGGCGGGAGTCGATGAAACAGCGGTTCCCGGCCGCGCAGGGCCTGAGCGGCGGGATCGGTGATCGAGAGCACCCTCATGGCTCACCCTGTCACGAATCAGCGGGCCGCCGGCACGGCCCCGGACCTGTGCCCTGCACGGTAGTCGGTCGGGGCGAGCGCTCCGGGATGTGGGATCGCCGTCGTGCTCGTCACCCCTGGCCGACGGTCGTACCCATTCGTGCGGCTCGCGAGAGGAGGACACTGGGGCGGTGACGGGGATGCCGGGCGCGCCGAGTCGGGAATGGATCCGCCGTCAGCAGCGTTACCGCCGATAGTTGACGTGACAACAACCTGGAGGTCGCTATGCCTGCCGTCACCGCTGACACCCTGACCCTGCCCCGCGTCACCGCCGCCCCGACCGGCATCGAGCGGCCGATCAAGCAGGTCGCCACCGGTCCGCACGGATTTGAGGGGGAGGGATTCCCCGTCGTTCGGGCGTTCGCCGGCGTGCCGGTGGCCGACCTGGACCCGTTCGTGCACATGGACCAGATGGGCGAGGTCGACTACGCCCCGATGGAGCCCAAGGGCACCCCGTGGCATCCGCACCGCGGCTTCGAGACCGTCACCTACATGATCGACGGCACCTTCCAGCACCAAGACAGCCACGGTGGTGGCGGCGTGATCAACAACGGGGCGACCCAGTGGATGACGGCCGGCTCGGGGCTGCTGCACATCGAGACGCCACCGGAGGAATTGGTGGTCTCCGGGGGTGTATTCCACGGCGTGCAGCTGTGGGTCAACCTGCCGGCCGCCGACAAGTTCACCCCGCCCCGGTACCAGGCCATCGAGGGCGGCGACGCCGCGCTGGTGGCCTCGGCCGACGGCGGCGCGCTGATCCGGATCATCGCCGGTGACATCGACGGGTACGACGGTCCCGGCTCGACCCACACCCCGATCACCGTCGCGCATGCCACCGTCCAGCCCGGGGCGCAGCTGTCGCTGCCGTGGAATCCCGGCTACAACTCATTGGCGTACGTGCTGTCCGGCAACGGCTTCGCCGGCAGCGAGGGGCGACCGGTCACCGGCGGGCAGCTGGTGGTATTCGGCGCCGGCGACTGGATCACGGTGCGGGCGGCCGACTCCCAGGATTCGAACAAGCCCGCGCTGGAGCTGTACCTGCTGGGTGGGCGGCCGATCCGGGAGCCCGTGGCCATGTATGGCCCGTTCGTGATGAACACCCGGGAGCAGTTGCAGCAGGCGATGGAGGACTACCAGGCCGGCAGGCTGGGCGTGATCCCCGAGGGCGCGCTGATGCCGCACACCGGCTGACCGGCGCGCTTCCACGTTCGGTACCGATCGGTGCAGCAGACTGCACAGGGGCGATAACCGGCTGCGATCGCTGTGGCTTCGTCCGCGAAGAAGACCCGGCTCGTCACGTACTCGCCGCGAGCGATCGCCCGCAACGCGGACGGGCAGTCGAGGCGACCGTAGATCTTCCCGCCGCGGTGGCCGCCCCACGCGCCCCTGCTGGATGACTGGTAGGGACGGCCATCGGCCCCGATCAGCGTGTAGCTCACGCCGCGTCGTGGAAAACCAGGGCCAGTGTGTGCCGCTCGCCGGAGCGGATCACCGAGACGCCGTGCCGCACGGGAGCTGCGGACCATCCGCGCGCCGACCTCACCGGGCGGTCGCGTGTGGTGAAGACATAGCCGTGCCCGTGCGGTAGCAGGGTGGCCGTGCCACGAGACTGTGCGCGGGGGCGCTGTTCGAGCAGGAGGAACTCGCCGCCGGTGTGGTCCACGCCCGGCTCGTTGAGGTTGACGACCACCTGGAGCGGGAACACCAGTTCGCCGTAGAGATCGCGATGCAGCGCGTTCCAGTCGCCTGTGCCGTAGCGCAGCAGGATCGCCGTCGACTTGGTCTGCCCGGCCTCGTGACACATCTGCAACCACTCGTCGAGGGCGTCCGGCCACGGGGCGGCTCGACCGAGCCTCGACCACCAGTCGCGGGCGATCGGCAGCAGCCGGGGATACAGCGCCTGCTTGAGTCGTTCGATCGGCTGCGGGTATGGAGTCTGCAGATACCGATACTGGCCCTCGCCGAAACGGTGCCGGCCCATATCGATGGTGCTGCGAAACAACGCGCCGTTCTCGTAGAGCGCGCGGATCTTCTCGGCCTCCGCGCGGGTGAGAAGTCGCGGCAGCAGGGCTCCGCCGTACTCATTGATCTCCTCGGCCACGGCCGCCCAGTCTGCAGACTCGACGCGGGCGCGCCAGGGGTCGGCCGACCGTGCCTCGGTGATACTCGCTGCTCTCATGCCCGGATCCTTTCCTCTGCCCTGAAGACGCAGGCCATGTCGAAACGTGAGGTCGGACCCGCCCGTGCCGATTCCCCCGATGGCTGTCGCACTCCGGGGGTGCACGCCGACACCGAGCTCAGGGTGACTGTCAGTCATCGGCCGGCGGGGCGCGGCGCGGCGACACCTTGACAAATCGTCACCCAGTGCAACTAATGGATGACGGAGACCGGTCGGGGCCAGGCCACCAGCACAATGCCGCTGCGCAGCGTCGAGGTGAGATAACGGTGGAACCCAGGGCCGAGACCGTGGCGTCGACTCCCGGCACGCCCGCGGCCGTCGCGCGCCGAGGGCCCGACGCCCTGCCCGACTCGATCGGGTTCGTCGTGGCGCCGGCGATCGCCGCAGACCATGGCGCTTGGCGATCGGGTGCCGCCGACCCCGCGCCGGTCGCACCCTTGTCGCGCCAGGCTCACCGCGGGGCCCCGGTGGGCGTCGCTGGGGACCGGCCGGAGGGAGCGTTCGAGCCCCGGGCGGTACCCGCGGTGTTACGCCGCCGCGAGGGCGGACAGGCTTCGGTGATGGCCGACACCATGCCCACCGCGGCATCCGGTCGGATCGCCGACCGCGCCATGCGGCATCTTCGCGCCGCTGCCGTTCCCGCCGCGCAGCGATTCCCCGACGGTCGGCGGGAACCCGGCCCGCCTGCGGAGATTCGCAGGTACCTCACGAAGGAGGGCGCCGACACCCGATCGCCGGTGCCGCCGACAGCCGCCGAACGCAGGAAGGCCGGATGGCAGCAAAACCGCCTGGCGCCGCTGGAGGCCTACCTGGTCTTCGACGCCAGCAGTGGTGGGTGGTTCCGATGGAATTTCCACACCAGCGTCTGGGAGGCGACGGCGGCTCCGCCGGGCACGGTGCTTCCGACGACCGATACGGCGGAAGATCGGCCCGGAGAGGACCCGCGTGCCGAGGACGAAGCGATCGAGGAGACGGAAGCACCGGTCGAATCCACGCAGCTGGCCGAGGTGGCGCCGGCGCCTGAACCGTTTGACTGGACGAAGCTGCTTGCCGAATTCAAAACCTCTGACCTCAGCGTGGCGTTCGGGCGCGTGTTTGACTTCTTGAGCCCCGAAGACCGGGCCAACATCCGGCTGTTGTCGCAGCAATTCCTCACCGTCGGATCGGGAGCGATGCGGAACTACTTCCAGCGGCGCTTCCGTGCCCAGACCGAGCCGGGCGGGCGCACCTACTTCAGCGCCGTGAGCTCACTCGGGCCTCATTTCGAGCAATCGTTGGCGGACGCGATCAAGACTCGTGCCCCCGACAAGCTGCTGATGATCGCCGATCAGGTCAATCTGGCAACGGTGGAAAGGCTGACCGACGGCGTGGCGGCCAACGCGGTGACGGTGTATTCGGGGATCCCCCGCGGCGGGAAGACCCCGAGCGAGGTGGGCCCCGGCGGGCTGAAGCTGACCGGCAAACTCGGCGGTCCCAGCGCCGACAAATCGTCCAAGCTGCATCTGAAGTCCGCCATCGGATCGCAAGAGACCGCGGCCGGCCCGGAGCCGCGATTTCTGGTGTCCGGGTCGCCGAACTTCACCGAGAGCGCGATGACGACCAACGTCGAGACCGAGGCGATTATCGACTTCCCGGGCATTGCCAAGCTCTACCAGGAATACCTCGATCTGGTGAAGGGCGGCCACAACCTGTCGACGGATGAGGGGAAGGACTTCGCTTCCCGGCTGGGCTCCTACAACACCCGGAACCCCACCGGGGTGCGGGCGGCTCTGGCGCCGTTCGTCAACATCGGTGATCAGTTGGTCACGGAGCTGCGGGGGGCGGACCGGATCGTCATGCGCATGTTTCTGATCTCCGAGGCGACGACCGCTGCGCGCAGCGACCCGATCCAGCAACTGACGGCGCTGAAAGGCGCCGGGGCAGACGTCTCGGTCGTCGTCGACAAGGGCCAGGCCGAGGGCGAGAAGTACGTTCGCGATGCCGTGCAGACACTGCTGGACGCGCACATATCCGTTGCCTACCAGAGCGGACGGGGGACGGCGCCCGGTCGTGAGGGCATCATGCACGACAAGGTGATCACCGCGCACTTCCCTGAGTCCGACGGCGGGCCGGAACGCTGGACCGTGATGGTCGGCAGTTCCGGGTTGAGCAAGAACGTCATGGAGAATCTCAACTACGAGAACCTGCTCATCATCGACGACAAGAAGCTCTTCGACGAGATCGAGAAGCACCATGCCGACGCGCAGGGTCTGGCCGGATACACCCACCTCACCGCCGCGACAGCCCCGCCGCTGGTGCCGAAGCCGAAGAGAGACAAGAAGAACAAGAAGAAGGTATCGTCACCACCCTCGGCGACCAATCCCGCGAGCGTCGCAACGGTCTCGGGCGGATCTGGGAGGCCGCCCGCACCCGGGCGCACCGGTGGATCCGGTGGGCCGTCGGCGCCCGGGCGCACCGGTGGATCCGGGAGCGGTCGCCGCGGTGCCTGGAAACCCCGCACCTGACCGAACCCGACCCGCCGGGTCCGTCGCGTGTGCGGTCGCCGGCCCGAGCCCGCGAGGCTTGACCGGCAACGCTCGGAGCGTGTCGGCGCTCACGTCCGAATCGGGACAGAAGTCCCTGGTCGGCCCGCCGTCGGGAGGCGACCATGACGCCATGGCCACCCTCACCTTCCACAGCGCGACGCAGCGGTGCGCGGCGATCCGTCGGGTGTTGGACGCGGGTAGCACCGGCCGGGTCCGGATCACCGTGCAAGGCGGGCAGGTCACCCTGGATGGGGTGGTCGACAGTCACGCCGACAAGGAACATGCGCTGGATGCGGCGCTGCTTGCCGGGGAGGCGGAAGTCGTCGTCGACCGGATCGTGGTCTGCCGACCGGCATCGGGCTAGGAATAGGGTGCGCGGCCGGCCCCCGAATGGCTTTAGGCTAGGTGGCGCCGGGCGTCGAAGGCGCCATCGCGCCGGCCAGCCGGCGCGACCGACCGGAGGGATGGTGAGGTATCGGTGACGGGCAGCGACGGCACCGCCTCCTCTGCGACCGACGGTCTTCCCGCCATTCTGGATGCCTTTCTGGCCGTGTCCGAGGGCCTGGATCTGCCGGCCACGCTGCGCCGGATCGTCCGAGCCGCAGCTGATGTCGTGGACGCCGAGTACGGGGCTCTGGGCGTCTTGGACGGTCGCGGCGGGCTGGCCGAGTTCGTCTACGTGGGCATCGACGAGGCCACCCGCCGCGCACTCGGGCCGTTGCCGAGCGGGCACGGCCTGGTCGGACTGCTCATCGAACACCCGCAGATGATGCGCCTCGACGACCTGACCGCCCATCCGGCATCGGTGGGCTTTCCGCCCGGGCATCCGGTGATGCACACCTTCATCGGCGCACCGATCATGGTGCAGGACAAGGTATTCGGCAATCTGTACCTGACCGAGAAGCGTGGCGGCGGAGAGTTCACCGATCGGGACGAGACCATGCTGCGGGCGTTGGCTGCCGCGGCCGGATCGGCCGTGCAGAACGCCCGGCTGTTCGCCGAGGTCCGACAACGCGAGCGATGGCTGCTGGCCACCGCCGAGGTTCGGACCGCCCTGCTGTCCGGTGGCACCGTCACCGACGCGCTGGCGCTGATTGCCCGGCGCGCCCTCGATTTGGTCGCCGCCGACCGCGCACTGGTGTTGATCGCGGACGGCGCCGGCGGGTTGCGCGTGCTGGGCGCCGCCGGGCCGGAATCGGGCCGAATGCAGGGCCGGTCGGTTGGCAGGGACGACCCGTGGGCCAGGGCCGTGTTGTCCACCGGCGGACCCTGCGACCCGGCGGTTCTGCCCGTCCCGCGGGACGAGATCCTGGCTGGTGCCTGGCAGGCTGCCGGCGCGGCTTCGATCGCTACCATACCAGCCGGGGCCGCCGACGGCGGTGCGCTGGTGTGCTTGCGCGTCAACGGATCTGATGGCTTCACCGGCGAGCAGATGCCGCAGCTGGCGGGCCTGGCCGAGCAGGCAACGCTGGCGCTGGAGATCTCGGACCGGCAGGAGCAGCGGCGTCGCTACGAGCTGGTGGCCGAGCGCGAGCGCATTGCCCGCGACCTGCATGACCACGTGATCCAACGGCTGTTTGCAGTGGGGCTGAGCCTGCAGGGACAGGAGTCGCGCACCCCGGACCCCGTCCTGCGGGACCGACTGGAACGGGCGGTCCAACAGGTCGACGAGGCGATTCGCGACCTGCGCTCGTCGATCTTCGACCTGCGATCCGTGACAGCTGCCGGTCCGAAGAACCTGCGGCGCAGGCTATTGGACATCGCAGCCGAGGTGGGGGACGCCGGGCCCACGGTGGCCGTGCGCGTCGACGGTCCCATCGACACGCTGGTTCCGCCGGCGCTCGCCGAGCACGTCGAGGCGGTCGTGAGGGAAGCCGTCAGCAACGCCGTCCGGCACTCGGGCGGGCGCACCGTCACCGTTACCGTCACCGCCCGGGACGAACTCGACGTTCGCGTCACCGACGACGGCCGGGGAATCCCGCCAGACGTCACTCGTCGCGGATTGGCCAACCTGGCCGACCGGGCCACCGCCTGCGACGGTCTGCTCACCCTCGACACGGGACCGTCCGGCGGCACGGTGCTGCGCTGGCGCGCGCCGATCCCGGCGGAGTGAGCCCGCTTACCCCAGCTGGCACAAGCGCCGGGGGACCAGCGGTTTCACGCGTTGCCCGTCATCGCTGGGGACGCCCGGTCTGCAATTTGGTCGCGAGGATCGCCGCCTGCGTACGATGCTCCAGCCCGAGCTTCGCCAGCAGATGCGACACGTAGTTCTTGACTGTCTTTTCGGCCAGGAACAGCCGTTCGCCGATCTGCCGGTTGGTCAACCCCTCGGCGATCAACTCCAGCACCGCCCGCTCCTGGTCGGACAGCGCTCGCAGCGGCTCGGCCCGTTCCTGCTCGGTCTGGATGCGCCGCATCACCGCGGCGGTGGACCGGGCATCCAGCAGGCTGCCGCCGGCCGCCACCGTGCGGACCGCCGACACCAGGTCGGTGCCCCGGACCTGTTTGAGCACGAAACCCGCTGCGCCGGCCATGATGGCGCCGAACAGAGCCTCGTCGTCGTCGAACGATGTCAGCATCAGGCAGCGCAGTTCTGGGAACTGCGATCGCAATTCGCGGCACAGTTCGACCCCGTTGCCGTCCGGCAGCCGCACGTCCAGTACCGCCACGTCGGGCCTGGTCGCCGGCACCCGGACCAACGCCTCGGCAACCGACCCGGCCTCGCCGACGATCTGTAGGTCGTCGGACTCCAGCAGATCGGCGATACCGCGCCGCACCACCTCGTGGTCGTCGACCAGAAATACCCGCACCATGGCCTCGCCCTTTCCACTGGGGTAACCCATCATCGGCCTGCTCACACCGGCCATCCTGCCAGCCGGCTCGCCACGATCGATCCGGTTGGCGCCGATCAACTCGACCGATGGGTCACGGGTGTGACGGAAGGCCCAGAATTCACCCGTGGCAGCGACGCTGATAAGGGCAGGTGATGATCTCCCGGGTCGTCGCTGGGGCGCAGCCGTCGACCGGTGACCCGGTCAATGCCGATCGCCACGTAGTACACGGTCCCGGAGCTCACCCAACTGCGGATCCCCGCTGCGTCCAGCAGCCTTCGTTCCGCCGGATCGCTCACCATCCGAGCGCGGCCGACCACCAGCACGCTCCACCCCGACTCGCCGGCGGAGTCGAAGGAGTCCACTTGGAAGGCCACCACGGTGCCCTGGACGGCGGCCGCCAGCTTGGTGCCGGGGGCGGTTCGGAAATAGATCTCCCGCCCCACCCGCACGTAGTTCACCGGGAACGCGGCCGGCATGGCCTGGATGGACACCACCACGCGGCCCACCGGAGACGTGTCCAGGAGATCGAGGCAGACGGCATCATCGAGGACCTGCAGTCCAGAGGAGTCGGTTCGCATATCACCATGGCACGCGCATCGACCCCGGTGCGGCAAGGGACTTTCGTCACCAGGCGGAGGAGCAGGATCCGTCAGGTGCCACACGGGAAGTTGAGGACCATGGTCCCGGCGGGACGGTGCTTTCGACTCCTATCCCGGCCCCGGGGTGCGCGCGACCATGATGGTGCCGGCTCGAACCGACCGGCACGGAACGGTCGCCCGATCGCGGCCGAAACCTCGAGGGGTGCATGATCATGCGTGCGGCAATGGACAGACTGGTCAGTTGGATCGGCATCGCGGTGGCCGCCGTGCTGATCGTCGCGGGAGCACTGCTCACCTGGGGACACTACTTCATCACCGCCGAGGTTCATGATCAGTTGGCGGCGCAGAAGATCTACTTCCCGCCGGCGGACAGCCCTGCGGTGGCGGGTGGTGAATTCGCCGCTATGCGGGCATTCGGCGGACAGCTGATGACTACCGGCGAGCAGGCGGAGGTCTACGCCAACGACTTCATCGCCGTGCATCTGAACGAGATCGCCGGTGGCAAGACCTACGCCGAGCTGAGCTCCGAATCCCAGGCCCACCCGGATGACGCGAAGCTGGCCGGCCAGGTGCAGACCATGTTCCGCGGCGAGACGCTGCGCGGTCTGCTGCTGAATGCCTACGCCTTCGGCACGGTGGGCTCGATCGCCGGGATCGCCGCCATCGGTGCGTTCACCGGCGGTGGCGTCATGCTGCTCCTGGCGGGCCTGGGATTCTGGCATGCACGGCGCCGTGCCGATATCGCCGCGCCGGCAACGGCTCGCCTGCCTCAGCCGGAACCGGTCCGTTGACCCGACTGCTCAGGCTGGCCTGATCGTTCGGTTCCGGTCTGGCATCCGAATCCTCGCAACGCGCATTGACCCGGGCCTCTCACCCGGGTCAATGCGCGTGAGGGCGCTCCCGTTATCCTTGCGCAACCAATGATCCGGCGAAATGCGGAGGGTGACGTGGACCTGGGATTGCGGGGACGGACGGCGCTGGTGTGCGCCTCGACGGCGGGGCTTGGTCGAGCGACGGCGGAGGCGCTGGCCGCGGAGGGGGCGCGAGTCGTCATCAGTGGGCGCCGCGCCGACAAGGCCAGGGAAATCGCGTCGGCGCTGCCCGGCGCCGAGGCCGTGGAGTGCGATGTCACGGGCGACGGCGCCGCCGCGAGGTTGGTGGCCGAGTCTCAGGAGGCGCTTGGTGCCGAGCTGGACATCGTGGTACTCAACGGTCCGGGGCCGAAACCGGGCGGCGCCACCGCGGTAGGCACGGGTGACCTGCGCGCGGCCGTGGAGTCGCTGGTGCTGTTTCAGCAGGAGCTCACCGCCGCGGTGCTGCCGGGCATGCGGGAACGCGGGTGGGGCCGCATCCTGTCCATCGGATCCAGCGGGGTCGTCGAGCCGATCAGCGGGCTCGTGCTGTCCAACGTCGGCCGCTCGGCGCTGGCCGCGTATCTCAAGACGCTCGCCACCGAGGTCGCCGGTGACGGGGTCACCGTCAACATGCTGCTGCCCGGGCGGATCGAGACCGACCGAGTACGCAGCTTGGACGCCGGTCGAGCCGAGCGGGAAGGCCGGGCGGTGGCGGAGATCGCCGCCGAGGCTGCCGCGTCCATCCCGGCACGCCGCTACGGCACGCCGGAAGAGTTCGGTGCGGTGGGGGCGTTCCTGTGCTCCGAGCAGGCGGGCTATGTCACCGGAACTGCAGTCCGTTGCGACGGCGGCATGGTGCACCGGCTGTAGCCGGTGTGGGCCGGCCCGGCGGCTGCCACACCGAGGCCAGTGGCGCGGCCCCGACGTGACCGGTTCTCAGCTCGCGGTCCGCTCGGCCGGGAACAGGTGCGCGAAATCCTCCCGCACCAGCCCGAACACGTCGAGGTTGAAGCACGGCTCATCGCCGATCACGTCGGCGGAGTGCGGCAACCCGGCCGGAATCCATACCACCGCCGGGGCATCCACGTCCCGGGTCTCGTCGCCGAGGGTGAACCGCATGGAACCCTGCAGGACGAAGGCGAGCTGATCGTAGGGATGGCTGTGAGGTGCCGGCCACGCGGGGTGACCCGGCTGGAACCAGTGCATTCCGACGGTGACGTTATCGCCGGGAATCGCCGCCATGCGGTAGGTGTCGCCGATGGTGGAGTTGGGAAGGTCGGCCAATGGGAAGACCTGTGGCTTGCGGGCGGCCGGTGCGCTGCTCATCACAGCTCCTGAACGCGTGCTACGAAGTTGCGCACCACATCCTGGTCGATCGGGCCGCCCAGGTTCCAGTTCCGCGCGAAAGTGCCGATGGTGGTGCCGTCGCAGGCCTTCACCAGATCAACCGAGCTGTCGCTCATACCGCTGGCGATCACTACCGGCACATCGGGCACTGCCGCCTTGACGGTCTCAATGTCGGTCAGCACTGGTGGCGTGTCGGAGTCGGTTCCGGTGACCAGCAGAACGTCGGCCATCTGCCGGTAGGCGGTGTCCTTCGCGATCACGTCCAGTGGGCGTGTGGTCAGTGGGCCACCGTGCTTACAGTCGACATCCGCGAAGATCCGAATGTTCTCCGCGCCGAGATTTCTGCGGAAGCGGAGTAACTCGCTCGCACACCCCTGGATGATGCCCTGGTCGCTGGCCAGGGCATCCCCGAGCACATTGATGCGGATGTATTGGGCGTCCACGGCTGCGGCGATGGCCATGGCCGCGCTCCAGGAGTTGCGCATCACATTGATGCCGATCGGAATGGACACCGCGCGCCGGACGGCCGCAGCGATGACGGCGAAGGCAGCGACCGTCTCGTCTGCCGCTCGATCGCGCGGGAAGGGGTTGTCTCCCACATTTTCCAGCGTGACGCCTCGAACGCCAGCGGCTTCGAAGTCGCGGGCCTCCTGGACGGCGCGGTCTGCGATATCGAACACCGACATGGCCGAACGAGGTGCACCGGGCAGCGGCGGCAGCAGCATTCCGCCGAGAACGGGGCGATCGACGCCGAATAGCTCGGACAGGGTAAACGTGCGGGACACGGAAGACTCCAATCGACGTGGTGAGCTGCGGTGCCGACAGCGCGCAGCTCGATGGTTGCGGCCAGGATGCGGTCTGCTTAGTGCTGAGTAGTCGGCGACTGGCCATTTGTGGGAATCGACCGGATCTGGTCGATGCTTCCCGCGACGTGGCGTTCCGCCGCGGTGCGTGCTCTGGCGGGTTTATGGGCGCTCAGAGCGGACAGAATGGCGCGATGATCACGGAGCGAGGCTTGCGGGCGGCCACCCATGGCCATGCTGGTGCGGTGAATGTTGGCCGAGTGGTGATCCAACTCGCCCAGCAACTGAGTCACGATGGTAAGTCCACTGGCCTCCGCGATAGCGACGTGGAATACCTTGTCCAGGCTGGCCAACCGGGCCGGGTCGTCGTCACGTTCCACAGCATCTGCAAATGCCCGTTCGGCTGCGGTGATGGCGCGAATCTGACCGTCGTCCGCCGAGGTCGCCGCTTCCTCGGCCGCCAGTCCATCGAGAGCCCTGCGCAACTTGAGCAGGTTCACCACTTCGTTGCGGTTGAGTTCCAGCCAGGTGCGGAACGGACCGTGCATCAGGTCGGGCAGCGTCGCACTCACGCGGCACCCTCGGCCGTGTTCGACAGTGACCAGGCCGACGGCCTGCAGTCGCACGATGGCCTCACGGACCACCACGCGGCTGACGCCGAACATCACCTGCAGCTCGCGTTCGGACGGTAGCGGGTCGGAGGGCTCGTAGTCACCGCGCTCGATCCAGGCGAGGATTTCGTTCCGCACCCACTCCGGGGCGCTGGTGCGCGGCCGCTGCGCGACTGAGACCGATGTCGCCAACTTCGTCACCGCTCCTCCAACTGGTAGGACGTGTTACGAGCACTATAACCACGAGGCGGATCCGGGGCAAAGCGCACAGCCTTGGCAGGATCGCTATCAAGCCTTCACTCCATCGGGCGCCCGGACACTTGACAAGATGAAGAATCCCTCATGTAATGAGGGAGTCGCCGGACGCGAAGTCGACAACGAGGGTGGCTGATGGAGCTGAAAACTGACCGGGCAATTCCGGTGTCGACCGAGGTGGCGCACGTGGGTCAACGTGTGCGCGTGTTGCGGCAGCAGCAGGGACTCACGCTGGACGCGTTGGCAGCCAAGGCTCGAGTCAGTGTCGGGCTGATCAGCCAACTCGAGCGTGGCCATGGGAATCCGTCCTTCAGTAGCTTGAGCCAGTTGGCGCATGCGTTGGGTGTACACATTGGTCGGCTCTTTCACTCGATTGATCACAGCTCGCCACTGGTCCGAGTGGACAACCGTCGGGCGCTTCAGGTCCATGGCTTCTCGCAGTTGGAGGCCGTACACGAATTGCTGACACCAACACTCAATGGATCGCTTGAGGCAATGTGGATCGATGCACCGGTGGGGTACGACTCATCGCAAAGCCCGCTCACGCATCCGGGCGAGGAGTTCGGCATTGTGTTGAGTGGGCATCATCAGGTTTTCCTGGACGGCAAGTGCTTCGATATGTTTCCAGGCGATTCGATCACATTCGATAGCTCGGTTCCGCACTGGTACCGCAATCCTGGTACGGAGCGGGTGACTGCCGTGTGGATCGTAACCCCACCGGCTACCTGACCAAGAACTCACTGGACAACTAAACGGCTGACGAGAGCGAACGATAACGGCGTCTCTCGCCCATGACTACTTCGAGGCGGTGGCTCCCGCATACCCCGACGGACCAGCAAAATTGACCTGATGTGGACGAGGCATTCGCTTCCCGCTCGATCGAGAATATGACGGTGCAATGATGCTCAAATTGGACTCATCGGTCCGGGGGTTGCCCGAGCGCTCGATCAACTCTTTAATGCAACCGCAGTCGGTTGCCGTGGTCGGAGCTTCTCCTCGTGGCAACCGAGGCAGCAGGATCCTTGCCAATCTCCGACGATTTGGCTTTGCGGGACCGGCCTATGCCGTACATCCGACCGCCGATGCCGTCGAAGGCTACCCGGCGTACCCGTCTCTGGCACAGTTGCCAGAGACACCGGAATGCATCGCGGTCGCCCTCGGCGCTGATGGATCCCTGCAGGCCCTGCGAGAGGCAGCTGTCCTCGGCATCAACGCAGCAGTGCTCTTGGCTGGTGGAGTACCACCGGGCTCGCCAGTCGCGGCCGAGATGCGAGCCGTGGCCGAGAAATCCGGAATTCGGCTGTGTGGCCCGAACTGCTATGGCATCTACAACGCAGCGAACGGCGCCGCTGTCTACTCGGGAATCCTGTCGGAGGATCTCACCAGGGGTCCGGTCGGGCTGATCTTGCAATCCGGCGCGATCAGCCACAGCATCCTGGAGACGAGCCAGGGCCGCGGACCGTTCGTCCAGTGCGTGGTCACATCCGGCAATGAACTCATGACCGGTGCTAGAGACTACCTGGAGTGGATGGTCGACAATCCGGATATATCCACGATTGGGCTCTACCTGGAAAGGCTGGGAGATCCGCAAGGGTTTGGAATTGCAGCAGCGCGAGCGGCGAGAGCTGGCAAGTCCATCGTTGCGCTGATGGTTGGGAGCAGTGAGCGGGGCAAGGCAGCGGCGCTTGCACATACTGGCGCCGTGATCGGTGGCCGGGGCGCCATGGCCGGATACATGTCCGCGCTGGGAATCCATCTCGTCGAGGAGGTCGACGAATTTCGGGAGACACTCATTCTCCTCAGCGGGACATCTCGCCCGCGGCACCGTGAACTGCTCGCGGTCAGCATTTCTGGTGCCGCGGCCGCGACCTTCGCGGACACTGCCGCGAGATCCGGCCTTGATCTTCCTGATCTGCGACCTACCAGCATCGAAGCCATCGGCCGGCGTTTGCCGCTGAATGTTAATCCGACGAATCCCTTGGACATGACGGGTGCCGCGGCTGATGACATGGATCTGTACCGCGATGTGATCGACATCATCGCGGCCGAGACTGGCGGCGCAGTCATCGTTCTGCTGAACCACGCCGGGCCCCGAGGGGGATGGATATATCGGCGGCAAGCTGAAGAACTGAGCCGACTTGCCCAAGAGGGAGTATCCCTGATCACCGTGGCGGTGCCCGGTGGTGATATCGATCCCGGAGTCCTTCGGCTTCTCGCGGAGCGTTCGATCCCGCTGCTCATGGGAGCCCGGCCGGCAGCGACCGCGCTACGGGTGTGGGCGACGGCACCGGGGCGTGTCGGGTGGATGCCGTTGCCTCGATCAGCATCTGCAGACCTGGAGGTCGACGACGTGGTGGCCGGGGTAGCGGCGCTGCAATTGTTGTCGTCGGCCGGTATCACGTGTCCATCGGGTGGTGTCGCCTCGGATCCGTGGGATGCGGCCACTCTTGCTGCTGAATATCCCGAATCGGTCCTGAAGCTTGATCATCCGACAATCCTGCACAAGTCTGAAATGGGCGCGGTGGCGGTAGGAGTGACACCCGATCAGGCCGCCGCCGTCGCCCAGCGACTGCTCGATGCGGCGCCACAGGGGCAACCACCGGGGCGAGTGCTGGTTCAGCGACAAGTGTGCGGCGCAGTCGCGGAATTACTCGTGGGTGTGGCCCTGGACGAGCAGGTCGGGCTGTGCCTGACCATTGCACCCGGCGGCACCGATGCCGAACTATTCGGGCATGCTGCATCGCGGCCGCTGCCGGTCGACCGGCAGACCATCTCCACGATGCTGGAAGCGGAGCCGCTGCGATCACTTCTGCGTGGGTACCGCGGCAAGCCGGCGGGCGACATCGCTGCGACAGTCGAGACCATCGCGGCGTTCGGGGATCTGATCGTACGCTCGGCCGCCGCAATCGGCGCAGCGGAGATCAATCCTCTGATGGTGATGCCCGAGGGGCAAGGCACCTACGCCGTCGACGCCAGATTCATCGGGCGTGACTCTCCGGCCGGCTAACCGTGACGCCTGCGGCGATCCTCCGGCCACAGCAATGCACACCCAGAGACAGGAGCGTAAGTGTACGAGAACCTGCTGTACGAAGTCGACGAGTCGGTTGCCTTGATCACCCTGAATCGACCGGACGCCATGAATGCGCTGACACCGGAGATGGAGTCCGAGATGCATGCCGCGTTCGATGCCGCTGACGCGGATCCCGAGGCCCGCTGCGTTGTGCTGACGGGTTCGGGTACGGCCTTCTGTGCCGGTTACGACATGGGGCCGGAGGGGCCGGATGGCCGGCCGATGGATCCAACCGGCAAGTGGCCGGGCGAGTACATCGAGTTCTGGCATCGGGGCGATTATCGGGCCATGAGCATGCTGGAACACCTATGGAGCCTGCATATTCCCGTCATCGCCGCCGTCAATGGCTGGGCGCTGGGCGGAGGGTTCTGGTATCAACTGGCGGCTGACATCACCATCGCCGGCGAGTCCGCAGTGTTCGGTCAGCCCGAAGTTCGGCATATCTCGAACTCCACCTTCCTGATGGCGGCACTGGTTGGCTGGAAGGCAGCCAATCGGTATGCGCTGACTGGTGATCACTTCGACGCTCACGAGGCCCTGCGGGTCGGCCTCATCAATGAGGTCGTGCCGGACGGTGAGGTAGTGCCCGCAGCTCTCGCCCTCGGCCGGCGAATCTCGCTGGTGCCGGAAGCGGCGGTCAGGGTCAACAAGGCGATCACCATGCAGGGGCTGCAGGCCGCCGGGGTGCACTCTGGCATGCTGCTGAACGCCGCACTATCCTCCATCGTGCACTCCTCACATGGAGCCGAGCGCGAGGCACTGTTCGACGCGCAGCGGCGAGATGGGCTGCGAGGCTACCTGAAGGCACGGGATGACAGATTCCGTCCAGAGCCGTTTGGGCCGCGTTCGTCTCGGCGTCACGAATCGCCGGGTAGTGATGCCTGACCTGCGGGCATCCCGCCCGATTCCGCGGACCAGTGCTGGTAATGCGGGCCAATCTGCGGTACCGCTGAACCAGGCGTTGGCTCAGTATCTCACCGACCGGGGAGTCGGTCGGCTATTTGGGCTGATAGGCGACGGCAACCTATTCATGGTGGACGCCTATGTCCGCAGCGGCCTGGGCGGCTACGTGGGTGCCGCCACGGAGGCTGGCGCGGTGGCGATGGCCAGTGGCTTCGCGAGTGTCACCGGCCGGATTGGCGTCGCAACCGTCACCCACGGACCCGGGTTGACCAACACGGTGACGCCGCTCGTGGAAGCTCAGCGAGGGCGATCGCCCATCGTCCTGATAGCCGGGGATACGCCGCGCGGGGCGACCCATCACTTGCAGGATATCGACCAGCGCGCGGTGGTTGCGTCGACCGGAGCCGGATTCGAGGAGGTCGCGGAGGCGGCCGATGCTCTCGGTGCACTCCAGCGAGCGTTCGATCGCACGGTCACTGAGCGGCGTCCGATCGTGGTGAGCATTCCGGTCGACCTGCAGTGGGATGAGGTCAGCCCGATGGTGCCGACGCCGAACGTTGGATACCGCAGAAACGTGATCGATCAGACGGACTTGGAGCGTGCCTGTGAAGTGATCGCAAGTGCCCGTCGACCCGTGGTGCTGGCGGGGCGCGGCGCGATCAGTGCGCGCTCCCGGAGTTCGGTCCTGAAGTTTGCCCGCCGGATTGGCGCGCCCGTAGCGACCACGCTCAAGGCCAAGGATCTATTCCGAGGCGAGCCGGAGAATCTGGGAATCTGTGGCACGCTATCTGCTCCGGCAACTCTGGCGGCGCTGAGCAGGGCAGACTGCGTGGTCTCTTTCGGCGCTGCACTTACTGCCCTGACGACCGACCACGGTCGGCTGCTGTCCGGTGCATCTGTGGTGTGGTGCGACATCGATGAAGCACGAAGATCGGAACTGCAAGGGCTCGCTTGTTCATTGATCGGTGACTCCGCAGAGGTCTCAGATGCCCTGGGAGAATTGTTCCTGCGGCTGGAGTTGGCTCCACGTCGATTCGCCGCGGGCGCAGCCGAATCTGTTGCCGCCGATTCGGCGCCGGATTCTTCGCCAGAACGGGACATCGATATTCGGACGATGCTAGACGCGGTCGATGATGCGGTAGATCCTGATCGAACCTTGGTGGTCGATGTGGGTCGGTTCATGCGGCATGCGTTGCGAAGGCTTCGTGTGGCGCATCCGATGAATTACGTCCACGCCGCCAATTTCGCCTGTCTCGGACTGGGAATGTCGACGGCCATCGGAGCCGCAGCGGCCCGGCCCGATCATCCCTGCCTGTTGGTGTGCGGCGACGGTGGTTTCATGATGGGGGGACTCGCCGAACTGCACACGGCTGTTCGGGAGCGGCTGGACCTCATCGTCGTGGTGATGAATGACGGTACCTATGGCGCCGAACTCGTACAGTTCGCCGCCCGCGGTATGGACCCGTCCTTGTCGTTCATGCGGTGGCCCGATCTGGCTGGTACAGCACGTGCCATGGGCTGTGAGGCGGTAACCGTCACCGGTCCGGGCGATGTCGACTCCTTCCGCCACGCGGTCGAATCGGGTCGTCGCCCCCTGCTGGTCGACGTTCGACTGGATCCGGACGGGATACCGCCCCTGGATGGATGAACGAGCTGTTCGACGGAATGATCGCTTTGGCCGATGCCCTTGGCAAGCTGGATGTGCTTGCCGCCTCCCGGGTCCGCGCCCTCGGCGCCGGATCCGCGCTGGACATAACGACGACCCGAAAGGACGTGAGCCATGAAGCCGACTATGCGCGCCGTGTATGCCACCCACCCTAGTCCGGATAGTCCGCTGGACGCGATTGAGGTAGGTGAGCGTCCCGGTCCAGATGTTCCGGATGGATGGGTGCGTGTGGCGGTGCGGGCGGCGTCGCTGAACCGGCACGATCTGTGGACGTTGCGGGGGGTCGGGATCCGGCCGGAAGAGTTCCCGATGATCCTGGGGTGCGACGGGGCGGGCGTCACCGATGATGGCACGGAGGTGGTGGTCTATCCGGTCATCAGTGATCCCGGCTTCTCCGGTGACGAGACCTTGGATCCGGGACGGCGCCTGCTGACCGAGGGTGGCCATCAGGGCACGCTGGCGGAGTATGTGGTGATACCGGCGCGCAATCTGCTGGCAAAGCCGGCGAGTTTGTCGTTCGAGCAGGCGGCGACGCTGGGTACCAGCTATCTGACCGCGTATCGGATGCTGTTCACCCGATCGGACTTGACGCCGGGTTGCACGATGCTGGTGCAGGGCGCGACGGGTGGGGTTGCGACGGCGCTGATCCAGTTGGGTGTGGCAGCCGGGATGCGGGTGTGGGCGACGGCCCGTACCGAGGCCGGCCGGGAGCGGGCGGTGCGGTTGGGCGCCGCGGCGTTCGAGTCGGGGGCGCGGCTACCGGCGCGAGTGGATGCGGTGTTCGAGTCGGTGGGCAAGGCGACGTGGGCGCATTCGATGCGCGCAGTTCGGCCGGGCGGCAGGGTGGTGTGTTGTGGGGCGACTACAGGTCCGGATCCGTCCGCGGATTTGCAGCGATTGTTCTTTCTGCAGGTATCGGTGGTTGGTTCCACGATGGGGACCCTGGACGAGCTGCGCCGACTGATCGCGTTCTGCCAGGCCGCCAAGGTTGAGCCGGTGGTGGACGCGACCTACCCGCTGGCGCGCACGGCGGATGCACTCGCCGCGCTGGAGAAAGGCGCTCCCGGCAAGATCGTCATCACCATCTAACGGTGCCCGTTTCGTCGCGGCGGTCGCCCGCTGCACCGCTGGCTCCGGCTCAATCGATTCACCGCGTTCTCTCCGCGTGCATCGAAAGCCGTTCTGACCAGGCGCATATCGGTCATCACCGCACCTTCTGCGCTGTATCGCCACGCTCAATGCCGCATGACCGATTGGTTGCGCTACCACGGTCAAAGATTCCCTCTCCGACCCTTGACACGATGAAGATTTGATGTTGTGCTGAAGCCAGCTTGTGAAGTGGAACACGACCCAGCGCGACGGGAATCAGAGCACTCCGACAAGCGACAGCGCGTCACCTGATGTCCGCGGTCGCTAGTCGGCGTGGCGGTGCTGATCGCTCGTCGGCTGCTGGCCGCATCGCTTGGCGTCCCATCACAAGTGGGGAGCCGAAACCACCGAGGCCACGAAGGCCTCGCCATCATGGCCTAAACCGTGACCGCGTTTGTGCACTTCGCCCACTCCGCCAACCAGCAGTCGAATCCACTCCCACATCACCCATGGAGGACGTACGATGGACAGATCCCCGCAGGTATCGTCCCGGCGGCACTTCTTGAAGGCCTCTGGCCTCATGACCGCTACGCTATTTGGCGGCACCGCGCTCATCTCGGCATGCGGCAGCAACGGCCAAAACCCTGGCAGTTCATCAAGCGGCCACACTTCCGGACCCGCGACGTCCTCGCCTGTAACGCAGCCCAGCACCGCCAGTGGTGACTCCAAGAAGGCCCGCTTGACGCTCGCCTTGAACTGGCTGGTCGACTATGGCTTTCTCGGAGAAGTGGTGGCGCTGGAGAAGGGCTACTATGACGAAGCCGGCGTCAACCTGACGATTCTGCCAGGCGGACCCAGTATCGATCCCAATCAGCTGCTGGGCGCCGGAACGGCGAATCTGTCGGAAGGGTCGAGTTCCGCCGCCATGATGGCGCGATCGGCCGGAGTCCCGCTGAAGGCGATTGCCGCAGTCTCGCAGGGCCACCCGTACGCGTACTTCTCGCTGCCGAAGGATCCAGTGCACGCGCCGAAGGATCTGGTCGGCAAGACGATTGGGCTGCCGAACACGGGCCTACCTATTCTAGAGGCCGTGCTGGCCGCTAACGGCATCGCCAGGTCTGACGTTAAGACGGTGACGGTTGGCAACGACTTCAGCGCTCTTGCGTCCGGGCGGGTTCAGGTCATGACGGGCTACTACACCTCGCTCCAGGCGCAACGTGCTGCGCTGGGCGACGACTACGTGGTGATGAAGCTCGATGATGCTGGCGTACATCTCTATGCGTACATGTACTCAGCACGAGAGGACATCCTCGAGTCCCAGTCCGATGCGCTGCAGGACCTGCTGGTAGCAAGTTCGCGTGGGTGGCAGTTCGCGCGAGAGAACCCGGACGAAGCCGTCGATATTCTCGTGAAGTACAACCCTGCCAACAAAAAGGAACCACAACTCGACAGCACCAAACTGTTGGAACCGTTGGTTTGGGGGCCCGACACCAAGACGAACGGGTGGGGCTGGATGTCGGACGAGAAGTGGAAACAGCAACTTGACCTGTACAAGAAGATCGGTCAGTTTAAGAGCGGCGCGGTCCCTACGGTCGATGAGATCATGAGCCTCGAGATCCTCAAGGCGACCGCCGATCAACGAGTGAAGGGTTGATCCGGCGGTGACTATCGAAACGTCGACCAACACAACTTGAGTGCTCGCGAGTAACAGGACGATTTTGAACGAAAGGGTAGGACGGAATGACCACAGCTGTACCCGTCATCGACATCTCACCATACCTGTCGAACGACGACGCTCAGGCCGACGGAGTAGTATCGGACGTCAGGAGGGCCTGCGAGGAAATAGGATTTCTAGTGGTATCAGGGCATGGGGTGTCAGGCCAGCTAATCGACAGCATGCGCGATGTTTCCCGTTCCTTCTTCGACCTCCCGGTGGCCGAAAAGCTAAGATACCGCGCCGAGCCGGGGCAGACGCTCGGGTACGTTCCGGCCAACACCGAGTACTTGGCGGCGACTCAAGGCGAGCAGACCCCGCCCGATCTGAAGGAGAGCTTCGATATTAGACGCCCGGACACTCCGGCTGACGAGTATTACACCAACGAGCATGGTCAGTATTTCTTCCGACCGTATGTCTGGCCGGGAGATCCTGCAGGGTTCGAGCAGACGTGGCGGATGTACTACGACGCCATGCACAATCTCAGTCAGACCATGATGCGGATATTCGCCGAAGCTCTAAACCTTCCACGGATCTATTTCGATTCGAAGATCGATCGGAGTGTGGATTTCCTGCGGGTCATCAACTACCCGGCGCAGGTGCTTCCCCCGGCACCGGGACAGTTGCGAGCGGGGGCGCACACGGACTATGGAACATTGACCTTTGTCGCCGTCGATGACGCGGAGGGCGGGCTCCAGGTTCACACTAAGTCGGGCGAGTGGCATGATGTGCCGGCCATTCCGGGAACCTTCGTGGTAAACATCGGGGACATGATGGCGCAGTGGACATCTGGCCGGTGGGTATCGACGCTGCACCGCGTTGTAAATCCCTCCAAGAATCCGTCGAGGGCACGCCGAATCTCCGTGGTCTTCTTCCAGAACCCAAATTACGATACTGTGATTCAGCCACTACCCGGTTGCGAGACAGCTGAAACATTCCCGGCCGTGACGGCCGGCGAGTGGTTGCGGAACAAATCACTGATCGCCAAGAAGATGGCTTGACGTGACCGGGTCCGAACCCACGCTCGGTGTCGGTGACCTCGACGCAGTCCTGAGAGCGAGCGCTAGCTTCAGTAAGACCATCTCGGAATCCGACGTCTACCTGTTCGCGGGAATCACGGGTGACTTCGCTCCATACCACGTGAATGAGCAGTTCATGAAGGAACGATCCTATGGCAGTCGGGTCGTGCATGGAGTCCTGACGCTCGGTTTCGTATCGACGGTCTCGACGAAGTTCTGGGAGTCGGTGGGGCACTGCGCCAAGGGAATTTCGGCGGGGTACGACAAGGTTCGCTTCACACACCCCGTTCACATCGGAGATACCTTGACCGCTAGCTACCGCGTCGAACGCTTCGAAGATACGACGGGTCGATTTATCGCCATAGCAGAAGTACGAAACCAAAGGGAGCGAGTGTGCCTTACCGCCATACACTTGGTCAAGAAGGTTGATATGGAGCAGGAACGTGAGCGATCGTCCGGATCCTAGTAGTCGGTCAATTGGTTGATCGCGGGCGCCGCGTGCACCCCCGCCGATAGGCTCGGGTCGGTGCTGGAGTGCATGCGGTGGTTGCGCCATCGGAGCGAACCCTGATCATTCACCCACGAAGCGAGGTTGAGAGATCTCATGGAACCCGCATCCTCGGATGTTGTGCAAGAGACAACGGTCGCAGCGTCCCTGCGAATGCAAGATGTGTCGATCGAGTTCCCAACTCCGAATGGCCCGTTCTTGGCGGTTGATACCGCTAGCCTGGAGGTGCCCGCCAACGGATTCACCACGATCATCGGGCCATCTGGATGTGGGAAGTCAACGCTACTACGCGCCATAGCCGATATCATCCCAATCTCGAACGGTAGCATCACCGTGCTCGGGCAGTCGCCATCGGCTGCTCGACAAGCCCGCAAGATCGGCTTCGTATTCCAGGATGCCGCCCTGCTCCCGTGGCGCACTGCTCTCCAGAACGTCGAGCTGCCCTCCGAAGTCGGCCCGGGAGCCCGTAAGCGCGCGGTCCAGAATGGCGCCGGCGCGGACCCGCGATCCCTGCTCGAGCTGGTCGGGCTGGCGGGACGCGAGGATGCGTACCCCCGCCAGCTGTCAGGTGGCATGCGTCAACGTGTCTCGATTGCCCGCGCACTCGCTAGTGCGCCTGAGCTGTTGCTGATGGACGAACCCTTCGGTGCCCTGGACGAGATCACTCGAGATCGTCTGAACGGAGAACTGCTCAAGGTCTGGAAGGAAACGAATGTCGCCGTTGTCTTCGTCACGCACAGCATTCCGGAGGCCGTATTTCTGTCGCAACAAGTTGTTGTCATGGATGCCAATCCTGGGCGAGTTCGCGCAGTAGTTCCGATCGAGTTGGATCAACCACGAGACGGCGGCCTGCGTGAGAGCGCTGAATTCTCGAGGCTCGCCGCTCAGCTACGCAGCATGCTTGAGGGATGAGGAGGGATACCCGTCCAATGGTTGCCACTCAGCTGACCAGGACCCGGCGTCGCCGGCCGAATCGGCGATCGAGAGAATCTCGCTGGTCAATTGCACTGCCTCCCGTTCTGACGATCCTGGGGTTCATCGGGCTGTGGTGGGCGGTAGTTGAGGTATTCAATATCGCGACGTACGTTATCGCGTCCCCGCCACAGGTGGTACGGGAGCTGGGGTCGAGTTCTGGACTGCTGATGCAGAACCTATGGCCGACGGTCTTCGAGACGGTTCTGGGATTCATCCTAGGCAATCTAGTCGCGATCGTGCTGGCCGTGGTTTTCGTGTACTCGAAGTCGATCGAGCGCAGCATATTTCCAGTGGTGGTATTCGTCCGGATGATCCCAATCGTTGCGGTCGCTCCGGTGCTGGTGGTGATCTTCGGGACCGGCTACACGCCCAAGGTTGTCATCGCAGCGCTCATCTCCTTCTTCCCGACGCTGGTCAATATGGTGAAGGGCCTGAAGGCAGCAGATCCGCAGGCCCTGGAACTGTTTCACGTTTTATCTGCAAGCAAGCAGCAAGTATTCTTCAAGCTGCGGTGGTTCTCCGCTTTGCCTTACCTGTTCGCATCTCTCCGAATCGCGTCGACAACATCGGTAATCGGAGCGGTGGTCGCGGAATGGATCGGATCCCAAACGGGGCTGGGATTCCTCATCGTACAGTCGACCTATAATTTCAATATTCCGCTACTTTACGCAACTATGGTAGTAACCGCCGTGTTTGCGAGCATCTTCTACCTACTGGTTGGGATTGTGGAGCGAGTGACCGTGCGGTGGGATGCGTCCGATGCGTTGCCGTAGAGATCGTATTGCGGAGCACTTGCCGGTTAATCAGGCAGTGGGGGTGGGTTCGCGGGCGGGCCTTCGAAAAGCAGGCTTGCGCGCCGTCATTGGGCAGGCTGGAAGGGCCCGGTGGTTGCCGTGACGAAGGTGATGCCGCTCGAGGGCATCGTTGTGCTTGACTTCACTCAGGTGACGATGGGCCCGTGCGCAACCCAAACTCTGGGAGACTTTGGCGCCGACGTCATCAAGGTCGAGCGCCCTGGGGTAGGGGACCTGTCGCGCACGGCCGTTCAGGATCCGGGTGGCCTGGATAATCCGAGCTTTTGGGCGTTCAACAGGAACAAGCGTAGCGTGGCGTTCGACATGCGGTCCGAGGATGGGCAAGCTACCGTCAAGGCGCTCGCGCTATGCGCAGATGTCGTAGTGTCGAACTTTCGACCCGGAGTCATGGCGCGGATGGGCTTAGGCTACGAGGCCCTGGCGTGCGAAAACCCGAGATTGATATGGGCCGAGGGAACGGGGTTCGGCGAGGAGGGCCCTTATCGACACAAGGGCGGGCAGGATGTCTTGGCGCAGGCCTACTCTGGCGTCATGGATCGGCGATGTGATCCGGCGGACGAAGTACGGGTTTATCCCACCGCTCTGTGTGACTACACCACCGGGATGCACCTGGTGCAGGGAATTCTGCTCGCGCTGTTGGCGCGGGACCGGAGTGGAATCGGGCAGAAGGTCAGCGTTTCGCTGTACGATTCGATGCTCGCCATGCAGATGCAAGAAGGGTCCATGCGTATGAACCGCGGCGTCGATCTGAACTGGGGCGCGATGCCACTGAGCGGTGCGTTTGCAACTAGTGATGGCGCGATTTGCGTAGTCGGCGCGTTCAAGCAAAACCCTCTGTCGGATATATGTGCCGCGTTGGAGCTGGATGAAGACTTGTCGCAGCGCCCGGAATTTGCGACCGCAGAGGCTCAAATGCGGTCACGTGGTGAGCTACAGGAGATCTTTCGACGGCAGTTTGCCACCGATACGACGGCGCATTGGATGAGGCGGTTCGAGTCCCAGGACCTGTTATGTGCGCCCGTTCGTTCGCTTGAACAGGCACTTGCTGACGAACAGACTGCCATCAACGGAATGATCCTGACCGTCGGAACGGATAGTCGGGGGGCCGATATGCGCGCGATCGGTTCGCCCGTGCACCTGTCGGCTACGCCTGCGACGGTTCGATACCGCCCCCCACTGCTAGGGGAGCACACGGATGAGGTTGTGGCGGAGTTTGGACTGAAGCAGTAGGTATCCGTCGAGGGCAGTAGTACCCGACACGGACGGCTTCGGTCACGTACCGGGGCTGCGATCAAACGGAGTGACCAGACTCTAGCGCGGGCATTGACGGCTGAGGAGGAACGGTGACGGACACCGCGGGAACGGGCGACGCCATTTCGGCGCGAGCGACAGTGCCGCTGCCGGCGAGGGATGTGCCGGTAGTGGCGGAGTCGGAGGTCATTGTGGTGGGTGGCGGTCCCGCCGGGGTCAGCGCAGCGGTGGCGGCCGCCCGCACCGGCGCGTCGGTCACCCTGTTGGAGCGTTACGCCGCCCTGGGCGGCCTGGCCTCCGGCGGCATGGTCCTGGTGCTCGACGACATGTGCAACGGCAAGGAAATCACCGTCACCGGTATTGTGGCCGAGTATGTCGAGCGGTTGGAAAAGCTCGGACTGGCGGTCAGCCCCCCCGAGGCGGACCGCTACTCTTCACCGGAGATGTGGGCGCGGTGGGGGCGCTGGGGCACCTTCGACTTCCAGTCGCATGCAACCCCCAAGCCGATCTGCTACGCCGTGTCGTTCGACCCGGACGGATGGAAGCGAGTCTCCAACGACCTCGTCCAGGACAGCGGCGTCGACCTGCGCCTGCACAGCTGGTTCTCCCAACCGATCGTCACTGACGGCCGGATGTCCGGTGTCGTGGTGGAGACCAAGTCCGGCCCGCAGGCGATCCGTGGCAGCGTCGTCATCGACACGACCGGCGACATCGACGTGGCCTCCCGGGCCGGGGCGGAGTTCGTACACGACAAATATCTGGTCACCCTGGTGTTCCGACTGGCGGGGGTCGATACCGACACAGCGGAGGCATACGAGCAGGCCAACCCGCGCGAGACGCGCGCCATCAACAGGAAGATCAAGCGGCTGTTGGGCGGCGCCTGGGAGCTGTGGTGGTTGAAGACACCCTCACCGGGGGTGGTGTGGTGCAACTGCCCGCACCTGACCGGTTTCGATGGCGCCGACCCGGTGTCGTTGACCATGGCCGAGTTCGAGGCCAGGGGGCGCATTGCCGCGGCGCTGGACGTCATCCGTCAGGAACTGCCCGGGTTCGAGAAGTGCTACCTGCTGGACGTCGCCCAGCAGATTGGCGTACGGCAGACTCGGTTGCTGCGCGGCGAATATGTTGTCACCAAGGACGACGTCACCACGCGACGGCACTTCGCGGACTCGGTGGCGCGCGGCCGGGACTATTACACGCCCTACCGGGCCCTGTTGCCACGGGGGATTGATCAACTACTGGTCGCGGGCCGGCACTATTCGGCCACTCCGCAGGCGCAGCGCATGTCCCGGGAGATCCCGCCATGCATGGCGATGGGACAGGCGGCCGGTATCGCCGGAGCCCTGGCGGTCCAGCACGGTGACCTGGTGCGGGACGTATCACCGTCGAAGATCCAGTCGGTGATGCGGGACCAGGGGGCCGATCCGGGTGACGTGCCCTCGCCCAACGCGACGATCGACGATGAGGAAGTGGAGCCGGACCAATGACGGGGGAGCCACTGCCGCTGGACGGCATCGTGGTATTGGACTTTACCCAGGTCATGCTCGGCCCGTGCGCGACCCAGGTGTTGGGGGACTTCGGCGCGGATGTGATCAAGGTGGAACGGCCAGGGAGCGGAGACCTGTCCCGCAGCTCGTTCCGCGCGACCGCGGGGGACGACGACCCCATCTTCTGGTCGTTGAACCGCAACAAGCGCAGCATGGTGCTGGATACCCGATCGGAGGAGGGTAAGCAGGTGGTGCTGGCGCTGGTCCGGCGAGTCGACGTGGTGATCTCGAACTTTCGGCCCGGCGTGATGGAGCGGATGGGTTTTGGATATCAGACGCTCTCGGAGATCAACCCGCGGCTGATCTGGGCGCAGGGCACCGGGTTCGGTGAGAGCGGGCCGTATCAACACAAGGGTGGACAGGACATCCTTGCCCAGGCCTACACCGGGGTGATGTACCGACGCCCGGATCCGACCGAGGACTTCCGGGTCTACGCCACGACGATGGGCGACTTCTCCGCCGGAATGCACCTGGTGCAGGGAGTCCTGCTGGCTCTGCTCGCTCGGGAGCGCACCGGCCGCGGGCAGCGGGTGGAGGTCTCGCTCTACGACTCGATGCTGTCGGCGCAGATGCAGGAGGCCTGCATGCAGCTCAACCGTGGATTCGAGGTGAACTGGGGGGCGATGCCGTTGTCCGGTGTGTTCCCCACCACCGACGGGGCGGTCTGCATGGTGGGTGCGTTCAAGGACAATCCGCTGCAGGACATCAGTCTCGCCCTTGACCTCGACGAGGACCTGTCCGAGCGCCCCGAGTTCGCGACACCGGAGTTGCAGATGAAGGCTCGTTCCACGCTGCAGGGCATCTTCCGTGAACGGTTCGCCACCAACAGCACCGACTACTGGATGGCCCGGCTGGAATCTCAGGATTTGCTGTGCGCGCCGGTGAGGTCGCTGGCCGAGGCGCTGGTGGACGACCAGACCGCCGCGAACGGCATGGTGATCGACATCGGGACGAACGCGCAGGGCAGCGCGATGCGAGCGGTGGCCTCACCGGTGCACCTATCTGACACGCCCGCCCGCGTTCGGCGCCCCCCGCCCCGGCTGGGAGAGCACACCGACCAGATCCTGGCCGAGTTCCTCGGCGATTCTGGCCGCCACCACGGCGCCGATGCCACCGGTCGGGCGCTTGGGGCAGTGCCGCGATGACCTCGACATCCCCGGCCGATCACGCGGACGGATCCCCGGCGGACACCGGAGTTCGCTACCTGTTGGACGGGCACGTCGCCAGGGTCACGCTGGACCGACCCGCCGTCCTGAACGCGCTGGATGCGCGCGCCGAAGCCGAGTTGACACAGATCTGGCAACGGATCGAGTCCGAGCCGGACGTTCACGTTGTCGTGCTGACCGGCGCCGGTGGACGGTCGTTCTGTACCGGCGCGGACATGTCGGCGGCTGCGGTGGGCAGGACCGGCTTGGAATATTGGGCGGCCCGCAACCCCGACGGCTTCGGTGGGCTCAGTATGCGGGAATCGTTGCAGGTTCCGGTGATCGCCCGGGTCAACGGGTATGCCCTCGGCGGCGGCATGGAGATGGTGCTCGGCGCCGACATCGTGATCGCCGCGGACCACGCGGTGTTCGGGCTGACCGAGCCGCGGGTGGGCCGGATGCCACTGGATGGTGGCATCGCCCAGCTGGTTCGTCGGATCCCGCACAACCAGGCAATGGGAATGTTGTTGACCGGGCGCAAGGTGTCGGCGACGGAAATGTGTCGGATGGGGCTGGTCAACGAGGTCGTCCCGGCCGAGGAATTGGACGCGGCAGTGCACAGGTGGGTCAGCGACGTGCTGGCCTGCGCCCCGACGTCGCTGCGGGCCATCAAGCACTTGGTCGCCGCCACCGGCCAGCTGTCCGCCCGGCAGGCTCAAGCGCTGCGGTCCGGGCCATTGATGGCGGCCCTGGAAAGTGAGGATTCGCGGGAAGGGCTGCTGGCCTTCCAGCAGAAGCGGGCGCCGCGATGGACCGGACGGTGACGATTCGTCCCGGCGGCACATCGATCTCTAAGTGGCCCACCGCGCGCCCGTGATACGACGACTGATACCACAACCACGAACGAAGGAGATCCGATGGTGACGCCGTTGCAACCCGGGGTCTGGGGGGTGTTGGCCACGCCGTTCACCGGCTCGGTGCTGGATCTGGACGAGGCGGGCCTTGGTCGGCTGTGCGAGTACTACCAGTCCGTCGGCGTGACCGGCCTGACCGCGCTCGGCGTGTTCGGCGAGGCCGCCCAATTGACGGCTCGGGAACGGGCCACCGTCCTGGAGATCGTGGCGGACACCTGCGATCTGCCGATCGTGGTGGGTGCGACAAGCCTGAGCACCCGGGTCGTGATCGAAGAGGCCAGCCGTGCCGCCGAGGTAGTGGGCGATCGTATCGCGGCGGTGATGGTCCAGGTGAACACCGCGGCGCCGGCCGTGTTGGGCGATCACCTGCTGGGGGTGCATGAGGCGACAGGTCTAGGGATCGTGGTGCAGGACTACCCGGCCGTCAGCGGCATCACCATCCGACCCGAGGCGCTGGTGACGGCATTGCGCGGCAAGGCCTTCTGCGCGGCCGTGAAGGCGGAATCGCCGCCCACATCGGTGGCCGTGCACACGTTGGCTGCCGGCCTGGACGTGCCGGTGTTCGGCGGCTTGGGTGGCATCGGGCTGCTGGACGAGCTGGCTGCCGGATCGGCCGGCGCGATGACGGGATTCTCCGCGCCGGAGGGGCTGCTGGCGTGTGTGCAGGCCTGGCGGGAGGGTGGTTATGCCGCCGCCCGGCAGGCCTGGCTGCCGTACCTGCCACTGGCGACCTTCGAGCAACAGGCCGGTATCGCGCTGGGCATCCGCAAGGAGGCGCTGCGCAGCCGCGGCCTGATCGCCGAGGCGGGCGTGCGGCTGCCCGGCCGGGGCATGCCCGACGAGTTGGGCGAGCAGTTGGCTCGGCACCTGGAGGCCGCCGGACTGCTGGGAACGCCCGTCCGGTGAGGGCGGCGTGGCGCACCGGTGACGGGCGTGCCCGGCTCCTGGCGACAGACACCACCATCGACAACGGGAAGGACCTTCCAGCATGACTGCAGCGGTGCAGCTACGCCACCTCATCGGAGGCCAATGGGTCGGTGATCCGTCCACCGAGCGACGCAACCCGTTCGATGACTCGCCGGTGGCCGTAGTCGCCAGCGGTGACGCCCAGACTGTCGCAGACGCGGTGGGGGCCGCGACGGCGGCACAGCCGGCATGGGCTGCGCGCCCGTGGCCGGCTCGGGGGGCGATCTTGATGGACGCTGCCGAGTTGCTGCGCACCCGGCAGGGCCCGGTCGCACAGGATCTGGTGCGCGAGGAGGGCAAGACACTGCCCGAGGCGATGGGCGAGGTGCGGCGTGCCATCGACGTGCTGCGCTTTTTCGGGTCGATGGGCTGGCAGGCCACCGGGGCCGTATTGCCCAGTGGTACCGCCGACACCATGGTCTACACCCGGCGCGAACCGCTTGGTGTGGTGGGCCTGGTCACCCCATGGAACTTCCCGATCGCGATTCCGGCGTGGAAAATGGCCCCCGCCTTGGTGTCCGGGAACACCGTGGTGATTAAGCCGGCGGAGCTGACTCCCCTGTCGGTGCACCACCTGGTATCGGTGTTGACCGAGGCGGGGCTGCCCGATGGTGTCGTCAACATCGTCAACGGCAGGGGGCCGGTAGTGGGTGAAGCGTTGTGCGCGCACCCTGGGGTGGCTGCGGTGTCGTTCACCGGATCGACCGCCGTCGGCGAGCGCATCCGTGATGTGGTGCAGAACCGCCGCGGTCGGGTACAGCTCGAGATGGGCGGGAAGAACGCGCTGGTGGTGCTGGACGACGCCGACCCGGCCGTGGCCGCGAGGGTCGCGGCTGCCGGTGGGTTCGGGCTGACCGGGCAGGCCTGCACTGCCACCTCCCGGGCCATCGTCACCGCCGGTGTGCACGACGACTTCGTGGCCGCGCTCGCCCGGGCCGCCGCCGAAATCGCGCCGGGGAACGGCCTTGTCGAGGGCACTGCGATGGGACCGGTGGTCTCGAACGCGCAGCTGGCCACCGACCTGAAGGCCCTGGACCGGGCGCGCACCGACGGCATCCTGTCCGGTGGCGACGCCGATGGGCGGTTGCTGCGCCCCGCGGTCGTGACGGGGCTGGCGGCGGATCACCCCCTCGTCACCGACGAGGTGTTCGGCCCGTTGATCGCGGTGCTGCCCACCGACGGGCTGGACGCCGCGATCGATGCGGTGAACGCCTCGGTGTACGGATTGGCGGCCGGGATCTGCACCACGTCGCTGGCATCCGCGCAGCACTTCGCCGATCGGGTGCAGGCGGGCGTGGTCAAGGTGAACCGGGCGACCACCGGGTTGGATCTGAATGTGCCATTCGGCGGGGTGAAGGCCTCTTCCACCAACACCTTCCGGGAGCAGGGCGCCACCGCGCTGGAGTTCTACACCTGGTCCAAATCGGTCTACCTCGGCCATGACTTGTAAGTGCGGGCAGAGCGTGTCTGAGTGCTGATCGCGAACTCGGGGTCGTGACGGGACGATCGTCACCCGGCCGACCTCCCGTCGGCTAGGCGCGCCCCCGGGGTCCCCGCTGGCACGGTGCTGAAGGTGCACGGCCCCGGCCACCCGTAACAGGGCCGAGGTAGGGTGCCCGGCCGATCTGGGTACCCGTGCCGTGTGGGCAGACCTGCTGCCCCGGACTGACGCCGAGGGGGGCGTCGCCATGACCATGCTGCCGCGCGCCGATCAGACTCCTGCCGTACCACCAGCCAACGATGTCGGCGCGGCAGGGTGGTGGCAGATCCTCAAACGCGCGTTCAAACAAATCAAACGGGACAGCGTCACCGACCGGGCCGCGACGCTGACCTACTTCGGAGTGCTGGCCATCTTCCCGGCCGCGCTGGTGTTGGTCTCGCTGCTCGGCCTGATCGGCCGGGACAGCGCACGGCGCTTCCTGGACAATGTCCGATCTGTCGCGCCCGGTGGTGTCACCGACTTCCTGTCCTCGATCATCGACCAGGTGCAGGGCAAGGCCGGCGCCGCGGGGGTCGCGGCGGTCGCTGGCGTCGTCATCGCGCTGTGGTCGGCGTCCGGTTACATCGCGGCCTTCATGCGCGCTGCGAATGCGATTTACGGCGTGCCGGAGGGACGCCCGTTCTGGAAGACGATTCCCGCCCGGGTGCTGACCACTCTGCTGGTGATGGTGCTGCTGATCGCCAGCGTGGTGATCGTGGTCGTCACCGGGCCGATCGCCGACAAGATCGGCACGCTCATCGGCGTGGGCGACAGCTTGCAGTGGCTGTGGGCCATTGCCAAGTGGCCGGTCCTGGTCATCATCGTGGCGTTGCTGTTCTCGCTGCTGTACGGGGCGACGCCGAACGTGAAATACGGGCGGTTCCGGCTGCTGACGGCCGGCGGGGTGATCGCGGTGCTGGTCTGGCTGGTCGCATCCGCCCTGTTCGGGGTATACGTGTCGTTTTCCGGCTCCTACAACAAGACCTACGGCCCGCTGGCCACCGTGATCGTGTTCCTGGTCTGGTTGTGGATCTCCAACATCGCCGTCCTGCTGGGGCTGGAATTCGACTCGGAGACCCACCGGGAGCGGGCGATTCGGGCTGGTGCGCCGGAGGACTTGGAGCCCTACGTGCGGGTGCGCGACACGCGCACCATGGACGAACGCGACCGCGAGCACGTCGACTGGGCAGCGGCCGTGGTGGCGGCCGGGTCGACGGTGTCCCCGCCCGATGCGGCACCGGACGCGGACGCGGGCGACGTCGGTGATGGGTCCGACGACGGCCCCGATCGCGCCGTGTGAGCCCCACGTGGGGGCATAGCGCCAGCTTGGACTCACCAGCGGGCATTGGACCGGCAGCGTTCACCTCTCGTTCACCTTCGGGCGGCCATCCGGCCACCTGCCCTGCCTAGCGTCGGCACCGTGCCGCGCCAGTGCGGCACCGGCCCCACCAGGGCCGCACGAGGCAGTGAGAGGACGACGGTGAGGGGAATCTTCACAGCGCTGACGACGAGGGCCACCCTGCGGGTCACGGCGATCGCGGCAGCCCTGGTCGTGACGGTGGCGGCATGCGGCACCGACGACAACAGTGGGGGTGCGGGCGCCACCACTGGGACGGTGTCCCAGGCGGGAGAAGCGGGAACCGGTGGCTCCAGCGCGGACGTGGCCGCAGGGTCGACCGCCGGCAGTGCCGGTGGCACCGGGAACTCCTCGGCCGGCGGTGAGGACCCGTCGGTCTCGGGTACCGACGGTGCGGGCAGCAGCTCGCCATCGGGCGACGCGCAGGGCCTGACCTTCGACTCGGCGGGCTTTACCTGCGCGACCGGCACGCTGCGGTCCAGCGGATCCACGGCGCAGGGCAAGGTGATGGCCGAGCTGATCACCTCCTACAACGCCAAGTGCGGCGCCACCATCAACGATTACGGCGGCGGCGGCTCCGGCCAGGGCGTCACCGACTTTGTGGCTCACCAGACCGACTTCGGTGGATCGGACTCGGCGATGGATGCCGACCAACTGGCCCAGGCCAAGACCAAGCGCTGCGCCGGGAGCGACGCGATCAACGTGCCGATGGTCACCGGCCCGATCGCGGTGGCCTACCACCTGTCCGGCGTCGACACGCTGGTGCTCACCCCGGAGGTGCTCTCGGGCATCTTCGGCGGCACCATCACGAAGTGGAACGACGAGAAGATCGCCGCGCTGAACAGCGGTGTGACGCTTCCCGACCTGGCCATCACCACGGTGCACCGTTCCGAGGACTCCGGGACGACCGACAATTTCACCAAGTACCTGGCTGCCGCCGGCGGTTGGACCTTCGAGGGTGGCAAGGCCTGGACGGCTCCGGGCGGCACCGGGGCGCAGGGCAGTGACGGCGTATCGAAGGCGGTGGCCAGCACCGAGGGTGCCATCGGTTATGTCGAGTGGGGCTACGCCCAACAGGACAAGCTGTCGATGGCCGAGATCGACAACGGCGCCGGGCCCGTTGCGCTGACCGCCGAGTCCGCCGGAGCGGCCGTGCAGGCGGCGACGGTCAGTGGCACGGGCAAGGACCTCGCCCTGACCCTGGACTATGCGACGAAGGCGGCCGGTGCCTACCCGGTCATCCTGGTCACCTACGAGCTGGTATGCACCGGCGGTAACGGTGACGAGGCCGACTTGCTGCGCTCCTTCCTCGGATATGCGGCCACCGACGGGCAGTCGCAGTTCGTCGACCTGGGTGCCGCGCCGCTGCCGGCCGACATCCAGTCCAAGGTGATCGACGCGGTCAAGGCGCTCGGGTGACCCTGCCGCGGATTCGGGTGACGATCCCGCCCGACCACGCCACCGGGCACGGTCGGGCGGGGGCTCCGGCCGTGCCGGACGACCTGAGCGGGCTGCTGTCCCCGAATGGCTCGCCGGAGCAGCCGCAGTCACCGCGGCCGCAGCGCGCGTCGGAACCGGTGCGTCGGCGCGGGCCATCCGAACCCCCCGTGATCGCCGGCACTCGGGGCGCGATCGGCGACCGGGTGTTCCGAATCCTGACGGCCGGTTCCGGTGCGCTGGTGCTCGTCGTCATGGTGGCGATCGGCGCGTTTCTGGTGGTCCGGGCGTGGCCGGCGATCGGTGCGAACTCCGGGAACCTGTTCACCACGCAGATCTGGCGGCCGCAGGCCGATCCACCGATCTTCGGCATGGCGGCCATCCTGTTCGGCACCGTCGTCTCCTCCGCGATCGCGGTGCTGATCGGGGTGCCGATCGCGGTGGGTGTCGCGCTGGCACTGGCGCACTACCTGCGGCGGCGGTGGGCCGCGGTGCTCGGTGGACTGGTCGATCTGCTGGCGGCGGTGCCGTCGCTGGTATTCGGCATGTGGGGGTTGTATTTCCTGATCCCGAACACCAAGGGTTTCCAGCAGTGGCTTTCGGAGTACTTCAGCTGGATTCCGCTGCTGCACAACCGGACCGCGACCGTCGCCGGGCAGTACGGGCAGGGTCTGTTGATGGCCGGCCTGGTGCTGGCCATCATGATCATCCCGATCGTGTCCTCGGTGTGCCGTGAGGTCTTCCTGCGCACCCCGTCCGCGACGATCGACGCCGCCCTCGCCCTGGGTGCCACCCGCTGGGAGGTCATCCGCACCGCGGTGCTGCCCTTCGGTCGCTCCGGCATGGTTTCCGCCGCAATGCTCGGCCTGGGTCGCGCGCTGGGTGAGACCATCGCGGTAGCACTGGTTCTCAACTCTGGATTCGCGATCAACTGGCATCTGACGGAGCCGGGAGGGGACACCGTGGCGTCCACCATCGTGCTCAAGTTCGGCGAGGCGGGCAGCAGTTCCATCGGCATTCCGGCGCTCATCCTCGCGGGCCTGTTCCTGTTCGTGATCACCCTGGTGGTCAATGCCGCCGCCCGAATGGTCGTCAGCCGATCGGCGGTGCGATCATGACGACACTGGCTCCGCGGGCCGGGACCGGACGCGGCGACCTGTCGATCCAGCTATCCGCCGCACGGTTGCCCCGCTGGGCGCCGGTGGCCGTGGCCGCCGTGGCGATCGGTGTCGCGCTCGGGTTGCGTGCGGTGCTGAACTGGACCGGCTGGTCCACCACCGCGGTCGCAGCGGCAGTGATCTACGTGCTGGCTCTGACCATTTCGTCGCTGACCATCGAGGGTCGCCGCCGTGCCGTCGACCGGCTGGCCGGAACCTTCGTCACCGGTGCTCTGGTGGCCGCACTGGTGCCGCTGGTGCTGATCCTGGTGTTTATTGCGGTGCGGGGCGCGCCCGCGCTGTCGCCGAATTTCCTGACCCACTCCATGAATGGCGTCACCGGCAACCAGGCCGGCGGAGGCGTGTACCACGCGCTGATCGGCACCTTGCAGCAGGTCGGCCTGGCCACGGTGGTGGCGCTGCCGATCGGGGTGCTCACCGCCATCTACCTGGTGGAATTTGGCCGCGGGCGGTTCGCCCGGACGGTGACGTTCTTCGTCGACGTGATGAACGGTGTGCCCTCCATCGTGGCGGGCCTTTTTGTGTTCACCTTCCTGCTGCTCGGGTTCGGGATGCGCCCCTTCGGGGCGGCCGGCTCCATCGCCCTGGTGATCCTGATGCTCCCTATCGTGGTGCGCTCGGCGGAGGAGATGATCCGCCTGGTCCCGGACGAGCTGCGGGAGGCCAGCTACGCGCTGGGTATTCCGCGTTGGCGCACCGTGCTCAAGGTGGTGCTGCCCACCGCGCTGTCTGGGCTGGTCACCGGCGCGCTGCTGGCGATCGCTCGGGTGGCAGGCGAGACGGCTCCGCTGATCCTGCTGGTCGGGTACAGCTCGGCCATCAACACCGACCCGCTATCCGGCGACCAGGCCTCGCTGCCGGTGATGATCTGGGACCAGCTAGGCAAGCGTTCCGGCAACGCCGGTGAATTTGCCGAACCTCGAGCCTGGGGCGCCGCATTGGTGTTGGTACTGCTGGTCCTGGTGCTCAACGTCGCCGCGCGACTTTTGGCCCGGCTCGCGCAGCGTCGGACCCGTTGAAACCCCGACTCCTTCGTCACCACTGGAAAGGAAGACGATGCCCACCCGCATCGACGTACACAATCTGGATGCCTACTACGGCGACTTCCGGGCCGTGGAGGGCGTTTCCATGGCCATCGAACCCGGGGACGTCACCGCGCTGATCGGTCCGTCCGGCTGTGGCAAGTCGACGTTCCTGCGCACGCTGAACCGGATGCACGAGGTGCTGCCCGGCGGCAGGGTGCAGGGGTCGGTTCGGCTGGACGGGCAGGACCTGTACGGCGCGGACGTCGACCCCACCGCCGTGCGCCGCGCCGTCGGCATGGTGTTCCAGCGGCCGAACCCGTTCCCCACCATGTCGGTGTACGACAACGTCATCGCCGGCTACAAGGTGGCCGGAATCCGCAAGCGCAAGGCCGAGCTCGACGAGATCGTAGAATCCTCGCTGCGTTCGGCGAACCTGTGGCAGGAGGTGGCGCATCGGCTGGACCGGTCGGGGGCCTCGCTGTCCGGCGGTCAGCAGCAGCGACTGTGCATCGCGCGGGCCATCGCGGTGCGCCCCGCGGTGCTGCTGATGGACGAGCCGTGCTCGGCGCTCGACCCGATCTCCACGCTGGCCATCGAGGATTTGATCGGCGAGCTGAAGAGCGACTACACGATCGTGATCGTCACGCACAACATGCAGCAGGCGGCGCGAGTGTCGGACCGGACCGCCTTTTTCAACCTCGCCGATCAGGGCATGCCAGGTCGGTTGGTGGAGTACGGCGACACCGCCACCCTGTTCGCCGCACCCGCCCAGCAGGCCACCCAGGACTACATCTGGGGCAGGTTTGGGTGAGTCGCCCGTCGACGCCCAGGGATGCTTCGTGCCGCCATCGGCTGGGCGGGCATCGGTGCCGGTGACGCGTCGCCCTCGGCGCTCTGGAGGTGCCCGATCGTCACCTACCATGGGTCCGTGACGCGGGTCTGGTTCCGGGGCGGCCATCGGCGCGTCGCACCCGACCCTGCCGATGCCATCGCACGGCGAGCGATCGCCGCCGCACCGGCCGGTCATCTGGTGCTGGATGGATCCGGCAGGTTGCTGCTGGCCAATCGCGGCGCCCACGACCTGGGCATCGTCGCCGGGGACATCGTGGACCCGCGGATCGTGCAGCGGGCGGCGGCACTGGTCGCCGGTACCCCGTCGACGGATCCCGACGATGCCGACGTCTGGGAGATCTCCGGCGAACCGGGGCGCCCCGAGGTGCTCCGGCTGTCCGCGCGGCCGCTCGGCGATGGCCTGGTTCTGATCACCGCCACCGACGAGACGGCCGCCCGGCAGGCGGAGATGGTGCGGCGCGACTTTGTGGCCAACGTCTCGCACGAGCTCAAGTCGCCGGTGACGGCGATCGGGCTGCTCGCCGAGGCGATGACGGAGGCGGCCGACTCCCCGGACACGGTACGGAACTTCGCGGAGCGGATGAGCCGCGAGTCGGCCCGGCTGGGCACCCTGATCACCGAACTGATTGCGCTCTCGGCGATCCAGGACGGCGACCTGGGCGAGGCGGACCTGGTCGCGGTGGACGAAGTGGTCGCCGACGCGCTGGACAGGGCCGCCGTCAGCGCGTCGGCCCGGGGCATCGAGATCCGCACCGACGACCCGATTGGCGTCCAGGTGCTGGGGGATCGCAGCCTGCTGACTACCGCGATCGGCAACCTAGTAGAAAACGCGGTGCACTACTCAGGGGTGGGAGCGACGGTGACGGTGACGCGGGTGCTGCGACGCGGGCAGGTGGAGATCGCGGTGGCCGACACCGGCATCGGCATCGCCCCGAAGGACCAGCAGCGGGTCTTTGAGCGGTTCTTTCGAGCGGACCCCGCGCGATCCCGAGCCACCGGTGGGACGGGGCTGGGGCTGGCCATTGTGAAGCACGTGGCGGCCAACCACGGCGGCTCGATTCGGCTGTCCAGCAGGGTGGGGGTCGGGTCCACCTTCACGTTGCGGCTGCCGCTGGCCCACGCCGAGGAGCGCGAGGACGACGGCTCCGGCGAGCCGCGCGGCGAGGGCGCGAACGCAGTGCCGGGTGAGGGCTTGAGTGCGTCGCCCGCGCAGACCGGTGGCGTCGTCCACGAGGCGGGGGAGGGCCTGTGACAAGCGTGCTGATCGTCGAGGACGAGGACGCGATGGCCGAGCCGCTGGCATTCCTGTTGCGCCGCGAGGGGTTCCAGGTTTCTATCGCCCCAACCGGGCCGGACGGCCTGGCCGAGTTCGACCGTGCCGGCGCGGATATCGTGCTGCTGGACCTGATGCTGCCCGGCATGAGCGGCACCGAGGTGTTCCGCGAGTTGCGGGCGCGCGGACCGGTGCCGGTGATCATGGTGACCGCGCGGGACGCCGAGATCGACCGGGTCGTCGGCCTGGAGCTCGGCGCCGATGACTACGTCACCAAACCGTATTCGGCCCGGGAGCTGATCGCCCGGATCCGTGCGGTGCTGCGCCGGGGTGAGCTGCCCGCCGACTCCGACGAGGTGCTGGAGTGCGGTCCGGTCCGGATGGACGTTGCCCGGCACCGGGTGAGCGTGGGTGGCAATGAGATTGCCTTGCCGCTCAAGGAGTTCGACCTGCTGGAGTACCTGTTGCGCAACTCCGGTCGGGTGTTGACCCGTGTGCAACTAATCGATCGGGTCTGGGGATCGGACTACGTCGGGGACACCAAGACGCTGGATGTGCACGTCAAGCGGTTGCGGGCCAAGATCGAGCCGGACCCGGCCGCGCCCCGGTACCTGCAGACGGTCCGCGGGTTGGGCTACAAGATCGAGGCATAACCCAGCGAGTCGAATGCCTCAGGACGCGGGCGGGTCCTGAGGCATTCGACTCGGGGGCGGGTACCGCGCCGGGCGCTCAGGCAGCCGGCCCGGTCCCCAGGGTGATGGTCGAGGTGTGAGTCTGGCCGTCCGCGTCGGTCCAGCCGATCTTCACGGACTGGCCGGGGCGGTATCCGCTCATCAGCGCGCTGAGCCGATCCGAAGAGGCGACCTTGTGCCCGCCCAGCGAGGTGATGATGTCCCCCTCAGCCAGACCGGCATTCGCGGCCGGCCCGCCTGCGACTACTCCGGCGACCAGAGCGCCTTCGGTACCGCTGCCTCCGAGCTCCGGCTGCCCGTTGTTCGACTGGTTGGCGGTGGAGATCAGCACGCCGAGCGCCGCGGTCGGGCCGACATGGATGGTGGAGTTGCCGGTGCCGGATTCGATGACCTTCACGATGGACAGCGCGTCGTCGATCGGGATGGCGTAGCCATCGCTGCTGCCATCTCGGCTCGGGCGGGTGGATGCGGCGGTGTTCATTCCGATCACTGCGCCGTCGGCGTTCACCAGCGGGCCGCCGGAGTCGCCGGACTGGATGGCGGCGTTGACCTCGATGAGCCCGCCCAACCTGGCCGTGGTGCCGTACATCTCGTCGCTGACGCTGATGGTTCGGTTCAAGGCGGTGACGGAACCGCCGGCGGCGGACGGTGTTCCGCCCACCCCACCGGCGTTACCGATCCCCACGATGGCGTCGCCGACCTTGAGCGAGTCCGCATCGCCGAGGGTGGCCGTGGCCAGGCCGGAGGCGTCCTTGAGCTGCAGCACCGCGACATCGCCGGTCTTGTCGTAGCCGACCACGCTGGCCTGGTAGGTCTTTCCGTTGCCGATATCGGTGACGGAGATGCTGGTCGCGCCGTCGATGACGTGGTTGTTGGTCAGCACCTCACCGGTGGAGGTGAGCACGATCCCGGTGCCGGCACCCTCGGCCTGTTGATAGGAGAAGGTGACATTGATGTCGACCACCGCGTCGTCGACCTTGTTCAGGATGCCGCTGATGTCGCTGGGTGCGCCCGGCGCGGAGGTGATGGTGCCGGGCTGCTGGGTGTCCGAGTTGCCTGAGCCGTTCGGCCCGGGCCAGCTGCCGTTGCCGCCGGGGAGTTGGCCGCCCATCCCACCCGGCAGCAATTCGGGCGGCCAGGTGCCGTTGTCGGAGCCACCGTTGTCGGATCTTCCGTCACCGCCCGATCTGTTGCCGGATCCGTTGCCGGTGTTGCCGCCGGAGCCGCCGGATGTTCCGTTCCCGGAGCCGTTGTTGTCGGTTCCCGAACCGCCGACGCCATTCTGGGACTGCCCGCCTCCGGACCCGCCGGTGCCGGAACTGCCCGCCGACCCGCCGGCCGATCCGGTACTCAATTCGATCGGATTGCCGGCGGCCGTGTCGGTTCCGGGCCACACCAGGTGGCCGAAGCCGACCCCGCCCGCCGCGGCCGCGACGACCAGGGCAGCCGCCACGAGCGCCGGAACGGCGCGGCGCTTGCGGGGACGCCCCGAGGACGGCTCATCCGGCGCTGCCGGCATCCCGGCCGGCATCGGCGGAGCCCCGGACGGCATCGGGTATCCCTGCCACGGTCCGGTGTGCGCGGCGTGCCCCTGCGGAGCCCACCAGCCCGCCGCAGGTACGCCCACCGGAGGCCCGCTCGGCGCTGCCCCGGGTGCTCCCGTCGACGGTACGGCCCAGGGGTGGGCCGGCCACGAAGACCCTTTCCACGAGCCCGCGCCGGGCGGCTGAGCGCCGGCCGGTGGCAGCCAGGTCCCGGCGGCGTGCTGTGGGTCACCCGCCTGCGGTCCGACCTGCTGCGTGTCGATTTGCTCGCTCGGACCTGGGGTGGCCGGATGCTGCGAGTCCGTCGGCTGCCGAGGGTCTTGTCCGGCCGGGTTGGTGCCTTGCTGCTCCGGCTGTTGGGGGATGTCCATGGCGTCTCACCATCGCGATCTGGGGGTTGAGCTGTCACCCACCAGACAAGGCTCGCGCGGTGAGGATTTCATGAGACTGCGCTGGGAGGGTGCAACGACTTTCGAGTTCCTCGTCGGGTCGCTACTGATGGATCAACGAGTCCCAGATCTTGTCGACCTCGGCGGCCATCGCCCTGGCCCGGTCCGAGGCCGACGGTCCGCCGTCGGAGTCGGTGACCCAGTTTCGCACCTGGACGCTGAAGTTCCGCACTCGATCCGAACGGACGCATATCACGATGGACTCCGGATCGTTCAGCACCGCGCGTCGGGCCCGATCGATACCGGTCTGATCGTCGATCGGCACCCCCTGTGGTCCGGGCGACGCCGTGCACTGGGTCGTGCTCGTTCCCGGTGCCGCGACAGCGTCGGCGCTACCGAGGTAACCCAGACTGGCCAGGACGGCGTCGGGGGTCACCGGCTGTGCAGGCTGTATGCCGTTGACCGCCAGCAGCTGATATTGCTGGCGGTTGTTCGCGACCCCGTAGTTGGCCATGATCCCCGGGCCGCCGTAGGCCTTCCGGTAGGCAGCACTCTGCTCGGTGAACAGTGCAGCCTGCTCGGCAGCATGACGTTCGGCCGTGGCCTTGTCGTCGCCGAGATCCTTCAGCGCAAGATCATTGCGCTGTTGGCCCAGCACCTCATCGGGCAACGCGCTCAGGCTGAGGGGGACCGGAGTTGGTAGCGCGTCCGGCTGGCCCGCGTTGGCCCACCACACTCCGCCGACCACGCCGGCACCTACCACCAGACCGGCTGCTAGCGCCAGCATCGGCAGGCGCCACCGGCGGCCCGGAAGCGGGGGCCGGGCATCCGACGGGGGCCCTCCAGGCGGAGTGGCAGGCGGCGGCGGTTGCTGTGCCCACGCCGGAACAGATGGATATTCTGGCCCCCGACTGGTCATGCCGGTCATTATGCCCACCGGCATCGGTGCGACAGGGCCGTTCCGCTGAACTCCTCGGGCACATAGAGTCCCGCGTCGGTGGCTCAGCCCGCTACGCCGGTCGCGTCGGCGAGCCTGGGTCGTCGCCGATCCAGGCCCCGGCGATGACGAGCGCGGGAAGGCAGTGCAGCGCGGCGTCGACGACGTCGGACCAGATGGCGGTGTGGGGCCTGGTCGAACCCGGCGCAGGTGCGGCGCGCAGTTTCGCGCCCAGCACGGTCAGCCGGTCGATCTCGTCCCCCGGCAGTAGGACCCGACCGACGGCCCCGGCCGGATCCGGTAGCACTCCCGCATCGTGGGTCAGGGTGTGCAGGCAGGCGCTGAGGCTACCGGTGACGGGATCCTCCGACGCGCCGGTCCAGGCGCGCCGTTGGTAATCCGCGTCGGCCAGGGCGGCGACCGCCCTGATGACGTTCCGGCGAGTCGCAGGTCGATCGACGGTCGGGATACGGCCTTCGGCCCGTTCCTCGGTGTAGAGCCTCGCGTCGGTATCGGAGTGCTCCCATCCACCGGCCAGAATCAGCGCCGGCAAGCAGTGCTGAGCAGCCCTGACTACGTCCGGCCACTGCGAATCGGTGACGTAGTCGGCGTCGGTTTCTGCGATCTCGCCCAGGCGGTCGAGCATGGCGCCGAATATGGCGCCCAGGTCTCGCAGCCGGGTGATCTCGTCGCCGGGAAGAAGTACTCCGTCGCCCAAGACACGCGGTTCCGGAAGGACGACGTAGTCGTCGAACAGGACGTGGATCGCAAGAGTGAGTTCGTCGTAGTAGTCGGGATACGGTAGCTCACGCCGGATCCAAGTCCTCTGCTGATACACATCGTCTGCCAGAGATGCAATAGAGTCGATCACTGATCGTCGCGCTCGTACGGGTCCTGCTGTTGTCACGGCCTGTTCCACTCCCTCCACTGCAGCCAGTCGTCCAAAGGTATATGGCATTGCCAGTTCTCCTTGATACCGCCGATGGCGGGCGAGCCGTCCGGTAACAACGCGTCATGATTGGAGCGAACGATGACGTGATCAACATGTTGGGTTGGGTAAGGCGAATTCGGGTCGCCCACGTCGACCCGAATTCCCTCCGCGTTGGGGTTTGGACCGAACCATCGCAGGCCGGGTTTCCCTCTGGGCGTCTTACTATTCGGAATTGGGGGCCCCCAGTCGGGCGGCACTTTCGGAGTGACAACCTGGTAGATATACTCGGTCTCCGGCGGTAGGTTGAGAGGTTGAGCCGGCGTCGATGCAGTATCGGCACCGGGTCTTGGATTACTCTTGCCCCCCTCGCTAGCAGATGCCGGATCGTCCGAGCCTCCTGCTGCCTCGGCGGATGTCACCGGCTCCGTGGCTGCTTGGTCGCCGTGGTGTATCTGCGCAGTCGGCGCCGGCTCAGGCCATGGCGCACCGCCTCCCAGCCCGGGCTCCGTGCCGGTGGCGCCCGCCGCGTTTGATGCAGCCGCATCTGGCGTGGCGCTGGTCTGACTTGCCGGCGGTGCGGCGGTCTCCCGCACTGCCTGTGGACGCGGACCCTCCGGCGTCCGGTGCGCGCCGCCCCTTGCCCCGACGACCACGGATGCCGCCGACACCAGTACATCGGTCCACGATTCGTCGCCTTGAGTCGCCCGGTACGCCTCCTGCGCCGTCTGTGCGGCGCCCACCGCGGTGGCAGCACGAGCGCCCGGGATCATCGATGCCGTGTCGAGGACCAGATCACCGACCGATCCCTGGCCCGTCGCCACCATCACTGCGCCCTCGATGGTGACGGCCGCTGCTCCGGTCGCCACTGCGATCGGAGCCATGATCGGTGCCAGGACTGGGATCATCGCTAACATGCCGGCAATTGACGATATCTGCTTGAGCGCAGCGGATATCGTCTTCAGCATCGGCGCGTGGTCGGCGATCCAGCCGGTGATGCCGTCGACCAGGCCGCCGAACCAGCCGGGCGGCTCGACGAATCGCATCCCGGTGGCGCGCCGAATATCCGCGGTGCACGCCGTCGCCGCGCACTCGTGGTCCGCGCGTACCGCGAGTGCGGTCGACCGGAGAGACTCGAGTTCCTCGGTGTCGCCGCCCGTGGAGGCATCTTGCGCACGAATCTGCAACGGCCGCAACCGGTCCTGGCAGTCAGCGAGTGCGGCCCCGAACCGCTGCAGTGAGGATCCGACCATGCCCCACGCTTCGGCAGAGGTGCGGAGGTGGCCTGCGAGACGGCCGTTCAGGGACTCGCGGAAGCGGTCGGCCTCGTCACCGCTGAACTCGTCGGTGTCCAACCCGCCCAGGTTGTCCGCCGCGCCGCCCGCGGCGACGGAGAACGCCGACCATCGCGCAGCTGACGCTGCGATCGCACCGGGGTCGCCACCCAGCTGGAAGACCGCGGCGTCGTAGCTGACGCTCACCGCCTCGTTACCCCCGTGACAACCACGCAGTGGACCGTAGACGAATTCCCGGTGGCCCCGATGGAGTTATCCACACGGTGCAGGTCCCCACCACGGGGGCGGGACTCGGTCTACCCTGGCACGGTGAGCCAGCCAGCACCCGACTACTCGGGCATGTCGATCGGCCAGGACGCTCGTAAGCTCACCATCTACTTCGGCGAGCGTGCCCGAGGAGCATCCGGTGGCTACGTCGCCGACCAGTTGCTCGAACTGTTCGGCGGACAACGGCTAGCCACCAGCATCCTGCTGCGCGGCATCGAAGGATTCGGGATCCGTCATCAGGTGCGCACCGACCAATTTCTGTCGCTGTCCGAGGATCCCCCACTCGTCGCGGTCGCAGTGGACACCACCCCCCGTATCGACGCGCTGATGGGCGAGGTTGACGCCCTGCAGCTACGGGGGTTGATCACCCTGGAACGGGCCCAGCTCGTGCAGGGCGACGCGGCGTCGCTGGCGCGGCCGCCGGATCCGGGGGAAGCCGTGAAACTGACCGTGTACGTCGGCCGGCAGGAGCGAGCGCACCGGCTGCCCGCGTATCTGGCGGCCTGCGATCTCATGCACCGACGAGGCCTGTCCGGTGCTTCGGTCTTCCTGGGCGTGGACGGCACGGCGCGCGGTGCCCGGCGACGCGCCGGATTCTTCGACCGGAACGTCGACGTTCCTGTCATGATCATCGCCGTCGGCGACGGCGCGGCAGTGAGCCAGATCATCCCCGAACTCGGCGCCCTGCTGCGGCGCCCGCTGTTCACCCTGGAACGGATCAGGATCTGCAAGCGGGACGGCATCCTGCTGGAACGACCGCATGAATTGCCGCGCACCGATTCCGGCGGATTGGCGATGTGGCAGAAAATCATGGTGTACACCTCGGAGTCGACGCTGCACGGTGGCGCGCCGATACACCGCGCGCTGGTGAGGGGGCTCCGCTCGGCGAGGACGGTCCGGGGCGTGACCGCGATCCGGGGCATCTGGGGGTTCCACGGCGATCATCGACCGCACGGGGACAGGCTGTTGCAGGTTCGGCGCAGGGTTCCGGTATGCACGATCGTCGTAGATGAGCCCGCCCGGATCGCGGAGAGCTTCGCGATGATCGACGAGATCACCGCGGAGCGCGGCCTGGTGACCAGCGAGATGGTCCCCGCGCTGGTGTCTGCCCAGCCGGATCGCCGGCGGGGCGGATTCCGGCTGGCCGACCGCGCGAACTGAATCACCGTCTGGACGGTGTTGCCGTCGTGGCGCTGGCGCTGCCGGATCCGTCGCGGCCGGCCGACCCTTCGCCGGTCACCACCCAGCGATGCTGGCCGCGCACCGGCTCCGAGCGGCCTGACCCGGTCGGCTACAGCATCGTTGCCAGCCAGCGGCCCAGCGCCGCCGCGGCCAGCCCGAGGAGCACCGACGCGATGATATTTACGGCGGCGTAGCGGTTCTGCCGCTCTTCCGCCAGCCGCTGGGTCTCCAGCATCCAGGTGGAGAACGTGGTGTACGAGCCGACCACGCCGGTCCCGACGATCAACGAGATGTCGTGCGGCAGCGCCAGTCCGGACAGCAGCCCGAGCACGATCGCGCCGGACAGGTTAACCACCAGGGTGCCGAACGGGAACGCCCTGCCGGCATGCCGTCCCACCGCGCCGTCCACCAGGAAGCGAAGCGTGGCCCCCACGCCACCGCCGACCAGCGCCCCCAGCCACACCAGCGCGGTCATCGGTGCCTTCTGCTCTTCGCGCAAGCGCTCATCGGCGCCGCACCCGAACCCGGCGGGTCAGTTGCGTGGTCACCTGCACCACAACCAGCCCCGCGACGATGCTGGCCGCGAGATACCCGGCTGCCATGGCGTAGTCGTGCGCATCGATCATTTGCAGCGCCTCTACCTGCATGGTGGAGAAGGTGGTCAGCCCGCCGCACACCCCGGTGCCCAGCAGCGGCCGCCGGTACGGGGTGAACGGCAGCCGTTCGGACAGCCGGGTGGTGAAGTAGCCGAGCAGGGCCGCACCCGCGATGTTGACGCCGAAGGTGACCCACGGCCAATGCCCCGGCGCGGCGGGAAACAGGGTGCCGAACAGCGCGCGAAGTCCGCCGCCGATGGCGCCGCCGAGGAAGATCGCGGCCAGCTCACGGGGGTCCCGGCCGAGCAGCCGTCGTCGCGCGGTCGTGGCAATGGGCGCAACGGCAGCCGGTTCGGTCGTCACTGGCACCTCCCGGCATACTGCTGCGCCAGGTCAGGGTACAAGCCGGTCGGCGCGCGGCGTGGCCGGAGGTGTCAGGAGGCGCCGCGCCGGGTCAGCACGATCAGTGCGGCGAGACCGGCGAAAACCCGAGCGCCGCTGAGCATGCTGCGCGGCGCGGCGCCGACGCGGGTGGCCGGCGCCCAGGGTGCCATGGTGCCGCTGGTGGTGGGGGTCGGTCGAGGCATGGCGGCGTCCTTTCCGTGCGGTGTGATCACAGGAGCGGTGACGGGTCGCCGTGATACGGCCGGCAGGGCGTCACCCCTCCGACGAGGCTCGCCCGCCGACGGTTCCCGTCACCGCTCGATGCGCTCGCCATATCACCGCCGGAGTGGCCCGGGGTCAGCCGGCACCAGGGGCCCGGGGTCAGCCGCCGGAGTGGCCCGGGGGTCAGCTGGCGGCGCCCGCCACCAGCGTGTCCACCGGTTTGCGCACCGGCAGCAGGGCCAGCAGCCCGACCAGCAGAATCAGCAGGATGCCGACGATCCCGGCCCGGTCGGCGTGGAACAGGAACGTGAACAGCCCGAACAGCGCCGGCGCCAGGAACGAGACCGCCCGCCCGGTGGTGGCGTACAGCCCGAACAGCTGCCCCTCCCGGCCCGGGGGAGCCAGCCGAGCCAGGAATGTCCGGGACGAGGACTGCGCCGGGCCCACGAACAGGCACAGCAGCAGCCCGAAGATCCAGAACATCATCGACCCGGACACGAACAGCAGCACGATCCCCGCGACGAGCATGCCGATCAGCGAGAAGGTGATCACGGTCTTGGGACCGATGCGGTCATCGAACCTGCCCGCCGTCACTGCCCCGAGCGCCGAGACCACGTTGGCGGCCACCCCGAAGATCAGCACCGTGGAGTCACTGAATCCGTACACGCTCACGGCGAGCACCGCGCCGAAGGTGAACACCCCGGCGAGCCCGTCCCGGAACAGCGCGCTGGCGATCAGGAAGAACACGGTGTGCCGATCGCGCCGGTACAGCTCGGCGATGTCGTGGAACAGCTTGCGGTAGGCCTGGAAGAAGTTCGGTCGCCGCTCGGCCGGCACTCCGGGCACCTCGGGCACCTTGAACAGCACCGGAAGGGCAAAGATCAGCAGCCACGCGGCGGCGAACAGTGCCACGATCCGAATGTCCAGCCGGTCGGTGGTGGAGATCGCAAACAGCCCATGCGTGGCCGCGCCGTCGTCGCCCGAGATGAACCCGACGTAGCACACCAGCAGCAGGATGATGCCGCCGAAATAGCCCATGGACCAGCCGAATCCAGAGACCCTGCCGATGTTGTCCGGGGTGGAGATCTGCCGCAGCATCGCGTTGTAGGAGACTCCGGCGAACTCCATCACAATCGAGCCGATGCCCATCAGGACCAGGCCCAGCCAGAGGTAGTGGTAGTCGGGCTTGACCCAGAACAGGCCCAGGGTTGCCAGCACGGCGACGAACGTGAACGCTCCGAGGGAAAGCTTGCGTCGCCCGCCGGCGTCGGCTCGCTGGCCCGTCACCGGCGCTAGCACTGCGATGAAGAATCCGGCGATACCCAGCGCCCATCCCAGCCAGGTGCTGGCGCTGATACCGCCCGGTAGGTCCGCGCCGACCGCCTTGGTCAGGTAGGGGGAGAACACGAAGGTGACGATGACGGCGTTGAAGGCCGCCGACCCCCAGTCCCAGAAGCCCCACGCGACGATCTGACCCCGGGTGGCCGGCGTGCGCAGTTGGCCGGGTTCCCCGGGCTGCACGGCGGCGCTGCTCATGGTCAGGCAGCCTACGGGCAATCCGGGCGCATCACCCGGCGGCACCCCGCGGTGCACCCGGGATGGGTGCCGGGACCAGTGCTGCGACCGGCGCCGGGAGCGCCGATGCCGGCGGCGGCAGCGGGCCGGTCAGGTAACGCTGCAGGGTGGCCGCGACGTTCGGCACCAATGCCTCCAGCGGCGCCGACGCCAGCGGCTCCAGCGCCAGGATGTGCCGGCCCACCAGCACCCCGGCCAGCTGAGACACCAGCAACGCGCCCCGGATCGATACCTGCTCCGGCGGGCAGTCGACCTGTCGGAGCACCCGCCCGATCACCTGGCTGAACAGGAACTCCCGGACCATGCGCGCCACTGCCGGGTCCACCAGCGCGGAACGCAGCGCCGCGATCAGCGCGGGGCCGGCCGGTGACTCCCACACGCCCAGCACGGTCGAGGCGAGCCGAAGTCCCAGCCCCTCGCGGGGTCCGTCGGCGACGGCGTCCACCACCATGCTCGGATCCACCGGGATCTCGATGGTCGCCAGGAACAGTTGCTGTTTGGTGCCGAAGTAGTGGTGCAGCAGGGCGGGGTCCACCCCGGCCGTCGCCGCGATGGCCCGCACCGTGGTGCCGGCGAATCCGCGGGCGGCGAACTCGCTGCGGGCCGCGTCCAGGATGGCCTGCCGGGTGTCGGGATTGCCCGGGCGGCGTCCGGTGCGTCCGGTGCGCCCGGGGCTCGCCGCCGATCCGGTCCGCCGCGGAGATCCCGTCACCGCCAGGCCCTCCCGTCTACTCCGTCCGCCGGGGCAGCGTCGCCGCGGCCAGGCCCAGCGCCAGCACCACGCAGCCTGCCACGATGCCCACATCCCGCCACAGCAGGCCCGTCGGGTCGGCGTGCGCCCCGACCTCCTGCAGCGCCTGCACCGCATAGGACAGCGGCATGATGTCCGAGATCACCCGCAGCCAGGTCGCCATGTCGGACCGGGCGACGAACAGCCCGCACAACAGGATCTGCGGGATCACCACGATCGGCAGCATTTGCACGGCCTGGAACTCGGTGCGGGCGAACGCCGAGCAGAACAGGCCCATCCCGACCCCGAGCACGGCGTTGACGATGGCGATCAGCACCACCATCCCGGCGTTGCCCGCGGTGGACAACCCGAACAGCCAATAGGCGCAGGCGGCCGCGATGGCACCCTGTACCGCGGCGGCCACGCCGAACGAGATGCCGTAGCCGAACAGCAGATCCAGCTTGCCGGAAGGGGTGGTCATCAGCCGTTCCAGGGTGCCCGAGGTGCGCTCGCGCAGCATGGCCACGCTGGTGATCAGGAACATGATGGTGAACGGGAAGATCCCCAGCATCAGCAGCAGGATGTTGGACACGATCGGCTGGCGTTGGTCGAACATGAAGTACAGCAACGCCATCAGCACGATGGGCACCGCGATCATCATGCCGATGGTGCGCGGATCGTTGCGGAGCTGGCCGAGGATGCGGCGAATCGTCGCGCCGAGGACGCGGATCGTCATGGCCGCGCTCCCGCCCTGCTCGTCGCGGGCGTCGGCGCCGGGTTCGGTTCGTGGGTCGCCGCGGATGTGTCGCCCGCCCGGCGAATGAGCTGCAGGAAGGCGGCGTCCATGTCGTCGGTGCCGGCGGATTTCCTGATGCCGTCGGGGGTGTCGTCGGCCAGCAGGGCACCGTCGCGGAGCAGCAGCAGCCGGTCGCACCGTCCGGCTTCGTCCATCACGTGGCTCGAGACCAGTACGGTGGCGCCCGCCGCGGCGCGCCGCCGGAACGCTCCCCAGAGTTCCTCGCGCAGCACCGGATCCTGCCCAACGGTCGGTTCGTCCAGCACCAGCAGTTCCGGATCGCCCACCAATGCACAGGCCAGCGACGCGCGGGAGTGCTGCCCGCCGGACAGCGTGCGCACCAGCTGATGGGCGGCGTCGGTCAGCCCAACCTCGTCGATGGCCCGATCGGCGGCCGCCCGGTCGGCGCCCATCACCGTGGCGAAGTAGCGCACGTTCTGGGTGACGGTGAGGTCGGCGTAGATGCTGGGGGACTGGGTGACGTAGCCCGTCCGGGCACGCAGCGCCGGCGCGCCGGCGGGGGTACCGAAGACGGTGACGTCGCCTGCGTGGATCCGCTGCACGCCGACGATGGCGCGGATCAGCGTGGTCTTGCCGGCACCGGACGGACCGAGCAGGCCGGTGACGACGCCTCGGGTGATGCGGCACGAGAATCCGTCCAGCACCCGGCGTTTGCCGCGGACGACGGTCAGTCTGTCGACCCGGATCGCGGTGTCCATGGGCTCCTCCCGAGGAATTCAACGGTTGTTGAGATTGTCAGAGTAGGGCGTTGACGGGGACAAGTCAACAGGCGATGAATTAGCGTCGGTTGCTCGTGACGAGTACCGACTGGCCGGGCGCGGCCGACGTGCCGGGTGCTGGCGGGTAGATAGCTGAGTCGATGGCGGTGACGATGGTGGTGACGATGTTCCTGCACAGGCGATATCGACGCATCGCCATCGGAAAGTGTTGCTTGCGAGCGCCTGGCGGATCGTTTTCGACCTGTGATCCCTACCGGGTCCGAAAGAGTGCATTTTGAAGGCTCGGTGTCGTACTCCTGTCGTAACGTCAAGGGCATGGCAGGGCAGACAGCGCTTCTGGCGGACCGGCGGGACGCTGTGTCCAGTTGCGCCGACGCGCTGCGTGATCTGCACACGGTGCTGTTCCAGTGCGGCAGCAGCGAGTTGGGAAACCTGGCCGGTGAACTGGCCGAGCTGCGTGCTCTGTGCGGTGCAGGCCTGGCCGACGTGATCGCCGAAGCCCGCACTCGCGGCGTCATCGAGAACTCCCACCATGCCTCCACCGCGGCGTGGATTGCGGACGTGGCCTGGCATTCCCGTCGAGAAGCGACCACGCTGGCCAAAACATCCGCGCTCCTTCGCAGTCCTGACCTGGATGCGGTGGTCGACTCGGTCCGGCAGGTCGACGTAGACCCCGGCACCGCGGTGGTGGTGGCCACAGAGTTCGACAAGCTCGCCCCGGATCTGCGCGAGGAAGCGAAGCCAATAGTCCTGGACCAATTCCTCGCGGTCGGTGCGGAGCACGGCCCGGCCGGTGTCCGCCGCCTGCGGCAGGAATCCTGGCCCGGTACGGCGAGCAGGGCGAGTTCGAGGAACACCAGGAACGCTGCCGCCGCCAGATCGACCTGTCTCCCGGGCGGGAAGCCTCCGCCGGGGTGTGGGACTACCGGCTCACCCTGGACAATGAGGGCCGCGCGGTGCTGGAAGCCGCGATCGGTCCGCTGTCCGCCCCGAAACCCGACCCCGAGACGGGGGAACGTGACCTGCGGGCGGTGGGTCGGCGGCGCGGCGCAGCGTTGATCACCGCGCTCCAACGCGCCAATGCCGGGGCGGGGCGCGTGCCGACCTCGGCCAAGGCCACGTTGATGCTCACCATGGGTTTCGATGATCTGGCTGCCGGCGTCGGCGCCGCGACTGCGACCGGTTCCCGCGCGTCGGGCACCCTGATCGGGCCCGACACCATCCGCAAACTCGCCTGCGACGCGGGGATCATCCCGATGGTGCTCGGCTCGGACGGCGAGATCCTTGACCAGGGTCGGGAGCAGCGGCTGTTCACTCCCGCCCAGGTCCGAGCCCTGTGGCTACGAGACGGGCACTGCACCTTCGATGGGTGCGCAGCCCCGGCCGCGTGGTGTGACGCGCATCACTTGGTGCATTGGGTCGACGGAGGCAACACCGACCTGGCAAACGGGGCCTTGCTGTGTCCGCGGCACCACACCATCGTGCACCGGGACCGCCTCGCCGGTACTCTTACCCCCGATGGTGTGGTCTGGGACCTGCGTCCCGGCTCCTACCGGCTACCCCCACGGGCGAAACCCCCAGTGCCGCACCCAACGCCACCAGACGGGCAGCAACCCGCGGTGGCATCCACGGTGCTCTCCTGCGAACCGCACCTCCAGGTCACCGCCGGATCAGCCCGCGCTCGACGGCGACCGCAACCGCCGCGGTGCGCGAATCGACGCCCAGCTTGGAATAGATGTGCACCAGGTGCGACTTAACGGTGGCCCGGGATAGGAACAGCGTCCCGGCGATCTGCTGGTTGGACAGCCCGTCCGCGACCAGGGTCAGCACCTGGATCTCCCGGGAGCTGAGCGTCGTTCCCGGGCTGCGCATCCGGTCCATCAGCCGGGACGCGACCGACGGCGCCAGCGCGGACTGCCCGGCGGCCGCCCGTCGAACGGCGGTGGCCAGATCCTCCGGTGGGGCATCCTTGAGCAGGTACCCGGAGGCGCCGGCCTCGATGGCGGCCAGGATGTCGGTGTCGGAGTCGTAGGTGGTCAGCACCAGCACCTTCGGCGCGCCGGTTCGCTCGGCGATAGCCCGGGTGGCCTCGGAACCGGCCATCCGCTGGTCGAACTGCAGGTCCATCAGCACCACGTCCACACCGCCGGCTCCGGCCAGCCGGATGCCCTCGGCGGGGTCGCCGGTGTCGGCGACCACCAGCAGGTCCGGCTCGGCGTCCAGCACGGCCCGCAGCCCGGCGCGCACCACGGGGTGGTCGTCGACCAGCAGCACGCGCACCGGGTTCGGCGCCCCGGGGCCGGTCACGGGTCCGCCCGGGGCAGCGGGATGGTGACGGCGATGGCGGTGCCCTTGCCCGGGGCGGACTCGACGGCCAGCGTGCCGCCGAGCTCGGTCACCCGGGAGCGCATGGCGGCCAACCCGAATCCGCCCGATTCCGGCGACCGGTCGGGCAGTGCGGACGGATCGAAGCCGCGGCCGTCGTCGACCACGTCCAGCGTCACCGCGGCGTCCATCAACGTGAGGGTGACTGCGGCACGATGGGCATCGGCGTGTGCGGTGACGTTCGCGACCGCCGACTGGGCCACCCGCAGCAGCGCCACCTCCACGGGGGTGGGCAGCACGGCGCGACCGTCAGCCGGATCACCGTCACCATCGGATCCGCCGGTTGCCGCCTGTACTTCAAACCGGACCGGCACGCCGCTGCGCTCGGACGTGGTGCAGCACAGGCGGTCCAATGCCGCCGGCAGCGAGCGCCCCTGCAGTCCGGGCGGTGCCAGCTCCGCCACGAATCGGCGCGCCTCGGCCAGATTGTCCTGGGCCGCCTCACGGGCCTGCTCCACGTGCCGTCGGGCGATCCGCACCACGTCGGCATCCGCGGGTCCGTCCGCCGGCAGGGTCCTGCCGGCGGCGCGCAGCAGTAACTGAATGCTCGACAAACCCTGCGCCAGCGTGTCGTGGATCTCGCGGGCCAGGCGTTCCCGCTCCGCCATCGCGCCGGCGGAGCGTTCGGCCACGGCGAGCTCGGCCCGGGTGCGGTGCAATTCCCCGATCAGGGTGCGCCGGCGGTCGTTCTCGGTGGCGATCGATGTGTAGCTCCACACGGTGACCACCGCGACCAGCGCTCCCAGCACCGGTCCGAGGGCGGTGCCCACCGTCAGAGTGCCCTGGTGCCAGGCGAAACCGCCGATCGCGGCGGCCGTGACCAGCGCGACCGCGATCAGCCCGGCCCGCCAGGGCAGCAGGTGCAGCAGCAGAAAGAACCAGCAGAACGCCAACCAGATCGCGTCCGGCGTCAGGGCCAGCAGCACCAGCCACATCGCCAGCACTGCGCCGAGCCAGAGGGCGGCGGCCGCCACGGTGGCGCGCACTCGCCGGGTCGCGGGCCCGATCCCGTAGCCGACTCCTACGGCCACGGCGGTGACGGTGATGGCGACGGTGCGGCCATCTCCAGCGAGGGCGGCGCGGAGTACCGCCAACACCAGCAGGCCGGCCACCAGCAGGTGCACGGCGACCTGCAGCGGCACCGGCACCTCGATGGCGTCGAGCCGACCTCTCGGGGACGCGCCATCACGCGTCGTGCGGTGGTCGGCTCGGGGCGGGTGCGATGACGGGCTCACGGTGCCGACCAGCGTACGGCCGGGCGGCGGGCCCCGCATCGATCGAAGGGTTGATCGGACGGTGCATCCCATGGTCGTGGCCGAACCATCCGCGGTGCCGATGTCCCGCCCGGCTCGCGGCGGCAGGCTGGCAACGAGGCGAAACCGCCGGCGACCTGCATGAGTCACCGGCTCGCCATCACCGCTGCGTTCCACCCTCCTGTTCTGCCCTGAAGGGATCTGCCATGTTCGTCGCCCTCCGCGACCTGCGGTTCGCCCGCGGGCGGTTCGCGCTGATGGGATCGGTGATCACCCTGCTCACCCTGATGGTGGTGCTGCTGTCCGGGTTGACCGCCGGGCTGGGCCGCGCCAGCACCTCCGCGATCACCGGCCTGTCGGCCGACCACCTGGTCTTCTCGCTGCCGGCGGGCGGATCCGCGCTGTCCTTCGCCGACTCGCGCCTGGACGCGGCCACCGTCACCGCCTGGTCGGCGGTGCCCAACGTGACGTCCGCCGAGCCGCTGACCATCACCATGGGTCGGGCGGAGGCCGGCGCCAACAGTGTCGGAAGCGCGGTGGCAGTGTTTGCGGTCCGGCCGGAGTCGGCGCTGGCGCCCACTCGCATCGAGCCAGGCGACGTGGTGCTGTCTACCGGCGCCGCAGACGCCCTGCGCGCGGCGGTCGGGGATCGGATCTCCGTCGGCGGCCGGCCCCTCGCGGTGACGGCCATCGCCGGCGCCGACTCCTACAGCCACGCCAACGTGGTGTGGGTCGCCGCGGAGGGCCGGGCCGCCACCGTGATCGCGCTGACCACCTCCCCCGGCGTCGACCTGGCGGCCGCCGACGCGCGGCTGCGCACCACGACCGTCGCGACTGCGGACGCGGTCTCCGCGATCGGCTCCTATCCGGCCGAGAACGGTTCGCTGCAACTGATGCGCGCCCTGCTGCTGGTGATCTCCGCGCTGGTCGTCGGCGCCTTCTTCACCGTGTGGACGGTGCAACGCGGCACCGACATCGCCGTGCTGAAGGCACTCGGCTCGTCCACCGGCTACCTGCTGCGGGACGCGCTCGGCCAGGCGCTGGTGCTGCTGCTGGCCGGGACGGCGATCGGCACCGTGGTGGCCGCCGGGCTCGGCGCGTTCGCGGCGTCGGCGGTGCCGTTCGTGTTGAGTCCCTCGACCGTGCTGCCGCCGGCCGTCGCGATGGTGCTGCTCGGCCTGGCGGGAGCGGCGGTGTCGTTGCGTCGCGTCACCGCCGTGGATCCGCTCACCGCGCTGGGCAGCGCACGCTGACGACCCCGGCCACCCACACCGACGACGCGAGATCGATTCCAGGAGAGCCCCACCGTGAACCTACAACTGACCGATATCGTGCTGACCTATCCGGACGGCGATCACCCGCTGCTGGCACTGGACCGGGTGAGCCTCACGGCGCGGGCCGGTGAGCTGACCGCGATCCTCGGGCCGAGCGGCTCGGGCAAATCCAGCCTGCTGGCCGTCGCAGCCACCCTCATCGCCCCGGACTCCGGGTCCGTGGTGTTGGGCGATCGCGAGCTGACCGGCCTGAGCCGCCCACAGGCCGCGCGAGTTCGCCTGCGGCACATCGGCATCGTTTTCCAGCAGGCCAACTTGCTGGGATCGCTGACCGCCCTGGAGCAGCTTCAGGCGCTGGCTCACCTGGCGGGCAGATCACCGGCGCGGTCCCGGGACGCCGCGGTAGACCTGCTGGAATCGGTGGGCCTGGCCGGTGCGGTGCAGCATCGCCGGCCACACCAACTATCCGGCGGCGAGCGGCAACGAGTGAACATCGCGCGCGCCCTGATCAATGCTCCCGACGTGCTGCTGGTGGACGAGCCCACCAGCGCGCTGGACAGCGAACGCGGGCGGGCCGTGTTGGACCTGCTGGCGCGCGTCACCCGGCAGCGGTCGGTGGCCACGATGATGGTCACCCACAACCCGGATCATCTCGGCGTTGCGGATCAGGTCGTCCGGATGGCTGACGGCACGGTGGTGACGGGCACGGTGGTGACAGGCACCGCCGCGGATGCGAACAGCCGCCGCTAGTACCCGGCGCCCGAGCCGGACCGGGCGGTGTCGTCCCCGTCGTGGCTGTCGCCTGGCAGGTCGAGTTCCGAGTCGGGATGACGAGCGCGGAAGAAGCTGGGAACGGCGATCCAGAATGTCGCGACGAGCGCGGCGGTGACGGCGGTGATGATGGTGGCCGGCGTGTGCCCGGCCACCACATCCACGACCAGTAGCACCGCGCCCAGAATGGCCAGCGACAGGAACGTCAGACCCCCCACCGCCAGCCTGTTGGTCAGAGCGACCAGGTTGTCCTTCATCCCGCGGCGGAACATCATTCGGTGCGTGGCCACCGGTGCGATGAACATGATCACCGCAGCGGCGGCGCTGAGCAGGGTGCCCAGGTAGACGCCATGCTGGAAGTCGGAGAGCCCGCGAAACGTGGTCTGGAAGGCGATCGTCAGCAGAAACGCGAACAGGATCTGCACGCCGGTCTGCGCCACGCGCAATTCCTGGAGCAACTCGCTGTAGTTGCGATCCAAACGTTGCGCCTCGGACTCGTGCCGGGTAGACCCCGCGCCGGCGGGGCCGGCCGTGGTACCGGAGTGGCGGCCCCCAGGTGCGCCCGGACCCGGTGGGCGTATCGGGCTGCTGCTGGCCGAGCGTGCCGGCGCCATCGCTCTGTCGGCGTCGTTCGGTGAATTAGAGCGCCGGCCCGGCGTCATCCCCGGAGTCGAGGCCGAGCCCATCCAATTCGGACAGGTCGTCGGGGATCTCGACCGGCTCGTGCGCCGCCCAGCGCAACTCATGGATCGCCCGGCGGTAGCCCTCCGCCCAGCTTGCGGTGGCGATCTGGGCCAACTCGGGGTCGGCATCCGGAGCGCACGTCACCCCGAACCTGCGGCCCTCCAGCCAGTTGGCCATCTCCAACACGATCGCCCGCTTCGTCTGCACCGTCACGTGGTCGTTCATGGCGTTCATCTCCTACCCGGGGCCCCAGCCGCCGCTCGGCCGGCGGGACTCGCTCCTATTCCTCTGGAATACCCCGTACCGGCGCGCGCCATGCCAGATCGTCGCCGCCGCGGCCGCCGGGTCCCCGGCGGGCGCCGGTGGCGAGCGTGCCGTCCCGTTCGCTGGGTGTGCCCGATCGGGGCGGTCAGCGCCAGTAGCGGTGCAGGGTGGTGTCGGCGTTCGCGGTGTTGACGGTGCGGATGTGGATGTTGGTGCCGGGGTAGGGGGCTTCGAGGAGGTATTGCTTGCCGTTGATGGTGCCGAGGTAG
>ERZ778018.162-NODE-162-length-130756-cov-14.493967_pt1 | contig 130756 bp, 147 predicted proteins | sample MGYA00375748_ERZ778018 | MGnify/ENA primary metagenome ERZ778018 (study PRJEB29350, sample SAMN05509839) | bioreactor metagenome | biome: bioreactor; material: wastewater | place: South Africa: University of Cape Town | collected 2014-04-22 ... | reverse complement strand
GCGGCTGCCGGTCACCGCCGGCAGCCAGGAGAGCGCCGCGACGGCGAGGCAGAAGACGCAGGCCACGGTCGCCACCCGGCGGACGCGCCGCCAGAGCGGCAGGCGCCTGGGACGCGGGCGCCGCCGGGGCGGCGTCGATCGCGTCGGCGTCGGGGTCGGAGTGGCCGTCGCCATACGGGCGCACCCTGGCGTGGGCAGATGAAATGAAGGTGAGATCACCGGGCGCAACCGGATGAGAGACCCACCCACGAATCTCTCACCTTCGTCTAATCGCGGACCCCCACAGTGGCCGCATGAACTCAGCCCATGCACTCCCCAGCCAGGCGGTCCCCAGCCCCGGGCGCCGCATGCTCAACAAGGTCCCCGAGATCACCGTCTACTTCTGGATCATCAAGATCCTCTGCACCACGGTGGGTGAGACCTTCGCCGACAACCTGAACGAAAACCTCGGGCTCGGACTCACCAACACCTCCTACATCATGGGTGCGGTCTTGATCGCGGTGATGGTGGCCCAGTTCCGCTCCCGTCGCTACGTACCCGGCATCTATTGGCTGGCGGTGGTGCTGGTCAGCGTCGTCGGCACGCTGGTCTCCGACAACCTGGTCGAAAACTACGGGGTGGCCCTGGAAACGACGACGATCGCCTTCAGCATCTGTCTGATCGTGACCTTCGCCACCTGGTACTGGAGCGAGCGTACCCTCTCCGTCCACACCATCGTCACCAGCAGGCGCGAGGCCTTCTACTGGGCGACGATCCTCTTCACCTTCGCGCTCGGCACCTCTGCCGGCGACCTGATCTCCGAGAAGCTGGAACTCGGCTACCTGCCGACGGTGGGGATCTTCGCCGGCGCGATCGCGATCATCGCCTTCTGCCACTTCGCCCTGCGGATGAACGCGATCCTCTCCTTCTGGCTCGCCTACATCCTGACCCGGCCGTTGGGCGCCTCGATCGGTGACTACCTGGCCTCGCCGACCGAAGAAGGCGGCCTCGGCCTCGGCACCACCGTCACCTCGGTCATCTTCCTCTCCACCATCCTCGCCCTGGTCGTCTATCTGGCGATCTCGAAGCGCGACGTGATCCGCTCCGGGCCGGTCGCCGCTTCCCCCGGGACCGGTCCGGCGGTTCTCGTCGTCCTCAACAAGGTCGCCCCGACCGAGTCGCTGATCATGGCCGTGCGCGAGCGGGTGGCGGCGGGCGCCGAGCGTTTCCACGTCCTCGTCCCCAACCCTCACAACCTCGGCTTCGACCACGGTGACCCCGTGCCCGCCGACGGCGACGAGTTGCTCGCCGGGGCACTGCCCCCACTTCGGAAGGTCACCGGGGGCGAGGTCTCCGGACGGGTGGCGAACAATCCGAACGCCTACGACGACATAGTCGAAGAGCTCGACTCCGGCGCCTACACCGAGATCCTCCTGGAGACGCCGCCGACCCATCTCTCGCACTGGCTCCACGTCGACCTTCCCAACCGGGTCGCCCAGCTCGGACTGCCGACGGAGGCGGTGGCGGCCGCCTGACTCTCATGGGCTGTTAAGGCCTCGACCGTAGCTTGCCGTCGGCCTCGTCCCTTTCGATCATGGACCGTACCCTCCACCGATTCGCCTCCAGTCGACACACCTACTCGAAGGTGCCCGAGGTGACCGCCTGGTTCTGGCTCGTCAAGGCCCTGACCACGGCGATGGGCGAGTCGACCTCCGACTGGTTGGTGCATGCGCTGGTACCGGAGATCGCCGTCGTCCTCGGTGCGATCGCCTTCGCGGTCGCGATCTACATCCAATTCACCAAGGACCGCTATATCCCCTGGTGTTACTGGTTCGCGGTGGCGATGGTCGGTGTGTTCGGCACGATGTGCGCCGACGTCCTGCACGTGGGCCTCGGCGTCCCCTACATCGCCTCGACCATCTTCTACGCGATCGTCCTCGCGGTGGTGTTCCGCACCTGGTACCGGACCGAGGGCACCCTTTCGATCCACAGCATCACCACCCCTCGACGTGAGGTGTTCTACTGGGCCGCGGTGCTGGCCACCTTCGCCCTCGGCACCGCGGCCGGCGATCTCACCGCCTACACCTTCGGGCTCGGCTACTTCGGTTCGATCTGGCTCTTCGCGGCGATCATCTCGATCCCCGCGATCGGCTACTTCCGCCTCGGGATGGGCTCGATCCTCTCCTTCTGGTTCGCCTACGTGGTGACCCGACCGCTCGGCGCCTCGGTCGCCGACTGGCTCGGCAAACCGGAAGGGGTCGGCCTCGGCAGCGGGCTCGTCAGCCTGCTCTTCGCCGGCGCGATCGCGCTCATCGTGCGCCACCTCGCCCGCACCGGCAAGGACACCCCCGCCGACCAGGAGATCGGCGGGGCCGTTCCCGAACCCGCCACCCCATGATCGAGCTGAGCGCGCCCGGGTAGGCTCCCTTGCATGGCAGCGTAGGTGTATCGTCGGTGTATGGCACGTACCAACATCGACATCGACGAGAAGGCCTGCGACGCGGTGATGCGGCGCTACCGGCTCGCGACCAAGCGTGAGGCGGTGAACTTCGCGCTCCGCACCGTCGCCTCCGAGGCCCTCGACCTCGATCGGGCCCGGCGGCTGCGCGGGTCGGGGTGGGACGGCGACCTGGAGGAGATGCGCTCGGGCCGGGTCGGATGATCCTCCTCGACACCTCGGCCTGGGTCGAGTTCCTCCGTGACACCGGCAGCCCGGTCTGCCTGCGCGTCGACGAGCTCCTCGGCGAGGAGATCGCGACCTGCCACCCGATCCGCATGGAGGTGCTCGCCGGGGCCCGCGACGAGCAGCACCTCGAGGGCCTTCGCGGCCTCCTCGCCCGGGCCGCCGTCCTCGAGACCTCGCCGGTCGACTACGAGACCGCGGCGGCGCTCTACCGCACCTGCCGACGTCGCGGGGAGACCGTGCGCAAGCTGATCGACTGCCTGATCGCCGCCCACGCGATCCGCGAGGGGGTCGCGGTCCTCCACGCGGATTCCGACTTCGACCGCCTCGCCGGCTGTACGTCGTTACAGGTCTGCCCCGTCGACTGAGGCGCGGGTCGGATCCGGGGCATCGGGCCCGAGGGCTGTCGACCATCGCCTCCAGGTGCAGATCAGCGCAAGTCCGGCGCCGGTCACGCGGCGGGTGAGCTCAGTCCGACAGGGCCGCGCTCAGCCGCGGGCCGACCTCCTCGAGGGCGCGGCGCACCCGCCGGTCGAAGCTCGCCAGGTCCGCCTCCAGCCGCTCGGCGGTCGCGATGGCGAAGCCGGCCGCGAGGCTGACGCCCAGCGCCTGCCGTCGGGCCGCGAGGCGGGCCGCGGCGGCGTCGGGGGAGGACCTACGGATGCCCAGCGAGGCGATGGCGTCGACCGCGGCACGGAGGGTGCGCTCGTCCTCCGCCGGGCGTACCAGCGCCTCCGCATAGTTGACCGTGCAGATCACGAGTTCGGTCCCCGTGGACGCGAACCGCCCGAAGGCCGCCCGCGCGGCTGGATGGTGTGGGTCGGCGCGATCGAGTGCGGCGATCACGACATCGGTGTCGAGGACGCAGATCGCCACGACCGACCCCGGGCTCAGCCACGCTCTTCGGAGCGGAGCTTCTCGAGGTGACCCGGCTCGTAGAGCCCGTCGTAAAGGGGCCAGGAACTCCGTCGCGCCAGGGCCATCCGCGAAGAGAAGTCGATGGCCCTAATAGGTGCCCTCACCAACCCAGCCAACCGCGACAAGCTGGCCGGGTTGGTTACTTGTCGAAAGCGGTTGCTGAATGGTGCCCCGACTGAGATTGCCCCAACGCCACGGCCACCAGCTCGGGCAGGCGAGATTGCAGAAGCCGTGCAGGAAGTATTGGCAACACACGGCGCCATGCGAGTCGGGGAGGTCTTCCTCGCCGTTCAGAACTTGCTCGGGCATGAGGTCAACCGGGGAACGGTCAAGGCGTGCCTTTCAGAAGGCGCCTTGGCGACGCCGCCCAAATTCAAACGGTCGGGGCGCGGCCGCTATCGACTCTGAAGCTTGGCCTGCCCGTCAACTACCGCACGATCAAAGCCTGTCCCTCGGCGGATACGCAATTGAAACGCTCTCGCTCTGAGCGGGTCGCTCACCGAAGGGTCGTTAGCAAAACGACTTTTTTATGAGGGGGTGATGTCTTGGTCTTCGTCGTGACGACGCAGAAGCTTCCGTCTGTCTCCACGTCCAAGGCGGGCTAGAAGAACGAGCGACCAGGGCCGCAGGGGGAACGGAACCCTTGCGGCCGGGTTGCCGCGTCGCCGGGCACTGCGCAGATCCCCCTAGCTCCTGACGATCTGCGAAACCCGCTGGTGGCTCATCTCCAAGACCTCGGCGATGGCCTTCATCGGCAGATCCCCTCGGTACGCGGCGCGGATCGCCTCGTCGCGTTCCTGGCGCAGTTCCTCGGCTTGCTTCTCTAGCTCGGCCTGACGGCGAGCGAAGCTCTTGGCGAAGGCTTCAAGGGAAGCTCTGGCCTCGGGGGCTTGTCGCTCTGGGCGGGCAATTCGGAGATGGTCCGCGCTATTCCTGCTAGTCGGTTAGCATGAACCGTCCTGGCTCGGTACGCCCTTGGTTGCCCATGGGTTCCCGGCCTCGATCCATCAACTCATCGGCAAGGGGAAAGCATGCATCGCAAGACGCGGAGGCTCGGCGCTCGGCGCGGCGAGAGAAACGACCGGCAGAGGCAGACCGGGCTGGTTGCGTTGGCCTGCTCCCTGCCGCTGGGCCGCCTGTGGTTGGTTGGTCTGCTGGCGGTCACAGCCGGGCCGATGTTGCTCATTGCTTCCGCACAGGCAGAAGTTCCGTCCATCTCGCTGTCAGCTCCGCGGTTGGTCGATCACCAGGCGCCCTACGGCAACTCGGCCGGGGAAGGCGCTATTTCATGCCCGTCGTCCTCGCTCTGTGTGGCCGCAATGGGCTCCGATATCTTGACCTCCACCGGCCCGACCAGCGGGCCGAACACCTGGCAGCAGACCAACTTGCCGGGAACGTCAGTTGCCGATATCTCGTGTCCGACCACGACGTTCTGTGCCGCGATCGAACGCTGGAATGGCAACGTCCTCATCTCGACCAACCCGACCGGCGGCGCAGCGGCCTGGTCGAAAACGGCAGTCGGGTTCTTCACTGCACCGGCAGGCGGCACGATGGGCATCTCCTGCCCCAGCGCCGCACTCTGCGTGCTGGCTGATGGCCTCGGGCAGATCTGGACTTCAACGAACCCCACGGGCGGGGCGGGCACTTGGTCGGGGGCTCAGGTTGGCGATGAACATCCCGACAGCCTGAGCGGCGTGGCCTGTGCATCGGCCACCCTTTGTGTTGCCACGGATTTTGAAGGCGACGTATTCACGGCTTCAGACCCGACCGGCGGATCGGGGGCCTGGACGAGAACCAACGTGACGGCAAGCCGGTTGTCTGACGTGTCTTGTCCCAATACCTCGCTGTGCGTGGCGGTTGGCGGCACGGGCAATACGGAATCGAACAGCACGGGGACGATCGTCACGTCCACCGATCCAACCGGCGGGGCCAGTGCGTGGCAGGCCGTCACCACCGAACAGGACCACAATCTCAGCGGCATCTCCTGCGCTAGTGCCGCGCTGTGCGTGGCCACCACCAATACCGACATCCTGGGCAACGTGGCGGTTTCGACCAATCCGACCGGTGGGCCAAGCGCCTGGTCGGAGACGCACCTTCAAGGCTCCAACGGCGGGTTCACTGGAGTGTCCTGCGCTTCGGCCACGCTCTGTGCGGTCAGCGACTGGACCGGCGATGTGTTCGCTGCCTCCAACGCCACGGGCGGCACGGCTGCTTGGTCCGCTACGCGGATTGACGGCAACAACGGCCTCGATGCGATCGGCTGCCCTTCGGCCGGCTTCTGCGCGGCGGTCGATGCCAGCGGCAACATCGTCACCAGCACCGACCCGACTGGGGCCTGGACGGTCTCGGGAGTTGACCCGGGCGCTGCCCTAACCGACGTGTCGTGCCCGAGCGCTTCCTTTTGTGTGGCCGTTGATGGTGAGCACATCTTGACCTCGTCTGACCCCACTGGCGGCACGGCGGCGTGGTCAGTGGCGCCGGTCAATACTCCCTTGGGCCAGGGCATCACCGTTGTCTCTTGCCCCACGGCGAGTCTGTGCGTGGTGGCGGCAGGCCCATACATCCTGAGTTCAACCAACCCCTCGGGCGGAGCGGCGGCATGGTCGGTGACCGGCGATGTCACGGGAAGCGCCTCGTTCATCAACAATCTGGAATGTCCGGCGACGACCTTATGCGTGGCGACTGACTGGGCCGGTCACGTCATAACCTCGACCAATCCCACGGGCGGCACGGCCGCGTGGCACACGGCCGATGTCGGGCCGATCTCCTATGCCTTGAGCTGTCCCAGCACGGGCCTTTGTGTGGGCACCGGCTTCCGCCAGCTCTACACGTCGACCAATCCGGCTGGCGGCGCTGCCGCGTGGTCAGATGATGAAGCTGCGTTCGGGTTGACCGGTGCCGAAGCCGCGCTGACGTGTTTCAGCCCATCCCTCTGTCTTGCCTTTGGTCCTTTGAATGCCGCGATATCCACCGACCCGGCTGCTGGTGGCTCGTCGTGGAACCGGGTGACTGCCGACAGTGGCGGCGTAGACGTCACCGAGATGTCCTGTCCGTCGCCGACGTTCTGCATTGCCATCGCAGGTGGCAGCTACGTCCGAACCGTTGAACTTTCAGGTGTCGAACCCGGCAAAAAACCTGAAGAAGGCCAGAATGAAGAAGCTGGCGGCGGCGGGGGTGGCAGTCCTGGTGGTGGCTCTGAAACTCCGGCCAACAATGGCGGTGACAATCCGGGCGGTGGCAACCCCTCGAGCCCGCCGCCGTCGACCAGCACTGCGATCCCTGCGATGCCATCGCAGCCGAGGACCACGCCGAAGCCGAAGCACAAACCGCTCAAGTGCCGCAAGGGCTTCAAGAAGGACAAGCGTCACGGCAAGGCTCGGTGCATCAAGGTGAAGCATCGGCATCAGCGCCATCGCTAGCCTTAAAGGTACGCCGTCCTGGTCAAGGGCGGTATTCCGGTGGATATGCGCCGATATACACGCGGATATGCGCCGTTTCGGGCACTAATCGCCAGTAGTGCCCGAAGCGGGCGAGGTGCGGTTCGAATTATCTATCGAGGGAACCGAGGGCCCATCTGCACCCGGTGGCGACATACAGAGCACGGCACACGGAGTGCAGCTTCTCCGCGCTAAGGGTCGTGATGCGGTCGTCGGGGAAGCCCTTGGCCACCGTGTCCACATGGTCGAGATTGAGGACGCACTCCCGCGGCATCCCGTCATCGGGTCCGAGCAGAACCTCGATCGGCAGATCGCGGATCGTGGTGATCGCGCCACGACGACGAAGACCTCGCCACCGCTTACACTCATCTGTAGATGGCCGCCTGCTACATCCGGGAGATGACTTCGCTCCAGGTTTTCTTCCGCACTCAGACTGGATCGCCATAGTTGCCGCGGACCGGCGTCGAGGCCGACTACGCTGACGCCGAACGTGCCCTTCCGAGCACACACCCGCGACCTGGTCGACCGATACGCCCGCGGGGATCTCGCCGGGGACCTCCGTGAGCACGTCGAATTCTTCTCCTTCCTCGCCGACGATCAGGGCCTGATGCAACGGGTCGGGGAGGAGTACTTCAGCGCTCGCTATATCTACAAGCTGCTCGAGGGCCTACAACTGGCCGACGAGTGGGCGCTGCGGGCGCAGGTCCAGCTTCAGGTCCAGCAGTACGCCTCGATCTACGAGGCCTGCATCCACCACCTGCTGTTCACCACCTGCGCGGCGCGCCCTGAGGTCAACCGTCTCCGCCGCGTCAACACGTTGAAGGAATGGTCCGTCTCCGAGAGCCTTCGGACGCAACTAGTCGACGCTGCCGCCGACGCCCCGGGTCCCGCTGTCGCCGGCTTCAAGACGTCTCTCAGCATCGCGCCCGAGAAGGTTCGCTTCGAGCACAAGGCCGATCTCGCGGCGGACTTTGGAATCATCGACGCCGGGCTGGCAGCGGAGTTGAAGGAGTTCTACGCGGCACGCAACATGATCCACATCCACGCCGAGTTGAAGAGAGGGGCCGACTGGGACTGGGAGATCGAGCTCGCCAAGCGCGCCTATCTGCGGCTGGAGAAGTTCCGCGACCAGGTCGTCTCCTGGCAAGGCGCCCAACGGAGGCGGCATCCTGAGCGACATGGTGAAGGTTCGGCCGATCCAGGATTAGGCACCGGCGCGTCCTCAGATGCGCTCCATGCCTGATCGCTACTCCTTCGCTGCTCAGCACGAGGTGAGGTCGACCGCATTGCCGTGCTTGGCGATCAGCTTCTCGATATCGGCACGGAATCCCTCCGCGATCTCGCTGTCGTGCGCAAGCGTGATCGCTGGCATCCCGTCGCTCGTCTGGACGGTCGCCGGATAGGGGGCAACGATCAGGATGCGCCCATTCGCCACCGCCATATAGGGCATCTCGAGCTCCTCGGCCAACTCATAGACATGGAGGCCGCGCCGCTCGGTCACGCCGAGGCCGGCGTGGAGCTCCGAGAGGACCGCCAACGTCTCGCTCACCCGCTCGCCATAGCTTTTGTTGCGCGCCACAGCCACGCGCACCGAGCGCCTGGAGAGCATCAGCAGGTGGACCTCACCGCCCGAACCGAGCACCCGTTCGATCGCCTCGCAGAAGTGCTTTCGCAGACCGTCGGTACGGCACCATTTATCGAGTGCGTGACCGACCATGGTGAGCGTCCACTCTGCCTCCCCGAGCAGCGCGCGCCATTCCTCGGGGTGATACTCGCCCTTCGGCTTCACAGCGCGGACCCGCTGGGCCTCGGCCTGGGCGAGCAGCGGCACCGCGAGTCTCAGCGCTCCGAGGCTTCCACCGAGAGCCTTCACGTCGTCGCTCAGGCGCAGGCCGTCGTCCCCCAGAAAGAGCGCGTTCACTAAGGCAAAGACGAAGGAGGCGATCAGCGAGCAGCTGATCCCGAGCGCTACCGCGGCGACCGAGCTCGACGGCGCACGTAGGAAAAAGCCGAGAGCGCCGACGGCGATGAGTAAGCCGAGGCCCCAGGCCACCGAGACCGCAGGATGTCGCGCCTTTCCCGACATCTAGAAGAGCGAGGCCGGTCCCGGTGCCAGGGTCGGATCGACGGGCAACCGCTCGACTGCGACCGAAGCGAGCTCTACTACGAGGGCCGAGTGGTCGCTCAGGTCCGTTTCGCGGGTCTCGTGGAGGTATTCGCAGCGCCGGAGAGCCGCGCGCAGATCGGCGGTGATCAGGCAGTGGTCGAAGCGATGACCGCGGCCTTCGGTATCGGCCCAGCTGACCTCGATCCGGTCCGGGTGAAGGGCACGGTAGGCGTCAAGCCAGCCGACCCGGGGCAGCGCCTCATAAAGCTCGTACTCCCACTCTTGGAAGCCCCGCTCAGAACCTCGACCGCTCCGCTCGACGACGTTCAGGTCGCCGATCACGACGCTCGCGCGCGGCTCGCGCCTGCCCACCAGGGTCAGCAGCTCGGCCAGGAAACGGCGCTTGCGTGCGATCCGCTCGGCCGAGTCGTCACGCGAGGGGGCGTAGACGCCGATGATCTCAAGGGCGCCGACCGACCCCTGCGCGATCCGCTCGGGGAGATAGGACTCGATCGTCGCCTCGGTCCCGAGGGCGACCCTCGAGGCGATCAGGACCCCACGCTCGCCCTCGCCCGGACGGCGGGCGCGGAGCACCCAGCCCGACTCACGAAACCGCTCGGCGAGCAGCTCGCTTCCCGTGCCCACGCCGATCTCGGTCAGGACAAAGACCTGCTCAGGACGGCCGTCGAGCCATTCGAGCTGGCGCTCGGCCCGCGGGAGCGAGGGGCTGCAGACGTTCAGAGTGAGGACTGAGAGCCCCGGCTCAGCCATCTGCACGGCTCCGCTCACTCTCGATCAACGTGGCGACCTCCGCTCCCAGTCGCACGGCGTCGGTCTCGGTGGTGTCGAAGACCAGGGCGGGCAGTTCGTAGGCGTCCTCCAGGAAGCGGTCGGCCTCCTCGTAAAGGGCCAGCTCGCGCTCGCCGCCGGCCGTCTGCTCGAAGCGCCGCGAGGGGTCGGGCTCGCGGGCCCGCAGGCGCTGATGGATCGTCGTCGCCTCGGCCCGCAGGCGGATGCGCAGGTCGGGCCGCGGGATGCCGGCGTTGATGGCGACGATGAACTCGACCTCGACCCCGTCGAGACGCTGGAGGACGAGCGAGGACTCGATGTAGCGGTCGCAGAGCACGATTTCCCCGGCGGCGAGATGATCGGCCACCTCGCCCTCGGCCTGCTGGTGGCGGTCGGCGGCGACGAGGCAGGCGAGACCTCGACCGCGAAGCGCCGCCTCCGAGTCCCGGGCGAACTGCCCGAGGATCCCGGCGGACGGCTGATGGGTGCCGTACACCGGCGCACCTCGGGCCGCCAGCTCCGCCGCCACCACCTCGGTCAGGGAGGTCTTGCCCGAGCCATTCGGCCCGTCGATAGTCACCAGCATCCCCGGCCTGTTGGAGGCGGACCTGAAGAGCTCCTCGCTCATGCCGCGTCCGCCACCGGGCACTGCTCGCGATCGCGTTCCCCGACCCGCCCGCCAGCGGCGATGACCGCCGCCGGGCACCCCCTTCCACATACCTCTGCAAGATCGCACGGCCCGCATACAGGGTCGCTTCGCACCGTCACCCGCTGCTCGAGCGGATAGCGCTCGAGGCGGGCGGCGATGTCGGGATCGATGAAGGCGTTGCCGACGATGAACTCGTCGGGGTCGTGGTGCGACCCTCGCGTGCGGGCGGCGAACACGAGGTAGGGGCAGACGGTTAGCGAGCCGTCGGCGAAGACGTACAGGATCCGCCCGGCCTCGCAGGCCGAAAGAGGCCGTGAGTCGTTCGGGAAGCGGATCCGCACCAGCTCGACCTCCTCCTCGCAGGACGCCGTGTCGAGGGCGATTGCCCGCATCAGCTCCTCGGAGGCACCGAGCCGGCGAACGCCGCCGACGCCACGCCCGAGTGAAGAGAGCGGGTTCATCAGCACGTACTCGGCACCGCACTCGGCAGCGAAACGGCAGAGGTCCTGGTACTCCCCGGCGGCGGCGAGCCGGTTGGGGGTAACGAGGACGCCCTTCAGGAGGCCCGCCTCGCCTAGTGCCCGCATTGTTTCCACCGTCGTCGCGAAGGAGTTCGGCGAGCCCCGGAACTTCCCGTGGCTTGAGGCGGAGAAGCCATCGAGGCTGACGTTTAGCTTCACCCCGCCGAGGCTCGCGAGATCCTTGACCGCCTCGCCTGAGACGAGCGTCGCGTTGGTGCAGATCGTCACTGTCATCCCCTGCGATCGGCATGCCCCGATGATCTCCAGGAGGCGCGGGTGGGCGAAGGGCTCCCCGCCGGTGAGGGTGACCCGCGACACCCGTGACTCGGCGAGGCGCGGCAGGAGCTCGGTTTCGACCCGGGCGAGGTCCATGTCCTCGCCCTCGCGGGTCGCGGAGACGAAGCAGTGGGCGCAGTGGAGGTTGCAACGCTCGGTGATCTGGATCAGCGCCTTCCGATCGTCGGCCGCGGTGGAGGTGCGGAAATAGCAGGCCGAGGCGGTGCCGGCGGCGGCGATCGCCCGCCGGCTCATCGTGGACCGCGCGTCAAAGGGGACCGCGGACGGCTGTAGAAGTTGCCACGGGGAGCAGGCGCACCTCGCCGCCCTCCCGTCCGCGACCGATGCCACAGAACGTCCTCATCCCGACGAAGTCGACGCCGCGCCGTAGATCCGGTGGAGGTGTTGCGCGTCGCCCGACCCGGACGGGCGCGAGCATCCTGACCTTCAACATCTCGGTGGCCGCCGAGCCGCGCGCGGAGCGCATCCTCCGCTGGCTCCGCGGCAGGAGTGACGAGGTGATCGTCCTCAGCGAGATCAGTGCAGGCGCTGGCACCGAGCTGATCCGGACCGGCCTCGCAGACGACGGCTACGCGACGTTCGGCAGCGTCGAGGGTCGCGAGCGCGGCGTGATGATCGCCACGCGTTTCCCTGTCGCCCGCCCGCTCGTGCTCGGAGCGGTCACCGTGCCTGCGCGTGCCCACGGCATCGTCCTCGACACCTCGCCCCGCGTCGCCGTCCTCGGGGTCTACGTCCCCTCGCGCGACCGCAGCCCCGAGAAGGTGGCCCGTAAGGAGCTCTTCATGACCTCGCTCCTCGACGCCCTCGACGCGCTGCCGAAGAAGACGCGCGAGAGCCTCCTTTTGCTCGGCGACTACAACGCGGTCGCCCGCGACCACGTCCCCGCGTTGCCGGGCTTCTTCCCCTACGAGTACGACTTCCACGAGCGTCTGCGGGACCTGGCGCTCGCCCCCGCCCACGAGCTGCGCCCCTACGGCCCGCGCCAGCCCCATAGCTGGATCGGACGGACCGGCCTCGGATATCTCTACGACTATGCGCACCTCGGCAGCAACGTCGGCGGGCGGCTCGAGAGCTGCCGCTACCTCCACGGCCCGCGCGACCGGCGTCTTTCCGATCACGCGGCGCTCGCCGTGCGGATCGGCCTCGACCGGGACGGCTAGCGGGCTCACTCGAATACCACCACCCGGACCAAGGCGGCGTCCAACTCGGGCATCGAGTCGACTTCGATCCGCTCGGCGAAGGCCGCCTGCATGATCGGCATCGCTTCTCCTTGTTCCTTGGCGATGTTCTGGGCCGACCCCCAGCGATCGACCTCTTCGGCGACATCCGTCAGCGCGTTCGCTGCCGTGGTGGTCACGACGGCCGGATCCAGCCCTTCCTCCTCGGCGACCTCGATCGCCGTGAACTTGAAGTTCCGTTTCTGGAAGTCGAGCGATCCGGCGCTGCGCCGACGGATCTCGGCGAAGAGGCGGGCGCTGTCAGGGACCAGTAGATCGAGGGCGAAGCGGTTCGCTTCCTCCTCCTGGCGGTCGTCGATCTCCTTGCCCGGTTTGTCGATCTCGACGACCCCTTCCCAGGCTAGGTGCCCGAGGGCCAGGTGTCCGATCTCGTGGGCGAGATCGAAGAGCCAGAAGGCAGGCGAGCGTTGTGAGGAGCTGAGGACGACGACGGGGCGTGGGCCTACATACCAGGCAGCCCCGTTGAAGTTTTGACTCCATGGCGTCGGGATCACGACCACACCCCGATCCCAGGCCCACCCCGTCAACGTCTCGAGTTTCACACCCCCTTGGACCTCAAGCTGTGCCCTGATCTCCACCGGATCGGCTGGCAGGCTCTCGACCGGCGCCTCATAGACGGCGGCGCTCGCCTCCGAGATCGTCCGTGCCAGTCGGATCAGCGGCGAGGACCGCGCCCTCTCGGGGTTGCGGGACTTGAAGCTGACCGCCACCCCGAGTTCGCCTGAAGACGGAGGCCCGGCGAGGAGCCCGTCGACATCCCACCCGAACCCGTGGGCGATTACGGTCGCAAACCTTCGCGGACCGAGACGGCTCGCGAGGTCTTTGAGCGCGGCGCTCGGCGCGCCGGACTTCTGCGCGTTCAGCCTCACCCTCTTCATCGAGACCTCCGGCACGTCAGGACCCGCGATGTCGCCGAAGTCGGCGTTCAACGCTCGCAGGACCGCACTCATGGTGGAGATCCGCAGGTCGCTCTCGCCCTTCTCGATCTTCGCCAGCTGCGGCGGGGCCATCCCGGCCGTCTCGGCAACCGTCTTCTGGGACATGCCACCGTCTTCCCGCAGGGCACGCAACCGGCGGCCGATCCGCCGCGACTCTTCGGCATCGCGCTCGCGCAGCTCGGCCGCGAAGACCGGATCGCTTCGCGCCCGTAGGCCCATCCAGTCGATTTCGCGTTCGCCATCGTGGTCTACCAAGATCAGCGAACCTTCATCGAGCCTGAAAGCGGTCTCGGCATCTGCCCCAAGAGAGCCGAAGGGCGCCTCGATGCGATCGCCGTTGGCGAACTCGATCGCGAGAGCATCGGGGCACGTCTCGATGGCGACTATCTCGCCGTACTCGGGCTCTTCCCAGTAGCGCCTATCCACGCTCATCGGGATTCAGCCTTTCCCACTCCTCGAGCAGCTCCGGTTGGTGGTCCTTCAGTTCCTTGACCAGCTCGGCTGGGAGTTCGATCCCCCGTTGCAAAGGGGTCAAGGTGAAGAGGTTGACGCTGCAAATCCCCCGACCACGTTCCTTTATGTGGGCATGGGGCATCTGATGCGGCTCGCCGCGGGCGTCGGCTACATAGACGCCGAAGTTCTTGAATCGGAGGACGCGAGTCATTCAAATTAACCAATATGTTAATCCGTTTGCGGACGGAAATTGGTACGGCAGTGTAGACGGGTTTTCTCGACGGCCGCCGCGCGGCGGCGCAGCTCAGCGACTACGCGCGCCGATCGAGAGCCGCGACCATGTCTTCGAGGCGGCTGGGCGCGACTGGGATCAGGCCACTGACGTCGAGGAGATCAGTTCCGCCAGTCCTTGCGTAGCCGCTCCAATTCGTACGGCTCGTAGACACCGGCGAGGGCCCCGGCGGTTTCCTCCACCGCGCGGCCTCGATCGGCTTCCTCCCCTTCGATCGCACCACACCCTGCCGCCGCCAGTTTCAGTAACAGCTCCTTGCGGTCGATGACCTCCGGCCAGCGTTGCTGAGCCTGGTCCAACTGATCGCTGAGTTCGCCAGTGTCGGTGATCGTGTAGCAGCGCTTTGCGGTCGGCATCGGGCTTGCGCAGCACCGGGTTGATGAGGTGCCGCAGCCATTCCGTCATACCGCTGACCCGCGTCCGTAGCGAGTCGGAATCGCCGGGAATCCCCGCATATCCGACGCAGTTTGGGCACCAGTGCCTGAAACGGAGGGGAGTTTCCGGCCGGTTCGAATGGCTCTCCGGAATCCGATGTGGCCCGTTTGCAGGGCATTCGAGTCGATGGAGCTAGGCGGATTCGAACCGCCGACCTCCTGGGTGCGATGCAAGGCGACTTTGAGGTGAGCAGCTCCTCAAAACCGCACCGTAGAGGGGTGTCGCGGCCTGCCCAGATCGAGAGCCAGGGCCGGATGTACGTCGAGATACCCGGGGATATGCGGCGATTCGGGCACACATTGCCGTCAGTGCCCAATCGGGCTTGGTGGCGGTTCAAATAAGGATCTCGGGTCTCCACTTCCCCTCGACGGGGCCACTTTCTCCGCGCCTGCAAGGCCTTCACCGACCCTTGACCTGGCCCCCGCCCGGGGAGGATGCTCGCCCGGACCGACGACCCCGGGCGACGCTGCCGGGGTCGTCGCGTATTTTCGGCGCGACTAGGGTTCGCCGATGCCGATCGCCGCGAAGAAGCCCGGCGCGCCGCGCCGATGACGCCCGCCGCCGCGCCCACGGTGACGATGGGCATCGACCTGGCCGCCCAGGCCCGGGACACCGCCGTCTGCCTGCTCGCCTGGCCGCACGCCGCACCGCCCGAACTCCTGATGCTCGGGCGTGGGGTGAGCGCCGAGGGCGCCGCGTTCGACGACGAGTGGCTCGTGGGCACGGCCACCGGACGGCGTCTCGAGCACCCGGGTGAGGTGACCAAGGTCGGGATCGACGATCCCTTCGGCTGGCCCGTCCCCTTCCTCGACGCGCTCGCCGCCCACCGCGACGGCCCTGTCTGGCCGACCACGGAGGAAGGGTCGACGGCAGCCTTACGCCACCGCGAGACCGACCGGGTCACCCAGGCCCGCAACCCGAGCGGGCGCTGGCCGCTCTCGGTCTCCTCCGACCGGATCGCGGTACCGGCGATGCGCTGCGCGGCGATCCTCGCCGAGGTCGCCCGCCGGTACGGCGTGGGTGCGGTCGTCCGCGAGGGCAGTGGCCTGTGCTGCGAGGTCTATCCCGACCCGGCGCTGCGGATCTGGACCGAGGATTCGGAAGCCTCGCTCAGCAAAGCCTCCTACAAGCGGGCGGAGAACTCAGGCGCTCGGGTCGCCCTCCTGGCGGCGATCCAGGCGGAGCTGCCGATCGCCGATCCGCACGGCCGGCTGGCGATGGTCGAGCGCGAGGACGACTACCTGGACGCCCTCCTCTGCGCCTTGGTCGCCCGCGCCGCCGAGCTCGGCTTCACCCACGCGCCGACGCCCGCCCAGAGAGAGCTTGCCCGGATCGAGGGGTGGATCCACCTGCCGAGCGCCCCGCTAGGTGAGCTGGCGCGAACGAGTGGCAGCTAGGCGCCGGCGATCGGCAGGACCTCGGCGACTGAAGGGCAGCCGCCGCCCTCGCAGCAGGACTCGACCTTTTGGCGGCAGTCCTGGCACCACCAGGCCGAGCGCATCCAGAAGAGACGGTGGGGACGACCGGTCATCGCGCAGAGCATCGGTCGATGATTACGCGCGGCGCCGCGGAGCCCCGCTCTACATAAGCGCTCCTATCGGGCGTGATTTCGACCGGTCATGGCCAATGGGCCCCGCTTCACCGTGAGGCTCGGCCGCGGAGGTCCTTCACCTCGCACGGGAGATGATCCGAGCGGTCGATGATCTCCGGGTCGCCGGTGAGGAGCACGGCCCCTTCCTCGGCCGCGAGTGCGACCGCGAAGCAATCGGCCAGGGCGATCGGGTTCTCCGCCTTCAGCCTGGCGACCTCTCTCATCGCCGAGACCCCCGGCAGGTTCTCGTTGACCAGAGGCCGCAACTCCGCCAGGACCGTCTCGGCCTCCTGGCGTCCGTGATCGCGGGTGGTCCGGTAGTGGACCTCGACCAGGTTCAGCCAACTCATGGCGGGGCGTTCGCGGTCGACCACCTGCTGCACCACTCTCGCCGCCGGTTCCTCTCCGTCGAGCCAGGCGAGCACGGCCCAGGAGTCGAGGGAGTGTTTCACCGTCGCTACCGTGGCTCCTTGCCTCGGTCGGCCAGCAGCCGTGCGGCCATGCCGCTCTCAGCGAAGCGACCGCGAAGCGCGGCGCGCCCGCCCACCCGTCTGACCACGATCCCGTCGTCTACCGGCTCGAAGGCGACATCGTCGCCCGGTCCGATCCCGATCTGCTCGCGCAAGTCCTTAGGAATCACGACCTGTCCCTTGGTTCCCATTTTTTGCGTCATACAGAGTCAGTATAACTGAATGGACATCGCGCGTCTTCGATATCGGGGCGAAGCTACGCCTCCTCTCGCAGGATCCGGAAGCAGTTCTCGAGGTCGCCGTCCGGGTCGAAGCCAGATCGAAGGTCAATCTCGGCCTGTAGCGGACTACATCGGGCCGCTAGGGCCTCACCCGTAGCGGGATTTCCCTGGAGATACCGCCTTCATAGGGATAGCCCGGCGCGCCACGAACCTTGGCACGAATCATGTAAGTGGTCGCCCGAGTGGTTCTGCCGAAGTAATACCGAAACGCGAAGTGCCCACCGTCATGCGTGCTTGCGCTGCGGAATTCGAACCAGTGGGTCGGTGCTCGGCTCCCCCCTTCGAGGATGACGGTGACCCTGTCGTTGTCGGGTCCCGGAATGTGTCCGGAGATATCGACGAAATGCTTGTTCCGGGCGGGATTAGGCTGGATCCGCAATGACGGCCTCACCCGGGTCTTGATCACGCCGCCTGCAGTGGTCGGCCCCGGGCCTTGAGCGGATTGGACCGTGACCGAAAGGCGTCGCGAGGGACCCGGCGGCACGGCCAGGCGGTAGGTGCCGTCCGGGCGGGTCACGGCCACGCCCATCAGGCTCGTTTCAGATTCCGGCAGGACCTGGCTGTACACGCAGAGAAAGGCACCGGGAACTCGCGTGGCGCCGGCGGTCAGCGAGCCTGCGAGGACCGCGCCCTCGCCCTGCTCGACGAGCATCGTATGAGCGCCTTGTGGGCCCAGCCCGGCGGTCAGGATGAGCGGCCCGGGCGGGACGGAAGGCATCTCGCAGCCCGGATCCGCCTCCGCCGCGATCGCCGGAACTGCAAGAGGCAGCGCGAAGCCGACCAGGGCGCTGACGATTCCCACGACGAGCGCCCGTCGTGTCTCGGCTTCAAGGGTTCTGCGGCATGCTGTCGTCCTCACCCTCCTAGATGTCTGGACCGAGGTTGCCTAGGGTTCCGTTTCCTCGGTGAGCCGCGGGGCCAAAGAGGCACAGGCAAATAAGCAGGCGGATGTGTTTGGACTACGGTTCGATAGCCACGGAGTGCCTGTCACTTCCGAAGTAACTACGGGCAGATCCGCCAAGACCGCATATCTGCAGGGAACCTATGGAGCTAGGCGGATTCGAACCGCCGACCTCCTGGGTGCGATACAAGCGTTCAATCGGTGTCAACGACGCCGGATCCCGCATTCTAGAGCGGTGCAGCCGCCGCTTCCCACCGGCGCATCAGGCCGGATATGCGGCGATATACGCCCCGATATGCGGCGATTCGGGCACTGAAGGTCGGCAGTGCCCACGCCGTCGAGGTTCGGTTCGAACTGCTTGCCGGGAAAACTGACCGGAGACTCAGCCGCACCCGGTGGCGACATCCAGGGCGCGGCACACGGCGTGCAGCTTCTCCGCGCTCATGGTCGTGATGCGGTCACCGAGGAAGGCTTTGGCCACGGTATCCACATGGTCGAGATTGAGGTCGCATTCCTGTGGCATCCCGTCCTCGGTCCCGAGCCGGACCTCCGTCGGCAGATCTCGGATCGTGGTGGTCGCCGGGACGACGAGGTCCTCGTTGAGGGCGCCGATCGCCGCGTTGCGAGTCATCACCACGGCTGGGCGACGTCCCCACTCGGGGTGCTCGGCCCAGAAGACCTCGCCGCGCCTCACCAGGGTTCGTGGCCAGCCGCGCGCTCGGACTCTACAAGGCGCCGCATCGAATCGCCGAACGCGACCTCATTCACTTTCGACAGGCTGCCCCACTCGTCCCCGGCCTCGTCCCGGCGCGCATCGAGCAGGCGCAGCGCTTCGTCGGCCTCGGCCTCCGAGAGGGTCATCACCTGCTCGAGCAACTTCTCCTTCGCGGTCATGGGTCGCATTTTAGCGTCGGTCCGCGGCCGCTTGGACGGGTTCGTTGCGCGGATCGGGGCCGCAGCGACGGCCGACCTGGGCCTTCCTAACTCGTGCGTCGAGCACCTAGCAACCCCCGCCCAATCCAGTGGCGGTTGGTTGAACGGCTGACCGGTCTTTGACGCCCCTCCGCTCGGAGCACGTGAAGCGTCACAGGGTCGCATACTCTCGGGTGGTGACGCTGAGGATCCGGACCGCTTGCCCATGAAAGCTACCGCGAAGGCCGTACTCGATCGGCTGTCTCCGATCGCGGCGGCATCGGCCGGTGGGCGACCGGTCCTCGTAGAGGAGTTCTGGGTTCCGGATTCCAACGAGCGGGCAGACTTGGTCGCCGTTGCGGACGAGCTCTGGGCGTTCGAGATCAAGTCGCCGCGTGATTCTCTGTCGAGGTTGCCGCGTCAGGCGGCCGCTTTCAGTCGGCTTTTCGATCGTTGTGTCGCGGTCCTGGCGACCGCCCACCTACAGCTAGGTATGCAGCGCATACCGCCATGGTGGGGTGTTATCGATGCCGGAGAACAAGTCGATGATCCACTCAAATGGGTCCGTCAGCCGACTGTCAACCCGGAGGTAGATCTTGAGCTCCTCGTGAAACTCCTCTGGAAGGAAGAGGCTCTGGCAGCCGCCGTCGAGCTCGGCATCAAGACGTCCGAGCGCATCAGCCGACAGGCGATATGGAGGAGGCTTCTCCGAGACGCCGAGCCCGCGAGTCTTAAGGTCTGCATACGTTCGGCGTTGGCGCATCGTGATGCCAGCTCGGCGCGGATACCGACCCGACACTGGACCACTACGCGACCGAGCCCTGCATGAGCTGCTCGGTTACTGCCTCCATGTGGTGCGAGGTTCCGACTCCTCGCCAGTAGCTGTTGCCCGTCGATTCGTCCGTCTCGTCCAGCTCGTCGATTTCGCCTTCGACCATCACCACGTCCGGATTGTCTGAGGACCCCCATCGGGCGATCTCCGCATCCCCGTAGCTGAATGCCGCACCTCTGAACCCGTGGTGAGAGGAGATCCACGAGCTCAACTCCTTGTACTGCTCGGGGCCGTACCTCCTGGTGTCTCTTCCTCGAGCGACAAGAAGGTTGTCGGCGAGCGTGTAGCGGATGGTCGCCCAAGGCCCGATCGGGGGCGGTTTCTCGGGAGGCACTGGATTTTGCACCGCATAGTCCCCGTACGCGAGGGGTATCGAGGCCGCCGCCACGTCTTTCCAAAGGAGCCACTCGCGACGTGGAAGCTCCTTCGTCGTGCGCTCTGGGACCAGTCCGTTGCCGAAGCTAGACGGGATGCTGGTCCCGACGAGGACGATGCTTCGCCAAGTTCCGATCTCAGCAATCTTCTCAAGTCGGCCTGAGAGCCAGCTAGCAGAAGGATCCGAGTCTGGATCGAGGTACTCAAGGTCCAGGAACAAATCGATCTGCTGTGGGCTGGCCCTGAGCTCATCGACGCGACGACGGAGGAGACTCTCGATGGTCTCGCCGTAGCTGACACCCGCGAACCGATGGCGGAGGGCCGCTCCCTGGCAGTCGCCACCGACAGCATCTGCGACCAGACGGAGATGTTCCTCTCCGCTGCACGTCCATGCCACTGGCATGAAGCAGAGCCCCCGCTTCCGGGCCGCCTCGAAGAGAAGCTCGAGTACAGGCCGCTCGCCCCTCGACGTCTCAAGGAGCGCCGACGGGTCGATGTTCTTCAGGTCGAGATAGACCGGATGCTCTCCCACCGAATCGTGAAGGCGCCGAACATGATCTTTGACCGAGCCATCGCTCAATCTTCCCGCGCGCGCGACGACCTCAATAAGGGGAGTCATCCGGCTCCAGGCTCGCGCAGAGGCCTTCGAGAGGGCGATCCTCTCTCCCGGATGATCCTGGAGCACGGGGACGTATCCATTGACCGTCGTGGGGAGTGGCGAGTAGGGCTCGGGAGGTATGAGTGGTGTCTGCATTAAATTTGCATGTCGCTATTATAACCCCAAGGGTTAAAGAGAATTGTGCTGCCAGGAGGACGAAATCCGAGTCTCATGGGCCGATCGACGGCTTGAGCGCATCTGCTCGGAGGACAAGAAGGGTCGTCGAGAGTTCGGCAGTCGCTGGCCGAATCTCAAGCGGCGGATCGTGCTTCTCGAGGAGGCCGAATGCCTCGCCGACCTCCACGAAGCGCCCGGTAAGTGGCACCCATTGAAGGCGGACAGAGTCGGCCAGTGGTCCGGCTTCTTGGATGCCAACTACCGGTTGATAATCGAGCCTGACCACCACCCCCTGCCGCAGCTCGTACATGGGGGCCTTGACACCCACCAGGTCACCCAGGTAAAGATCGTTGAGGTTGCCGATTACCATGGCCGCTAGGTCTCAGGGACAGCAGCGCGACTGGGTCGTTTCGCCCGGCGACATACTCGCCGAGGCGCTGGAAGAACGCGGAATGAGCCAAAGTGAGCTCGCCCGACGGATGGGCCGTCCAGTCAAGACGATCAACGAGATAGTTCATGCGAAGGCGACCGTCACGCCAGAGACGGCCCTCCAACTGGAACTCGTGCTTGGGATTCCTGCGTCGCTGTGGGTGAATCTCGAGGGTTCGTACCGCCGGCACCTCGCCGAGCGCCAGAGCCTTGCAGCATTGTCGGGCCTTGAAGGCTGGCTCAAGCAGTTTCCTGTCAGGGACCTTGCGCGTCATGGCTTTATAGACAAAAACGGTACTACCGAGAAACAGATTAGTCAGCTTCTGGCTTTCTTCGGTACGGCGAATCCAGAGGCGCTTGAAAGGCGCTGGGGTAAGCCGCTCGCGCAGTACCGCAAATCGGAGACGTACGAAGGCTCGGAACTGTCCCGCGCAGCATGGTTGAGATGGGGCGAATTGCGTGCCGAAGAAATGGATCTAGAGCCGATCGATGCTCGAGGCTTGTCGGTGGTCGCTCCCCAACTCCCCCGCCTTAGTCGGTTGGCGCCGCTCGAAGCCGCCTTGGATGAAGCTCGCTCAGCCCTCGGTGAGGTCGGCGTCGCGCTGGTTGTGCTGCCGGAGTTCGACGGCACTTGCCTCAGTGGTGCAACGCGCTGGCTGCCGCGCGGGGTAGCGGTCGTAGAGCTGAGCCTCAGGCACAAGACGGATGACCATCTCTGGTTCAGTCTTATGCACGAGATTGGCCATATTCTCGATAGGCCGAGACACGACTTCGTCGATGCCACGCACGCTAATGCGTCCGACTACGTTGACCCGGAGGCCGAGTGGCGCGCCGACGCATTTGCCCGAGATGCTCTGGTGGACGGCGTCGCCCTTCGGTCATTTCTCGACCGCGGTCAGCTAGACGCCCCGTCGGTGAGGTCCTTCGCCGCAGAGATGAAAGTTTCCCCTGGGATTGTCGTTGGTCGCCTTCAGCACGACGAAGTAATCCCGCCTAATCGCCACAACAGTCTTAAGAAGACCGTCGACTTCACCAGCGCATAGTTCTCGGCAGGACCCGATCCGCCTAAGGGTCCGCTCGCGTGAAGAGAATGCACAAATACCGCAAAACACCGACGAGATCGTCTTCCTTCTAAGAGCCGGACCGACCGTCTCGGAGGTTGCGACGCGGCCGTAGAAAAGTTACAAAGGGCCTCGGCCCAGGGTCCGATTGGCAGCGATCACATCTACGGTGAGTTTCTCCACGAATCGATAGAGCACGGCCAGTTCCAACTGCATCCGGCATCGAGAGATTCCCGCAACCGACACCTTCCTAGTCGGGGAAGGAGCCAGCGTGGCCGCGCTCGGTCTGTTTCCAACGCATTGGGCCGTCTCCTAGGACGAGTTCACCGACCGCCCAACATCTCCCACCGGGAATGTCGTGGTGGTGGCAGCGAGTGGCAATCTCATAGACGCCGGGCTCGGGGAAGCTAAGAAGGAGGGCGTCGACCTGAAAGACGCCCGGGCGAACGTCCACCGCGACACCGAACCCTACGGACGGATATTGCGCGCCCTTTCGTTGGAGGGTCTGCTCGCGTTGGGGTTCCAAGGCGACGGGTCCGACAGCCCTTCCGGTTCCGTCGAGTTGGAATATCCGCACCCCGTCAGGTACCAGCGTCAAGATCAGGACGTCCTCGGCGGTTCGCGTGCCGACGTTCGTCGCGCCACTTCGAATCGCGACACCGAGATCACCATGTGTGCCGGGGCCACCCATCTCGAGCACCGGCTCGATCTGAGGACGACGGTGCTGCTCCTCCATGAAGGCGCGGTGCTCGTCACGCATGATCTGGAGCTGCTCGTTGCTGCGCTGCTTCATCTCGGCGGTCAATCGGGCCGTGGCGGCCGCTGCTCCGGCGGTTCGCTCGGCTGCATCGGCGCTGCGTCTCGCGTCGAATTTGCTGCGAATCGCGATAAGCGCAGCGACGGCCGCCAACACCAGCGAGCCGATCCCCGCGAAGGCAGCGGCATAGTCAAGCCAGTCGTGGGTCACTTGAACGGTGATGGCGGACCCGGGCATGCGGCTTAGGGCACTACAGGTCGGCGACCGCTGCGGCGGCCGCGGCGGCCTGATCCTCGGTGTGGCCGCCGCCACGTTTCTGGAATGTGCCCCCGAGGTCCGAGGTGAACCGCGAGGGAGTGTGCGCAGTCTGCTGGCCGTTGATGAAGCGCTCCTCCGAATAGCTGACAACGCAGGCGAGTCGCGCCCGGGTGATCGAGACGTAGAGCATCCGGGCGGCCTCGAGGACCTGGCCGGGGAAGCGGGCTCGTCGGGCACTCGGCAGAATCTCTTCCTCCATCCCAGGAATGAAGACGATCGTCGCCGAGAGGCCCTTGGCGCTGTGCATGGTCATCACGCGGACCCGCTCGGGCAGCGTCTCCTCGGGATCGACGTCGTTGCCGAGCCGCGCCTGGATGGCGGCAATGACCTGGGCACGCTCGTCGTCTTTCTCGGTCCCGAGGAAGCGGGCCATCTCCGCCAGCGTCGCCTCCTCGAGCAGGCCCTCGACCTCCTCGCGCCAGTCCCGGTCCGGGGCCTGGCCGAGGATCGCCTCGATCATCACGCCGATCTCCTCGCCGCGATCGGCGAGCGTCTCCTCGCCCGACCACTCGAGTAGCTCCGCGCTGATGGCCCGCGCCGAGTCGAGCGCAGCTTTCTGCCGTTTGCTGAAGACGTCGGGCAGCGCCTCATAGAAGAGGTCGCGGTAGTTGAGGCTCTCGGCGATAGCGACGTCGGCGATGCCGGACGCGGTCGCGACTCCGACTCCGCGGCGCAACTTCAGCAGCGTGCGCATAGCCATGTAGTCGGGCTCCTCGCCGACCAGGCGGAGCAGGGTGAAGAGTGCGCGGCCGAGATCGGTGTCCTTGAACGGCGAGGCCCGAGGTGGCTCGACCGGCACCCCGTGGGAGTCGAAGGCGTCACGAAGTGCCCACCAGAGCGCTCGCTGGTTGCTGAGAAGGACCATGATCTCCCGCGCTGGCAGACCGGCGTCGATCAAGCGCTTGCAGGAAAGGCCGATGGCCTCGGCCTCTTCGGCGCCGTCATCGAAGCTCCAGCAGCCGAAGCCGCCCTCCAGCGGCGGATCGGCCCCGGCGTAGAGGGAGACATGGTTCTTGGCGATCCGTCCTGGCGCAGCGTTGGCCGTGATCAGGGTCTCCGCGGCGCGAAGGACCTTTGGGGTGCAGCGGAAGCAGTCCCGCAGGACGTGGTCGCCGACCGGATCGAAGCGGTCCGTGAATTCCTGGATCCCGGTCGGCGTCGCGTAGCGGAAGGAGTAGAGGCTCTGGTCATCGTCGCCTGCGACGAAGAGGCCGACCCCCTGGGCCTCGATCCCGTAGACGAAGCGCAGGTCCATCGGGTTCAGGTCCTGGAACTCGTCGACGATCAGCTGCTCGATGCCGAGCAGGCCGGCCGGGTCGAGGGTGCCCGCATCCATCATCTCCACGCAGCGTTGGACCAACTCGCCAGGCAGGACACAAGCGTAGAGCTGGGTCCGCGGGCCATGGAAGTTCGTGAAGCGGATTCGCTCCTCGTTCGTGATCGGGGGATCCGGCGGGTCCTGAGAGGGTCGAGGCTCGTGGGAGCCGGTGCTCCAGAACGCCTCGTGATCCTCGCGGATCTCGCGCCGACGGGTGACGCCGATCCCGGCAAGATGGCCGAACTCATCATCGAAGAGGTTCTCGAGCTCCCAGCGGTCGAGCACGGCCGGGTCTACCGGATAGCCTCCGAGCACCCCGCGTTGGCGCAGGCTTCGCAGCGCCAGTGAATGCAGGGTCGTGACGCGGATCTCGGCGCCGTCTTGCCCGGCCGCTGCACAGGCGGAATGCACCCGCGACTGCAGGTCCAGTGCCGAGGCCCGGGTGAAGGAGACCGCCGCGATCGCGCTGGTCTCAACGCCCTGCTCGAGGAGCCAGCAGACCCGCTGCTCGATCGTGAACGACTTACCGGTCCCCGGGCCGGCGACGACCCGAACTCTCGCGGTGTCGTCGACCGCTGCGGCGCGCTGGGCCTCCCCGGCCGCGACGATCTGTTGCGGTCGGATTGCCAAGCGGTGAAGGGTAACGACTCGGATCGTGCTCGGTGCTCACTATGTACTGACACAGTTAATTTTGACAGGGTCTGATCGAAGAATGCGACGTGCTCCGACGGCTCAGACTTGCCGATTCGATCGTGAGGAACGGGAACACTGCAACCCGTCGCGCCGCCTGACAGGCCCGCTGGGCGACGCGCGACATCCGGCGCCGCCCGACCGGGCAGACCGCCTATTGTCGGTCGCATGGACAACTCGGACCACATGTCGCCGTGGGCCGTCCACTTCACAGAGAGCACCCACGGCAGGTTGGACGGCCCGGGCGAGGAGAGCGGCTATCAGCCGATGATGAGCATCCTCTGGGACCGCCACATCCGACCAGTTAGCGAACCGCACGGGGCGGGTCGCGAGATTCCCGGACTCGAGGATCGCCATCGGCCGGCCTGTTTCTCGGAGACGCCGCTTCACCTTCTTCAGCCTCTGGTTGAGTTCCGCAGCGACTTCGGCATCGGCTTCTCCCAGGACTTCCTCATGAGCAAGGGCGGGGGCCGCGTCTGGTACTTGGAGGACGAGGGTGTCCTCGTGGGGTCGGTCAAGAAGCTCGTCGCAGACGCTGCCGATGGTCCGGTCGATCCGGCGGACCCGCTCTGGACGCTGACGCCGTTCATCGACTTCCCCGTCCCCGGCTCACTCGAGGACTGGCGCTGGGAGAGGGAGTGGAGGGTGCCCGGAGGCCTGCGCTTCCAGCCCGCCGACGTCGCGTTTCTCTTCATCCCCGAGAAGTTGCACGAGAAAGCCCGTCAGTTCTTCAGCGATCACGAGTTTGCGGACACGGGACCCGCCTATCTCTGTCCGTACATCGACCCCCACTGGACGCGCCCGAGGATCGAGGCCGCCCTCGGCGATGCCCGGGAACGGCTACCTCCCTCCCGGGCGGCAATCGCCGAGCGGATGGACTTCTGAGGAGATCCTGCCGCTCGCTCTCCGCGCCCGCTCCGGCTCGTCAGCGGCCCGCCCCGGATTCGGAACGGGGACTTCGCCGTCGAGCGCAGTCCGCAGTACGCATCGCCCGGAACTCCGGCGACCGTAGCTCTACGTTCGTCAACCAGGCAAGCCGTAATCCGCCGTAATCCGCGCATATCCCCGCATTTCCGATGCATTTCGGGCACTAGTGCCCGAAATGAGGGGGATTTCGCGGCCGGTTCGAGTGACTCCCCGGAATCCGATATGGCCGGTTTGCAGGGCTTTCGAGGCGATGGAGCTAGGCGGATTCGAACCGCCGACCTCCTGGGTGCGATGCAGGGTCACGTTTGGCGTGCCTCTCCGAGATTTCCCATTCTAGAGCGGTGTAGCGGTGGGTTCCTGACGAAGACCAAAGGCGGATGTACGTCGATATACGCAGGGATATACGGCGATTCGGGCACACATCGCCTTTAGTGCCCAAGCCAGGCCTGGTCCGGTTCAAATCGCGTATCGCCCCCAATTTTCGGGGCGTTTGAGGCGCTCTGCTCACTCCGGTCGAGGCCTGAACTCCTTCTCGACCTGAATGGCCGCGTCAATGGCTGACAGCGCGGCCCCGATTGCGTGTTCGCCCCCGGGACCGTGGCCCTCCATCGCGTCAAGTTCGCCGCTCGCATCGACGATCTCCTCGCGACAGGCAGTCAGTCGGCGGACGAATTCCTCTTGTGCCTCAGTCATCGCAAATCTCCTCTTAGGACGGGTTTAGATCCAGCGGAGCAACTAGGAACGCGACGCAATCCAGGGTACGGCGAATCGGGTTCGGCTCTGGGCTCAGAGACCGGCGATCCAATGCTCGATCACTATGTGGGTCAGTTGCTCCCCGCGGCGCGCCAGCTGGTCGATATTCGCCTGCGACATCGGCGAGAAGTTGGTCGGGTATCCGACGACCTCCTCCCTGGAGACGAGGTCGGGAGATCGGTAGGGCAGCGCACGATCCTGTTGGCCGAGGTAGGGCATCGCGAAGCCGGCGAGCCTGCCGGCGGCCGAGAGCTGGTGCAGACGGGCGCGGGCACCGTCCTGAAGTTTCCGATGGGTGAGACCGAAGGAGCGGGCCAGCCTGCCGAGCGCCGTCACGGGGAATGCATCGTCGAGGAGGCCCCGCCCGGCGTCGCAGGCGACGATGTAGTCGACGTCGAAGACGTTGTAGGAGTACTTCGGCGAGCGGCCCGGCTCGAGGCAGCTCGTGCCGAGGTTGTCGAACAGACCGCCGTCGCTCAGCACCACCCGGGCGCGCCGCCGCTCTTCGCCGCGGCCCTCGAACTCGAACTCGCGATCGATGCTCGGCAAGAAGAGCGGGTAGGCGGCCGAGGCGGCGGCGGCCGTCGCGATAGGCATCGGATCGACGAAGCGGCCGAGACCCGGTCGCCAGATCCCGCTTTCTCGACTGCCGAAGCGGACCGCCGATCCGCTGCGTAGGTCGGAGGCCGTCAGGACCACATCCAATCCCTCGCGTCGCGGAGCGTCGAGGGTCAGCCGGTCGAAGAGCCGGCTCTCGAGGGTTGCCTCGAGCGCGTCGGTCCGGGTCGCCCAACGGCGTGCGGGCGCGTGCCGACGTGCACCGTTCCCTAGGCGCGAACGGGCGGCGACGCCGAGCGCCATCGCGCCGGAGACGATCTGGGCGGCGGCGGCTGAGCTCGCCAGGCGCGGACCGAGGAAGGCGCGCCGAGCGACCTCCCGGCTGAGCCCGCGGCGCAGCAGCGTTTCGATCTCGTCTTCGAACTCGGCGAAGGCGCCGGTGCCGTAGGCGTAGGCGGCCGCGGCGATCGCCCCGCCCGAGACACCGGAGACGACCCTGATGCGGTCGAGGGCGCCACGATCATGGAGCGCGCGCAGGCATCCAAGGTGGAAGGCGATCGCCCGGGAGCCTCCGCCGGAGAGCGCAAGCCCAACGTCCCGAGAAGGCGTAGGTGGGTTGGCCACCGGCTCCCGCCGATCGGCGACGACAAGGGTCCCGAAGGGCTTCGGCAGATCCTCGCGTGCGAAGACGTAGGCGCCGATCTCGCTCGCAGTCGGCTCGCCTCCGCAGATCATCATCAGGGTCTCCGGCAAGGGCTCCATCGAGACGAGCTCGGCCATGCTGCCGACGTCGCGCGGACTCGGGATCGCCGGTCCGGCCGGATGCGTATGCCACATTCCGACGAAGCCCGACGCCCGCCGCGTCCGCTTGCGGGTTGCCGCGTCGCGCTCCTTGACCCCGGCGGTGCCGCAGACGAACTCCTCGGGGCTCGCGATGCTGTCGGGAGGCGGACCCGAGGCCTCGTCGACCCAGAGGATCCCGGTTGCAGAGTCGCGGCGGCCGAAGAGGACGCCTCCGGTCTCGGCCCGGCGGTCGCCGACCCGCTCGTTGCGGGCGACCTCGGCGCGGATGCTTCGTAGGGCGCCGGGAGAGATCCGGACCTGGTATCGGCCGAGGCCGTCCTCGACCATTGTGTCGGAGTCCCACTCCAGCTTTGCCTGACGACGCCCTCGGTGGTCGGAGTTCGGAAGGGCGAGCAGTCGACCGCTGGCCTGCGAGGGGTCCGCCGTGATGTCGGATGCCGCAGCGGAGAGGAGGGTGCCTGCAAGGGCCGCGACCTCGGCGCCGGAGCCTCGGAAGGTCGGCTCCGAGCAACCTGGCTCAGGCTGGAAGTCTTCGGTACGGGGCGGATCAGGCCAGAACTCGTCCGCGAAGCCGCCTAGCCCGGGCTCTGAGGTGCAGGCGAGCCCGACGCGGCGCAGCAAATCCGCGGGGCCGGCCGGGTAGGCGGGAGGCGCGGTGACCGACATCCCATGCTCCGCGGTGTGCCCGAAGATCATCGCGATCACGGTGGTCTCGCCGCTGCCGTGTTCTCGTCTAACGGCCTCGAGTTTCGAGGCGACCAGGTGGGCGGCGGTGGCGTCGATGACGAAGTCCGCATTGTCGTGCCAGTCCGGTGACCTCAGGGGACCCTTGAGTACGTTTCTGAAATGGGGGCTGACGATCACGGCGGGATCGATCGCGGCCAACCGGTCGGCGAGCGCCTCGGCCTTCGGCCGGCCGATGTCGGCATCGACATAGGGTTGGCGTGCCAGGATGCCGGTCGAGACGGTGTCATTGTCATAGAGGTCGAGCTTCGCGACCCCGGCGCGGACAAGCCATTCGGCGACGTGGCCGCCGATCGCGCCGCACCCCCAGAGGCAGACAGCCTTGCCCGCGAAGACACGCCGAAGAGCTGATTCGGAGTCACGCCGCTCGGTCACCTCCGGCCGTGCCTCGTCGACCGGACACCATGTGACGCTCGCATCGTCGGCCCACTCGGCGAGGAGCTTCTCGAGTTCCTCGCCTTTTTTCGCGCGCGTCTCATCTTCCGAGACGGCCCCTAGGGAGGCGCGGATCGCCCAGGTGATCAGGGGCTCGAAATACCAGGCTGCGATGTGCTGCCTCGGTGCACCGTCGGCGCCGCGGCGCATCGGCGAACCGACGATTAACGGCATCCCCGAGTCTTCCGGCCAACTCATCGCTCCGAGCCGAAGCAGCGCGAGCAAGAATCCCCATCCGACGCCGCGATCAGCGAGCGCCTCCATGAGTGCTCGCGCATCCCTGGGGTACTCCCAGTCGATCGGCGTCGGCAGGAGGACGGAAGGGACGAGCCGCTCGCCTTCGTCCCTCAGGTCCGCGGTCCAGTCGACCACGTCGAGACGCCGGTCGCTCACGTGCCCGAGACGTGCGAATCCCAGCCAGGGAGTGGTATCCACCCGGGGGGCATCGGCGCGCACGACGAGCGTCGGCGCCTTCCCGCTGACATACACCGCAGGGGGGTGCAGTGGTGCCCCGTCGGGATCCAGCTCACCGAGCGCGGCCTGCCGCAGCCATTTTTCGAGGCGCCCCAGGAGACCGAACATCCCGTCCTCCGGACGCCATTCGGACCTCGACTGGTACAGACAGAGGTACCGCGCAAACTGTACGTGCGGCGACCCGGCCCAACGTCTGTGGGCCGAGTAGACCGACGGGCCCGCCCAGGGGAAGTCGGCGGCGACGAAGATCTCGAATCGCTCGCGTTGGCGCACGGCGATCCCGTCGTCGCGGTGCTCGAAGCCGCCGCAGTCGAGCGAGACCTCGACGACGAGCGGATCCTTCTCGGACCCGGCCTCGCGTTCCGACAGGATTTCGAGCCCTTCGCCGACGCCGGCGATCGCCCTGAGTTGGCGGAGCGCGAGCTGTTGCCCCTCGCTCACCGCCGCCCGAAGCCCACCCGTCCGGCGGGCACCTCGTCCTCGCCGCGGGCTTCGCCGATCTCCTTGGCGAGCTTCGACATGCTCGCCTCGACCAGAGCGGCGTCGCGCAGGCCGGCACCCTCGGCCGATACCTCGAAGACGATCGGCTCGGGGGCCTCGGCGCTCGGGTGCTGGCCGGTGCAGATGACCCCGTCGGAGGCGATTTCCCGGTATCGATTCGCGGCTTTCGCGTGCGGCGGGTTGTCGCCCGCCTGGTTGCCGGTCGGGATCTTGTCGGCGGAGACGACGACGATCGAGGTCTCCTCGGCCGCCTCTTCCATCGCATCAAGGATGTCGCGCTTCAGCTTCGCGTCGCCGCCGACCTCGTCGGCCCAGTACATCGCGCCGTTGGAGCAGTGGTGCGGGGCGAGCATCGCGCGCCAGAGAAGGTCGTCGGCCTTGGAGCGGTCGAAGATCGCCTTCAGGTCGGGGTAGCGCAGGTCGCCGAAGGTGAGCGCGTTCAGCGTCTCGCCCCCCTCCTTCAGCGTGATCTGCAGCGCGAGACTCGTGTCGTTGCGCTCCTTGGAGCCGTCGTCCTTGAACGGGGCGTGGACGAATGCGCGGAACTCGTCGACGTGTTCGACCCCGTCGAGGGCGGTGGTGAATTCGCCAGGCCGGACGAACGTCTCCGCGGGCAGTTCGGAGTAGGGCGGCTCGGACAGCAGGTCGTCGTGTCCGATGATCTGGATGCGGTCGCCCGAGCCGGCGGCCCCGCCACCCTTGACGACCTCGATCCGCCGTTCTGCCTCCTTGACGAAGACCTTGCCGTCGTCGCAGAGCTCGCCGCCTTCGGCGTCGCGGAAGACCTTCGGCGTGAACCAGAGATCGCCGATCGTCACCCGGTCGAGCAACTCGGCGAAGCCGAGGATGTGGTCCTTGTCGAGATGGGTGGCGGCGAAGGTCGCCAGATAAGGCTTGCCGTCGCGCTCGGGAAGAAGATCGACCAGTCGGTCGACGATCGGGACCCGCGGATCCTCGTCGTCCTCGGCCGCCTCCAGGTGATGCAGGTCGATCTGGAGGATCGCCTCCTCGTCGACCACTACGGTCGTGCTGTCGCCGACGCCCACCGCCCAGAAGACGATGCCGCGGTCCGGAAGTTCGAAATCACTCATGGCTACCATTTGCCTCCTCGTCTAATACTCTGCCCGTCCCCAAAGACGGTAGAGAAACGCCCGGACGTCTCTAGATGCTGTATCTACAGACCGTCGCAGCGACCGACGGAAAGACCCGCTAGCGCCTGTGGGAGACGAAGTTCAGGCGGCGGCTGCGGCGTCGCCGGCGCGCCGGTCGTCGTCGGCGACGACGTAGAGGCCGGTCCTCTTGCCAACCGAGCGGACCTGGGGCGAGCGGGAGACCGAGGAGAGGAAGGTCGCCTGCGGGTCTTTGCCTGAGACGGCGTAGCCCGCCTCGCGGAGGAGTCGGTACCAGTCCTTATAGTGGATCGGCTTCCCGCCCGGGTTCCGTTCGGCCAACACCTGGACCGCGATCTCCTGCAGGCGCTGTCCACCGAGCCGGGAGTCGAGTTGCTCCAGCCGTAGCTGGGAGTCGATGCCGACGAGCTCGCCGAGCTCGCGTAGGGCCGCTTCCTGGGCCTCGGCTTGAAGACGCGCGTCGTCGGCAAGGCCCTGAAGGCGCTCGGCACGCTCGCGCTGCTCGGAGACGTTCGCCGCCATCGACCTGTACTCCTCGAGGAGAACATCTCGATCTGCCCTTTCGGCGGCGGCTTCGAGGAGAGCACCCACGACTTCAGCGTATGGGGCGCGACGGACATCGAGACACCATCTGCCCGCCGCAAAATCCGTTTGTTCGGACCACTGAAAGACCCCCTTCTCGGACGGCGACCTCGGTCCGTAACCGACGACCGCCCGGACGGGATTGTCGCTAGGCGACCGTCGCCTGCAACAGCACTCCCACCACGCCACAGCCGAGGACCACGTAGAGCACGGTCAGTTTTCCGTGCCAGCGATTGAGCGCCAGAAAGGCCGCGACGGCAAGCACGGCCGTGTAGACGTCGACCACACTCGTCTTGACGATTTCCACGGTGACGGCCGCGATCAGGCCGACGACCCCGGCGGCGACGCCGAGCAGGAACTGATGGAGCCGGGGATTTTCGGCGATGGCGACGAGCTGGCGGTGGAAGAAGATCGGGAAGACGAAGGCCGGGATGAAGATGCCGAGCGTGATCAACAGGGCGCCGACCAGACCACCGGCGATGTAACCGACGAAGGTGGCGAAGATGATCAGCGGCGCCGGGAGGATGCCTCCGATCGCCAGCCCTTCGACGAACTGTTTGTCGGTCAACCATCGATGGCTTTCCACGGCGGTCCCGTGCAGGAAGGGCACGACGGTGTAGGCGCCGCCGAAGGTGAAGAAGCCCGCCTTCAGGCCCTCGAAGAAGATCTGCCACGAGAGCGAGACGGTGATCGTCCCGGCGGCGATCAGGACGATCGTGAGCGGGCCGAGCGTCACCGAGCTGGTGCGGCGCACCCAACGGCGGGCGCCGCGCCACAGCTCGTAGACGATGCCGCCGCCGAGCAGGACGAGGACGAAGCTGGCGTCGGCCCACAAAGTGAGGGCGAAGCCTGCGATGGCGATCAGTGCCAGCGGCACGTCGCTGATGAACGTCTGGCTGAAGCGGACGAGCGCGCGGGCGACCAGCGCGCCGACCGCGGCGGTGAGCCCGTAGAAGAAGTTCTCTAGATGGCCGGCCAGGTTCGCCTCGACGTAGAGCGCCGAGAGGGCGAGCATCAGGAGGAAGCCGGGCAGCATGAAGCCGAGGCCGGCGAGGAATCCACCCATCTTGCCGCCCCTGATCCGCCCGAAGTAGACGCACAGCTCGTGCGCCTCCGGGCCTGGCAGCACCTGGTAGACGGCGAGCAGGCGTTTGAAGGTCGGCTCGGAGACCCACATCTCTTCGTCGACGCACTCGCGCTTGATCATCGCGATCTGCGCCGCCGGCCCGCCCCAGGCGAGACAGCCGAACTTGAGGAACCGGACGAAGATCGACGCCAGCGATTCCTCTCGCCCGGAGGGCGCGGTATCGGTCGTCTGCGTCGCCATCAGGCCGGATCGCGGCCCGTCACCGCTGACCGCTTGAGGTACTCGTAGAGGCCGTCGTACAGCGGCGCGCTCAGGTCGAGCACCTCCTGATCCGGTCGCACCATCGAGAGGCCGCGCATCAGGGCATCGAGGCCGGACGCCTCGGGCGCGTCGAAGCGGTCGTCCTCAAGATCGGCCTGATGGATGATCCGCCCGATCGCCCACAGGACGGGGTCGTCGAGGTTGTAGCGGCGGAGGATCGTCTCGAAGGTGCAGTCGCCGTCGTGGTGGGAGAGCTCGACCCCGCGCATGTCGAACGGCGTCGCGTCCTCCGGCACGTCGTCGGGGTCGTCGACGAAGACGAAGTCGGCCTGCGAGTCGATGAAGTAGCGGATCAGCCAGGCGCAGGCCGTGCGGTCGACGTGCGGTCCGGTGCGGGTGGCCCACCTCATGCCGCCACCCGGTGCCATGCGGCGGCGAGCGCCTCGACCGCGACCTCTGCCCGCTCGCGCTCGGGTGGCGGGAAGTAGTCGCGGCGTTTCACCTTGCGCAGCCGGCGCCGGAGTTTGCCCAGGGCACGTTTGCTCGGCGCCGCCTCGGCCTCGGTGGCGAGGGCGATCAGATCGCGGTACTCCGTGCCGATCTCTTCACGCATCGTCTCCACCAGCGCACGCTCGAGCTTGCGGGACCCCGGTCTGCCGATCCAGATGCTCGCCTCGCCGCCGGCCTGTTCCACCTCGTCGGCGATCCACTCGAACTGCTCCCGGGTGCGGGCGTCCTCTGGCAGGGCCACGAGGCCGTCGCCCAGTTTGGCGACTCCCAGGTCGCGCAGCTTCCGCCAAAGCGCGATCCGTGGCGTCGACGGCTCGCGCGGCACCCGGTAGGAGAGCAGGACCCAGTCGGAAGGGGGCACGTCGGGCAGGATACAAGTACGTAACCGCGGTTGCACATCTGATGATATCTGAGGAATAGCTGAACATCCCTTCAGCTATGGTGTTCGGCCATGAGCCATGGTGGACACTCCGATCCCGGCGACCTACTCGACCTAGGACTTGCGCGTCAGGTCGCCGAGACGATGCAGGCCCTCGCTACGCCGAGCCGCGTCCGCATCCTTGCCCGCCTATATGAGGGGCCGGCCTCGGTGACCGAGATCGGCGAGGCGATCGGGATGGACGGCTCCGCCGTCTCCCATCAGCTGCGCATCCTCCGCCACCTGGGGCTTGTCACCGGCGAGCGCGAAGGGCGGCGGGTCAACTACTCGCTCCACGACGAGCACGTCGGGCAGTTGATGGAGCAGGCGATGTCGCACGTCGAGCACCTGCGCCTCGGCCTCGCCGACCACACCCACCGCTCGATGGAGGTGGGCGCCTGATGGCGGGCGCCGCGCACGGGCACTCCCACGATCACGGCCATTCGCACGCCGCCCACGACCACGGCGGCGAGCACGGCCACAGCCACGGCCTGGTCGCCGCCTCGATTAAACGTTCACGGGAGGGGCTGAAGGCGGTCCTCCTCAGCCTCCTTATCCTGGGGGTCACCGCCGGGCTCCAGATCTTCGTCTTCGTCCTCAGCGGCTCGATCGCCCTCCTGGCCGACCTCATCCACAACGTCGGCGACGCGCTCACCGCGGTGCCGCTCGGCGCCGCATTCCTGATGCGTTCGTTCAAGGCCGAGAAGTACGCGGGGTATTTCGTCGTCGCCACCATCTTCATCAGTGCCTGCGTCGCCTTCGGCGAGTCGATCGAGCGCCTCGTCAACCCGCAGGACCTGAGCCACCTCTGGGCGCTGGCGGGGGCCGGGGTCATCGGGTTCCTCGGTAACGAGGCCGCCGCCTTCGTCCGTCTGCGAGCCGGCAAGCGGCTACAGAGTCCCGCCCTGGTCGCCGACGGCTATCACGCCCGAACCGACGGCATTGTCAGTCTCGCGGTGGTCGCCAGTGCGGTCTTCGTCGCCCTCGGGGTGCAGATCGCCGACCCGCTGATCGGAATGCTGGTGACCGTCGTGATCCTGCGGATCACCTGGCAGTCCTTCGTGACCGTCAAGAACGATCCGGGCGAGCCCGACGGGCTCGCAGCCGAGGACGAGGGGGGCCACGGCCATGCGCACGACCACTAGCGCCCCGGTCCGCTGAACGATATGTCCTTCGACGCCTTCACCGAGATCGCCGGGGCGATTGCCCCGCTCGTCCTCGCCGCCGCCTGCCTGATCCGCGCCCACACCCTGGAGAAGGAGGGGAGGCCCGTCCCGGTGTGGCGGCGCCTCTGCTTCGGCGTCGGCATGGTCGTGATCCTCCTCGCGGTCGGGCCGCTCGACGGCAAGGCCGAGGAGCTGGTCCTCGCCCACATGGGCCAACACATCCTGCTCGCCGACGTGGCGACGCTCCTGCTCGTCTTCGGCCTGACCGGACCGATCATGCAGCCCCTCCTCCGCAACCGCCTCGCACACGCATTGCGGTTCCTGACCCATCCCGTGGTGGCGATCTCCCTCTTCACGGTCAACCTCTTCCTCTGGCACTCGCCGCCCCTCTACCAGGCGGTGCTTGAGTCGGTGCCGCTGCACGAGGCCGAGCACCTGAGCTTCATCGCCACCGGGATCCTCCTCTGGATGCCGCTCTTCGGCCCGTTGCCGAAGCCCGCCTGGTTCGGCAAGGGCGCCCACGTGATCTACACGGTCGGCATCTGGCTCCCGGCGATGGTCCTGGCGAACGTCCTGATGTGGTCGGACTCGGTCTTCTATCCCGACTACTCGGCGAGCGCGACGGCCAACGGGATCGACCCGATCGCCGACCAGTCGACCGCCGGGGCGATCCTGATGGGCGAGTGCATGCTGATGGCGCTCGCGATCTTCGCCTGGGTCTTCCTCCGTTGGGCGCGCGAGGACGTGGAGCGTCAGAACCTGCTCGACCTCGCATACGCCGAAGGGGTGCCGCTCACCTCCGAGCGGGCGGCGAGGGCGGTCGCCGCCGGGCGGGGCGAGGAACTTCGCCGCCGGATCGAATCCGGGGGCTAGGACTCCCCGTCTTTGTCAGGGCAGGCGCGTGGGCTCAGGAGCCCGCAGGACACTGAAGTCGAGGTACTCGATCCAATTCGGATCGAGGTCGGTCAGATCGTCTGCGCACGCCGCCATCGCCTCCGACAGGTCGTCGATCTCATAGGCGACGCGCCACTCTGGCACCGATCCCTCCACGCGGCGACGAGCGGCGAGGCGGTCCAAGACCAAGGCGGCGCGATCGAGGTCCACCGCGCGGCGATCGTCCAGTAGATGGATGCGAAGAACGGTCCGGTGCCCAGCCATCGCGGAGGAGGCTATCCGGCCGCGGCGGGCGAGCTGTCGCGAGTTTGTGAATCAAATGTGAACACTGGTTTGAGGAGGCGCGTCGGTCGGTATGGGGCGTTCATGAAGACCGAAAGGCCGCCGGACTTCGTGAGCGGCTCGGAGTTGCTCGAAGCCTCCTACCGGTGCGCCCGCTCACTGCATGCCGGACCTGATGCCCCGGCCGAAAAGGACTTCGGCCATCCCGTGGCAGTCGCCCGCCTGATGTCGGAGGCGGGCTTCGCGGAAGAGGTGATCGCCGCCGCACTTCTGCACGAGGTCGTCGAGGAGACCGATCTCGAGGTCGACACGATCCGCGGGCGGTTCGGCGCCGGGGTGGCAGCCCTGGTGGCGGCGATGACCGAAGATCAATCCTTCGCGTCTTACCCGGTGCGGAAGTCCGAGCACCGAGACCGCGTCGGGCGGGACCGCCGCGTCGCCGCGATCTACGTCGCCGACAAGCTGGCCACCACCCGTGTGCTGAACGAAGAGGGCGAGGAGCCTCGACCCGAGCGCCTGGACCACTTCATCCTGACCCTGGGCGAGCTCGGCGCGCGCCACCCGGACCTGCCCTTCCTCGGGGAGCTGGAAGCGGAGTTGGTCGCGCTGGCGGAGGTCTAGAAGGGGGATCGCCCGATCTGCCGCGCGGGGCCGCGGGACCTCGAAAGAGGTTCGCGCCGCTTCTGCTTGCTCAGCCGCCGACAAGCTCGGTCGGTGCCAGCACGAAGACCTCGCACATCAGGTCCGGGTCCTGCTGGTTGCCGCTCATGAAACCGATCACCTTGCGGCCGACCGCCTCTTCGATGACGGCCTCGAAGCGGTCCCGCATGATCTGCTGGAACTCCATCCGCTGTTCGACCACCGCGCTTCCTCGACCCGCCTGGAGCAGCGTCTCCTCGACCCGGGTGAAACCGCCGCGCAGGACGCAGACGACGAGATCGTCCTGGTAATAGGACTTGGCCTGGGTCGGCCCTCGCCCGTAGAACTCCTTCAGCAGGGCGACCATCCCGTCGGAGATCGCGGTGAGGGTGTCGCCGTGCTCCCGGGTGGATTCCGATCCGGCGTTCCTCGAAGGGGGCTCCACGCCGCGGGACTCTAAAAAGATCCGACCCTCTCGTCAAATGGGGCTGGCCGCGCTACATTGGACGGAGTAGGAGGGCATCCCTTGACGCTGGCTTCAGGTCGGCTGCATCTGTGACTTCCGGACATTCGTCCCGCTCTCAGGAGGTCCCAGTTGTCTTCCACCACCAGTCCACCCGTGGATATCGCGCCCGCCGGCGCCGACCCCGGTTCGTTCCTCTGGCGGATCGCCCCCGAGGGCCCCGATCGGGTCTCGCTCCGACTCGAAGGTGACGTCGATCTCTCCGGCAGGGATCAGCTCAACGGTGCGCTCGCTGCCGCAGAAGGTCTGGCCCTCGACCTCACCGTCGATCTGTCGGCGGCCGACTTCCTCGACTCGTCCGCGCTCGAATGCCTACAGGAGGCCGCCGCCCGCCTGGACACCAAGGGCGGGAGGCTGACCCTCACCGGGGAAGACGGCCAGGTGGCGCGACTGTTGGCGTTGACCCAGCTGCCCGCCGTCGGGCGACTCCCTGTCCCGCCCGCGTTGCAGCTCGTCCGGGAGGATCGTACGCCCGGTGAGCGGCGCCTGCCCCTTGCCCCGGACGAACCCGAGGGGACTGATCCTCTGCCGAAGGTGTCCACGATCTCGCGCGAGATCGTCCGCCTCTACGCCCGCTTCCTCGGACGCGGTCCGACCAAGGCACGAACCCGCCTCGACGATCGTTTCGCGCTCTGCGTCCTTGAGGACTCCATGTCGCGGGCCGAGGGCGTCCTGGTCGCCGGCGGCCACTCCGCCGAGGTGGTCGCGATGCGACAGTCCTTCCATGAGCTGATCGCGCCCGAGCTGAGGTCGATCGTCGAAGCGGAGACCGGACGGCGCGTCGACGCGTGCGTCGGACAGATCGACCCCGTTGCCGGTATCACCGTCGAGTACTTCCATTTCGGGCACGGCACCCCGACGGATGCCTGACCGGGACGGCCCCTATCCGGCGGCCGTCAAGGAAGAGATCGCCCGGGAGATCGCCCAGGTGCATCTGGAGTCCTACGGGGAGCCGGTGCAGAACGTCGCCGTCGAGATCGGCGAGAGATTCATCGGCCTGATCATGGACATCGTCCTCAGTCCGGTCGAGCAGCTCCTCGTCGGAGGGGGCAGCCGGGAGAAGGTGCGGGTGGGCCGCGAGGCCTACCAGGAAGTCATCGAGCCGGTCTTCAGGGCGATCGTCGAGCGGGCCAGCGGCCGTCGCGTCGACGGGTTCGCGAGCCGGACGGTGATCGAGGACGAGGCCCCGTCGTGGTCGACGGAGGTCTTCCGGATGGCACCTTCGGCCTGAGGATCGGGGCGCGGAGATCCGTCGGCCTACCGCCCACGCGCGAGGCGCGTGGCGAAGTTGCCGCGCTTCCTGTGTCTTTGGACTATCGCCGATCGCCGCGGTGCCCTGGCTCAGATCAGGGTTGCGGGACCATGATCTCGCCTGCCTCCTCCGCCGAGAGATCGGGATACAGCACGGCGATCAGCCCGAGCGCTACCAGGCCGCCGAGGATCTGCACCACCACGTAGGCGGGCACCGAGGCGGGCGCGATCCCGGCGAAGGTGTCGGAGAACATCCGACCGACGTCGATCGCGGGGTTGGCGAAGCTGGTCGAGCTGGTGAAGAAGTAGGCGGCGCCGATGCAGGCGCCGACCGCAAGTGCCCCCACATCCCCGGTCGTCGCTACGTCGACTTGGACCTTGCCGACCCGTCGGCCGCCCCGTCGAGGAGGTGCGGACCACACGTGGCGAGATCGACCGTCGCGTCGCGAACTGGTCGCCGAGCAACCACATGGCGAGCGCCGCGGCCGGCTCCTGCCGAGGCTCGTGGAAGCAACGGCACAGCTTGGCGGACGACCGAGGTCCGCGCGGCGCGACGTTAGACAGACTTCGGCGTTGGCTCTAAATAAGCCTTGGTCTCGGGCGTCGACATAAAGCGTGGAGTGCCGAGCGTCTCGCCGACGGCTACCGATTAGAGGAGGAGCGGAATCAAGGCGCCCCTCAGAACACCCCCTTGGGATGAGGACGGGCGGCCTGACGTCGCCAAAGTGGCGACCCGAGACCAGACCTAGATCCTGACCATTGGTACGGCGCGTGGAGACGGTGTCAAAGGCGCAGACCAACACCGAGTGAAAAAGAACAGGCGCGGGAGGGACTCCCGCGCCTGTTTTTCTCAGGAGAATCGCCTCAGATCAGAGAGATTCGATGGACTTCAGGGCCGCCTGCTTCACGACCTTGGGCAGTGGCGCGAAGTCGAGCGCGGCACCGTATTTCTGGCCGATCGTGACGCAGTACTTGGCGAACTGTTTGTCGAACTGCAACTGCGGAGCATTCTGGGGGATGATCCCGTAGGTGAACGTCGAGATCGGGTAGGCGTTGGTGGCCTTTTTCGGCGGATCCGAGATGGTGATTTCGTTGTTCGCCGGAATCGTTTTCACGACCGCAGCCGCTTCTTCGATGTTTTTCAGGTTCGGGTACGTGAAATTGCCGGCGTTGTTTTCGACCGCAGCCGCTCCGATGCCGGCGGCGATGATGTACGAGGCCTCGATGTAGCCGATCGCGCCCGGGGTTTTCGTCACCACCGAGGTGACACCGGCGTTACCTTTGCCACCGACACCCGTCGGAAAGCCGACCGAGGTCGCGTAGCCGACTTCCGACTTCCAGGCGGGGCTGACCTTCGACAGGTAGCGGACGAACGCGTAGGTGGTGCCGGAGCCGTCGCTGCGGAAGACCGGCGTGATGGCCAGGTTCGGCAGCTTCAGGGTCGGATTCAGCTTCGCGATCTTCGGGTCGTTCCAGTTGGTGATCTTGCCGAAGTAGATGGCCGCCAGGGTCTTCCCGTTGAGTTTGAGAGCACCCTTTTTGACGCCGGGCAGGTTGTAGCCGATGCCGACCGCGGAAAGTCCCCAAGGGATCTGGACGCAGCCATTACAGGCGGCGGCCTGTTCGGGAGTCAGCGGGGCGTCGGAGGCGCCGAAGTCGACGGTCCGGTTCGTGATCTGTTTGATGCCTTCCCCAGAGCCGACGGAGGCGTATTTGACCGGGATGCCTTCCTTGATTTCGAAGCCATTGATCCAGTTCGCCATCAGAGGCGCGACAAGGGTGGAGCCGGCGCCGGTGAGGCCGGCCGAGGCGAATGCCGGCACGGCGGCCGTCCCTCCGACCACGGCCACCGCCGCGATGAAGAATGCAAGCAACCTATTGCGAATCAAGGGAGTCCTTTCGAGTAAATGATCGTTGTGGCGGGAGGGTGGAAGAGTCACGGCCCACCGAGCCAGGCGGAGGATCGCTGACCTCTCGTAGCAGCGATGTAACTTTCCTGTGAAAGATTTCCTTTCCCGAGCGCGTGAGCGGATTTGTGGCCTACATTGGCGGCGATGAGCACCACCCCGCCCGCCGGCACGGCCTCGCTGAAACTGGCCCGATCCAACCGGCAGAGTCCCACCCGGAAACGCGCCGACCGGTTCGGCGACATCGCGCTGTTCCTGATCTGCGCCGCCGCCGCCGCGCTCGCTTTCGTCGTGATCGTCCTGATCGCCAAGGAAGTCGTCGAAGGCGCCCAGCCCGCATTCTCGAAATTCGGCCTCAGCTTCCTCACCCACAGCAAGTGGGCGCCGCCACTCGAAGAGTTCGGCGGCAAGGGGGTCATCCTCGGCACCCTGATCACCTCGGCGATCGCCCTCCTCATCGGCGCCCCCGTGGCGATCTCGATCGGCATCTTTCTCGCCCTCCTGGCACCGGTCTCGGTACGCAACGTGATTTCACCGCTGGTCGAGATGCTCGCCGCCATCCCGAGTGTGATCCTCGGCTTCTGGGGTCTTCTCATCCTGGGTCCGGTCCTGGTGTCGACGGTCGAGCCGTTCCTCCACGACACCCTGGGCTTCATCCCGCTGTTCGGTTCCCCCCAGACCACCGGCAACAGCGTCTTCAACGCCGGGCTGATCCTCACGATCATGGTGATCCCGATCATCGCCTCGGTCTCCCGTGACCTCTTCATGGCGGTGCCGGGCGAGCTCCAGGACGGCGCCGCGGCGCTCGGCGCCACCCGCTGGGAGGTGATCCGTGGCGTGGTCCTCCCGAGCACCGTCTCCGGGGTGATCGCCGCCTGCCTTCTCGGTCTCGGCCGCGCGCTCGGCGAGGCGATCGCGGTCTCCCAGGTGATCGGAGCAGGAACCGAAGCCCATCTCTCGCTGTTCAAGACCGGGGGCACGATGGCCTCGATGATCGCGCTGCAGTTCAACAGCGCGGTAAATGCGCTGCACACCGCATCGCTCTACTACCTCGCCGCGTTGCTCTTGGTGATCGGGGTGGCATCCAACCTGCTCGCGAGCTGGATCGGTAGCCGCTTCGGCGACGCCGGGGGGGTGATGCGATGAGGCTGTGGCGCGGTCGCTCCGGCGGCCAGGAGCCGTTCGACCCGACCCAGCCCCTGATGGCCACCGGCAACCTGCGCCGCAGACATGCGGTGAGCCGCGTCATCCAAGGCCTCGCCGTGGCGGCGGCGATCGGCGCGGTGGCGGTGCTCGTGATCGTGATCTGGGCGGTGGTCAGTCACGGGATCAAGGCGATCAGCTGGGACTTTGTCACCCAACCCGCACCGAAGGGGGTGGGCCCGAACCTGGTCGGCACCGGCGTCATCGTCGGCCTCGCGACGTTGATGGCCATGCCGTTCGGGGTCCTGATCGCGCTCTTTCTCTCGGAGTACGCGGGCCCCCGTAGTACCCGTCCGGTGCAGTTGCTGATGGACGTGATGAACGGTCTGCCCTCGATCATCATCGCCGTGTTCATATTCGCCCTGCTGGTCGCCCATAAGGGTCAGGCCGGCTGGAAGGCCTCGGTCGCGCTGGCGATCATCATGGTGCCGCTGATCGCGCGCGGAACCCAGGAGGTACTTAACCTGGTGCCCGGGCACCAACGGGAAGCGGCGGACGCGCTCGGGGTCGCCCGCTGGCGCAGCATCCTGACCATCATCCTTCCGGCCGCCCTGCCCGGGATCGTCACCGCGACGCTCCTCTCGGTCGCCCGGGCCGCCGGCGAGACGGCGCCGGTGCTGCTGATCACCTCGCTTGCCCCGGGTGACAGTTTCCAGCTCAATCCTCTTCATGCCATCCCGAACGCGCCGGTGCGTATCTTCCAGCTCTCCGAAGAAGCGAACCCCGAAGGCTTCACCGAAGCCTGGGGGCTATCCCTGATCTTGATCGCCTTCATCCTCGCCCTCGGCCTCGGTTCCCGCTATCTCCTCAACCGCAGCAAAAGGAAGATGACCCGATGAGCAGCATCGACGACCAGACCTTCGACGCCCCACAGAGCCCCAACGGCAACGGCGCGCCCGAGGCCCCCGGCCGGGTCCGCATCCGCACCGAGCCGCTGCCCGGCGTGATCGGCGCGCCCGCCGCCACCGAGAGCGCCGCCGAGAGCCACATCCACATCGCCCCCGAGTCGGTCTTCGAGTCGGATGGCGTGGGCATCTTCTACGGGGCCAAACAGGCGCTGATCGACGTCAACATGCGGATCCGTCGCGGCCAGGTGACGGCGCTGATCGGGCCATCGGGCTGCGGCAAGACGACCTTCCTGCGCAGCCTCAACCGGATGAACGACTCGGTGCCGAGCTTCCGCATCGAGGGCCGGATCAGCTACCACGGCCACGACATCTACGGGTCGAACGTCGACACGGTCGAGGTGCGCCGTCGGATCGGGATGGTGTTCCAGAAACCGAACCCCTTCCCGAAGTCGATCTTCGACAACGTCGCCTGGGCGCCGCGGAACCTCGGCATGCGCCAAGGGCTGCACGAGCGGGTCGAGAAAGCCCTCCGCGGCGCGGCCCTCTGGGACGAGGTCAAAGACCGGCTAAAGGACTCGGCGCTCGGCCTCTCCGGCGGCCAGCAGCAGCGTCTCTGCATCGCCCGCGCGATCGCGATCGAACCGGACGTGCTGCTCCTCGACGAGCCCGCCTCGGCCCTCGACCCGATCGCCACCGGCGCGATCGAGGATCTGATCCACAGCCTCAAAGGTCGCTTCACGATCGTCATCGTCACCCACAACATGCAGCAGGCCGCGCGCGTCGCCGACCGCACCGCCTTCTTCAGCCTCGAGACCCGCGGCGAGCGGCCGATCGGCACGCTGATCGAGTTCGACGAGACCGAGAAGATCTTCGGCTCGCCGCGCGACCCGCGCACGCGCGACTACGTCACCGGCCGCTTCGGCTGAGACGCGCGCGCTAACGCCGCAGGATCGTGTCGCCCGACACCTGCTCGAGCAGCGGTTTGCCGCACTGCCAGCAGAAGGTGGCGCCGCTCGAGTGGGGGGCGCCGCAGGAGGGGCAGCTGCCGGCGGTCGCCGACTCCTCCATGCGGAGGATGCGCTCGACCTCGTTCAGTTCGGAGTCGGCGTCCTGCAGCTCGGCGGCGCGTTTGACCAGGACCTCCACGCGGATGCTGTCGCGGATCGCCATCTCGTAGGTCAGCCCGCCGAGGTCCCACTGGAGCTCGGCCACCCGGGCGACCAACTGCTCGCGGCGCCGCTTGAGGTCGACGATGAACTCCTCGCCCTGAGCGGAGCCGAGGGATCTGCCGGGAGGTGGGCCGCCGGCGCGCACGGCGGTGCTCGTCGGCGGCGCGGTCGGGCGGGCGCTCGGCGGCGGCGCGCCGGGGGGCGGCGGCGATTTTCCCACGCCGTTGCCGGAGGGCTTCTTCGATCCCGGAAGTCTCATTCGCCGAAGAAGTTCCCGGTGAATTCTTCACCTTCGCAGCCGGGCGTTCCCGGTTCGCAGGTGTCGCCGACCTGCGCACCCGTTTCAGCCTGGGGGCCGGTCGAGTGGAGGACTTCGGCAGTTTTTTCCGCCGCCCGTTCTTTTTCTTCTTCCGAGCCTTCTTTGACCTCGGAGACTTTCTTCTTGGCGGGCGGCTTGCCGCTGGACTTCGCCTTTTCCTTGCCCTTGGTGCCCTTTTCCGGTTTGTCGGCCCCGGTCGTTTCTTCGACCGCCGGTTCGGTGCTTTCTTTGCCACCGCCCCCGCCGCCGCCGACTTCGATCACCTTGATCGGCGCCGCCGCCTGAGCCCCGCCGCTGCCGTTTTCGTGACCGGAGCGGCCGATCAGGAAGCCGACGCCGATCGCCAGCACCAGGGTCGCGACCCCCGCGATCAGGGCCGCGTTGCCGTTCATCCGGCTCGACTTCGGCTCCTGGGACGGGGGAGGGGGCGGGGCCCCGGTGGCGCCGCCCGGCGAGCTCATCGACTCCATGAAGACGACGGCGTCCATGAAGGGCAGACGCGGGTCGCCGCGGCGGTGGCCGCAGTTCAGGCAGTAGCGCTGGTCGGCCGCCATCTGGGCGCCGCAGTTGGGGCATGAGTCGTGGCCGCCGAAGGCGGCCATCGAAGGTCCAAAGGGCTCATCGGGCACTGTCGCTCCCTTCGGGGAGGGATGGGGATGCCGGCGCCGCCGGCTCGGTTCGCTCGGGACCGGCACTCACCAGCCCATCTTCAGATGGCGCGCGGCCGGGGATGTTTAAGAGTTGTGAAAGCGGGCCGCGAGGTGACCTCTGGCGCGGAGGATCATCGCCTCGGGTTGTGCAGCGAGAAAGATGGCGGAATCCTGGGTCCGTCCGTCTCCACACTGCCAGGACAGCAGATCGGCGTCCCGGGACGCGCAGAAAATAAGGACGCATACTGGAGAAGGCCCGCGCGGCACTCATCCGCCCGTCGACCGACCCCCTCGGACAATCGCACCCAATCGTGCTGCCCGACCTCGCCCTCCAGAGGTGTCGGCGCCCGGCGCCGCAGGTGAAGAGAGGAAGCGCGGATAGCTACAGCCGACGCATCCGGCCCGCTCCTCCAGGTCAGTCGTCCCATTCGGCATCGGATTGTGGGTCGAAGCCGTATCCGATCCCGTGGTTCGTGTGGATGTAGGCGACACCGGGGACCGCCTTCTCGAGTTTCTCGCGCAACCTGGCGACGAGAGTGTCGACGGCGCGCGACGACACCTGCTCCCCCTCTCCCCAGACGGCCTCGACAAGTTCCCCCCGCGTGCGGGTGCGGCCAAAGTAACGACGCAGCTCCACCAGAAGAACCAGCTCGCGGACGCTGAGGTCCAGGGGACGACCGTCTCCGTAGGCGAGGAAGCGCTGCGGATGGATCGTCAGGCGGCCGTCGTCGAAGTCCGGGACCTCTGCGATCTCCTGTAGGAGGCGGCGTCTGCTCACGGCGCCCATCCGGTCTCCTCGTAAAGAACTTCTCGGGACATGGCGCTACTCCTCGGCATGAGGAGCTCGCTCCGAGTCACCCCTCATAACAGAAGCGATAGCCGATTCCCGGATGGGTGTGGATCGTCTCGGCTCCCGACAGTGCATCTCCGAGCTTGCCGCGGAGCCGACTCACGTAGACGTCGACCGAGCGATCACCCTCATAGGCGGTTTTCCCCCAGATGGTCTCGTAGATCATCTCGCGTGGCATGATCCGATCGGGTCGCGAGGCGAGCAGGACCAGGAGTTGCAACTCGCGGTGCGTCAGGGACATCGGTCGGCCATCCACGAGCGCCGCCCTCTCGTCCGGCCTGACTTCCAGACGCCCGATCCTGATCCGCGGAGTCGTTGCCAGGTCATATGCCATGGCCACATCGTGAGGAGTGATCGGGCAGGCGGGTGTGACGATCTTGTGAAGAAGATGAAAAGCCGACGTCGAGGGCCGCAAATCGTCTACCGCGCCGGACGGCTCATCGAGAGACTTCGATATCCACGTCCAAATTTATGGCCCCTGGGTCGATCACGGACACCGGCTGATCCAGATCGACCGACATCGATATGGACTGGCCTCCAGGCGGATTCCCGGTGCCTAGGACGGCGCCGCCGCGCGGCCCGTTCACAAGGTTTTCACAAAGCGGACACAGCGCTCGCAGACCATCTGGCCGGCATGGAAAAGAGCAGACGACCCAAGGAGCGATCGACGTGAAATTGAGGAAGACGGGGGTCCTACTTCTGCTGAGCGCCCTGCTGGCGCTTGGCGTGGCCGCGTGCGGAGGTGGGAGCAGCAGCAGTTCGACCGGCGGTGCCGAAACTGCCGGGGCGAGCGAAGGCGGCGAAGCGGAAAGCGGCGGCTCCAGCACCGAAGGCCTGAGCGGGACGATCAGCGGTGCCGGGTCCACCTTTGCGCAGCCGATCATCAGCCAGTGGGGCTCCGAACTGAAGGAACAGGGCCTCACGGTCAATTATAACTCGATCGGTTCGGGCGGCGGGGTCTCCCAGTTTCAGGAAAACACGGTCGACTTCGGCGACAGTGATGCGGCGATGACCGACGAAGAGGTCGAAGCGGCCGAAAAGAACGGGACGCCGGTCCATGTGCCGATCGTCCTCGGAGCCGTCACCGTCTCCTACAACCTCCCGGGCGTCGAAACCGGGCTCAAACTCGACGGCGCCACGGTCGCCGAAATCTTCCTCGGCAAGATCACGAAGTGGAACGACCCGGCGATCGCGAAACTGAACCCGGGCGTCGAACTGCCGGAAACCGCGATCAGCGTCTATCACCGCTCCGACTCCTCGGGGACGACGGCGCTGTTCACCGAATTCCTCGCCGACTACAGCCCGGAATGGAAATCGCAGCTGGGTGAGGGCGACACGGTCAAGTGGCCGACCGGCACGGGGGCCAACGGCAACGAGGGCGTCGCGGGTGGCGTGAGTCAGACCGAAGGCGCGATCGGCTACGTCGAGCTCGCCTATGCCCTGCAGAACCAGTTCACGTTCGCCGACGTGCAGAACAAGGCAGGCAAATTCATCGAACCGAGCCTCGAATCGACCTCGGCGGCGGGTGAAGATGTGAAATTCCCGCCCGACCTGCGGTTCAGCACGATCAACGCGTCGTCTTCGCCGAGTGCCTATCCGATCGGGTCGACGACCTTCGTCCTGGTCTACGAAGATCTCTGTAAGGCCGGGAAGAGCGAAGAAACGGCCGCGAACGTGGTCGGCTTCCTCGACTACGCGCTCGGCCCGGAAGGCCAGGCGGCCGGGGAAGAACTCGACTACGCCCCTCTCGCCTCCGAACTACGGGAAGCGAGTCAGGCGAAGGTCGACGGGCTCAAATGCAACGGCAAACCCATCAAAGCGGCCTAGTCCCGCGGGCCTGACGAAGAGCCAGGGAACGAGACGCGGATGGAGGCGGCGACGCATCAGGTGTCGAGCGGGGGGCGGCCGAGGCTCGGCCGTTCCCCGGCCTCCCGCCTGCCCGACCGTGCCCTCCGCTACGGGCTGACCGCCCTGTCGGTCGCGGTCCTCGCCCTGCTCGCCTACTTCTTCGTGAAGCTGGCCGTCGAATCGCGGCTGGTGTTCGAAGAAGAAGGCGTCCTCAGCTACGTCTTCGCCAACAACTGGAACGTGGCAGACTCGATCTACGGGGCGCTGCCGCTGGTGGTCGGGACGTTGATCACCTCGGCGCTGGCGCTCCTGTTCGGCGTGCCGGTCGCTGTTGCCGTGGCCCTCTTCCTCACCGAGCTCTGCCCCAGGAAGTTGCGCGGCTCGCTGACCATCGTCGTCGACCTGCTGGCGGCCGTGCCCTCGGTCGTCTACGGCCTCTGGGCGTTCTACTTCCTGATCCCGAAGCTCAAACCGGTGGAGCAGTGGTTCGCCGACACCTTCCACTTCCTCCCCTTCGTGGCTATCGGCAGCGTGCCGGGCCCCAACTACTTCATCGCCGGCCTGGTTCTGGCGATCATGCTGCTGCCGATCGTCTGCGCGATCAGCCGGGAGGTGCTCGCCACCGTCCCCGCCAACCTGAAGGAGGCGTCGCTCGGGCTCGGAATGACCCGCTGGGAGATGATCAGGATCTCGATGCTGCCCTACGCGCGACGCGGGATCGTCGGCGCGTCCATGCTGGGCCTCGGTCGGGCGATCGGGGAGACGATCGCGGTGACGATCGTGATCGGGGACAGTCCGACCCTCGGGCACAGCATCTTCGGTCAGGGGTACACCCTGGCCGCTGTCATCGCCAACGAATTCAACGAAGCCGCCGCCAATCCGCTGCATAAATCCGCCCTGATAGCGGCCGGCCTGGTGCTCTTCGTCCTGACCCTCCTGGTCAACTCGATCGCACGGTTCGCCGTGATGCGCAGCGAGCGCCAGAGCGGAAGGCCGATCGCCGGCGGGGGGGGTCTCTGATGGAGTCTGGGTCGCTCGCCACCGAGCTGCTGCGCCCGCCGAGCCCGCGCCGCCGCCGCACCGACAAGGCGATGCGTGCGCTGATGTGGACGGCGACGTTCATCGCACTCGTGCCGCTCGTCCTCGTCCTCTACTACACCCTGAAGAAGGGGATCGGGGCGCTCGACTGGGAATTCTTCAGCACCGATCCGACCGGAAGCTTCCTCGGCACTCAGGGGGGCGTCAAGAGCGCGATCCTGGGAACGCTCGAGATCGTCGGGTTCGCCGCGGTGGTGGCGGTGCCGCTGGGGATCGGGGTCGCGCTCTACCTGACCGAGTACGGCGGCAGAGGTCGGCTCGCCCAGGCGGTCCGCTTCTTCGTCGATGTGATGACCGGGGTGCCCTCGATCGTCTTCGGCCTGTTCATCTACCTGGTGTTGGTCCTGGGGGGTACCGGGGGCTCGACCTTTGCCGGGTGGAAGGGTTCGGCCGCGTTGGCCCTCCTGATGCTGCCGATCGTCACGCGCTCGAGCGAGGTGGCGTTGCAGTTGGTGCCGGGGTCGCTCCGCGAAGCGGCGTTGGCCCTCGGCGCGCCACGCTGGAAGGTCGTCCTGCGGGTCGTCCTGCCGACGGCCGCTTCGGGGATCGTCACGGGCTCACTGCTTGCGATTGCGCGCGCCGCCGGGGAGACCGCACCGCTTCTGTTCACCTCGACGATCGTCAAGGGCACCACCTTCGACCTCAACGAACCGATGAACTCGCTGCCGGCCCAGATCTTCCAGGACCTGAAGCAACCGAACGACGAACTCGTGCAGCGCGCCTGGGGCGCGGCGATCACCTTGATCGCGATGATCCTCACACTGACGCTCGTCGCCAAACTCATCCAACGGAGAAGCCGTGGCAAAGGAGCGACCTGAAATGAACCCCCAGCCGACCGACGCGACCGGAGAGGCCGCGCCAGAGACCACCACCGGGGGCCGTCCGCAGAACGTACCCGTCGTGACGGAGGATGGCGCAGCGGGCACGCCCAATCGTCCGGCACCTGGCGGGCGACAGGTGGCACTGAGCGACCTCAGTGCCTACTACGGCGATCACCGGGCGGTGAAGGAGGTCAACGTCTCCTTCTCCGCGGGCGAGGTGACCGCGATCATCGGGCCCTCCGGCTGTGGGAAGTCGACGATGGTCCGCTGCATCAATCGGATGCACGAAGAGATCGACGGCGCCCGCGCCGAGGGCCAGGTCCTGATAGGCGAAACCGATCTCTACGGGCCGGACGTCGATGTGGTGGCCGTCCGGCGGGCCGTAGGCATGGTGTTCCAGCGACCCAATCCCTTCCCGACCATGTCGATCTACGACAACGTCGCGGCCGGTCTACGGTTTACCGGCGCGCCCCGCAGCGAGATCGACGCCCGGGTCACCGACGCATTGAAGGCGGCGGGGCTATGGGAGGAGGTGAAGGATCGTCTGGACAAGCACGGCTCGGGTCTCTCCGGCGGCCAGCAGCAGCGGTTGTGCATCGCGCGGGCGCTCGCGGTGGAACCTGAGGTGCTCCTGATGGACGAGCCATGTTCCGCCCTCGATCCCGTCGCCACTCTGAAGATCGAGGAGCTGATCGGCGAGCTCAAGGAGCGGGTGACGATCGTGATCGTCACCCACAACATGCAGCAGGCCGCCCGGGTCGCCGACACCACCGTCTTCATGCTCGACGGCGAGTTGGTCGAGGTAGGCTCCACCCACAAGCTTTTCACGACGCCCGAGGATGAGCGTACGGAGCGCTACGTGAGCGGCAAGTTCGGTTGATGTGACCGAGACCCGCAGCCACTATCGCGAAGAGCTGGATCAACTGGAGGCGAGCGCTCTCGGAGGCCTCGATCTGGCTCGCCAGGCGCTCGGCCGCACCCTCGAGGTGATCGAACAGATCGACGTCGAGTTGGCCCAGCTCGTGGTTGCCGACGATGATCGGATCGACGGCCGCTACCTCGAGGTGCACCAAGGCCTCATCAATCTGCTGGCGACCCAGACGCCTGTAGCGACCGACCTCCGCTTGATCTCCGCGCTCCTCCACGTGCTGAAGAACGTCGAGCGGATGGGGGACCAGTGCGTGAACATCTGCAAGGTGATCCCGTTGTCTGGTTACGAACCTCCCGCGGATCCCCAGATGACGGAGCTGATCGTGACCATGGGCCGGGAGTCGATGTCATTGGTGAGCCAGTCGAAGAGGGCGTTCGCCGAACGTGACGTCGGCTTGGCCCAGGATCTCGTCCGACAGGACGATGCGATCGACGAACTCAACCGGCGCTGCTTTCACCTCGCCCTGCGGATCGGCGAGGACGCCGACACCCGCGAATGGGCCATGACCATGTTGCTCGCCGCACGCGCCATCGAGCGGGTAGGTGACAACGCGGTTGACGTGGGCGAGCAGGTCGCGTTCGTCGTCACCGGCCTCTTTCGCGAGTTTGAGGACGCCTCCCATCCGCGGCTCGTCTCACCGGATGTCGACGGCTCCCGCTAACGGGGCTTCCGCGCCCGGATGATCGCGGAACCGGCTTTCTCATGGACGCGGTGGGTCTCGGTGATCTCGATGTCGACGAGCCCGGCGGCCGACAGAGCCTCCTCGAACTCGCGGCGGGTGAGCGCCCCGGCGATGCAGCCGGTGAACTGCTGCATGTCCCGTCTGGTCGCCTCGTCCATGTCCTCATCGGCGATCACGTCGGAGACCGCGAAGCGGCCCCCGGGCTTGAGCACCCGGGCCGCCTCGGCCAGCACCTGCGGCTTGTCGCCTCAGAGATTGATGACCCAGTTGGAGATCACGACGTCGACCGTCCCGGCAGGAAGCGGGATCGCCTCTATCTCGCCCCGTAGCCACTCGACGTTCTCGACGCCGGCCTTGCGCTGGTTCTCCTCCGCGAGGGCCAGCATCTCGTCGGTCATGTCGAGCCGTAGGCCTTGCCGGTCGGGCCGACGCGGCGGGCGGAGAGCAGGACGTCGATTCCCCCGCCGGAGCCCAGGTCGAGGACCGTTTCGCCGGCGTTCAGTTCGGCGACCGGCGGTCGCCTCCGGACACTCCAGTCCAGCGTCGCACTACCCATGTTGTCGATCCGCTTCCCGAGCGCGTTCGCCTGGGTCGACGCGCCGGGGAGCTACGCGGCGCCGTCGTCGAGGTCGACGGCTGGCGACATCTGCGCGGCGAGCTAGCGAGTGGGTAGACGAGCAGCGGCTGCGCGCCCAGATCGAGCAGACGGCTTCGCCCGCTCGGCAGGGAGACCGTCTAGACCCTATGGCCGCCTGACCTGAGCGCCGGCTCGATCCGGGACCCGCGTAAGGGTCGGCACCCGCGCATGAGATGCGCGGGTTCGTCGCCGAGGGACGGCCTCGGCGAGTACCGCAATCATGGGGGGTGCCGACGTGGGTCAGGTTAGGACGTGGGTTGGTCTCGATGTTCACGCAGCGAAGGTCGTGGGGGCGATCGCCGACGCGCAGTCCGGCGAGCTGGCGGTGAGGGCGATGGGCGGCGCCACCGGGCAGGTCGTCGATTTCTGCGCGGGCCTGCCGGCGCCGGTACGGGTCGCCTACGAGGCCGGCCCGACCGGCTTCGGCCTGGCCCGGGCGCTCGAGGAGAGAGGGATCGCCTGCGTGGTGGCGGCCCCGGGCAAGATCGAGCGCCCGGCGACAGACCGGGTGAAGACCGACCGCCGCGACGCCGAACGGCTGGTCCGCCTGCTGATGATCGGTGGGCTGCATCCGGTCCGCGTGCCGAGCCCGGCCGAGGAGGCGATGCGCGACCTCGTACGCGCGAGGGAGGACGTGCGCGGCGATCTGATGCGGGCCCGCCACCGGGTCGGCAAGCTGCTGCTGCGCCACGACCTTCGCTTCGAGGGGAACAACTGGACGGAGCGCCATCGCGAATGGCTGGGTCGGATCGAGCTGCCCGAGCCGGTGGCGCAGTCGGTGTTGCTCGACGGGGTCGGCGCGATCGAGGCGCTGCTCGTGCGTCGGGACGATCTCGAGGCCCGGATGGTGGCGCTGGTCCCGGGTTCGCCCTGGGGTCAGGACGTCGCCCGGCTGCGATGCCTGCGCGGGATCGACACCCTCTCGGCCCTCGGTCTCTGCGCCGAGGTGGGTGACTTCTCCCGTTTCGAGCGGCCCGCGCGGCTGATGAGCTACCTCGGCCTGGTGCCATCGGAGAGTTCCAGCGGAGAGAGGCGCCGGCAGGGGTCGATCACCAAGTCGGGCTCCCGTCACGCCCGACGCCTGCTGGTCGAGGCGGCCTGGCATTACCGCCGGGTGCCGTGCCGGGGTCGGGAACTGCGCCGCCGCCAGGAGGGCCAACCGCAGGAGGTCTGCGCGATCTCGTGGAAGGCCCAGCAGCGACTTCACCGTAGCTGGGTACGACTCGATCACGAACGCGGCAAGCGCCGCACCCTCTGCGCCGTCGCCGTGGCCCGCGAACTTGCGGGCTTCTGCTGGGCGGTGAGTACCGCCTACTGAGGCTCCGCCGAGCACCTCTTGGTCAAGGAGGCGGCGGGACCTCGGCCACTCGCGCAGCGCATCCGCGAAACAGCTATGGGCAGCCGCCCCGCGGCGACGCCCGATCCTAGACGGCGGGCGCTACGACGAAATCCGGTCCTGCGGTAGCCAACCCGCGCATATCAGCCTGACCGCGAGTCGCGCACCAGGCCTGCCCCGCCGCCTCCTTGACCAAGAAAAAGGCCCGCTCCAGGCGGGCCTTCGGTGGTTGGCAGCTTGACAAAACGACGGCCATATCAGCTGTCCGGCCTCAGGACGTCCCGAACGCGGATGATCGGAGGCCTGTTGCCGTCGAGCTGTGGCGTCGGGTGGGGTTGTAGTGGCTTGAGCGTCTGCTGGTAGCGCTCGACCTTGCCGTTCCGCTTCGGGGTGCGCGGCGGGATCGTGCGGTGGGCGATGCCCTCCCGGGCGAGCGGGGCGCCCAGGTCGCGGTTCCTCGCGTAGGTCCAGGCGTTGTCGGACTGAAACCTCCTCGGCTCGACCCCGTGGGCCCGGAAGAAGGCGATCGCCCGTTCCACGAACCCGGTCACCGTGGCGGCCCTCTCGTCGCGGTGCAGCTCGGTGTAGGCGAGGCGGGAGTGGTCGTCGATCATCGAGTGGGTGAGCTCGTGGCCGACCCGCTCCCGCATCCGGGCACCGGTGGTGGCACGATCCCCCGTGACCGCGTGGCCGGGCCTGGTGAAGCGGGCGAAGCGCCTGGTGTCCATCTGCAGGAGGTCTCCCGGGTAGGGCCACTCGAAGCGACGCCCCGCCTCCTTCGCTGCCGTCGGCCGGCGTGAGAGCCCTCGCCGGAGAAAGGCAACGGGAGACCGTCGCGGGGGGGATGCCGGTCTCTGAGGCGATCAGGCGGGGACCCCAACCCGTCCTGCGACGCTCTCCGCAGACCAGACCGTTGACTCCCTCGCCGGTCAGGGACGGTCGCCGGCGGCGCCGAGGAGCGGTCCTCGAGGACAACGGCCTGCGGCGTCGACCATCCTGCGCGGGCGCGGCGGTCGCCTGGTTGGGATCGCGGGGCAGGTACCGGACTCAGCGCGGAAGCCGCGTGCGCCGCGGGCTGGCCGGACGCCGTCCGGCGCCTTCGCGACCGCTCTCTGGGCCGGCGAACCTAACCCTGGGCCGGATGGTCGCGGTTGGCTGCGGCGCCCGTCTCGATGTAGTGGCAGAACTGGCCCTTGGCGGGCGCGACGCCCTCCGTGGCGATGCGCTGCTGCAGCGTCTTGAGGTCGTTCTTGAGAGTGCGCAGCTCGCGCATGCGCTGGTCAACCTCGGCGACGCGCTGAGCGATGAGCTGCGCGACGTAAGGGCACGGGCGCTCGTCCCGGTCGCGGAAGGCGAGGACCTCGCGGATTGCGCCCAATGTCAGGCCGAGGCGCTGAGCCGTCTTGATGAACCGCAGTCGCGCCTCGTCGTCTGCGGTGTAGAGGCGATAGCCCCCGGGGGAGCGCTCCGGCTCAGGGAGGACGCCAGCCTGCTCGTAGAAGCGGATCGTCCGGGGGTTGATGTCCAGCCGCTCTGCGAGCTGGCCAATCCTGAGTTCTTCGGAGGCGCCCACGGACCCGACGGTAGCACGGCCGCCGGCTCCTCGACCCTTCATCAGGTTGGAAGGAATGCTCTCGACGCCGGTCGCCTCACGGCCGAACTTTTACCCTCCAGTGCATTGGAGGGATTAGGATGAGGCGAGAGACCGAAGGGAGGTGGCCCCGATGGCCCCGCAGCTCGTTCCCGAGAAGAACCGCCAATGTCTGGACGCGTGCGCGGAGTGCGTCGCCACCTGTGAGGCCTGCGCGCAGCGTTGCATCGCCGCCGCAGATACGGCGATGGTCCGATGCGTCCAGCTTTGTCTGGACTGCGCGACTCTCTGCCAGGCGGGCGCGACGCTGCTCGCGCGGGACTCCGGGCACGCCGCTGGACTGTGTGACCAATGCGCCGAGGCCTGCGACGCCTGCGCGACCGAGTGCGAGCGCTTCGACGATGAGCTGATGCGCGAATGCGCGCAGGCGTGCCGGCGCGCCGCCGAACGGTGCCGGGCGATGGCCCCCTAACGGGAAGACCAGGCGCGTGGGCGCGAGCCCTGCCGAGATGAGCGACCCGGAACGTCAGGTGTCCCACTGTGGGTCGAGAGCCTGGAGGGTCTACACGGACGGCACCCCGCGCCCTGCGCGACATGCCCCTGCACATCCCCGCTGGCTGCCTCTTCGGTCGGCTCGGACCCAAGGCGCGTCACGCCCCGAGCGGGCGGTGCGCAGGCGGGCCCGACCGCTCGTCTGCCGAGCGCCTCCTAGATTCAACCCAGGCGACCCCGCCGCTCGGCGACGCGCTCCGCCGAGCTAGTGACCTGAGTCGTTAGTCGGCAGGTATAGGCCTTTCGCCGTCGAAGTCGTCGCCATCACAGGTGACGATGGGAGGTCGTGATGCTCCGACGTGTGGACGTGACGCTGAGCGAGGAGGAGCGCGAGACGCTGGAGCGCTGGCGGCCGCCGACGGCGAGCAGAGCAAGGAGATCGCGGCCCGGCTCGGCTGCACGACGTAGACGTCGGGCGCTGGCGCGAGCGGTTCGCCGGGCGGGGGCTCGACGGACTGCGCGACGAACTCGGCACCCGGTCAGCCGCGGAAGATCACGGACGCCGACGCCGAGCGGGTGATCGTGAAGACCTTGGAGGAGAGCCCGCCCGACGCGACCCACTGGTCGACCCGCTCGATGGCCCCCGTGACCGGCCTCAATCAGACCGCGATCAGCCGCATCTGGCGGGCCTTCGGCCTGAGACCCCATCGATCGGAGCACTTCAAGATCTCGCCCGACCCTCAGTTCGTCGATAAGGTCCGTGACATCGTCGGGCTCTATCTGAACCCGCCCGAGGCGGCGGTGGTGCTCTGCGTCGACGAGAAGTCACAGATCCAGGCGCTGGAGCGCCCCGCCCCGATCCTGCCCCTGATGCCGGGGGTCCCCGAGCGCCGGACCCACGACTACGTCCGCAACGGCACCACCAACCTCTACGCCGCCCTCGACTCGGCCTCGGGGAACGTGATCGCCGAGATGACCCCGCGGCACCGCGCCGAGAGTTCCGCAGGTTCCTGAACCTGATCGAGCGCTCGGTCCCCGACGGGCTGGAGTCCACGTCGTGCTCGACAACTCCTCGACCCACAAGACGCCGCAGATCCGGCGGTGGCTGAGAGGCCATCCGCGCTTCACCTTCCATTTCACCCCCACCTACAGCTCCTGGCTCAACCTGGTCGAGCGCTGGTTCGCCGGGTTGAAAACGAAGTGGATAAAGCGGGGATCACACCACTCGGTCCGCGACCTCAGTCGACCAGCGCGCGGCTCGGACGCCCCAGCTTGTGGTTCAGGGCGATGCCCGCAGCAAGGGCCAGGAACCGCTGCGCGATGCGCACCCGCAGGTTGTGGAGGGTGCGGGCGCCATGGCGCCCGAGGGTGAGGATGTCCTTGCAGGTCCAGAAGATCGACTCGATCCGCCGCCGGATCGGGGCGAGGTGAAGGCCGTTGGCGGGCTCGTCCTTGCGGGCCGGCCTGACGATCGTGGCCTCCAGTTCGCCGACGGCCTCGGCGAATCCCTTGCCGGCATAGCCCTTGTCGCCGATCACGGTCTCGCCGCCGACCCGCTCGGCACGCTCCAGCAACTCCAGCCCCCACCTCGCGCTCGACGCTTCGGGGAGGCGAGGGTGAATGCCCTCGGCGTGCGGTCGGGAGCGAAGAGGCAATGCAGTCGGAAGCCCCAAAAGAAGCGGGAGTGGGAGGCGCAGTATCCGTAGTCGGCGGCGTCGGCCAGGGCCGAGCGCCTCGTCGTCTCGACCGACCGGGCGCACTCCACCGGCGTCGAGTCGATCAGCAGCAGGTCATCGTGGAAGCCGGAGGATCCGGCTGCGAAGACGCCGACCGGCCACTCGATCGTCTCGGCCAGGCGGGCCCGGCGCTTGTGGTAGCGGACTGTCTCGGAAGCTCGGGGAACAGGTGGGCGAGGCGCTTGCGGGCGACGGCCAGGAAGCGGCGGTCGGAGGGGATGCCCATGATCGCCTGGGCGACGCAGAGCGTCGCCACCTCGGCGTCGGTGACCCGACGGCGGGCATTCCCCGGTTTATCCGGCAGGAGATCGTCCGCCGTGCAATAAACCGTGGTGCAGAGAGTGTCGAGGTCGGCGTGCATCGTTGCCTTTCGGTCGACGGTTGCCTCAGCACCGTCGACTTCGGCTTCTCTGCGTGAAAGCCCTTGCCCACGGGGGGATCCCGTGGAATCAATCATCTAGTGGCTCATGCTCATGCCCGGCATCGTGCCGGGCGCCGCGTGGACTCCTCCATGCCCTCGGTCACCGCTCGCGGTCGCAGCCCCCGACCCGAGCGCCGCCACCGAAGCCACGGCGATCGCGCTCGACACCAAGGTCGCACCCAGCAGCACCCGCGTCCGCCGCAGGCTCAGCACCGGTCTGCAGCGCCCCCGGCGCCGGCGGATCACCGGAACCAGATAGCTACCCAGAAACAATGCCAAACCCGGGTAGAACAAAACGGCCGACCCGCGACCATCGGGCCCGGTGAGGACATACATGCCGAGGTACAACAGCGCGCCACCAGCGGCCGCCGACACGACCGCCAGACGACCGCAACGCAGATGCGACACCGCCACCAGCGCCGTTGCGGCAAGCAGCAGTGGTTGAGCGACAGGCGACAGGGCCGGCGACAGCGACGCGACCGCGCCGCTACCAGCGCCCAGACCGACCAGCGCGAACACACTGGCGACCCCGCTTGGAACCATCGCGACCATCGGCACGCAACCCGCGACCACCCCAGCACCACCGAGCAGGCGAGCGGCCACCCCACCACGATCACGATCACCCGGCATGTCTGGGAGTGTACGCCGGGCCGCCCCCGGTGAGCCCGTCGGCCCTGGGTGATCAGGCGCATCGACAGCCACAGCGGGATGACCGGAAGCGCTGCCCGTGTGCCCGCGGCGCGTATCTCGGTGTCGGACCAGTCCACCGCGCTCCCCAGCGCGTGGACCGCGCGTCGAGGATCTTGTTATAGGGCGCGACCGTCGATCCGGGGACCGTGGTGCGGCACCGACCCAAAACGGCGGGTCCTGGTCGACGTACAGTCCGACCCCCTCCGTGATCCGTTGAGCCGCACGTTGTGGTAGCGGCCCGCTGCGAGATCGAGGGCCCTGCATTCTCGTGGCTGTGGTATCCCGCGTCGACACGAGTCGACGCTTGCGTCGGGCGGGCGTCGATCACTGTCACTCGTCTCTACACGCCGCGAACCGCGGCGATGCCGACGCGCCAGTCGGGCGCATGGCGTGCGCGCTCCGGTCTTGACCCTCCAGTCGATGGAGTAATCTCGATCAGCGATGGAACCGGATCGACTGGCGCCGTTTCGCTGGGAGGCCTTTCGGTGCCTGTAGCACCGGCGAATCAGGCGCCCGCGGACGGCTCGACGGTAGCCGAGCCGCCGGTGCCAGGGGCCGGCCATGAGGGTCGGGAAGTCTTGCGTCGCGAGCGGACCTCATCGCGCAAGGTCCTTGGCGGCGTCGGCGCGCTGATCGCGCTTGGCTCGCTGTTCTGGGTCGGCGCTTGGCTGTACGTGCACGTCGCCGGGCGGGTGCTCGGCGAGGGCTCGGCGGTGCCGGCGCCCCTGTTGCTGGCGCTAGCGGTGGTGGGTGGCGCCGCGTCGTTCTTCTCGCCGTGCAGCATCGCGATCACGCCGTCGTTCTTGCTGTACCTGCTCGGCGAGCAGCGGCCCGACCAGGCACGGCTGCCGCTGCGCGCCGCGGCGTTGGTCGCGCTGGGGATCGTGTCGTTCTACGCGCTCGCGGGGCTTTTTGTCGGGGCGGTGGGAGCGGTGGCATACAACTACCTCGTGTATCTGGTGGCGGCGGTCGGCCTGGTGTTCGTAGCGCTGGGGTATGCACTGTTGAGCGGTGGCAGCCAGTGGCTGCAGGCGCTCGCGGCCCGTAATCCCGGGGGCCGCGCATACGGGCGGGCGCTTGAGGCGCGCGGTAAGGGTTCGGCGCGGCTGTACGCATTCGGCTGTGCGTATGGCGCGGCGTCGCATACGTGCACGCTGCCGATCTTCCTCGGGATCGCGCTTGCGCCCCTGACCACCGGGGCGTTCTGGCTGGCGCCTGCTACGACGGTGCTGTACGGTGCCTCGATCGCCGCGCTTCTGCTGGCGCTGGCGTTGTTGGGCGAGCGCGTCATCTCCGGCGTGCGCCGCCGGCTAGTCGGGCACTGGCTTGAGCTCGCCACCGGCGCACTGTTCATCGCCACCGGCGCCTATCTCGTCTATTACTTCCTGGTCAACTATGGTCAGCTCTCGTGAGCCAGCCCACCCCGCACGCGGATGATCGGCTGTCGCGCAAGCCCTTGGGCGTCCGGCGCGTGGCCGCGCTCGCGCTCGCGCTGGCTGCGCTCGCGGTAGCGGTCGTGCTCGGTGTCCGCGCCCACGCCGGCGGCGGACAGGCGGCGTTGCCCAAGGGGGCGGCGGTGTTCGAGATCGTCGAGGGCAAGACGTTCACCGGCACGCCCTACTCACCCGCGACCTTGCACATCCCGGCTGGCCCGATCGTTGGGCTGCGGTTGACCGACTATCTCGGCGGCTGCGGGTTGCGAACGGTGTTTCCAGGACTTGGCGTAGGCGGTGGCGATGCGGCGATCACTGTGCCGGTCGGAGACACCAGGACGCTCGCCGTCCGAGCGCCTCATCCCGGGACCTACACGTACGAGTGCGAGGCGCACATGTACTTGGGCAGGATCGTCGCCTCATAAGCAGAGCGATGGACCGGATTGACGACGCCGGCGGCGCTCCAGAGCAGTCGATGATTAAGTGGTACCGGGGGGCATTCGTTTCGATCGGGTCCCGACGGTGTGTTCTAGATGACCTGCCTCACCACGTCCTGAACGCCATGAAGTAGATCCGGGCCCGCCGAGAGGCTGTGGGTGTCGAAGCCCCCGACCTCGAGGAGGACCCGGATGCAGCACCGTGACGCCCCGCTGACCCCGCTCGGAAGACGACGCCTGGTGGCGCTCGTCGAAGAGGACGGCCTGACGTTCGAGGCGGCCGCGGCCGCCTCGAACGTATCGAGGTCGACCGCCCATGGATGGGTCCGGCGGTGGCGCCGGGCGGGCGAGGAGGAGCGGGCCGATCTGAGCTGCCTCGAGCGAACTGGAAGGCTGGGGGCGTCCGTCGAAAGACTTGACATTCCAGTCAGATGGAAGGCTATCGTGGTAGGCAATGACCATATTCGGAGCTACAGGAGGCGTCATGGAACAGGTACGCATCAGCGTCGGCGGCATGAGCTGCACCGGCTGCGAGCGCCGGATCGAGCGCGCTGTGCAAGACCTCGACGGCATCCGCCACGTCAAGGCCGACCATCGGGCCGGCGCGGTGGCGGTATTACTCGACGAGGCACAGAGCGATGAGGCGGCCGTCCGCTCGCGCATCGAGCAGGTCGGCTACGAGGTTAGGGGGGCGGCGTGAGCACAACCGTCGAACGAGAGCGGGGGGTCAACCAGTTCTGGGAGGACGAGGGACGCACCGACGAGGGTCTGGCCCGGGTGCGTGCCAGGATCGGCGGTCTGCACTGCTCGCTGTGCACGGGCACGATCGAGAAAGCGCTGGGCCGCCAGGCGGGCGTGGAGAGGGTCGCGGTCAGCCTCACGCACGAGCAGGCGCTGATCGAGTACGACCCCGACCGGGCCTCGCCCGAGCAGCTCGTCGGGACGCTGCGCGACATCGGCTACACGGTCTCGGACCCGCGCAAGACCCGCAGCTTCGAGGAGGAAGAGGACGAGCTCGTGCGCGAGGGTTCTCGGCTGCTGATCTCCACCGGCTTGGGCGTGCTCGCGATCGGGCTGATGCTCTGGGGGCTGTGGGGCAACCCCGGGGGGTGGGTGGCCTGGGTGGTCGGCGCGCTGGCGGCGCTGTCGGTGTTCGTCGTCACCCCGCACTTCCTGCGGATGGCCGCACAGTCGCTGCGTCGCGGCATCCTCAACCAGCACGTGCTGCTGCAGGCCGGCGCCTTCGCGGGGTTGACCGGCGGGGTCATCGGGCTCGCCGCCCGGCCCATGCATTATCCAACCACGGGTTTCTTCGCGGTGTCGGTCCTCGTCGTGACCTACCACACGTTCTCGGAGTGGCTCTCGCTGCTGGTGCGTACCCGCAGCTCGCAATCGGTCAAGAAGCTGCTGGACCTGCAGCCCGACACCGTGGGCGTCGTCCGCGACGGCACCGAGCGCGAGGTCGCCGTGGAGGACGTGGCCGTCGGCGAGCTGGCGCGGATCCGTCCCGGCGAGCGCGTGCCGGTCGACGGCCGCGTGGTCTCGGGCCGCTCGGCCGTGGACGAGTCGCTGGTCACCGGCGAGTCGATGCCCGCCGAGAAGCTCGAAGGCGACGAGGTCGTCGGCGGCTCGATCAACGGGACCGGCACGCTGCTGGTCGAGGTCACCCGCGTCGGCGAGGCGAGCTTCCTGCAGCAGGTCATCCGCCAGATCGAGGACGCCCGCGCGCTCAAGCCCGGCATCCTGCACCTGGTCGACCGCATCCTGAAGGTCTACGCGCCGGTCGTGCTCTCGACCGCGGCCCTGGCCGCGCTGTTCTGGGGTGCGGGCGTCGCGCTCGTCGGCGGTGAGCCCAGCCTCCACCGGGCGGTGTTCGCCGGCCTCAGCGTGCTGGTGATGGGCTACCCATGCGCCGTCGGCATCGCCGCCCCGCTCGCCATCGTGCGCGGCGCCGGCGACGCCGCCGAACAGGGTATCCTCATGCGCACCGGCGAGGCGTTCCAGGCGTTCCGCTCGGTCGGGCACATCGCGCTGGACAAGACCGGGACCCTGAGCGAGGGGCAGTTCACCGTCCGCGAGCTGGAGGTGACCGGCGCTGACGAACGCGGGCTGCTTGGCGTCGCTGCCGCCGCCGAGTCCAACTCCGAGCACCCCATCGGTCAGGCCATCGTCACCGCTGCGTTCGAGCGCCGGCTGAGCTTTGGCAATCCCGAGGCGTTCGAGGCCTTCGCCGGCCACGGCGTGCGCGCGGCGCTGGACGGCGACGAGCTGCTCGTCGGCAAGCCCGCATTTCTCGCCGGCCGCGGCGTCGATCTCACCGCGCTCCAGCAGAGTCTGGCGGAGTTGGAGGCGGCCGGGCGGACCGTCGTCGCCGTCAGCCGCGCCGGCCGCCCGCTGGGACTCATCGCCCTCGGCGACGAGGTCCGCGCCGACGCCCGCACCGCCGTCGAGCAGATGCAGCGGCAGGGCATCGTCCCCGTCCTGGTGACCGGGGACAACCGTCGGGCCGCCGAGCGCGTCGCGGCCGAGGTCGGCATCGAGCGGGTCTACGCCGGGGTGTTGCCCGACGGCAAGGCGCAGATCATCCGCGACCTGCAGCGCCACGGCCGCGTGGCGATGGTCGGCGACGGCATCAACGACGCGCCCGCGCTGATGCAGGCCGACGTCGGGGTGGCGATGGGCGCGGGCACCGACATCGCGATCGAGTCCTCCGACATCATCATCGTCGGCAACCGGCTCGACGCCGTGCTCGTCGCGCGCGACATCAGCCGCCGCAGCTACCGGACCACCAAGCAAAACGTCGCGCTGGCGTTCGTGTTCAACGGCATCGGCGTGCCGCTGGCAGCGACCGGGGTGCTGTATCCAGTCTGGGCGATGCTCGCGATGGTCGCCAGCGTCAGCACCGTGTTCGCCAACTCGCTGCGCGGCAACTTCTCGCTGCTGTTCTCGACGATCGGCAGGGTTGGCCGCCGCCAGCCGCTCGGCGACGCCGACCCCGCCGCGCAGGCATGAGAATTCCTGTGTCATCCATGAAGGGCCCGTCACCGTCAAGGCCCCTCGAGTTCACGGTCCTCTCGGGCGCCGGTCCGCCGACTGCGTCCCGGCATGGAGGAGGCTCCAGTCATCCATCCGGCCGCGCTGGGCGGGCCAGAGTGTCGTGCGGTGCGCGGGGGCTCAATCAATACCGGCGGCCGTCCTGCTCAACTGCCTGCAGGAGACCAGACACAGGAACGAGCTCTGCCAGAAGCGGATCCGGGGCTCCCTGACCATCCTCGTCGACCTCCTCGCGGCGGTCCCCTCGGTTGTCTCCGGCCTCTGAGCCTTCTACTTCCTGATCCCCAAGCTGATCGTCAGGGATCAGCTCCATCATCCGCGGGTCCGCGGGAGGTTCGTAAACCGAGAGAGGTACGACCTTGCAGATGTTCACGCACTGGTCCCCCATCCCCCATCCGCTCGATGTTCTTCAGCACGTGCATGAGCGCCGAGATCAGGCGTAGGTCGGTGGCCACGGGCGTCTGGGTGGCAAGGAGATTGATCAGGGGGCCTGGTGAACCTCCAGGTAGCGACCGTCGATCCGGTCGTCGTCGGCGGCGACGAGTTCGGCCAACTCCACGTCGGTGTGCTCGATCACCTCGAGCGTGCGACCCAGGGTCATACGGGCGAGATCGAGGCCCCCCAGTGCGCTTTCCTCCAGTTCCGGGAGCTCCTCACGGTAGGTGCTGCGGGCCTCCGGGACCATCAGCCGAATTTGCCGCTCACGTACTGCTCGGTGCGCTCGTCGTCGGGGTTCATGAAGATCTTCTCGGTCTCCCCCACCTCCACCAACCCACCGTCAAGCATGAAGACGGTCGTGTCGGCGACGCGCGCGGCCTGTTGCATGTTGTGCGTGACGATCACGACCGTCACCCGCTCCTTCAACCTGCCGATCAGGTCCTCGACCTTCAAGGTCGCCATCGGGTCGAGGGCGCTACAGGGCTCGTCCATCAACAGCACCTCGGGGTCCACCGCGAGCGCCCGCGCGATGCAGAGCCGCTGCTGCTGACCGCCCGAGAGGCCGGCGCCCGGCCGGTCCAGTCGATCCTCCACCTCGTCCCAGAGGCCCGCGCCCTGCAGCGCCTCACGCACCTTCCCCTCGACCTCACCCCGCGAGGCGTTCGTGAATCCAGTCCGGCGGCGACGTTGTCGTAGATCGACATCGTCGGGAACGGGTTCGGCTTCTGGAAGACCATGCCCACCACCCGACGCACGGCCACGATGTCGACCTCGGGGGAGTAGAGATCGGCGGCGTCGATCAGGACTTCCCCCTCGGCACGCGCGCCGTCTACCTCCTCGTGCATCCGGTTGATGCAGCGGACCATGGTCGACTTCCCGCATCCCGACGGTCCGATGATGGCGGTGACGTCGCCGGACGCGGACGACAGGCTGACGTCCTTGACCGCGTGGTGGCTGCCGTAGTGGGCGTTGAGACTCCGTAAGTCGAGCTGCCGCCTTCGGGTGCCGGCCTCACGCGCCCTGGAGGCCGATGCCGACCCGGTGACGGGCGGCGTCGGCCGCGGCGCCAGGCTGCCGCCTGCCGCCTCCGCCTCGGGACGCTCGGTCGCATCGGTGGGCTGACGGTCCATTCAGGTGGCTCCCTTTGGCACGGCTTCTCCGTTGGATGACTTTCGCGAAGAGCGTCAGGAGGAGGATCATGGCGATCAGCGTTATCGCCGCCCCCCCACGCACGCTGCACGAGTTCGTCGTTGGGTTGCTTGAGATCCTGGAAGATCTGGGCGGGAAGGGAGTTCATCGGTTCGTTGAGGTTGAAGGTGGTGCCTTGACGATGGTCGAGGTGAAAAGGAGCGGCGCCGTCTCGCCGGCCGCGCAGGCGATCGAGAGCAGGGCGCCGGTGACGATGCCGGAGGCGGCGCTCGGCAGGACGACCCGCGACGACCTTCCAGCGGGGCGCCCCGAGCGCCAGCGCCGCTTCACGGAGGGTGTTGGGCACCAGCTGGAGCGCCACCTCGCTGGACCGCGTGACGATCGGCAGCATCAAGAGCGCCAGGGCCGCCGAACTCTTCCAGCCGGCGAAGGTTGAACCTCCGGTCCCCGCGAGGACCAGGGCGAGGTAGATGGAGAGGCCGAAGACGATCGAGGGAACCCCGGTCATGACATCGATGAAGAAGCGGACCGTCTGGGCGAGTCGACCACGGAGGCGAAGCCGACGATCTCGATCGTCCCGAGGATCGCGCTCTCTCGACGCCACCCTGGGTGCCGAAGAAGCTGCCGGTCGGATCGGTCGTGAAGAATTCGCCGCTGAGGGCCCCGATCCTTTCTTCAGGGTGTAGTAGAGGACGAGGACGAGAGGGACGATGGCGATGCCCGTCGCCATCCACATCAGCGCCCGCATGGCTCTATCGGTGCGTCGGCGCCTCGCGCTCGGCGCCCTTAACGGCCCGGACGAGAGCGAACCGGACTCCATCACACACCTCCCCCGGCGGTGATCGGGCGTCCACCTTGACGCTCGCTGCGCATCGCGGCCAGCCGCGCCAACGAGTTGACCACGAGGGTGAGCACGAAGAGGACGAGGCCGGCGGCGATCAGGGCAGATTTGTGGAGCGGGTTGGCGGCGCTTCGTTGAATTCGTTCGCGATCACGGCGGCCAGCGTGTAGCCCTGTCTGAAGACGCTATGACCGAGGGTGGGACTGTCCCCGATTACGATCACGATTCGCGATCGTCTCGCCGATCGCCCTGCCGGGACCGAGCGTCGACGCACCCACGATGCCGCGCCGTGCGTAGGGCAGCATCGAGGTCCCGATCATCTCGCAGCGGGTCAGCCCGAGTCCCAACGAGGCCTCCTTCAGGTCGGCCGGCACCGTCGCGAACACCTCACGGCTGATCGCGCAGACGATCGGGAGAAGCATGATTGCCAGGATGAGCCCGACGATGAAGTAGTTCGGCCCGGGCACACTATCGATGGCGACGAAGAGCAGGAAGTGGAAGGTGTCGGCGAGCCACTGCTCCGCCGGTTTCTGGGGCGGCAGGCGATGTCACTGGTCAGCCAGTCGAAGCGGGCCTTCGCCGATTGTCATCTCGCCCTCGCCCAGGACCTGGTCCGCCAGGACGACGTGATCGACGAACTCAACCGGGAGTGCTTCCACCTCGTCCTCGAGATCGGCGTAGATCCCGACACCCGTGAATGGGCGATGACGATGTTGCTCGCAGCGCGGGCCATCGAGCGGATCGGTGACAACGCGGTCGACATCGGCGAGCAGGTCGCCTTCGTCGTCACCGGTCTGTTCCGTGAGTTCGAGGACGCCTCGCACCCGGGCCGCCTCCTGCCGAGCATCGACTAGTCCGGCTTACGGGCACAGACGATCGCCGAGCCCGCCTTCTCGTGGACACGGTGGGTCTCCTGGATCTCGATCTCGACGAGCCCGGCGGCGGCGAGCGCCTCCTCGAACTCACGACGGGTGAGGGCGCCGGCGATGCAGCCGGTGAACTGCCGCATGTCGGCTTTGGTCGCCTCGTCCATGTCCTCGTCGGCGATCACGTCGGAGACGGCGAAGCGGCCGCCAGGCTTGAGGACGCGGGCGGCCTCGGCCAGTACCTTCGGCTTGTCGCCGGAGAGATTGATGACGCAGTTCGAGATCACGACGTCGACCGTCTCGGCGGGGAGGGGGATCGACTCGATCTGGCCGCGCAGCCACTCGACGTTCTCGACCCCGGCCTTCTCCTGGTTCTGGCGGGCGAGGGCGAGCATCTCGTCGGTCATGTCGAGACCGTAGGCCTTGCCGGTCGGGCCGACGCGGCGGGCGGAGAGCAGCACGTCGATGCCGCCGCCGGAGCCCAGGTCGAGGACCGTTTCGCCGGCGTTCAGTTCGGCGACCGCGGTCGGGTTGCCGCAGCCGAGCGAGGCCATCGTGGCGGTGTCGGGAAGCTCGGCCTGCTCGTCGCCGTAGAGGCCGGCGCCGAAGACCTTCGCCTCCTCCTCGCCGAGCACGGTCTCGGCCGCGCAGCAGGCCTCGCCCGCCTCGGCGCCCGAGCTGACGCTCGTGGCCGCGGCGGCGTAGCGCTCGCGGACCGCCTCCCGCACGTCATCGGCGGCGGCACCGCTGGACGCGGCCTTGTCGGTCGGCGCGCAACAGCTCGCCTCGGTCTCGGTGGTGGCGGTGTCGGTCAGCTCAGCCATTCGGAGAACTCCTTCAGTGCGTCGTTCTTCACGTAGTAGTACGCCCAGAGGCCCGGGCGCTCGGACCCGACGATGCCGGCGTCCTTCAGCTTTTTCAGATGGTGGGAGACGGTCGGCTGGGAGAGGTCGAAGAGCGGAACCAGCTCGCAGACGCAGACTTTCCCGGCGTGCTTCCGCAGCACGTCGACGAGCTGCAGGCGGACCGGATCCCCGAGTGCCTTGGCGATCCTCGCCATGCGCTCGGCCTGCTCGCGCTCGACATCGGGATAGACCACCGGCTCGCAGCAGGGTTCGCCCGGCGGTCTCTTGGTCTTCGGCTCCAACTCCAGATCGACACTCATCTATCTACATATATCTATTGAAATCGCTGTTGTCAATTCATACGATGGGTGCCGTTAGATTGGCAAGCACGAATCGAAAGGAAATCGGTCGTGATGCGGAAGCGGTCAGCAAGGTTGTTCTTCGTCTCGGTGGTCTCCCTCGCAGCGCTCTTCATGTCCAGCGTCTCCCTCGCCTCTGCGGCCGGCATCAGCGGTGCCGGATCGACCCTCGCCGGGGCGATCATGTCCAATTGGACGAACGGCTTCCTCATCAAGGAAGGGATAGCCGCCACCTACAGCCCGAGCGGGGTCGAAGCAGGACTGGCGAAGCTCGATTCGCGTTCGGTCGACTTTGCTGCCGCCGACGCCCCGCTCAGCGCCGAACAGGCCGCCGCCTGTGACGACTGCGCCCAGATCCCCTGGCTCCTGACCGGCCTCGACATCGGTTTCCGGATCCCGGGCGTGAAGGAGCTGAACCTCTCGGGTCCGGTGCTGGCCGGCATCTATGCGGGCAGGATCAAGAACTGGTCGGACCCCGAGATCGCCGAACTGAACCCGAAGGTGAAGCTGCCGAAGTTGAAGATCACCCCCGTCTTCTCGACCGAAGCGGGCGGGCAGAACTGGACCTTCACGAGCTATCTCGCCAAGGTCGGTTCCAAGAGGTCGGGCGGTCGGACCACCGTCGGCTTCCCGGTCGGCGTCGGCGCGGCGGGCGACGCTGGCGTGAGTGCCGCGATCTCCGCGACCAAGGGTGCGATCGGATACGTCACGGCCAACTACGCCCAAGCCCTCGACCTGAAGGTGGCATCCGTGGAAAATGCAGCAGGCAACTTCGAGCGCCCCGGAGTGGCGAGCTTCGAGGCTGCCGGCGCGAGTGTCAAGCAGGTCTCGACGAGCGGAATCATCGATGCCACCGACCCGCCGAGGACGGCGTCGAAGGCCTACCCGCTGGCGATGTTCAGCTACGCGATCGTTCCTCACGCCGCTCCACAGAAGGGATTCGTCGAGCAGTTCCTGAACTACGCGGTCGGCCCCGGCCAGAAGCTCGGCGAAGCCTTCCTCTTCGCGCCGATGCCGAAGGCCGTCAAAGGCGCCGCCCGCGGGATGATCGGCGCCCTCTGATGGACCACGTCGCGCTCGTCGCCCGACTGGCTTCACCACGCGCCGCCTTCGACCGTTGGCGCGCGTGGCGCATCACACGCCTGCTGCCGGGACTGATGGTCGAGCACTTCGAGCGGCCGCCGCTCGAAGTGCTCGACTGCGCCGACGCGGTGGTCGGCTATTACGAGGAGCGGGGCGGGAGGGCGCCCTCCCTCGGCCTGGCGCGCCGAAGGACGAGGGAATGTCTGCGCGCCGGCGTATGCGACGGATCGGGGCCGGCCCTCGGGCGACCGGAAGGGAACGTGAGGGTCTTCATCGGCACGCAGATCACAGGAACGCCACTGAGGCGGTACGGGAACCTGATACCTAGATTGGGGAGATGAAGATGAAGTACGTACTGTTCGTCTGCAGGCAGAATGCAGGCCGCTCCCAGATCGCCCAGGCGTTCTTCGAGCGCTACGCGCCGGCGGATCTGCGCGCCGAGTCGGCCGGGCAGGATCCGGCCGCACAGATCCACCCGGAGGTGATCGAGACCATGGCTCAGGTCGGGATCGACCTCTCCGGGCGGCGCCCGAAGAAGCTGACCGTCGAGATGCAGCTGCACGCCGACCGGACCGTGACGATGGGCTGCGGGGGCGCCTGTCCTTACGTGCCGGCGCCGATCGAGGACTGGGGCATCCCCGACCCGGCGGGTCGCCCGATGGATGAGGTACGGGAGATCCGGGACGAGATCGCAGGCCGTGTCGAGGACCTGATCTTCCAGCGGGCGGACGACATCCGCCATGACGACGCCGCCCGCAGGCGGAGGCTTGCGGCCCTCCTGCCGGGGTTGATCGAGGAGTTCGAGGAGCTGCGTGATCCGGAGGAGATACGTGCGTGCGCCGATGTCGTCCCCGCGTCCTACGAGGACGTGCCGATCCGGAGTCACGTCCTCGCCCTGGCCAGGCGACGGACGAGTGACTGCCTGCGTGGCGAAGGCTGTGAGGAGCTGGCAGCGGCCCGATGACGCGGTCCATGATCAGCGACCAGCAGGAGTCGGCAGCCCTCGGCGCGCCGGCGGGCACGGTCCCGACGGCGGTCGTGAGACAGCTCTCGACCCTCGACCGCTACCTGCCGCTCTGGATCGGGGTGGCGATGGGCGTCGGGCTCGGGCTCGGTGCCCTGATCCCGGGCCTTGAGAGCGCTCTCTCCTCGGTCGCGATCGGCGGGACCTCGTTGCCGATCGCGATCGGCCTGCTGCTGATGATGTACCCCGTCCTGGCCCGGGTGCGCTACGAGGAGCTCGGCCGCCTGCGCGCCGAGCGCGGCCTCTTCGTCTCCTCGCTGATCCTCAACTGGGTGATCGGGCCGCTGCTGATGTTCACGCTCGCCTGGCTGATGCTCCCCCACGAGCCCGAATACCGGACCGGTCTGATCGTCGTGGGCCTGGCGCGCTGCATCGCGATGGTCCTGATCTGGAGCGAGCTCGCCTGCGCCGACCGCGAGGCGACGGCGGTCCTGGTCGCGATCAACTCGATCTTCCAGATCGTCGCCTACTCCCTGCTCGGGTACTTCTATCTCTCGGTCCTGCCGGGCTGGCTCGGCCTCGACACCGAAGGATTCTCGGTCTCGATCTGGGAGGTCGCACGGACGGTCCTGATCTTCCTCGGCATCCCGCTCGCCGCCGGCTACGTGACCCGGGTGGTCGGCCTCCGTCGTCGCGGCCGTGAGTGGTACGAGCAGAGCTTCCTACCGCGGATCGGACCGATCACGCTGTACGGCCTCCTCTTCACGATCGTCCTCCTCTTCGCTCTGCAGGGCCACCAGATCACCGGCCACCCGCTCGACGTGGTGCGGATCGCGTTGCCACTGCTCGCCTACTTCGCGCTGATGTTCGCGATCGCATTCGCCTGGGGACGCGCGTCCGGCTACGGCTACCCGCGTACCGCGACGCTCGCCCTGACCGCCGCCTCCAACAACTTCGAGCTGGCGATCGCGGTCGCGATCGGCGTCTTCGGCGCGACTTCAGGCGAGGCACTCGCCGGGGTGGTCGGACCGCTGATCGAGGTCCCCGTCCTGGTCGGCCTCGTCTATGTGTCGCTCTGGACCCGCGGGCGCTGGTTCTCTGGGACCGCCGCCGGTCCGACGGCGGACCCCGAGGGGGCGACCGGCTGATGTCGAACGCGCTCTTCGTCTGCCTCCACAACGCCGGTCGCTCGCAGATGAGCCGAGCCCTCTTCGAACGGGCCGCCGAGGGGCGCCATGCGGCCGATGCCGCCGGCACGGAACCAGCGGCCGAGCTCCACCCGGCCGTGGTCGAGGCGATGGCCGAGATCGGCATCGACCTCTCGTCGCGGCGGCCACAGCTCCTCACCCAGGAGATGGCCGAGCGCGCCGACGTCGTCGTGACGATGGGCTGCGGCGACGATTGCCCCTACATCGCCGGCAAGCGCTACGTCGACTGGGACCTTCCGGACCCCAAGGCGATGCCGATCGAGGCGGTCCGGGAGATCCGGGACGACATCTCCGCCCGCGTCGACACCCTTCTCGCCGAACTGGACGGGGCTCGGCCGGGGGCCGGGGGATGAGCATCCCAAAAATCGACCGAATCGACTGTCAGGGGGGCGCCAGATGAATTGCCTGGAATGTGTACGGGGCGACAGGACCACGACGGCGGTCGCCGTCTGTGGGCGTTGTGGCGCCGGACTTTGCCGCGATCACCTCCATGAAGGCGGGGAGACGCTGACCGTGATGGCACCGATCGCCCGGCAGGTGCCGGTCGAACCCTTGGCACGGCGCCTGCGCTGCGCGGAGTGTGAGTCCGCCGAGAAGGCCCAGGCCACCGCCCGGGCGAGGGGAGGACGGCGATGAGCACCCGTGTCGGCATCAACGGCTTCGGTCGGATGGGCCGCCTGGCGTTGCGGGCGGCATGGGGTCGGCCCGAGTTCGACTTCGCCCTCGTCAACGAGATCGCCGGGGACGCGGCCACCGCCGCGCATCTGCTGGAGTTCGACTCGGTCCACGGTCGCTGGTCGACCGATGTCGAGGAGCGCGACGGGATGCTCTCGATCGCGGGCCAAGCGGTGGCCTATTCCGCCGGCCGGTCTCCTGGCGAGGTCGACTGGGGCGGAGCCGGGGTCGAGGTGGTCCTCGAGTGCTCCGGCAAGTTCCGGACGGTCGACTCGCTCGCCCCCTACTTCGAGCACGGCGTACGGAAGGTGATCGTCGCCGCCCCGGTGAAAGAGGCCGGCGCGCTTAACGTCGTCGTCGGGGTGAACGACGACCCGGCGGCGCTCGCCGCGCACGACATCCTGACCGCGGCTTCCTGCACGACCAACTGCCTGGCGCCGGTGGTCAAGGTGATCCACGGGGGAATCGGCATCCGACATGGTCTGATCACCACCCTCCACGACATGACCAACACCCAGGTCGTCGTCGACGCCCCGCACAAGGACCTTCGGCGGGCGCGGGCCTCGAGCCTCTCCCTGATCCCGACCACGACCGGCTCGGCGACCGCGATCGGGTTGATCTTCCCCGAGCTGCGGGGCAAGTTGAACGGCCTGGCGGTACGGGTGCCGATGCTGAACGCGTCGCTCACGGACTGCGTCTTCGAGGTGGCCCGGCCGACCGCGATCGAGGAGGTGAACGGTCTGCTGGAGGAGGCGGCGGGGGGGACGCTCGCGGGCATCCTCGGCTACGAGACGCGGCCACTGGTATCGGTCGACTACCGCGACGACCCGCGCTCCGGGATCATCGACGCGCCGTCGACGATGGTCGTCGGCGAGACCCAGGTCAAGGTACTGGCCTGGTACGACAACGAGTGGGGCTACGCGAACCGTCTGGTCGAGCTGGTCGGCATGGCGGTGGCCGGCGAGGTGGCCGCTGTCGCCGAGGAGATGTGAGGCCCGGGATGGCCGCGAGCGCGACCGCTGCCCCCGGCCGTAGGGGCGACCTGCGGAACTACGTGCTGGTCACGGGGGCCTATTGGGTGGAGACGCTGGCGGACGGCGCGACCCGGATGCTGGTCCTCTTCTACTTCTACGAACTCGGCTACTCGGCTTTCACGATCGCCTCGCTCTTCATCTTCTATGAGATCTTCGGGATCATCACGAACCTGGTCGGCGGTTGGCTGGCGGCCCGCTTCGGCCTCCGGACGACGCTCTACGCCGGTCTCGGCACGCAGGTGTTCGCTACCGCGATGGTGGGTCTGGCGCCGGAGGCCTGGCTGGTCGTCTCCTATGTGATGGTCTCGCAGGCGTTCTCCGGGATCGCCAAGGACCTGACCAAGATGAGCTCCAAGAGCGCGGTGAAGCTCGTCGTCCCGGAAGGCGACGAAGGCTCGCTGTATCGCTGGGTCGCGGTGCTCACCGGCTCGAAGAACGCGCTGAAGGGGGTCGGCTTCTTCCTCGGTGCCGCGATGTTGACGATCGCCGGATTCCAGACCTCGATGCTGATCCTCTCCGGCTCGGTCCTGACCACCCTGATCGCCGTCTCGTCGTTGATGCGTGGTCACCTCGGCCGGCCCGACGCGAAGGCGAAGTTCAAGCAGATGTTCTCGAACGACCGGGCCATCAACGTGCTCGCGGCGGCTCGGATCTTCCTCTTCGCCAGCCGCGACGTCTGGTTCGTCGTCGGATTGCCGGTCTATCTGGAGACCGTGCTCGGCTGGAGCTTCCTCGCCTCGGGTGGGTTCCTGGCGATCTGGGTGATCGGTTACGGGATCGTGCAGGCGGTGGTACCCCGCTTCGTCCGCCGACGTGGTGCCGCAGGGGGTGGCGAGCCGGAGGGGCGTACCGCGACCTGGCTCGCCTTCGTCCTCGCGTTCTTCCCGGCGGCAATCGCGATCGGCCTCACCCTCGGGGTCGATCCGACGGTGACGATCGTCGTCGGCCTGATCGCCTTCGGCGTCATCTTCGCCGCCAATTCCGCCGTCCACTCCTATCTCATCCTCGCCTACTCCGAGCACGACAAGGCGACGATGAACGTCGGCTTCTATTACATGGCGAACGCCGCGGGCCGGCTTGCCGGGACGGTCCTGTCGGGCCTGCTCTACGAGTGGGGCAGCCTGGAAGCGTGCCTCTGGGCGTCGGCTGCCTTCGTCGTCGCGGCGGCCCTCCTCTCACTGCTGCTGCCTCGGAGCTCGCCGAGCCCGGCGGGCCCGACATCGGGCAACGCCAAGGAACCGGTAGCCGGGGCGGCATGAGGTCCGCCGTGATCGCCGCTGAGCACCAGTGCGGTGCCAGAAGGAAGGCCTGCTGACATGCGCCTGGTCGCGGTCGGCGGCAGCGACGCCGGGATCAGCGCCGCGCTGCGGGCGCGCGAACTCGATCCCGACTGCGACCTCACCGTCGTCCTCGCCGACGCCTTCCCGAACTTCTCGATCTGCGGTATCCCCTACCACGTCTCCGGGGAGGTGCCGGACTGGCGGCACCTCGCCCATCGCACCCACGCCGATCTGGAGGCCACCGGGATGAACCTGCGGCTCGACACCCGGGTCGCGGCGATCGAGGCCGACGAGCACCGGATCGTGGTCGAGGGCGGCGGGACGATCGACTACGACGCGCTCATCGTGGGCACCGGCGCCGTGCCGGTGCGACCGCCGATCGAGGGAGTCGACCGGCTCGGCCCCGGCGACGGTGTCCACCTGCTGCATTCGATTGGCGACACCCTGGAGCTGATGAAGACGCTGGAACGGAACCCGATGCGCCGCGCCGTGATCGTCGGCGCCGGCTACATCGGGCTGGAGATGGCCGAGGGGCTGCGGCTGCGCGGCCTCGAGGTGACCCAGCTCGAGCAGCTGCCCGAGGTCCTGCCGACCGTCGACCCCGACCTCGGCACGCTGGTCCACGCCGAACTTGTCCACAACGGCGTGGACGTGCGCTGCGGGACGCGGGTCGAGGCGATCACCGGCGGAGAGGGAGACGAGGGTCGGCTCGCGGTCCGGGCGGTGAGTCCCAGCGGATCTTCGGAGATTTTCCCGGCCGACGTGGTGCTCGTCGTGGTCGGGGTGCGCCCCGATGCGGGTCTCGCCGAGGCCGCGGGCGCCGAGCTCGGCGCCAAGGGCGCGATCGCCGTGGACCGGCAGATGCGGACGAACCTCCCGGACGTATTCGCGGCCGGGGACTGTGCGGTGACCCATCACCGCCTCCTCGGCGAGACCTACCTGCCGCTCGGCACGACCGCCCACAAGCAGGGCCGGGTGGCGGGGGAGAACGCGCTCGGCGGCTCGCGCGAGTTCGCGGGGAGTCTGGGCACCCAGGTCGTGAAGGTCTTCGACCTGGTCGCCGCGCGGACCGGACTGCGCGACCACGAGGCGGAGGCGGCCGGGTTCGAGCCCGTGACGGTCGCGGCCCTGCCCGACGACCACAAGGCCTACTACCCCGGCTCGATGCCGATCGAGATGCGCGTCACCGGCGACCGACGCAGCGGTCGCCTGCTCGGGGTGCAACTCGTCGGTCACCGCGGCTCGGAGGTGGCGAAGCGGATCGACATCCCGGCGACGGCGATCTTCAACGAGATGGGCGCCGACGAGGTGTCGGACCTCGACCTCTCTTACACGCCACCGCTCGGCTCGCCATGGGAGGCGATCCAGATCGGGGCACAGGAGCTCGCCAGCGTCGTGACGGAGAACGGGTCGACCGCCGCAGCGTAGAGGCGCCGTCCTGGACGGACCGCCCGAACCCGGGCCAGGGGCGACCTCGGCCGCGCGGTCCGTATGGAAAGCCCTCATCGTCCGCTGCTCCCCCTCCCGATCCGCCGGGGCGTCCGGTCGAGGAGGTCGGAGCGAATCCACGGGAGGCGAGGACGGGCTGGATACAGGATGCTTAAAACCTGGCCGTTCCCATCTTCTTCGCAGGTTTTTCACAGGTTGGACACCCGGCCCGCCTCAGATCCCGAAAGCGTTCCGCTCACCGGATATCTATGCAGTCAAAGGAGCCCTAGAAGGTGGGAAAAGCACGCTTCAAGAGGGGCGGCAAGGCCGTGCCCGGATCAAAGTCAGGGAGTCCCAGGACCAGAAGAGGCAGCCGTCGGCTACTCCTGCTCTTCGCGATCGTCATGGCGGCAGCCGTAGCGGTGATCCCCGTCGTCTCCGCAGGTGCCGACAGCTCGCCCGGCGCGGGCGTCGACCAGACCGGACTCGCCGCGGGACAGGTCAAACACGTCTGGCTGATCATCCTCGAGAACAAGTCTTACGACGCGAGCTTCACCGGCCTGAATAAAAACACCTATCTCTGGCAGCAGTTGCCGAAACAGGGAGCGCTGCTGAAGAACTACTACGGCACCGGCCACTTCAGCCTCGACAACTACATCTCGATGGTGAGCGGACAGGCGACCCAGCCCGACACCCAGGCCGACTGCCCGTACTACGACAAATTCTCGGGGACGACGGACACCGCGGGTGGGTCGCTGAGTGCGAATCCCGACTACGGCCAGTTCGCCTCGGCGCAGGGCGCCAACGCGGCGGCCGGGTCCAACGGCTGCGTCTATCCGCAGAGCGTGCCGACGCTCTTCAACCAGCTCGACTCCGCAGGTGTGAGCTGGAAAGGCTACGCCCAGGATCTCGGCAACCCCGACGCCGAAGGCGGGACGCACGACGCAGGCACGCAGTACTGCGGCGCCCCCTACGCGACGCCGGGCGCGACCGGCAGCAAAGCCGACCCGAACCCGGGCAGCGCCAACGCCACCGACCAGTACGTGCCGAAGCATTTTCCGTTCCCGTGGTTCGAATCGGTGCTGAATTCCGGTGACTGCAACTCCCAGCACATCGCCAACCTGTTTGACCCGGCCAACGGCCTCTACCACGACCTGCAGAGCGCCGCGACGACCCCGGCCTTCAGCTGGATCTCGCCGAACAACTGCAGCGACGGGCATGACGCCGTGTGCCACGGCAACAACCTCTCGGGCGGCTTCGCCGATCCGACCACGCCGAACGCCCCGGTCAACTACACCGGCGGCCTCTACGCGGCCGACCTGTTCCTCGAACACGTGATCCCTGAGATCGAGGAATCGCCTGCGTTCAAGGAAGGTGGGCTCATCGACGTCACCTTCGACGAGGGGTTCCCGCCCTTCACCTACAGCGGCAACAGCTTCGCCAACTCAACCGAAGTGCCGGCGAGCGCGAAGACCTCGCTGGAAACCGATTCCGCCGCAGAGAACCTGTTCGGCGAAAACGTCAATTACGAGCCGACCGGCCCGAACACGCCGCTGGCCTACAGCCCGAGCGGACAGGAGCTCTACCCGGGACCCGGTTACAACTCCTACATCGACCGGCCCGCCAACTGCAAAGCGCAGACCGAACCGAAGCTGCCGGAAGGCACCTGCATCCTCGGCGGCGGCAACCCGATCGCGAAAGCGCGGACCGACGCCGCGGCCACCGCTCCGGCGGGCAGCACCACGATCGCCGACAACTCGGCGGTCGCCACCGATCCCGGTCGAGAAGTGACCGGCACGGGGATCCCGGCGGGCGCCTACGTCGGGCCGGTCGTAAACACGCCGGTGACGGCGACGAAACCGTCGCAGGAAGGCGGCTTCGCCGACACCGGGTCGTTCACCCTGGTCAACGCCAATCGCGAACCGATCGAAACGACCGGCGCGGTCAGCGGTGTCACGCTGGCGGCACGTACCGCGGAAACCGATCCGCTCTACGACTACGGCGACCCGACCACCGGCGGTGGCGACACCGGCAGCGTCCTGATCAGCCCCTACATCACCCCGGGCACGGTCAGCACGCGGTACTACAACCACTACAGCTGGCTGCGCACGATGGAGGACCTGTTCAACGTCGGTGGCGCCTCGCCGGGCCTCGACGGGCAGGGCCACCTCGGCTACGCCGCGCAGCCTGGCCTGGCTCCGTTCGGGGCCGACGTGTTCGACGCCCCGGGCGGCCCCGGGACCGGGACGACGCCGCCGCCCTCGGGTGGTGGCAACCCGCCGTCGGGCGGTGGCAACCCGCCGACGAACCCAGGTCCCCCGAAACCGGTCCACAAGAAGAAGCACCACAAGCGCAAGCACCACAAGAAACGCCACCACCACCAGCGCAAGCACCACAAGAAGCGCCACCACAGAGCTCACCGCCACTCCCGGCACGCGGCGTAGGCGGGAATGAGTTCAATCACCCAGTCGATGCCGAGGAGACCGCAGCAGCGTCTCCTCCGCATCGCGGCGGCGGCCATCCTGGCCGCCGCCGCGGTCGTCTCAGGCGTCCAGCTGCTCACCTCCGGGGGCTCGGCGGCGCCGGCGCATCACGAACTGCGATACGGCGGCATCCCCAAATGGTTGCCGAAGACCGAAAAGACGGAGGAACGGATCGTCACCGCCTCCGCGGCGAAGCCCACCCTGGCGATCCAGGGGAACACCGTCGCGGTCGAGCTCGCCCACGGCAAGGTGCTGGCGACGACGGTCGGCCCGGAAGTTCCGGAGGAGGGCGAATTTCCCGTTCCGGCGACGAGTCCGGCCTCCTTCGTCGTGACCCTCGCCGAGGCCCACGGGGCGGTGCCGATAGACCCGCGTGACTTCACCGTCACCGACGAGGAGGGGGACATCCATCACCCCAAGATCACCGGCCTCCACGGCGGTCCGCCGCCGACCGAGGTACCGGCCGGCAAGACTGTCTCGATGAAGGTCCGAGGCGTCTTCCCGACCGGTGACGGCACCCTGAACTGGGCGCCGGGGTCAAGGAAGACCGTGGTCGCCTGGGACTTCGACATCGAGATCGACTGATCGACCCGTGGTTCTCCGAAAGATAACGTCGCCCGCGCCGATCCGATTACGGTCGCCCCAAGCGCGGTTCACGCAAGACCACGCTCCTTAGATTGGCGACACCTCGGTGTCGCAGGCTGGCGGCCTCGCTTTGCCCTGAGACCAAGGCGAGGCCGCCAAGTGGCTCAACGCCGCTGACATGAAGCACACCATAAGCAACCTTCCCGGGCGTCTACATAAGAGCCCTTATCGGGCGTCAACATAAGACACTTACCCGACGTCGACCTGACGCCCTGGTGACGGCGAGCGAAATCGATCGGTTTGATCGACGACCGGCATTTTGCGAACATATGTTCGTGTCCATGGAGGAAGACAAGCTCGCCATCCTCGACGCCGCCATCGCCTGCCGACCGGTGGCGCTGCGGGTCGACGCGGAGGACGGCGATGTCGTCGAATGGCTGGCGAGGGCCGGACTGCTCGTCAATGCCGGGGACGGAACGGTCACTCTTACCCGCGCCGTGGTCCACTACGACGAACTGGTCAGAAGATGAGCGGGATGCGCTGCGCCGGGTGCGGTCATATCCGCCAATACTTCCGGCCTGTGGTGGTCGTGCGCGACGGTCTGGCCATAGTGGCAACCGAAGGAACCCCGCCGCGCGACGAGGTCGGCGTCCGGCGCTTCCACGAGCGCTGCTACGAGGCCGCCCGGAAAGCGGACCCGTCTCTGCCCGGCATCGCTAGCTGAGGCGGCTGTCGTCTAAGGGCAACGATGATGAGTAGGAGCGGCTGTTCTACTGAGTCCTGAACTCAGGATTTCTCAATCGTTTTTCCTCCGACAGAGCGGTTTGCGATCTCCCATATGTGGGAAATCGTTGAATGGTTAGGCGGCATGGGAGGCCGCTCTTTATAGGGAGTAGGAAGTTGCGAAGACTGGGGTTGTTGACGAGGGGGGCCACTTTCGGGCCTCGCCGCTCTCTAAGGGTGATGGCCTCTCCCATTCACGCGCCGGACCTGCGTCAGCCCGCACTTCTCCTCGAGGAATTCGGGCCGGGCCGCCGGCGTGGGCAGATGCTTCGGCGGCAACTCGCGGAGCGCTTTCCGGGGCGTCCTGCAGACGAGGTCGAGGATGCGGTGCAGACGGCTTGTCAGAAATTCCTCGGCAACGCGGACGCCGCCGGATTTACCGAGCCGGCTCGTGCCTACTCCTGGCTGCGGACGGCCGCCTACCGGGAGATGGTGCACGAGCTCGAAGGCCAGACGAGGACGATCGCGGCGGATCCGACCGGCTCTCTGCTCGAAGGCGAGGCATCCGGCCAACCCGGCCCGGTCGCCGAGTTGATAGAGATCGAGGAGAAGGCCGAGCTCGAAATCCTCGTCGAGGAGGTGTCGTCGAAGCTCTCGGATTCGCGGCGGCGAGTCTTCGCGCTCTGGGCCGCAGGGCGGAACCGGCCGGAGATCGCGGAACAGCTCGGGCTCAGTGACCGCGCCGTGAAGAAGGCCCTCGAGGAGGTGATGCGGAGCGCCCGCGAGGTCCTGACCCGCCGGACCGGCGGAGGTTGCGTCGAGGGCGAGTCGCTGGTGTTGCGACTGACCTGTGGGCTTGCCGCGGCCGGGGAGGAGGTCCGGGCCCGTCTTCATCTCCAGCACTGCGGTCGCTGCTCGGCCTTCTCCGAGGAGCTCGCCGCATGGAAGGACAGGGTGCCGGCGGTGCTTCCTCCGGTGGCGATCGAAGTCGCACGCCCGGGTCTACTGGGGCGGGCGGTGGGCCGGGTAGGCGAAGCCGTCGGCTCGGCGAAGCGCCATGTCCTCGACGGTGGCTCCCACATAAAACAGCAGGCGGCGATTGCGACGTATGGGCGTGCTCCTGATCCGACCCCCCTCACCGGGGCCAGGCCCGGCACGGTGGTCGCGATCGTCGCCGGCTGTCTCGCGATCGGCGGCGGCGCGGCAACCATCTGCGCGCAGCCGGGCGTCGATCCTCTCGGTGCCGCCAAGGATCTGATCGCCGGCACCTCCGAAGAACCAGCCGAGGAACGGGCTCCGCCCAAGTCGGAAGAACCAGCGCCGCCGCCGGCCCAGGAAGAACCGTCCGAAGAACCGGCGGTGACGCCGGTCTACGCACCCGCCGAAGAATCCAGAGCACCCGAGGAATCGACTTCCAGTCCTGGGCCCTCGGAAGCCCAGGGCAAAGAAGAACCCTCCCCGAAGGAAGAAAAAGCCCCCTCGGTCGAACACGCGTTGAGCGAACCCGAAGAAGTTGTGGTCGAAGAAACCACCCCTCCGCCGCCCGAACAGAGCTTCGAACCCGCCTCGCCCGAATACCCGGCGGTCGAATCCTCACCCTCGACCTCGTCCTCCTCGGCGAGCACGTCCTCGTCGCCGTCCACTTCCTCTTCTGGATCGGAATCTTCGTCCTCGAAGGCGGAACCGACCGCAGTGCCCAAGAACGAAGCAACGCAATTTGGAGGTCCCTGAAGATGCAGCTCCTCATCGCCCGTGCCCCCGCACAGCGGATCGTCTTGCCGCTCGCTCTCGTCCTGATCGCGCTCATCGTCGGCGCGACCTCCTCGATTTCGCCCACCCCGGCGATGGCGGGAGAATTCACCATCTCTTCCTGCCAGGCGAACGGCGAATACTCCTCGGGCGCGTTCGAAAACTTCGCCACGAGAGGGATGAAGTGGAGGCGTGCCTGCAACCCGCTCGGACCAGGCCTTCGCGGGTTGGTCACCGCCAACGTCTCCCGGGAAGGCCACGTCGCGAAGGGCTCGCAGTCGGCCTTCGTGCTCGAAGCCCCGCCGGAAACCACCTTCTCGAACCTCAAATGGTCCGGCGAGGCTCATCGGCGTGACTGCCGATATGCGTTGCAGCTCTACGCGATCCGGCCCGACGGTAGCTCGGACCCGATCCGCAATGTCATGGCAAACCAGAAATGCCCGAAGAGTGCGAAGGCGGCGCAGGGTGCGAGCTGGCCGCGTCCGACCCTCTACGAACTCGGCGGGGCGACGAAGCTGGTCCAGCGCGTGGTGTGCATGGGCGCCCCGAACATCGAATATTGCTCCGGCAAGGGCCAGAACTACCTTGAGACCTTCACCTCCGAAGCGACCGTGGTCGACGAAACCGCGCCCTCCGTCTCGGTGACCGGCGGAGGCGGATTCCTCGCCGGCGAATGGACGGCCGGCACCCAGGACGTCGGCTACGAAGCCTCCGACAACACCGGCATCAAGAGCGTCCAGGGGTCGGTGAGCGGGGTTGCTACCGAGACGGACGAAAACACCTGCGACTACACCCAACGCATCCCCTGTCCGAGCGGTTCGGGCTCCATCAACGTCGACACCACCAAGCTCGGAGAAGGCACCGAGCAGCTCCAGTTGAAGGCGACCGACGCCGCCGGCAACCAGGCCGAATCCAGCCCGGTGACGGTGCGGATCGACAACACTCCTCCCGGCGCGGTCCCGGTCGCCGTCGAAGGCGGCGAAGCCTGGCGGAACCATGACGCCTTCGCCGTCGCCTGGGCGAACCCGGACGAAGGCGATCGCGCCCCGATCGTCGCCGCGCACTGGCGGATCTGCCGGGCGGGGACCCAGGAATGCCAGACGGGCACCGCCAACGGGCCTTCGGTGGCGGCGATCGGCGGGCTCGCGGTCCCCGGTCCCGGCGAATGGGAAGTGCAGATGTGGCGGCAGGACGCGGCCGGGAACACCCAGCCGCAGAACGCCTCGGTCCCGGCCCGCCTGCGGTTCGATCCCGAACCGCCCGAAGTGGGGTTCGAGCCGATTGCCGCCCAGGATCCGACCCGGATATCGGTCCACCTCGCCGACAAACTCTCCGGCATCGAAGGGGGCGAAATGGAGATGAGCCGGGTCGGATCAGGGGTCTGGCAGCCTTTGACGAGCACGCTGGAAGGCGGCGAACTCGTCACCCGGATCGACGATGCGGGCCTGCCCGCCGGCGAATACCAGCTGCGGGCCACCGCCACCGACCGGGCCGGTAATCAGGCAAGCTCGGAAAGCCGGGTCGACGGCCAGCCGATGAAGATCAACCTGCCGCTCCGGGTGCCCACGACGGTCGACGCCGGCGTCCTCGCGCATCATCTCGTGACCAAGGTCGTCCACCGGCACGGTAAGCGCCGCGTCAAGAAACACGAAGTGAGCGAAACCGGGTCACAGGCGACCGTCGAATTCGGCTCGAAGGCGGAATTCTCCGGCCATCTCCTCGACAAGTCCGGCAACCCGATGGCGGGCGCCGAGATCGCCGTGTGGCAGTCGATTCCCGAAGAGCAGGGCGAAAGCCAGGTGGCGACCCTCACCACCGGGTCCGACGGCGGCTTCGCCTACGAAGTCACGCCCGAATCCTCGCGGCACCTGCGCTTCGTCTACTCGGGGACGCCGACCAGCCTCCCCGCTGAAGGCAGTGCCGAAGTGCTCGTCCACGCGGCCAGCACGGTCAAGGTCGCGCCGAAGCACGTCCTTAACGGCGGGTCGGTCACCTTCAGCGGCGAAGTCGAGGGAAGGCCGCTGCCCGCAGCGGGGAAGCTCGTCGAGTTGCAGGTCCGTCTCACCCACGAATGGTCGACCTTCCGCACGATCCGCACCGACCCTGAAGGACACTGGAGCATCGAATATCCGTTCAAACGGACCTGCGGCAAGGAGGAATACAAGTTCCGGGCGCGCCTCCCCGGGGAGGGAGGGTTCCCGCTCGAGCCCGGGCAGAGCCACGTCATCGACGTCACCGTGAGGGGTAGACCATGCCCGACGGCCTGAAACCAAGCAGAAGAAGGAGATCGCCAGTGAAAGATCGACTACGCCCGCACCTCTCCTACGCGAACGTGATGGCGACGATCGCGGTGTTCGTCGCCATCGGCGGCACCTCCTATGCCGCGACGAAGCTGACGGGGAAGGATCTGCGGGCCCATTCGCTGACCGCGCGGAACTTTCACAAGAACTCGGTGACGGGCTCCGCGGTCCGAGAGGGCACTCTGTCAAAGGTTCCCCACGCCACCGATGCTGATCGTCTCGATGGCGCGACCGCAGAAGCCTTCCTGGTGCGTTGCCCTGAAGGCACGCTCGCAGTGGCGGACACCTGCATCGAAACCCAAGCGCACGGTCCTGCCTACTTCAGTGCTGCGCGCCAGGAATGCGCTGCTACCGAAGCCCAGCCAAGTGGCCTCGGCAGACGGCTTCCGACCTATATCGAGCTGACGGCCGCATTGACGCACCCTGAAATTGGTCTTTCCGCGGGAGGAGAGCTGACGAGCCAGGTCTATCCATCGGCGTCGTCACCCGGTCACGTTGAAGCGCTTTTGGTGACCGACTCCACCGGCGCCGTCGCACTGACGCCGGACAACGCCGCCGATCCCCACTCCTACCGCTGTGTCGTAGATCCGAGGAACTGAAATAGAGAAGGAGTCCGAGATGCGAAAACCGAACCTCGCGCCCGGTGGCCGCCGCAGGCCGATTGTCCGGGCGACCGCCGCGCTCCTGGGGGCCCTGCTCGTCTTCGGCAGCCTTGCGCCGCCGCTCGCGCTCGCCAAGCACGAACACGACACCGAAGGTGAAGGGACCTCGGCGCCGGGGGCCCTGCCGGGGCTCGAAATCGGCATCGGCAACCAACCCGCCGGAGAAGAAACCTCGTTATCGGAAGAAGCCGTCGGCCCGGAAGAATCCGAAGTCGAAGAAGAAATACCGGCGCCAGAAGTCGAAGAAGCCGAACCGCCGGTCGGCGTCGAAGGGACCCCGCCGACCCCCGCCGTCGAACCACCTCCGCCCTCGCCGGAACCGGAAGCCGTGGTCCCGGTGGAAGAAGCACAGGCCCCGGTGACGGAACCGGCGCCACCCCCGCCGGCGGAAGCGCCGAGCTACGGTCCGGAAGCCTCGCCGCCGACGTACGAAACGGCGCCGAGCACTCCGAGCGTCACCGGGGAAACGGTGGTCCGAAACGAAGCGATATCGGGGCCCACTCCTCCGGCACCGGCGCAGGCGAAGGAGGGCAAACACACCCACACCGCGGACTCGCACGGGGTGGTGGCCGAACCGGAACCGGCGCCCGAAGTCCCGGTCGCCCCGGAACCGGCGCCGTCCTCGCCGGCGCTCCTCCCGGCGGCGCCCGTCGACCGCGCGGGCAGCATCGCCGGCAAGAAGAGCCACCTCGTCGCGGCGGGCGAGTGCCTTTGGACGATCGCGGAGTCCTACCTGCCCCCGGGTGCCTCGAACACCGAGATCGCGGCGGAGGTCCACCGGCTCTGGCGGCTCAACGCCGGGCGTATCGGCACCGGCGACCCCGACGCGCTTCCGATCGGGGTGAAGCTCCGCCTCGGCTAGCGCTCGGCAGGGTAGGGTCGAGCTACCGCGTGGGACCCGGCCGGGTCCCACGCGGTTTTTTTGGTTCATATCCTGAGTTTTCAGGTCAGTTGCGTCCAGTCTCTGCCGCGAGACCGAGGGGGCCAGTTTCGGCTTCCGCTGCTCTGTCTGTACAGAAAGCCGATGACGTCGATCACCGCAGAGAATCAGCCATCGCCGAACCGGCAGGACTCCGACGACGCGACCATGATCGAGAACGTCGACGACCTCGCCGAGATGCTGCGGGTCCTGGCCGACCCCACCCGTATCCGCCTGATCGATGCGCTCGAGCGAAACGGCCGCTCGACGGTCAGCGCCCTCACCTCCTTGCTGCCCGTGAGCCAGCAGAGTGTCTCCCACCAGTTAGCGATCCTCCGGGCCGCGGGGATCGTCAGCCGCCGGCGCGAAGGCGTCTGGGTCCAGTACGAGCTTCGGGACTGGACGGGTCCCTGGCTGCTTCATCAACTGGCCGACGGGCTCCAGGGATGAACCAGGCTCTGCGGCCGGGCCCGTCGATCCGCCTAAGCCGGAACGAGGGCGGACCGCTCCGTTGCGCGCACCAGCACGCCGATCCTCCAGGCCGCCATGAAGTCGACCATCTCGGTCCCGGGCGGCAGCCCGTCCGGGCCGCCGAGGCCCTGCAGCGCGGCGACTTCGACCTGAATCTGGCAGAACCGGGCCATGACGAAGTCCCGCACCGCCCAAAGCGGAGCGTCGATAGCGTCGACGCAGAAGCCGGGCGGCTCATGCTCGCGGGTCCGATCACAGCCGTGGACCGCGATCCAAGAGGCCATCTCCTCGAAGGTGTGGGTCTTGACACCGGCCACCTCACTGCCCGTCGCCAGGACGTTGCGGATCCAATCGGAGCCGACTTCGGTCCACTTCCAGCCTTCCTCGACCTCACGGCCGAGGTAGCCGAAGAAGGCGAGGTACTCGAGCAGCTCGGTGACCTCGTCGTCGACGACTTCGTCGAATCGCTCTGCGGCGGCGTATCTGATCGTCTCCTGCGATCGGCCCGGCGGCTGGTGGGCCTGGGCCCGCTCCAAGACCTTGCCGAGGACGAGCGTCGCGAGGCGGAACCATTTCTCGGAACGCTCGCGACGGACGCGGGAACCGTGACCGATGATCCGACCGCTTTCGAGTTGGGCGAGCGTCGGCTCGGTTCGTAGGCTCATCCCGGGCGACAGTAGCAACCACACCCATACGCTTCCAGTCCTCTTCAACACTTTCTATGGTGTTGTTGTTGAAGCGTGACTTGTGCTGTGACGTTAGGGCATAAGGTGTGACTTGACGCGAGCAGAAAGCCCTCACAGCCGCTACCCAGTCCGCGGCTGTTCTCTTACCAGGCTTTCAAGACACAAACGGTGATGAGTACGTTTGTGACCACTTTCTGACCCCACGCCTCTGTTCCCCCGACAGCCGCCGAGAAGGCGGACACGGAGGACCACGGAGGTGTGGGTCAGGTGTCATTTAGAAGTTTTTCACGAGAGGCCGGAAAGGAGGTTGAGTCCCGACGGCCGCTGGGCGCTGCGCTGCGCCCGGTCGGCCGGGTCGCCCTCTGGGCGGTCCTGGCGATCCTGCTGATCCGCGGCGGGGCGGCGATCCTCGAATCGCCGGAACGCAGCCCCGCGGCGCTCTCCCCGGCCGGTACGGCGGGCCCCGGGCAGGCTGCCGAGGCGCTCGCCGTCGGCTACGCGCGGGCCTACCTCGAATCGCCCGACCCGAGCGATCTTCGGGCCTACCTCGCCGACGGCGCCCACCTCGGCGCCGGGCACCGGCCGGCGGCCGCCGGCGGTGTGGCCCAGGCGGAGGTGGTGAAGAGCACCAAGGTCGGCGCGAGCCGCTGGGTCCTCACCGTCTCCTGCGATCTCCGCGACGCGCGCACCCTCGATCTGGCCGTCCCGATCGTCCGTCAGGAGGCGGGTGAGGTGGCGGCCCTGGGCGCGCCCTCCATCGTCGCGGTGCCGGCACCGGCCGGGGCCGACCCTGAGCGGCCCCGGCCGATCGCCGGAGCCGGAGCCGGCGCCATCGGCGAACTGGTCGCGAAGTTCATCCCGGCCTACGTCTCGGCCGGGAGGGCATCGGACCTCGCCTACCTCGTCGCACCGGGGTCGACGGTCGTGCCGCTCGGCGGCGGCCTGGAAGTGGCCTCGGTCGGGCATGCCTCCCAGCTCGACGGCTCCGAAGGTCCCGACCGCGATCTGGCGGTCGCCGCCCGGCTCCGCGACCCGGAGACCGGCGCGGTCTACCCGCTGACCTACCGCCTGCGGGCGGTCCAGCGGGCCGGGCGCTGGTATGTCGCCGGCATCGAGGGGGCGGTCGCATGAAGCGCCTCGCGCGAATGGCCCTCACCACGGTGATCGTCCTCGTGGCCACGCTCTTGATCCCCGGAGCGGCGTTCGCCGCCGGCGGCAACTCGGTCGGCTCGAACCTCGCGGGCCTGCTGCGGGAATACGCCGGCGAACTCTACACGGGCATCGTCGCGATCTTCGCACTGTTCTTCCTCGTCAACCGGCGCTTCACCGAGTTGATGATGTTCTTCGTCGCGGCGATCGTCGTCGGCTGGTTCGTCTTCGCGCCCGGCCAGGTGGCCGACGCGGCCAAAGCCATCGCCCATCAGGTGCTGCCGTGAGACTTCCTGTGTCAACCCCCCGTGGGTCGAAGCCTCCTCAGATTGCCGTGAAGTGCCGGGTCATAGGGCACCCGGTCCTGCCAACAGCGCCAGAGGACGCGCAACCAGGCCCGGCCCAGGATGCGGATCGCATGCGGGTGGTCGAGCCCGCGGGAGCGGGCGCGGGCATAGACCTCTCGCGCCCACGGATGGTGGTGGCGTGTGGAATCGGCGAGGCAGGAGACCGCGTCCCTCAATCGTTTGTCGCAGGCCCAGCGGAAGGCCGCGACCTTGCGCTTCCCCGACTCCCTGGCGACCGGGCTCATGCCGGCGTCGGCGGCGAGCGCCTCGCTCGTCGGGTAGCGGGAGCGGTCGTCGCCGATCTCGGCGACCAGCCGCGCCGCGGTGATCGTCGACTTCGGGTCCTTGAAGAGCGGCAGGAAGACCCGGCCGTCGGGATGGGCGCGGACCGCGCCGGCGATCTGCGAGGCCAGCTCGGCGATCTGGTCGACGATCGGCCGAAGGGCGGCGACCAGGCCGAGCACCGCGCCTCTGCGCGCCTCGGTCTCGAGCGCACCGGCGCGACCCTCCGGCGCGGAGCGCAGCCGGGCGAGCAACTCGCCCGCGGGGCGACGCCCGGAGTAGCGGTGGCGGGAGAGGAAGCCTTCCAGGCGCCGCTCGCCGAGACCACGGGCGTCGGCAGGCGAGGGGTAGCGCTCCAGGAAGGCGAGCGCGATCGCCGAGTCGACGGTGGCGAAGACCCGCGCCGCACCGGGCCAGAAGGCGTCCAGTTGCGCCCGCAGCTCGTTGGCGAGCCTCACCCGGGCACCGACCAGGTCCTCGCGGGCGCGGGTCAGCGCCCGCAGCGCCCGGGTCTCGTCGGAGTCCGGTCGGAGTTCCCGCAGCCGGTGGGAATCGGTCCTCGCGAGCTCGGCGAGGACGAAGGCGTCGAAGCCGTCGGACTTGCCACCGGCCGCCTCATAGCGGGGTCGGGTCGCCTTCAGGGCGTTCGGGTGCACCGGCAGGACGGTGAGGCCCGCATCCGTCAGGCGGTCGACGAGGAGGCCGTCGGGGCGCTCGATCGCGCAACGCTCGACGCCGAGCTCCTGCATCCGTGCCACGAGGCTCCGCAGCCCCGCCTCGTCGTGGGAGAAGAGCCCCTCGGCGAGCCTCTTCCCCTCGGCGTCGACCACGCAGAGCGCATGCAGCTCGCTCGCCCAGTCGATCCCCGCCGCCGTTCCCTCCATCAGATCCCTCCTCGTTCGGCTTCGCCTTGCGCCGGCCGGGAGGTACCGTTGCGGGTGCTCATAGTGCGGCGCTCGGGTGCGCCACTTCCTGTGGCCGCTTCGGGTGCCTCCGACCGCCGGGAGGCGCTGGTCTCACGCGGGCCTTCTGCGAGGCAAGCGACGAGGGCGCTCTCCCGACGGCGGTCGGCTTCTCTATGCGTTCCCCGGGGATGTTCGACGACCTCGCTTCGCTCGGCCTCTCAATCTCTGGAGAACAATGGGGAGGTTGTCCTATGAGCGAAGGCCGCACCATCGGGGTCCGCTCCTACCAGCGGATCTTCTCTCCCGACCGACGCATCCATCAGGTGGAGGGCCGGCCGCTGCCGGTCCCCGGCGGGGTGCCGCTGCGGTGGCTGGGCTGGATGCTCGGCACCGTCGTGGCGATCCTCGCCGTCGGCTCGGGCTCCCTCTTCGTCCCTGCGGCCGCGGCGGTGGCGGCCGGAGCAGGCGGCCTCGCTATCGCAGACAGGACCGCCGGGCTCCTCGCCGCCACCGCGGCAGCCGCAGGGACGTTGATCCTCGGGGTCTTCCTGGGGGCACTCGACTGGCCCTTCAGGCTGGTCGTCGCGCCGATGGCGGTGGCGACCCTCGCCACCCAGGCGACCCCGGACGGCCGCCGGCCGGAGCGCTTCGCCCGCTCCTGGGCGGCGCTCCGGCTGGCGCCCCTGCGGCGCTCGCTCGGGCGCGGCCTGCCGGCCCCGGGCGCGCGCCGGAGCAGCGGCGCGCGGATCTGGATCGCCCCGGACGCGAAGGGTCTGCGCCTGCGGCACGCGCGCCTCACCGGCCCCGGCTCGGTCGGCTTCGTCGAGCCGGTGGTCGTCAAGCGTCGCCTCCTCGGCGGCGGGCTGGTCGTCCGCGAACCGGGCCTCCTCAGCCGACGCTCGCGCCTCCGCCACCGGGTCGTCCTCCGGGCCGGGCAGACCCTGGAGGTCCGCCCGTGATCCGCTTCCCGCTGCGCTACGCGCGGGCGAACGTCCTGATCGGGCCCGGGGGCGAGGCCGCCGCGCTCTACCGGATCGAGACGCGGTCCTACCCGTTCCTCTCGATCGCCGACAAGTGGGGCCTCCTCCACCGGCTCGAGCGGTTGATCGCCGTGGTCGGCGCGGACCTCTCGATCTATCGGGTGGCGCGGCCCTACCCCGCCGAGACCTACGCGGCCGAGCTGACCTGGCTCGCCGACCGCGACCACGCCGACCGCGACCGCTGGCGCCGGCATCTGGAGGCCCAGCAGGAGCAGCTCGCCTCGCTCGACTCCCACGTTCCCGAGGTCTACGTCGCGATCTCACTCACTGAGGGCCGCCGCGCCGGGGGAGCCCTCCGCTCGATAGGGCGGGTGCGGCGACGGCTCGAGGACCTCGCCGGGGTCGGTACGCCGAGTCCCATCTCCGGCGCCGAGCTCCGCGCACTCGCCGAGGCCGAGCGCCGCGCCTTCGGTCGTGCCGCCTCGGTGGCCGAGGTGCGGCGGGCCGGAACCGACGATCTCCAGTGGCTCCTTCGTCGCGCCGTCGTCCGGGGACTGGGGGAGCCGGGGCTCGAACGGCACTGGGAGCCCGACGCGCTGATCCTCGGGGGCGAGGACGAGGAGGTCCTCTACGAGCCTCTCGAATCCGACCTCTGGGAGCCGGTCAACGCGCCCATGCGCGAGGAGCCCCGCCGGGCGCCGTCGCTGGTCGTCGAGACGGAGAGGGGCGACTCCCACCAGGCCTTCCTCTGTCTCGGCTCGCTCGCCGAGGAGGCCGAATTCCCCGGCGCGGCCGAGATCCTCTTCGCGCCGCTCGAAGGGGCGGGGCCGGTCGACGCGGTGCTCCATGCCGATCTGGTCGGGAACCGCGAGGCGCTCGCCCAGGTGCGCCGCCGGGTCCTCGATGTCGAGCACTCTTATAGAGAGCAGCTCGCCGGATCGCCGACCGGACCGGGCGCGCTCGCCGAGGAGGACCGGGAGCTGGCCCGCGATTACGAGGCGATCCTCTCCTCGGTCGCGCGCCCGCCGATGCTGCGGGCCTCGATCTCGCTGGCGGTCGGCGCCGCCGACCCCGACACCCTGGAGGCGCGGATCACGACCCTCCGCGAGCGCTACGGCGAGGTGGTCCTCCACCGGCCGCGTGGCCTCCAGCACGCGCTCTTCCTCGATCACCTACCGCGGCCCGACGGCGGCGCGGTCGGCGACTACCGCCGCCAGATGACCACCGAGCAGGTGGCGGCGAGCGTTCCGGTCGCGACCGCCGCGGTCGGCTCGCCGGAGGGGATCTATCTCGGCTACGACCCGGTCGCCGGGCGGCCGGTGCGGTTCGACCCGACCGAGGCCCCTCGCGACTCGCGTCCCTCGGCGGTCCTCTTCTCCGGCACGCCCGGCTCGGGGAAGACCATCGCCGCCCAGGTGATCGCCCACGCCGGGCTCCTGCGCGGGAGCCTGGTGATCGACTTCGACCCGAAGCCCGACCACCGGCTCGCCGAGCTCGCGGAGCTCGACGAGGACGAGGTCGAGATCCTCGAGCTCTCGGCCGACCCGGTCCACCGCGGCAAACTCGATCCGCTGCGGATCGGGCTGCCGGAGCTCCGCGAGGAACTGGCCTCCTCCTATCTGCTGGAGCTGCTCCGCGACCCGCACTCCTCCTGGGAGGTGGCGATCGACCGGGCGGTCCGCGACGCGGTGCGCGCGGACGAGCGCAGCCTCGGCCAGGTCGTCGCGCGGATGCGCGAGTCCGATGCGCCGGGCACGATCGACGCCGCCGAGGCCCTCGACGTCGTCTCCGACTTCGGCCTCGCCCGTCTCGGATTCTCCCATCCCGACGACGACGACGCGCAGCTTCTCGACGAGGGTGGGGAGGGCGGGCCGAGCCTGATCACGATCCGGATGCCGGGGCTGAACCTGCCCGACCCCGGCACCGACCGCGCCGCCTACACCCGCAGCGAGCGGGTCTCGGTGGCGACGCTCGCCCTGGTCGCGGCGTCGACGCTGAAGCTGATCTCCGGGGACCGCGACCGGCACAAGATCGTCCTCCTCGACGAGGGTTGGGTCTTCTTCGCCTCCTCGCAGGGGAGGGCGCTGCTGAACAAACTGATCCGGCTCGGACGGGCGTTCAACGCCACCGTCCTGCTGGCGACCCAGCAGGTCGAGGACCTGGGCGAGCTGGCGCAGCTCGTCGGCACCACCTTCCTCTTCGGTCAGGACTCTCCCCGCGCCGCCGCCCGCGGCCTCGAGGAGTTCGGACTCGATCCCGAGGAGGGCGGCCTCGCCTCGCGCCTCACCGAATACCGGCGCGGGCGCGGCCTCCAGCGCGACCTCGACGGCCGCTGGGGCGAGGTGCAGGTCGACCCCGACCCAGGCCTCCTCGCCGAGCTCGACACCACCCCGGGCAGGCGCTCGCCGCGCGGCCACGTCTCCGAGGGACCGGCGAGCAGGGCCCGCGGCGAGCACGCGGCGGGAGGGCGACCCGCCCGCGGCCGGTCCCGGCGGCGAGATCATGGCGGTGCCGTCGAGGAGAGCGGCGAGCACGCGCGGGCCGACGCATGAGGCGCCTCGCCGCGATCCTTTCCGGCCGCCGGCGGGCGGTCCTGATCGCCCTCGGCCTCGGGCTGGCGCTTCTCGGCCTGGCCGCGCCGCCGGCCCTCGCAGACGTCTGGGCCAACGTCGGGCCCGGCCGGTCCCTGTCGGGGTTGAAGGGCGGCTGGACCCTCGGCGCCTACGAACTCGACGAGAACTTCTCGATGATCTCGGCGGGGGTCCTCTCCGGGGTCGACGTCTCCGGGTTCCTGCCGATGATCGCGTTCTTCTTCGCGAACGTCATCTGGCTGGGGACCTCGTGGTTCGCGAACCTGCTGATCGAACTCTTCGGCTTCGCCTTCAGCCTCGACCTCGTCAACGGGTCGGGGGCGACCGGCGGCGCCGGGGCCCTCGGGCCGGTCTCCCGGGCGATCCAGACCATCTACTCCACCGCCTTCGGCGGCCCCTGGATGGTGCTCGCGGTCTCCGTCGCGGCCCTCTGGGCGATGTGGAAGGCGCTGGTGCAACGGCGCTACGCGGAGACCGCCTCCCAGCTGGCCCTCTCCCTCATCTATGTGTGCGCCGCCTTCTTCTTCGTCCTCCAGCCTGGGCAGACGATCGGCGCCGCCTCGCACCTGACCAACGAGATGTCGACGGCGTTCCTCTCGATCGCCAAGGACGGCGGGCCGACCAGCCAGGCAGAAGCCAAGGAAGCGGGCGCCGACCAGCTCTTCGGGCTTCTGGTCGCACAGCCCTGGGCGGTGCTCGAGTTCGGCGGCCTCGAGCACTGCGTCAAGGCGGGGCCAGAAGGCGACGAACCGGAATCGATCTCGGTCCAGCCGCTGGCGCCTTCGGCGTCGCGCGGCCTCGAATCCGGGCAGACCGTCACCTCCGGCGGCAAGACCTGCATCAACAACCTGAAGAAGTACGGGCCGCACTTCCTGCGGATGCCGCCGGGGTCGAAGGAACGAAAGGGCGAGGTCGAAGCCCTCGAAGACGGCGACACCTCGAAGCTGCCCGACTCCGACCCCGGCAAGGAGAACGGCTCCTACGAACTGGGGCCGCAGGACGAACCCGCCGCGGCGTCGATGGAAAAGGGCGGCCAGTACCAGCGACTGCTGGTCGGCTTCGTGATCCTGCTCGCCGAGCTGGGGGCCTTCTTCCTGCTCGGCGGCCTCTCGCTCGGCGTGATCGTCGCCCAGGTCGAGCTGTTGCTGATGCTCGCCTTCGCACCCGTCGCGCTGGTGGCGGCGGTGGTCCCCGGACGCGGGCATCAGTTCTTCAAAGGATGGCTGGCGAAGCTGGCCGGCCTCCTGCTTCGCAAGGCCGCCTACTCGCTGATCCTCGCGATCCTGCTGGCGGTCTGCGCGGCGATCTCCGAGGCGACCTCGGAGTTGGGCTGGCTCTTCTCCTTCGGGCTGCAATGCGCCTTCTTCTGGACGGTCTTCCTGCGGCGCCGATCGTTGACCGACGGACTGGTCGGGGCGGTCACCGGACCGGGCGCCCCCGGTCGCGACCGGGCCCTGGGCCTGCTCGCCCTCTACGCCGGGGCACGGGTCGGCAGCCGGACCGTGCTCCGGCCGGCCGCGAGGGCCGGGCGCGGCGCGGGCCGCGGCCTCGCCTGGGCGGGCAGCACCTTCCTCGGGCGCGGCCGCGGGCCCGGCGGGCGCGATCCGGTCGCCCCGGTGCGGGCGCCGGGGGTGCCGCTCGGCGGCAAACGGGTCCACACCGAGCTCGGCGGTCGCGGAGGCGACGGCGATCGCCGAGGCGAGCATCGGCAGGAGCGGCCGCGGTGGCGGCCGGAGAGGCGACCGGGAGACCGGGCGAAGGATCCCGATCGAGGGGGCCGCCGACCGGCTGATCGGCCCGAACGACCGCAGCCCCGGGACCACGAGGAGGACCGTCGCGGCCCCGCCGAAGGCGGCGAGCGTCCGCCGCGCCGGGTCCCGCGGCGGCGGGCCACCGGCCGCGCGGGCTGGTGGCGAGGGTCGGGGCGCAGAGGCGGTCGTTCGGCGGCTTCGACGACCGCCGGCGCGGCGGGCGCCGCGGGGGGCGGCCGGTCCCGGCCCGGCTCGCAGACCAAGACGCCGCAGCCGTCGGCGACCCCGAGGGCGTCCCGACCGACCCGTCCGGCATCGACGCCGCGGCCGACGGGCCCTCGTCGCGACCCGCGGGCGGCGGATCTCGCCGACGCGCTCGAGGACGATCGAAAGAGACGCGGGACGCTGGCGGTGCCCCACGCGACGAGGCCGGGATTCGCCGCGGCGCCTGCGCACCAGGCGCTTCACGGCACCGATCTGTCGCCGCGGCCCGCGTCACCCGGGGACCGCCCGGACCGCGGCGCTCTCTCGGAGTCCGAGTACGAACTGCCGATCCTGAAGGCCTACGCCGGGGAGCGACGGGAGGGAGGCCGTCCGGTCGAGGACTCGGTCGGCGAACTGATAAAGCCGCGGTTCACCGACGCCGATCGCGCGGTCGACCCGGCCGGAGGGGAACTGTGGACCGCACGGCTACGGGCGCGCCGCCGGCGGCTGCTCGACGGGGGACATGTCAGCTTCGATCCCCGGCGTAGGGTCTGGGGCCTCACCGAGCGAGGTGAGGCGCGCCAGCGCGAGCTCGAAAACGCGCAGGCGGACGAGGCCGGCGCCGACGTGGGCCCCATCGCCGACGACGAGAACGGCGGCGGCCGATGAGCGCCCGGTCCGGACGGCGGCTCCTGCCGCTGGCGCTGCTGGCGGTGCCTGCGACGGTCGCCGCGGTGGTGGTCGCCGCGGTCGCCGGCCTGGTCGGCGCCACCGCCCCCTGCCTGGTCGGCGGCGGGAACGCCTCCGCCTCTGGACCGCGGGCGACCGGCGCCGCGAGGCAGTTCCCGCCCCCCCGGCTCCACATCTTCATGGGGGCGGCACGGAGGTTCGACATCTCCTGGCCGTTCCTCGCCTCGATCGGCGTGCAGGAGTGCGGCTACGACGGGCACTGCGGTCTCGCCCCGTCGGGCTGCGCCGGGGTGATGGAGATCGCCTACGTCCGCGGCTCGGCCTGCAGCCCCGACCCCTCGGTGCCGACGATCTGGGAGACCTACAAGGTCGACGCCGACGGCGGCGGGGCGAGCATCTTCGATCCCGCCGACGCGATCTTCACCGCGGCGCGGATCCTGCGCAAGACGATGGGAGCGCCGCCGGCCGGCGGCTCCTACGCCGCCTACCACGAAGCGGCCTGCCACTACTACGGCGCGTGCGCCGACGGGGTCGCCGACTACGCCGACGAAGTCATGGCGCGGGCGCTCGAATTCGGCTTCGGTCACGAAGACGCCGAGTTGGCCGCCGGCGGCACCGAGGCGGCCGTCCCGGTGGCGCTGAAGAAGAAGGGCCGCCGCCCGGTCTCCCGGGTGGGGGGGTCACAGGGGCCGGCGTGCGGGGAAGCGGCGGCGACCTCGACGACGGGCGGCGCCTCCGGCGAGGAAATCGTCCGCATCGCGCGCTCCCAGCTCGGCGAAGCCGAGTTCCCGCCGGGCTCCAACTGCACCAAGTACGGGCCCTGCGTCGAATGGTGCGCACTCTTCGTCGCCTGGGTCTGGCAGCACGCCGGCGTCGAGATGGCCGGGGGCACCTCGCCCTACGCCTACTCGGGATCTTTCTACGGCTGGGTCAAAGAACACGGCGGGCGGGACCTTCAACCGACGGCGACCCCCTCGCCGGGCGACGCGGTGATGTTCGGCTACGGGCCGAACGACATGGACCACGTCGGGATCGTCGAATCCGTCTTCGGCGGCGAGATCGTCACGATCGACGGCAACTTCGGGGACCACGTGTCCCGGGTCGGCCCGTTGAGCCCGGCGCTGGCGGAGCTCGAGGGGGAGCCGGCCCCGATCTTCGCCTACGCCGAGCCTCCCGGCGTCGGCCAGACGGGGGCGGCGCGATGATCGAGCGACTCCGCGCCCTGCGCGACCGTCCGCTCGACCCGGAGGTCGCGAGGGCGGTGACGCTGCTCGCGCTCTCGGTCGCCCTCGGCCTGGTCGTCCTCGCCGTCCTCGCAGGCATCGGCGGCGGCCCGTCGAGGACCCCGGTCGCCGAACGCGCCCGCGAAGCCGGATCGAAAGCCATCCACGCTCCCGGCGACGGCTTGGCGAACGTCCCCGCGCAGGATCCGCAGGACCGGATCGGGACGGCGGCGCACCGTCGCGCCGCCCGCGAGCTGGCCCGGCATCGCGCTCTCCAGCACGTCCCGTTCGAGCGCGACGGCGCTTCGATCGACCTCGTCGGCGCCAGGGGCGCACGTGCAGTTCTCCGGGTCCGGGCGACCTCGGTCGCCGCCGCTCGCCGGGCATGGAAGGCGTTCCTGCGCCGCTATCGCGACCCGGGGGCGGCCTACGTGCCGATCTTCCAAGCCAATCGCACAAGGAGGGAAAGTTGAATGTCGGAAGCCTCTTCGCGGGCATCGGCGGGTTCGAGCTCGGGCTCGAACGGGCAGGGTTCGAGATCGAGTGGCAGGTCGAGCTCGACCCCTATTGCAGAGCGGTGCTCGAGCGACACTTCCCGCAGGCGCGGAGGTTCGAGGACGTGCGCGAGGTCGGTGCCAGGAACCTCGCGCCGGTCGATCTCATCTGTGGCGGCTTCCCCTGTCAGGACCTCTCCGCCGCCGGGAAAGGGGCCGGGATCGACGGCGCCCGCTCGGGTCTTTGGTCCGAGTTCGCCCGGATCGTTCGCGAGCTACGACCCAGCTACGTGCTCGTGGAGAACGTCCCCGCCCTCCTCACCGGCAAAGGGAAGAGGTGGGACCGGGCACCGATCGGTCGAGTTCTCGGAGACCTGGCCGAAGTGGGGTACGACGCGGAGTGGGCACGGCTTTCCGCTCGCGAGTTCGGGGCGCCCCATCTCCGACAACGGGTCTGGATCGTCGCCTACCCGCGAGAAGATGCCGACCCCGAGATCCTCGGACGGGGAGCGCGGCGGACGCGGCGACCTTCTTGCCTACGTGCGGACCGGCAAGGGCTCGCGCCGTCGGGAATGGCCGACTCCTCACGGGATGCCGAAGCGCGGCCAGCGTCGTCGACCGGGTCCGAGCGGAAACGAGCTCGGCCGGGCCGTCCTGCGGGCCGAGCGCGAGGAGCGGATCCCGACGCCCACCCGTGCCGACTCGCGGGCGTCGCGAAACTCGACCGCGAGGCGCAGGCCGGGCGGCCCGAAACCGCACGCCGGGGACACGCTCACCGACTTCGTGACCCTCTTCCCGGCCCCGGGCGAGCCCGCTGCCGGGGAGAGATCCGGCGCCGCCCGCAGGGCGGGGGAGCCGAATCCCACTGGGCAGTTGAACCCGACGTGGGTCGAGTGGCTCATGGGGTTCCCGACCGGGTGGACCGTCTTGCCGCCCTCGGCAATGCACTGGTCCCGCAGATCCCCGAGTGGATCGGGCGCCGCATCCTCGAATGGGAGGAGGCGCAGGCCCGATGACGGACGCCGGTGACCGCTCCCGGATCCTCGGCGCCGCCCGCGTCTTCGGATCGCAGCGCGAAGAGGCTTTCGCGAGCTGGGATCCCGCCAGCTCGAGTTGGCGCGAGGAGGACGACCGGCCCGCCCTCGGGCCGCTCGCGGGCGGCCACCTCGTGCCCGAGTTCACCGGAGGCTGGACTCGATTCGGTGCGACGAGCACCGGGACGGCCGTGGGGCTGGCGACCTCCGGGCACGAGCCCCTCGGTCGCGGCCGGCTGACGTGGCCGACGCCGAAGGTGACGACGAACCGGATCAGTCGCCGCTCGATGACCAGGGACGGCCACTGGTCGGCGCCCGGCCTCGAGCAGGCGGCCGAGTTGAGCGAAGGCATCCTCCCGCGAGAGGTCCGGGCGCTCGGGGAGATCAAGTCCCCGGCCGCACGGGCGCTCTGGCATTCGGGATCGTCTCGACGTAGCTGGGGCACGCCCCGGGCGTCGGCCGGGATGACGAGCCGACTTCGAGACCCCGACCACATCCAGGCCGCCGACTCCCGATTGGAGGACCAGGTCGCCCTCGCCGAGGGCCGCGCGGGCGGCTGGCTCAACGCCGAGTGGGTCGAGTGGCTGATGGGCTTCCCGAGAGGATGGACCCGCCGCCCGTCCGACGACACGGACCGGAGGGCGCGATGAGCCGGCCGACAGCATCGCCGGCCCGGCCCCCGGTCAGGGTCTTCGGCCCGGGCACGAAGAGGGTGTTCGCGACCTCTGATCCGGTCGGCCATCGCTGGCTGGACACCCCCGCGGAGGCGGGGGCCGAGGACGCCTCCGAGTTCGACCGGAAATGGCCGGCCTACGGGATCGCCGCCGGCAGCCTCGCCTTCGAGCTCGCCGGCTCCGGGCATGGCGAACTCTGCCCTCCGTCGGCGAAGGCCGCCGGAGGATTCATCTTCCCGACGCCGAGCGCCTGCGAACCCGACAGCTGGAGATACATCGACGTCGTCGACAAGGACGGCGCGCCTCCGACCCATCCGAACCAGCGCTTCTACAACAAGGCGACCGGCCAGATAGTCCAGAAAACGCTGGAGCACGTCGCCCTCACCTGGCCGACGCCGACGGCTCAGGACGCGAGGAACAACGGCGGCACCGCCCAGCACGCGCGGCGCACGCCGCCGCTGAACGCCCGCGCCGGCGGCCCGCTGAATCCGGTCTGGGTCGAGTGGCTGATGGGCTTCCCGGCCGGGTGGACGAGGCGCTCGGCGCCGGAAGTCCCCGAGCCGTCCCGCCAGCGGGCGCCCGATCGCGAGGCCGCCGTGCTGGCCGCCCGTCAGGCCGCCCCGGAGGCCGCTCGGTCAGACCGCTCCCGGCGGCGTTCTCCCCATGACGATGCCAAAAGCCGGGCAGGCGAAAAGCTGAGATCCCCCCGTCACCCCGAGGACGCATCGTGACCCGCAATCCTCGAGGCTCCGGTCGAGGCGCCGATGATCCCCGGGCGCTGCTCGCTCTCGTCGTCTGCGTCGCGATATACGCCGCGCTCCGCCTGGCGCACAGCCTCGACCCTGGCCGGCCATCGAATATCCAGCCTCGAGCGTCGACGATCGCGGTCGCCTCCGGTGTGATCCTGATCGCCTCCGCGCTGGCGAGGCAACGCCATATCGCCACCCGCCGCACGCTCGCCTCCCGGCGCTCGGTCGCGGTAGTGCCGGCCGATGAGTTCGACGCCTCGCCCGACTCGGTCGTCAGCTTCGCCGCCCAGCTCGCCCGCTCCGGCCGTCGGATCGGCGGCTGGTGGGACCGGCCGGCCTCCGCCTTCCGCGTCCGCCTGAGCAACGACGCCGAGGGCCGCCTCGTCTACCTCCTCGACGTGGCCGAGCGCGACCTCTCCATGCTCCGAGGTGCGCTTCGGTCCTTCCGCGGGGTCGAGTTGCGCGATCCCGCCGATGTGCTCGGCGAGGGTTCGCCAGAGGGGGAGGAGACCACCACCCTGCGGACCGAGTTGGTCCTCGCGCGCCCCTATGTGGAGCCGCTCGCCCGGCTGCCGCTCGACCCCGATCCGCTCTCCCCTTTAGCGGCGGCGCTGGCCGGCCTCGACCGCGAACGGGGGGAGGAGGCCGAGGTCTGCGTCGACCTCGTGCCGATCGGCGGGTTCCGGGTCCTCTGGCGCCGATGGTGGATGCGCCGCCAGGCGATCCGTCGCACCGAGGCGGTCGAACTTCCTAGCGCCGGCCTCGGCGGCGGAAATGGTCGGGGCCGGGTCGATCCCGGCGAGATGGCCGAGCGCCGGGACCTCGGCCGTGGCCTCGACGTCAAGCTGCGCGGCGGCGCCCCGCTCTTCGAGGCGCAGATCCTTCTCCGTGCGAAGGCGCCCGGGCGACGCCGCGCCGAAGGTGTGATGCGGGCCCTCCTCGCCGCCTTCGGACCCTTCTCGGACCGGAACTGGCTGCGGGCCTCGGGCCTCCACCTGGCCGGGCTCGCCTTCCTCGGCTCCGACCTCCTCGGCCGTCGCCGGCGATTCGATCGCCGCCTCGACACCGGCCTCTTCCGGCCCTCGCGACGCAGCGTCCTGACGACCGCCGAGATCGCCGGTCTGCTGAAGCCGCCGACGGTCCACTGCCGGGCGGAGAACGTGCTGCGCTCCGGCACGCTTCTCGCGCCGCCACCCGATCTGCCCGAGTTCACGCCCGAGCGCGACGACCTGATCCCGGTCGGCCGGGTCGCCGACGAGCGGGGGGAGCGGATCGTCGGCGTGCGGGTCGAGGAGACCTACTTCACCTATGTCGCTGGCCGCTCGAGATGGGGGAAGACCGAGGCGGCGATCACGATGTTCACCCACCTCGCCCGCTCGGGCCACGGCGGCCTCTTCCTCGACCCCCACGGTGACGCCCTGGAGCGGATCAAGCCATATCTCGGCGAGCCGGGTGTCGCCGAGCGGGTGGTCGAGGTCGACCTCGGGCCGGGCGGCGGCGAGGATCAACCCTGCTGGAACCTCTTCGAACTGGGCGGCGAGGACGCCGAGGCCCGGGTCGAGGTGGTGGTCGACGCCTTCGCCACGGCGATGGGGTGGGGGGAGCGCTCGACCCGGGCGATCAACCTGATCACGCAGGCGACCTCGGCGCTCGCCTCGATCGCGAAGGTGCTGCCGCCCGATCTGGCGCCGACGATCTTCCAGATCCCGACGCTCCTCACCGACACCGCCTGGCGCGAGTCGGTGCTGCCCTTCCTGCCGTCCTCCTCGCAGGGCTTCTGGCGCGAGCGATTCCCGCGCCTCTCCGACGAGGCGGTCACCCCGCTGACCAACCTCGTCGACCGGGTGGGCGCGTCGCCGAGGATGGCCGCGCTCCTCGGTGGGAGCCGAGGCACCTTCAGCCTGCGCGAGGCGATGGACCTCGGGCTGATCGTGCTCTTCTGCTCGGGTCACGGCGGCACGCGCGAGCGCCTCACGGCGAACCTCGCCCTCTTCGACACCTACTACAGCGCCCGCTCGCGGGGCGAGCTCGCGCCCGGGGACCGTCGCCTCTTCTGGCCGGTCCTCGACGAGGCCCAGAGCTACGACTCGGAGACCATGACCGCCATCCCCGAGCAGGGGGCGAAGTTCGGGGTGCGCGGCATCTTCATCAACCAGAACCCCGAGCGCCTGCGCCCCGAGACGCTCAACTCGCTGACGACCAACCGGACCCACATGTTTGTGTCGGCGCTGAACGCGAAGGCGGCCGGACTCGTCACCAAGGAGTGGGCGGGCGAACCTCGCCCGGAGGCGATCACGCGACTGCCGCGCTATCGCTTCGTCGGCCAGGTCACCCACCACGGCGAGTTGTCGCGGCCGTTCGCCCTCGGAGGTGTCAGAGTCGAGGACGCGCTCGGGCCCCCACCCGCCGCTGGCCTCGAGCGCCTCGAGGCGGCGATGGAGTGCTCGGGAAGGCGGCGCCGCGGTGCCGACGTTCTCGCCGAGCGCGACACGCTCGACGAGCGGATCGGCCACGCGCTGCGCTCGCATCGCCGGGGCGCGGCCCGGCGCGCAGGAGAGGGTGGCGCGCGCAGCCGCCGACGCGGCGAGTGTCACGGGCACGAGACGGAGGTCCGCGCGGCGCAGGCGACCGACGGCTTCGAGGTCGAGGTCGAGTCGTGAACTCATCTTCCGCCGCAGACGGCGGTCGGAACCTCGGGCTGCCGACGGCGACGATGGACATCGTCGCCTCGCTCGCCGCCCACAGGGCACTCAGCACCGAGCAGGTGCGCCTCATCCACATGCCCGAGGTCCGGCGCCGATGGAGCCAGAAGGTCATGGTCCGGATCGCGGCGGCGGGTCTCGTCGACCACGCCACGTCGACGGTCCCTCGCGGACGCCTCTGGTTCCCGACCGAGGGCGGCGTGAGGGCGGCCGTCGACCTCGGCGCGCTTCCTCGGGCGCCGCGGGTCCTCGACGCCCGGGAAGCGCTGGGGCCGCTCCAGGCGCACACCTTCGCGGTGAACCAGTCAGCTATCGCCTTCCTCGGCGCCGCCCGCGAGCGCGGGGACGACTTCGGACCCCTCGCCTGGCGCCACGAGGTCGTCCACCCGCTGGCGGAGGGCGCGAGACGCCGGCGGGCCGGGGCGGTGATCGCCGACGCGGTGTTGAGCTACGTCCGGGCCTCGGGCGGGAAGGTCTTCGTCGAGCACCGCTTCCTCGAGCTGGACCGCGCCACCCTGGCGGTCGACGGGATGGCAGCCGAGCTCGCCCGATATGCCGACCTCTCCAGGGCGGCGGGCGAGGGAGGCGAACCACTCTGGCGGCGGCGCTATCCGAGCTTCCCGAGCGTCGTCTGCGTCCTCGCCGGCGCCAGGCGCGAGCTGCTCGTCCGTCGCCGCGACACCGCGCTCGCGCTGCTCCGGGCCGAACCGCAGCTGACCCGCACCCCGGAGGTCGAGATCCGCGTCTGCCTCCTCGAGGAGCTAGTCGCGCGAGGCCCTTTCGCACCGATCTTCCGCTCGCTCCGCGATCCGGGACGGGCGGTCGACTGGCTTGGCAAACGACATGAGGAGGGCGGAAGGTGACGAGCACGACGAGGACGAAGCGGCTCACGCGACGGCGTGATCGCGGCGAGCATTGCGAGTCGGACGGAGGGCGCCGGAACCGAAAAGGCGCCCCGAGGCTGCTCCAGGGCGACTGTGTCGAGGTCCTCAAAGAACTCGAGCCGATGAGCGTCGGCGCGGTCGTCTGCGACCCGCCCTACGCGATCGGCTGGCAGGGCGAGCGCTGGGACTCCGGCGCGATCCGCGAGGCGGCGGCCCGCCACGGGCACGGCCGCCTCTCCAAGCCCGAGGCGTTCGAGGCCTGGTGCGGCATCTGGGGCTCGGAGGCCCTGCGGGTGATGAAGCCGGGCGCCTTCCTGCTGGCCTTCGGCTCGCCGCGGACCCATCACCGGCTGGCCGCGGGCCTCGAGGACGCGGGCCTCGAGATCCGCGACACGGTGATCTGGCTTCACTCGCGTGGGATCTCGAAGTCGCGCCATTACGCCGGCGGCCGGGCAACGACGCTGAAGCCGGCGATAGAGCCGATCGTAGTCGCGCGGCGGCCGAACGAGGGCACCACCGAAGAGACGATCGGACGCCACGGGACCGGCGCCCTCAACGTCGAGGACTGCCGGGTCGAGGGCCGGCATCCGGCGAACGCCGTAGTCACCCACGACGAGGGATGCACCGCCGAGGCCTGCGCGCCGAGTTGTGCGGCGGCCCTCCTCGACGCGGCCGCCGAGGGTGGAGAGGGTGGGGTCGGCACCCAGCTTCGACCGACCCGGTTCCTCTACTGCCCGAAGCCGACCCGCACCGAGCGCGACGCGGGCTGCGAGGAGTTCCCCGAGCAGGCGTTCAACCTCCTGCCCAGCACCGGGAAGAGCCGGCCGACGCGCAACCCGCACCCGACGCTGAAGCCGATCGAGTTGATGCGTTGGCTCGTCCGCCTGGCCTGCCCCGCCGGCGACCTCGTCCTCGACCCGTTCATGGGCAGCGGCACCACCGGGGTCGCGGCGGCGCTCGAGCGACGGCGGTTCTGCGGCATCGAGAAGGAGGAGGGTTTCGTCGAGATCGCGAGGGCGAGGATCGACCACTGGGCCAGCGGCGCCGGTCGCCGAGCAGGAGATGACGCAGTCGGGAGTCCGGCTCACCGCCCTTTGGGGAGCCGGCGGCGCCGATGAGCACCGCCGCCGCCGAGGAGGTGCGCGAGCTGCGGCTCGCGCCGGAGTCGATCGAGGCGCTGGCCGTCCGGCTCGCGGAGATCCTGCGCTCGGATGAGGGCCCCGACGAGGACGGCGACGACCTCATCTCGGCGGCGGAGGTCGCCAGGCGCTACGGCGTGCAGCGGAGGTGGGTCTACGAGAACCGCGACTTCCTCGGCGCGGTCGAGCTCGGCACCGGCACGCGGCCGCGCATCCGCTTCGACCCGAGGTTCCTCGACCGCCGGATCGGGCCGCCCGAGGACGGGGAGCCGCGGGAGGCGGATGTGCGTCGATCCACGTGGATCCGGGCAGCACGCATATCCGACTCGCTTTCGTCGCGAACCAGAGCTAACGTCACGCGACCAAGTGAATTCGTGTCGGGGGCGGCGCGCGAACGCCCCCCCCGACGTGGCGCCCAGTAGGGGGCGCGACGATTGAGGCTACTCCCCGAGGGCCCGATCGATGCTGCCCGCTGCGAGGACGCCGCCGAGGAAGGAGGCAGTCCGGGATGACCGAGGGGGCAAGGAGCGCCGACAACCTGGTGGTGCGCGGGCGTCGTGGCGTCCGCACCTACTCGATCTCCTGGCAGGCCGGCCACCGGCGGCACCGCCTGCGCCTCGGCAGCGAGCGCGACGGCCTCGACGAGCGGAGCGCGGCGACCGCCGTCCGCCTGATCCTCGCCTGGCCGACCGCACCGACTCCGAGGCTGGTCGGGACCCTCGTCCGCTGGGTGCTCGCGTTGGAGAGGGAGCGCGCCCGTGGCTAGGCGGAAGAAGGAGGGCGAGGTCATCGTCCGGATCACGAAGAAGGGCCGCAAGTTCGCCCTTCGCTTCCGTGCCTACGGCAAGCGCCGCTACGTCACCCTGGGCTACGAAGGTGAAGGCGACCCGCCGCTGGACGACGAGCGCGCGGGTGAAATCCTCGACGACACCCTCGCCGACGTGCGCCGCAAACTCTGGGTGGCGCCCTCGCCTCGCAAGCCGAAATCGAAGGAGGACGCAGGCGATGCGGGCGGGAAGGCGAAGGGACCAATCCTCTTCGGCCCCTTCGCGAAGAGCCTCGTCGAGGACCGGAAGGACCACGTCTCCGAGAACCAACACGACTATCGCGAATGGGGACTGAGCCACCTGATCCCCTTCTTCGGCGAGGTCCCCCTGCTTGAGATCGACGCCGAACTGATCGACGAGTACGTCGTCTTCAAGGTGAAGGAGGCGGCGACGCTGGCGGCGGCGATCGAGCGCGGTCGGCCGAAGCGCGACTCGCGAGGGATGGTTCGCAGACCCCTCAAGGCGGCCTCGATCAACAAGACCGTCGACATCCTCCAATGGGTCCTCGGCATCGGCCTCGAATACAAGAAGCGGACGGGGCTGACCGAGAACGCCGCGATCGGGGAGAACCGGCGGGTCAAGGAGCCGGACCGCCGCCCCGTCCATCTGGACTCCGCCGAGCAGATCGAGGGCCTCCTCGTGGCCTGCGCCGAGCTTGACCGCGACCCGCGCTGCCACTGCGAGGAACGCGAGGCCATCGTCGCGACGCTGGTCTTCGCCGGGCCGCGCGCCGAAGAGCTGTGCCATCTGCTCTGGCGCGACGTGGATCTCGCCAACGGCCGGATCTTCATCGGTCGCTCCAAGACGCAGGCGGGCCTGCGCGAGATCCCGATGGAGGGTCTCCTCCGCGACACCCTCGCCGCCCACAAGGCGCGCGCCTACCGCAGCGGCCCCGACGATCTCGTCTTCCCGACCGGGACCGGCGGTCGGCGGACGAAGGACAACCTGCGCCAGCGGGTCCTCGAACTCGCGTTCGAGCGCGCCGACGAAGTCCTCATCGCCCGCGGGATGCTCCCGTTGCCCATCGGGCTCACCGCGCACAAGCTGCGCCACACCTTCGCCTCGGTGATGAGCGCCTGCGGCGCGGACCCGATCTCGCTGATGGAAGCCCTCGGGCACACCGACCCCGCCTTCACCCTGCGCGTCTACACGCACATGATGAAGCGCGACAAGGCCGAGCGCGACCGTCTGAAGGCGCTGGTCAAGGGCGAACGGGTCCTAGCCCTGGAGGCGCCGCCGCCGGAAATCCTCGCGCTCGGCGACTACGAGCCGGCGGTCCTCCGCGGCCTGGTGGATCTCGGCGGCCGGGCGAGGAACAAGGAAGTGGTCGAGTTCGTCGGCGAGGCCCTCGCCGGTCGCCACACGACGAAGGACCTGGAGAAGCTGCCGAGCGGTGAGCCCCGCTGGAAGCCGAGGCTCCGCCGCGCCTACATCAGCCTGGAGCAACGCGGCTGGATCGAACCGACCGGCACCCGGGGCGAGTGGAGGCTGACGAAGGTCGGCCGGGCGAAGGCGGCGCGCGACGCCGGGCGGGCGACCCCGGCTGTCGGGCAACCGGAACGCAGGTTGAGGCTGGTCGCATGACCGGCCTCCGGACGAGAGAGGTGGTGTCGAGGATGAGCGAGGCCGATGTGAGCAAGGAGAGGGATGAGGTCAACCGTGGGCTCGCCGAGAGCCTGGCCCGCGAGATGAAGGCGCGCGACGCCTCGGTGGCGGCGCTCGCCTGGGCCACGAAGATCCCCGAGAGCCGGATCGAAGGGATCTTGCGCGCCGAGATCGAAGCGACGGTTTTCGAGGTGCCGATGTTCGCCGAAGCTCTCGGCGCGCGGCCCGAGGACCTGGTCGACGGCTGGGACGGCTGAGGGGAGGGGTCGCGCCGATGCCCGCCAGCTGGATACAGATCGACGAGGAGGCGCTGGCGGCGATCGCCGAAGTGGCCGCGCCGTTCGTCGACTGCCCCAACGACGTGATCCGCCGTCTTCTCGATCTCCCGAGAACCGGGGCGCGTCTCGCCCCCGCGCCACGGGCGACCACCCCCGCAGCGGGGCGCGGAAGCGGCGAGTTCCTGCGCGAGGCCGACTTCGAACTTCCGATCCTCCGAGCGCTGGCGAGCCACGGCGGCAAGGCCTCGCGCCCGGTGGTGATGGAGGCGATAGAGGCGGATCTTGGCCCGCGCCTTTCCGAGTCCGACCGGGAGCCGATGAAGAACGGCGAGGAGCGGTGGAGGAACCGGGCGAGCTTCTGTCGCCGCCGGTTGCTTGCGGCGGGCCGCCTCCGCTACGGCTCTCGGCGCGGGACCTGGGAGTTGAGCGAGGAGGGCGCGGAGCGCCTCCGCCGGCTCGAAGCCGAGGCCGGCCCAGACCTTCAGCAAGAAGAAGAACCACGCCCGCAGGCCGGCGAAGGCCGGCAGGGCGACCAACCCGAACGAGAGGAGTGATGTCGATGACCGATGTCGCCGCAGGAGATCCGAACACCGACTACGCGCTGAGTGTGCTCCGGCACGACGCGGTTCGCCCGAAGCTGGAGGAGGTGATCGCGAGCCATCGCTCCGACGGCTCGCTCGACCCCGCCAGCCTGGGGGACGACCTCCGGCCGCTGGTCGAGGAGATGCTCGACTGCACCTCGGTCGAGGATTGGCAGCTAGCGGCTCTCTGCCTGATCGAAGAGGACGCCGCCGCCTCGGTCGAGGCGCGTCCGCCCTCGATCGCCGGGCGGCGGCGGCAGCACCCTCGGAGGAGGGCCGCATGATCGTCTCCGCCCTCGCACTGGGGGTCCTTGCGGTGCTCGCCGTCGCGCTCGCCGGGGGCTTCCTGCTGCGGCTGCTCGGGAGCCTGGCGATCCTCGCCGGGCTCACCGCAGCAGCCGTCCGAGGCGATCCTCTCGGCCTGCTGATCGCCGTGCTCGGAGGCCTGATGGTGGCGCTGGGGCGGTCCCGGCCGCTGGACCGCCGGAGGCGCCACGTCTGAGATCAGCGACGGTGGCCCGACCCCTCGGCGGCGGCCTCCTCGTCGGGTGTTCGGGGGCCGACTTGACTGGTGGGCCGACCCAGAGCTAACACGTGTGGGCAACGAACTGATCGTCAGATGCAGAGCCAAAAACAACAGCAGGGAAGGAAGACCATGTACACCATCACCGAGGAGGGCACGGTCGTCACCGAATGGGCGGCAGGCGAGGAGCGCCGCCGGTTCCTGATGGCCGCGCTGGCCCACGATACGGTCGATGACGCCGTCACCGAGCTGCTCTTCGAGCACGTCGTCCTCGGCAAATACCACTGGACGGTCGTCGCCAACTCCTTGGCGCCGCTCCTCAGCGAGGCGACCAGCGTTGCCGACGAGGCCGACTGGGCGGCCGTCGCGGAACACGTCCTCGACCCCGAGGCGCCACCTGTCGACGCCGACGGATCGCGCCGCTCCGAGCAGGGAAACGTGTTCGGGATCTCCATGATCCGAGCGTTCCTCCGCGCCCTTGCCGACGATCCGTTCGTAGGCGAGCGGCTCCGGCGCCGGCCGGAGGTCGAAAGGCGTGGCTTCGATCCGGCCTACCGAGGAGGCGTGGTCAAGGAGGAGATCCTCGACGCCCTCCGATCGGGCACCGAAGAGGACTGGAACGTCGTCGCCGGCCAGTTGATCACGGAGGCCCGCGAGGTGACCGGGCCGGGGGCGAAAGGGGGGACCGACTGATGGCGGCGTCACGGATCACCATCGACCGGGGTACCCGCGCCGAAGCTCGCCGCCTGCGGCGAGACTGGAACTGGGGCGCTGAGCAGAGGGCTTCGGTCTTCCTCACCCCCTCGCTCGCGAGGCGCTCTCTGCGGGCCGCCGGTTATCGGCCGGGCGGAGGAGGCGGCTGGATCGGACCCGACGGCGAGCGCCTCGGGGATCTCGATGAGGCCGTCCGGTTGGAGTTCACCGCTGCCGCGTTGGCGGGAGCCGAGGCCCGATCCGATCCGATGGAGGAGGCGCTGCGACAGATCCGCGAGGTGGCGAAGGTGCCGGCAGGCCAGGCGCTCCTGAGTCCCGAGGAGCGCATCCGCGCCCTCACCGCGAAGGTCGAGCGGATCGGCAACATCGCCGCCGACAGGGCGCCGGACGAGGATTGGCGACCTGCACTGATCGAGGAGACCGGCGGTACCGCGTGAGCGCGTCGCCGGACTCCCGTCGGCGGATCGAGGGACCCGCGTCCCCCGCGCGCCTCAACTTCTGCGAGGCCGTCGAACGGCTGCGTCGCGAGTGCGGCCTCTTCCCGGGGGCGCTCGTGGCCCCCTCGAAGATCGAAGCGGGCGAGCAGGAAGAGATCCTGCGCGGAGAGCGCAGCCTGGGGGTGGACGCGATCTACCTCCTCGCAGGCGCGCTCGGCGTCGCGCCCGAGGTCCTCTTGGAAGGAGTCGAATGGCACCCGCCCATCGGACACGGGTCGGGTTGGACGATCACTGGAGGTGGTCAGGATGGGTGAAGGGAAGATCCCAGAGCGCGGCGGCGGCGCGGCCGAGGCCGAATTGCTGGTCGCACTGCGCCATGAGCTGCGCAGGAAGATCCTCCGGGCGATGTTCGGGGACGGCGGCGCGATCAGCCCACGCCAGTTGTCGAAGGTGCTGAAAGAGCCGCTCTCGAACGTCAGCTACCACGTCCGGGTGCTGGCCGACTGCGCGGCCGTCGCGCTGGTCGACCAGAAACCCGTGCGCGGGTCGATGCAGCACTTCTACTCTCCGACGGTCGAGCGGCCCTGGGCGCTGGAGATGCTCGGCGTCGGCGCCGACGGCGAGGTCGCGGGGACCGCCGCCGAGGCTGGGCGCGCCTCGACGGGGGAGGAGGAGTGACGATGACCCCGCATGGGGCGCCCGCCTGCGGCGGTGAAGTTCGCGAGGTCGAGGACGGCGGCAGGATCTCGGAGGCGGTGGTTCGCGACTTCCTGCTCGCATGCCTTCGCCACGACGCGCTCCACGATGTCGTGGTCGAGAGGATCGATGCGATGGCGACCGAAGGCCAACTCGAGATCTCGCGCGTGGCCGCGCTGCTGCCTCGCCTGCATGGGGAACTCCTCGCCGTGGTGCGGTGTCCGGACTGGATCTACGCCGCAGGCGCGCTGATCGATGCATACCGCGATGCGACCGAGGAAGAAGGAGTGCCGCGATGAACACGCCGACCATCGACCGCGACGGCCGGGACGCTGTGGTGGAGCTGATGGGCCACCGCCTCTTCGTGAGGGAGGAGACCGGGCTCACGGACGAGCACTCCGACGAAGCGCCGATCACCCGCTACCGCGACGATCTCCAGCTTATGACCGACCTCGCGTGGTTGCCCCGATGGTGGCTGATCGAGCTTCGGATGCCAGAGGCCGACCAGGCCGAGTTCGGATTCTCGCTTCAGCCTGATCGGCTGCGGCGGGCGCTCAGGCGAGTAGGCCGCTACGCCGAGGAGGCGTGCCGATGTGACCCGAAGGTCGACGACGAACAGAGGAAGGTCTTCGAGCGGGCCGGAAGATCCTGCTCGCGGGTCCTCGAAGAACTGGAACGACAAGGAGGAGAGAGATGAGGAACAGGACCGAGCCCGGGCGGAAGGTCCGCCCCCTCGCGTCGCACGCGAGCGAAGGCGGGGAGGGATGTTCTTGATCGCCGCCGACCCCGTCGTCTACGTCCCCGCTGGCGACCACCCGGCGACCGGGTCGATCGCGCCCGGGTCGGGCATCGTCGGCCGGCCCGACGGATCAGGCCTCACGGAGATCTACTTCGAGGGGGGCATCTACGACCAGATCAACATGGCGAGCCTGGCAGACCGCGTCGCGCACGCATATGGCAGGCTGGCGGAGAACTACCCGACCGCGGCGAGGATGGTGGTGCCCCAGGACGCGATCATCGCGGTCGGCACCTATGTGCCCGGTGAGCGCAGGATCGAGCTGACGGGCCCCGACTCGGCGTCGCTCGTCGCCCGGTGGCTCGCCCCTGGCGAGCAGCAGCTCGACCCGACCGAGTTGATCTGTCGGCGGGGACCGGCCTGAGAAGGATGTGCTGCCTGCGACGGATCGGGTCGGCCGGCCAGTGAAGCTCGACGTGTACATCGATCTCATCATCGCCCTCGAGATCGCGTTGGTCGTCGCCGACGGGATCCTGGGCGCTTGTGCTTGGACGCCGCCGTTGGCCGGCGCGACTGCCGGCGCCGTCCTCGGATACCTGGTCGTCTACGTCCTCGTCGAGGTCCTCGACCGCCTCGTCCTGATCCACGGCGACCGGGAAAGGCTCGACCGCGAACTCGCAAAAGGGCGCGGGAAACGCGAGGGGGAGTGGGGGAAGAGAGATGACCCCGGGGGGCAGGCGGCTTCCGACCGGGGGGCAGGTCCCCAACGCTCCCGACCGGGGAAGAAGTAGGCGACTTGACTCTGTCGCGCGACCAGAGCTAACACTTGAGACGTCAAGCAGCGAGCGACGAGGGAGGTTCCGAGATGAAGACCAACAGCCGATACAGCGACCGGATCATGGAGGTCGCCGGGTGCGACCTCCGCGACGCCCTGGTCATTGAGAACGCGATGCGCTGGGAGGCCGGCACCGGGTTCAACCCCGGCACGCTGGACCACCTGAGCGCCTCCGAATTCGACACGATGGTCCTCGCCACCAAGGCGGCGTTCTCCGCCCGCCCCGACCTCAAGGCCGAGATGATCAGGGAGGCCGAAGCCGAAGGCCTCATCCCAGCGGCGGCGGGCGCCTGATGCCTGCGGTCAAGGTGAGGCGCGAGGACGGGTCGGCGGCCACCGTCGAGGTCGAGGCCAGGCGCCACTACGAGGTGGAGATCGAGGGCGACGGCGAGGAGTGGTACATGCGCTACGAGATCGCCGGAGGCGATACGCCGGAGGAGGCCGGACGAGCGTGCTCGCTTGAGGACTGCGAGCGGATCGCAGGCTCGCGCCTCCTCTCGCAGGCCGAAGTCGCGGTCTTGGGTCCTGAACGGCATGACCATCGCCGGGGAGGACGGAGAAGGCGACTTGACTCCGTCGAGGGGCCAGAGCTAACACTTCAGACGTCAGGCGAGCGACGAGGGAGGTTCGAGATGAAGACCAAGAAGATCGAGGCCTACAAGGTCCGCAAAGGGGACCGGGTGGTCGACGACGGCCCACACGACACGACGCGGATCCGCGAGGTGGAGAACGTCTCGGCACATCTCGGCGGCCGCGAGCTTGCCATCGAGTTCAAGCAGGGGCCGGGCCTGATCGTCCGCCCCGATCTCTTCCTCAAGGTCGATGAGGAGAATCGGCTGGCCCGCACCGACGCCTATCTCGGCTACCCGAAGGTCGCCCCCGACGCCGACGAAATCGGGGCCGGGGACGACGTGGTCATCCTCGACGGCGAGGGCGGGATCGCGAACGAGGGCGTCCTGCGCGACGTTCAGGACGAGCGCGCCGAAGTTCAGGTAGGCCGCTCTTGGATCACGGTGCCACTCGGGGCCGTCGCCCATCCCGACTCGGCGCAGGCCGAAGCCTGCGCGATGTTCGGCGGGGAGGACGACGGCGGCTACATCGCAGACCGCCTGAAGGCCAGCGGCGAAGGCTACGAGTGGAGCTAGCGGGCGACCGGAGACCGACCCTCGCAAATACCCGCTAGTCGCGAGGTACGAGGTCCCAGCGCCTTCCCCCGCGCCCGCCCATCAGGCGGGCGCGGCCTTGTCCGGCCACGTGTGGCCCCCAGCCCTGATCGCGGCCCTTACCCCTCGGGCCTGCCTCGGAGGCCCACAGGAGGGCGGACACGGCGACGTTTCACGCCGGTCGCCCGCTCGGATCGGCGGATCCGGGCAGATGATCCTTCGGCAACGGGGCGCTCATCGGCGTCGCCGCAGGCCGTCGCCGGGCGCGCCGCCAGCGGCGCAGCCGCGTCGACAGTTGGGCCGCGCTGGTCGGAGGGTGGCGGTAGGGCACCTCGATCCCGAGCGCGCGCAGTTCGTTGATCACCCCGCCGACGGCCGAAGGCGTCAGGTCCAGGGCGTCCCCGATCGACCGCGTGCTCGCCCCTTCGCCCCACATGCGCAGGAGGCGTTCCTGACGCTCCGCCTTCGTCGGCGGTCCTTCGCCCTCGGCGTATTCGGGCGGCGGCAGCGGCCGCACGTACCAATCGCACGTCCCTGCGAGCAGCGTGGCGAGGTCGACCTCGAGGCCGTGGGCCAGGATGAGGAGGTTCATCGGTCGGGGCAGGGCGGCGCCCGACTCGATCGCGCTGAAGTGCCGGCGGTAGATGCCGGTCCTGGCCGCGACCTCCTCCTGTGAGAGGTCGAGCCGGCGCCGGAGTCGGCGGATGTTCGCCCCCAGCCTCGGTCCGAACCTAGGCTCCGATTCGGCGGCGCCGCCCTCGAGCGTGAGAGCCTCGTTCGCCCGCTCCCAGATGATCCCCCGGGTGATGGCCGCCAGCGGAACCCGGAGTCCCGCCGCGAGGCGTACGGCCGTCATCAACCTCGGTTCGGACCGTCGGGTCTCTGCCCGCCAGACGTTGTCCAACCTCATCTCGGTCGCTTCGGCGAGCTGTTCGAGGCTGAGGCCGGCGGCGAGGCGGTGTCGTTTCAGGTTGGCCGCCATCCGGGCATGCAGCCTGGCGACGTCTTCCACCACGGTCGCCATGTCCCCCTGGGGACCCGATGCGTCCTCGACCGGCATGGCGCCCGCAGCGCGTCGCCCGGCCACACGGGAGGGAAGGTGGATCCCCCGCGCGCGAAGCCGACGGACGATGCCTTCCACCGAGGGTTGGGTGATCCCGATCTCCGCGGCGATCTCCGCCGCCGTCAGATCATCGCGCCAGAGCCTCGTGACCGCCTCGTCGTTGGCGTGGAAGTCATGGCGTCGCCCGCGCCCCCTCGCGACCGGCGGGGTCCGATCGGATGGCTCCCACCTCATCCCTCGCAGGAGGAACTCGGCGGGGACCTCGAGCGAGCGCGCGATCGTCAGGAGCCCCTGCAACTCGGGTTGGCGGATGCCGGACTCGATCAGGCCTGCGCCAGAGGTGTCGGCCAGTCCGAGATCGCGCTGGCGAAGGTGCCGACGGGCCCTCGCGTCCTTCACGTTCCGGGCGATGACGGCGGCCACATCCGTGCGGCTCTCGACGGTCACGACCTCGGTCGCCTCCTCGAAGGCGAGCTCGCCGGGCGGCAGGACGGTGAGATAGCCCGCCAGGCGCTCGGCGTCGGATCTCCTCTCCCTCGGCTTCCGGGCGGTCTCCCCAGGATTCCAGAAGATCCCCTCCAGCAGGCCATCGAGGGTGGAGTCGAGTGCCGCCGCCAGGCGCAGGCCCTGGAGGACCCCGGTCTGGGCCCTCCCTGCCTCCAGCTGCGACACCCACGACGATCCGAGGTGGCTTCCGGGTCCGCCCACCTCGGCGGCGAGCGCTTCCTGCGTCATCCCCGCCGACTCGCGCAGACCTCGAAGGTTGGCGCCGAAGCGGCGGAAGCCAGGACTCCCGGCCCCGGTCTCCGGCCCCTCGTCCTCCCACGGATCTTCGGCCGGGGTGACGCCGGCATCGCCGTCGGGCACTTCGGCCCGGTCGGCATCGGCGAGCATCGGTCGATTCCTCAGCGGGCGGCGATTGGCCGTCTCGCCCGCCGCCGCCGCCGCATCCTCTGTGAGAGCTGCGCCGGGGTCAACGGCGCCTTCCGATAGGGCACGTCGACCCCGAGATCGCGCAGTCGATTGACCGCGGCGAAGACGGTCTGGGGCTTGATTTCGAGGGCTTCGGCGATGCCGCGAAGGTCGACGTTCTGGTTCCACAGCAGCAGTAGTTGTTCCTGCCGGGAAGCCGACTCTGCGGCCTCCTGCGCCTCCGTCATCGCGAGAGGGAGAAGGGGCCGCACGTACCAGTCACGGAAGCCCTCGAGAAGATCTTCGACCTCCACCTCCAGCGCGCGGGCGAGCATCAGGAGGGAGATCGGGCGAGGCGTGCTCCGGCCATGCTCGAGGGCGTTGAAGTAGTTGCTCCGCCTGCCGACCCGGCGCGCGACCGTGGCTTCGGCGAGACGGGCCGACTGTCGGAACCGCCGGGCGTTCTCGCCGATGACCACGGCGGGCGAGCGGTCCGTCGGCTTGGGGTGGCGGGCGAGCAGGAACGACCTCGCGGCGTGGTCCCATCGCAGGCCCTCGGTCAAGGTGGAGCAGGTCACCCGCAACGAGGCGGCCAGCCGGACGAGATGGGTGAGGAAGAAGTTCGGGCCGACCCTCTCGAACTGGGAGACCGAGTTGGCGGCGGAGAACCCGCCCAGCGCACCGAGCGGTTCCTGTTTTAACCCCTGCCGACGACGGTGGCGGCGGAGGTGTCCCGCCACGACCATCGCGGCGTCCTTTTCCTCGATCGGATCGCTCGCCCGGAGATCCTCCTCGCGCCGGAGGGCCAGTTCGTCCTCGAGGTCCTCATCGGTCCAGGTGGCGGGGTCGGCCGACAGGCTGCGTCCCCTCCTGCGCAGGCGTTCGATGCAGCGACTCACCGTCGGCTCATCGGCGGAGGCTTCCCTGGCGATCGCAGACGGCTCCTTTCCTTCGCGGCAACCCCGAAGGACCAGGGCGTCGAGCGAGTGAAGATCGCGGGTCCGCCCTCGGCGGCCCGCCGCCTCCCCCCATGCGTCGGGCGGGCCGATCTCAGCCCAATGCATCCCCGAAAGAAGCGTCCCGACCGTCACCTCCAGCTCCCGCGCCAGCGCGATCACCGTCGTCAACGTCGGTTCGATCTGACCGAGCTCGATCTTCGAGACGTGGGTCTGTTCGAGTCCGATGGTTGGCCCGAGGTCCCGCTGGGAGACATGGCGCCGGCGCCTGGCGTCCCTCACGTTGCGGCCGATGACCGCCGCGACCTCTCCTTGGGTGGATACCGGGATGGAGGGTCCGTCCGTCCGCAGGTGAGCCGGACGGGTGGAGAAGTAGCCCTGGGACCGAACCGCCCGAAGTCCCGAGGCCGAGCGGTCGGAGCCCAGCCGGCCGGGATTCCAGAAGATCCCGGCGGTGAGCCGGTCGATCCCGGTGTCGAGGGAGCCGGCTAGTTTCAGCGCGACGAGGAGGGTCGGGATATGGCGCCCCGCCTCGAAGTAGCTGACGGCCGCCGACGTGATGCCGGATCTCGTCGCGAGTTCGGCCTGCGTGACGCCCGCTTCTCGGCGAAGCTCGGCGATGTTGGCGCCGAGCTGGAGCGGCACCCCGCCGGTGGGCACGAGCTGCCCCGGCCCGAGGTGCCCGTCGTCGGGATCGTCGACGACGGACTGGACGAGGTCGGTGTCGTCCTCGGGGACCTCGGCCGGGTCGCTCGCGGTGGTCAAGACGCCTTCTCGCCCGGCCCGCCTTTCAGGTCGTAGGCGCGGGGTTTGTCCTTGGCGCGTCTGACCGGGCTGTCGTCGGCCTTCGCCTTGCGCTCGAGGCAGTTGGCGACCGCCCCGGACGAGCGGCCGATGGCCTTGGCGATGGCGCTCGCGCCAAGCGGGAGGGCATCCTCGCTTTTGCGCATGTGGGCGATCACGAGGCCGTCGAGTTCTCCCGGACGGAGTCGTTTGGCGCCGCTGCGGTTCGCCTTCGGCTTCTCCGCCTTGGGCTTGGTCGTCGCCTTCGATTTGGCCGGGGCCATGCCCGCCGACCGGCCGCCTTTCGACTTCGCGGGTTTGGTCCTCGGTTTCGCTTTGGGCTTGCTCTTGGTGCTCATGCTGATGCCTCCGTCCTGTCGATTTCTTCCAGAAGGGCCTCGCACACCTGCTCGGCCCGGTCGAATAGGTCTTCGGGGCTGCCGTCGAGTGGTGACGCCCCCGCCGCCGAGGCCGCCTTTGCGTCCGCCAGCGCGCGCTTGATCGCGGGGCGCAGCCGCTCGACCGGGAGACGGCGCAACTCGAACTCGGTCTCCTCGTCGCCTGGCAGGCCGAGGATGCCGAGGCACCATCGCTTGAGCCAGTCGAGATCCAGCATCAGAGCCCTGTCGTCGGCGAACCAGGCCGCGACGAGGTCGTCGTCGATGCCCCGCTCGCACTCGCGCATGATCCGCAGGTCGGCGCTGACGAAGTAGCGGTAGACCATCAGGTCGACCAGGGTGTCCCTGGCGTTGCGGTCCAGGAGGGTCGTCGTCTGTCCCATCAAGCACTCCTTTGTCGTTCGGGTAGGTCTGGAAGAAGCTGCGTCACGCTTTCCGGGTCCTCGCCGCGGGCGTCGTCGGTCGGCTCCGGCCAGCGCTCGCACATACGCACGACCAGGGCGAAGGCCCTCATGGCCGCCTCGAAATCTCTCCTGATGGCGCAGATCTCCGCTTCGGTGATCGGCCGCTCGACCCGTCGATCCCAGAGGAGGTCGTAGGCCTCGTCGATGACCCGACGTGCCTCGGCGCGCACGCCGTCCATCGCCCAGAAGGCCACGTCGCGGTCCTGCCGCCAGCGGCGGTGCTGCGGGGACTCGGGAAGGTCGACCGGGTCGGCCGCCTCGAGGTGCCGCTGGCCGGCCTCGGTGATCCTCCACTCCTTCCAGCGGATCCGCCAGCGTGGAACGTCGCTCGAATCTAGGAGGCCGCCGGTTACCAGCCGCCCCAGTGGCGGGCGCAGGCGGGTGGTGGCCCCGCCGTTGTATCGCCAACCGAGGTGCTCTGCGATCTCCTTGACGCCGACCCGCCGCTCCCCGATCCGCTCGGCCCTGGCGACCGCCGCGAGCACCGCGTCATCTGAGACGGGACCGGATGGGCCGAGTTCGCTGGTGGGCTGTCGGTCCTTTTCGCTCATCCGGCGCCTCCCTCCTCATCAGGTCCGTCCTCGGCGGCGGCAGCCTCCAGGGCCGAGGGACCCGCGGCACCGTCGGTCGGGTCGGGGAAGAAGTCGCCCGGCTCGACTTCGAGCGCGGCGGCGAGCAGGCGGATCTCCGAGGAGCCCGCCTCCCTGGCGGCATAGATCAACTCGACGACCGCCAACACGTCCAGACCGGACTGCGCCGCCAGCTCCCCGATGGTGAGGTCGCGCGACTCGCGCAGGCCGTTGACCTTGTCCCCGAAATTCCGGCGTTCGCGCGTCTCTGCCGCCTCGACGTTCACCCGCTTGTAGCGCCATCGGCCGGCGTGGATCTCCCTGGCCTGAGCGTCGACGAGCGCAAGAAGGACGGCCAGGAGGTCCCGCTGGGACCGGCGTTCCTCCTCGTGGGGGGCGCCGTTGAACACCGCGACATGAATCTCCAGCAAGGCGATCGCCCCGTCGCCCGGAAGCTCCTCGCCCTCCCGCAGCCAGCGCACGATGTCGGCGGTCAGCAGGAGCGCCTTCGCCCCCTCCTCGCTGATCTCACGCTTGGCGGCGTCTTCGAGCATGTCGGAGAGCTCGCCTTCGAGGCTCTCGGCGACCCGTCGCCGTGCCGTCGGGTCCAACCGTTCGGATCGATCCTGGGCGGGCCTGACGAGATCGGCGGCTCGGGAAAGGGCCACCGAGAGGCCGGTGCGCGCCTTTCCAAGCTGATCCCGGATCGAGACTGCCTGTTCCTGCGGACCGGAGGTCGCGCCTCCCGTCGCGTCGGCCATCTGGCGGGCGGAGATCATGGCGCCACCAGGCTGTAGCCGATGCCCCAGGAGTTGACGACGTACTTATTGTCCTCGGGGTCGAGCTTTCTCCTCAGTCGGCTCGCGTGGCTGTCGAGGGTCCGGGTCTTGCCCGCGGGAGCCTTGAAGCCCCAGACGTCCCGGAGAAGTTCGTCCTTCGAGAACACCCGCGTCGGGTCCTCGGCGAGGACGAGCAGGAGGACGAACTCTTTTTTCGCGAGATGAACCTCCCGCTCGCCGACCGTGACCTTCCGCCGCGCAGGGTCGATCAGCAGCTCCCCTACCCGGGTCGGTTTCGCCTGGCGGTTGTGACGCCGTCGCAGGATCGCCTTGATGCGCCCTTTCAGGTCGTCGTAGGAATAGGGCTGCCGTGCCATGTAGTCGTCGGCGCCGAGCTGGATCGCACGCGCCCGGTCCCCGGTGTCACCGACGAGGGCGATGATCGCCAGGTTCGGGTCGTAACGATCCTCGACTCCGTCGGCCTCGCGGATGGTCCTGATGACCTCGAGGCCGGGCATGTCCGGCAGGTCCAGGGAGAGGACAAGGATGTCGGGGCTGTTGTACCGACAGAACCGGAGTGCGTCGGCGGCCGTCGACGCCGGCAGGACCTCGAAGTAGTCCGCGACGAGGTGGTCGGAGAGCATCTCGAGGGTGCGCTCGTCTCCGTCGCAGATGAGGACGGTCGCGATCTCCTCTATCTGCACCACCGGCGATCACCGCCTTCAGGTTCCGGGTGCCGGGTGTCGCGTCTTGGCATAGGTCGTCCTCCTCGGGTGCAGGGGGCACCGGCCCGGACGGGTGGGCACCCCTAGATCGCGTCGGCTGCGCCTTCGGGACCCCGGCCGTTGGTGGCGGCGGTGGGCCGGGGTCCCTCCGGCGATGCGGCGGCGTGACCGTAGCTCTGGGATCGCGACCAAGCGAGTCGGAATCGAGCCGGAATCGGCGCATATCGCCGCATATCCGCGCGACTTTGGGCACTGGTGCCCAAAATGAGGGGGAAACAGGCGGTCCGTTCGAAATGATCCGCCGGAGGGCTAACCCCGCATTTGCAGGGGTTTCGAGGCTATGGAGCTAGGCGGATTCGAACCGCCGACCTCCTGGGTGCGATCCAGGCGCTCTGCCAGCTGAGCTATAGCCCCGTATGCGGCGATCTCCGGGGGTTGGGCCCGGGGAGCGACCGTATTCGGGTTCCAAGTCTAGCGGTGGATATGCGGGGATGAACTGGGGGTCTCTGAGGTGCGAGATCGGCCGTTCAGGGGGCGCCGGGCTCCGGTCGGGGTCGGCCGGGACGCACACGCGGCGCGGCGCCGTGGGACGAGGGCCTAACTCCCCGTGCGGCGGACGTCGAGTCGTTTCCAGGTCCTCAGGCCGCGGGCCTCGATCTTGTCGAGGACGGAGTGCCACTCTGGCAGGGCGCCGACGCCGACTACGCCGCGGGTGGAGATCTCGCCGCGGCCTAGCATCGGGAGGAGGACCACGGGGGTGGTGCCGGAGGTGGCGAGGACCATGTGGGTGCCCCAGGGGATGTGGTCGCGGGCTTCGGCGAGGGAGACGATGAGGCCGTCGGTGCGGGAGATCTCGTCGGCGCCGCGGCGGCCGATGACCTCGACGCAGACCGCGAAGGCGCCCTCGGTGACGACCCCTGCGTCGATCGCCTCCTCGTAGCGCTCGGGCGAGATGAACGCCCGGCCGAGCTCGCTCGGGAGATCGGCGGCGAGGGGCTCGTCCGCGGCGAGGCGGCGGCGCAGCGCCTCGATCCAGATCTGCGGCGAGGATCGCCAGCGCCCGTTGGAGAGGCCGCTCTTGACTTCGACCCGCTCGAGCTCGACGCCGAGGTTGTGCATCGTCCGCAGCTCCGGGTGCATGAAGCCGGTGAAGACCGGGATCGGCCCCAGCTCGGGCCAGTCGTAGGTCTCTTCGCTCTCGAACAGGTCGACCTCGGTGATCTCCCCCCGCTCCCAGCGCAGCGGGGTCGGCATGTTGAAGTTGGCGATCAAGCCGGGCCCCACGGTCGAGACCAGCTCGCTGCCGTCGTTGCGGTCGACCCAGCGCACGACGATGCTCCGCACCGAGTCGAGCTCCTCCACCGCCCGCCTGGCGATCAGGTCGACCCAGCCGGGCGCGACCCCGGCGCACGAGACCGCGGTCAGCCCGGCGGCCCGGAAATCGTCGTCCAACTCGAACTGGGCGTCGATCGTTTCCTCGCGCGGGATCGCCCCCTCGACCTCGAACGGCCCCGAGTTGAGGTCCATGTAGTGCGAGGAGGCCGCGAGGCAACCCCGCATCACGGCCAGGTTCAGGTGCGGCAGCGTGGCGTTCAGGACCGCGTCGAGGTCGGCGGCCCAGGCGGCGACGGCGTCCGGGTCGGCGGCGTCGACGACGGTCGTGGTCAGCTCGACCGGGCTGCGCAGGCCGGCGAACCGCTCGCCCGCCAGCCGCAGCCGGCCCTCGTCGGCGTCGGCCAAGGCGATCGAGTCGAGGCCTGGCTCGCTGCGGAGCAGTGCGGAGAGGCCACTCCCCTCGGCTCCCGCTCCAAGGATCCCGAGCTTCATCCGGCGATCTTACCGGTAACTAGACAGACTGTCTAGTAGCGGCGATGCTGTCGGCCACGATCTCGACCGCACGCGAGAGCTCCGCGTCGGAGATCGTGAACGGCGGCGCGAGGCAGACGATGTCGTCGAGCAGGCCCCGGGTCAGGAGGCCGCGCTCGCGCGCCTCGTCGGCCACCCGCCGGCCGCGGCCGACCGCGGCCGGGAATCGCGCCCGGGTCTCCTTGTCGGCGACCAGCTCGACCCCGACCATCAGGCCCGCCTGGCGCACCTCCCCCACCTCGGGCAGATCGGCGAGCGGCCGGACCAGCTCGGCGAGCACCGCCGCCGCCTCGTTCACGCGGTCGATCCAGCCCTCGGCCTCGATCGCCGCAAGGTTGGCGAGGCCGACCGCGCAGGCGACCGGATGGCCGGAATGGGTGAAGCCGTGCATGAGGACGCCGGGCTCGGCGGCAGGGTCGCGCAGCTCGTCCCACAGCTGGTCGGAGACGATCACGCCGCCGAGCGGGACGTAGCCGCTGCTCACCCCCTTGGCGAAGGTCAGCAGGTCGGGGCTGACGCCCTGCGCCCCGGAGGCGAACCAGCTGCCGGTACGGCCGAAACCGGTGATGACCTCGTCGACGATCAGCAGCACCTCGTTGCGGTCGCACACCTCGCGGATCGCGCTCAGGTACCCCGGCGGCGGGACGATCACGCCGCCCGAGCCGAAGACGGGCTCGACGATCACGGCCGCCACCCGCTCCGCGCCGACCTCCTCGATTCGGCTTTGCAGAGCCTTTCCCGTGCACACCGGACAGGTCTCCGGATCGCACGGGACACCGGCGTCGCAGCGGTAGGTGTAGGGCGCCGAGACCTCCACGACCTCCGGCGCCGGCGGGCCGAAGTCGCCGTGGTAGGGGTCGAGCCTCGTCGCCGTGGTGGTGACGCCGGCGAGCCCGTGGTAGCCGCGGTCGTGAGCGATGACGACGGCCTTCTCCGGCCGGCCCGCGCGGACCCAGTGGCGCCGCGCCAGCTTGATCGCGGTCTCGTTTGCCTCGCTGCCGCCGGAGGCGAAGAAGACGCCGCCGAGCCCGGCGGGGGCGAGGTCGACGATCCGCTCGGCCAGTTCGATCGCCGGCGGCGAGGAGACCCCGCCGAAGGTCGCCGCGTAGGGAAGGGTCGACATCTGGCGACGCGCCGCCTCGACCAGGTCCTGGCGACCGTGGCCGAGGTTGACGGTCCAGAGGCCGGCCGAGCCGTCGAGGATCCGCCGGCCCCGCTCGTCGATCAGCTCGCACCCCTCCCCCCGCACGAGCACCAGCGGCGCGCTCGCCGCGAAGCGCGAGTGGTCGGTCAGCGGGTGGACGAGGTTGGCGAGATCGGTGTCCGCGTAGCTCGAGGTCGTCGGTGTCGCTTCGGTCATCTCCATGCCGGAACGGTCGTGGACGTGGATCGGCGACCGTCCGAGCTGGGGACGCTATCGAAATTAGACAGTCTGTTCAACTATTGGTCGTCGGCGAGGCGCCGGCCGAGGGGGCTCTCGGGGGCTTCGCCCGGATCGACCTTGCAGATCGAGTACCAGTGGAGCAGCGCCAGCTGATGGGCGGCTTCGTCGATCTGCTCCTTGCCGGCCGCGACGTCGAAGGAGGAGAGGACCGACTCGATCATCGCGTAGGCGGCGCGGACGCCGAACTCGAGGTCGATGTCGTCGCGGATCAGGCCGGCGGCCTCGTCGGCCGCGTGGACGGTGAGGATCCATCCCAGCATGGCGTCGTCGGCGGCCTTGTTGGCCTGGTCCCAGCCGCTGCTGCGCGAGCCGCGGGCAACGGCGACGAGCGGCCGCAGGTCGGCGTTCTCGACCCGCCAGGCCAGCGCCTCGCGGACCATTTCCTGGATCAGGCTGAAGGAGGTCTGACCGGGGCGGGCGCTCGCCCGCAGCCGCTGCGCGATCTGCGCGTATCCCGTCATGTAGTCGGCGATGATCGCGGCGAGGATGTCCTGCTTGTCGTCGAAGTTGTTGTAGACGGTGGCGCGAACGACCCCGGCGCCGCGGGCGATGTCGCCGATCGAGACCTGCGCGAAGCCGCGCCGCACGAACAGCTTGCGACTCGCCGCGAGGATCTTCGCGCGGGCGCTCGGCTGTCCCCTCCGTGGTCGCGTCACGGGCGCGAGATTAGTCGGATGCTCGCCCGCGGCGGGAGGAGCTCAACCGACCTCTTCGGGGAGCTCGTACCAGCGCTTGCGGTCCCCGATCCGGGCCCGCATCTTCCAACCGCGGCTCTTCGGCGCCTCCTCCAGGCGCCGGCGCAGCCCCTCGAGCCGCGCCGCGACCAGCTCGCCGCGCTCGAGGCCGGCGAGCTCGCGGGCGAAGTCCTCGGCCCGCTCGGCGACCATGCCGAGGGTCCGCCAGAGGCCCCAGTCCCCCGCCGCCAGGTCGGCGAGGTAGGCGACGTTGACCCCGCTCTCGTCCTCGGTCAGGTCGTGATCGCTGAGGATCGCGCAGATGTCGATCAGGTCCTTCTCGTTGGTCTCCACCACCTGCAGCTTCATCAGCAGCAGGTCCGCCAACGGCAGCGTCTGCGCGTCGAGCTCGAGCCGCGCGCGGAAGTCGATCCGGTGGCAGAGCTGCGCCTCGTCGACGAAGACGTCGAGCTGGCGCCCGTTCGTCGGGTCCCAGAAGAACAGGCGTCGCGATCCGTGCAGGGTGTTGAACTCCCGGTCGGCTTCGTAGCCGAGCGACTCCAGCAGCGCGCCCGTCGCGTCACGGCCGGCGCCGACCGTGACCACGTCGATGTCTTTGTAGACCCGGGCCAGCGGCGGGCCGGCCGCCGACGGGCACCGCCGCGCGACCGCGACCCCGCCGGTCAGCCGGACCGGGACCTGGCGCGCCGCGGCGGCGTCGGCGATCCGTCCTCCCTCGAGGACCGGATCGGCTTGTGGCGCCTGCTCATTCAGGGGGGATCTCCGCGGCGAGCTTGTCGACGTCCACACCTTGACGCATCCGCACCATCCGGGCGGTGAAGAAGGTCAGCAGGGCGGCCGCGAGGATGATCCCGCAGTCACGGAAGAAGTGACCCTTTTCGATCCCGAGTTCGGGGTAGCGCATGTAGATGAAGAAGAGACCGGCGAGCAGCACGACGGTGAGGCCTCCGGCCAGGGCGACGATCGGCACGCCGAGGACGCGCCGCGTCGTCGCCGACGCCCGCCACACCTCCGGCCGGCGGTACGGCAGCAGCACCGCGGCGATCCCGATCAGGATCATCGTCACCAGCTGCAGCACCACCGCCTCGTAGAGGACGCTGAGGAAGCCTTCGCCGTTGCTGACCGCCCAGTAGAGGACGAGGATGCTGACCACGACGACCAGGCCGATCGCCCAGTTCGGGGCGTGGGTCTTCGGCGAGACGCGGGCGAAGCGTGACGGCAGCAGGCCGTCCAGCGCCCAGGCGAAGACGGTGCGCACGGCGATCGTGATGTTGGGCAGGATCAGCAGCGGATAGGCGACCGCGAAGGTGAGGAACAACCACCAGGCGAGCAGGCTGCTGCCGCCCGCGATCGAGGTCAGGAACGTGTAATAGGGCGGCGCGGAGAAGGGGTACAGTTCGCTTCCGGCAAGGGCGTTGACGGCGACGAAGAAGTCGTGGCCGAACTTCCAGAAGAAGACGATCGAGAGCAGCACCGCGATGCCGATGTGGACGAAGGAGGCGGCGCCCATGATCCTCATCTGGGTGGTGTCTTTCGCCCGGCGGATCTCACCTGAGATGTAGATCGAGAGCCAGCTGTAGATGGTGAGGCCGGCGATCGCGGCGAAGGTCGGCCAGGTGTTGTTGAGGCTGAAGGCGGGGTTGGTGCTGATGCCTTCTTTGGCGGCCGATTTGATCAGGCCGTGGTAGGAGTCGGGTTCGCCGGTGATCGGGCCGGCGAACTTGTTGAAGCTGTTGACGAAGCCGCTCTGGGACTTGAACAGCAGCACCAGGAAGACCGTGACCAGCCCCAGGATCATGATGATCCAGAGGGAGTTCATGATCCGGGTCGTCCACCGCCAACCGCCCGCCAGCAGTCCGGCGGAGATCAGGATGACGACCGTCCCGATCGCGAACTGCCAGCCTTCCTTGGTGACCAGGTCGTTGCCCGCGGTGACCAGTGAGTTGTGGCCGCTGACCAGGCCCACCGCCGTCAGCGAGGGGCCGAGCGCGACGGTGACGAAGGCGAAGGCGGTGAAGGCGATCGAGAGGACGACGCCCGACACCCAGAAGAAGGAGGAGATCAGGCCGATCACGGGGTGGGTGATGCGCCCGACCAGGACGTAATCGCCGCCGCTCCGCGGGATCGCCGAGGAGAAGAGGCCGTAACACACGCAGAGCACCAGCGCGACGCCGAAGGCCAGCGCGAAGCCGAGCCAGATCGAGCCGCCCGGGTAGAGCCCGAGGACGAAGAAGACCGCGGTCGCCAGCAGGATCGCGGTCGGCTGCCCCGCGAGGTTGAAGACGAAGGTGGAGAACGGCGAGACTTCCCGCACCAGGCCGGTCGCTTTGCGGGCGAACATCCCCCGCGAGCCGACCTGCGTCGCGCCCTCTCCGGTCAAGTCACTCATCAGCGCTCCTCTCCCTCTCAGGAATCCGTTTCATCCCGACACCAGGTACTGGTTGACGACACGTTCGGGCTCGAGGTGGATCAGGCACCCGTCGAGGTGACCGCTGCCGTAGTCGGAGCCCGGATTGATGGCGACGGTGCGTCCGATCCTCGTCACGCCTTTGCTCTCGTGGATGTGACCGTGAAGGCTGAGCAGAGGTTGGACCTCCTCGATGATCTGGCGCACGGCCCGGCTCCCGGTCGGGACCTCGTGCGGCCGGCCGCCCTTGGTCACGTAGCGCAGCTCCTCGTCCACCTCGAAGGCGGTGTCGAGGCTCGAGTCGAAGGGCGGCACGTGGATGTTGAAGATCGCCCGCTCGGGCCGCTCCAGCTGATCGGTGAGCGCCTTCAGGCGTGAGTAGATCTCGTCTTCGTCCAGCTCGCGCGGCGTCTTCCAGGGCGTGCGGTTGGCGTAGCCGAAGGAGACCATCTCGTGCGGGCCGACCGCGCGGACGGCCTCGTCGCAGGCGTCCACCGAGGTGCCCGCCGCGAGGATCGCGTCGACCGTCCAGGGGTCGTCGTTGCCGGGGATGACGTAGGCGACCGTGCCGGTCCCGGCGAGGCGCTCGTCGGCGAACTCGACCCAGAGCCGCAGCTCGTCGAGGAGCGCCTTCTCGAAGGCCCGTTCGCGCCGGGCGGCGTCCTCGCGCAGGAGCTCGGCCTCGCCGGGGTCGGCCATCAGCCAGTACATCCCGTTGGTCGAGATCGCCCGCTGGATCTGGTCCAGCTCCTCGGCCGTCCGCGCCTCCCTGACTTCGCCGATCACCTCGGCGCGGTAGGTGCCGTCGGCCTCCTTGACGATCGGGATCAGCGCCTTGCCGGTGAGGTCGCCGCCCATGACCAGGGCCTGCGCCGGATAGTGCGCGGCGGCGTTGACGAACTTCTTCCAGCAGACCCGAGATCCGTGGACGTCGCCCGCGTAGAAGAGGGCGAGCGGCTGCTCACGCGGGCGGCGCTTGAACATGAACTCCCCGTTTCCTCCGTGCTTCTTCCCGATGCTGTCGACGATGGGTCGGCAAGTCGCGACACTAGCATTACTTGGTCACTGTGTCTAGTTTTTTCGAAGCTCCCGTTCGAGCAGCTCCAAGGCGAGCTCCGGATCGACCTCCGCGAGCAGGCCGGCGGCGGCCAGGATGTAGTCCGCGTCGACCTTGATCGTCGGCTCGATCGGCGCCAGCGACTGCGGATCGCGCCGCTCCAGCGCCCGGGCGAGGATGCGGCGAGCGTCGCCGCGGTGGGCGAAGACACCGCCGGTGCCGATCAGCTCGCGGGCCTCGCGGAGGTCGGGCCCGTCCACGGAAAGGCACGGAGAGCCGTCGCGGCGGGTGGTGAGGAGGAGCTTCCCGCAGTGGCGCCCGAGCGCGTGGCCGACGCAGCCGGTGGCGAGCAGCCCGTCGAGGTCGGCCTCCTCACCGCCCGACGGGATCCACTCGGGCTCGCGCCCGCGCCGGGCCACCGCCGCGTCGAGCCCGGCGGCGCGATCCTCGCCGAGCTCCGCGGCGAGCCGGGGCCGGTCGGCGTCGAGGACACCGGCCGCCCCCGCGCGCAGGCCGAGGTCGCCCTCGACGGTGCGGAGCGTCGTCGGCGTGGGCAGGAGCGGCTGCTCGATCCCCGGGGTGACGACCTCCCCGACGCGGCTCGAGTGGACGTCGGTGGTCGCCCCGCCGACGTCGACCACGACCACGTCCCCGATCCCGGGGCGCCGCCCGCTGCCCTCGGCGAGCAGTCGGGTCGCCGCGAGCACCGCCTCCGGCGTCGGCATCCGCACCATCGCGGTGAAGCGAGCGTCGGTGCTCATCCGCTTGCCGCCGATGACGTGGGCGAGGAAGGCGCGCGAGATCGCGGCCCGGGCGTCCTCGATCGCCAGCGCCCCGAGGCGCGGCATCACGTTGGCGGCGACGTCGACCCGGGCTCCGGTCGCGGCGAGGATGCCCTCGACCTCCGCCGCGGCCGCGCGGTTGCAGGCGACGACGAAGTGGGTGCGGAGGCCGGCGCCCGCCAGGGCGCGCGCGTTGGCCAGCACCAGCTCGCGCTGGCCGCCGTCGGTCCCGCCGGCGAAGAGGACGATCTCCGGTGCCGTCCGGCGCAGCTCGGCAAGCTCGGCCTCACCGAGCCGGCCGGAGACGACGGCCTCCACCCGGGCGCCGGCGTTGAGCGCGGCCTGCCGCGCGGCCGCCGCGGTCAGGTCGCCGACGAGGCCCACCGCGGCCACCCGCAGCCCGCCGCCCGCGCTGGAGACGGCAAGCTCGAGCTCCGGCGCCGCAGCGGCCCCGGCGAGCTCCCGCGCCGCGGCCAGGGCGGCGTCGTAGCCCTCCATCACGTCGGTGCGGATCGCGGTCGGCGCCTCCGCCCGCGCCACCATGCGCCGCCGGGCACGGTCGACCAGCGTGACCTTCGTGTAGGTGCTGCCGAAGTCCGCGAGGGCGACCAGGCCCAAGGCTAGGCCGCCACCCCGCCGCCCCGGTGCTCGACCAGGGCGTCGACCAGCCGGTCGATCGTCTCCGGCGTGCGGATGCCGCCGGCGTTCAGGTCGGAGCGGACGTCGATCGGGATCTCGGAGCCGTCGACGTCCTCGTTCAGGACCCCGCCCATGAAGACCGGGACCGAGCCGGCGTCGGCGGCCCCCAGCTCGCTCATCAGCCGTTGGCCGAAGGAGCGGGCGACCCCGTTGTGGGTGGTGACGACCACCGCGTCGGCGTCGCTCTCGATCACCGCCTTGACGATGTCCTCGGGATCGCGGTTGATGCCGAAGTCGATCACGTCGGTCCCCGCCGCCTCGAGCGTCGAGGCGAGCAGGAAGCTGGCGAATTCGTGCACGTCGGTGGAGCTGACCAGCACCTTCATCCCGCGGATCGCCTCCTCGCCGCCGCGCTTCCCCAGCTCCGCGAGGAGCTCCTCGCGTTGCACCATCGTGTTCTTGACCAGGTCGGTCTGCAGGATCGGGCGGCGCCCGCGGGGGAAGTCGGCGTCCGGCTCCCCGGCCCCGAACAGCTCCTCGCAGCGGTTGGCGCCGAGCCGCTTCAGGATCAGCAGGAGGCGGGCGGGATCGGTCGTGTCGATGCCGGCCGCGGCCAGGCCCCGCAGCGCCGAGTCGAAGAAGGCGCGGCCGCCGGCGACGAGCCGGTCGCGCATCGCCTCGATCGTCCCCCAGTCGACGCTCGGCTCGACCATCGGCACGTATTCCTCGAGCCGCCGGCTGATCGTCTGGACGGTCGCGACCTCCTGCCAGGAGGGGATCCGCTCCGTCTCGGTCACCGGCACCGCGATCGGCGCGCCGCCGAGGCGATAGCGACGGTCGACCATCTTCATGAAGAGGACGTCGGTGCTGACCACCGCCATGTTCGAGTCGAAGTCCGGCGTGTTGCCGATCGTGTCGCCCTGGACGAAGCCGGCCGGCACCCGGTCCGGGTTGACCGCGTCGAGCGCGAGGGTCACCGCCGACTTGATCACCGGGTCCTGGGTGAGCCCGCCCCAGGAGCAGGAGTAGGCGGCGCCGATCAGGCTTTCGGAGATGTGGCGCTCGAGCATCGACCAGCCGACGTAGCTGGCGTAATCGTGGAAGACGCCCGGGTAGCCGTCCTCGAGGTAGGAGTCGAAGCAGACGCCCTCGTCCTTGAAGGCGGCCAGCAGGCCGGCGGCCTTCAGCACCGCCATCGTCTGGCTGACCTCGTCGTCCCAGTACGGCCAGCGCCAGGAGTACTGCGAGAGGACGCCGATGTGGGTGATCCCGACCCGCAGGGCGTCGACGGCGTTTTCCACCGAGCCGGGCCCGCCGATCATGTTGTCGGCGGCCTCGGGCTGGATCGGCGCGGCGTTGGCGAGCTCGTGCCAGTCCTGCTCGGTCCAGAGGGCGGGGCCGGTCTCCTGCGGCGCCTCCGCCCGCTTCGCTTTCGGCAGCCCCATGCGGCGCTCGGCGATCAGGTTGAAGCGGTCCGGCGGGCGGACGCCGCGGGAGAGGGCGTCCTCATATATGCGCCCGATCGCCTCGCGGGTGTCGGGCCAGTTGGCGAGGCCGATGTTCATGCAGGTGCAGGCGATGCCCTCGGCCCGCGCGCGCTCGCGCCACTCGCGCTCGGACCCGACGCCGTTCTCGCGGCAGAAGAGCGAGGGCTCGCGCGTGAGCCCGGCGGCGAGCGCCTTGCCCTCCGCGACGGCTTCGCGACCGTCGGGCAGGTCGGCGGGCAGGAGGCTGCCGAGGTCGACCCCGATCCCCAGCCCGCTCATCGCGGCCCCCTCATCCGTCGAGCACCCAGCCGCCGCTGACCTCGAGCACCTGGCCAGTGGTGTAGCCGCCGCCGTCGGAGGCCAGGTAGAGGACGCTTTCGGCGATCTCCTCGGGCTTCCCCATCCGCCCGAGCGGCGTCATCGCGAGCGCCTCGTCGACGTGCTCCTGGGGGATCTCCCAGTCGTCCTCCCAGTTGGCGGCGATCGCGCCCGGGGCGATCGCGTTGACCCGGATCTCCGGCGCCAGGTCGCGGGCCAGCGCCGAGGTCAGCGCCCGGACGCCACCCTTCGCGGCGCAATAGGTGACGGCGACCGAGTTGACGACGTTCTCCTGGTTCGTCCCGTTGCCGTAGGAGCCGGAGAAGTTGACGATCGCCCCGCCGCCGTCGCGCCTCAGGTGCGGCACCGCCGCCTGGCAGACGCGGAAGGTGCCGAGCAGGTCGACGTCGAGCAGGGCGGCGAAGGCCTCGTCGCCTGACTCGGCGAAGCGGACGGCGTCGGCCGGGTCGATCCTCCCCGCCGCATTGACGACGACGTCGAGGCGACCGTGACGCTCGACGGTCTCGGCGACGAAAGCATCGACGGAGGCCTTGTCGGTGACCTCAAGCTTGGCCGCGTGCCCTTCCGAGCCCGCCGCCTCGACGGCGGCAAGGACCTCCTCGGCGGCGTCCGCCGAGCTTCGGTAGCCGATCGCCACCTTGGCGCCCTCCGCCCCCAGCGCCCGGGCGACCGCGCCCCCGAGCGCACCGCCGGCACCGGTGACGATCGCCACCCTGCCCTCGAACCGTCGGCCGTTGTTCCACTGCTCCATGCGACCTCGCTTGCTCGTGTTCGAAACCCAGGGCGAGTGTATGCGGGAGTGGACACTTTGTCTAGTTATGGGATGCGGGGGCTTGGGCGGGCGGGGGTTCGGGGGGCGGGCGGCCGTCCGAGGATGGTCCTGGGCTCCTCATGGGGGTCCTGGCAGGCTGT